>Ga0310841_100018_pt1 | contig 443757 bp, 377 predicted proteins | sample SM_ome_9_FD_201311 | JGI IMG/M metagenome (GOLD analysis project Ga0310841, IMG submission 201311) | Sorghum-adapted microbial communities enriched on stacked mutant (SM) sorghum from Joint BioEnergy Institute, Emeryville, California... ...
CTGAGCCGCTTCGGTGCCCTGGCGCAGGTCTGGAGACACCGGCGCGCCGACCACAGCGGAGTCTTCCGCGTGGCGGCCTGGCTGGCGGATCGCCAGATCGCCGCCGCCGCCGCACGGGTGCAGTGTGGCTGAGTCGGTCGAGATGAAGGCGTAGACCGCCTCAACCGTTATTCCACCGGTCATCTATTAACCCGATAGCGACATCCCAAGCGCCACAAGGCTTGCCGAAGAAGCACTTCTGGTTCCGTATCTTCGTCGCGGCGTTCGCGATTTCACCTGCGAAGTAGCTGGTGATCGAGCCGCCAGTCCGTCAAAACGCGGCGCCCTCATCCGGATCAACCACCGATTGTAAGCACATTCGAAATTGCGCGAGACACTTCTTCCGCCGACGCTTCAAAGTTAGCCGCCGCGGCGAGCGCAGGAGGTCTCTCTGTCTCCCGAACCTCGCCCAGAAACACCCGCAATGCCCATATAACCTCTGCGGCGAACAATGGCGGCACGGCGTTACCAATGTACCGGCGCGCCAAAACGATTTCTGGAAGAGGATAATCGTCGGGAAATCCCTGTAACCGAGCTAGTTCCCGTATCCGCAAGTGTCTGTTCTCCCAGTGAAAAGGCCCATTGTTTGTCACGCGCGTCGCTGGAATTGTCGGAGAGGGGCGCTCCGGGTGCAGTTTTAATAGAAAACTCCAGTATCTAGAGCGCCACTTGAATAGCGCTGGGGAATATCCCTTCTTACTAGTAAAATGCAAATAATTCTCTCCTGGAGGCACAAGAGGTAATAGTGACGAGTACCGTCCACATAACTGCTCGTCGTCCTCCGGCCGATTGGTTACATCTGTGAGGTCCTCAAACGCCCAACCGGCCGTACGCGAATTGCCATCCAAAAACAGTCCTCTAGGGAATCGAAAGGGTTTGCGTGACCTAACACCGACGACAATCAACCGTCTGCGGTTCTGCGGAACACCGAATTCCGCAGTGTTAAGAACCGCGTAAGAGACCTTGTACCGAAGCTCCTCAGCGCGTGCAACAATAGCGTCGAATATCGATTTGTAATTCTTGAACAATAAACCTGGTACGTTCTCCATGACGAATGCTGCGGGTCTCAAATGGCGGACATAGCTAAGGTAATCGAATACACGAGCCACATCCGCATCGAGTCCCTCTCGCTTGCGTCGAAGCCAAAATCCAGCGTGGCTAAATGGAGTACATGGAGGTCCGCCAATCAGGTACCCTTGTCCACGCTGCAGTTGGGCCCGTTCTATAACCTCATCCGGATTAAGTTGCTCAATTCTGCCCTCAAGGACAGGATGCCCAAGCGCCTGGTTCAGGAGTTGTAGGGCTTTTTCGTCCGAATCAACGGATAGACCAATTTCGAGTCCCGCAAGTCGTGCACCAAGATCCAACCCTCCGATGCCCGAAAAGATACTGAGCGTATCAGACATCACGAAGCTCCACCATTGGTCCTGCGGCGTTGATCGGGATTCGTCAACAGCCAATCAGCTATGACGTGGTTCAACGAACCGATCCGTCCGAGTTCAGAATTAACCCAGTCCGCGATATCCCGTCGGAGTTCCGGATCTAACTCCTCCAAAGCTTCAGTAATCCGAATCCTATCCAAAATTATATGAACAGTCCTGCGTAATTCATCCCATCGCTCAAAATCAGGAGGAATAACAAATGGTATCGCAAGGCAAATGCTAGGATCTTTCCCAAAGTCAATGTAGCCCCGCCACACGTCCGGAATTACGTCCTTGCCCTTCGGAAACCAGTCACGTTGCACTGTGCACTGCCCAAGCACCACGATAAACGCGGAGCGCCGATCAGACCAGGGTAGCCATGCCACAACGTCAACTCCTCCATCTTTCGACACCACGCGTGCGTGGCCATTACCACGGGGCAATCCCAGGCTTCGCGCCAGCCAATCGAGCGCAGCAGGGAAATTCTTTGGTCTACCGTCAGAGGGAGGCCACCCAAAACGCAAGCCGTCGCTCCGCGGTCCTAGGTATTGCTTAAGCGCGTTGAGAACGAGTAAGTCAAAACTTCGCTCAATATTACCGAGACGACGTGAGCTGCGGGGTGCCGGACTGGCTGCGAGCAGAAGCAAGAAGACGTAACCAAGTGCGTCGCAATCCCTATCAATGCTCAAACCCGTGCCGCATTCCACAAATGGATACTTGCCTGCACAGAGCCTACGGCGTCGGGCAACCTCCAAGAGAACCGATTCGATTGCTACCTCTAGGTCGTCGGGATCAAGATCCGCCGGCCCCGAGCCTGCGTCCATGAAAAGCGTTACTCGTAGACGTGCCCTAAGAAGCGAGCGAGAAACCACAACGTGACCGCTGGCAAGCATATACGTCTCAAGCCAATCGGCCAACTCAACCGGGTCATCCGTGCTCGGCACGGTTACTTCCGCCTTTGGAGTCACTCGTCCGACCTCATCGAGTCAATGATATTTGCGCATTCCAAAACGAGGCTATGGACCTCACTGTCATCAGCAAAATGTTGATAATCTTGAGCAGCCGACGACAGGTTGGATTTAGCACGGGACAAGCGCGTGATGAGTCGGTCCCGAATTCCGCCTGCTGCAATATGGGCTTCTTCAAGATTGCGAGTTATTTCAAGAATCTTTATCGCTTCGGGCGACGATACAACACGGCCGAGATCCGCAATCTTGCGCGAATCAGTGAAGACAGGTGGGTGTTGCTCGTCGCCGAATGCCCAGCTCAATATCTTTCGGAGGTTGGACTCTGAAGTTGAAGGAAGTGGGTTCTTCCCTTTCTTCACATTCCTCGGCGCTGGAGCACCCAGAAATTCTTGAATCGCCTTGTCTTGCATTAGGCGGGTAAAAACACCAAAGCGCTGCTCCAGTCGCCTCGTTGGAATCTGAAATAATTCACGTGCTTGGTATACAATGCGGTAGTTGCGATAATGAGTTTGGACGTCCTTCTTATCTTCACCCACCTCATTCGCCGCCTCTTCGAACGAGAGATTCTCGTCGTCTATCAAATGCGCAATAAAACGGGCCTTTGCCCACGGATCCCATGGCTCAATCCCCGATATGTGGCGATACCCAATAATTGGCGCAACCGCCATTCGAGAGGTCGCTATGACAACAGGGACTTGGTCTGGCACCTGAGCAGAAGCAATCAGTGAGTCCCATTCGTCATCACCGATACCCAATTGAGTTGCAATTTCAGGATTACTAAGCAGCTTTAGCGCAGCAAGGCGTCGATTTCCCTCTAGGACAGTCCAGCCGTCCGCGTCTGGCAGAATGATGAGCGGCTCGGATGGAAAATATCCATGGGCAGCGATAGACTTAGCTACGTCTATCGCATTATACTCCACCGCGATGTGAGTCAACAGGCCATCCTGGCTATAATCATCCATGTTTTCGGGCAGTCGGGGATTTCGGGGATCGAAGCGTAGTTCCGAGATCGGAATAAATCTGAGCTCTCGCGTGGTTGTCATTCCTGGGCTACGTCCACGCATACCATCCTCCTCTCCAGTCTTTCCCATCTTAAGAAGCCCTCGTCTATTTGTCTGGGGCCGTGACATAACTCGTCGACGTAAGTATCCCGCCGTCGACGCCGCACTCGACCGGCGCGCTCAACATCGCCTTCCGCACCGGATCCGGCCCCAGCTGCGGCCGGGCCGGATACTTCCTCGCGTTCGCCTCGAGCTTTCGCAGAGCCGCGGCATGCAGGTCGATCCCCGCGACGTCGGCGAAGCGCAAGACGCCGAGGAGCACGTCGGCGAGTTCGGCCTCGACGTCGTCGCGGCGCTCGCTCAGTGCGTCCTGATCCCGGCGGAAGAGGGCGAGCAGCTCGCCGGCCTCGCTCGCGATCAGCGCGGCGAGGTTGCGGGGCGTGTGGTACTTCTCCCAGTCGCGCTCGCGGGCGAACGGGGCGAGGCGTCGTTGGAGGTCGGCGGGCCAGTCCACGGCCTCATCCCCGGAAGACGTTGTCGTTGTGCCAGCTCAGCAGCTCGGGGTCCGGCTGGTATTCCGGCTTGTTCGGCACCCAGATCCGGCTCCCGTGCAGCCGCATGTAGTTCTCGCCGTCGTTGAAGTCGTCGCGCATGCGCGGGCTCGCCTCGACGCGCAGCTCGGGCGTGACGGTGATGTAGCCGGCGTCGAAGAGGCGATGCAGGTCGGAGCGGAGGAGGAGCCCGTTGCGGACGTAGTGGGTCTGGACCTCCGCGAACGGCCGGATGTGCGCGGCCTCGAGCGCGGGGACCGCCTTCTCGCGCGTGACGGCGCACTGCCGCTCGTACGCTTGCAGCAAGGCGACGCGGAACGTGCCCTGCCCGATGCGTCGCTTCCCGAGGACGGGGTCCGAGTACCCGCCCGCGATCAGCTCCGCCTCGCCCTGCCGCTCCCGCGCCCTGGACGCCTGCAGCCGCTCGAGCACCTGCGCCCACAACTTCGCGCCGGTGCCGTGCCGGAGGTCGTAGCGCTTGCCGCGGATGATGGCCGACGAAAAATCCTCCGGCTGCGGGATCCACCATTCCCTCGGCCAGAAGAACGGCTCGACGAGGATGAAGCAGCCGATGGTGAAGTCCTCGTACCAGGCGACGTCGCGTCGCTTGAGGCCCGCGATGCTCTCACGTAGCTGGTGAAGCGACGCGGCGCCGTTCTTTCGGCCGAACGAGTCCCAGGCGACGCTGATCGGGAGGTTGATGTAGTACTCGAAAAAGCCGCCGCCGGCGATGACGTTCCTCGGGCTCTTCAGCTTGAAGAGCATGAGGTCGCCGCGGCGCATCACGCGCACCTCGCCGTGCCACGGGGTGGGCTGCCAGAAGTTGACCTCGTCGACGTTCTCTTGCCGCGACAGGAAGTCGAACCAGTCGAGATCGGTGACCGCGACCCAGGCGTTCATGCGACTCGCTCCTCACCAGGGTTCAGGGCGTGCCGACGCCTCGCGTCGTCGTGCCTGAAGCGCGGGACGTGCTCGCCGGCGGCAGCGTTCCTCGTCGTTCTCAGTATGGTGTGGTACGGCGAAGGACCGAGGTGACGAGACACAAGGTCGTGCACAACATACAACCTTGCACTGATAGCGGAAAGGGAAATAAGAGACGTGCGCTTCGGCGCGGCGCGCGGGACGCCCGGGCGCCGTCGTCGCCCCGTCGGTGCGACGGCCAAGCACGCCCAGTTGGTGTGGCATCCCGGGACGCTCAATCGGTGTGACGGCCCAGGACACCCGGTTGGTGCGGGGGCGAAGGATGCACCGCCGCTACGGCCCGTGACGCCGCCCTGCGCCCACCGCGAGCGAGAGCGACGTCACCGCCACTCACCCTACCCACACTAACCTTACCCCCTTACTCGATCTTCACCATCACCTTCCCCAGATGATGCCTCCCCACCATCTCCATCGCCCTCCCGATCTCCTCGAGCGGGAAGATGCTGGCCACGTGCACCTCGAACGGCCCGCTCTCGACCAATCGATTCAGGCGCTCCATAACGTCGGGGGCGGGATCGCCGTCGTACCCCTGGAGCCGGATCCCCTCGACGGCCTCGGCCTCGGGCTCGACGCCATGGGGGTATGCGGCCCGCCCACCCTCGCGGAGCGTGGAGAGCACGAGCTGGGCGACGTCGCCGCCCACGGTGAGGAGCGCGGCGTCGAGACCGTCGGGCGCGAACTCGCGGGCGGCCGCGACGACGTCGCCTTCACGACCGTCCACGACCGCATCCGCGCCGAGCCGCCGGGCCAGCTCCACGCCGTCCGGGCCGGACGCCACGGCCAGCACGCGGGCGCCCATCAGCCGGGCGAGCTGCACCGCCGCGTGGCCGACGCCGCCGTTCGCACCCAGGACCAGCACGGACTCGCCCGGCTTCACGTGCAGCACGTCCTCGAGCCCGCGGAGCGCCGTGACGCCGATCCAACCGAGCCCCGCGGCCTGCTCCATGGGGAGCGTGCCGGGGACGAAGGCGACGGCGTCCCCGGGCACGGCCGTGTACTCGGCGTAGAACCGGCCGTGCGGCAGCTTCATCGCGTAGACGCGGTCGCCGGGGGTGAAGCGCTCGACCTCGGCGCCCACGTCCTCCACGACGCCCGCGCCCTCGGAGCCGAGGACGTAGGGGAACGTCGGCTCCCCGCCGAGCATCTCCGCGAACCCGCCCTCCTGCTCGTAGACGTCCCACTCGGCGACCCCGGCGAAGGCGACGCGGATGAGGACGTCGCCAGGGCCGGGCTTCGGGACGGGGAGCGACTTCACCTCGAGGACCTCGGGGCCGCCGAAGCGGTCGATCGCGACGGCGCGCATGGTTGCTGGTGCGTCTGGCATCGGGGCCTCCTGGTTTCGTTGCATCGCACAGTCGGCACCTGGCGTACCAAAGGCGGAGAACGCGTGACGATCATCGTCGTGATTGACGCCGGCACCATCCGTCGGGCTCGACCTCGCGTCCGGCGCGTTGCGGGAGCAGGGCGTCGTGTCGCGGCTGGGTGCGCGGGATCTGGGCTACGTCGCCACGCCGCCGTACCGGGAGCGGGATCGGCCGCCGAGGAAGGCGAGGAACGAGGCGGAGGTCGTCGCCGACTCGCGCGCTCGGGCTGGAGCCCGCGAGCACGCCTCCCTTGTAACAAGTTGCCGCTCCCCCCTCCGCCCCCCATTCTGTTTCCGCATCCGGGTAGCGGCTCTCGCGTCGGCAGGCTGGACGTCGTCGTGCCGCAGTAGGTCCAGGGGAACATCCGCGTGTTCTTCAACGGATTCGGTCCACGCGGAAGCGGCTGCCCGGGAGGAGGGAGACGTCAGACGCCCGTAATCCGTCAACCGCGGCGGGCAGAATCCGAGAGAGGAGTGCAGACGATGAAGCGTAACGAGATCCTCGCATCCGAGCACCTGCGGGAGCAGGCCCCGGCGAGGCCCGAGACCGACCGGCTCCCCTACGCCTCGCCGCGGCTCGAGCGGCTCGGCAGTTGGAGCGCGCTCACGCTCCAGCAGTCGGTCCCGATCTTCCCCTGATCGGTGTGCTCGCGGGCTCCCCCGGCGCCGCCCGTGCGCGGCGCCGGGGGAGCCGGCCCCTAACCCGAGCCGGCGCAGCAACTTCTCGACTCTGCGGTCCGATCACGGATCGCGATCCGCCGGCGGCCCATTGCCGCCTTTCCTCGCCGCCCTCATTTTCCCGCGCCTCGGGCAGCCGCCATCGCGCCGGCATCCCGCCAACTGGACCTGCATTTATCGTTTCTCCACGACAAGTATGAGACCTTCCAGCGTCGTTGCGCGAGCCTGGTGGGCCGCCGGACTTTCCTTCATCCTGCTCGCCGCCTGCGGCGACGAACCGCCCACGGGCCCGCGCGGCCGTAGCGACATCGGTGAGCCCGCGCGCACGTCCCTGGGTGTCGTCGAGGTCACGATCAGCGGACTCGGCGACGCCCAGCCGACGACCTCCGCGCGTTCGGCGCGCAACGTGATCGACCTCACCGCGGCTCGCCTGCCGAGCGGCCTGAACGCGTCTCTCGCCCCCGCGCCGGGCGGCGACGGCACGATCCAGCTCGAGCCCCTCTCGACCGGCTCCTTCACCGAGGGCGAGCCCAGCAACGGCGGGGTGCGCTACGTCTGGGCGACGTACCGGGTGAGGAACGCCCGACAGGACGGCACACCCTACGAGACGCCTCGCCAGAACCTGACCTTCCTCGCCGTGGACACCGACAACACGATCGGGCTGACCGCGGTCTCGCAGCTCCACCGCTTCGACGGCAGTGCGGCGGATACGGCGATTGCCGCCCAGATTCTTCCCACGGGTGCGGTCACGAGGGATCTGCTCACGGGTGCGGTCGTCTCGGCGGGCCCGGACGTGCTCCAGGTGCTCACGGAGGAGGAGGTCGAGGCGCTCACCCGCCCTGCGGGGGTCACGGACATCTTCCCCTACGGCTTCGTCGTGCGGCGCGCGGGCGACGCCACCACCCGCACGCTCCCGGCGAACCCGGCCGAGGACCAGTTCGATGGCATCGTGACCTTCGCCTTCAAGGTGCCGCTCCAGGCGAAGGCGAGCGATGATCCGTACACCCTCACGATGACGTTCCTGGCCGTAGACGACAGCGAGACGCGCATCACGCAGTCGCTCGAGGAGCAAACCCCCGAGGCTCAGGCCGCCTTCGAGGCACGGGCCACCGCCCTCAACGCCAGTCAGGTCACGCTGCTTTCGGGCGGGACCTACGGCGGCGCCGTCCCGAGCCAGCAGGTCTGCACGGCCCGTGTCGCCGGACCCGTTGGGCAGCCCGCGGCGGTCCTGGGCACACGGACCCGCTTCCGGGGGTTCACGGTCACGCCGGGACCCACGCCGAACTCGCACAGCTTCACCGCCACGTTCGACGGCCCTGTGACCGGCTTCGACGCCAGTCGCTTCATCGTGCGGGGGATGCAGGGCGGCGTGCGCTTCGCCGGCCAGACCTACACGGGTGACGGCACGGCCGCCGTCTCCACGCCGCACGCGACCTTCCACGCGGGCGAGGTCGTGGAGCTGGTCCTGAAGCCGGGGGCGTGCGTGGAGGGACTCCCATACGTCGCGCGGCGACGCCTCCCCGCGGCGCCGGCGAGCGGGACGTTCACCTCCCAGTTCGGACTCGACTCGGGGTCCAGGCCCGAGCAGATCGTCGCCGCGGACTGGAACGGCGACGGACGCCTCGACGTCGGGATCACGAGCGAGAAGTACTACACCTTCACGTCGTGGACGCTGAACCTTCAGGCGGACCAGTACCAACGCCACGACACGCAGCTGGCGCCCGCCCCGGAGAATCCCCCGGTCATGCACACCAGAGTCGCCGCCGGCGATCTGAACGGCGATGGAAAGCTGGACATCATCGCCGCCACCGGCGCGAACAACGAGGTGCGCGTCTTCTTGGGAAACGGGAACGGGAGCTTCTCCGAGGGTACCCGCATGCCGGTCGACGGCAGCGCAAACAGTTTGTCCGGCGTCGTGCTCGGCGACCTGAACGGTGATGGCGTGCTCGATTTCGTGGTCCTCGACCGCTGGGGGAGCAGGTTCCTGGTCGGCATCGGAAACGGGGATGGCACGTTCCAGTTCCCCTACGAGACGTACGTCCTCCCCACCAGCAACACGTACGACATCGACGTGGCCGACCTGAACGACGACGGCCGCCTGGACGTCGTGGTGGTGGGGAGCAACAGCCTTTATGTTCGGCTCGGAAACGGGGACGGCACCTTCGGAGATCTACGCACCGTGAGCGGGCTGAAGAGCGGAGTCACCCTGGCGATCGCGGACTTCACCGGGGACGATATCCTCGACATCGCCGTCGCCGACAACGACGGGGCTTCGCCCACCTCTGGCCGTATCGTCATCTTCCGGGGCAGCGGAGATGGCACGTTCACGCAACACATGACGCACGTCCTGCCCGACGACTTCGGGCTCAACTCCCTCGCCGCCGGCGACATCGACGGCGATGGGGATATCGATCTCGCGACCACAAAGATCCTCTACGGGGGCTCCCTGGTGATCCTCACCAACAACAACAACACGCATTTCTCCACTCGCCGCGAGACCTTCTCCGGCGCCAGCGGTATTGGGCTTGCCGACATCGACGGCGATGGGAAGCTCGACCTCGTGGTCGCGTGGGACCTGTATCCAACTTCCGGCGGTGCGTACATCTATTGGGGGCAATAGCGGAACCGGGTTCGGACCGGTCGTGGGCGATGGGAACGCCGAGGGCCCCGTTCGGGGCCCTCGGATCACTTTCCGGCGCCGGGTGGGCGGCACCTGGAGCACCACCGCGCCGTCCGGCTCCACCGTGATACCGAGGGTCTTCCTGTCCGAGCGGCGTAAGGTGTACCCGACGACCTCGTAGCCGAGCTCGATCGATCGGTGTCCGGCCTCCCGCGGTCGCCTCAGCCCTGCCCCACCGGCGCCGGGCCGCCTCGATGCAACGGTCCATTACCTGGTCGATGAGATCGAACAAGGGCGGGATGCCGCGGGCCTATGCGAAACGGACCATCTCGTCGTCGATCTCGATGCGCATCCGGCTCTGGATGTTGTCCTGCCAGTTCACGAATGCGACGGCGAGTCCGGCCCAGCGTCGTACCGCCCCCGCGCCGCCTCGATCGCCGGCCAGTGCTCCCGGATCCAGCGGGCCAGGCCGTCCATCGCCGCGATCAGCCCCTCACCCAGCGGCGTCAGCTCGTACTCCACGCGGGGCGGGACCTCGGGGAAGATTTGCCGGACGACGAGGCCGTCGCGCTCCAGGGCGCGCAGGGTGGTCGTGAGCATCCGCTGGGAGATCCCTGCGATGGCGCGCTTCAGCTCCGAGAAGCGCAGCCTGCGGTCGGGGGCGAGGGAGAGCGAGGCGAGGACGAGGAGGGTCCACTTGTCGCCGAGGCGGCCGAGCAGGTCGTGCGGCGGGCAGGGGCGGATGCAGATCGGGTCGGAGGCGGTCGCTGTGCACTCCATGGATCCTCTCGGCGCGCAAAGGTGAACTCGATGTGACCAGGGCACACGAAAGTGCCGTCTTCCAGCGGTTTTTCGGTCCGGTTATACTCGCGACGAAGGCGACGGTTCGATCGGAAATCGGAACGGGAGACTGCAACATGAGCAACAGGGGAACAATCCTCGTCCTCGGCGCCACGGGCCAGCAGGGCGGCGCCACGGTCCGGCACCTCCTAGCCGATGGGTGGCGCGTCCGGGCTCTCACACGGGATCCGGCGAGCCCACGGGCGAGGCGGATCGAGGCGCTCGGGGCCGAGATCGTCGCGGGTGACATGGACGACGCCGCGTCGCTCGAGACCGCGATGGCCGGCGTGTACGGCGTCTTCAGCGTCCAGCCGGCGAGCTGGGATCCGACGCCGGCCACGGATGCGGCCGAGGCGAGGAGAGGGAAGCTGGTGGCCGACGTCGCGCGGGCGGTCGGGGTCCGGCACCTGGTCTATTCATCGGTCACCGGCGCCGATGCGGTGCCGGCGGCGCGGCCGGAGTACAAGGCCGAGGTCGAGGCGCACATCCGGGCGCTCGGGGTCCCGGCCACCGTCCTGCGGCCCACGACCTTCATGGAGAACTACACCCTCCCGCCCCAGGGGCTCGCCGACGGCGTCCTCTACGAGCCGACCGCGCCCGATGTGCCGATCGGGCTCATCGCCGTCGACGACATCGGCTACTTCGCCGCCCTCGCCTTCCGACGGCCGGAGCGCTTCCTCGGCCGGACCGTCGACCTCGCCGGCGACTTCCTCACCCCGCCCGAGATCGCCCGCGCGATGAGCGCGGCCCTCGGCCGAACGTTCGAGTACCGGCACGTCCCGGCGTCGAGCCTCCGGAACGAGATCGTGGCGGCATTGTACGCGTGGGTGAACGGAGAGGGTTACCCGAAGATCGACCTCGACGCGCTGCGCGCCGACCACCCCGGGCTCCTGACCTTCGACGCGTGGCTGCGACGGGGCGGCGCGGCGAGGATCGCCGCCGCGATCGAGGCGCGGAACGTTAGCGCCTGATCCGCGACTGCGGCCGGTCCACCGGCGGGCCCCGGTGGGCCGGATCGTCGCGATTCACCCCAACCCCGCGAGGAACCCCCGAATCTCCCGCGCCGCCTCCTCCGGCGCCTCCTCCTGCACGAACTGGCCGGCGTCGGGGAATTCGACGACGCGCGCGTCGGTGAGCGTCGCCTTCCAGCGCTCGAGGGCGTCGCGGCCGAAGGTGGGGTCCTTCATCCCCCAGAGGACGAGGGCGGGCTTCCCGGCGAACCGCGAGCGCTCCCGCCAGAGCTCGTCGTACCACTCGCTCGAGCCGATCAGCTCCCGGGCCAGGACCCACGGCGCCTGCCGGTCGGCCGGGGTGGGGAAGGCGTCGAGGTAGGCGCGGTGCGCCTCCTTCGTGAGCTTCTTCTTGTCGCCGAAAGCGGCGGGGATCAGGACCCGGGGCGAGAAGTTGAGGCGCTTGTAGAGGAATCGGCCGAACGGGCCGCCCATGAGCCGGCTCACCCTCTCCGTCGGCGTGCCCCGGAGCGACCAGAGCCAGGTGTTGAAGAGGACGACGGCGCGCAAGTTCTCCGGGCGGCGCGCCGCGTAGGCGAGGCCGATCGGGCCGCCGAAGTCGTGGACGACGAGGACTACGTCGCGGAGCTCGAGTCGCTCGATCAGCATCTCCAGGTTCCGCGCGTGGTCCTCGGGGCGGTAGCCCCAGCGCTCCGGCTTGTCGGAGCGGCCGAAGCCGAGGCGGTCGAGGGCGATCACGCGGTGGTCGCGCGAGAGCTCGTGGATCAGGTGCCGGTAGAGGTACGACCAGGTCGGCGTGCCGTGCACCATCACCACGACGGGGCCCTCGCCTTCGTCGACGTAGTGCAGCCGTCCGGGGCCGACGTCCAGGTACCGCGATGCGAAGGGGTACGGGCTCCGGCCCGCACCATCGTTCCCGCTCATGAGCTCGTCTCCTGTTCCGGCCCGCAGCCGTCGGCGGGCGTGGGGGGAAGGAAGCGCCGGACGATCGCGGCGGCGACGTCGTCGACCGGGTAGCGGTCCGGGTCGAGGGCGAAGTGCTGCGCGGCGCCGTCGATCGCCGCGAAGAGGACGCGCGCCTCGACCTCGGGGGACGCCACGCCCGCGTCGCGCAGGAGCCCCTCGAGGTGGAGGCGGATCGCCTCGGGCCACGCGCGCAGGGCGTCGCCCAACCCCTCCAGCACGCCGGGCTGCATGCGGAGCTGGTAGGTGAGGCGCCAGAACGCCAGGTTCTCCCGGACGGTGCCGAGGGCGGCGCGGACGAGCCGCTCGAGGCGATCACGGGGCGAAGTCCCGCCGGCCGCGACCGCGAACGACGCCTGCACCTGCTCCATGCTCCGCTCGAAGATCGCCCGGAGGAGCGCTCCCTTGCCGTCGTAGTAGTTGTAGAGGAGGCCCTGCGAGATCCCGGCCTCCTCGGCGATCCTGCGGACGGAGGTCGCCGCGTAGCCGTGGCGGCCGAAGAGGCGGAGCGCGGCGGCGAGGGTGGAAGGCAAGGGGAGGGGGCTTCCCCGCGCCCCGGCCGTCCGCGAGATTACACGGATGCAGCAGCAGCAAATCGGGACGGCCGGCGATGCCGCCGTCGAGCAGTCGATAACAACGGGGGCCGGGGCCGAGAGCCCGGTCGCCCGTACTCCACGCAGCATCTTCCTCTTCTGGGCGCCCCTCGCGGTGCAATGGCTGATGATGGCCGCCGAGGGGCCGTTCCTCGCCGCCGTCATCGCGCGGATGGGCGACGCCGCGGTGAACCTGGCGGCGTACGGCGTCGCGGTGGCGTTCGCGATCCTGACCGAGTCGCCGGTGATCATGCTGATGAGCGCGGCGACGGCATTGGTCGAGGACGCGGAGAGCTATCGCCGGCTCCGAAACTTCGCCTACGCGTTGAGCCTCGGGGCGACGTCGCTGGTCCTCCTCGTCCTGGTCCCGCCGGTCTTCCACCTGCTGACCGGGGTGCTCGGGCTTCCGGGTCCGGTGGCGTCGCGGGTCTACGGCTCGCTCGCCTTCCTCCTCCCCTGGCCGGCGGCGATCGGCTACCGGCGCTTCCTGCACGGGATCCTGATCCGCTCGGGTCGGACGCGCCTCGTCGCGTACGGCACGGTGCTGCGGCTGAGCGGGATGGCGGCGACGGGGCTGCTCCTCTACCACGTCTTCCCGCTCCCCGGGGCGTGGGTCGGGGCGATCGCGCTCTCGGCGGGGGTGGTGATCGAGGCGATGGCCGCGCGCTTCATGGCGGCGGAGGAGGTGGCGCGGCTGAGCGGGGCGGCGGGGAAGGCGAGGCGGCGGTGGGGCGTGTGGCCGCGGTGGCCGGGGAGGGCGGCGGTCGCGGGGTACGGCGACATCGCCCGCTTCTACTTCCCGCTGGCGCTGACCTCGCTGATCGGGCTGACGGTCCAGCCGATGCTGACCTTCTTCATGGGGCGCGCGCCGTCGCCGCTCGAGTCGCTGGCGGTCTTCCCGGTCGTGCACGCGCTGTCGTTCCTCTTCCGTGCGCCGGGGCTGGCCTTCCAGGAGGTGGTCATCGCCCTCTCGGGGAAGCGCTTCGAGCACCTCGCGCCGCTCCGGAGCTTCGGGATCGGGCTGGGTCTCGCGGTGAGCGCGGGGTTGGCGCTGGTGACGCTGACTCCGTTGGCGGGGTTCTGGTTCGACGTCGTCTCGGGGCTTCCGCCGGAGCTCGCGACGCGGGCGGTCGGGCCGGCGATGCTCTCCGTGCCGCTCCCCGCGCTCACGGTGCTCCTCGCCTTCCAGCTCGGGATCCTGGTCCAGAGCCGGCGCACCCGCGCGGTGACCGGCGCGAGCCTCCTCGAGGTGGCGGGGATCGCGGCCCTCTTCACGCTGGCGGGTTGGCGCTTCGGGCTATTCGGCGCGAGCGCGGCGATGATCGGGCTGGTCGGCGGCCGTGTGATCGCGAACGGCTACCTCTGGACGCGGGTGCGGAGGGTGCTGGTGGCCTCCGCGCGGCCGATCTCCTTCCCGTCGTAGCTCAGGACGAGGGGCCCGAGACCCTCGACGGTGAACGATGTCCATCCCCCCTTTGCCGGCGCTCCGATGGAAGAATGTCGGGGCCGACGGCGCTGCGCGCACACCGCGCGAAGCTCCGGACGAACCTGGATTCGCCGTTCCGGTGGAGGATGGAGTCGATGACCCGGGCCGCCTCTCTCTCGTAATCGTTCGGCAAGTCGTTGTCGATCATGGTTTGGTGGGAGTATGCGGGGCCGAAGAGGCAGAACTCATCGGCCGGCACCTCGCGCGTCAGGAAATCGGCAACGGTCCGGCCGGGAACGTCTTGGGCACGGCCGAGGTGAGCCACGACGACGAGGAGAGCCGTGATGCGAGCGCGGTCCGTGGATCCCCGGTCGGCCGCGAGGTCGAGTGCGGCGCGAAAGACGGCGGGATCGACGACGCCGCAAAGAGAGAGAGGATCACGATGCTGGTGCCTGAGACGACCCTCATCGTCGACCTCATGGATCGTCGGGGTTGAAGTCGGGGTGGCACCGGAGTCGGGAATGGATCAGTGGATGATCCTCGTGCGCCACGGGCCCGGCAGAGGTGGCCGGGCCCGTGGCGTTTCCCGGGGATTCCCCGAGGCTACTTCAGCATGTACTTCGCGATCGTCTGGAGCTGCATGTTCGTGGTCCCCTCGTAGATCGTGCCGATCTTCGAGTCGCGGTAGAGCTTCTCGACGGGGTACTCCTTCGTGAAGCCGTAGCCGCCGTAGAGGTCGATGCAGCGGGAGGCGATGCGCTGCGCCGCCTGGGAGGCGAAGAGCTTGGCCATGGCGGCCTCCTCGAGGAACGGCAGGCCGGCGTCCTTGAGGCGGGCGGCGTTGTAGACGAGGAGGCGGGCGGCCTCGAGCTCGGTGCGCATCTCGGCGAGCTGGAACTGGACGCCCTGGAACTCGGCGATCTTCTTGCCGAACTGCTCGCGCTCCTGGACGTAGCGGAGGGTGTGGTCGAGGGCGCCCTGGGCGAGCCCGACCATCTGCGCGCCGATCCCGATGCGTCCCTCGTTGAGGGTCTCGATCGCGATCTTGTACCCCTTCCCGACCTCGCCCAGGACGTTCTCCTGCGGGACCTTCACGCCGTCGAAGATCAGCTCGACGGTCGAGGAGGCGCGGATCCCGAGCTTGTTCTCCTTCTTCCCGATCGTGAAGCCCGGGGTGTCGCGCTCGACGACGAAGGCGGTGATCCCGCGGTAGCCCTGCGCGGGGTCGACGTTGGCGAAGACGACGAAGATCCCGGCCTCGGCACCGTTGGTGATCCAGAGCTTGCGCCCCTCGAGGCGCCAGCCGTCGCCGTCGCGGAAGGCGCGGGTGGCGAGGGCGAAGGCGTCGGATCCGGAGCCGGCCTCGGAGAGGGCGTAGGCGCCGACGGTGTCGGCGGCGAGGCGGGGGAGGATGCGGGCCTTCTGCTCGTCGTTCCCCCAGCGGAGGATGCAGTTGTTGACGAGGGTGTTCTGGACGTCGACGAAGACGCCGACGCTCGGGTCGATGCGGGAGAGCTCCTCGACGACGAGGACGGAGGTGAAGAAGGAGGCGCCGGCGCCGCCCGCGGCTTCGGGGATCTCGACGCCCATGAGCCCGAGCTCGAAGAGCTGGGGGATGAGGTCGGGGTCCATGCGGGCCGCCTCATCCATGGCGGCGACGCGGGGCGCGATCGACTCCTCCGCGAACTGGCGGACGGCGTCGCGGAACATGCGCTCGTCTTCGGTGAGGAGCGTCAGCGGCGAGCGCTGAGCCTCCGGGAGCATCACCGACATGGGGGGCCTCCTTGGTATTTCAGCGACAGAGACGTGATCGGTAGCGTGTTCGAGTGCGCGGCGCGGCGAGGGGTGCGCGTCGCGCGCGCTGCGACATAGTAGGGCGCCGGGCGCCGTGTGGCCAGGGACCGCGGGCCGGAGCGTCGTCGGCTCGGCCGCACGGGCCGCGCGGTCGCGGGGCGACGGGGCCGGAGGGTCGTACCCGGGGGCTCCGTGGAGGTTGCGCAAAGCACGAACGCCGCCGGATCGGTGTCCGGCGGCGCCGTAGGGGTCTGCCGCAACCCGGCGCGATGCGCAGGGCACCCGCCGTCGCGGTCAGTGGTCAAGCTCTGCTCGGCTAGGCGCCGATGCGGCGATCGCTTGCCCGTGCCGGGTTGCGCGCAATACTCGGACTGGACAAAGGATCACCTCCTCGGTTGAGTGGACGTGTGGGCGTGGACACCAGCGGGCTCGAGGTCCCGCGGTCCGTCGGCCGCGCTCCCTGGAGTCGCGGTCGGCGGCCCATCGTCGCCCCGCGGCGTGCGGGGCTCTCCGGGAGTACTCCGGCGGCGCCGCAAGGTTCCACAGCGCCGTCCCTCCCCCGTGCGGGGAGCGCAGGATGCAAGAACGCGGCCCCGAGCTTCGCCTTGCTCTGGCGTGCACGGGAGCGGTATTTTGGCCGCGTCGTCGCCGTACGGGCGTACGGACGGCGTGTGGAGCCGCACGCGTGGGCACGCGCGGGCGGCCACCAACCCCCGGGCGCGCCCGCCGACGGGCGAGGCCCGCCCCCAATGGATGCATGATCCGAAAGGTCTGCCATGGACGCAGATCGGTACGCGAGCGTCGTCAAGCTGGTCCGCACGGTCCGGCACGACGCCAACAACCCGCTGACGGCGGCGTTGGGGCACGTCCAGCTCCTGCTGGAGGATCCCGCCGTGAGGGATCCGGAGGTGCGCGAGAGCCTCGGCGTCGTCGAGTCGGAGCTCCGCCGCCTGGCCGACATCATCCGACGGTTGAACGAGGTCCGGGAGTGAGGCGAGCGCGGCCGGCGGCGTCGGCCCGCGGCCCGTCCGGACGGGCTTGACGCTCGTCGGGCCCCGCTCTATTCTCACCCCCGCCACACCGCACAACGAATGGATGGAGGGAACATGTCGGAGATCCCGGCGGATCTGCTTTATTCCGAGGAGCACGAGTACCTGAAGCCCGCCGACGAGGAGGGGGAGTACTTCGTCGGGATCACGGACTACGCCCAGGGCGAGCTGGGCGACATCGTCTACGTCGAGCTCCCGGGCGTCGGCGACAAGGTGCGCCGGATGGAGACCTTCGGCACGGTCGAGGCGGTGAAGGCGGTCAGCGACCTCTTCGCGCCGGTCGACGGCGAGGTCATCGAGGTGAACGACGCGCTGGACGGCGATCCGTCGCTCGTCAACAGCGATCCGTACGGCGAGGGGTGGATGATCCGGATCCGGATCTCGGACCCGTCGCAGCTCGATCAGCTCCTGAGCGCGGCCGAGTACGCCTCGCACATCGGCGAGGGCTGAGGGAAAGCAGGCACGGTCCGCCCGGCGTGAGCGCGGGCGGAGATCCCGGGACCGGCACGGTGGGGCCGGCGAACGCTCGCGTGGGCGCGGCCCCATGCCCGAGCATGCCAGCGGCGGTGGATTTTGGGGTCCTCCGCCGCGTGGTGTTGTGTGGGCTGGGGGTGGGGGTGTGGATGGGTGGTGGGGGGGCGGGCAGGGTGTCGGGTGGGGGCGGGGTGTCGGGCAGGGGGGCTTGCCGGGCGCGGGCTCGGGCGTGTTTCGGGGACGGGAACGGGGACGGGGACGGGGACGGGAATGGGCGCGGGACACGAGAGAGGAGGTGCGGCATGGCGCGAATCACCTGGCACGGGCATTCGTGTTTCACGCTGGTCGCGGACGACGGGACGCGGATCCTCTTCGACCCGTGGCTCGACGAGAACCCGGTGGCGGACATCGGGTCGGACGGGATCGAGGAGCTGGACTACATTCTCGTGAGTCACGGGCACTTCGATCACTTCGACGACGCGATCAAGCTGGCGCGGAGAACCGGGGCGACGTTGGTCTCGACCTTCGAGATCGTGGCGTTCTCGCAGGCGCGCGGGGTCGAGAATGCGCATTCGATGAGCATCGGCGGGGGGTACCGCTTCCCGTTCGGGTACGTGAAGATGACCCCGGCGCTGCACGGCGGTCAGGTCTCGGGGGACGAGGACGGGACCTTCACGACGATGCCGGGGGGCTTCTGGCTCGACCTGGGGGGGAAGCGGCTCTACCACGCGGGCGACACGGCGCTGCTGATGGAGATGCAGCTCCTGAAGGGGAAGGTCGACGTGGCGCTGCTCCCGATCGGCGACAACTACACGATGGGTCCGGAGGACGCGGTCCGGGCGGTCGAGTTCATCGAGCCCCGGTACGTGATCCCGATGCACTACAACACCTTCGACCTGATCCGCCAGGACCCGCAGGCGTTCGCGCGGGGGGTGGGGGACCGGGCGGAGGTCGTGATCCTGGAGCCGGGCGGGAGCTGGGAGTTCTGAGGGGGTCGGCAACGAGCCGGGGACCCGGGGTGAACGCGGGGAGGCGGGTGTAGGAGCGGGGCCGGGGCGGCCTCGTGCGGGGGAAACGAACGCGGTCCGTGGGGTAGGCATACCCGGTGGCGACGCCGAGCTCGGGCGGGGCAAATCCGCCTGTTTCTATTCTACGTACGACGGGCACCGATGAAGAACGAGAAGACGGGCGGTCTGGGGTACACGGACCGTTTCGAGGGCCGGCACCTCGGCCCGACGGAGGACGAGCGCCGGCGGATGCTGGAGCTCCTCGGCTACGACTCGCTCGATGCGCTGGTCGACGCGGCGATCCCGGAGTCGATCCGGCTGCGTCGTCCGCTGAACTTGCCGGAGCCGTTGACGGAGCACGAGATGCTCGCGGAGCTGCGGGCGATCGCGTCGAAGAACCGGATCTACCGGTCGTACCTCGGGATGGGGTACCACGACACGATCACCCCGCCGGTGATCCTGCGCAACATCCTGGAGAACCCGGGGTGGTACACGGCGTACACGCCGTACCAGGCGGAGATCGCGCAGGGGCGTCTCGAGGCGCTGCTGACCTTCCAGACGATGGTCATCGACCTGACGGGGCTGCCGATCGCGAACGCGTCGTTGCTGGACGAGGCGACGGCGGCGGCCGAGGCGATGGCGATGAGCTGGGCGGTGAAGGGGGGCGAGGGGAAGTCGGTCTTCTTCGTCTCGGAGCGGTGCCACTCGCAGACGATCGAGGTGGTGCGGACGCGTGCGCGGGCGCGGGGGATCGAGGTCGCGGTCGGCGACCACCGGAGCTTCGAGTTCGGGCCGCAGGTCTTCGGCGCGCTGGTGCAGTACCCGACGACGGACGGCGAGGTCGTCGACTACCGCGAGTTCTGTGACCGGGCCCACGCGGCCGGGGCGCTGGTCACGGCGGCGGCGGACCTCCTCTCGCTGACGCTGCTGACGCCGCCGGGCGAGTGGGGCGCGGACATCGCGGTGGGGAGCACGCAGCGCTTCGGCGTCCCGCTCGGTTACGGCGGTCCGCACGCGGCGTACTTCGCGACGAAGGACGAGTACAAGCGGCAGATCCCGGGGCGGATCATCGGCGTCTCGGTCGACTCGGCGGGGCGGCCGGCGCTGCGCATGGCGCTCCAGACGCGCGAGCAGCACATCCGTCGGGAGAAGGCGACGAGCAACATCTGCACGGCGCAGGTGCTGCTGGCCGTCGTCGCGGCGATGTACGCGGTCTATCACGGGCCCGACGGGCTGCGCCGGATCGCGGAGCGGGTGCACCGTCTCGCCGCGGTCCTCGCCGCGGGGCTGAAGCGGCTCGGCTACGGGATCGCGCACGAGACCTTCTTCGACACGATCCGCGTCGAGGTGGGCGAGGCGCGGCGCGAGGAGATCCTGGCGGCCGCGCTGGCGAAGGGGATCAACCTGCGGGCGCTGGATGCGGGCGCGATCGGGATCGCGCTCGACGAGACGACGTCGGCGGGCGACGTCGCCGACCTCTTCGCGGTCTTCGCCCTGGGCCGCGACGTCGACTTCACCCCCGAGTCGCTGGCGGGCGGGGTCGACGCGGAGTTCGGCGAGCCGTTCCGCCGGACGAGCGCGTACCTGACGCACCCGGTCTTCCATCGCTACCACTCGGAGACCGAGCTGCTGCGGTACCTCAAGCGGCTGGAGTCGCGGGACCTCTCGCTGACGACGTCGATGATCCCGCTCGGCTCGTGCACGATGAAGCTGAACGCCGCGGCGGAGATGGAGGCGATCACCTGGCCGGAGTTCGCGCGGCTGCACCCCTTCGCGCCGCGGGACCAGGCGGAGGGCTACCGCATCCTCTTCGAGCAGCTCGAGGGGTGGCTCGCGGAGATCACGGGCTTCGACCGGGTCTCGCTGCAGCCGAACGCGGGTTCGCAGGGCGAGTTCACGGGGCTGCTCGTCATCCGCGCGTACCACGAGAGCCGGGGCGAGGGGCACCGCGATGTCTGCCTGATCCCCCAGTCGGCGCACGGGACGAACCCGGCGAGTGCGGCGATGGCGGGGCTGCGCGTCGTCGTCGTGAAGGCGGACGCGGAGGGGAACATCGACATCGCCGACCTGCGCGCGAAGGCGGAGGAGCACCGCGAGCGGCTGGCGGCGCTCATGGTGACCTACCCGTCGACGCACGGGATCTTCGAGGAGGGGATCCGCGAGATCTGCGAGATCGTGCACGCGAACGGCGGGCAGGTCTACATGGACGGCGCGAACATGAACGCCATGGTCGGGCTCGTCCGGCCGGGGGACATCGGCGCCGACGTCTGTCACCTGAACCTGCACAAGACCTTCTGCATCCCGCACGGGGGCGGGGGGCCGGGGATGGGCCCGATCGGTGTGGCGAAGCACCTCTCGCCCTTCCTGCCGGGGCACCCGGTAGTGCGGACCGGGGGCGAGGAGGCGATCGGCCCGGTCTCCGCGGCGCCGTGGGGGAGCCCGGAGATCCTGCCGATCTCCTGGGCGTACATCCGGATGATGGGCGCCGAGGGGCTCCGCCGCGCGACCGAGGTCGCGATCCTGAACGCGAACTACATCGCGAAGCGCCTCGAGGGGCATTACCCGGTGCTCTACCGCGGGCGGAACGGGACCGTCGCCCACGAGTGCATCATCGATCCGCGACCGCTGAAGGCGACCTCGGGGGTCGAGGCGACGGACATCGCGAAGCGCCTGATGGACTACGGCTTCCACGCGCCGACGGTGAGCTTCCCTGTGGCGGGGACGCTGATGATCGAGCCGACGGAGAGCGAGTCGAAGGAGGAGCTCGACCGCTTCTGCGACGCGCTGATCGCGATCCGCGAGGAGATCCGCGAGATCGAGGAGGGGCGGATGGACCGCACGAACAACCTCCTCAAGAACGCGCCGCACACGGCCGAGGCGGTGATCTCCGACGCGTGGGACCGGCCGTACTCGCGGGAGCGTGCGGCCTTCCCGGCGCCGTGGACGCGGGAGCACAAGTTCTGGCCGGCCGTCGGCCTCGTCGAGAGCGCTGCGGGCGACAGGAACCTGATCTGCGCCTGCCCGCCGGTGGAGGCGTACGCGGGGTGACCCTGTGACCGCGCCCCTCCCGTCCACCCCGCCGGGCCGAAGCGGTGCCGAGGTGATGGGGGCGGCGAGCGATCGTGGTCGTGGGGACCGCGGTCGGGCGCCGGCGACGGGCGGGGCGCGTGGGGGCGGCCGGTGAATCCGAACACGGGAAGAGCGGCCGGGCGGAAGGGGGAAGTGCAGGGGGCGGTCTGGCGGCTGGTGATCACGCCGGCGCTGCCGGGTGCGGAGAACATGGCGATCGACCACGCGCTGCTGGAGGGCGTCCAGCGGGGTGGGCGGCCGGTCGTCCGGTTCTACACCTGGTCGCCGGCGTGTCTGTCTCTGGGGCGGAACCAGCCGGTCGCCGAGCCGGCGCGGGTGGCGGCGGCCGCGGCGGCCCGGGGGGCGGAGGTCGTGCGGCGCCCGACGGGCGGGTTCGCGGTCTTCCACGACCGGGAGCTGACCTACGCGGTCGTGGTCCCGGTCGGGGTGCTGGGGTCGCCGAGGGAGAGCTACGTGGCGATCAACCGGGCGCTCGTGGCGGGGTTGAGGCTGGCTGGGGTGGGGGCGGAGGTGGTGGGGGCGGGTCGGGCCGCGGGGGCGGCCCGTGGGGCGGGGGGAGCCGCTGGCGCGGCGGGGGAGGCCCTGCGGGCGGGGACGGCCTGGGAGGCGGGGGCCGCTGGGGCGGTGGGGGTGGCCGCTGACGCGGCGGGGGGGGGCGCTGGCGCGGCGGGGGTGGTGCGAGGGGTGGGGTGGGATCTCCCGTGCTTTCGGGCGGCGGTGCCGGGGGAGGTGGTGGTGGGGGGGAGGAAGTTGGTGGGGAGCGCGCAGCGGTGCGAGCGCCGGGTGCTGCTCCAACACGGGTCGATCCTCCTCGACGGGGGGCAGGACGTGGTCGCGGAGCTGTTGGGGGCGGGGGTGGCGTCGCGCGCGCCGGCGTCCGGCGGCCATCTCGATGGGGCGGAGTTCACGACCCTCGCGGCGGTCCTGGGGGGGATCCCCGAACTGACTTCGCTGGTATCCGCACTGACGGCCGGCTTCGAGGCGGAGGCCGGCATCCGACTTGCGCCGTCGTCGCTCACGTCCGAAGAATCGGAGCGGGCGAGCGCGCTGACGGCGCTCTACCGATCCGACGACTGGACCTGGCGCACATGACGACACGGAACGGATCCCCGACGGAGGCGGGAGGACGGCGCGGCACGCGAGCGCCCGCCGCCCGCACCCCCGCCCTTGCCCTCGGCCTTGCCCTTGCCCTGACGGCCGGCGGGTGCGGCCGGGCGGAGGAGGGCGCGGGCGGCGCGGCTGGCGAGCCGGTGGCGGGGGGGACCGTGGTCGTGGGGATGCGCGCGGACTTCGGCGGGTTCAACCCGATCACGAACACCGACCAGTACACGGACGAGGTCATCAAGTACGCGCTCTTCACGCCCCTCGTCCAGTACGACGAGGCGCTGAACGTCCGGCCGTACCTCGCCGAGTCGTGGGAGCTCGAGGGGGACACGGCGGTCGTCTTCCGGCTGCGCGACGATGTGCGCTGGCACGACGGTCGGCCGGTCACGGCGGAGGACGTGAAGTTCACCTTCGACCGCGCCAAGGACCCGACGACGGCGTCGCTCATCGGCTCGGCGTACCTGGGCGAGGTCGAGTCGGCGACGGTGCTCGACGCGCGGACGATCCGCTTCGACTTCGTGCGGCCGCACGCGCAGGCGCTGGAAGACTTCTGGTGGGCGCCGGTGCCGAAGCACCTGCTGGAGGACGTGCCGCCCGGGGAGCTGCGCACGGCGGCGTTCAACCGCGCGCCGGTAGGGAGCGGGCCGTACCGCTTCGTGGAGTGGCGCCCGAACGATCGGCTGGTGCTGGAGCGCAACTCGGCCTTCCCGGAGGCGCTGGGCGGGCCGCCGCACCTGGAGCGGGTGATCTTCCGGATCATCCCCGAGCCGGCGACGATGCTGACGGAGCTGATCACCGGCGGGGTCCACGTCGACATCCCGGTCGAGCCGGACCAGGCGTCGCAGATCGAGCGGTCGCCGGAGCTTGAGCTCTTCTCCTTCCCGAGCCGGACCTTCTACTACATCGGGTGGAACAACCGGCGGGCGCCGTTCACGGATGCGAGGGTGCGCCGCGCGATGACGCTGGCCATCGACCGCAAGGAGGTCATCGACGCGCTCCTCGCGGGGTTCGGCACACCCGCGACGGGTCCGATCCCGCCGTGGAGCCCGCTCTACCCCGAGGGGGTGGAGCCGCTGCCGTACGACCCGGAAGCGGCGGGGCGGCTCCTGGAGGCCGCCGGTTGGGTCGACAGGAACGGCGACGGGATCCGCGAGGACGCGGTGGGGCGCCCGTTCCGCTTCGCGCTCATGACGAGCGACCGGCCGTTGAACCGCGCCGTCGTCGAGGTGGTGCAGGCGCAGCTCAGGCGGGTCGGCGTCGACGCGCGGGTGCAGATCGTCGAATTCCAGACGCTCCTCTCGCAGCACCGGGCACGGGATTTCGACGCGGTCTTCTCGAACTGGGTCCTCGACAACTTCCAGGTCGCCTCGGCGCCGTCGTCGCTGCTGCACTCGCGCTGGGCCGCGGTCCCGGGGTCGGCGAACCGGAGCTCGTTCGCGAATCCGCGCGCCGACGCGGCGATCGAGCGGGGCGCGACGGCGACCGACCCGGCGGCGGCGAGGGCGGCGTGGCGCGACCTGATCGAGGTCCTGCAGGAGGAGCAGCCGCTGACCTTCATGTTCTGGTGGACGGAGCTGGCGGGGGCGAGGCGGCGGGTCCAGGGCGTGGAGATGGACCCGCGCGGCGAGCTGGTCAGCATCGCCGGTTGGTGGCTCCCCGGCGGGGGGCGTTGAGGGGCGGGGCGCGAAGCCGATGGCCGCCTTCGTCGCCCGCAGGATCCTCGGCGCGATCCCGCTCCTCCTCGGGGTCGCGACCCTCATCTTCCTGGTCCTGAACCTCGCGCCCGGCGACCCGACGGCGTACTACGTCAGCCCGGGGGTCGCGCCGGAGGTGATCGAGCAGATCCGGCGCAACTTCGGGCTCGATCAGCCGCTGCACGTGCGCTACGTCCGGTGGCTCGGCAACTTCGTCACCGGGGACTTCGGCTACTCGTTCGGCCAGGGGCGCCCCGTGGGCGACGTCATCCGGGACGCCCTCCCGAACACCCTCATCCTCGCCGGCGCCTCCCTGGTCCTCGTCTTCCTCGTCGGGATCGCAGCGGGGGTCGTCCAGTCGGTGCGGCAGCACTCCTGGGTCGACCGCACCCTCAGCGTGATCTCGCTCTTCTTCTACTCGATGCCGTCCTTCTGGCTCGGGTTGATGCTCGTCCTCGTCTTCGCGCTCAAGGCCTACCAGTGGGGGTGGCCGATCGCGCTCCCGGCGACGGGGATCACCAGCGTCGACTACGACTTCCTCGGACCCTGGGCGAAGGTGAAGGACCGGGTCGCGCACATGGTCCTCCCGGTCGCCACGCTGACCCTCGTGCTGGCGGCGGGGATCGCGCGCTACACCCGCGGGCAGATGCTCGAGGTGATCCGCCAGGACTACATCCGGACCGCCCGGGCGAAGGGGCTCCCCGAGCGGACGGTCATCCTCAAGCACGCGCTGCGCAACTCGCTGATCCCCGTCATCACGCTCCTCGGGCTCTACCTCCCGCTCCTCTTCAGCGGCGCGGTCTTCGTGGAGGTGATCTTCGCCTGGCCGGGGATGGGGCGGGTCATCGTGGACGCGATCTTCCAGCGCGACTACCCGCTCGTCATGGCGACGAGCTTCATCTTCGCGGTGATGGTCGTCCTCGGGAGCCTGGTCGCGGACGTGCTCTACGCCGTGGCCGATCCCCGGATCCGCTACGAGTAGGGGCGCCATGGCCGAGCACCGCCGCGATTTGATCGGCGACGCCGAGTCGCTCCCCCCCGAGGTGATCCCCGCGCCCGCGAACACGCGAGGCGCCCTCGCGACCGAGCCGCTCCCGGCGCCGCCGCCGAAGGGCGCGCAGCTCCTCTCGGCGCTCCTCCCCGGGAGCGGCCACCTCGTCGTCGGCGCCTGGGGCCGGGGGATGCCGCTCCTCCTCGCCTGGGCGGTCCTCCTCGCGATCCTCTTCTTCGCACGGGGCAGGATCGCCGCGATCCCGGAGCGCGGCTCCCTCGACGATGGGGTCGCCGCCGCCACGCTCTTCGCCGGGCTCGTCCTCGTCTGGGCGACGTCGCTCCGCGACCTCCGCGGCCGCGGCCGGCCCCCCGCCGCCCGCGGCGACTCGCAGTGGCGGATCGCCGCCCGGCTCTTCCGGCGCAACCCCCTGGCGATGGCGGGGCTCGCCGTCGTCGTCGGGCTCTACCTCGTCGCGCTCCTCGCGCCGCTGCTGGCGCCGTACGACCCGATCGTCCAGGAGGACATCGTCCGGACCGGGTACCTCCCGCCCTCCCTGGCGCACCCGCTCGGGACCGACCAGTTCGGCCGCGACGTGCTGAGCCGGATCCTCTACGGCGCGCGGATCTCGCTCTCGATCGCCTTCATCGCCGTGGGGATCAGCGTGACGCTCGGCACGCTCCTCGGCGCCGTCGCCGGGTACCTCGGCGGGAAGGTCGACGCGGCGATCATGCGCTTCACCGACATGGTCCTCGCCTTTCCCCGCCTCGTGCTGCTGATCCTGATCATCGCGCTCTTCAGCCCGTCGATCCCGCTGATCATAGCGGTCCTCGGGCTCACGCAGTGGCCGGGGACGGCGAGGATCGTGAGGGGCGAGGTGCTGAGCCTGAGGGAGCGGGACTACATCACCGCGGCGAGGGCGCTCGGGATGGGAAGGGCGAGGATCATCCTGCGGCACCTGGTGCCCAACGTGCTCGCGCCCGTCATCGTCGCGGCGACGCTGGGGATCGGCAACACGATCGTCCTCGAGGCGGGGCTCTCCTTCCTGGGGCTCGGCGTCCAGCCGCCGACGCCGTCGTGGGGGAACATGGTCGCCGACGGCCGGCAGAACCTGATCGGCGCCTGGTGGGTCGCGACCTTCCCGGGGCTCGCGATCGTCTTCACCGTGCTGGCGTTCAACCTGGTGGGGGACGGACTGCGCGATGCCCTGGACCCGCGGCTGCGGACGTGACCGGAGAAGGGAGGTAGGATGCCGCTCCTCGAGGTGACGGAGCTGCGCACGTACTTCGAGACCGAGGAAGGGGTCGCCCGGGCGGTCGACGGGGTGAGCTTCGCCGTCGAGCCGGGCGAGATCCTCGGGATCGTGGGGGAGAGCGGGAGCGGGAAGTCGGTGACGTCGCTCTCGATCCTCCGGCTCATCCCCGAGCCGCCGGGGCGGATCCTCCCCGGGAGCTCGATCCGGTTCCGGGGCGAGGAGCTGCTGGCGCTCCCCGAGGAGCGGATGCGGCGGGTCCGGGGGAACGACATCGCGATGATCTTCCAGGAGCCGATGACGTCGCTCAACCCGGTCTACCCGGTGGGGGACCAGATCGCCGAGGCGCTGCGGGTGCACCGGGGGCTGGGGAAGCGAGAGGCGCGGGGCCGCGCGATCGAGCTGCTGCGCCGCGTCGGGATCGCCGACCCGGAGGAGCGGGTCGATGCCTACCCGCACCAGCTCTCCGGGGGGATGCGCCAGCGGGTCATGATCGCGATGGCGCTCTCGTGCGAGCCCGACCTCCTGATCGCCGACGAGCCGACGACGGCGCTCGACGTGACGATCCAGGCGCAGATCCTGGAGCTGATCCGCGAGCTCAGGGACCGGACGGGGATGGCGGTGATCCTGATCACGCACGACCTGGGCGTCGTCGCCGAGGTCTGCGACCGCGTCGTCGTCATGTACGCGGGGGAGGTGGTCGAGGAGGGGGAGGTGGCGACGATCTTCCGCGACCCGCGCCACCCCTACACCCGTGGGCTGCTCCAGGCGATCCCGCGCCTCGGCCGGCGGGTCGAGCGCCTGGCGGTCATCCCGGGGACGGTGCCGAGCCCGACCGCCTGGCCGGCGGCGTGCCGGTTCCACCCCCGCTGCGCCTACGGGTGGGACCTCTGCGTGAACGCCGCCCCGCCGCTCTTCGAGGCAGGGCCCGGCCACACCTCGCGCTGCTGGCTCGAGGAGCACCCCGAACGCCGGCGCGAGGTCGACAGCGAAAGAGGCGCTTTCCCGACGACCGTGGGAGCGGCCGGCGAGATGGCGCCCGCGGAGGCGTACCACCGCCGCGCGGCCGCCGAGGGCGCGGCCCCGCCGCCGGAACCGGCCCCGCCGAAGGCGGCGCCCCGGCCGCTTGCCAACGACCCGGCCACCGAGGAGGACGTGGAGCGGTGAGCGAGATCGAGCGGCGCGCCGTCGAGGCGGAGGTCGACAGCGAGGGGAAGCCGGTGAGCCCGACGATCCGCGACCTCCCGGCCGCCAAGGGAGACAGCGACCTGGGGGGGCGCACCCCCGACGAGCTGCCTCCGCCCCCCGACGTCCTCCTCGACATCCGGGGGTTGACCAAGCACTTCCCGATCAGACGCGGGTTCCTCGGCCGGACGCGCGGCGTCGTCCGCGCCGTCGAGAACGTCGGCTTCCACATCCGGCGGGGCGAGACCCTCGGCCTCGTCGGCGAATCGGGGTCCGGAAAGACGACAACCGGCCGCACGCTGCTTCGCCTCGTCGAGCCGACCGCCGGGAGCGCCCGCTTCGACGGCCGCGAGATCTTCGACATGGACGAGGCCGAGCTCCGTCGCCTGCGCCGCCGCGCCCAGATCGTCTTCCAGGACCCGTTCGGCTCTCTCAACCCCCGGCTCACCGTCGGCGACACGCTCCGCGAGGTGCTCCGCGTCCACCGCATCGCCCGCGGCGCCGAGGCGGACCGCCGGGTCCGCGAGCTCCTCGAGCTCGTCGGCCTCTCCGCCGCCCACGCCCACCGCTACCCCCACGAGTTCAGCGGGGGGCAGCGCCAGCGCATCGGGATCGCCCGCGCCCTTTCCGTCGAGCCCGAATTCATCGTCTGCGACGAGCCCGTCTCGGCCCTCGACGTCTCCGTCCAGGCCCAGATCCTCAACCTGCTCCAGGACCTCAAGGCCCGGCTCGGCCTCTCCTACCTCTTCATCGCCCACGACCTCGGCGTCGTCGAGCACATCAGCGACCGCATCGCCGTCATGTACCTCGGCCGCATCGTCGAGATCGGCGCCGCCGCCGACGTGATCCGCACCCCGCGGCACCCCTACACCCGGGCCCTCCTCTCCGCCGTCCCGGTCCCGGAGCCGCGCGCCGCTCGCGGTCGCATCGTCCTCCCCGGCGACGTCCCCAGCCCCGCCCGCCCCCCGAGCGGCTGCCCGTTCCACCCGCGCTGCCCGCATCCGTTGAAGGACCGCGACTGCGCGCGGGTCGTGCCCCCCCTCGCCGAGAAGGCCCCGGGCCAGTTCGCCGCCTGCATCAAGGAGCCCTCTCGTACCATCCCCCTTGACACGGTCAGAGGGGGCCTCTAGAATGTTGGAAATCCATGCCAAGTGCGATCAATCCCATCCAAACCTCACGCGCATGAAGCGCGTCCACCACTGACGGAGGTAACTTTGAGCAGTCTTGGCACCTTCGCGATGGCCCTGCTGCAGATCCCCGGCCTCGAGGCCCCCGAGATGACGTTCTCCGAGCAGATGGCCCAGATCTGGGAGGACGGCGGCGGGATGATGTGGTTCCTCGGCGCCTGTGCGGTGCTCGGGTTGGTCGTCATCGTCTGGAAGCTGGTGGACCTCAGCGTCAAGGGCGCGCGCACCCGGAAGTTCCTCCGTGAGGTCGACGGGCTCCTCGCCCAGCGCAAGATCAAGGAGGCGCTGGCCGTGGCCCGCGAGTCGAAGTCGCCCGCCGCGAAGATCCTGGCGGCCGGCCTCGAGCGCCAGGACGAGGGCACCGAGCGCGTCATGAAGGCGATCGAGAACGTCGGGCTGATCCAGATGGCCAGCCTCGAGCGCGGCCTGATCTGGCTCGCCACCGTCTCGAACGTCGCTCCGCTCCTCGGGTTCCTCGGGACGGTGGTCGGGATGATCGCGGCGTTCGCGGCGATCGAGAACGCGGGCGAGGTCGACGCGCAGCTCGTCGCGGGTGGTATTAAGGTTGCGTTGATCACGACCGCTGCCGGTCTGGTCATCGCGATTCCGGTCAACATCGCGCACAACTATTTCGTGACCAAGATCGACGGCATGGTCATCGACATGGAGGAGTCGGCCCAGAAGATGATCGATGCCCTCCATGAACTGGAAGCGGGGACCTCGGTCGCGGGGTGATGATGGCAAGCCGTAACGCCTTGCCACGGAAGGGCCACCGTTGCGGTGGCCCTTTGCGTTTGCTCTTGATCGCGGCGGTGCTGGCGGGGTGCGGCGGGCCGAGTCGCCCGAGGCAGCCCGCGCCGGCGCGTGGCGGGATCCTCCGGCCCCTGGAGGTCTACCAGCAGCTCGGGCTGCTGGCGGGGTCGGAGCGGTTTCCTGCGGTCGCGAGCTTCTCGACGGTCGCCGGGCCGGGCGACTCGACCTACGTGCTCTACGGCCTCTCGCTCCCGAACAGCGCGCTGATGTTCCAGCGCGATGGGGGTGAAGGGTTCGTCGGGCGCTATACGGTCTCGCTCTCGTTTCTCCAGGATGGGAAGGTCGTGCGGCGGGTGGACGAGCGGGGCGTGGTCCGGGTTCCGACCTTCGCCGAGACGGGGCGGACCGACGAGAGCGTGGTCTTCCAGACGGCGATCGCGCTCCCGCCGGGGCGCTATTCCGTGGAGATGGCGGTGCGGGACGCCGCGGTGCCGGACAAGGGGATCGAGCTGACGGACACGCTGGATGTCCCGGCGTACCGGGCAGGCGGTCGGCGGCTGGCGGGCCCCGTCCTGGTCTACCGGGCGACGGGGCGGGCATCGGATGGCACGTCGCCGGAGCTGATCGTGAACCCTCGGCACACGATCGCGTACGGCGGCGATGCGCCCCGGATCTACGTCGAGGGGTACGGCTTCCCCGCCGGCCAGCCGTTGGAGGTGCGCATCGTCAGCGAGGACCGGCGGGAGCTCTGGCGGACGGTGGCGAATCTCGAGGCGGGTGACGGCGAGCTGGCGCACGCCCTCGTCGAGATCCCGACCGCCGACCTGCCGCTCGGGAAGCTCTGGGTCGAGACGGGCGTGCCGGGCGACTCGACGACGAGGGACCGGGCGCCGCTCCTCGTGACCATCTCCGATCAGTGGATGGTGGCGAACTTCGAGGAGGTCCTCGAGTTCCTGCGCTACATCGCGACGGACGAAGAGCTCGATTCCTTGAAGGCGACGACGGGCGCCGAGCGCACGGATCGCTGGGAGCGCTTCTGGGCTCGCCGCGACCCCGTGCCCGCGACGGCGACCAACGAGTTCCGCGAGCGGTTCTTCGAGCGGGTCCGCCTGGCCACGCTGTACTTCGGCGAGCCGGGCCGCCCGGGGTGGAAGACCGACCGTGGCGAGGTCTTCATCGTTCTCGGCCCGCCGGACAACGTGATCGAGCGGCACGTCGGCAACACGCCGGTGACCGGACGCCCGAACGCCTACGAGTGGGTGTACGAGAGCGGGCCCACCGGCCGGCTGGTCCTGACCTTTATCGACAGGAGCGGCTTCGAGCGCTACGAGCTGACGCCGTCGTCGGAATCGGCGTTCCGATCGGCGGCGAGCCGTCTGAAACGCCCGAACTGACGCGCGAAACGACGTCGGGACGGCGCGCGGGTTGCAACGATCGCAACGAGAGGGGCGGACCCGAAGGGGTCCGCCCCGTGTACTACGGTAGTCCTCACTCGCCGGCGAGCCACGATGTTCTCACGTTACCTGGTCATGTTCCTGCTCTTCCTGGCCGCGGTCGCGGGGCCCGCCCTCATGCGGACCTCCGATACCCCGGCCGCGCCCAGCCCCGAGCCGCCGCCCGTCCCGGCGGAGGCGCTCGAGGCCCTCAAGCAGGGGCGGTACTGGCGGGCGAGCCAGATCCTCCAGGGGTACCTGGCGACGGTCCCGGAGCCGACCCCGGCGAGCGTGCTGCTCGCCGCGCAGGCGCAGGCGGGTTGGGGTGACTGGGCGGGGGTCGAGCGGCTCCTCGCCGGCAAGGGATGGCTCGACACGCTGGCCGGCGGATACGGCTGGAACCTCCTCGGCCGGAGCCGGCTCGAGTTGGGGCGGTGGCAGGAGGGGGAGGCGGCGCTATCCCGATACCTGGCCCTGGCGCCGGAGAGCGGCGACCGCGACCGGGGGCTTGCCGAGGCGCGGCGGGGGATCGCCCTCGGCCGGGCCGGGCGGACCAGCGAGGCGCTCGCCGCCTTTCGGCGCGCCGCGGAGCTGGCGCCCCAGATCGGCGACTGGATCGGGATCCTCGCCGCCGAAGCCGCCGCCGAGGCGGGCGACACGGCGAGCGTCGAACAGCTCCTCGCCGGCGCTGACGCCGACCTCGCCAGGGAGTGGGGGTGGCGGATCCGCGTCCGCGCCCGCACGAACGCCGGCGACCTCAGCGGCGCCGAACGGGTGGCCGAGGCCGCGGCCAACTCCCTCGACGCGGCGAGCCGCCGCGCCGAGGCGTGGCGAACCGTGGGCGACCTGCGCCTCCTCCGCGGCGAGACCAACGAGGCGAGGCCGGCGTTCCGCCGCGCGATGGAGGCGGCGCCGCAGTCGACCGCGGCGGTCGACGCGGCGAGAAAGCTCTCCGACCTCGGGATCGCCTCCCCGGACGACCACCTCCGGGTCGGGCGACTCTACCTCCGCCACGGCAACTTCGACCGCGGGATCGCGGGGCTCAAGGCATACCTCGCGTCCGGCAAGGGCTCCGCCCTCGAGCGCGCCGAGATCCGTCTCGAGATCGGTCGCGCCTACTTCCGCGCCGGCAAGTACGCCGAGGCCGAACGCCTGCTCCTCGCCCTCGCCGACGAGGCACCCTCGAACCGGATCGGCGCCGAGGCCCTCTTCCTCGCCGGCCGCGCCCAGTACCGGCAGGGTCGGACCGCCGACGGCCAGAACACCTTCCTGCGCACCGCCGACCGGTTCCCGCACGAGTCGGCCGCCGCCGAGGCCCTCTTCCTCATCGCCGACCTCGACCACGACGACGGACGCCTCGACAGGGCCCGCGAGTTCTACCGCCGCACGGCACAGATCAAGCCCGACGCCAACCAGGCCGGACTCGCCCTTATGCGCCTCGGCGGGATGGCCTACCTCGAGGGCGACTACGCCGGCGCCATCACCGTCTTCGAAGAGTACCGGCGCCACCACCCCAACGGGCGCCGCTACCAGCAGGCGACCTACTGGGCCGCCCGCGCCTACGCCGAGCTCGGCAATCGGGCCCTCGCCCGCGAACGCCTCGTCGAGGTGCGCCGCACCGACCCCTTCTCCTGGTACGGGCTCCGCGCCGCCGACCTCCTCGGCGACGACATCTGGAACGTCCCCCTCGAGGCGTCGCCGCCGCCCAACCCGAAGGCCGAAGCCGAGGTCGCCCACGGCCTCCTCCGCATCGACCTCCTCCGCGAACTCGGGCTCGACGACGCCGCGGAGTTCGAGGTCGACCGCCTCAAGCAGCACCTCCTCAAGACCGATGGCGCGATCTACGACCTCGCCGAGGCCTTCAACGCACGCGGCTTCACGATGACCGGGATCCGCCTCGGCTGGGAGATCTACCGCCGCGAGGGCGTGTGGAACCCCCGCCTCCTCCGGATCATCTACCCGTTCCCGTACCGCAACCTCATCGAGGCCGAGGCCCGGGAGCGCGGGCTCGACCCCTTCTTCATCGCCGGGCTCATCCGCCAGGAGTCGATGTTCATCGCCGGGATCAAGAGCCCCGCCGGTGCCATCGGGCTCATGCAGGTCATGCCCAACACGGGGAAGGCCCTCGCGCGCACCGCAGGGATCGACCGCTTCGCCGTCGAGCTCCTCGAACGTCCCGAGATCAACCTCCACCTCGGCGTGCAGTACGTCGCCGAGCTCATGGAGCGCTACGGCTCGCGCATCACCTCCGTCCTCGCCGCCTACAACGCCGGGCCCCACCGCGTCTCCCGGTGGTCCAGCTTCCCGGAGTACCGGGACGAAGAGCTCTTCGCCGAGCGCATCCCGTTCGCCGAGACCCGGGATTACGTCAAGATCGTGCAGCAGAACGCACGCATCTACGCCGCGCTCTACGGCGACTCCGCCGCCGCTCGCCTCGGCGACTGAGCCGTGGAGGCCGCCACGGTGACGGCTCGCGAACCCTCGGGCCGCGACGTCGGCGGGCGGGAAACCGCCCGCAAGCTCGTGCACGTAGGCGCCTCCGTCGCCGCGGCCGCCGTGGCCGCCATCGCGCCCGGCGCGCTGGGACGCGGCGCCTTCGCCGCCGCACTCCTCGTCGCCCTCGCCGTCGAGGCCGCTCGCCGCTTCAGCCCCTCCATCGCCCGCGCCTTCGACCGCGCCGTCGGCACGATGCTCCGCCACCGCGAACGCCACGGGATCACGGGCGCCACCACCCTGGCCACAGGATTCGCCGCCACCGCGCTCCTGGCACCCGCCCCCTACGCCGCCGCCGGGATCCTCGCCTCCGGGCTCGGCGACGCCGCCGCCGCCCTCGTCGGACGCCGCTTCGGCCGCCTCCGCCTCCCCGGCGGGAAGAGCCTCGAAGGCGCCATCGCCTGCTTCGCCACCGCACTCCTCGTCGCCTGGCCGTTCCCCGGCATCCCCCTCGCCGCCGCGGCCATCGGCGCCTGCGCCACGGCGATCGTCGAGATCATCCGCCTCCCGGTCGACGACAACCTCGTCCTTCCGATCGCGAGTGCGGGCGCGCTCTGGGCCGGCGCGACGCTCGTCTGACGCCGTCCCAGGAAAACAAGATTTTGCTTGACACCGCTCGCACGGTGTCTTTAGCTTGGACCCCGCTGGGCTGCAGTACCCGCATCAACCCTTTGTAGGAGGACTGCTTCAATGGCCAGAGGTAGGGTCAAGTGGTTCAATGACGCCAAGGGCTACGGCTTCATTGAACAGGCCGATGGCGAGGATGTGTTCGTCCACTTCTCGGCGATCTCGATGGAGGGTTTCAAGACCCTCGCGGAGGGCGAGGAAGTGGAGTTCGAGATTCGCCAGACCGAGAAGGGCCTCCAGGCGGCCAACGTCCTGAGAGTCTAACGGGCCTCGGGCCATTGAACTCCGGACCAGACGCCCCGCCAGCCGACTGGCGGGGCGTCTGCTGTTCTGGGGCGCTCTGCCCCCCGCCGTCTCGTCGCCGGGGCGGTGGGTTGAAGAGGGGACGACGCGAGGCGGGGGCGGGTCGGTGGAGCCGAGGCCGTGGGTTGCACGGGAGGGCGGGGGCGGGGTATAAGGAGGGAGTCTTCCGAGTCGCCGGAACGGTGTCGGTCCGGGCGGCCTCCGAGTCAACAAGGATGTGCGAATGGTCGAGAAGCCGACGAAGACGCGGCCGCGGCTCTTCCTGATCGACGGGTACGCCCTGATCTACCGGTCGTTCTTCGCGATGATCAACCGCCCGCTGACGACGACGCGGGGCGAGAACACGTCGGCGGCGTGGGGCGTGACGAAGTTCCTGATGAAGATCCTGGAGGAGCACCAGCCGGACTACCTGGGGGTGGTGCTGGACGCGGGGACGAGCCAGCGGACGGAGCGGTACCCGGCGTACAAGGCGACGCGGGAGAAGATGCCCGACGAGCTGCGGGCGTCGCTGCCGCGGATCGAGCGGATCCTGAAGGGCTTCCGGATCCCGATCCTGGTCTTGCCGGACCACGAGGCGGACGACGTGATCGGGACGCTGGCGGAGCGGGCGGTGGCGGAGGGTCTCGAGACGGTCATCGTGTCCGGTGACAAGGACTTCTATCAGTTGATCCGGCCCGGGGTCTGCCTGCTGAACCCCGGGCGCGGGGGGCCGAGCGGGGTGGAGGAGGAGTGGGTCGACCTGCGGAACGCCTCGGATCGGCTGGGTGTCCCGCCGGAGCGGGTGACGGACTACCTGGCGCTGATCGGCGATTCGTCGGACAACGTGCCGGGGGCGAAGGGGATCGGGCCGAAGACGGCGATCCAGCTGATCGAGCGGTACGGACCGGTCGAGGAGGTGCTGGCGCACGTCGACGAGATCCCGGGGAAGCGGGCGCGCGAGGCGCTGATCGAGCACCGCGACGATGTCATCCTCTCGAAGGAGCTGGTGACGATCCGTCGGGACCTGCCGATCGAGCTGGACCTGGAGGCGCTCGCGGTCAAGGAGCCGGACCGGGATGCGTTGCGCGAGATCTTCCTGGAGCTGGAGTTCCATTCGCTCGCTCGTGACCTGGCCTCGCCGGTGGAGGAGACGAAGCGGGTCGAGGGGGACTACCGGCTCGTGGACACCCCGGAGGCGGTCGCGGAACTGGTCGCTCGGGCGCGGGAGCGCGGCGAGTTCGCCTTGGACACGGAGTCGACGAACGTCGATCCGATGCGGGCGGATCTGGTGGGGATCAGCATCGCCCTCGAGCCGGGGGTGGCGTACTACCTCCCCTTCGGCCACCGGGGCCCGGCCACGCCCGAGCTTGAGGCGGCGCCGGTGGTGAACCTCCCGCCGCTGACCTCCGAGGCGATGCGTCCGCTGGTCGAGCTGCTGGAGGACCCCGCGGTCCGGAAGATCGGCCAGAACCTGAAGTACGACCTGCTGGTGCTGAGGCGGGCCGGCGTCGATCTGCGCGGCATCGCCTTCGACACGATGATCGCCTCCTACGTGCTGGATCCCGGCCGACGGGAGCACGGGCTGGACTCGCTGGCGCTCCAGTTCCTGGACCACCGGACGATCTCGTACGAGGACCTGTGCGGGAAGGGGAAGGACCAGATCCCGATCGCGGAGTGTCCGCTCGACCGGGTCGTCGAATACGCGGGGGAGGACGCGGACATCGCGCTGCGGCTGCGTGACGTCTTCCGGCCCGACCTGGGGCGGTACGCGCTGGAAGACCTCTTCGAGCGCATCGAGATGCCGCTCGTCCGGGTCCTCGCGGACATGGAGTGGGTCGGGATCCGGATCGAGCCCGCGTTCTTCGCGGAGCTCTCGAAGAAGCTCGAGCGGGAGCTGGGGCTGATCACCGAGGAGATCCACAAGCTCGCCGGGGGCGAGTTCAACATCGGGTCGACGCCGCAGCTCCGGGAGATCCTCTTCGAGCGGCTCAAGCTGCCGGTGATCAAACGGACGAAGACGGGGCCGTCGACGGATGCGAGCGTGCTCGAGGAGCTGGCCGCACAGGGGCACGAGCTCCCGCGGCTGCTGCTGGAGTACCGTCAGCTGGACAAGTTGAAGGGAACGTACGTCGACGCGCTCCCGGCGTTGATCAACCCGGAGACGGGGCGGATCCACACGAGCTTCAACCAGACGGTGGCGGCGACGGGGCGGCTCTCGTCGAGCGACCCGAACCTGCAGAACATTCCGGTTCGCACGGAGCTGGGCGCGGAGATCCGGAAGGGGTTCGTCCCGGCGGAGGGCCACGTCTTCCTCGCGGCCGACTACTCGCAGATCGAGTTGCGGATCCTGGCCCACCTCTCGGGCGACCCGGCGTTCGTCGAGGCGTTCCGCCGGGGCGTCGACATCCACAGGCAGACGGCCGCGTTGGTCTTCGATGTGCTCCCCGAGGACGTCACGCCGCAGATGCGGAACGCGGCGAAGACGATCAACTTCGCGACGATCTACGGGATCGGCCCCTTCGCGCTGGCGCAGCGCCTGGGCACGTCGGTCGCGGAGGCGAGGAAGTTCATCGACGCGTACTTCCAGCGATTCCCCGGGGTGCGCCGGTACCTCGACGAGCAGATCGAGCACGCCCGGACGCACGGGTACGTCGAGACGCTGAGCGGCCGGCGGCGCTACATCCCGGAGATCCGGAGCGACAACTACAACATCCGGCAGTTCGGCGAGCGCGCGGCGACGAACGCGCCGGTGCAGGGGACGGCGGCGGACATCATCAAGATCGCGATGATCGACATCCACCGCGAGCTGGAGCGGCGGCGCTCCGGCGCGCGCATGCTCCTGCAGGTGCACGACGAGCTCGTCTTCGAGGTCCCGGTCGCCGAGGTCGAGTCCACGATGGCGCTCGTCAAGGAGCGGATGGAAGGGGCCTTCCGCCTCGACGTCCCGCTCGAGGTGGCCACGGGGGTGGGCGAGAGCTGGTACGAGTGCAAGTGAGCCGGGCCGCCCCGCGCCGATCCCGCGCCCCCGGGGGCGCGGGATCGGCGACCCGCCGCCGGCCCGCCTTCCCTTCGACGCGCCGCCGATCCTGAGCGGATCGGCGGCGCGTCGGCCCACCCTGCCATGGCCGTGCCCCGCCTCCCCGATCACCTTCCCCCCCGCACACACCGCGAAACCGGCGCCCCACGTGACCGATGCAGGGGTGCGGGCCGCGGTCCCTTCCAACGCGAGGAGGCGAGCATGAGCCGGTCGATCAACAAGGTGATCCTGGTCGGGAACGTCGGGCGGGACCCTGACGTGGCGACGACGGCGTCCGGGACCCGCGTCGCGCACCTCTCTCTCGCCACGAGCCGGCGGATCCCCCGGGGGGACGGCTTCGAGGACCGCACGGAGTGGCATCGCCTGACGCTCTGGGACCGGCTCGCCCAGCTCGCGGAGGACTACATCCGCAAGGGCGACAGGATCTACGTCGAGGGCAGGATCGAGTACGACAGCTTCGAGAAGAACGGCGTGACGATCCCGACGGCGGAGGTCCACGTCCGTGAGCTGGTCCTCCTCGGCGGGCCGAACGGTCGGGGCGAGGCGGAGATGGAGGCCGAGACCGCCGCGGCCGAGGTGGAGTAGCGCGCCTCGCGGGTCGGCCGGGCGTGGGCGCCGGCCGGCCCCCGGCTCGAGGATGCGGCGCGCAACGGTATGCGGGGGGTCAGAGGATGTCCCAGAGGCTCGGGTGGACCGAGACGATCACCTGCCACTCCCCGCCGCGGACCCCGCGGGCGACGTCGAGCCGGAGGACGTCGTAGACGAGGCCGAGCCCGGCGCCGACCCCGACGCGGAGCCCGTCGGTCGTCGCGACCCCCCAGTCGGCGGGGAGGGCGCCGGCGTCCGCACCGGTCCAGCCGACGGCGCCGAAGCCGCGGAGCCGGACCCACGGCCCGAGGATCTCCCTCGAGGCCTCGGCTTCGGCGAGGATGAAGCGGTCGCCGGCGAAGCCGCGGTACGGGTAGCCCGGGAGCGTCCCCTGGCCGCCGAGGAGGAAGAGCTTCTGGGCGGGCACGGCGCCGATCGCAAGGCCGGCGGCGCCGCGGAGCTCCATGGCCGCGCGCCTGTCGCCCGACTTCCGGATGATCCCCGCCTCGACGACGGGGCGCAGGTACCCCGCGCCCTCGAACGCCCCTGCCTCGAGGGAGAATGCGCCGCTCCAGCCGCCGGTCGTCGCCGGCGGTCGGAGGCGGTGGAGTGCGGCGCGCGCGGCGAGGAGCGAGCCCTCGGGGACCGCGCGAACGGGGCGGAACCGGGCCTGGTCGTCGAAGATCGAAGTGGAATCCTCGAGCGCCGCCGCCCGATGCTCTTCCCAGTCGACGGCAAGGGTGGTCGACCATGGGCTGCCCGGGACGCGTCGCTCGAGCTCGAGCCCGACGCCGGTCGCGAAGTAGGGGTCGAGGTAGTCCTCCCCCGCGACTGCCGCCGAGAGAGTGTTGAGGACCCCGGCCGTGCCGGGGCGGAGCCCGAGGTCGCGGAGCCCGTTGCGCGCGGCGCGGAATCGGACCGTGTGCGTGTCGTCGGGCTTCAACCGCAACGTCCCGGCGAGGGAGAGGCGGTCCGGGCCGGTGGCGTACCCCGCACTCGCCTCGAGGTGCGAGGAGGCGCCGGTCGCGTAGCTCGCGCCCGCGCCCAGGTAGAGGGACTCCGCCCGGTTGTAGCGCAGGACCGAGGAGACGTTCGGCAGGAAGAGCCGGAGCCGGGGGAGCCCGCTGAGGTAGCGCTTCCCGGCGAGCTCGATCGCCTGTCGGCGCAGCTCGGAGAGGTCGGGGGTGGGGCTCAGCCCCTCCTCCGCGAGGCCGTCGTAGAGCCCGGCGTCGAAGTCGTAGCTCTCGCGCAGGCTCCTGGGCATCGCCACGACGCGGGCGCCCCGGAAGAGGTCCGGCGGGAGCTCCTCGTTGAACCGATAGTCGCCGATGCGGAGCGTGCCGCGGATCACGCCCCCCGCGGGGAAGGCCAGCTCCGGGACCTGGCGTCGCAGCTCGACCTTCTGCTCGTTCGGCAGCCAGTACCGGCCCTCCCAGAGCCCGTTGTCGAGCGAGACCCGGATGTAATCCAGCCGTGGGTCGACGTACGACGCCGGGGTGAAGGTGAAGTTCATCCGCACGATCGCGGCGGACGCCCGGTCGAGGAAGAGCGAGCCGATGAAGGCCGGGCGATCCAACCGTCGGGGGCGGACCTCGACCTCGTAGACGCGGATCGGCTCAGGCGCCCCCGCGAGGTGCAGAGTGAGCGAGTCGGCGATGCGGAAATCGTAGATCGCCTCGGAGCCCGGCGCCACGGGGTGCGGGACGGCCCGGACCTCGTCGCCATCGCCCATGCGGATCACATCGCCGAACTCGTCTTGGACGACGGTCAGATGGTCCAGGTGGTAACGCATGCGGTTCGGCAGGGCGCTGCGGTCACGGAGCCCGACGATGCGCTGCTTGGTCCGGTTCGGCTGCGCCCAGTAGACCTCGAGCGCGATCTGGTCGACCTTGACGAGCGTCCGCTCGTCCGAGTCCTCGCGGTCCAGGAAGAAGTAGACGTACCCGGTCGCGTTCGCGCGGTAGTTCGTCAGCCCCGAATCGGCCCGGGGCGCGGCGCGCCGCACCCGCGCCCGCTCGATCAGGTCGAGGGTGCGCGGGTCGTTCCACTCGCCCGACGCCTGGCCGGCAAGCGGTCGGACGCAGGCGAGGAGGAGGAAGAAGACAACCCCTAGGGTGCGGTTCCCGATCATGCGTCGCATGGCAACTCGTCGACCCCGGCGGCCGCGACCGATCCCGGCCACGACCGCGGCCCCGCGCCCGCGCGGCGACCCCGGCCGACGCGGATGGCTACTACAGCCCCCATGCCCAGCGGTTCCAAAACGCACGGAAGCCCGCCACCGGGGCGGGCTCCCTCTCTGCGACACGGGGCCACTCGTATCGCTACGGATCGGCCGGGACCGCCGGCGGCGGATCCCGTCAGTTCGCGCTCCAGAAGGTCTCGAGCGCCTCGCCGTCCGGGCTCTCGCGAAGCTTCTCGAAGGCGCGGTTCCGGATCTGACGGATCCGCTCCCGCGTCACGCCGAGGAGCGAGCCGATCTCCTCGAGCGTCCGCTCCTCGCCGTCGTCGAGGCCGTAGTACAGGTAGAGGATCTTCCGCTCCCGCTCCGTCAGGTACTTCTCGAACATCCGGTCGAGGAACTCCCGCCGCGCCTGCGACTCGACCTGCTCTTCGATGTCCTCCGCCTCCGCACCCGCGAAACGCTCGCCGAACGATGCGCTGTCCCGGTCGCCGCGGTCGATCGGCGCATCCAGCGAGAGCTCCGAGGCCGCCACCCGACGCAGCGCACGGACCGTCTCGACCGGCTCATCCATCTCATCCGCGATCTCCTGATCGGTCGGCGAACGACCCAGGAGCTGCGTCAGCGCCGTATCCGTCCTCGCCAGCTTCACCAGGTTCGAGTTCTGGTTCAGCGGGATCCGGACCGACCGCGTCTGCTCGGCGAGCGCCTGGAGAACCGTCTGCCGGATCCACCAGACCGCGTACGAGATGAACTTGACCCCCTTGTCCGGGTCGAACTTCTTGACCGCCTTGAGGAGCCCCTCGTTACCGATGCAGACGAGCTCGGCCAGGCCGAGCCCTCGACCCTGGTACTTCTTCACATACGAGATCACGAAACGAAGATTCGCGGTGACCAGTCGCTCGGCGGCCTCCCTGTCGCCGTTCCTGGCACGACGCGCGAGCTCGCGTTCTTCCTCCGGATCCTCGATCAGCGGGTACTTCTCGACGTCGAAGAGGTACTGATCGAAAGAATCCAGGGCCCGGGAGTTCAAGAACATATCACGCGATTCCTTCGTATCGGGTGGAAAGACAAAAGCAGCGAGCCTCGCCGTGATGCGACGCTCGCTGCTTCTAATACAGGAACCGGTAAGACCTCGGCCGCGATCCCAAGCGCAGCCCCGTCCTGATCCACACGACTTCGATCATAACCTATCCAAGATAAGGGAGACGGGGCAGCATTGTCAAACCCTTCGATGCTCGACCGGGGAACGCGTGAGGAGTACCCGGAGCGGGCGGCGGGGGTTCCGCACCCCCCGGCCCGAGACCCCGCAGGGGTCCGCCCACGTTCCCGTCGCCGCCGGCCCCGTCGTCCGTCGTCCTCGCCCCCGCCCTCAACCTTTGGCCGCGCTCGCCGCGTCCTTCGGCTCCCCCGCCCGGGCGCGGACCTCGTCGAGGGTGGCGACGGCGCGGCGGAGGTGGGGGATGACGATCGAGCCGCCGACGACGAGGCCGACGGAGAAGGCTTCGAAGAACTCGGCGTCGGAGACGCCCTCCTCGGCGCAGCGGATGATGTGGTAGGTGATGCAGTCGTCGCAGCGGAGGACGAGGGAGGCGACGAGGCCGAGGAGCTCCTTCGTCTTGACGGGGAGGGCGCCCTCCTCGTAGACGCGGGAGTCGAGGGCGAAGAAGCGGCGGATGTCGAGGTTGTCGGCCGCGAGGATGCGTTCGTTCATCTTCTCGCGGAACCGTCGGAACTCTTCGAGGCTCATGGGTTCGAGACCAGGAACGGGGTGAGTGTGGGTTCCACCTGCGGTGCGTCCCTGAGGACGAAGAGGGTGCAGCGGAACCGTTCGGTGTCGAGCTCGAGGACCTCGGCCCAGGGGCCGCGCCGGGTCCGGAGCGAGCGGATCGGCGGAATCGCGAGCTTCCGGGGTCCGAGGAGCGAGCGGTAGAGAAAGACGGGCCCGTCGGCGGTGATGACGAGCCAGCCGTTGCGGTAGGCGCCGACTCGGCGGGGCCCGCCCTTGAGGGAGGCCCGTGCGGCGCGGGGTTCGGCGCGACCGGGCGGCGGGGGCTCGACGAGTTCGCGGAGTGCGCGGGGGAGCTCGTCGCGGCCGCGCCAGCGGGTCTGTTCGAAGAAGCCGCGGACGCGGGCGTCGAGGGCGCGGAACCCGAAGACGAGGGCGCGCCAGAGCCTGGGCCCGACGATGGCGGTGATGGCGAGCGAACCCCCGGCGATGGCGAGGGCCGAGGACGGGAAGCGGAGGGCGGCGACGACGAGGGCGACGGCGGCGATGTCCTCGGCGATGCTGATCGCACTGTTGGCGACGGGGTTCGCCCCGGCGTTGATGGCGAGGCGGAGTCCGGCCTTGGTGCCGTGGGCGGCGAGGGCGACGCCGCCGGCGAAGACGGCGCCGGCGATCTGGATCGAGATCGGCTCGCCGCCGAGGGCGGCGAGGGCGAGGAGCGCGGCGGCGGTCGGGCGGATGAAGGTGTGGATCGCGTCCCAGAGCGAGTCGACGTGAGGCACCTTGTCGACGACGAACTCGACGAAGAAGAGGATCGCGGCGCTGGCGATGAGGATCTCGTTCTCGAGCCCCCGCAGGGCGGGGGGGAGCCAGGTGATCCAGCCGAGGCGCGAGGCGAGCCCGAGGAGCGCGACCGTGGCGTAGAGGTTCAGCCCCGCGGCGAAGGCGATGCCGAGGAGCTGGCCGAAGAGGAGGAGAGGCGCCGCGGTCATCGGGTCCTCGGGGAGAGGACCGGCCTGCGGCCGGTTGCAGCGTCGCGGGGGTGAATCTGTCGCATGGGACGAAGCTAGCGAGAGCGTAGGAGGGAGTGCAAGCGCGGGGCGCGGATGCAGCAGGGCCCGGCCGGGTGGGCCGGGCCCTGCTCGTCCGGGACGGCGCGCACGTCACGTCATCCGCGAACCTTTCGGACCTCCTCGACGCGCCGGACCGGCTGGACGACGCAGCCGACCGGGTCGACAGGGACGTAGAGCACCTCGATGTCCTCGAAGTCCTCGCGCAGGTCGGCGCGCCGCTCGAGGACGTCCTCGAGGCTGCCCTCACGCCGCGCCTCGCGCATCTGCTCCATCTCCTGGCTGAGCGCCCGGGCCTCGGACGCCTCCGCGTAGACCGGGAGGCCGTTGACCGTGCCGATGAACGCCAGGTCGTTCGCATCGACGATCCGCGCGCCGCCGTACGTGACGAACTCCGCGGTCTGGCCGTTCGCCGTGATCGTCAGCGGCTGGCCCCGGACGTACCAATCGGCCTGCTGGGCCACCATCACCCGGCCCGTCTGCGTGTCGAGCGGAACACGATTCCCGTTGACCATCACCAGCGTGTCGCCGGTCGACGGGACGTAGATCGCGCTGATGTCACGGATCCCGTTCTGCAGCCTCGGGTCGAGCACGCAGACCGTGATCGCCTCCTCCGCCGGAGGCGCCGGCGGCGCCGGCTGCACGATCGCGACCTCTTCCTCCGGGAAGAGCTTCCCGAAGAGAGCATGCACGCCCAGCGTCAACCGCACGTTGTGGACGGGGTCGAAGTCGTCGTCATCCCCGTCGTTGAAGAGCGGATCCACGGGGGAATCGAAGGCGATGTGGTCGGCCAACTCCAGCCGCAGCCCGAGGCCGATGTTTCCGAGGTTCCAGCCCGGGAAGAAATCGGTGCCGAGACCGATCACGCCCGCGAACTTCGTCTCGGAATTGCCGTTGTCGTCGGTGATCAGGACGATCTCGTCGTCGATGATGTCGATGTCCGCGACGTCACCCCACACGGCGTTCGCGCCCGGGAAGACCAGCGTGCCGTCCCCCGCGGGGTTGTAGATCACCACCCCCGCCCCGAGGGATACGAACGGCGCGAAGCGACGATCCCTCTCCGGCCTGAGGATGCGGATCATGACATCCCCGTCGATCAGCCAGACGTTGACGCTTCCGCCGTCGTCCCCGTCCAGGAAGAAGAAGTCGTCGCCATCGATCTCGTTGTCGATGATGCCGAAGAGCAGGCCGTCATCGACGTCGAAATCGGTGCTGGTGTAGGCGCCGTTCGCCCTCAGCCCGAACCGGCCGTTGCCGAACCAGTACTCGAACTGCGTACCGGCGAGCCAGCTCAGGTCGAGGGAGAGGTCGCTCGTGCCGAAGCCCTCGATGAAGTCGATGTCGTCATCGAAATCGAAGTCGAAGAAGTCGTTGTCGAAGGGACCCCCGTTGTTCAGATCACTGAACCAGATCCCACCGCCGTAGAGTCCCCAGGCACCCCTGTAGTTCTGTGCCGTTGCGGGCGCGACCGCCAGCGGCAGCAGGAGTGCCGCGGCCGCGGCCGCCCGGAGGAGCAGGTTCATGAGACCTCCTTAGCAAGACCGAAGTGAACCACTCGCCGGACCCAGATGCCGGCGTGCCGCCCCGGGCCGTCATTTGTTTCCCGGGCCGGTCGCTCACGGTGCATGATTCTTGCCAAAAGCGAGGAACCGCGGGGGGACGGGGTGAACGAGGGGGGAGAGCGAGCCGGGCGACCCAGGAGGGGGCCCGGCTCTTCGCATCTCCGGGGGCGGTCCGCCGGGCCGAGCCGCCGGCGGACCGCGCGACCGGTTCGTCGAGCGTACGCGGGCGGGTCGGCCGGGAGGGCGGTGGCTCGGGGTGGACCGGCGGCGTCAGGGGAGGGGGGTGCGGGGTGGGGCGCGGAGGACGAGGGAGGCGTTGATGCCGCCGAAGCCGAAGGAGTTGGAGAGGCAGGTGCGGGGCCGGAACTCGCGGCCGTGGGCGGGGACGTAGTCGAGGTCGCAGGCGTCGTCGCCGTCCTCGAAGTTGAGGGTGGGGGGGATCCATCCGCGGTCGAGGGCGAGGCAGCAGATGGCGGCCTCGATGGCGCCGGAGGCGCCGAGGGCGTGGGCGTAGAAGGGTTTGGTGCCGCTGATAGGGATGCGGTAGGCGTGGTCGCCGAGGACCTGTTTGAGGGCGAGGCTCTCGGTGGCGTCGTTGAGGGGGGTGGAGGAGCCGTGGGGGGTGACGTAATCGACGTCGTGGGGCTCGATTCCGGCGGCCTGGAGGGCGAGTCTCATGGCGCGTGCGGCCTGGGCGCCGTCGGGGCGTGGCGCGGTCATGTGGTGGGCGTCGTTGGTGGAGGCGTAGCCGGCGACTTCGGCGTAGAGGTGCGCGCCGCGCGCGAGGGCGAGGTCGAGGCGTTCGAGGACGAGGAGGCAGGCGCCCTCGCCCATGATGAAGCCGTCGCGCTGGCGGTCGAAGGGTCTGCAGGCGTGTTCGGGGTCGTCGTTTCTCGTGCTCATGGCGCGGATGATGGCGAAGGCGCCGAAGGTGAGGGTGGCGAGGGGGGCCTCGACGCCGCCGGCGATGGCGACGTCGGCGAGGCCGTCGCGGATGAGCCGCCAGGCCTCGCCGATGCCGATGGTGCCGGAGGCGCAGGACATGGCGTTGGTGGCGTTGGGTCCGGTGAAGCCGAATTCGATGGCGATGAAGCAGCTGGCGGCGCCGCCGAAGGTGGTGAGCGCGATGCGGGGGTCGACGGCGTGGATGCCGCGGTGGATGAAGTTGGCGACCTGTGCTTCGGCGTGGGCGACGCCGCCGAGAGCGGATCCGATCTGGACGGCGACGCGGTCGGGGTCGAGGGAACTCGGGTCGAGGCGTGCGTCGTCGAGGGCGAGGCGCGCGGCGGCGATGGCGAACTGGGAGTAGCGATCGAGGCGGCGGGCGGACTTCGGGTCCATGAAGCGTTCGGGCTCGAAGTCGTCGACCTGGGCGGCGATGCGGGAGCGCCAGGGTGAGGGGTCGAAGCGGGTGATGCGGCGGATGGGGGATCGTTCGCGGCGGAGCCCTTCCCAGAGGCCGTCGATGCCGGTGCCTACGGCGGTGATCGGCCCGATGCCGGTGATGACGACACGGTGGCGTGCGGAGTCCCTGGTCGAGTCGTTCATGGCTGGAGCGTGGGGGTGGAGGGTGCGAGCGTCGAGTCGGCGCGGGGCGCGCGGGCGTTATCGCGGGCGAGGCGTTCGGCCTCGGCGGCGACGCCGGCGAGGGTGCGCCGTGCGATGGCGCTGACGAAGTGGGGCGCGATGATGCGGCGCCAGGCGAAGCCGCCGATGAGGGGCCAGCGTGGGCCGTCCCAGGCGTGGGTGATGCGGACGCGGGTGGCGTCGCCCTCGGGGTGGAACTCCCAGCGGACGTACATGCCGCGGGTGATGCCGGCGACGTGGCGGTAGGTGATGAGGGGCCGTCGGGGGTCGAGGCGCATCTCGGAGGTCCAGCGCGTGGGGTAGCGGAGCGGCCCTCCGAAGTCGCGCCAGGCGGCCATCTCGACGCGTGCGCGGGAGGGGCCGTTGCGGTCGAGGACGCGAACGAAGCGGTAGTGGGAGAGGATCACGGGCCATCGTTCGACGTCGGCGGCGACCTGGAAGCAGATGTCGGCGGGCGCGCGCATGAGGTGCTCGTCGAGCGTCGTCATCGTGGGACCTCCGGGGGGGACAGGCCGAAGAGGAGCGCGAGGATGGCGGAGGGGGATAGCAAGGATCGGGCCGGGAGGATGTCGCCGGTGACGGCGACGAGGGTGGTGGCGGTGGCGGGGGCGTCGGCGAGGCGGCGGATGGCGCGATCGGCGAGGGAGGGGCGGGAGGTCACGAAGTCGATGGCGCGTTGCACGGCGCGGGCGCCGCGGACGATGCGGGCGTGGCGGCGGGCGTAGGGGCGGAGGGGGGGCACGATGGGGTGTCCGGCGCGGAGGGCGTCGTCGGCGGACTCGGCGAGGGCCAGGGCACCGGCGAGGGCCTGGAAGATCCCCTGGCCGGTGAAGGGGTCGAAGTAGCCGGCGGCGTCGCCGACGAGGGCGGCGCCGTGTGCGACGATGTCGCGGGTCGGCCAGTCGAAGGGGCCGGAGGCGAGGATCGGGGGGTGTTCGGCGGCGAGGGTGTGGATGGTGGCGTCGAGGCGGGGGGCGAGGCCGGGGAATCGGCGGAGCGCGTCGCGGAGGAAGGCGCGGGCGCCGGCGGCGACGGAGCGGGCGAAGCGTCGGGCGTCGACGACGAGGGTGAGGTTGTGGAGCGGCGCGTCGGCGGCATCGGCGGCGAGGACGGGGGCGATCCCGAGGCAGGCGCCGTCGGCGAGGTGGAGCTCGCCGTGGTCGATGGGTTCGGCGAGGCCGTGGAGGTGGGTGGAGAGGGAGAGTTTGCGGAGCCGTGGGGCGCGGCGGATGAGTCCGAGGCGGCGGGCGATGGTGGAGCGGAGCCCGTCGGCGCCGACGACGAGGCGGGTGGCGAAGGCGAAGGGCGCGCCGTCGGAGTCGCGCCCCACGACGCCAACGATGCGCCCGTGGGGGTCGCGGAGGAGGTCGGTGACGCGGAAGCCCGTGTGGAGTCGTGCGCCTTCGCGGGTGGCGGCGCGGAGGAGCGCGTGGTCGAGGCGATCGCGGGGGAGGGCGAGGGCGGTGGCGAGGTCGGGGTCGCGGTGGGCGGCGGGGGCGAAGGAGGCGTGGAAGCTCGATCCGCCGGGGGCGACGACGCGCCATCCGGCGAGGCGGGCGGGGTGTTCGGCCTCGACGTCGGCGAGGGCGCCGACGCGGCGGAGGAGGGGGGTGGCGCCGGCGCTGAGGCAGTCGCCGCAGGGCTTGGGTCGGGGGAACGTGCGTCGGTCGAGGAGGAGGATGTGGTGGCCGGCGCGCGCGAGGAGGAGCGCGGTGATGGCGCCGGCGGGGCCGGCGCCGACGATGGCGACGTCGACGGACTCGGCGTGGCGCATGGGGGTCGGGGGTGGGCGGGCGGTGGCGCCCGCGGGTTCGGTGGCGACCGGGGCGGCCCCGGTCCCGGGGTCGTGCCCCGGGCGGCTCGCGGATCCGCGGATGATGCAGGGGGCGCGCCGCAACGGAGGAGAAGGAGATGAAGGTCTACTACTGCGACGAGTTCGTGCTGCCGCTCCCGCCGGGGCACCGGTTCCCGATGGCGAAGTACTCGCGGCTGCGGGACCGGGTGGTCGAGGGCGGGGCGGTCGTCGGCGCGGAGCTGCGGGTGCCGGTCGCCGCGACGGACGAGGAGCTGGTGCGGGTCCACGATCCGGAGTACGTGCGCCGCGTCGTCGCCGGGGAGCTGGATGCCGCGGAGGTCCGGCGGATCGGGTTCCCGTGGTCGCCGGCGCTGGTCGAGCGGTCGCGCCGCTCGGTCGGCGGGACGATCGAGGCGTGCCGTGCCGCGTTGGAGGATGGCGCGGCGGCGAACCTCGCGGGCGGGACGCACCATGCCTTCGCGGATCGGGGCGAGGGGTTCTGCGTCTTCAACGACGCGGCGGTCGCGGCGCGGGCGATGCAGGCGGAGGGCCGGGTCACGCGGGTCGTCGTCCTCGACTGCGACGTGCATCAAGGGAACGGCACGGCGGCGATCTTCCGCGGCGACCCGACGGTCTTCACCCTCTCGATCCACGGTGCGAACAACTTCCCGTTCCGCAAGGAGGAGAGCGACCTCGACCTGGCGCTCCCGGACGGCGCGGGGGACGAAGCGTTCCTCGAGGCGGTCGACATCGGCGTCCGCGAGGCGCTCGCCCGATCGGGGGCGGACCTGGCGATCTACATCGCCGGGGCGGACCCCTTCGAGGGCGACCGTCTCGGCCGTCTGCGGGTGTCGAAGGGGGCGCTGGCGGAGCGGGACCGGATCCTCTTCGACCACTGCGAGCGGGCCGGCGTCCCGGTCGCGGTGGTGATGGGCGGCGGTTACGCCGCGGACGTGGAGGACACGGTGGAGATCCACCTGCACTCGGTGGCGGAGGCGGCGAGGCGGGTCGTCACGCGTCGGGCCGGCGCCGTGGCCGGGCCGTGAGCACGAGCCGGAAGAGCGGGTGCCGGGCGACGTGGGGGGCGGCGAGCCCGGCGCGGCGGGCGAGGTCGAGGAGCTCGGCGGGGGTAAAGGCGCGGAGGACCGAGACCGGCCCGTCGTGGCGGGTCAGGCGGTTGCGGCGCCAGAGGGTCGCGGCGAGGGCCTTGGCGCCGAGGTAGGCCGGCCAGGAGCGTTCGAGCTCGCCGACGAGGACCGCGCGGCGGGCGACGCGGCCGAGCTCGCGGAGCGCGCGGACGGCATCGTCGTCGTCGAGGTGGTGGAGGGTGAGGGAGAGGAGGGCGAGGTCGAAGGCGCGGTCGGGGAAGGGGAGCGCGCGGACATCGGCCTGGCCGGGGACGATCTCGGGGAAGTCGGCGGTGCGGCGGCGGGCGATCGCGAGGATCTGGGGGTGGAGGTCGGTCGCGACGATGCGGACGGGGGTGTGCCGGCGTCTGGCCCAGGCGACGATCGCGCGGGGGAGGTCGCCGGATCCGGTCCCGGCGTCGAGGAGGGTGGCGGGGCGGCCGGGGGGGAGGAGCGCCGCGAGGTGGTGGAGGAGCGCGCGGCGGCCGCCGAGCCAGCGGTTGACGGCGGCGACGTCGTCGAGGCTGGCCTCCAGCTCGGCGGGGTCGTGGGCGGGGGCGTCGAGGAGCTCGTCGGCGTGCGTGAGGCGGGGGGGGCGCGGGCAGCGGCTCATCCCGTTGGGCGCGGAGGGAGGCCCGGCCCGGGCTGCGCGCCGTCGGCTTCGACGGGGACGGCGATGCCCCCGGCTCCGACGTGGGTGGCACGGCGCTCGGGTGTGGCGCGGGCGGGTCCGCGGTGCGCGGCGGCCGCGAGGCGGTGGGCGATCGCCTCGAGGCGCGGGCGGATCTCCGCGGCGTCGAGGGTGAGGACCCGTCGGTCGCGGTAGATGACGCGGCCGCGGACGGCGGTAAGGACGACGTCGGGGGCGCGGGCGGCGTGGAAGAGGGCGGAGACCGGGTCGTGGAGCGGGACGATGTGCGGGCCGTCGAGGGCGACGGCGCAGAGGTCCGCGTCCTTGCCGGGCTCGAGGGTGCCGATGCGGTCGTCGAGGCCGAGGGCGCGGGCGCCTTCGAGGGTCGCGAGGCGCAGGAGCTCGTCGGCGTCGAGGAGCGTCGCCGAGGCCAGACGTGCGCGTTGGAAGATCTGGGCGAGGCGGGCCTCCTCGAAGACGTCGAGGCGGTTGTTGCTGGCGACGGAGTCGGTCCCGAGCCCGACGGTGATCCCGGCCTCGCGCATCTCGATGAGGGGCGCGGTCCCGTGGCCGAGCCGGGCGTTGGCCGCGGGGCAGTGGGCGACGGCGGCGCCGGCATCGGCGATGCGGGCGCGGTCGTCGCCGTCGACCCGGACGCAGTGGATGAGGAGCGGCCGGGCGCGGAGGACGCCGAGGCGGTCGAGGAGCTCGATGGTGGAGCGGCTGCGAGGGGGCGTGGCGATCCCGCGGGCGCGGAGCCCGTCGGCGAAGGGGCCGGCGCCCTCGGCGACGAGACGGGCCTCGGCCTCGGCCTCGGCGGCGTGGATCGCGATGGGGAGCGCCTCGTCGATGGCGAGCTGGGCGGTGCGGCGGAAGAGCTCGTCGGAGACGGTGTAGGGCGCGTGGGGCGAGACGCCGACGCGGACGAGGTCGGTCTCGCGCTCGCGCATCGCCGCGACCCGGGCGCGGAGCTCGGCGACCGCGTCGGTGGCGCGAGCGGGGTCGGGGCCGAAGACCTCGCGGTAGGCGATGCCGCGCATCCCCGCGGCGCGGAGCGCGTCGAGCGCGGCGCCGGAGTCCTCGGTCGCGCCGATCGTGGTGATCCCTGCGGCGGCGGCCTCGATGCAGGTCCAGCGGGCGGCGACGTCGTAATCCTCGGGGCCCAGGGCGGCCTCGCGCTTGAGGCGGTTTAGCGCCGGGATCCACTCGTGGAACGGGAGGTCGTCGAGGAGGCCGCGGAAGGCGGCGAGCTCCGGGTGGCCGTGGACGTTGACGAGCCCCGGGAGGAGCGCGGCCTCGCCCAGGTCGACGAGCTCGGCGTCGTCGGGGGCGGGGACGGCGGCGGCGGGGCCGACGGCGGCGATGCGACCCCGGGGGTCGACGAGGAGGGCGCCGTCGCGGATCGGCGGCGAGGCCACGGGGAGGACCCAGGCCGCGCGGTAGAGCGTGTGGCGATCGGTCATGCCCGGAAGATGGGGCGACGCCGTCATTCGGGGAAGTGGAAGAGATCGGCGGCGACGCCCGCCTGCCGGATCTCGCCCAGCCGGATGCGGCGATCCTCGGCGCCGAGGCCCAGCAGCTCGCCGACGGAGATGACGACGCGGAGATCGCGGAGCCCGGCGCGGCGCTCGAGGGGGAGCGCCAGATCGAGGCGGTAGGTGGTCCGGCCGCCGGCGGGAAACGCGCCGCGGAGCCCGAGGCCGGCGGCGGCGCGCCACCCGGAGTCGACGCCGAAGGGGGCATCGCCGGGCCAGACGCGGCCGACATCGATGAAGGCGGTGCCGCCGAGGTCGAGGGCGTCGCGGAAGGGCCAGCCGAAGTAGACCCGGTCCTCGAGGGTGAAGAGGACCCGGCGGCCGCCGGGGAATCGGCCGCGGTCGTAACCGCGGACGCCGAGGTCGCCGCCGAGGGAGAGCTGGAAGGGGGTGCGGGTCTCCCACCCGCCGGTCGCTGCGGCGCGGAGGACGAGGGTGTGCCGCGTCGAGCCGGCGGGTTTCCAGTAGGCGAGGAGGTCGGCATCGACGAGGAGGTCGTTCCAGGGCCGGCTCCCCGGCGCCGATCCGATGTCGCGCCGGCCGTCGAGGCGAGTGCGGCCGGCGAGGATCAGGTCGCCCATCTCGGCGGCGGCGTAGGCGCCGAGCGAGGCGATGAGGTCCTGCTCCCGGCCGGCGCCGGGGAGGGACCGGCCCACGGCGACGTCGATCTCGGAGCCGAGCCGGACGTCCTGCTCGCCGCGCATCGCGTCGAGCCCCTCGCGCTGGACCCACGCGACCCTGCGCTGTCCGAGGAGGAGGAGGAGGCGCAGGTCCCTGAGGGCGTGCATCTGGGTGGCGATCGGCACGACGAGCGCCGGGTCCGGCGGCGCGAGGTCGTCGTAGTCGTCGCCGGTCCTCTCGATCCCCGCGATGCCCTTCGGGTAGGCCAGCTCGACGAAGCTCAGGGCGGCGCCGAAGAGGGTCATGCGGCCCGGCTGGCCGACGCGGTGGACCAGCGAGAGGTCGACTCCCTTGTCGCGGACGGGGAGGAGGAGGTGCATCTCCCGCCCCGCGTCGTCGACGACGTAGTCGAAGAATCGATCCTGCCAGCGAACCGCCTGGCGGGCGGCCCAGCGGCCGCGCTCGCCGACGAAGGGGTACTCGACGGTCTCGCGGGCGAAGAGGCCCGCGCGGGTGCGTCCCGCCGTCGTGAACAGGTCCCATCGGGATCCGGCGAGCTGGCGGGTGGCGTAGCTGACGCCGTAGTCGCGGTTCGCGTCGCGCACGAGATAGAAGAGCTCGACCGCCCGGCCCGTGCCGAGGAGGTTCGCCTCGCGGAGCCGCACGCCATCGAAGGCCAGGCCGTCCTGGAGCTTGACCCGCAGATCGAGGCGGGTGCTCCATTCGTCCTGCGTGTCGGCGATGACGTGCCAGTCGCCGTTCGGTTGGCGGATCCCGTAGACGTCGACGTGCGAGAGGAAGTCGTGTGCGCGGAGGAGCCGCTCCGACTCCTCGAGGAGGGCGGGGTCGTAACAATCGCCGGGCCGGACGAGGAGCTCGCGGCGGATGACCGATTCGCGGGTGCGCACGTGCAGCGCGTTGGCCGTGCGGTAGATCCACGAGAGGCGGGGATCGAGGTCGGGGTCGGTCGTGTCGAAGATCGAGTGGTTATCGATGAAAATGACGGCGATCCGGCCGTCGGGGCAGGCCGGCGGCGGCGAATCAGCGGCGTCCTGTGCGGCGAGGGGGGCCGCCGCGGCGAGGAGCGCCGAGGCGATGAGCGGCGATCTGCGCATGCGAGGCGTTACACCCGGTCGGCGCCGGGGGATCCTGGCTTCCTGCCTCCGCGGGCGGCGGTCCGAGGGCGGCGGGGATCGCTTGACATACACCCGTGGAGGGCCGTAACCTAGCCCATTTCCGGGTCGGTCGCGATGGTCTTGTCGACCCGGGGTACAGGAGAAGAAGGTAGCGAATGGCGAGCAGACGCCAGGAGGCCCTTGATTACCACGCGGAGGGCCGGCCGGGCAAAGTGGCCGTGATCCCGACCAAGCCGGTCGGGACGCAGCGTGATCTTTCGTTGGCGTACAGTCCGGGGGTCGCGGAGCCGTGCAAGGCGATCGCGGCCGATCCGGAGGAGGTGTTCCGATACACGGCCCGGGGGAATCTCGTCGCCGTGGTCTCGAACGGGACCGCGGTGCTGGGGTTGGGCAACCTCGGACCGCTCGGCGCGAAGCCGGTGATGGAGGGGAAGGCGGTCCTCTTCAAGCGCTTCGCGGACATCGACGTCTTCGACCTGGAGGTCGCGAGCGAGAACGCGGACGACATCATCCGGTTCTGCGAGCTCCTCGAACCGACGGTCGGGGGGATCAACCTGGAGGACATCCGGGCGCCGGAGTGCTTCTACATCGAGGAAGCGCTCCGGGAGCGGTTGCAGATCCCGGTCTTCCACGACGACCAGCACGGCACCGCGATCATCTCGGGTGCGGCGCTGCTGAACGCGCTGGAGCTGACCGGTAAGGCGATCGACGAGGTCCGGGTCGTCTTCAGCGGCGCGGGTGCGGCGGCGATCGCGACGGCCGAGCACTACGTCCGGCTCGGCGTGCGACGGGAGAACATCCTCATGTGCGACAGCCAGGGGGTGCTGCACGTCGGCCGCACGGAGGCGATGGACCCGTACAAGGCGCGGTTTCTCCGGGAGACGCCGCACCGGACGTTGGCGGAGGCGCTGGTCGGGGCGGACGTCTTCGTCGGCCTCTCGGTCGGCGGGATCGTGACGCGGGAGATGGTCGCGACGATGGCGGACCGGCCGATCATCTTCGCGCTGGCGAACCCGGACCCGGAGATCTTGCCGGAGGACGTGCTGGCGGTGCGCGACGATGCGATCATCGCGACGGGCCGTACGGACTACCCCAACCAGGTCAACAACGTCCTCGGTTTCCCGTTCATCTTCCGCGGCGCGCTGGACGTGCGGGCGCGGGCGATCAACGAGGAGATGAAGATGGCGGCCACGCGGGCGCTGGCCGCGCTGGCGAAGCAGGACGTTCCGGAGGCGGTCGCGGCGGCGTACGGTCAGACGACGTTCCGGTTCGGCCCCGACTATGTGATCCCGAAGCCCTTCGACCCGCGGGTCCTCCTCTGGGTCGCGCCGGCGGTGGCGGAGGCCGCGATGCGGACCGGCGTCGCCCGGCGCGAGATCGACTTGGAGGCGTACCGGCTGCAGCTCGAGGCGCGCCTGGGCCGCACGCGCGAGGTGATGCGCGACATCATGCTGAAGGCGCGACGGGATCCCCGGCGGATCGTCTACCCCGAGGGCGAGCACGAGCGGTTGATCCGGGCGGCGGTCCGTTGCGCCGAGGAGGGGATCGCGCGGCCGATCCTGCTCGGGCGGCCGGACCGGATCCGGAGTAAGGCCGAGGCGCTCGGCGCGGACCTGAGCCGGATCGAGATCCTGGACCCCGCATCGGACGAGGGGCGCCTCGAGCGGTACACGGAGAGGCTGTACCGGCGGCGCCAGCGGAAGGGGTTGACGTTGGCGGAGGCGCGCGAGCGGATCCGCTTGCCGATCTACTTCGCGTGCATGATGGTGCTGGAAGGGGACGCGGACGGGCTGGTCGCCGGGGAGGAGACATCGTACCCGGAGACGATCCGTCCGGCTCTCGAGGTGATCGGGACGGCGCCGGCGGTGAACCACGTGGCCGGGCTGTACATGATGATCTTCCAGCACGATCTGATGTTCTTCGCGGATACGACGGTGAACATCGACCCGGACGAGGAGACGCTCTCCGAGATCGCGCTCCTGTCGGCCGCGTTCGTCGAGCGCCTCGGCATCGAGCCGCACATGGCGATGCTCTCGTTCTCGAACTTCGGCTCGGCGCGGCACCCCCAGTCGGAAGTGGTGCGCCGAGCGGTCGAGCGCGTCAAGGCGCTGCGTCCGGAGCTGATCGTCGACGGCGAGATGCAGGCGGACACCGCCGTCGTCCCGGAGATCCTGCGCGACCTCTTCCCGTTCAGCACGCTGCAGGAGCGGGCGAACGTGCTGATCTTCCCGGACCTGAACTCCGCCAACATCGCCTACAAGCTGCTGACCCGTCTGGGCGGCGCCGAGGCGATCGGCCCCATCCTCCTGGGGATGGACAAACCGGTGCACGTGCTCCAGCGCGGCAGCACCGCGGCGGATATCGTGAACCTTACCGCGATCGCGGTCGTGGACGCGCAGCGGCGCGCCCCCAGGACTCTCACCTGAATCGAGGTCAAGAGTGGCTACGATGACCCTTCCTACGGATCTGACCCGGCACGGGCTGAATCCCCGTGGCGTGGTCCATTGGAATCTCTCGCCCGCTGCGCTGATCGAGCACGCGATCCGGCGGGGCGAGGGGATGTTCACGAACCAAGGCGCGTTCGTCGCGGTGACGACGCCTCACACCGGCCGCTCGCCGAACGACAAGTTCGTGGTCCGGGAGCCGTCGAGCGAGGATCACATCTGGTGGGGGAGCGTGAACACCCCGCTCTCGACCGAGCACTTCGCTCGTCTGCACCAGGACGTCCTGCGCTACCTCGAGGGCCAGGAGCTCTTCGTGCAGGACGTCTACGCCGGCGCCGACCCGAAGTACCGGCTGAACGTGCGGGTGATCAGCACCGGTGCGTGGCAGACGCTCTTCGCGCACAACATGTTCATCGAGCCGCCGGCCGACGAGCGGGCGAGGTTCGAGCCGGGCTTCACGGTGCTGCACGCGCCGGAGTTCAAGGCTGACCCGAAGATCCATGGCACGCGCACCGAGACCTTCATCATCCTCAACTTCGCCGAGCGGCTGGTCCTGATCGGCGGAACGCGGTACGCGGGGGAGATCAAGAAGTCGATCTTCTCGGTGCTGAACTACCTGCTCCCGCACCAGGGCGTCTTCCCGATGCACTGCTCGGCGAACGTCGGGGACGCGGGGGATGTGGCGCTCTTCTTCGGGCTCTCGGGGACGGGGAAGACGACGCTCTCGACCGATCCGGACCGGCACCTGATCGGCGACGACGAGCACGGCTGGTCGGACGAGGGGGTCTTCAACTTCGAGGGTGGGAACTACGCGAAGGTGATCCGCCTCTCGGCGACGGGCGAGCCGCTGATCTACGCGGCGAGCCGCCGCTTCGGCGCGATCCTCGAGAACGTGGTGATGGACCCGGAGACGCGGGAGGTCGACTTCGACGACGAGTCGATCACGGAGAACACCCGTTCGTCGTACCCGCTGAGCTTCATCGAGGGTGCGGTCGCGGGGGGCCGCGCGGGCCATCCGAAGCACGTGATCTTCCTGACGGCGGACGCCTTCGGCGTGATGCCGCCGATCGCGAAGCTGACGCGCGAGCAGGCGCTCTACCACTTCCTCTCGGGGTACACGGCGAAGCTGGCGGGGACGGAGCGCGGGGTGACGGAGCCGAAGGCGACGTTCAGCACCTGCTTCGGCGCGCCGTTCCTCCCGCTGCAGCCGAGCGTGTACGCGCAGATGCTCGGGAAGAAGATCGACGAGCACAACGTGCAGTGCTGGCTGGTCAACACGGGATGGACGGGCGGGCCGTTCGGCGTGGGGAGCCGGATGCGGCTGGCGTACACGCGGGCGATGGTGCACGCCGCGCTCTCGGGGCGTCTGGCGGATGTGCCGACGCAGCCGGACCCGGTCTTCGGGTTGCACATCCCGGAGCAGGTCCCGGGCGTGCCGTCCGAAGTGCTGATGCCGCGTTCGACCTGGTCGGATCCGGCGGCGTACGACGAGCAGGCGCAGAAGCTCGCGGCGATGTTCCGGGAGAACTTCAAGAAGTTCGAGGCGGAGGTCTCGGAGGAGGTCCGCCGGGCGGGTCCGTAATCGCGGCGCGGCGGTGGGGGTGTCGTCCAACGGTGGACGACGCCGCCCGCCCTGCCGGGCGCCGTGGAGATGTGCGATCGGAGGACGCAGAGAGCGCGAAGGGGATCCGACCCCCGGCGTTCGCTGCGTCCTCTGCGCTTGCGGAGCGCGGCGGCGGGTGAGCCGTCGCCGGGCAAGAACCGGGGGAACTGGAGATGGCGGAGGCCCATGTGATCACGATCCGCGATCCGCTCTGGGACACGGTCCGGCTGGACCCCGTCGCGGTGCGCATCCTCGATTCCGCGGCGTTCCAGCGGCTGCGGTACATTCGCCAGCTCGGGCTGGCGTACCTCGTCTATCCGGGTGCGACGCACACCCGATTCGACCACGCCGTGGGGGTCTACCACCTGGCGCAGCGGGCGCTGGCGGTGCTGTCGGAGGAGAGCCGTCCGGGCGCGATCGACGAGGTCGAGCGGCGGCTCGTCCCCCTCGCGGGGCTGTTGCACGACATCGGCCACTACCCGTACTCGCACGCTCTCGAGGAGCTGGAGGAGGCGAAGATCCCCGGGCACCACGAGGCGCTGGTCGGGCGGTTCCTGGCGGACCCCGACGTGCGGAGCGCGCTCGAGGAGGTCGCGCCGGATGGGCCGGCGAGGATCGAGGCGCTGATCCGCGGGCGATCGTCGAGCCCGCTCCAGGGGCTGGTCAGCGGGAGCCTCGACCTGGACAAGATCGAGTACCTGAAGCGCGATGCCCGGTTCTGCGGCGTGCCCTATGGCGAGGTCGACGTGGACCGCCTCCTCTCGGCGCTGGCGCTGCTGGAGGACCCGGCGACGGGCCGGATCGAGGTGGGGGTACGGGAGAAGGGCGTGGCTGCACTGGAGTCGCTCCTCTTCTCGAAGTACCAGATGTTCCGCAACGTCTACTGGCACCACGCGGTCCGTGCGGCGACGGCCATGTACAAGCGGATCGTGGTGGATGCGCTGGAGGCGGGGCTCGTCGACCCGGAGGAGCTGGTCGGCCGGACCGACGAGGCGCTGCTCTTCCTGCTCGAGGCGCGGGCGGCGGAGGGGGCGAGGGACGAGACGAAAGCCGCCGCCGCGGCGAGGGTCGGGCGGTGGGTCGAGGCGTTGCGGCTCCGACGGCTGCCGAAGCGTGCCGCGGAGGTCGTCGCGGCGGAGCTGGATGGGCGGGACGTGGGGTCGTGGCTGATCACGGATTCGCCGCTGAAGCGCCGGGTCGAAGATCGGCTGGCGCAGGAGCTCGGCGTGGGGCCGGGGGAGGCGTTCCTGGACTATCCGGAGAAGTCGGCGATGTTCGGGTTGAACCTGCTGGTCGAGCGGCGGGGCGGGGAGGTGATCCGGCTCGGTCCCGGAGGGCAGGCGGGGCTCATGGGGCTGCCGCGGGTGGCGGACGAGCTCTACCGCACGGCGCGGGTGCTGCGCCTCTTCGTGCTGGGCGAGCGCAGGGTGGTGGAGCCGGCGGCGCTGGCGCGTCTGGCGCGGCTGTCACCCGAATCGCTGGTCGAGCGGCTGGAGGATCCTACGCCTCTACTCGGACCAGGACGGCGGTGATGTTGTCGGGGCCGCCGCGGAGGTTGGCGGCCTCGACGAGCTGGGCGGCGAGGGTCTCGAGCGCGAGGGCGCCTCCGAGGATGGCGCGGAGGTCGTCGTCGTCGAGCACCCCGGTGAGGCCGTCGGAGCAGAGGAGGAAGAGATCGGCGGCGCGGACCTCGCCTTGGATGAGGTCGACCTCGACGTCCTCCTCGGCGGTTCCGAGGGCGCGGGTGAGGATGTGCGAGAGCGGGTGGCCGCGGGCGTGGGCGGGGTCGAGGCGGCCACGGGCGATCTGGTCCTGTGCGAGGGTGTGGTCGGTGGTGAGGAGGGAGAGTGCGCCGTCGCGGAGGAGGTAAGCGCGCGAGTCGCCGACGTGGGCGATGCGGAAGGCCCGCTCGGCGGGGTCGAGGGCGAGGAGGGTGAGGGTCGTGCCCATCCCGGCCAGTCGGGGCTCGTCGGCGGCGCGTTCGAGAATCCGGCGGTGCGCGGCGAGGATGGCGTCGCGGAGCCGCTCTCCGGGCGGGGGCTGCGTCCCGGCCGCCGGGTCGGAGCCGGCGAGGATGCGCTCGACGGTCTCGATGGCGAGCCCGCTGGCGACCTCGCCCCCCGCGTGGCCGCCGAGTCCATCGGCGACGGCGAAGAGCCCGAGGTCGGGGCGGAGGAGGAAGGAGTCCTCGTTTTCGGGGCGTCGTCGGCCCCGGTCGGTGATCGCGGCGGCGTCCCAGCGCATGCGCTAGGTTAGACTGCCGAGCGGGGCGGGGCAAGGGCCGGCACGCCGATTGCCCGGGTGGCGTGTCGTATGGATCGTCGCACGAAGACCTGGTGGATCGTGGCCCTGGGGCTGGCCTCGTGCGCGCGGAGCGCGGAGGATGACCGGATGTCGGCGCCTCCGCCGCCGCCGGCGGCGCTGATCGCGCCGGTTCGCGAGTCGATGTCGCTGGAGACGAAGCTCGCGCGGCTGGAGGCGGAGCTCGGCCTGGCGCTGGAGCGAGGGGACCTGGACGCCCGAGCGCGGGCGAGGATCTTCCGCGCGGAGGCGATCACCGACCGAATCCTGGAGACGGACCCGCCGTTCGTCTGGCTCGCCGAGGGATACGACGTCGAGGCGAGGCTCCGGCAGCTCCAGGCGCTTGCGGACCGGGTGGTCGCGGAGGTCCGGCGGGACGAGCCGAAGGAGCGGGTCTTCCAGGACGTCGCTCGGTTGAAGGAACAGGTCGCGCGGCTGAGAGTGGCGCTGCGGACGCCGGGCGGGATGCCGCCGCCGCCGCTGGATTCGCTCCTCGCCGCGGTCGGCCGGGATTCGATCACGGCGACGGTCAGCGAGGGCGCGACGGGCGAGTGAGCCCGGGCGCTACCCGCCCGGGTGCTCGACCTGCGGCCGGTGCTCCTCCCGCGGGTGGCCGTGGCCCTGGTTCTCGGAGGTCTCTTTCTCGTCGAAGTCGCGGTCGGTGCCGGCGGTTCGGGAGCGGCCCCTCTGGGGCTCCCTGTTCGCCCGCGTCGGCTGCTTCGGGGTCCCGCGGTTGTCCTGGACGACTCGTCTGAGGTCGGTCATGACTCGCCCCGTTCGCGATCGTGGGGTGGTGGGCGGCAACCCGGCGGGCGGCGCAGGCGGCCGCGCGAGGGGCGGAGGGTGCAAGAGGCGTTCCCCGCGCGGTCGTCGAACGGGGGGGCTTGCGGAGCCCGGGAGAGGAGTGCATCCTATCGCGCCCGTCCCCCGGGAGAGATGGGGGGCGGGCCCGTGTAGAGCCCCGAGCGGGGGAACCCGACGGGGCTCTTGGGGGTTAGAAGCGACACGGAGAATCGGGCGCGCCCGTCAACGCGAAAGCAACGGCGGGCGCTTTTCTCGGCAGAATCCTTGCATCGACTCCGCAGGCGCGTGCCGTGGCGCTGTCGCAGCGACGGTTCGCGCCTGGGACTGAGGATAGACGGAATTCATGGCCACCACGCCGGAGACACGGGAGACACGCAAGCGTCGTCGTCGCCGCTCGAGCACGGATGTGCTGAGCGAGTTCACGGGGCCTGCGGAGGAGCGGACGGCGCTCGACCAGTACCTGCGGGACGTGAGCAAGCATGAGCTGATCACGCCGGAGGAGGAGATCGAGCTCGGTCGTCGCGCTCGTGCGGGCGATGAGGAGGCGGTGCAGCGGCTGGTCCGCGCGAACCTGCGCTTCGTCATCAGCGTGGCGAAGAAGTACCAGAACCGGGGCGTCTCGCTGATCGACCTGATCCAGGAGGGGAACGTTGGGCTGGTCACGGCGGCGAGGAAGTTCGACCCGGACCAGGGCGTGAAGTTCATCTCCTACGCGGTGTGGTGGATCCGGCAGGCGATCCTCTCGGCGCTGGCGAACCAGGGTCGTGCGGTGCGGGTCCCGCTGAACCGTGCGAGCGATCTGGCGCGCATCTTCCGCGAGCGCGAGCGGTTGAAGCAGGAGCTGCGTCGTGATCCGAGCGCGGAGGAGCTGGCGAAGGCGGCGAAGCTGACGCCGGAGGTCGTCGAATCGCTGCAGACGCTGAACGCGGCGGAGATCCGGCTGGACGCGCCGATCGGCGACAGCGACGACAGCCAGCTCGTGGAGCGGTTCATCCTGGAGGAGGCGGCGGAGCCGGAGGTCACGGTCGAGGAGCGGCTGCTCGCCGAGCAGATCGAGCGGGCGCTGGACACGCTCTCGCCGCGTGATGCGCGGGTCTTGCGGCTCTACTTCGGGCTCGAGGGCGGCAGGGAGCACACGCTCGAGGAGATCGGGAACGTGCTGGGTGTGACGCGGGAGCGGGTGCGCCAGCTCCGGGACCGTGCCCTCAAGCGCCTGCGCGAGGGCGAGCTCGGGACCGCGCTCGAGAGCTTCGCCGCGTAAGGAGGTGGCCGTCGTCGTGCGTCACCGGGGAACGGTTCGCAAGGCGGCGGGGGGCGTCTACGAGGTCGAGCTCGAGTCGGGCGAGCTGGTCCCCGCCGTGCTGCGCGGCCGGCTCAAGCTCGAGCAGCGGACCGGCGACCGGGTGGTGACCGGCGACCGGGTCGAGGTCGAGCGGCATGCCGACGGCAGCGCGACGATCGAGGCGGTAGAGGAACGACGGACGGAACTCGCCCGTCGGGCCCCGGGTCACGGGGCTCGGCGGGCGAAAGTCATCGTGGCGAACGTGGACCAGCTCGTCGTCGTCGTCGCGGCGGCGAACCCGGAGCCCCGGCCGGGGATGGTCGACCGGTTCCTGGTCCTGGCGGAGGCGAACGGGCTGGACGCCGTCGTCGTCGTGAACAAGGTCGACCTGGTCGGGGCGGAATCCGTGCGGTCCCGCTTCGCGCCGTACGATCGGGCGGGGTACCCGGTTCTCCTCACGAGCGTCCCGGAGGGGCTGGGGGTGGAGGCACTGCGCGAGCGGCTGTGTGGGCGGACGAGTGCGCTCGCGGGGCCGTCCGGCGTCGGGAAGTCGAGCCTGCTCAACGCCATCGACCCCGGGTTCCGCCTCCGGACGGGGGAGGTGAGCGAGGCGGTGCGGAAGGGTCGGCATACGACGGTGACCGCCGAGCTCCTTCCGCTGCGCTGCGGCGGGTACGTCGCCGACACGCCGGGGCTCCGGGAGGTCGGACTCTGGGGCGTCGACCGGGAAGACCTCGACCTCTACTTCCCGGAGTTCGGGCCGTACCTCGGGGACTGCCGATTCGGCGGCGCCTGCTCCCACACGCACGAGCCGGGGTGCGCGGTGCGCGCGGCGGTCGAGGCGGGCGACGTCTCGTCCGAACGCTACGACAGCTACCGCCGGCTGCTGGAGGGGGACGAGGAGGAGTAGCCGGGCACCCCGACGTGGGCCGGGATGAGGACACGGCCCAGGGCGAGGGCCGAGGAGTCGGATCCTTGGGATCGGCGGGCGCTTCCACGATGTGGGGCGCCCGTTTTCGTTGGCGCCCACGCTCCCCGTTGCGGGACCGGGGCGGCCGATGGGGACCGTGTGACCCGCCTCCGCGTTGCTTCGTCTGACCGGTGACGATCGAAGGCGCCCATGGCACGAGGAGCCGGTGCCGGTGGGCCGATCGAAGACTCTCAGACGGAGGCCATGGATGATGCGTCGGTTCGGGGAGCACGCGGTGCTCGTGCTGGCCCTCACTCTCCTCCCGGCCGCGTGCGACGGGGACTCGGGCGTCGGGACCGACACCGGCAAGGTGTCGATTCTCCTCACCGATGCCGCCGGCGATTTCCGTTCGGCGGTCGTGACGATCGCCGAGGTCTCGCTCCAGGGTGATGGCGGCACGACTGTGCTCATGGACGAGGAGGTCACGACGGACCTCCTGACGCTGGCGAACGACGTCGCGACGCTGGTCGAGGAGGCGCCGGTCCCCGCGGGCCGGTACACGCAGCTCCGGTTCCTCATCACCGGCGGGTACATCGAGGTCGAGGACGAGGACGGCTCCACCCGCATCTATGCCTCGCCCGACTACGAGCACGTCCCGGCGGGGGCGACCGTGGCCGGCACGCTCCACATGCCGAGCTACGGCACGAGCGGGCTGAAGGTCAACCTCCCGGGCGGCGGGATCGATGTGGGCGGCGAGGAGCGGGTCCTGCTCGTCGACTTCGACGTGTCCCAGAGCTTCGGCCGGGAGGCGGGGAACTCCGGCCGGTGGGTGATGACGCCGGTCGTGAAGGCGACGGCGTTCGAGCTCTCGGGGAGCGTCGTCGCCTCGGTGCAGCTCGCGGATACGGTCGAGCTCCCGGAGATCGGGGGGGAGCCGCTCACGCTCGGCGCGTTCAAGGCGCTGCTTACGAACGAGGCCGGCGGCGTCGAGGAGCTCGACCTCGCGGATGCGGATGGCGACGGCGTGTTCGAGGCCGAGTTCAGGTACCTGATCCCCGGGAAGTTCACGTTGGAGCTCGTGGCGCCCGAAGGGATCGCCGTCGCGACGGACGTCGACCTGCCGCTCGAGGTCGAGGTGGGTTCGGGCGAGAAGGAGACGGTCGCGATCACGGTCACGGCGGTCGCCACCGAGTAAGCGCCCGGAGCTGGCCACCGGGAGGGCAGCCGCGCGGGAGCCCAGCAGCCACACCGAAGCGCCCTCCCCACCCCACGCGCCCCCGCATGATGCGGGGGCGCGTACTTTCATCGAGCCGCGCTGCGAGATCCTCCGATCGGCGATCCACCCTCGCGGCGGTCCTGGCTGTGTGTTCGGGGGCGTGCGATCCGGCGGGGAACCCGTTATCCTTGGCCCATGATCTACGCACTGAGCTGGAGCGGTGGGAAGGACGCGACGCTGGCCCTCGACCGGGCGGTGCGTCAGGGACTCGACGTCCGGTACCTCTTCAACATCTACGAGGGCGTGAGCGGCCGGGTCCGGTTCCACGGCGTGCGCCACGAGCTGATCCGGGCGCAGGCGGAGGCGCTGGGGATCGAGCTCGTGCAGGCCTCGACCCACCCGGACGACTACGCCACGGTCCTGGACCGGGTCCTCGACGACCTCGCGCGGCGGGGCGTGGGCGGGATCGTTTTCGGCAACATCCATCTCGAGGACATCCGGGGGTGGTACGCCGAGCGGCTCGCGGCCCGAGGTCTCGAGCACCGCGAGCCGCTCTGGGGGGCGGATCCCGTCGCGTTGGTCGAGGAGTTCCTGGGGCGCGGCTACCGGGCGAGGATCGTCGGGGTGAACCTCGAACTGGGCCGGGCGGAGTGGCTCGGGCGGGATCTCGACCGCGAGCTCCTCGCCGAGCTTCGGGAGACGCCCGGCGTCGACGTGGCGGGGGAGCGAGGGGAGTACCACACCTTCGTCTACGACGGGCCGCTCTTTCGCGAGCCGGTGCGGTTCGGCGCCGGCCCGACGTTCGAGATCGAGGGGCACCGGATCGTGGACCTGCTGCCGGCCGACGACGGATGAGGTCGGGGGTGGCGCGACGGTCGCCGCCCCCGAGACGTGGAGGACCGGTGCGGCGCGAGGGTCGCCGCGAGAAGGGGATCTATGGTGCGGTGCGAGGATCGCCGCGAGAAGAGGAACGCCGGTGCGACGCAAGGATCGCCGCGTGGCGAGGATGGACGGTGCGACGCGAGGAGGGGAGGCGTAGAGAGGATGGACGGAGCGATACGAGGGGGGCCGGTCGCATGCCGCGGCCGGCCCCCCTCGCGTCTTGTGGGATCGGATGGATCAGTGCGACCCACCACCCCAAGACAGCCCGACGTACACCGCGCGCCCCGGTGCGGGGAGGCCGGAGACGTCGAGGTGGTCCTCGTCGCCGAGGTTGAGGACGTCGAGGTAGACCCGGGCCTGGCCGCGGGCGTAGGCGAGGCGCAGGTCGGAGCGGAGCGAGGAGGACTCGCCCTCGCGGCGGGCGTGACGGGCCCGCATCCCGATCGAGACGCCGCCGCCGAGCTCCCGGTCGAAGGCAAGGGTCGCGGTCCGGACGAGGGGGCGGAGCGCGTATTTCGAGATGAAGCCGTCGGATTCCTCGGCCTCGACGGAGAGCGCGGTGAAACCGAGGGTCCAGGATGCGCCGAGGAGGTCGGCGATGTGGCCCTCGGCCTCGAGGCCGCGGAACCGCGCGTCCTGGACGTTGCGGGTGTGCCAGGGATCCGTGGGCTCGGCGTCGTTTGCGCGGGCCCAGTCGATCAGCCCGTCGCCGTGGCGGACGAACCCGGCGACGGCGAGGCGGATCCCCGGGGCCGGCTCGATCTCCGTCCCGAGCTCCGCTTCCCAGGCGCGCTCGGCGTCGAGGTCCGGGTCTCCGATGTTGGCGGGGTCGCGGTAGTACCGCTCGGTCCAGCTCGGCGCGCGGAACGCCCGACCGATCGAGGCGCGTACCCGGAGCGCGCGGGCGGGCCGGACCGCGCCGGCCAGCGACGGCGCCAGGAAGGTGCCGAAGGTGGAGTGCCAGTCGGCGCGGAGCCCGAGGGAGGCGGAGGCGCCGTCGGCTCGGCCCGCGGCGGCCTCGGCGAAGAGGGCGGCCCGCGACTCCTCCCGATCGCCGAGGCTCGTGCTCTCGAGGATGTCCCGGTACGCCTCACCCCCCACCGCCACCCGTAGCGCGGGCGTCGCGACGTAGCGGGCGGTCACCTCGCCGCCGAGCTGCCACGAGGTGTGGCGGTTCCGGTAGAACCCCGGATCGTCGCGGCGGAGGACAAAGGTGTCGTCGTGCCGTCGGGCGTCGAGCCGGGGCTCGACGGCGAGGCGCGCGCCGGCCGGGGCGAGCCAGGCGAGGGATGCGGTCGCGGTGCGCGTCTCCTCGTACTCGTCGTAGGGCGCGTCGGGGGCGGTGTAGAAGCCGCGGGCGCCGAAGTCGCGTGCCGCGAAGGCGAGGTCTGCGCGGAGCGTCCGGTCGCCGAGCCGGGCGTCGAGGGCGGCCCGCCCCTGGGCGAGCCGGTCGTCGGTGCCGGGGCGGTGCCCGTCGGAGCGGCGGAGCTCGCCGGCGACGCGATAGGCATGCGCCCCCACCCCGCCGGCGACGGAAGCGGCGGCGCCGAGGGTGCCGAACGATCCGCCCTCAAGGCGGGCCGCGACCCCGGTCTCGCCCCGCCGGGTCACGATGTTGACGACCCCGCCGACGGCGTCGGACCCGTAGAGCGTCGAGGCGGGACCACGGAGGACCTCGATGCGCTCCACCTCGGCAAGGGGGATGGCGAGGTCGAGGTCGAAGTGGGCGGTCTGGGCGTCGCTCATGCGGACGCCGTCGACGAGGACGAGGATCTGCTCGAAGGTGGCGCCGCGGATCGCGAGGTCAGCCTGTGCGGGCGACCGTTGGAGCAGGTCGGCGCCGAGGGCCCAGGCGAGGGCTTCGGCCAGGTTGCGGGCCGGCATGGCCGCGATCTCGCGGGCGGAGAAGACCTCGACGCCGCGGACGGCGACGGGGAGCGAGGCCGAGGCGCGGGAGCCGACCTCGACGTGGAGAGTGTCGAGGGCGAAGGGCTCCTGGGCGAAGGCAGCCCCCGGCGCCACGACGGCGCCGAGGGCTAGCGCCAGCATGGGCGCGGTGGTACGGTGCATCATCGTCGAACGTCTCAGAAACCAAAGTCCATGCGGCCGCCGACGAGGATCGTCCGGCCGCGTGCCGGGAAGTGTAGCACCTCCTCGTAGGCTTCGTCGAGCGCGTTCTCGATGCGGAGCGTGCCGGTCAGGCCGGGGCGCCGGCCACGGGCCGCGAGGAGGCGGAGCTCGGCGCCGAGGTCGACACGGGTGTAGCCGTCGAGGGTGACTCGCCGGGTCGGGAAGGTGGCGAAGTCGAGGTCCTCGCGGTCGCCGACGTAGTGGACGGCGAGGTCGAAGGTGCCGGCGCTCGAGGGCCGATAGGCGAGGCGAGCGGTCGCGGCGTGCTCGGGGCGGCGGAGGAGGGGGCGGCCCTGGACGAACTCGGCGTCGGGGCCACTTTGGAAGCCGGCGTCCCGCACCTCGGAATCGAGGCGGGTGTAGCTCGCCTGGAGGGTGAGGGCGGCGGCGAGGTCGACGGCCGCCTCGAGCTCGAGGCCCGCGGCGTCGGCGCTGGCGATGTTGACGTAGTTCGGCTCCGGGGACCCCCACGGCACCTCGCGGTACTGGATCATGTCGCGGAACCGCTGGTCGAAGTACGTCCCCGCGAGGCGGATCCGGCCGCCGAGGAGCGACTGTTCGAGGCCGACCTCCCAGCTCCGGGAGCGTTCGGGGTCGAGGTCCGGGTTCCCGTTGGCGAAGCCGGCGCCGTAGTTCTCGGGGAAGCTCGGCTCCTTGAAGGCGGTGCCGACGGCGGCGCGGAGGCGGGTCCCGGTCGGGAGCCGGTAGGCGAGGCCGGCGCGGTAGGTCCAGAACTCGCCGAAGGCCTCGTTGTCGTCGAGGCGGGCGCCGACCGTGAGGGAGGCGCGGCCGCCGAGGTCGACGAGCGCCTGGGCGTAGTAGCCGTGGTTCTGCCGGCTCGCCTCGAAGGAGCCGTGGCTCGGCCCCCACTCCGAGAGCGATTCGTTGCTGCTCCGCTGCCGCTGATCCTGGAAATCGAACCCCGCCGTGAGGACGGTCCCCTCCGCGAGGTGCAGGTTCGCTCGCGCGTCGATCCCGCGGCGCCGCAGGTCGTCCTGGCTGCGGTAACCGTAGAAGCCGAGGGTGTCGGCGGGGCCGTCGGGGCGGTCGTCGGCGCCGGCGTCGGTCACGCCGCTGGTGAGGAGGACGCGGGCCTCGAGGCGGTCGGTCAGGAAGCGGCCGAGGTCGAGGGCGATCGTGGTGCGGTCCTCGAGCTGGAAGGCGTTGCGGTCGACGACCTGCCCCCCGCTGTCGGTCGGGTAGTGGAACTCGCTCCCGGCGTAGCGGACCGAGAGGGTCGCCTCGGTGCGCGCATCGGGCGCGACGCGGACCCGTCCGCTCAACGTGGTGTTGCGGTATTCGTTGTTGTACTCGTACACCCCGTCGGAGGTGAAGCGGGCGGCGGAGAAGGCGTAGCTCGCCGGTCCGGCCTCGCCGGACAAGGCGACGTCGTAGCCGAGCGAGCCGTACGTCCCGCCGCGGATCCCCGCGCTCCCCCGTGGCTCGCCTCGTCCCTCCTTCGTGAAGATCTGGACGACCCCCGCAACGGCGTCGGACCCGTAGAGGACGCTGGCGGGGCCTCGCACCACCTCGATCCGCTCGATCGCGTCGGTGCTCAGGTTCGCGAGGTCGGCGCGGCCGCCCGGTTCGTTGAGCGGGACGCCGTCGACGAGGACCTTCACGTAGTCGGTCTCGCCGCCGCGGAGGACGAGCGAGGTCGTCGCGCCCCAGGAGCCGGACTGGACGACCTGGAGCCCCGCGACCTCGCGGAGCGCGTCGAGGACGAGGGCGACGCCGCGGGTGCGGAGCGCGTCGCCGGGGATCACGGTGACGGCGGCCGAGACCGCGTCGCGCGGGACGGGGACGCGGGTCGCGGTGACGACCAGTCCGTCGATGCGGACGGTGTCGCCGGCCTCCTGGGCCCGGAGGGCGGCCGGCGTGGCGGCCGCGAGGGCCGCGCCCGTCAGCGCGGCGAGCGCGGCAGGGGATGTCGGACGGATCATCGATCGGATGCTCCTGTCGGGGTTCGTAGGGTCGATGTCGCATGGCCGGCCAGCGGCACGACCTGCGGCGCGCCGGCGTCGGGGCCGGGGCCGGGGTGCGCGGTGACGGCGACGGGCCAGCCGTAGACCGATTCGAGGATCGGTTTGCGTAGGACGCGGCCGGGCGGCCCCTCGGCGGCGATGCGGCCGCGATCGAGGAGGAGGAGCCGGTGTGCGTAGCGGGCCGCGAGGTTCAACTCGTGGGTAACGAGGACGACGGTCACGCCGTCGCGCTCGGCGAGGGCGGCGAGGAGCTCGAAGATCGCCATCTCGTGCATGATGTCGAGTGCGGCGGTCGGCTCGTCGAGGACGAGGGTCTCGGGGCGCTGGGCGAGGGCGCGCGCGATGCGGGCGCGCTGGCGCTCGCCGCCGGAGAGGGTGCCGACGGGGCGGTCGGCGAGGTCGAGGAGGTCGCAGCGCTCGAGGGCGTCGTCGATCGCGCGGCGGTCGTCGTCGCCTTCGCGGCGCCAGGGGCCGAGGTGCGGGTAGCGCCCCAGGGCGACGAGTTCCCGCACGGTGAGCGGGAAGACCGACTCCTCGGACTGGGCGACGACGCCGACCCTCCGGGCGAGCTCGCGACGGCTCCAGGCGGCGATGGGCCGGCCGGCGAAGAGCGCCTCGCCCTTGTCGGGCGCGAGGGCGCCGAGGAGGAGGCGAAGCAGCGTCGATTTCCCGGAGCCGTTCGGGCCGAGGATCGCGTAGAGCGAGCCGGCGGGGACGGCGATCGAGACGTCGTCGACCGCGGGGCGGGGCGCGCCGGGGTAGCCGAACCGGAGGGCGCGCGCTTCGAAGACGGCGGCGACGTCGCTCATGAGCGGGTCAGGAGGAGGAGGAAGACCGGGACGCCGACGAGGGCCGTGACCACGCCGACCGGGAGCTCGGCGGGGGCGGCGATCGTGCGGGCGACGGTGTCGGCGGCCAGGAGGAAGGCGGCGCCGGCCAGGACCGATGCGGGGAGGAGGAGCCGGTGGCCGCTCCCCCAGGCGAGGCGGATCGCGTGGGGGACGATGAGCCCGATGAAGCCGATGACGCCGCAGACCGCGACGGAGACGCCGACGAGGAGCGAGGCGACGAGGAACGCCGCCCACTTGACGCGCTCGACCCGCGCGCCGAGGAAGAGCGCGGTCTCCTCGCCCAGGGCCAGGAGGTCGAGGGGGCGGGCGAGGGCGATGAGGAGCGCGGCGGCGGGGACGAAGTACGCGGCCAGGATGAGGACCGCGGGCCAGGTCGCGCCGGAGAGGCTCCCCATGATCCAGAAGAGCGCGGAGCGGAACGTCTCGACGTCGGCGAAGGTCAGCAGCAGCAGGATGATGGCGTTGAAGAACGCGCCGGCCATGACGCCGGCGAGGAGGAGGACCCGGGTGTCGAGGCGTCGGCCTACGCCGGCGGCGATCCGGAAGACGACGACGATCGAGACGACGGCGCCGATGAAGGCGGCGATGGGGACGGCCCAGGGCGCGTGGGCGCCCCACCCCAGGACGACGGCGGCGACGGCGCCGATGGCGGCGCCGCCGGAGACACCGAGGATGTACGGCTCGGCGAGGGGGTTGCGCAGCACCGCCTGGAAGACCGCCCCGCTGAGGGCGAGCCCTCCGCCGGCGAGGGCGGCGAGGAGGGCGCGCGGGAGGCGGAGCTGGAGGACGATCGCGGTCGTCGAGGGATCGCCGCGGCCGGCGAGGGCGTCGAGGACGTCGCCGAGCGGGAGCCCCGCGGCACCGAAGGCGATCGCGGCGACGAGCGCGGTGAGCGTCGCACCGAGGAGGAGGAGCAGGCGAACGGGGCCGGCCGTGGCGGCGCGCCGGGGCACGCGCCGGGCCGGTTGCCCGGACGCGGACGCGGGCGCGGGCTCGGGGGTGGGTGCGGGCGCGCCGATCCGATCGGTGTGTCGCCGGGTCATGGCGCCACCTCCCCCGCGAGCGACGCCGGGTGCAGCAGCGTCGCGAGCCGACGGGCGACCTCGCCGATGCGGGGGCCGGGGCGGTTGAAGATCTCGGCGTCGACCTCGTAGACCCGGCCCTCGCGGACCGCCCGGAGCGCGCTCCACCCCGGCGTGGTCCGCAGCCGCTCGAGTGATGCGCCGTTCCCCTCGCCCACGGGGACGATCACGACGTCGGGTTGGCGGCGGACGACCTCCTCGAGGCCGACCTGCGGCCACCCGGTGGGGGCGTCGGAGAAGATGTTGGTCCCGCCGGCGAGGGTGATGAGGTCGTCGACGAAGGTGCCGGGCCCCGCGGTCCGCGGTGGGTCGAACCAGACGACGTAGAAGACGCTCGGCCGGGGCCGGCCCTCGACAGCGCGGCCGACCTCCGCGAGCTGCGCCTCGACGTCGCGCGCGAGGGAGTCCGCCCGGGCGTCGAGCCCGAGGAGGATGCCGATCCGGCGGATCGTCGAGAGCGCGTCGTCGATGCGCTCGATGCGCGCGCCGTAGGTCGGGATCCCGAGGGCGTCGAGCCGTCCGACGACCGACCGAGATTGCGCGTCCGGCCATGCGATGACCAGGTCGGGCGCGAGCGAGACGAGCCACTCGACGCTCGGCGTCAGCCCCTGGCCCACCGACGGGAGCGCCGCGAGTGCGGGGTCGGTGTCGTAGTCGGTCCGGGCCAGGAGCCTGTCCGTGACGCCGAGTGCGACGATGAGCTCGGTCGTCGCGGGGATCAGCGAGATGACGCGACGGGCGGGGGCGGGCAGATCGACCGTGCGGCCCGCGTCGTCGACGACGGCGCCGGGGCCTTCCGGACAGCTCTGGCCGGCGCCATCGACGCACGCCTCAGCGGATTGCGCGGCGAGAGCACCGCGCGGCGCCCCGCGGTCGGCCCCCTTGCCGTCCGTGCAGCCGCCCGTCGACAGCAGGATCGCCAGAGCGGTGGCGATGGAGAGGAATCGTTCGGCCAACAAAAAACCCGTCCTTCCCGGATGAGGGAAAGAACGGGATGCCCGAAGCCGCCGACCGGCACCGGACCACGCGCCCCGACCCTTCCCTCGAAGGGTATCGATTCGGGCACGAACGGAGCCGGTCTCCTGGCTCGAGGCAGCGTCGCTCGCCTTCCCAGGGCGCGCAGGGGCGCCCCAGTGGCTCGTTGAGCGGGCCGTGCCGGCCGGCGGTCATGCTACCGCCGCCCGGGCCTCTCACAGTGGCGGGGCCGCGCCGGTCTTGCACCGGACTTCCGGAAGGCCCCGTTCGCGTATGTCGAGACGAATATGCAGGGGGCGGTGGCGGGACGCAAGTCGGGGGGTGAGGAGGTGGAGTTCGGGTAAAGTGGAAGAGTACGGGTCGGGCGTGAGGTAGAAAATTCTTCTCCCGTGTGAAACGGCAACGTCCTCCTTCGGGAGTTGCACGCCAGGATGTGGGCGAACCCGGACCCCGGAGAGAGGGCGTGCCGACGGTGAACCCGAACGAGCGAGATCGGCAGCCGGTGGCGCGGAACGGGCGTCAGCGGCTGGCGGGACCGGGGGCGGTGCGAGCGGGGGCCGCGGGGGCCGTGGGCTCGCACCGGGTGCTCAGCAGTGGGCGCCAGCGGCGGCCGATGCGGCCGAGGGCTTCGAACCAGGTGTCGCCGGTGCCGTAGACCTCGAGGACGAGCTCGGGCTGGCCGTCGCGGGTCCAGTCGAGGAAGTCGACGACGCGGGGCGCCTGCTTCCCGACGCGGGCGTATTCGGCGAAGTCGACGTAGGCCGTGTCGAACCCGACCTGCGGGACCGGCTGCGCGATGAAGAAGAGGGCGTAGCCCTCGTCGTCGAGGCCGGTGCCGAGGGTGTCGCTGACGAGGAAAGTCGAGGCGAAGGCCAGGTCGGCGACGCCGGCGACCGGGAACGGCTGGAGCTGCGCCATCGCCTGAGTCCAGTTGCCGGGAAGCTGGGCGCCCCGGGCGCGGAGGAGGCGCTCGGCGAGGATCGGCGCCATGACCTGTGCGCGGCGGTCGGGTGCGTAGACCGGGACGTTCCGGCGTTCGGGCTCCGGGGGCGCCTGCGGCTTCGAGAGGGCGAGGAACTCGCGGACCTGGCTGGCGCCGGGCATGAGCTCGAGGATCCCCGTCGCACGGGGGACGCGTGGGCAGACGTCCGCGGCCGGGACGCCCGCCGACTGGGCGACGAAGGTCCCGACGCGGGTGCCGCGGTGGAAGAGGGCGAACTCCGCGCCCTGGCGGAGGTGCTCGCTGATGAAGCGCTGGCCGTAGCGCTCCCAGTCGGCGGTCGCCTCGATCGGGCGGAGCGAGTCGCCGGCGATCTCGGCGAGGGGGAGGAGGGTCGCCCCGGTGCCGACCTGCCGGACGTAGTAGAGGATCGGCCCGGTGGGGAGCCGCTCCTCGGTCGGTCCCGTCTCGACCTCTTCGGGCGTCGTCGCCTGGGGGGGCGGCGGCACGACGGCGACCCGCGCGCCGCCCCATTCCACGTTGTCGCAGCCCGCCAGAATCGTTAGGTTCAGGGCCGCCCAGACCGCTGCCGCACGGACTCGCGTCATATTTCGACGATGACGCCGGCCTTGAGGAGCCGGTCGTCGGCACCGACGCCCACGGCGGGGGTGGTGTCGCGGTTCAACTCGTGGCTGATCGAGAGCGCGACGTGGCTGTTGATCAGCACCTTGAGATTGGTTTCGAGGTAGAGCAGGTAGTCGCCGAACTGGTCGTAGACCGGCTGGTACTGGGTCATATGGCCGAGGGTCACCCCCTCGCGCAACCGGGTCTGGCCCTTCACGCGCAGGCTCCATCGGGCGGACTGTGTGGTCGCCGGCGCGGCCTCCTCCTTGAGCGCTTCGTAGGAGTGGAGCAACGCGAGGCTGACGGACGCGTCGTTCCCGTTCTTCTCTTTGTAGATCCGATACTTGGCGCCCGCGCCGCTGTTGACCCGGACGTCGAGCCGCTTGAACGGGTCGTGCTCGGCGGTCGCGAAGAAGAACGGCGACCAGGTGCCGGCGGGGGTCAGGTCGAAGTTCAGCGTCCCGCGGTAGCTCTCGGCGACCCTCTCGTGGTCGTTGGCGCCGTAACGCGCCTGGAGCTGGAGCTCGAACTGGAAGAGCTCGGTCAGGCGATGGCGCAGCGAGAAGCCGGTGGTCAGGACCGTGAGGTCCTGGTTGCCGCTGGCGTCGGTCAGGGTGAGCTCGGCGGCAGCGGCCCAGCGGTCGACCTTCGCCTCGGGCGTCTGGGCCCGTGAGGCGGTGGGGGTGAACGTCGCGACGAGCGCCAACGCCAATGCGGCGCCGGTCGTGCGACGGCGGATCGAGGTGTGAAATACGCTCGTCTGCATCGATCTACTGGAATGGGGAGACGCGGTCACCCCAACATAGGCGACCAGGGCACTGCACGCAACGTGCTACTCCAGCAATTGAGCCGTCTTGCGCGGGATCCCGGGAGCGGGTTCACGGAGGTCGAGGCCGTGGCCGGCGGGGCGCCGTACGAACCCGGCGCGGAGCTGGCGGAGGCCGAGGCGGAGGTGGTCGAGGGGGGCGGGGGGCGGCTCCGCGCGATCCCGGTCGGCGAGCCGTCGCCGAGCGGCTTCACCTCGTTCCTCGATGGGATCCAGCGCTCCCGCATTGCGCTCTACCATGGTCCGGTCCCGATCGTCCACGCGTACGCGGCCGCGGTGATCCGCACTCGCCGGGGGCGGCGGATGGGCACGCTGGTGGCCGGGGGTGGGCGGCGTGTCGATCGGTGGGGCGCGGAACGCTCCGGGCGGCCCGTGGGCGGCGAGGTCGGGGGCGGGGTTCCTTCCGTGGGGGCACCCTTCCTCGAGGAGCGGGAGGCCGTATTCTTCCCTTACCGTCTGGTCGACCCGGAGAGGGTCGCGGCGGCCGGGATCGACCGGGCCCGGATGGAGGACACGAGTGGACCCGAGGGGGATCCGCTCCCGCTCTTCCCGCCGCTCCTCTACGCGCGGGCCGCGACGGCGGTGAACCGCTGGCGCGAGGGTCTCGAGGCGGAGCTCGCCGAGCGCTGGTGCGCCGCCGGGGACGGCGGGTGGCTCCTCGTCGACGGGAGCCTGACGCTCTCGGCGCAGCTCGCCTCGAGCGACCGGGCGGTCGGCGTGATCAAGGGTCACCGCACGCGGTTCTTCGACGGCGACGACGCCCGCGTCCTGCTGGGGCTGCGGGCCGGGGAGCGGACGAGCATCTTCCAACCGAGGACGCGGACCTTCACGCCGGTCTATTCCTGGTACCTGCGGCTGCGGTCGCCGGCGGGGCGGGACGTCTTCTGGGGGCTGGTCCGGGTGGAGGTTGCGGCGAGCGACGATGCTCTGGCGCGGGCGGACGAGATCAGCCGCTGGCTGCTGGCCGAAACCGCCCCGCTCTCGCTGCCGGATTCGCGGTGGGACCGACTGCTCTACCCGATCCGGGACTGCGAAGCGTACCTTCGCTCACGGGCGCCGAGCTGGGGCGGCGCGGAGGGCGGACCGAACCCCTGAGACGAGATGCCGATCGATCCTTCGGAGTTCCGGCGCATCATGGGGCACTTCGTCACGGGGGTGACGGTGGTCGCGTCCCGAACGGCGACGGGTGCGCCGTGCGGGCTCACGGCGAACGCCGTGACCTCGGTCTCGCTCGACCCGCCGCTGGTCCTGGTCTGCATCGATCGGGGCGCGGACTCTCACGACTGCATCCGGGAATCGGGGTTCTTCTCGGTGAACATCCTCGATGCGGACCAGGAGCGGTACGGGCGGCGCTTCGCGAACTGGGAGGCGGATGTGAAGTTCGCCGGGATCGGGTACCGGTCAGAGGTCACGGGCGCGCCGGTCTTCGAGGACGCGCTCGCGTGGGTGGACTGCCGCATCTGGGCGACGTACCCGGGGGGCGACCACACGATCTTCGTGGGCGAGGTGGTCGCGGGGGACGCCCGCGAGGGGACGCCGCTCGTCTACTACCGGAGCGGCTTCGGCCGCTTCGTGCCCTGAGGCGGGGCGTGCGGCCACGAGGGGGGATCGTGGAGCGACTCGCATCGATGGGCGGCCGCGGGAGGGGGCGGTGAGGCGGCGGGTCGCGGTCGGCGCGCTCGTCGCCGGCATCGCGGGCGCGGTCCTCGGCGCGGGATCGGCGGCCGGTGCGGCGCTGCTCCTCTACGCGGGCCAGGGGGCGCTCGCGACGGCGGGGTTCCTCGTCGCTCTGGTCCTGGCCGCCGTGGGTGCGGCGCTCTGGGTCGGCCCGGCCGAAGGGCCACCGGGCCCGGCGCGGGGGCGGTGGCTCATCGCCGCGGTGGCGTACATCGCCGCGGGGCCGTTCGCCCAGCTCTGGTCGGGGAGCGCCGCGCTGCGTGCGGCGGGGTGGGGGCGGGCCCTCGCGGTGCTGCTCTTCCTCGCCGCGCCGGCCTACGGGATCGGCGCGGTCCTCGCCGCGCTCCACGCCCGGGGTCGCGGGATCGCGCCCGCCGCGTTGGCCGGCGCCGCGATCGGCGTGCTGGCCGCCGGGGCCGTCCTGATCCCGAAGCTGGATCCCAACCGACTCTACTTCATCGGCGCGCTGGCGCTGGTCGCCGCCTCGATGGTCGAGGCGGCGTGGGCCGGGTCGGCGGCGCCGACCGGGGAGGGAGGCGCGATGGAGGGGAAGGTCGTCATCATCACGGGGGTCGGCGCGCGCGGCCAGCTCGGCTACGCCCTCGCCGAAGCGTTCCTCGGCGCCGGGGCGAAGGTCGTCCTGACCGACGTCCGGCCCGAGGTCGAGGGCCTCGCCCGCGAGCTCGCCACGGGGACGGAGGTCGTCGGGATCGCCGCCGACCTGACCCGCGCCGAGGAAGCGGAGCGCGTCGTCGCCGCCGCGCGCGAGGCGTTCGGCCGCGTCGATGCACTGGTCAATGCCGCGGGCGGGCTCACCGTCGTCGCGCCGCTGGCCGCCACGGAGCCCGAGGCGTGGGACCGGGAGATCGAACGGAACGCGCGGACGGCGTTCCTCATGTGCCGGGCGGCGCTCCCCGCGCTCCGGGAGAGCCGCGGCGCGATCGTCAACTTTGCCTCGCCCGCGGCGATCCGCGGCGGGGCGGGGATCGGGGCGTACAGCGCCGCGAAGGCCGCCGTCGTCGCGATGACCCGCGCGCTCGCGCTGGAAGAGCGGGCGAACGGTGTGCGGGTCAACGCCGTCGCGCCGGGGATGATCGACACCGAGCAGAACCACCAGGCCGTCGAGGACCCGGCGAGCGTCAAGTGGGTGACGCGGGAGGAGGTCGCCCGCGTCGTCGTCTTCCTGGCGAGCGACGCGAGCGCGGGCATCTCGGGCGAGACGATCCAGGTGCTCGGCGAGGGACTGGAGTAGGAACGGAAACTCAATGTCGACGAGGAGCCTCCCCATCGGCCGGGTGGTCGGTACGGAGAAGAAGCCGAACACCCCGCACGAGTTCCACTTCTGGACGGCGTCGGACTCGCCGGTCGGGATCGGGACGTTGGTCCGGGTGCGGGTCGAGGAGCCGCGGCCGCTCACGGTCTACGGGATCGTGGTCGACGGCGCGAGTTACACCGACCTCCAGAGCCCGCTCCACGACTACATCGGGTTGGACGGCGATCCCGCGCCGCCGATCCTCGCCCCGACCGAGCGGCCGGAGATCCGGATCTTCACGGCCGCGGTTCTGCGCCACGACCCGGAGGAGCCGCTCCAGCCGGTGCCGAGCGGCCCGGTCTACCTCGCCGACGACGAGGACGTGCGCGTCGGGCTGCGGATGGATGCCTACGCGCGCCCGGGCGGGACCGGGATCCCGGTCGGGCTCTACACGACCGGCGGGCTCCGGGCGCCGGTCTACCTCGACTCCGACTTCCTCCTCGGCCCCGAGGCGGCGCACCTCAACATCACCGGCGTGAGCGGGCTCGCGACGAAGACCAGCGCGGTGCTCTTCCTGCTGGCCAGCATCTTCGAGCACTTCGGGCGCGGGCGGGGGCCCGGGTCGCATGCAGATGCAAGGGGGGCGACGGGGGGAGCGGCGCAGGCCGGCCGGGATCCGTCGTCGGGCCGGGAGGCCGACGGGAGGTCCGCGACCGTCGCCGCGCTCTGCTTCAACGTGAAGGGCCCGGACCTCCTCTTCCTCGATCAGCCCGCCGAGCTGTCCGAGGAGGACCGCGCCCAGTACGCCCGCCTCGGCGTCCCGGCGCAGCCGTTCCGCAACGTCCGCTACTACGCGCCGTACAAGCCCGACGGCTACAACCTCAACACCCTGCGGACGCACGAGGCGCTCTCGCACAACGTCGAGCCGCTCGTCTGGGGGCTCGAGCAGATCCTCGACTTCGCCGAGGTGCTGCTGACCCGCGAGGACGTGGACGCGAAGGCGGACGCGCTGATCGAGTTCATCCGCGACCGCGTCGTCGGCCAGGAGTGGAGCGACGGGACGCTGCGCACGCACACCGTGCGGACCTTCCAGGAGCTCGAGGCGTGGTTCGAGGACGTGCTCGCCGTCTGCGAGCAGAACGACCGCCAGGTCTGGAAGACGCACCACGTGGCGACGATCCGCAAGGTCCGCAACCGGCTGCTCAACCTCTCGACGCGGGCCAAGGGGCTCGTCTCCAACGACGCGACGGTCAACGACTTGCCGTGGGGCGCGTTCGAGGACCGGACCGTCTACGTGATCGACGTCGCCAACGTCGAGCCGGAGGCGCAGGACCTGATCTTCGCGCGGGTGGTCAACGAGGCGCGTGAGCGGCTGGAGCGGGGCGCCCTCGGCGTCGACCACCTCGTCGTCTTCGTCGACGAGCTGAACAAGTACGCGCCGAGCGACGGGCACGACACCTACGTCCGGAAGATGCTGCTCGACATCAGCGAGCGCGGCCGCTACCTCGGGCTGGTCCTCTTCAGCGCGCAGCAGTTCCGGAGCCAGGTGCACAAGCGGGTGGTCGGGAACTCGGGGACCGCGGTCTACGGGCGGATGGACATGGACGAGTTGGCGACCCCCGGGTACGCCACCCTCTCACCGGCGACGAAGTCGAAGCTGGCGACGCTGCCGAAGGGCGAGCTCATGATCCGGCACCCGCACTTCACGCAGCCGATCTTCGTGCGCTTCCCCCGGCCGGCGGTGCTGGCGGGGCGGGACGGGGTCAAGCGTTTCCCCCCGGCCTACGACCTCCCCTTCGAGGACGCCGTCGCCCGGCAGCTCCGGCGGCTCGACCCGTCGATCTCCGCGAACGAGGTGAAGGACCTGATCGCGGGGCGGGACGAGGCGGAGGTGCTCCAGGCGCTGCACCGGACGCAGCAGGTCCGGCCGGAGGGGGCGCTGGCGTTCTTCAAGGGGTGCCTGAAGCGGCGGGTGGAGCGGCAGACGGTGCCGGCCGGCGGCACGCCGGGCACGCCCCGGGCGATCACCCTGCCGGACGACCCGTACGCGTAGGGGGCGGCGGCCAGGCCGTCGGTATTCCGGCGCTGGCATCCGGGACGACCCGTACGCGTAGGAGTCGGCGCGCTCGCACCAGTCTCCGGCCCGGCGCCTAACCTGGAGACCCGTACGCCCAGGGATCAGCGACCGGCGGGCGCGGCAGAAACCGCCGCCGCGACCCCGGAGGCGACCCGCATCGGCCGGCTCGACGGACGGGGGATCATCGGAGCGCGATCCACTCGCACGGGGCGAGGTCGAGGGTGAAGAGCCTGACGAACGTCGTCGCGCCCTGTTCGGTCACCCGCTGCTCCAGCACGAAGAGGGTATCCCCCCGAAACGCCACCATCGGCACCGCATCGCTGACCAGGTCGACCCTGCCATCGATACAGCCGCGCGAAAGATCGGCCGCCAGCACGCTCACGTACACGGTCGTCTCGGTGTGGCCAGGTTCGGGAAGGTCCTGATCGTAGTGGATCAGCGCGATCGACCCGTCGACCCGCCGATGGAGCTTCATGAGCGCCGAGCCGAGGCCGTAGATCTCGGGAAACGACAACCGCTCCATGCGCCGGACCGCATCGTCGGGCATCCCTCGGCGCCGAACGACCGGGACGGCCACGGTGTCGAGGACCTCCCCGTCCGCGGAGAGGCGGACGAGATCGTTCATCCCCATGTACCCGACGAGCCAGCCGTCTCGCCAGGGTGCCACGGTGACGTCCGAGTAGACCGCCGCGAGGGGCTCGGACTCGAGGTACTCGCGCGGAAGGGGGCCCAGCGGCGTCATCGACCCGGTCCATGGATTCCACGCGATCAGGCCGGTTTTCCGCTGTTTCTGCTGGGCGCCCAGGATGATTCGGTCGCCCACGGCGACGGCGTCGCCGAGGATCCCTTCGTGGAGCTGCGAGCCGATCAGGCGGGCATCGTCCTTGTGGAAGAGATTCAAGACGTTCCGCTGCACGTCCGCGCCCACGAGGATCGAGTCGGCGACCAGGATCGTCCCGATGTTCGAGAACTCCCCCGGCCCCGATCCGCGGCGGCCGTAGACGCGGATGGGCATCCGGCTCGCGCGGTCGTATCGCACGACCCGGTCGTGGTAGGTGTCCGCGACGAAGATGTCCCCGCTCGCCGGGTCGATGGACAGAGAACGGGGGCGTCCCAGGAAGAGGGTGTCCGGCTCCGCGAGGGGAAAGCTGTCGATGGCCGTCGGCATCGGGCCGACCGGCGCTTCCGATCGAGGCGGGCCCGAGCCGCAGGCGGGGAGGAGCAGGCCGACGGCCGCGGTCGCCGCCGCGAGGACCCGGTTACGCGAGGTCGCCGAAAGGGTCTTCATGGCCGGTGCGGGCAGGGTATCAAGCAGCCGTTCGCGTCGGAGCCCCGAAGCCCCGACGATGGCAAGGAGCGGGCGGATCGACACGTGAGGACCCAACGAACGGGTTGGAACGAGGAGATCGGTTCGGCAACGTGTCGATGTGAACGACGCTAACCAGAGTACGAGCCGCGCCCGTCGCGCGCAACCCTGTCTGCGGTGGCGTGCCGGTGCGTGTTCCGGTACTTTTCTCTTCGACAGCGCGCGCCGGGAGGGGGGGCGGGCACGGGCCGGGACCCGCGTCCGCCCGGCCGGCGCGCAGCCCCTGGAGGATCCGTACACCCCGGCGGCATGCTCCTCGCCCACCTCGCCGATCTGCACCTCGGCTACCGCGCGTACCACCGGCTGGCGCCGGGGGGGATCAACGCGCGCGAGCGCGACGTCGCCCAGGCGTTCCGCGCGGCGCTCGACCGCATCGTCGAGCTGAGGCCGGAGCTCGTCCTCGTCGCCGGCGACGTCTTCCACACCGTGCGGCCGTCGAACGCGGCGATCGCGGATGCGTTCCGCCAGTTCTCGCGGTTGCGCGCGCAGCTCCCCGAGGCGCCGGTCGTCATCATCGCGGGGAACCACGATTCGCCCCGGTCGGTCGAGACGGGGAGCATCCTCCGGCTCCTGGCGGAGATCCCGGGGGTGGTCGTCGTCGACGACGACGCCCGCGCGGTGTACCTCGAGGAGCTCGACGCCTCCGTCCTCTGCCTCCCCCACAACGCCCTCGCCGGGGGCGAGCCGATCGCCCTCGAGCCCGATCCGGCCGCCTCCGTGAACATCCTGATGCTCCACGGCGACGTGCGCGGCGCCGGGGTCGAGCAGAAGATCCGCTACGTGAGCGAGTACGGCGGCGCCGCGGTCGACACCTCCGAGATCCGCCCCGAACGGTGGGACTACGTGGCGCTCGGGCACTACCACATCGCGACCGAGCTGGCGCCCAACATGTGGTACGCCGGTGGGATCGAGCGCACTTCCACGAACATCTGGGAGGAGGCCGACACCGCGAAAGGGTTCCTGACCTACGACACCGAGGCGAGGAAGGCGACGTTCCACCCGCTGCCGTCGCGGCCGGTGATCGACCTGCCGCGGTTCTCGGCGAAGCGGGTGGGAGCGGCGGTGGGTGTATCCGAGGCCGAGACCGCGCCCGCGCCGGAGACCGGCGGCGCGGGAACGGGGACGGGGACGGGGACGGGGACGGGGACGGGGACGATGGTGGGGCGTTACATGGAGCCCTCCGAGATCGACGCGCGGATCCGGTCGCTCGTCGAGGGGATCCCGGGGGGGATCGAGGGGAAGATCGTGCGGCTGGTGATCACGGATGTCCCGCGCGACCTCTTCCGTGCGCTCGACCATCGGCAGATCCGGGAGTACAAGGCGGAGGCGCTGCACTTCCACCTCGACGCTCGGCGGCCGGAGGTGCAGCGCACGGTGGGGTACGGCGCGCCGTACCGCCGGCTCACGCTGGAGGAGGAGGTCCGGGCGTTCCTGACGCGGCACTGGCAGCGGTCGTCGGCGGAGATCGACACCGAGCGCCTCGTCGCCCTGGCCGAGCGCTACCTCGCGGAGGCGGGCGGGGGCGAGCCGGAGGACGCGCTCGTCCAGGCGGGGGTGGAGGGGTGAGAGGGCGACGATGCGCCTGATCCGCCTGCGCATGCTCAACTTCCGGCAGCACGCCGACACGGAGATCGTCTTCCGGCGGGGGCTGACGGGGATCATCGGGCCGAACGGCTCGGGGAAGAGCACGATCCTCGAGGCGATCGCCTGGGCGATCTACGGCTCCGCGGCGGCGCGGGGGACGAACGACACGATCCGCTTCTCTCGCGCGCCGGGGCGGAGCCGGGTGCAGGTGGAGCTGGTCTTCGAGCTGGCGGGGCACGAGTACCGCGTGGTGCGGTCGCTGAACAACGCGGAGGTCTACCTGGACGGCGGGGTCTCCCCCGTCGCCGCGACGCTCGGCGGGGTGACCGACTACCTGGTGAGCCGGCTCTCGATGACCCGGGAGGAGTTTTTCAACACCTACTTCACGGGGCAGAAGGAGCTGCAGTTCCTGGCGCAGATGGGCCCGGCGATGCGGGGCCGGTTCCTGGGCCAGGTCCTGGGGTACGAGCGGCTGCGGATCGCGCAGGAGCGGGCGCGGGCGCGGCGGAACGAGCTGCGCCACGAGATCGAGGGGGTGCGGGCGGGGCTCCCGGACCCCGAGTCGCTGCGGGTCGAGCGGGAGGCGGCGGAACGGCGCCGGCGGGAGGCGACGGCCGCGCTCGAGGAGGCGATGGCGGCGGCGGCCGCGGCGGAGTCGAGGCGCGCGGCGGTGCTGCCGGAGTGGGAGCGGGCGCAGGCGGCGAGGGAGCAGGCGACGTCGCTCGCGCACGCCCTCGACGTGGCGCGCCGGGACGCGGCGGTCGCGGAGCGCGACGCGACGAGGGCGGAGCGGGAGCTCGAGGCGATCGCCGCGGCGGAGTCGGAGCTCGCACCGCTCCGCCGGGAGCTCGGAGAGCTGCCGACCGTCGTCGACGAGTGCGAGCGACTGGCCGAGCTGGCGAAGCGGGCCGAGCGGCGGCGGGCGCTCGAGGATACGGAGCGCCAGCTCGCGGCGGAGCTGGCCGAGGGCGCGAAGCGGCTGGAGCGGCTCGAGGAGGCGCCGCGCTACCTCGAGCAGTTCCGCGCCGAGCTGGACCGGGCGCGCGAGGCGCTCGCCGAGGCGGAATCCCGGGTCCAGGCGAAGCACTCGGAGTGGGTCGAGGGGCGTCAGGAGACCGAGACGAAGCTCCAGATGTACCGCGACCGGGCTCAGGAGCTGAAGGACCAGATCCACAAGCTGCGGGAGGCGGGGCCGGAGGGGATCTGCCCGACCTGCGGCCGGCCGCTCGGTGGGCAGTTCGAGGCGACGATCGACCGTCTCGAGGACGAGTGGGACACCCTCGTCCAGGACGGGAAGTGGCTGAAGCACCGGCTGGACCAGCTCCGCTCCAAGCCGGAGGAGCTGGAGTCCGCCGAGGCGGTCCGTGCGGAGGCGCAGAAGCTGGTGGAGGACCGGACGCGCAAGGTCGCGCGGTGCGAGCAGGCGATCCAGGAGCTCGAAACGCTGAGGGCCGAGCAGCGGCGCCGGACCGAGCAGCTCGATCGCCTGCGGGCGGAACTCGCGGCGCTCCCCGCGGAGTACGATGCCGAGCGTCATCGCGCGGCGGAGGCGAGGCTCCGGGAGCTCCGGGAGCTGGAGCGGCGGGCGACCCGGCTTGAGCAGATCGTCGAGGCGCGGCCGGCGCGGGAGAAGGACCGCGACGACGCCCGGACCCGCGCCGCCGACGCCGCTGCGAGGATCGCCGAGGTGACCGCGCAGCTCGAGGCGCTCGGCTTCGAGGAGGCCGCGTTCGCCCGGCTCCGCGCGGAGTACGATGCTGCGACCGACGCGGTCCGTCGCGCCGAGCTCCGGGTCACCGAGATCCGGGGGCTCCTCCAGGCGGCCGAGGAGGCGCTCGAGACCGCCGTCCGCGCCGAGGCCGCCTACGAGGAGCGGCGCGCGGCGCTCTCGGCGCTCGAACTCGAGCTCCGGCACCACAACGAGCTCGACACGGCGCTCAGCCAGCTCCGCGCCGAGCTCAACGCCCGGGTCCGCCCCGAGCTCGGCCAGCTCGCCAGCGGGTTCCTGGCGGAGATCACCGACGGCCGCTACACCGCCCTCGAGATCGACGAGAACTACAACGTCCTCGTCCTCGACGAGGGGGAGGAGAAGCCGGTGATCAGCGGGGGCGAGGAGGACGTCGCCAACCTCGTCCTGCGCCTGGCGATCAGCCAGATGATCGCCGAGCGGGCCGGCCACCCGCTCTCGGTCCTGATCCTCGACGAGGTCTTCGGCTCGCTCGACATCGAGCGCCGCGACAACGTGATCGAGCTGCTGCACCGGCTGAGCGACCGGTTCGAGCAGGTCATCCTGATCACCCACATCGAGTCGGTCCGCGAAGGGCTCGACCAGGTGATCCGCGTGGCGTTCGACGAGCGGACCGGCGCGAGCGTCGTGACCGAGGAGGTGGCGGATGCGGCGATGCTTGCGGCGTCGTGAGGATTGGGGGCTCGGGCTCGGGCACGGGCTCGGGAACGGGGACGGGGACGGGGACGGGGACGGGAATTGGGGCGGGGACGCTCGGCGGGTCGTCGGGGATTCGGTGACACGTGTATTCCGGGAGGGACCATGAAACCACGCATCGCCCTCGTCGCGTCGCTCGTCGCGCTGATGGCGGCGAGCGCGACCCGGCCCGCGGCCGCACAGGCGGTCCGCGGGCGGTTGATCGAGGCCGGCACGGGCCAGCCGATCAGCGGGGCCTCGGTGATCCTCTACACGGAGGACGGCCAGGCGCTGCTCGGGAAGCTGACGGATGCCGCCGGGCAGTTCCTGATCGATGCGCCGGGCGCCGGGCGCTTCAAGCTCACGGCGGAGCGGATCGGGTATGCGACGGTGAACGGCGGGCCGATCGAGATCGTCGGGACCGACACCGTCGACGTGGTGATGCGCATGGGCACCGAGGTGATCGCCATCGACGGGATCGAGGTGGTCACCGAGGCGAGGGACGTCCATCTCGAACGCTCGGGGTTCTACGAGCGCAAACGGATGGGGTTCGGTCAATTCATCACCCGTGACGAGATCGAATTCCGTAACCCGAGCCGGACCTCGGATCTGCTCCGGACCATCGCGGGGGTCCAGGTGGTGCCGCGCGGCGGGTTCGGCGGCGGGGAGCCGGTGCTTCGCGGCGCGATCAGCGGGATGGGGCAGTGCCTCCCCGGGATCGTCCTGGACGGGATGACGATCCGGCAGGCGGGGAGCTCCGAGCCGCCGTTCGACGAGCTCGTCAATCCCTTCGACATCCAGGCGATCGAGGTCTACCGTGGCCCCAGCGAGGTGCCGGCGCAGTTCGGCGGATCGCAGAGCGCCTGCGGGATGATCGTCATCTGGACGCGGAAGAACTGATCCCGGCGTCGGTCGCCGCGCCCTCGTCTGCCCGTGGTTCCGCGGCGGTCCTTGCCAGCAGGAGGGCGGCGCCGACGATGAGGGCGATCCCGGCGATCTGATCCCCGCCGATCCCTTCGCCGAGGATCGCGAGGCCGAGGAGCGCGGCGACGACGGGTTCGAGGCACGCGAGCATGCTCGCCGTGCCGGAGGCGAGGTGGCGCAGCCCGCCGATGTAGAGGAGGTACGCGGCGAGGGTGGGGAACAGCCCGAGGGCGAGGAGGAGCGGCGTCGCCTCCGGGCGAGCCGTGAAGGGGCGCCACGGCGGTTCGAGGGCCGCCATCACGAGGGCGCCGAAGAGGAACGCGTAGAAGACGGTCGCGACCGGGGCGTACCGAGCGAGCGCCCGCTTCCCGAAGAGGGTGTAGAGGCCGTAGGTCAGCCCCGAGGCGAGGCCGAGGATGAGGGCGGCCGGGGAGACGACCGCATCGCCGGTGACGAGCATCCCGAGGGCGCCGGTGACGAGGAAGACCCCGGAGAGGACGAGGCCGAGGGCGGTGAGCTTGGCTCCGCCGATCGGCTCGCCGCCGAAGAGCCGGGAGAGGATGACGACGAACCCGGGCGCGGTGTAGAGGAGCGCCACGGCGATCGACACCGTCGTCCGCTCGAGCGTCGCGAAGTAGAGGTACTGGAACCCCGCGATGCTGACCAGGCCGTAGAGGGCGAAGAAGGGGAGGTCGCGGGGGCGGACCCGGAACCCACTGGGCCGAGCCAGCGCCCAGAGCGCGAGGCCGAGGAACGCGACCGAGGCCCGGACGCTGGCCAGCTCGCGGGGTGTGAGGCCGAGGTCGTAGAGGCGCTTCGCGAAGATGCCCAGGCTGCCCCAGAGGACGGCGGCGCCGAGCACCATCGCGCCGCCGACGACGGGGCGACGCATCTCCGGTCCCGCGCTACTTGTCGCCGAGGGCGGCCCAGGCCTGGAAGCGTTCGAGGTGCTGGTCCGCCCTCGCGCTGTCGCCGCGCATCGCGTAGGCCTGCGCGATGCCGAAGTGCGTGTAGGCGTAGTAGAACGGGATCCCCTGCGTCGCCGGGTCGACCCACTGGTTCCACTCGTCGGGGATCCCGCCGCGGTGCATGAACACATCCGTCGCCAGCGCATCGGTCCGCGGGAGATCGAGGTACGGCCCGATGATCTGGACGAGCTCGCGCGGCATGCGGTAGATCCCGCGCTCAGGATCCTCCTGCACCGGCCCGTTGTTCAGCTTGAGCGCGACGCCCTGCCGGATCAGGTACGGCGAGAGCCCGACCTTCGCGTACGCCTGCGTCGTCGAGGCGAAGTAGACGGGGCGGTCGCCGAGGGAGTTCTGCACGATGTGCAGCAGGAAGACGTCCGCCGGCGCCAGGATCTGGTCGGGCGGGACCGTGAATTCGAGGCTGTCGGCCACGACGCGGAGCGGGTCGCGGACGTAGAACGAGCCGGGGTTCGCCGAGAATCGCGCGATCGCGTCGTCGATCTCCTGATCCGAGAGCTGGATGATCGACCGGGTCGGCACCCGGAACGCCGGAGCGACCTCCACCGGCTCGCTCGGCCGGTCGGTCGGCCTCCCCGGCGTCGAATAGAACGCCGGCGCCCGCTCCGGGTCGAAGGCGCGCTGGCAGATGATCCGCGTCGAGTCGGCATCGGCGCTCACCCCCTCGGGGCAGGGCGTAGTCAACTGCTTGAGCTGCTTCACGTACCACGGCGTGTTCAGGTAGCTCATCACCATGACGGTCACGTCGCGGCGGATCCCTTCGACCTCCTGGAGATACCAGAGGGGGAAGGTGTCGTTGTCGCCGTTCGTGAAGAGCACGCCGTAGGGCTCGACGGACTGGAGCAGGTTGTACGCCCAGTCCCGGGCGCTGTAGTCGTGCGACCGGTCCGCCCAGCTCCAGTTCATGACCAGCGGGATCAGCGCGATGGCCATCACGGGCGATGTCGCCGCCAGGGCGTTCGGCCGCTGCACCCGCTCCGCCAGCCGCTGCCAGAGCGCGGCGAGGCCGGTCCCCGCCCAGACCCCCCAGAGACTGAAGCTCACGATGAAGAAGTAGTCTCGCTCGCGGACCTCGCGCCAATCCATGGGGATCTTGCGGGGGTCGCCCCAGGAGTAGCCGTAGCGGAAGTTCAGGTAGAAGACGAGGCCGAGCGAGAGCGTCGTGAAGAGCACGGCGACGTACGCCCAGCTCTTGCGGTCACGCCGGTAATGCGCCCAGGCGCCGAAGAGCCCGAGCGCCGCGAAGAGGAACGTGAAGATCGGCCGCCCCCCGCCGAAGGTGGCGTCGTTCCCGTCCACCGACCTCGCCCACTGCCAGTCGAAGTAGTAGAGGTAGTTCCCGACCTGGGCGATGAAGAGCGAGATGTCCCGCGGCGTCTGCCGGTCGATCGGGTTCAGGAACATCGACGGCTTGTCGTACTGCTCGCGCGAGAGCGACGCCGAGAGGTTCTCGCACCCCGAACGGCCGAAGGTCAGGATGCTCTGCAGCGCGCTGCCGATCGACTCGCACGTCGGGTCCGCCTCGTTGATCACGGGGTCGAGCCCGGCGCGGATCGGCAGGAAGAGATGCACGGAGAGCCCCAGGATCGCGATCAGCACCACGCCCGGGTAGAGCTTCCAGTTCGCCAGCGTCCGCGGCGAGACGATCAGGACGTAGAGGAGGAGCGCCGGCGCCGCCAGGAACGCCATCAGATGGTTCCCGACCGAGAGCGCCAGGATGAAGATCATCAGGAGGAGGAGGTTGTCGTCCTTCCCCTTCCCGAGGTTGTCCCGCCACCGGAAGGCGAGCCAGGTCAGCAGCGCGATCGTGAAGAGGCTGACCGTATAGACCTTCTCGTTGACGTTGCTCTGGCTCCAGACCGTGAACGCCGTCGCGCCGATCACCGCCGCCGCCGCCGCGCCGACCACCCGGAAGCGCGGGTTCGGGCTGAAGTACGCGAGGATCCGGTGCGCGACCAGGAACCAGAGCCCGTGCGCCATCGCGCTCATGACGGCGCTGAAGAGGTTGATCCGCACCGCGACCGAGAGGCCGGTCGGCTCGAGGAGCACCTCCCACGCCCGGGCCAGGAGGACGAAGAGCGGGTTCCCGGGCGGGTGCGGGATCCCCAGGATGTGCGCCGTCGCGATGTACTCGCTCGTGTCCCAGAACCAGGTGGTGGGGGAGAGCGTGATCGCGTAGAGCGTGAAGATCGCCAGCGTCACGATCCCCGCCGCCAGGTACGGCGGCTTGTACTGCTCGTCGGCGGCCGGATCCTGCACGCGGGCGCTCGCCCGCCTCGCCTCCATCGTCTGCCTCATTCCCGTCTCTCGTCTGATCGTACGGTCGCGACATCGCGACGGACCCGGACGGAAGTACCCGTCGCTTGCAGGGCCCGTTCCCGCAGACAAACCCTCAAATTACACCGTTGGCGTCGCCGGGCTCAAGGTTGGTGGGTGCGGTTCTTGCCCCCGCGGACCCGCGGAGAACCGAGGAGCGGAGGTGCGAGATGCCGGGGATGGACAAGCGCGAGGCGGCCTACAGCATGGCTCGCAGCGACCTGATGCACGAGATGCTGCGGGGCGGGCTCTTCGACGTCGACGAGGGGGAACGGGGGGCGCACGTCGCGCAGATCGTGCGGGACCTGCAGGAGAAGTACCCGGAGCTGGACGAGCAGATGGCGCGGCGCCTGATCGGCGAGGGGATGCAGCGCACATACGGCGACGCGACGTGGAACGAGGCGGAGCGGGGGCGCCGGGAGGCGCCGTAGGCGCGGCTCGCGCCCGACGCATCGTCCCTCGCGCCGGGCGGGTCGCGGGGGCGTCCCGTGCGCTCGGCGCGCCCGCGGCTCAGCGTCGGCGGAGCCTGAGGGCGCCCGAGGGGTCGACCTCCGCGGTCCACCCCGGGGGGAGCCAGGTCGTCGCGCTGTACTCGACGACGATGGCGGGCCCGTCGAAGCGGTGGCCGGCGAGGAGGGTTCGGCGGTCGTAGCGGGTGGCGGAGAGCCGGCGGCCGTGGTGGACGACGTCGTCTCTCCCGGCCATCGGCGGCTCGGGGCTCGGCGCGTCGGGGAGCCGGGGCGCCGGGGGGAGCGGGACGGGCGAGGTGGCCTCGAGGCGGAGGGTAACGGCCTCGACGGGCGCCTCGGGGCGGGCGTAGCCGTAGCGGGTCTCGTGGGCGGCGTGGAACGCCCGGACCCACCCTTCGGCAGGGACGCGGAGCTCGTAGCTCTGGCCGACGTATCGCGCATCGATCCAGCGTCGCAGGTCGACGGCAGCGGCGTCGATCCCCTCCTCGGCCATGGCGTCCAGGGCCTGGCGCTCGAGCTCGGCGAAGGCCTCCTCGAGGCGTTCGGGTGTGGCCTCGTCGGCGGTGAGGAGCACGGTCCGGGAGAGGTCCTTGCGCACGGGGGAGGCGAGCATCCCGTAGGCGGAGAGGACGCCGGGGTCGGGGGGTACGAGGATCGAGCCGATGCCGAGGCGGTCGGCGAGCTCGGCGGCGTGGAGTCCGGCGGCGCCGCCGAAGGGGACGAGGGCGAAGTCGACGGGATCGTGCCCGCGCTCGACGCTGATGACGCGGAGCGCGCCCTCCATGGCGGTGTTGGCCACGGCGAGGATCCCTTCGGCGGTCTCGTCGGGGGTGAGGCCGAGGCGGCGGGCGAGGTCGTGGATCGGGGCGCGGATCGCCTCGCGGTCGAGGGTGCGCTCGCCGCCGAGGAAGGCGTCGGCGGGGAGGCGGCCGAGCCAGACGTGGGCGTCGGTGACGGTGACCTGCCGCCCGCCGCGGCCGTAGGCGATCGGGCCGGGGTCGGCGCCGGCGCTCTGCGGCCCGACGCGGAGCGCGCCGCCGGCGTCGATCCAGGCGATCGATCCGCCGCCGGCGCCGACGGTGTGGATGTCGATGACGGGGATGGCGACGGGGACCCCGGCGATCGAGAACTCGCGGGTGTGGAGGGGTCGGCCGGGACAGAGCGAGACGTCGGTCGAGGTCCCGCCCATGTCGAAGGTTAGGATCGCCTCGGCCCCGGCGCGGCGCGCGGCCTCGAGGGCGCCGACGACGCCGCCGGCGGGGCCGGAGAGGACGGTGTGGACCGACTCGCGCCGTGCCCGGGCCATGGGGATCGCCCCGCCGGCGGAGCCCATGATCCGCACCCTCGCGGCGCCGGCCTCCCTTTCGATCCGGCCGAGGTAGCGGTCCATCTTCGGGGCGACGTAGGCGTTGACGACCGTCGTCGCCGTCCGCTCGTACTCGCGGTACTCGGGGAGGAGCTCGGAGGAGACGGAGAGGGGGAGGCCGAGCGCTTCGAGGGCGGCGGCGACCCTCCGTTCGTGGCGCGGGTCGGCGTAGCTGTGGAGGAGGCAGATCGCGACGGATTCCGCGCCCGCGAGGCGGCCGGGGAGGGCGGCGAGCTCCGATTCGTCGAGCGGCTCGATCTCCTCGCCTTCCGGCCCGAGCCGCCCCGCGATCCCGTGCCGGTCCTCGGGCGCGACCAGCGGCGGCGGGCGGTGGCCGACCAACGCGTAGAGCTGCGGCCGGTTCTGCCGGCCGATCTCGACGACGTCCTCGAACCCCCGGTTCGTCACCAACGCGACCCGCGCGCCGCGGCGTTCGAGGAGCGCGTTCGTCGCCACCGTCGAGCCGTGGACCAGGGTGTACGCCGCGGGGCCGTCGGCCAGCGCCGCGCGCACCCCTTCGAGGACCGCCCGCGCCGGGTCGTCCGGGGTCGACGGGACCTTCAGGATCGTGATCCGGCCGGCGCGCAGGCAGACCACATCGGTGAAGGTGCCGCCGGTGTCGACGGCGACGACGACGCGGTCCCCCGCCGCTCCCGTTGACAGCGCCTCGCCCCGCCTCGACATTTCCTCGCCCGAATCCACTCCCATTCGCCGTCGCCCGGTAGTTATGCTGCGCCCTGCGTTCGACGACTTCGTCCGCCTCGCCGCGACCGGCGACCTCGTGCCGCTCGTCCGCGAGTTCCTCTTCGACGCCGACACCGCGGTGACCGCGTACGCGAAGCTCGCCGGGACGGCGCCGGCGCCGGGGGAGTCGAGCGGGGCCGCCTCGCCGCGCTTCGGGTTCCTCCTCGAATCCGTCGTCGGCGGGGAGAAGTGGGCCCGTTACACCTTCCTCGGGACCTCGCCGCGGGAGGCTTGGCGCCTCGAGGCCGGCGGCCTCGTCTCGCGCTGGACCCCCGCCGCCGGGTGGGGCGAGGCGGTGCGCTCCGACGACCCGCTGGGCGACCTCGACCGCATCCTCCGGAGCCGCAAGCCCGCGCCGGTCCCGGGGCTCCCCCGCTTCGCCGGCGGCGCCGTCGGCTACCTCGGTTACGACATCATCCGCTACGTCGAGCGGCTCCCGTCCCCGCCGCCCGACGACCTCGGAATCCCCGAGGCGATGCTCCTCTTCACCGACGTCGTTCTCGCGATCGACAACCTCTTCGGCCGCGCCCAGGCGATCGCCATGGTCGACGTCACGGGCGCGGGGGACGAGGCCGAGCTCCGCCGCCGTTACGACGAGGCCGCCGGGAAGCTCGACGACGTGGTGCGCGCGCTCCGGGACCGCCCCGCGCCCGCACCGCTCGAGCTCGTCGAGCCCGAGGGCGAGGCCGCGTTCACCAGCACCTTCACCCGCGAGGCGTTCGAGGCGGCGGTCCGGCGCATCAAGGAGTACATCGCCGCGGGGGACGCCTTCCAGGTCGTGCCGAGCCAGCGGCTGACCGTCCCGCTCGATGCGCGCCCCTTCGACCTCTACCGCGCGCTGCGGTCGCTCAACCCGTCGCCGTACCTCTACTTCCTCGAGCTCGACGGGATCGCCCTCGTCGGCTCCTCCCCCGAGGTCCTGGTTCGCGTCGAAGGGGGGCGGGTCACGGTCCGGCCGATCGCCGGGACCCGGCCCCGCGGCCGCAACGACGAGGAGGACGCCGCCCTCGCCGCCGACCTCCTCGCCGACGAGAAGGAGCGCGCCGAGCACCTCATGCTCGTCGACCTCGGGCGCAACGACGTGGGGCGCGTCTCACGCTACGGCACCGTCCGCGTCCCCGACTTCATGACGATCGAGAAGTACAGCCACGTCCTGCACCTGGTCAGCCAGGTCGAGGGGGAGCTGCGCGACGGACTCTCCGCGATCGACGTGCTGCGCGCCTGCTTCCCGGCCGGGACCGTCTCCGGCGCGCCCAAGATCCGGGCGATGGAGATCATCGACGAACTCGAACCCGTCCGGCGGGGGCCCTACGCCGGCGCCGTCGGCTACCTGGCCTACGGCGGCGAGACGATGGACACGGCCATCGCGATCCGGACGCTGGTCGCGGAGGGCGGGCGGGCGCACGTCCAGGCCGGCGCGGGCGTCGTCGCCGACTCCATCCCCGAGAACGAGTACCAGGAGACGCTGACGAAGGCCCGCGCCCTCCTCCGCGTCCTGCGGATGGTCCCGCCCGCCTCCTAGCCCTGCTCCGCCGCCCGGCAGGCCTCGAGCCCCGCGAAGAGGAGCTCGAAGTGCTCCGGCTCGTGCGCCGCGGTGGCGCAGAGCCGCAGTCGCGCCTGCCCCGGCGAGACCGCCGGGAAGGTGACCGCCGAGGTGAAGATCCGGTGCTCGAGGAGCAGCCGCTGCGCCCAGCGGTATGCCCGCCACTCGTCGCCCAGGATCAGCGGGACGACCGGCGTCGTCGAGGCGCCCGTGTCGAAGCCCAGACGCGTCAGCCCCTCCTTCAGGATCGCCGTGTTGCGACGGAGCCGCTCCATGTGCTGCGGCTCCTCCTCCAGGATCCGGATCGCCTCCAGCACCGCCGCCGCATTCGCCGGCGTCACCCCCGCCGAGAAGATGTACGGCGCCGAGCCGTGCTGGATGTAGATCTTCAGCGCCTGCGACCCCGCCACGAACCCGCCCGACGAGGGGATCCCCTTCGACAAGGAGCCGGTCAGGATGTCGATCGACGACGGGTCGATCCCCTGCTCCTCGCAGACCCCGCGGCCCGTCTTCCCGATCGCGCCGATCGCGTGCGCCTCGTCGACGAGGAGGAAGGCGTCGTAGCGGCGCTTCAGCTCGATGAGCTCCGCGATCGGCGCCTGGTCGCCGTCCATGCTGAAGACCGAGTCGACGGCGATGAGGATCCGCTTCGCGCCGTGCTCGCGGGCGTGGCGGAGCCGCCGCTCCAGGTCATCCATGTCGTTGTGCTTGAAGCGCTTGCACTCGCACCCCGCCATCCGCACCCCGTCGTGGATGCTGCGGTGCGCGTACTGGTCGAGGATCGCGTAGTCGTTCGGGCCGAAGAGCGAGGTGATCGCGGCGATGTTCGCGTCGTACCCCGAGGCGAAGATCGCCGCCGCCTCCTGGCCGAGGAAGCGCGCGAGCGCCTGCTCGACCTCGAGGTGCAGCGCGAGGGTGCCGGTCAGGAGCCGGACCCCGCCGGTCGAGGTGCCGTACCGCTCGACCGCCTCCTTGACCGCCGTCGCGATGCGCGGGTGGCCGATCAGTCCGAGGTAGCTGTACGACGAGAACATCGTGATCGGCGCACCGAGCGCGCGCGACCGGGGGCCCGAGGCCTCGTCGAGCGGGAGCTGGAAGGTGTAGAGCGACTGGGGGAGGCCGGTCGCGAAGATCTCGAACCACCGCCGGGCGGCGGGGGTGTCGAGGAGCGAGCCCGCCTCGATGATCTCGTCGACCGTGCGCCCCTCGAGGAACCCGTGGAAGGGGTCCCGCGCGTAGGCGCCGAGCGCGTCAACCGTTGGGTCGGAAGACGACCTTGACGGAACGGTGGCCGGCTTTGTCGAGGGCGGTGAGGAGTGCGGCACGGTAATCCTCCAGATCGAACGCGTGTGTCACCATTCCAAGGTCGCCGAAGCCGTCGCGGCTCAGGAGCTCGACCGTGATATCGTAGATGTCGCGGCGCTGTCCGCCGTACGGGGCGAGCCCGTAGGCGAAGACGCCGGCCAGGGTGAGTTGCCGGTACCAGAGCCGGGTCCAGTCGGACCGGAGCCGTGCGGCGGCGCCGACCAGGACGATGCGGCCCCCCTCGCGGGTCAGCGCGAGCGCATCGGCGGCGGAGCCCTCCGTCCCGACGGTGTCGTAGACGAGGGACGGGCCGCCCTCGACGAAGCGGGGCGCGAGGGAGGGCTTGTAGCTCCGGGACTCGGGGAGCGACGCCGCCCAGCGGTACGCCTCGTCGCGGCTCCGCAGGAGGAGATCGGCGCCGGCCCGCTCGGCCATCTCGAGCTGGAAACGGTGGCGGCCGAGGACCGCGATCGGCCCGGTCCACCCCGTCAGCCGGAGCGCCTTGACGGTGAGCACGCCGATCGTCCCCGCGCCGATCACCAGGACGACGTCATCCTCGCCGCCGTCTTCGCCTCGCCGCGGCGGGTGCAGCAGGACCGGCCGGAGCGCCGAGGCGAAGGGGTCGGTCAGGACCGCGACCTCGTCGGCGAGCTCGCCCGCGGCGTGGAGCTGGCTCACGTGCGCGACGAAGTAGCGCGACCACCCCCCGCCGACCGCGGGGTGGTAGCCGATCATCGGGCCGGTCCCGATCGCGCCCTCCGTGGTGCGCCGGCAGAGCCCGTACTCGCCGCGCGCACAGGCGGGGCAGACGGGGGCGAGCCCGCGCTGCACGCACGCGAGCATCGGGTTGACGATCACCCGGTCGCCCACCCGCCAATCCCGGACGCCTTCGCCCACCTCGGCGATACGCCCCACGTTCTCGTGGCCGAAGGTGAAGGGGAACGCGGCGAAGGGCTCGAGCGTGAGGGAGTCGTGCGCCGTGACCGCCGCGAGGTCGCTCCCGCAAATCCCGCTCAGCGACGTCTCGACCCGGACCCAGTCGGGGCCTGGGAGCGGCGGCTCCGCCACGTCGTCCAGCGCGACGCAGCCGAGCGGCCCCAGCGCCGCCGCCGGCCGCCGTCGGGCGGCCCAGCGGGTCCAGAGGTAGCGGACGGGGCGGTAGTGAAACCGAATCGCGCGCAATGTCCTGCGTTTCCGGGGGGCAAACGTCGCCCGCCGCCGCCATCCTGACGGTCGGGCCGGCTCATGGTGGAAATAGCAAAATTACGACGCACGGGGGTAGTGGACAAGCGGGGCGGGGGACGGCTCGGGTCCTCCGGGACCGCCGCCATCGGCACGACCGATCATGGCCGCACGAAAGCCTTCCGCCTATCTTCCGCTCCGGACCGGCACCGCCGCCGTGATCCGGGCCCGGCGGCGGAGACCTGCGAGACAAGTTCGTCGGCGTCCGCCACCACGGGACCCGTACGGCTGCACCGATCGAGCGAGACCCGGACAACGAACGACCGCCATGGAGAGCTCCCGACCCCTGCGCCTCGACGTCGCGCCGCACCCGATGCTGCGCATCGCCGCCTTCGTCACCCGCTTCCCGGCGCCCCTCGCCGACCTGCCCGTCCCCGACGCGATCACCGGGCTGCTGCGTCTCGACGCTCCCGCTCCCCTCGAGCGCGACGAGGCGGTCCGCGCCGCCATCCGCGACATGCTCCGCTGGGGCGGCTACAAGCCGACCGGCCGAGGGAAGCCGGCCTCCGAGTACCTCGTCCGCGCCGCGGGGGAGGGGACGCTCGGGTCGATCAACCTCGCCGTCGACGCCTGCAACGCCGTGTCCCTCCACAGCGGGCTCCCGATCAGCGTCGTCGACCTGGAGCTCGCGCGTCCACCCCTCCGGATCGACATCGCCCCCGCCGGCGCATCGTACATCTTCAACCGCGCCGGCCAGGAGATCGACCTCTCGGGGCTCGTCTGCCTCTTCGACGCCGACGGCCCCTGCGCCAACGCGGTCCGCGACGCGCAGCGCACGAAGACTCGACCCGAGACGCTCCGGACCCTCTCGATCGTCTGGGGCGTCGCCGGCTTCGAAGAGCGCCTCGAGGCGGCGACGCGCTGGTACCGCGAGCTCCTCAGGTCGGCGGGCGCGGAGACGGAGGAGGTCGCGACCTGAGTTCGGGCCGGCCGGACGATCGACCGGCACCGCGCGCCTCGCGCCGGCGGCGGGGGAGGCCGAGCCGTCACCGGGCCGGCGTCCCCCGCCGGATCCCCCTCCCACCCGGTTGTCGCCCCCGCCCGTGCGGCGTACTATTCCCGTACCTGTCCGGTACCCGTACCCGGCGCCCGGGCTCGAGCGGTGATCGCGGATCGGTGATGCACCCGATCGCCGAGGCCGCGCCCCGGGCGATCCGCACGCCTCGACGCGTATGACCGAATCCGAAAACAACGGCCGGATCCCGCCCGGCCTCGACCGCCGCGGCTTCCTGCGCATGAGCGCGGGGGGCGCGGCCGCAATCGCTCTGGCCTCGGCGCTCCCCGCAGGGTGCGCCGCCGACTACCCTCAGGCCGAGTCGGATGGCGTCGATCTCCAGGCGCTGACGCCGAAGGAGTACGCCGTGGCCCGCGCCGCCGCCGAGGCGCTGCTGGTCGGCGTCCCCGTCGATCCGGCGGTGGTGGCGCGCAGGATCGACCGCGAACTGGCGCTCGTCGGCGACCCGGTCCGCGAAGACATGAAGACGGTCCTCGGGCTGATGGAGCATCTGACCTTCCTCGGCGGCCGGCTCCGTCGCTTCACGGCGCTCGACGCGCCCGCGCGCCTCGCCTACCTGCACGGGTGGCGGGAGAGTCGGTTCAACCTGCGGCGGGGCGCGTTCCAGGCCGTGCGGGCGTTCGTCTACTTCTACGCCTACAGCGATGACGCGACGCGGCCGCTCACGCGCTTCACCGGTCCCTGGCGGGAGCGGATCTCGATCCCGGCCACCCCCATCGACTTCGGCGAGGTCGTATGATCCTGCAAGGCACGAGACACGACGGGGAGATCCGGGACCGGGCGGACGTGGTCGTGGTCGGCACGGGCGCCGGCGGCGGGACGCTGGCGGCCTACCTCGCCGACCGGGGATGGGACGTCGTCATGCTCGAGAAGGGCGGCTTCTTCCGCGCGGAGGACTTCTCCCAACGCGAGGAGGAGGCGATGGGCGCCTTCAACGGGCGCCGCGGTCTCGACACCACGGTCGACAACGCGATCTTCCTGAACTACGCCGAGGCGGTCGGCGGGACGACCGTCCACTACTGGGGCGACAGCTTCCGCACCCCCGAGGATCGACTCGAGCGGTGGCGGCGCGAGCGCGGGCTCGAGTGGATGACCCCCGCCGAGCTGAACCCGCACTGGGACGCCATCGAGAGGGAGCTCGGGATCCATGTCGCGGAGGAGGAGCTCTTCAACGAGAACAACCGGCTGGTGCGGCAGGGGTGCGAGGCGCTCGGGGTCGAGGGGCACGCCGCGCCGACCGCCCGCGTCGGTTGCATCGGCTGCGGCTGGACGCAGTTCGGCTGCGCGTACAACAAGAAGAGCTCGCAGCTCATCACGACGATCCCCCGGGTCTCGAAGGCCGGGGGGCGGATCTACAGCGACGCCCGCGTCGAGCGGATCCTGCTCCGTGACGGTCGGGCCGCCGGGGTCGAGGGGGTGCTCCTCGACCGCGAGACGAAGCGGCCGCGCTCGACCTTCCGGGTCGACGCCGAGATCGTCGTCGTCGCGGCGGGGGCGCTCGGGACCGCGGAGCTCCTCCTCCGGAACTTCCAGGACGACGTCGTCGGCCGCAGGTTCTACATCAACCCGCACTACTGGGTCTTCGCCGACTTCGGCCGCGAGATCGACAACGTGACGGGGATCCCGTGCGCCTACGTGGTGCACGAGTGGCGGCTGAAGCGGACCGCCGCCGACGGCTCGTACGCCGGCGGCGGCTACATCATGCTGTCGAGCCACCAGTCGCCCGGGATCACCGCGGCGATGCTCCCCGAGACGGGGGAGGCGCACCTGGCGAGGATGCGGAAGTTCCGGCACCTCGGCTCGCTCATGTCGGTGATCGACGAGGATCACCCGGGGCGCGTCTACCTCGACGGCGGGGTGCGCAAGACCGAGTACCGGGTGCGCGGCGTCGACGCGTTAAAGGCCGTCGACTTCCTGAAGAACGCGTCCCGGATCTTCCTGGCCGCGGGCGCCCGGGAGGTCTGGATCCCGGACATCTACGGCACCGTCGTGCGGAACGAGGCCGAGGTCGCCTCGCGGATCACGCTGCGCTCGGTGGAGCCGAACGCGCAGTTCTGCGCGGGGAGCCACCTCCTCGGCACCGCCCCCCTCGGCGCCGACCCCGACGACGCGTTCGCGGGGCCGACGGGCGAGGCCCACCGCGTCCCGGGGCTCTACGTCGCCGATGGCGCGGCGTTGCCGGGGTCGGTCTCGGTCGACCCGTCGCTCACGATCATGGGCGTCGCGCGCTGGATCGCGGCGGGGATCCACGAGCGCTCGGGGCGGGCGGGGGCGTAGGAGGGGGCGGCGGGGCCGGCCGGACGGTGGGATCCGGCGGGGTTCGGCGGGCGTTCGACGAGGGGCCGACGAGGGGCCGACGAGGGGCCTGGCGGGCGCCCGGCAACCCGTGGCGGCGGGCCGCGGCTAGCCGCAGCGGCAGGGGGACGCGGGCGGGGCGGGACCGGGCGAATTCCCTGCGGGTCTTTCGCAACCCGGCTTCGTGCCTTAATTTGCGGGACCCATCCTCTGGTTGTCCCGTAGTCCCGCAGGTAGTCCGATGAAGGCTCGAATCGTAGCGATGCTGCTCCTCGCCGCCCCCGCGCTCACCTCCGACGCGTCCGCGCAAGGCCCGGGGCACCGATCTGCGCCCAAGCTGGCGGGGCGCCCCGCGTCCGGTGTGTGGGGCCGCCCGGTCGCGGGTCAGGGGTCCCCGGGGCTCGCCGCGCCGATGGTCGGCACCGCGGCGCCGGTCGGACGGCCGGCCGCCGCGGCGGCGGCGCCGACGGCCGGGGTCGTGCGGCCGTCGGCGGTCGGGCGGGGGCCGCGGCTCGCCGGTCGCGCAGCTCCGGGGGCGGACTCGATCCCGGCGGCGCCGAGCGTCTCACCGGACCTGCTCGCCCGGGAGGTGCTGGCGGCGTCGAACGCGGCCCGGCGTCGCGCCGGCGCGCGCGCGTTGAGGGCTGATGCGGCGCTGTCGCGTGCGGCGCGGCGGTACGCCCGGGAGCTGGCGAGGCGGGGCGAGATCGAGCACCTTTCGCCTTCGCCGGGGCGTCGGACCTTCCGCCAGCGGATCGAGGCGGAGGGGGCGCGCCCCCGGGTGGCGGGCGAGAACCTGGCTCGGCTGACGGCCAGCACGGAGCGGCTCCCCGGGCGAGTCGTGCGGGCGTGGCTCGCGTCACCGGGGCACCGGAGCAATCTCCTCGATCCGGTCTTCGCCCGGACCGGCGTCGGGGTCTGGCTGGGAGCCGATGGGGTCTGGTACATCGTCCAGGTCTACGCCACCGCCACCTGACCCGGATCGGGTCCCGGCGCCGGATTCCGCCGCGCTCGAGGCGCTGCTGGACGAGTTCGCGCCGTTCGGCCCGGCGCCCCTGTCGCCGGAGATCGAGGTCTTCCACGCGAAGGGTCTGGTCGAGGTCTGGGAGGCGGCGGAACGGCTGGCGGGGCGCACGATCTCGCCGCCGTTCTGGGCCTATGCCTGGCCGGGGGGCGCGGCGCTCGCGCGGGTCATCCTCGACCACCCCGACTGGGTGGCGGGGCGGCGGGTCCTCGACATCGGCGCGGGCGGCGGGATCGCCTCGCTGGCGGCCGCGAAGGCCGGCGCGAGGGAGGTCGTCGCGAACGACCAGGACCCCTGGGCGATCGCGACCTGCCGCATCGCCGCGGCCCGACAGGGCCTCTCGCTCACCCCGCTCCTCTCCGACCTGACCGCCCGCCCCTCCGTCTCCGAGGATTTCGACGTCGTGCTCTGCGGCGACATGGCGTACGAGCGGCGAGTCGCCCCTCGGATCCGCGCGCTCCTGGAGCGCGCGCACCGTGCGGGCGCCCGCGTCCTCGTGGCCGATGCCGGCCGCGCCTACTTCGACGCGACGGGCCTCGTGTTCCTGGCGGAATACCGGGTCGCCGTCCCCCGCGACCTCGAGGGGGTCGACGAGAGGACGGCGAGGGTCTACGCCTTCGGGGAGGTCGCGGGCGGGCACTGACCGGCGGTCCGCCGTGAACGCGCGCGCCCCCGCCGCTGATCCGGCGGGGGCGCGTGCGTCGCATGGGAGCATCCCCGTCAGTGGGGGAGGATCTCGCGGAGCCGGGTGAGGTCGATGTTGCCGCCGCTGGCCACGGTGACGACGCGAGACCCCGCCGGAAGATGGAGCTTGCCGGCGAGGATCGCCGCGATCCCGGCCGCGCCGGCGGGCTCGACGAGAAGTTTGCCGCGCTCGAGGAGGAACGCCAACCCACGCGCGATCTCCTCGTCGCTGACGAGGACGACGTCGTCGACGAGGGTGCGGGCGATCTCGAGGACGTTCTCGCCCGCCGTGGCCGCCGCGAGACCGTCGGCGATCGTCTCGACGCGGTCGAGGGGGACGACGCGGTTCTCGCGGAGCGCGGCGGTGAGGCACGCCGCGCCTTCCGGCTCCACGCCGATGACCCGCACCGCCGGCCGGATCGCCTTGACCGCCGCGGCGATCCCGGTGACGAGCCCGCCTCCGCCGACCCCGACGACGATGGCGTCGAGGTCGGGGAGCTCCTCGAGGAGCTCCAGCCCGAGCGTCCCCTGGCCGGCGATCACGTCGGGGTCGTCGTAGGGGTGGACGAAGGTGTAGCCGTGCTCTCGGCACAGCTCCTCGCCCAGGACGAAGGCGTCGCTGAGCGTGCCTCGCTGGACGATTTGCGCGCCGTACCCCCGGCTCGCCTCGACCTTCGACCGCGGCGCCGCCTCCGGCATGACGACGGTGCAGGCCGCGCCCTCGGCGGCGGCCGCGTAGGCGACGCCCTGGGCGTGGTTCCCCGCGGAGACCGCGATGAGACCGCGGGCCTTCTCGGCGGCCGTGAGCCGCCGGACCTTGTTCAGCGCGCCGCGTACCTTGAAGGAACCCGTCTTCTGGAGCTGCTCGGCCTTGATGTGGCAGTCGAAGCCGGCTTGCCGGCCGAGTGCGCGAAAGGAGAGGAGGGGGGTCCGATGGATCCGGCCCGAGATCGCTTCCCGGGCCTCCCGAATATCCGAAAGCGTGATCATGCCCTGCTCGAGATGGGAAAGCTCCCTGCGCGGGACCGAGCAATGATGCCACCCGCCCGGGCAGTTGGCAAGTTGTGCGGCATCACTCCGGGACCGCGGGGGGCGGGTACAATCCTTGCCCCTTGGCTCCCGCCATGGGACCGGAAGATCGAAGCGAATCTCGGGAGCGCCGTCGGACCCCCGACCGCCGGCTCGGCCCACCCGACCGGCGGAACGGCGGACGCGGGCCCCTGGGGGATCGGCGGACCCGGTTCTCGATCTTCTACTTCCTCCTCGCCCTCCTGCTCCTCCTCGGGATCAACTACCTCCTCGGGCAGCAAGGCACGTCGCGCGTCTCGTACAGCGAGCTGAAGCGTCGGATCGCCGCCGGCCAGGTCAAGGAGGTCGTGATCGGCGACCGCGTCGTCCGCGCGGCCACGTCCGACAGCGCGCGGCGGGCGGGGGCGCCCGAGGTCTGGACCGCCGTCCGCATCCCCGACGACGAGGGGCTGATCCCCCTCCTCGACTCCCACGGCGTCGCGTACGAGGGGACGACCGAGGGGTGGTTGGGCCAGGCGCTCGCCTGGTTGATCCCCCTCGGACTCCTCGTCCTCTTCTGGGTCTGGATGCTCCGCCGGATCAACCCGGCGCAGGGGGTCATGACCGTGGGGAAGAACCGCGCCCGGATCGTCGGGGAGGAGGGGACGGGCGTCACCTTCGCCGATGTCGCCGGGGCGGACGAGGCGAAGGAAGAGCTCGTCGAGGTCGTCGAGTTCCTGAGGACCCCCGAGAAGTTCGCCCGCCTCGGCGCCAAGATCCCGAAGGGCGTGCTCCTCGTCGGCCCGCCGGGCACCGGCAAGACGCTCCTCGCCCGGGCGGTCGCCGGGGAGGCCGGCGTGACCTTCTTCTCGATCAGCGGCTCGGAGTTCGTCGAGATGTTCGTCGGCGTCGGCGCGGCCAGGGTCCGGGACCTCTTCGAGCAGGCGAAGGCGAACGCGCCGTGCATCGTCTTCATCGACGAGCTGGACGCGCTCGGCAAGGCACGGGGCGTGGGGGGCGTGATGGGCGGCCACGACGAGCGGGAACAGACGCTGAACCAGCTCCTCGTCGAGATGGACGGCTTCGATCCGCGCACCGGCGTGATCATCATGGCGGCGACGAATCGGCCGGAGATCCTCGATCCCGCGCTGCTCCGCCCGGGGCGCTTCGACCGGCAGGTCGTCGTCGACCGGCCGGACCGACAGGGACGGGAGGCGGTCCTCCGGGTCCACGCGGCGGGGATCAAGCTGGCGCCGGACGTGGAGCTCGGCGAGGTCGCGAGGCGGACGCCGGGCTTCGTCGGCGCGGACCTCGCCAACCTGCTGAACGAGGCGGCGCTCCTCGCCGCGCGGCGAGACAAGAGCGCCGTCACGATGGACGAGATCGACGAAGCGATCGACCGCGTCCTCGCGGGGCTCGAGAAGAAGAACCGCCTGATCAACGAGAGGGAGCGCGAGATCGTCGCCTTCCACGAGGCCGGCCACGCGATCGTCGCCGAGCGCGTCGAGACGGCGGACCCGGTCCACAAGATCTCGATCATCCCCCGCGGCGTCGCCGCCCTCGGCTACACGCAGCAGATGCCGACCGACGACCGCTACCTCCTCCAGCGCGGCGAGCTCCTCGACAGGCTCTGCGTCCTCCTCGGCGGCCGGGCGGCCGAGGAGCTCGTCTTCGGCGAGATCTCGACCGGCGCCGGGAACGATCTCGAGCGCGCGAGCGAGATCGCCCGGCGGATGGTCGTCGAGTTCGGGATGTCCGAGCGGGTCGGGCCGGTGCACCTCTCCCGCCCCCGCCCGACCTTCCTCGACCTGCGCGAGGCCCAGATGCCCGACGGCGGCCGCGCCTACAGCGAAGCGACCGCCGAGACGATCGACGAGGAGGTCCGTCGGATCATCGCCGAGTCCCACGACCGGGCGGCCGAGATCCTCCGGCGCGACCGCCCGATCCTCGACGAACTGGCATCCCGCCTGCTGGAAAAAGAGGTCGTCGACCGGGAGGAGCTGCGCGCGCTCATGGGGAAGCCGCCGGTCGAGCCCGGTGATGAGGACCGACCCGAGATCGGCCACGTCCCCGAAGAGGCGGCGGATTAGCTTCGGCATGGCACGACGTCTTCAGGCCCTGCCCCCCGAGCCGACCGCGCCGGCGCCCAGGTTCGGCGACGACGAGCGAGCCCGCGCCTTCGCCGCGTTGTTGCGCGCGCACCGCGGCGAGCACCACATCGTCGCACTCCAGGACTTCCCCGACCCGGACGCCATCTCCTCGGGCATCGCCTACCGCGTCCTCGCCGCACGGTTCGACATCACCGTCGACATCGTCTACGAGGGTCGCGTCAGCCACCAGGAGAACCTGGCGCTCGTGCACCTCCTCGACATCGACCTGACGCGCTTCAGCGAGACGCTCCCGCTCGATCAGTACCGCGGCGCGGTCTACATCGACAACCAGGGGACGACGACTCGCCTGACCGACCGCCTCTTGGCCGCCGGGGTCCCGGCCATCGCCGTGATCGACCATCACGCGCCCCAGGGGCTCCTCTCCCCCGAGTTCAGCGACATTCGCCCGGTCGGCGCGGCCGCGACGATCCTCACCGACTATATACGGAGCGGCGAGATCCTCACCCTCGATCCCGACGAGGAGGAGCACCGCCACGTGGCGACCGCGCTCATGCACGGGCTCCGCAGCGAGACCGCAGGATTCATCCGCGCGGGACCGGAGGAGTACATGGCCGCGGCGTACCTGAGCCGGTCGATGGACCCGCAGCTCCTGGAGTCGATCCTTCGCGTGCAGCGTTCGCGCGGGACGATGGAGGTCATCCGCATCGCGTTGACCGATCGGCTCGTCACCGGCGGTTTCTCCCTCGCGGGCGTCGGCTACCTGCGCCCCGGCGACCGCGACGCGATCCCCCAGGCCGCCGACTTCCTCCTGACCGAGGAGAACGTGCACACGGCGATCTGCTACGGGATCCTCCTCGGCGAGGGGGAGCGGGAGGTCGTCGTGGGGAGCGTCCGAACCACGAAGTTGACGCTGGATGTCGATCAGTTCCTGAAGACCGCCCTCGGCACCGACTTCCGCGGCCGCTACTACGGCGGCGGCCGCAGCCGCGCCGGCGGGTTCGAGATCCCGATCGGGTTCCTGGAAGGGACGACCGACCCCGAGCAGATGCGCCTGAAGTGGGACGCCTTCAACCGGCAGATCCGGATGAAGCTCCTCCGAGCGGCCGGCCTCTTGCCCGACGAGGAGGCCGGGGGCACCGCGGACCAGGGGGGCGCCACGATCCGGGCGTAGGCGTGCCGCACGGGGAAGGGTGGCTGCGTGCGGTGGTGGCTTGGGGGCGACGGGACCGCCGCCCGGGGCGGTCAGCCCCGAGCGGCGGCGACCTCGGGCTCGATCGGCTGGCGGCCGGCGTAGCCCGCGTCGACTTCGTGCCAGTACCGGATGCGGTCCTCGCCAAGCTTCCAGCAGAGGAAGACCGGCCTGCCGTCGCGCCAACTGTAGAAATCGACGAGCCCCTCTTCGAACCCCTTGAACTCGCAGCCGATCTGACGCAGCTCCGCGAGGAAGTCGTTGAGCTCCTCGATCTGTTCGTCGAGGCTCTCGCGCAACGTCTCGAGGCGCTGCCGATCGAGGGGGCCCGGCTCCGCGGCCAGCCGCTGGAAGCTCCGCAGCCGTTCCTGCAGGCGGGGGTACGCTTCGACGATGTCCCGGACGATGCGCTCGACCAGGGGGAGCGTGCGGTTGGCCTCCTCGAGGGTGAAGAATCGCGGCTCGCCGGTCGCTTGCTCGCGGATCGCGGGGGCACTCACTCCTCGAGGGTCCATTCGCAGCACTCCTCGCCGCGGCCCGCGCAGTGCGGCTGAGCCAAACGCGGGCGCTGGCGGGTGTAGAGGTGGATCAGCTCCTCGATCGCCGCGCCGTAGAGGACGCACGCGGTGCCGGCCCCCCCGACGCGGGCGGTGAGCGGCTCGCGGATCCGGACGGTGAAGGGCCGGGCGGCGAGCTCGAGGCGTCCCGGCCCGAGGATGCGGCGGAAGAGGGCGCGGACGGAGCGCTTCGCCGCGCCGAGCCTCGCCGATCGCGGGAGGATCGCGAGCGCCGTCGTCGCGGCGGCGGGGAGTCGCGCGAAGTAGCGGCGCGCCAGCTCGGCGCCCGCTTCCCGGAGGATCGGCTCGGCGTCGGGGCGGCGCAGCACGAGACGGATCAGGTCGAGGACCTCTTCGGCGGGGACGGGCCGGCCGCGGCGCGCCGCCTCCTCGTACCTGTGGATCTGGGACTCGACCACGCCGGTCAGGCCCAGGCGCCGCGGCAGGCTCTCGGCGAGGTTCTCGTCCTCCAGCACTTCGCGCGGCCTGTCGTGGTCGCGCATCGATTGAAGGAGCGCGAGGGGCAACAGGGGCGCAACGGTCCCCCGGCGCCGGTCCTTCTCGATCGTCTGCTGTGCGGCACTCATCCAAGTCTCATCCGCTTCCGATACGTGCCCTCAATTTGGCGCCGGGGTAGGGTCGCTGGCAACGGCCCGGTCCGGCCCGGTTCCTGCGTCGCGGGCCGGATCACCCATCGGGCGGTCCGTTCCACCCAGGAGAGAGGCCATGGTCGACGAGAGCTGCGTCTTCTGCCGGATCATCGGCGGCGAGGAGATGGTGAGCATCGTCCACGAGGATGATGGCGCGATCGCCTTCATGGACATCCAGCCGGCGAGTCCGGGCCACACCCTCGTCGTCTCGAGGGGCCACTTCCCGACGCTCTTCGACATGCCGGACGAGGAGGCGGCGCACTGTCTGGCGGTCGCGAAGCGGATCGCGCCGGCGATCCAGCGGGCGACGGGGGCGGACGCGATCAACGTCTTCAGCGCGAACGGCAGGGCGGGGGGGCAGGATGTCCTGCACTTCCACTTCCACCTGATCCCGGTACGGCAGGGCGACCATTTCGCGCTCCAGCTCCCGCACCCGGACGCGCCGATCCCGACGCGCTCGGAGCTCGACATCATGGCCGCGAGGATCTGCCGGGCGATTCAGGACGCGAGTCCGACGATCCCGCGGTAGGACGGCTCGCCCGGCCGCTCCCCATCGCTTGTGGGGTCGAGGCCGTCGCCGCGGCATCGCGGCGGCGGCCCCGCGCCCGGTGCCGTGATCTGGCGGAGGCGCACGGGGGTCGCTACCTTCCGGTCATGCGACGCTACCCGCCTTACGATCCCCCGGAATACGTCGACTGGAAGCCCGATCCCGGGCTGGTGCGGGAGTATCGGGACCGCATCCGGCAGGACGAGGCGCGCCGGGCCGTCATCGAGGCGCTCGACGAGGCGACGCTCCTGCGGCTCTACGAGGGCCTCGTGCGCAACCGCTTGCACGACATCATGCTCAAGCGCTGGGTCCGGCAAGGCATCCTCTCGAAGGCGTGGCTCGGCACCGGTGAGGAGGCGGTCACCATCGGCAGCGTCCACGCCCTCGATCGCGAGCGCGACATCGTCGCACCGATGATCCGCAACGCCGGCGCCTGCCACGAGATGGGGATGCCGCTCGAGGAGGTCTTCCGCGGCGCGCTCGGCACGAGCGACGGCCCGAACGGGGGGAGGGACGGCCACTTCGGCGACCTCCGGCGCGGCGTGCTGCAGCCGATCTCCCACGTCGCCGAGATGGTGCCGGTCATCACCGGGGTCGCGCTGGCGTTCCGCCGCCGCGCCGAGCCCCGGGTCGCGCTGACCTGGATCGGCGACGGCTCGACGAAGACGAGCGCCGCGCACGAGGGGCTCAACCTCGCGGGCGTCCTCGGGGTGCCGGCGATCTTCATCATCCAGAACAACCAGGTCGCGCTGGGGACTCGGGTCGACCAGCACCAGGCCGGCGACTTCCGGGCGTGGCCGAAGATGTACGGCCTGGCCGGCGGCTGGGCCGACGGCAACCACGTCCTTGACGTCTACGCCGCGACGCGGCTGGCCGCGGAGCGGGCGCGTGCCGGCGGCGGTCCGTACCTGCTCGTCGTCGACACCTTCCGCATGGGCGGCCACGCCACGCACGACGAGGCCGAGGCGCGCCGCACCTTCGCCGCCGAGCTCTTCGCCCAATGGGGCCGTCGCGACCCGATCGGGCTCTACGAGGAGTACCTCGTCGGCGAGGGGATCGGCAGGGACCGGCTCGAGGCGATCGAGGCGCGCGTCACCGCGGAGGTCGAGGCCGCCGCCGAGACCGCGCTCCGCTCGCGCGAGTCCGCCATGCCACGTGGCGAGGATGCCGAGTTCCCCGGCATCAGCGCCGGGGTCCGACAGCCGGGACTCGCCGCCAGGATCCGGGGCTGACCCCGGGTCTGGTACGCTTCTTCCGCTCGATCCCCGGGGATCGAGCGGAAGGAATCGATGCGGTACGGGGAGTTCACGGTCGGGGTCGAGGAGGAGTTCCAGCTCATCGACCCCGACGACGGTGCGTTGCGTGGCCGTGCACCGGAGCTGCTGAAGGACGGCTGGCCGGCGAAGGAAGAGTTCCAGCGCACCGCGATCGAGATCGACACGCCGGTCTGCACGACCGCCGGCGAGGCGGGGCGCCGGCTCGTCGCGCGGCGACGGGCGCTGGCGCGGCTCGCGGCCTCGAAGGGGCTCGCCATCGCGGCGGCCGGTCTCCACCCCGTCGGTCCTTATCCCTCCGCGCAGGTCAGCGACGTCCCCGATTACCGCAGGATCGCCGATCTGGGCGGCGCGTCGGCCCGAGAGCTGCACATCTTCGGGCTGCACGTCCACGTCGGCGTGCAGAGCCGGGAGGCGGCGATCCGCGCGATGTGCGGCGTGGCGCCGTACCTCCCCCACCTCCTCGCGCTGTCCGTCAGCTCCCCGTTCTACCAGGCGCAGGATACGTCGTTCGACAGCTTCCGGACCCTGCTCCGCGACATGGCGCCGCGGGTCGGGCTGCCGATGCCGGTCGTTTCGGCCGCCGAGTACGACCGCATGGAGGCGATCCTCGCCGGCGGGGCGCCGGACCCGCGGCACAACCCGCCGATCGCGTGGGACGTCCGACCGAGCCTGCGGTACCCCACCCTCGAGTTCCGCCTCTTCGACGCCGTCCCCTGGATCGATACGATCGAACTCATCGTCGCGATGGCTCGGGCGCTCACCCTCATGTACGCCGACCGGCCGCCGCCGTACCGAACCGGGACCGAGCTCCAGTTGATGCGGGACAACCGGTGGCGGGCGGCGCGCTTCGGCCTCGATGCCACCTTCTTCCGCCTCGACCCGGTGACGGGGGAGGTGCGGAGCGCGCGCGACTCGATCCTGGCGCTCGTCGACCGATTGGCCCCCATCGCCGAGCGGCTCGGCGACGGCGAAGCGCTGGGGAGGATCGACGCGATCCTTGCGCGCGGTACGGCGGCGGCGGCGATGCGCGCCGCCTATGAGAAGGACCACGCGCTCCCGGACGTGACCCGCTGGGTCGTCGCGGAGACCGAGGCGACGATCGCTTGATCCTGAGTCGAAGGCGGTCACGCGGTTGCGCTGCCCACCGGCGCGTGCGTCGGCTCGAAAGCGGGCGGATCTGGCGTCGCGTTCGGAGCGGCCTCAGAGCCCGATCTCGTCGATGACCTGGAGGAACTGCGTCACGATGCGGTGGGTCAGGCCCCAGATCACGTACTCGCGATACCGCAGCGAGGGGTAGGCCCGCCGGCCCTCCTCCAGCTCGATCAGGATCTCGCTGACTGCGCCGGGGTCGCGGAGCGCGGAGAGGGGCACCCAGAGGGCGGCGTCGACCTCGCGGGGGTCGGGGTGCGCCGTCGTCCCCGGCGGGACGCCGACCACGAAGGGCGCGACGACGATCGACGGGAGGCGGGGGTTGCGGGGGTGGACCTCGTCGAGCCCACCGAGGAGCCCGCCGCCCTTGTGGGCCGCGACGCCGGTCTCTTCCGCGGTCTCTCGGAACGCCGTGGCGATCAGGTCCTCGTCGGCGGGCTCGCGACGCCCGCCGGGGAGGGCGACGTGCCCGCTCCAGGGATCCGATTCCCGTTCGGCCCGCTTGATCAGCAGGAGCTCGAGCTCCTCGTGGGGGCGCAGCACGAGGGCGACGGCGGCCTCTCGGGTGCCGGGTCGCCGCGGCACTCTCGCCGCGGGTCGGTGTTCCAGCACACGCCGGAGCTGGATCAGACGCGGATCGTCGACCATGCCCGACAGTGTAGGGGAGGGGGCGGCCCGCGGCAACTCGCGAGGCGACGGGCCAGGGGAGCAAGGCGAGGGCTGCGGGGTAAGACAGCCGTGGCCAGAACGAACGACGATCGGGGTACACGCCGCCGCGAGCGGGTGCTGCGCCGGGACGGCTTCCGCTGCGTGTACTGCGGAGAGGTCTTCCCGCCGGACCAGCTCACGCTCGACCACGTCCAGCCGCGCGTCCGCGGCGGCGATGGCTCCGACGGGAACCTGGTCGCGTGCTGCCGGGCCTGCAACACGGCGAAGGGCGGGGAACCAGCGTGGGCGTTCCTGGCCCGGCGCCCCGAGCTCCGGGCCAATTTCCTCCGCTACGCGACCGGGGTCTGGCCGCGCCTGCGCCGCGCGGTCGAGGACGCGGCCGGTGCGCAGCGCCCGGACTTGCCACGAAGGCGCTAGGACGTTATCTAGCAAGGAGATCCGCGATTCTTTCTTCCCGGCTCGGGGGCCACGCTCTCGGGCCGTTCCGCCCCGGTAGTGTCTATGAAGGGTCCGCGATACGCCCTGCTCCTGGTGATGGTCACCCTCTCGGCCTGGCTGGCCGGGTGCGGGGAGCGGGACGCGCCGCACCGTGCCGCCGACGTGGACCGCGGCCTCGCCGGGGGGCGCGAGGCGGCGGCGGCGTGGGTCGCGAACGGGCGGGCCGACCCGGCGCCGGCGCCGGAGACGGCGATCGCGATCGGCTACCTCGAGCGGCTCCGCCTCGGGCTCGGCAGCCCGTTCCGTCTGATCGACTACGCGCTCCAGGACCCGCGGCTCGACGAGCCGACCCGGGAGCGACTCGCCTGGGCGCTCCTCGCCCGGATCATCGACAGGCAGACGTACCGGATCGACCCCGCGGCGCTCGACCGGGTGGGTCTCGCCGGCGTGGGGCGTGGGGCCGGGGTGGGGCGCTACCACCTCGAGTTGATCGAGGATGCCGTCACGGAGGCGCCCGATCCGCGGGGCGGCGAGCTCGCGGTCCGATTGGCGTACACGTTGGCGACGGCGGAGCGGGCGGTCGGGCGGAGGGCGCCGGTCCTCGCGGCCCAGGCGGCCGCTCTCGTCCGGGATCGGGAGCTCGCCCGGGGCGATGCGATCCGCCTCCTCCGGGCCGCGGCGGCGGCGGGGGTCGATCCGCTCCGCCTGATCCCCGTCTGGCGGGCGGAGCGTCGCTTCGAGGTCGAGCGCCCGCCGATGGATCCGCTGCCACAGGGCGTCGAGCGCGACGCGATGGAGCTGGCTCCTCGCCTCGCGGCCGCGATCCAGTCGCTCGCGCCGCGCTTGATGGGGAGCGCGAGCTCCCGCCGGGCCGTACGCTCCGCCAGCGCGCCCGTCCTCGGTCCGGCCGCCGCCCGCGTCCTCGCCGCCCTCGCGGACTCGGCGCCGTCGCCGCCCCAGGCGCCGATCGTCGTCGCGGTCGATGTGCACCAGCGCGACCTCGTCGACCGGCCCGGCGCGACGGCCGAGGAGCGAGCCGCCGGTCTGCGCTTCGTCAAGAACGCTCGGAACGAGGAGCGCTTCGCGGCCCACTACGCACTCCTCGCCGCGGAGGCCGACCCCGCGGCGGCGGCCGGCGCCGCCCTCTCCGCGGCGGTCGGGATGCGGACCTTCGCCCAGGAACGCGTCTGGTTCCCCGGGTTCGGCGGGCCCACGACCCGCGAGCTCGAGGACCGCTTCGGCCTCGCCTTCGTCCGATTCGACGACGAGATCCCGGGGGAATGGCGACCCTACTACCGCCGGATGCTCGCCGAATCGCTCCGCGACCTCCAGCGCGTCCTGCCGTCCCTCGACCTCGACGGCCTCGGCATCCGCTTCGGCGAGAGCCGCACCAAGTCGGCGACGCTCGCGATCCACGATCCCCGGCGCCGGACCATCTACCTGCCCCCCGAGACCGGCGCGGGCACGATCGCCCACGAGATCGCCCACGACCTCGACTGGCAGGTCTCGCTCCGCCGCTTCCGCGTCCGTGGCGACTACGGCTCCGACCGCGCCACCCGGGTCGGGGGCGGGCGGCTCGCCCAGTCGCTCCAGCAACTCACCACGGCGACGCTGCGCCCCCCCGTCCCGGGCGACTCGACCCCCGTCGTGCACGGGCAGCGCCCGGCCGAGGTCTTCGCCCGCAGCGTCGACTGGTTCGTGGTGGTCTCCCTCGCGCGGGAAGGGCGCGTCGACGGGTATCTCTCCTCGGCGCAGGACGACCTGCTCACGGGATACGGCACCGTCACGCCCCCCGACATCACCGGCGATGCGGGCCAGGCCCTCATCGCGATCCTCGACGAGGTCGCGCCCGTCTTCCCCGCCCACCGGGAGTGGTTCCTCAAGAGCTACGGCCGCGACCGCTCACTGACGCCGTACGACCTGGTCCGCCGCGTGGTCGAGGCCGCAGAGGATGAGCCGACGGGGGAGTACGAGCCGGTGAGGTTGGCCGCCGAAGCGGAGACGCCCATCGGCGTCGCCGCGGCCGGCGTCCTCGCCCGGCGGCTCGCCGCCGTCGAGAAGGCCCGCGACGCCGCCCTCGACGCGATCGACGCCTGGGCGTGCCAGACACCGGCGGCGGCTTACGACGGCAGCCAGGAGATCGCGCGCCGCCGCCTCGTCGCCCGCGCCGCGGCGGCAACGGCTCGGGGGATCGCCCTGGAGTTCGCCGATGAGGTGGCGGGGGGGGCAGGACGCGGCTGGCTGATGCGACGGCTCTACGGACCGCCCTGGCCGAGCGAGAGCCTCGACGCCGCCACCGAAGAGCTCCTCGACGCCCTGGTCGAGACCGCCGAGGCGATCGGCCGCATCCCGATCGCCGCGGAGCCGGCGGCCTTCCGCATCGCCGCTTCGCCCCGTCGCTGTACCGCCACCGCGCTCCTCACCGGCGACGGCGCGCGCATCACCCCGTGACGGGATCCGCCGCTTCCGGGCGGAGCGCCGCGATTCGGGCGGTGATCTGGTCCGCCTCGACTTTCGCGCCGATCCGCCCGGCCAGCTCCAGGCCGTAGCGGTAGAAGATCTCCGCCTGCTCCAGGTTCCCGATGCGGCGGTTCAGGTCGCCGAGGAGCCGCAGGCACCCGATTCGGCCGCAGGCGTTCTCCTCGACCGTGAAGTATCCCAGCGCCGCGCTCACGAGTTCCTCCGCCCGCGCAAACCTTCCCATGGCGATGAGCGCTTCCGCGCAGTTCAGCGACGCATGGGCAAGGATCTCGTAATCCTGTAGCCGTCGAGCCGCGACCATCGCCCGCTCCGCCGCCGCGAGCGCAGCTTCGTGATCTCTTCGAAGGTTAGCCAGGGCCGAGCAGTTGGTCAGGGCGAACGCCACGCCCCGAGCATCCCCCACGCGGGCGAAGGATTCGTACGATTCCCGGAAACGGCCCTCCGCCTCCGCGTGCCGGCCGCGCAACGCGTCGATCGCGCCCAGGTTCTGGAGCGCGATGCCGCGGATCCGGTCATCGTCGGTGAAGTCCAGGACCTGCTCGAGGAGGGAGACGGCCTCGTCGAAGTCGCCCCGGCGCTGGTGGATCGTCGCCTCGACGTTCAGCGCTTCGGCATAATGTAGGGGGAGATCGGCAATTTTTGCGATTTCCGCGCTTCGGCGTGCGGCGTCCAGGGCCGACGGCCAATCGCAGCGGAGTCGGTGCGCGACCGATTGCCGGCGTAGCGCCTCGGCCACGAGGTCCGGCGTATCCGCCGCCGCCGCCGCGGTTTGATATGCGATCAGCGCCCGCTGGATGCTTCCGGCCCGTTCGAAGAGAAGCCCTTCGTCCAGCTGTGCGCGTGCGCCTAGCATGAAACTTGCTCCGTTAGTTGAATCCCTCCCCGTTTCGGGCACGCATCATCACACGCCTACCGACCTACCCATTCTAGGAGGGAGCGATGATCCGCTCAAGACTGATGGTGCTCGGATGGTTCGGCAGTCTGGCGTTCGGACTCTCGTCGTGCAGCGAGCCGACGGTCTCGGAGCTCCCCGTGTCCCCCGAGATGGATGCGAACGCTGTCCTCATCGGGAACAAGCCGATGCGGTGCGACCTGAAGGAGCCGATCTCGCGGACCGCCGTGATCGGTCCCGAAGGCGGCACCGTGGCGATCGACGGCAACTCCGTGACGCTCCCGCCGGGGGCGGTGGACGAGCCGACCCGCATCACCATGACCTTCCCCGCCTCGGAGTACCTGGAGCTGGAGCTGAACGCGAACGGGCTGGAGAGCTTCGAGTTCGCGAAGCCGGTGACGGTCTCGCTGAACTACGGCCGCTGCCCGATCGGCGATTTCAGCGCGGCCGGGACGGCGACCCGCAACGTGTGGTACGTCGATGCGGAAACGAAGGCCTTCCTCGAGAAGATGCCGAGCGTCGACGACCGCAAGCACAAGACGGTGACGTTCCTGACGCCGCACTTCTCGTTCTTCATCGTTGCAGACTGAGTGGCAGAGGCAGGGCCGGGGAGGGGTGTCGTTCGCGGCGCCTCGGCGGTGATCCGCCGGGGCGCCGTTCTCTTACACGCCGGGTACGTTCGCGCCCCAGATGACCTTGTGGAGCTGGATCTGATAGCGGACCGGCAGGCGGTCCTCGAGGATCCAGGCGGCGAGATCCCGGAACTCCACGGCATCCCAGACGGGGGAGAAAAGGATCGCGCGGAGCGTGCCGTCCCGGACGCGGTCGGCGAGGCCCCGTCCGAGGACGACGTCGCGCGCCCATTCGTAGTCGCGGCGGTCCCGGATGACGAACTTCACCTCGTCGCGCCCGGTGAGGTGCTCGAGGTTCGACCAGAGGTTGCGCCGCTCCTCGCCCGAGCCCGGGCACTTGAGGTCCATGATCTTGTGGACCCGCGGGTCGAGCGGGGCCACATCGACGGCGCCCGAGGTCTCGACGAGGACCGTGTACCCGCGGTCGAGGAGCCGTTCGGCCAGGACGAAGGCGTTCCTGTGGATCAGCGGCTCGCCGCCGGTCAGCTCGACGAGGGGCGTGCCGAACGCGTCGACCCGGGCGAGGATCTCGTCGAGCGTGAGCTTCTCGCCGCCGTGGAAGGCGTACTCCGTGTCGCACCAGACGCAGCGGAGCGGGCAGCCGGTGAGGCGGACGAAGGTGCACGGCAACCCCGCCCAGGTGCTCTCCCCCTGGATCGAGTGGAAGATCTCGGTGACGCGCAGGAACTCGGCCATCGGCGAACGCTCCTCGGGGGAGTCCACCGCAACCGCCGTTCCCCGCGTGGCCTCGCCCGTCCTCACGATCGCCCGTTCCTCTTGCTGGAGACGAGGAATCCCAGGGGCGAGTCGCGGAGGATGGAGTCGAGGACGAAGAAGACGTTGGCCGGCCGCTCGGCGAGCCGCCGCATGAGGTACGGGTACCAGGCCTCGCCGAAGGGGACGTAGATGCGCAGCTTGTAGCCCTCGGCGACGATCTGGCGCTGCAGGTCGCGCCGGATCCCGTAGAGCATCTGGAACTCGAAGGCCTCGGTCCCGATCCCCCGCTCGGCCGCAAAGGCCTTCGTCGCCCGGATCATCGCCTCGTCGTGCGTGGCGATCCCGGGGTAGTTCCCCTCGGCCAGGAGCAGTTTCATGAGCCGGACGTAGTTCGCATCGACGTCGCGCTTCTCGGGGAAGGCGACGGTCTCCGGCTCCTTGTAGGCGCCCTTGCAGAGGCGCACGCGCGCGCCCAGCTCGTTCATGCGGCGCACGTCGCCCTCGCTCCGGTAGAGGTAGCTCTGGAGGACGACGCCGACGTTGCGATACCCCTCCGCCCAGAGCTTGCCGAAGAAGTCGAGGGTGCGCTCGGTGTAGGCGCTCGACTCCATGTCGAAGCGCACGAAGATCTCCCTCTCTCTCGCCCGGTCGAGGATGCGCCCGACGTTCTCGCGCAGGAACGCCTCGTCGATGTCCTGGCCCATCTGCGTGAGCTTGAGCGAGACGTTCGCCTCGAGCCCCTCGGCGGCGATGCGGTCGATGAGCCGGAGGTAGACGTCGGCGGCGGCCTCGGCCTCCTCGCGGTTGCGCACGGACTCGCCCAGGTAGTCGAGGGTGGCGCTCATCCCCGCCGCATTGAGGTCGCGCGCGGCACGGACCGCCTCGTCGATCGTCTCGCCCGCCACGAAGCGCCGCGCCGCGGAACGCGCGAAGGGCGCCTCGCGGGCGATGCGGCGAGCCAGCTCGCTGTTACTGAGAAACAGGATCGTGTCCCGGAGAATCATTCGTTGCCTCCAGCTCCGCCGCGCGGCGGGCGATCGCCGAGTCGAGCTCGGCCTTCAGCTCGTAGAGGGAGAGGTCGAGCGCGCGGCGGCGGGCCTCCTCCTCCGTGGCGCCGTAGGCGACGTCGCCCGACTCGAGGTGCCCCATGATCCCGGCCCCCGTCGCGGCCCAGCGCACGAAGAGGAGGAACGCGGCGAACGGCCGGGCGGGGTCGCCGGTCTCGTCGACGTCGACCGCCACGGTGTAGGGTTGGTCGTCGGACCCCGTGAAGGCCGGCGGTCGGTCGTGTCGCTCGATGTAGCCGCCGAGGGTCAGGTCCGGGGTCGGCTCGGCCGGTGCGATTCCGAGGGCATCGCGCACGTCGATCTCGGGCTCGAGGATTTCGTCTGCCGCCGACCGGAGCGCTCGTTCCTCGAGGACATCGAGGATCTTGTCCGGATCCGCCTCTCGCACCGTGTCGCCTCCTTCCGCTCGACTCCGCCGCCGAGAGCGGCGGCGTGGCCTGAAGCTAACTTTCCGCAAATTCGTGAACAAGCCACCCGCGGCGTTCCGCGGGCGCCCGTCCTCGTGCCCATGGGTGGATACCCCGGTGGGGCGGCAAGGTGACGGGGCCTGGCGGGGCGGGGGGCGGGCGGGTAACGTAGCGGCGGAACATGAACCGGAGGGGGAGATGAAGGCGGCGATCTTTCACGAGTTCGGCGGGCCGGAGGTGATTCGGATCGAGGACGTGCCGAGGCCGGAGCCGGGGGCGGGGGAGGTGTTGTTGCGGGTCCGGGCCGCGGCGCTCAACCACCTGGACCTCTGGGTGCGTCGGGGTCTGCCGGTCGAGACGACGATGCCGCACATCGGCGGCTCGGACGTGGCGGGGGAGGTGGTGGAGGTGGGGCCGGGGGTCGTGGGTGTGGCGCCGGGTGCGCGGGTCGTCGTCGACCCGTCGATCGGGTGCGGGCGATGCGAGGCGTGCCTTCGCGGGGAGACGCCGCTCTGCGCGGAGTACAGGATCCTCGGCGAGCACACGCAGGGCGGCTTTGCGGAGTACGTCGTGGTGCCGGCGTCGAACCTCTACCCGATCCCGGAGGGGATGCCGTACGAGGAGGCGGCGGCCGCGCCGCTCGTCTTCCTGACGGCGTGGCGGGGGTTGATCGGGCGCGGGGGGCTGCGGGCCGGCGAGGACGTGCTGGTGACGGGGGCGTCGGGCGGGGTCGCGACGGCGGCGATCCAGATCGCGAAGCTGGCGGGCGCCCGGGTCTTCGCGGTGACGACGACGGAGAACGTGGAGCGGGTGCGAGAGTTGGGCGCCGACGTCGTCTACGACCGGACGGCGGTGGACTTCTCGAAGGAGGTCTGGCGCGACACCGGGAAGCGGGGGGTCGATTTGATCCTCGACTCGGTCGGCGCGGCGACGTGGAAGCAGAACCTCCGGGCTCTGGCGCGGGGCGGGCGGCTGGTCGTCTACGGCGCGACGACGGGGCCGATCGGCGAGACCGATCTGCGGGTCGTCTTCTGGAAGCAGGCGCAGATCATCGGGACGACGATGGCGAGCCGCCGGGAGTTCGAGGAGGCGATGAAGCTCGTCTTCCGGGGCGAGCTGCGTCCGGTGGTCGACGTGGTGTGGCCGCTCGATCGGGCGCGCGAGGCGCACGAGCGCCTGGAGCGGGGCGAGCAGTTCGGCAAGATCGTGCTGGTCCCCTGACGCCAGGAACCGCGGCCGTCGTCGGGCTGGAACGGAACCTGCCATTCCGGAGTTGGGCATGTTCGCCTTTCGACGGAGTGGAGGGACATGGATTTCCTGCTCGTCATCGCCATCCTGCTGATCCTGTTGGCGCTGCTCGGGTTCGGCGGGGTGTGGTCGGCGCTGCGGAGCGCGGCGTGGTTGATCCTGGTGATCGGGTTGGTGGTGCTGGTCCTGTCGTTCATATTCTGACGCCCCCGGCCGCGACCGGGCGCCTGGAGCGGGGTCGGTCGGGGGGCGGGGCCTGCGGGCTGGGGCGTGCCGAGCGGGCGTGGTGGGGCGGGGCCGGATCCGCTCAGGAGCGCTTGGGGGTCCAGCGCGCGGCGTCGCGGACGCGGTACTTTTCGAGGACCCTGCCGAAGGCCTCCTCGAGGTCGATCCCCTGCTCGTTGGCGAGGGTGAGGATGACGAAGAGGATGTCGGCGAGCTCGAGGGCCAGGTCCTGCTCGGGCTCCGTCGCCTTCTTGGGCTTGTGGCCGTACCGGTGGTTGAGCTCGCGGGCGAGCTCGCCGACCTCTTCGACGAGCCGGGCGAGGTTGGAGAGGGGCGGCCAGTAGCCCTCCTCGAACTGGGAGATCCAGGCGTCGACGGCGCGTTGCGCCCCGCGGATCGTGATCCCGTCGTCGTCGAGGCGCGCGGCGCCGTCGGCGGCGCGTCGCCCCTGCGTCGTGGACGGCTCGCCCTGGCGCACCCCGGAGCCTTGGGCGCTCCGGGTATCCGGAACGCGCCCACCCGGCCGATCCGCTTCCGTCATCGTCCCGCCTCCATGCTCCAAGCTTCAGAAGATCCGCGCGGGGAAGCTACGGGTCGCCGCGGCGGAGCGGCAACCCGTGGGGAGAGCCTCTCGCCTCGGCGCGCGCGCCGTCGTACCTTCCGTCTCCCATGGTCGACCTGCTTACGCTGCTCCCCTGGCTCGTCTTCGTCCTCTCCGCGCCGTTCGTCTTCCGGCGCCGGCCCCGGCTGCGCGACTACGCGGCGCCGGCGGCCGACGAGGCGCCGTCGGTCTCGGTGATCGTCCCGGCGAGGAACGAGGTGCACAACATCGCCGCGCTCCTCCGCTCGCTCCTCGCCTCGACCTACCCGAACTTCGAGATCGTCGTCGTCGACGACCGGAGCGAGGACGGGACGGGGGAGGTGCTGCGCGCGATGGTGGAGCAGGGCGTCGAACGGCTGCGCGTCGTCCACGGCGCGGAGCTCCCCGACGGGTGGTTCGGCAAGCCGTGGGCGTGCTGGCAGGGCTACCGGGCCGCGCGGGGCGAGCTGCTCCTCTTCACCGACGCGGACACCCGCCACGAACCCGAGCTCCTCGGCCTCGCCGTCGGGGCCTTGCAGGCCGAGAGGGCCGACCTGGTGAGCATTCTGCCGCGGCAGCTGATGGAGAGCTTCTGGGAGCGGATCGTCATGCCGCAGTTCCTGCTGACGATCTCGCTCCGCTACCGCGACGCATCGCGGGTCAACCGGACGCACCGTGCACGGGACGTGATCGCGAACGGGCAGTTCATCCTGGTGCGACGGGATGCGTACGAGGCGGTCGGCGGGCACGAGGCGGTGCGAGGCGAGGTCGCCGAGGACCTGCGGCTGGCTCAGCGCTTCGTCGAGGCCCGGCGCCGGGTCTTCCTGGCGCACGCCGAGGACCTTATGGCGACGCGGATGTACCGGTCGCTGCGCGAGCTCCTGGAGGGGTGGACGAAGAACGTCGCGATCGGCGCGCGCCAGACGGTCGATCCCTGGCTGCGCCCGGCGGTGCCGTGGCTGATCGCCGCCTTCCTGCTCCTCTTCTGGGTGCTCCCGCCGGGGGTGCTGGCCGCGTCGCTCTTCTTCGACGTCGCCCGGCGGGCGACGGCGTGGAGCGCCGGCGCGACCGGCCTCTCCCTCTTCTTCTGGCTCGCCGCCCATTTCCGGCTGCGCATCCCCCGATCCCACGCCCTCCTCTACCCCCTGGGCGCTGCCATCGCCGCGGGGATCTTCATCCGCAGCGCGCTCCGGGGCGAACGGGTGGTGTGGAAGGGCCGGACGTACGGGGGGTGAGGCGAGGGGGGCCTATTCCCCCGGAGGCCGCCCGCCGCCGCCGGGAGGGCGGGGCGGGCGCGGGGGGGGGGCGGGGGATTCCAGATCAGTCCGCGAACTCGACCTGGACGCGGTGCGGGATCAGCCCCGCCTCGTACCCCCGATCGAGGAAGAGCTGCACCGAGCGGCGGCCGTCCTCGCCGTAGTCCAGGGTCCGCTGGTTGACGTACATCCCCACGAACTCGTCGGTCTGCGCGTCGCTCAGCCCCCGGCCGTACTGCTTGGCGTGGGCGAGGCCGGCGGCGCGGTTCGCCAGGGCGTAGGCGATCGATTCCTTGAGGAGCCGCGAGGTCTCCCGGATCACCTCGGGGCCCAGGTCGCGGCGGATCACGTTCCCGCCGAGGGGGAGCGGGAGCCCGCCGGTCTGCGCGCCCCACCACTCGCCCAGGTCGGCGACGAGGTGCAGCCCGGCATCCGCGTAGGTGAGCTGCCCCTCGTGGATGATGAGCCCGACGTCGGCCTTCCCCTCCGCCACGTGCTCGATGATCCGGTCGAAGGGGACGACCTCCGTCTCGACCTCGGGCTCGAAGAGCTTCAGCGCCAGGTAGGCCGAGGTCAGCGTCCCCGGCACCGCGATGCGGCGGCCCTTGAGCTCATGGGCGGCGATCGGCTCGCGCGCGACGAGGCGCGGGCCGTACCCCTCGCCCATCGATGCGCCGTGCGGCAAGAGGATGTACTTGTCGGCGAGGTACGCGTAGGCGTGGATCGAGACGGCCGTCACCTCGAGCTCGCCGGCGAGCGCGCGACGGTTCAGCGTCTCGATGTCCTGGAGCTCGTGGACGAACTCGAGATCGCCGGTGTCGATCTTGCCGGCCGCGAGGCCGTAGAACATGAACGCGTCGTCGGAGTCCGGCGAATGCGCGACACGGATCGTACGGGGCATGATCACTTCCCGGATGCACTGTGCGGGTAAAGGATACGGGCCGGGATCTTAGGCCCGCGGGGCGGGCGTGTCAATCATGCGGCGCGGCGTGGTTGGCGGGCGGGGCGAAGGGGTGGTGCGGGATCGGCCCCGCCCGAGGAGGGTACCACCGGTCGCGATGACGCCGACCGAACTCTCCGCCCGGATCAAGGAGCACGCCCTCGCCCTGGGGTTCGACCTCGTCGGGATCGCGCCCCTGAGCGGGAGCGACCACGGCGACTTCTACCGCCGCTGGCTCGCCGAGGGGCGCCACGGGGAGATGGCGTACCTCGCCCGCGAGGACGCCGTCGCCCGCCGCATCGACCCGCGTACGGCATATCCGGCGCTGCGGTCGGCGATCGTCGTCGCACAGAGCTACGATCCCGGAGACGGCGATGCGGCGCCGGGCGACGTCGCGTCCGAGCGCGTCCGGGCTCCCGCCGCTCCCAACGCCCCCGCCGGATCCTCGCGCCGGGCGCCGCCGCCGGCCACCGCCGGCGATCCTTCGCGCGCGATCATCGCCCGCTACGCCCGCGGCCGCGACTACCACAAGGTCCTGAAGAAGAAACTCCTCGCGCTGCTCGAGCGGATCGAGGAGGAGGTCGGGCACGAGCTCCCGGCTGCACGGGCGTACGTCGACACCGGGCCGGTCTTCGAACGCGAGCTGGCGCGGAGGGCGGGGCTGGGGTGGTTCGGCCGCAGCACGATGCTGATCCACCCCCGGCGCGGCTCCTTCTTCTTCCTCGGCTCGCTCCTCGTCGAGCTCGACCTCGAGCCCGACGCCCCCTTCGAGGCCGACCGCTGCGGCCGCTGCTCCGCCTGCGTCGACGCCTGCCCCACGGGCGCGCTTCTCGGCAGGGATGCCGCAGGTGCCCCGGTCATCGACGCGACCCGCTGCATCGCGTACCTGACCATCGAGCTGCGCGGCCCGATCCCACGGGAGCTGCGGCCGCTCATCGGGAACCGGGTCTTCGGGTGCGACATCTGCCAGGAGGTGTGCCCCTTCACCCGCAAGTTCTCGGTGCCGACGTCGGAGCCGGCCTTCATGCCGCGCGAGGGAGCCGTCGCTCCGGCGCTCGTGGAGCTCATGGCCCTCTCGCGGGAAGAGTGGGACCGACGCTCTGCGGGATCCGCCATCCGGCGCGCCGGATACGCGGGGCTGCTGCGCAACGTCGCCGTCGCCCTCGGCAACTGGGGCTCCGAGGAGGCGCTTCCGGCGCTCGTGGATGCCCTCTCGCACGAGGAGCCGTTGGTGCGCGGGCACGCGGCATGGGCGCTGGGGCGGATCGCATCGCCCGATGCGGTGGCGGCGCTCGAGGCGGCACGGGACGTGGAGCGCGATCCCTTCGTGCGGGAAGAGATGGAGCTCGCCCTCCTCGTCCTGCACCCACCCCCCCGACACCCCGACCCCGTCGACGTCCACGCCCGTTCATCCTCGTCGTGACCGGAACCGTGAACGCATCTCGGCCGTGGCGGCGTGGAGGAGGGCGCGGCCGAGAAAGAGGGCAGGGGAGCCGCCGCTGAACACGCCGGCGACCGCACGCAGGTGCCGCAGCGTGAACTGCGGCCCGTCGGCGATCGCGTAGAGCGGCTCCCACGCGGCGGGCTGCAGACTCGCCTTGAACGCTTCGAGCCCGCGAAAGTTGTAGAATCGCCTGCCGTGCGCGCGGACCCAGCGCAGCGTCCACCGCAGCCACGCGGGCTCGGGCTGATCGTGGCTCTCGCCGTGTTCGGAAAGGGGCGCGATGCCGAGGGTCACGTAGCGCGCATCCGCATCGCCGAGCGCGCACATCGCGGCGTGCACGAGCAGGTGAGTCGTGCCGTTCGGCGCGTCGCGCGTTCGCGGCCACGCCTCGATGAGCCAACCCTGACGCGCGGGAATCGGTGTCGCGATCAGGTAGGCGATCGCACGGCCCATGCGCGTGGCGACGAACGTTCGGCGGTCGCGAAGGTTGCCGAGCAGATCCGGCGTCGTCAGGAAGTGGAGCGGCGGCAGGCCGCGGTGCGCCAGCCAGTCCTGCAGCACCGCGACGAGTTCGGGCGCATCCTGCGCACGGTCGGGAGGCCATTCGCCGACCGCAACGCCCTTGTTGCGCGCGCGGTTCAGCTGCGCGCGCAGCGATGCCTTGCGGCGCACGACGTCACGCCACTCACGAGGGTCCCAGACGGGCTGCGAGCCCACGTAGACCAGGCTGTGGTCGTCGCGATCCGCGAAGCGCCGCTCCATGCGGGCGCCCGCCGCCACGTACAGCACGCGTTCACCCGCATCGAACGCATGCCGTTCGAATTCGTCGGCCGCGGCCGGCAACCGCTCCGCCGCGCAAACCGGCGCGCCCGCCACGACCCGCACCTTCGCCCAGGTCGCATAGCCGACCACCGCGTCCCGCCCGCGGCTGAACCAGTGCCGCATGCCGGGATTGAGCACCTGGTAGCTCACGGCGTTCCAGCCGTAACGCATGACCAGGGCCCGGGCCGCCCGCCAGTTCGCGTCGGCTTCCGTCGCGGGGGTGCCGGAATCCACTTCAGCTCGGCACGAACTGTCGGATGCGCCGCACTTCGAGCGCGGCTTCGAGCCGCGGCGCGTGTGCCGCGAGCAAGTCGCTGCGCGAGATGATGCCGACGACCTCCCGCTCGCGGCCCCGACGCACGACCGGCAGCCTCCCCACGCGCTCGAGCGTCATCTGGTCCGCCGCATCCCGCAGCGTGCTGTCCTCGAAGACCACGACCGGCGCGCGCTTGATGATGTCCCGAACCCGCAGCGAACCGTCCGCCGCCGCATCGAGAAGATCGCGCCGCGTCACGACGCCGATCAGCAGGCCATCCGCGTCGAGAACCGGAAAGCCCTGGTGACTCGTGCCGCTCGCGCCCGACGCGAGCCACGTACGAACCGCAGCGAGTCTCTGGTCCGCTTGGATCGTGACCACGTCCCGGGCGGCGACGTTCCGCACCAGCACCTGCGCCAGATGGTCGATCGCGTATTCCGGTCGAATGCTCGTGCCGCGACGCGCGAGCTTCATCGTCATGATCGAGTGGCGGCTGAGCAGCAGCGACACGAGATACGACGCGCTGCACCCGCCCAGCAGCGGCAGCAGGCCGAGGGGCTGCCGCGTCGTCTCGAACGCGAAGACGACGGACGCAAGCAGCGCGTGCGATGCGCCCGCGAACAGCGCGGCCATGCCGACGAGCCCGGCGACCCGCGGATCGATCCCCAACGTCGGAGCGACCGCCGCCAGTCCCGCGCCGATCCACGCACCCAGTCCACTACCGATCGTGAACAGCGGCGCGAGCGTTCCGCCGGACGTGCCGCTGCCCAGGTAGACCGACCACGACACGAACTTGAAGAGCACGAGCAGCAGCAGCGCCGTTCCGGCGATCTCTCCCGAGATCGCGCGCGTGATGTTGTCGTATCCGACGCCCAATGTCCGCGGCTCGATCAACCCGACGATCCCGACGACCGCCGCGCCCATCGCCGGCCACCACATCCAGTGGATCCGCAGCTTCTCGCCGATGCGCTCGAATTGATCCTCGATGCCGTACGTCGCGCGCGTGATCAGCGCCGCCACGACGCCGAACAGCGAGCCCAGGAGGATGTACGCGGCCAGGGCGGCACCCGATGGCTGCGTGACCTCCGGTATCTCGAAGACGGGCGCCGTGCCCTCGAAGATCGCGCGAACGCCCGTCGCCACGACCGCCGCAAGCGCCACGGGGAAGAGCGACCGCGGCCGATACTCGAACAACAGCAGCTCGACCGCCAGCAGCACCGCACTGACGGGACTCCCGAACGTCGCCGCCATGCCCGCCGCGGCTCCCGCGGCCAGCAGCGTCTTCCGTTCGTCATGCGTCACACGCAGGTACTGGCCCGCAACGGATCCGAGCGCACCCCCCGTCGCGATGATCGGGCCTTCCGCTCCGAACGGTCCGCCCGTCCCGATCGCCAGCGCCGCCGATACCGGCTTCAACACCAGGACGCGCGCCGGGATGCGGCTCGCGTTGTAGAGGACCCGCTCCATCACTTCCGGTATGCCATGGCCGCGGATCGCCGCCGAGCCGTACCGCGCCATCACACCCACGACGACCGCGCCCGCGACAGGCACCAGCACGCGTACGAGCGCCGGCGCATCGCTTCCACCCGGTGACACGAACGAGGTCGAAAGCCTCCCGTACCACGCGACATTCGTGATCAGACCGATCAGTCGCGTCAGAAACTGCGCCGCGAACGCCGCGCCGATCGCAAGCACGATCGACAGCCCGACCAGCATGACCGTGCGATGATCGATCGGTTCGTACTCACGCGGCGTCCGAACGTCAACGTCGTCTGTCTCCGCCATCTCCCGCTTCATGCACGTCCCTTCCGCGGCGATCGATGCGGCGGCTCGAAGAACATCGTCACCGGCTCTTCCGAAAGACCGGCGGCGCTCAGCCACGCTTCCAGCCCGTCCGCAAGCGAGCGGCGAAGGTGCGCCGGAAGCTCCGCGAGCGCACGCGCCAGGCGCTCCTGCGCAACCGGCTCCGCCCCTTCGATCGCGCGCTCACCCTTCCGCGTCAACGTCAACACCGTTTGCCGCGCATCGGTCGGCCCCGCGTGCCGCGCAACCAGACCCTTCGCGACCAGCCGCGCCACGACTCCCGATACCGTGCTCTGCCGCGAAAACGTGCGATCCGCCAGCTCGCCGATCGTCAGCCCTGGCTGTGCCGCGATCTGTCGGAGCACGAAGAGCTGCGCGCCGCTCACGCCACCCCTCCGGGCCCGGCTCCGCGCCGACGTGCTCAGCACCCGTACGAGCCGCCGCAGCGCGTCCATGACCCGGACCGCCTCGGCGTCGCCCTTGCCTTTCGTGGATGAGGTCATGCTCCGAATATACATCGCTAGCGATGTAAGGGGAGGGGAGGTGGGCCTTGGCGTGCCCCTTCCCGGCAATCTCAGGGAATGCTCATGCGCTGCGAGCGAGCCGCTTCCTCGCCAAGGATCGGAGCCGTCCCTGCCAACGACGACGACTTCCGGGTGACGAGCCAGAGCGTGAACGGCGGGCACCCAGTGATGCGCATCTAGGATGGCTACGGGCTACTTGCGGCCGCCGGTGCGCCCGCGCCCGAACCTCGAAGCGACAACGGCCTCCACGCGGGGACGGCGGTGATCACCCCCGTGATCACCGCCTCCGCCCGGTCCGCGGGCCGGTGGAACGATTCGCTTCAGCGTGCCGAGTCCGGGCAATGAGGTCGGAGTAGTGCATCCCAGGCGGCCATCGCGCGGTCGACGATGCCGTGCAGCGTTTCCCGGGATGCGCCGTCCCGGGCCTGGATCGAGAGGCCCTGGAGGATCGTGGTGTAGAAGGTCGCGAGGCCCTCCGTGTCCGTGCCGGCGGGGACATCGCCCTCCGCAACCCCACGCTCCAACCGGTTGCGAAGCGCCTCGTGCGAACTCTGCCGGTGCGCGGCGAGGAAATCCCGGACGGCCTGCGCCTCTGGAGTCCCGACGGTGGCGGAGAGCACGATCATGCAACCGCGGGGCGTCGTCGGCTCGACGTAGGCATCCGCGTTGACCCGCAGCATCCCCTCGACCGCCTCCCGCGCGGTCGGCGCCTCGTGCAGCGCGCGCTCGACCGCCTCCCCCTCGAGCCGGTTGTAGAGCTCGACCGCCTCGCGGAAGAGCGCCTCCTTGCTCCCGAACGCGGCGTAGAGGCTGGGCCGGTTGATCCCCATCGCGGCGGTCAGGTCGCCAACCGAGGTCCCCTCGTACCCCCGCTCCCAGAACACCTCCATCGCTCGCCGCAGCGCGACGGCCCGATCGAACTCCCGGGGACGTCCCCGCTTCGTCATTCATCCTCCTTTCTGTACCGATCGATAACTAACGTGCTTGACCGGAGGCAACAAGCCCGCTATTCTAGTGCATTATGTACCTATCAGTACACAATTGATCAGGAGGGGAGCCATGGCGAGTCTCGCGGGAAAGGTTGCGTTGGTCACCGGGGGCAGCCGGGGAATCGGTGCCGCGATCGTCCGACGATTGGCCGAGGAGGGCGCGGACGTTGCCTTCACCTACATGAGCTCGGCCGACCGGGCCCGGTCCGTCGCCCTGGAGGTCGAGGCGTCCGGGCGCCGATGCATCGCGATCCAAGCCGACAGCGCGGATTCGAACGCCGTCGTCGAGGCCGTGGAACGAACGGCCGCGGAGCTGGGTGGGCTGGACATTCTCGTGAACAACGCCGGCATTTTCCCCTTCGGGCCACCCGAAGAGGTCACGCGAGAGGTGCTCGATCGGACCCTGGCCGTTCACGTGCGCGCCGTATTCATCGCTTCCCAGGCCGCCCTGCGGCACATGGGTGCCGGGGGACGGATCATCTCGATCGGGTCGTGCCTCGCCCACCGGGTGCCGTACCCCGGGGTCGCACTTTATGCCATGAGCAAGTCGGCGCTGATCGGCTTCACACGGGGCCTCGCACGAGACGTGGGGAAGCGCGGCATCACGGTCAACGTGGTGGATCCCGGGTCCACGGATACGGAGATGAACCCGGCGGATGGCCCGAGCGCCGACGTGGCGCGGGCTCGCACGGCGGTCGGCCGGTACGCCCGGCCGGAGGAGGTCGCCGCCGCCGTGGCGTATCTGGCCGGGGAGAGCGGGGCGTTCATCACCGGTGCCTCGATCGCGGTCGACGGCGGCTTTGCGGCATGACCGAGCCCGGGAGAACTGCCGTAGCCTGGGGAATCCTGGTCTGCGCGGGGCTGCTGGAGATCGTCTGGGCGCTCGCGCTCAAGCACGCGGCCGGCTTCACCCGGCTCTGGCCGAGCCTCCTCGGTGTCGCGGCCGCGTTCACCAGCCTCCTCCTGCTGACGATCGCGTTGCGGACGCTTCCCGTCGCGACCGCATACACGGTCTGGGTGGGGATCGGAGCGGCCGGCGTAACGACGGCCGGAATCCTCATCTTCGACGAACGAGCATCCCTCCTCCGGCTCGCCTTTCTGGCGCTGATTCTGATCGGCGTGGTCGGGTTGCGGTTCGTCGAGCGATAGGTCGGCCCGGGGAGGTTGTGCTGCGTCCGCCGGGTCGGCGGGCAGCCGGACAGGAAGCCCCTCAGCCTTCCCCCTTCAACGCCACGTTCGGATCGATCCGCAACGCGCGGAGGGTGGGGCCCGTGCAGGCCGCAAGGGCTACCGCGGCCATGACCAGGATCCCCACGACCAACGTCTTCCCGGCACCCGCGTACCGCGAGCCGCTCTCGTTGACGAGGAAGAGGGCGGCGAGCGGCATCCCGATCAGCACCCCCACGGCGATCTGGGTCACGGCCCGGCGCGCCACCAGCACGACCAGGTCGCGCCGGGTCGCGCCCAGCGCGGACCGGATGCCGATCTCCGTGGTCCGCGCCGACACGGCGAAGGACATGATGGCGTAGACCCCGGACGCGGCCAGGGCGAGGAGGATGGCGACCAGCAGCCCGGCGCCGAGGCTCAGGGCCAGGATCAGATACCAGTCCCCCTCGTAGATGTCGTCCAGGGGGCCCGCCACCGACACGATGAGGTCCGGAGCGACCTCCGCCGCCACCTCCTGGAGTCGCGGCACGAAACCGAGCGGGTCGCCTCTCACGTGAATGGCCAACCGGACGGTCTCCAGCTCTCCCGGGGCGACCGGCAGGTACACGCCCTGGTCGTTCTCCGGAGAGATCAATCGCATCCCCAGGTGGCCGACCACACCCACGATCTCCTTCCAGGGGCCAGGCTCGCCATCCCCCCGGGGCACGAAACGGATCCTCCGGCCGATCGCGGGCTCGCCACCGAGCACCCGCTCGACGAACGTGGTGTTCACGATGACGGCGGAGCCAGCCTCCCCAATGTCGCCGGCGTTGAAACCCCGGCCCGCGAGGATCGGCTGAGCCATCGAGTCGAAGAAGTCGACGGCGACCCGGGCGACGCGCGTGGTGAAGCCGCCGTGGTCGTCGGGGACCTCCACGCCCTCGACCTCGATCCGATGCGTGGGATGGTCCATCCGGGGAAGGACGTCGGCGACGGCGACTCCTCGCACCTGGGGATCCTCCCGGAGCCGCCGCACCAACTCGTCCTGGATGCCGGCCATCCGCGTTCTCCTCTTGCCTTCAGGGCCGGCGCCCGAAGCCGGGTCGATCGGAGAGGGGAGACGAATGCTGGCGGCCAGGTACTCGTCGGCCGGAATGCCGACCGCCGCCGTGGCAGACCCGGCGCGCTGGACGAGGTCCGATGCGGTCATGGCGAACCCCACCGCTCCCACGGCCACCGCGACATCCACGGCGATGAGGAAGCCGGGGAGGCCCCCAAACCGGACCCCCGTTCGCCCGGCCCGCGTCCGCTGGATGGTGGACTGGACCTGCATGCCCGTGAATCGCAGCGCGGGGACCACTCCGGCGACCCCAGCGCCGACGCAGGCCAGCGCCAGGGCGCGGATCGCGGTGGTGGGGCCGACCTCCCAGCGGATCCAGTAGGGGAGCGCCGCGGCCCACGTGCCCGGGACCACTCGCAGGATCAGGTCGGGCAGGGACGCCAGGAGCAAGAGCCCCGCCCCGGAAGCCAGGATCGTCAGGACCAGGCACTCGACGAAGACCTGCGTGACGATTCGCGTCCGGCTCGCGCCGAGAGCCGTGCGGACGGCCAGCTCGTTCCCCCGTGTGGCGGTGCGCGCGAAGACGAGCATCGCCACGTTGATGCACGCCACCAGGAGCACCATCAGGGCAAGGCTCTGGGAGGCCAGGAACTCGGGCGACGATTTCAGCCCGCCGCTCAGGCCCGGCAGGAGGATGTAGGCGAAGGGCCGCACCTGGGGTCGGAGATGCCGATCGCGACCCGGTACGGCCGACCTCTCCGCCACCGCCGCGAACTCGGCGCTCGCGCGGGCGTCGTCCACCCCTTCGGCCAGCCGCCCGAAGATCTGGACGGGCTCGGCCGATTCGGGCGCACGGCCGGGCGCCACCCGCAACGGAGTCCAGAGGAGCTCCTGCATCGGGAAACGGAAGCCCTTCGGCATCACGCCGACCACGGTCCGGTACACCCCGCCGACGCGGATGGAACGGCCCACGATGTTCGGATCGCCCCCGAATCGGCTCTGCCACAGGTCGTAGCCGATCACCGCCACATCCGCTTCGCCCGGGACCTCGTCCGCCGGCAGGATCGGCCGCCCCAGGAGCGGGGCGACCCGGAGCACCGCGAACGCCGATGCCGAGACCTCCGCTCCGCGGACGACGGTCGAACCCCCGGCGTCGGCGTCGAGGTTGTACGCGGTCTGACGGAACGCGGCGATCTCCTCGAAGGTGGAGAGCGACATCCGCCAGATCTCGTAGTCGTGCGTCGTCGGCGACACGGCTTGACCCTGCGCCGTGCTCCACAGCCGAAGGATGCGGATCTGCTGCCCCTCCGGCACGGGGAGCGGCGCCATCAAGCCGTCCACGAAATGGCTCGGCGCCAACCCCACCGGGATCCCGACGGCGAGGGCGAACGTGGACACGAGGGTGAGACCGGGATGCCGTGCCAGCATCCGGAGGCCCAGCTTCACGTCGAGCCAGGAGAACGCGATCTTGTCGAACCCGCGCAGCCCCCGCGACGCGCGGGCGTCCTCCAGGTGCCCCTCCACGTGCCCGAACTCCAGGCGCGCCCGTCGGTACGCCTCCTCCCGGTCCAGCCCCTCCCGCCGCATGAGGTCCTCCGTGAGCAGCTCCAGGTGGTGCTGGAACTCCTCTCGCATCTCGGCCTCGATGGCCTCACGGCGCCGCATGCCTCGCCAGAGGGAGCGAAGCCGGGCGGCGATCCCGGACGGCGTCATGGCCGGAGGAATGAGCGACACGGTCAGACCTCCTGCGGCGTCGCGCTCAGCGCCGCGGCCATCGCCGCGACGAACCGGCGCCAGCTGGCCTCTTCCTCGCCCAGCCGACGACGACCCGCCGCCGTCAGCCGGTAGAACTTCGCTCGCCGGTTGTTCTCCGACTTGCCCCACTCGCTCTCGATCAGCCCCTGGTGTTCGAGGCGGTAGAGCGCCGGATACAGCGCCCCCTGCTTGATCTCGAGCGCGCCGCCCGTGATCTGCTCGATCCGCAGCAACACGCCGTAACCGTGGAGCTTACCGAGGGACACGGCCTTGAGGATCAGGAGGTCGAGGGTTCCGGGGAGGAGGTCGGCTTGCTGGGTCATGGCGTCTCCTATCGAGGTTAGGAGAAGAATGTCGTCGGCTCTCCTAAGTTGTCAAGGAGAAGGACCGCGGCACCGGCTCGGCCGCATTGACCCGGCACCGCGGGCGGGCGATCCTAGGAGGGCCGGGGGCGCGACGCCGGGATGCGGACCGCAACGACGCGCGGCAGGCGATCGCGGTGGCCTGGCTTCGCGTCTCGATCGTCCCGCCGGAGTTTCCAACGCAGGGGCGTGATCCTGAAAGAGGATTCCGATGTCGATGTCGTGTACGAGTCGGACCGGGGGGACCGCATGCGGCGGGATCTGACGGTGGTCCGTAGCGAATCGCCGCTGGGTCGGTGGATCCGCCATGCGTGGAAGCCGTCGGCAGGCGATCCGCTGTGCGGCGTCGTGCGCGAGATCGTCCACTGGACGGGCGAAGCGGCGATCCCTCGCGAGCGGCTCCTTCCGGGGCCGACCGTCGAGCTGGTCGTGCACGTCGGGACGCCTCACCGGATCGTCCAGGGCGATCGGAGCAGCGCCCTGCCTGCGGCTTGCATCTCCGGGATCGCAACCGGGCCGGTCACCCTGGAGGCGCCACCGGGGGAGTCCACGGTGCTCTGCATCCGGCTTCATCCGGCCGGGGCGAGGTCCGTCCTGGGGCGACCGCTGGACGAGCTCGTGGACCGGACCGTCGATCTCCGCGACTGCATCGGCCCCTCCTCTCGAATCCTCGTCGATGCGCTCGAGGGAAGTGCCGCGGCCGAGGAGCGCCTCGCCCGGGCGATCGCGTGGATCCTCGCCCGATGGCGTGCCGGCGGGGTCGCCGATGAGGCGGTCGCATGGGTGGCCTCGGAGATCGAGCGAACGGCCGGGGCCGTCCCGGTGGCCCGGCTGCAGGAGCGGGCCGGCCTCTCGCGCTCCCGGCTCTCCGTCGCGTTCCGGCGGGAGGTCGGGGTCTCGGCCAAGCGATACGCCCGTCTCGTGCGGTTTCGGCGGGCGCTGGCGCTGCTCCACGGCGGTGGGGCGGATTCGCTCTCGCGGGCCGCCCTCGAGTCCGGCTACTACGACCAGTCGCACATGACCGCAGAGTTCCGCGAGTTCGCCGGCATCACGCCGGGTGCCTTCCTTGCCGCGGTGCGGCCCCCGGAATGGATCGGGATGGCCGAGCCGGCCCGCTGACGAGGAGACGTCGTCCGAGCTGGATTTTTTTCCAAGACGCCACGCGCGAACCAGCCGAGATTGGAGGCGGGGCAGCGGCCGTGTCCCCGGGGCGAGACGGCCGCGTCGATTCGAGCCACGATCGGAAGAGGAGATATGACGGGCGTTCCAGAGGTGATGCGCGCGATGGCCGTCCATCGCTTCGGCGGCACCGATGCGTTCGAGATGGTGCAGCTCCCCGTTCCGAAACCCGGTCCGCGGGAGGTGCTCATCCGGATCCAGTTCGCGGGGGTCGGCGTGTGGGACGCGTTCGAGCGCGAAGGCGGCTATGCCCGGATGCTCGGAACCGAACCGGCGTTCCCCTACGTGCCGGGGTCGGAGGGGGCCGGGGTGGTCGCGGCGGTAGGCGACGAGGTGGAGCGGTTTGCCCGGGGGGACCGTGTGTTCGCCGTCGGGTTCCTGAACCCGCGCGGCGGCTTCTACGCCGAGTACACGGCGGTGAATGAAGATCTCGTTGCGTTCCTGCCGGAGGGAATGCCGCCCGAGCAGGCCGCGGCCGTCGGCGGCGTCGGCCTCACGGCGCTGCGAGGGCTCCAGGACGTCCTGGAGGTGACCCCGGGGTCCTCCCTGCTGATCTTCGGAGCCAGCGGGGGCATCGGGCACATGGCGATCCAATTGGCGAAGCGGCTGGGGGTCCGGGTCCTGGCCGTCGCGTCCGGAGCGGACGGCGTGGCCCTGGCGCGGCGCCTCGGCGCCGATGCAGCCGTCGACGGCCGCGTGGACGATGTGGTCGCGGCGGCCCGGGCGTTCGCGCCCGAGGGGGTGGATGCCGCGCTCCTGACGGCAGGAGGCGAGGTGGCGCAGGCGGCGTTGTCGACCCTTCGCGAGGGCGGACGGGTGGCCTACCCCAACGGGGTTCAGCCCGAGCACGTGGCGCCGAGCGGGGTGCGCGCCGAGAGCTACAACGGCGAGCCGGACGGCGACATCGTCCGGCGCCTCGTCCACCTGATCGAGCAAGGGCCGTGCGTCGTCCCCATCGGCGGGAGCTTCGCGCTCGAACGGGCCGCAGACGCGCACCGCGCCCTCGAAGAGCACTACCTGGGGAAGCTGGTGTTGCACGTCGGCGGTTGAGCGGGATGTCGGGGCACGGGACCCCGTGCCTCGACGCCCGCCGGGCCCACCGCCGCGCCGCCGTGCCCGAAGCCGACATCCGCGGTCGCATCGGAGATGACGTACGTCCCGTTCGGCCGGCTCAGGACGACCTGGTCCTTCTCGCCCGGGAAGGGGGCGGCGTCGTCGCCGTGGCAGATCACGAAGATATCGGGTCGCGCATCCGCGTTGTAGTCCGCGATGCGGTCCATCGAGTATCGCGGCGTGCTCCTCCGGCGTGATGTGCGGCGCCAGTCGCCCGGACGGCGCTTCGCCGGACGCGGTCCTTGACAATTCATAAGCGATGACTTATTGATCTGCCATGCAGAGCGCAGTCGCCGCCGAGGACAAGATCTTCCGGGCGCTGGCGGACCCCAGCCGCCGGGCCATCTTCGAGTCGCTCGCGCGAGGCGAGGCGGCGGTGAAGGACCTCACGGCGCGCTTCGACATCTCGCAGCCGGCGGTCTCGCAGCACCTCGCCGTGCTCAAGGACGCCGGGCTCGTGAACGCCCGGCGCGAGGGCCGGCGGGTCTATTACCGGGTGGAGCCGCGCGGGATGAAGCCGCTCTTCGACTGGGTCGAGCACTACCGCGCCTTCTGGGCGCGGCACGTCGATCGGCTCGAACGGCTGCTCGACACTATGGACGACGAATGCCCCGGTGCGGCTCCGGGGGCGGCGCAACCGAGATCGGTTCAACCGACGACGAGGAGAGAGCGATGACGGCTCGAGACGGGTACGCACCGGGGCCGGCGCGCGACGCGCGAATACGGCAAGACGGCGAGAAGTGGACGCTCATCCTCGTCAGGGAGCTGCGCCACCCGCCGGAGAAGGTCTGGAGGGCGCTGACCGAGCCGGAGTTGCTGCGGGAGTGGGCGCCGTTCGATGCCGACAGGAGCCTCGGCACGGCCGGGACCGTGGCCAAGCTCACGACGGTCGGGGCGCCGCAGCCGCACGTGACCGAGACGACGGTGGCGCGTGCCGAGGCGCCGCGCGTCCTCGAGTTCAACTGGGGCGAAGGCGACCTACGGTGGGAACTGGAGCCCGTGGAGGACGGCACGCGTCTGACGCTCTGGGCCCAGATCGGCCGCCGCTGGATCGCGTTGGGGGCGGCCGGGTGGCACCTCTGCCTCGACGTCCTGGATCGCTTCCTCGGCGGCGCGCCGATCGGCCGCATCGTGGGTCCCGACGCGTTCCGCGTCCCGGGATTCCAAAGGCTCCACGCGGAATACGCCGAAATGTTCGGTGTCGAGGTTGCGAACTAGCCATCCCTACGACACGAGAGGTTCCCATGAGCTCGAGCAAGGTCGTCCGGCAGACGCATCGCGGGTTGTCGATCGCCCCAGCGACGGAGGCGCCGTGAGCACGGCGACGAAGGCGCGGCCGCAGCCGCGCACCGCGCACGCCGCCGACCGCCACGACGTGATCCGGGTGCAGGGAGCGCGCGAGAACAACCTCAAGGACATCAGCGTCGAGATCCCGAAGCGCCGCCTCACGGTCTTCACCGGCGTCTCGGGCTCCGGGAAGAGCTCGCTGGTCTTCGGTACGATCGCGGCGGAGTCGCAGCGTCTGATCAACGAGACGTACAGCGCCTTCGTGCAGGGGTTCATGCCGACGCTGCCGCGGCCGGATGTCGACGTGCTGGAGGGGCTGACCGCGGCGATCATCGTCGACCAGGAGCGGATGGGCGCGAACGCCCGCTCGACGGTCGGCACGGCGACGGATGCCCACGCCATGCTCCGCATCCTCTTCAGCCGCCTCGGGGAGCCGCGCATAGGCCCGCCCAGCGCGTTCTCCTTCAACGTCCCGTCGGTGAAGGCCAGCGGCTCGATCACCGTCGAGCGAGGCAACAAGAAGGCCGAGAAGGTGACGTTCACCCGCCTCGGCGGGATGTGCCCGCGCTGCGAGGGGATGGGCTCCGTTAACGACTTCGACCTCACCGCGCTGTACGACGAGAGCAAGTCCCTCAACGAGGGCGCGCTCAAGGTCCCCGGCTACAGCATGGACGGGTGGTACGGCCGCATCTTCCGCGGGTGCGGCTTCTTCGACCCCGACAAGCCGATCCGGGACTACAGCAAGAAAGAGCTGCACGACCTCCTCTACAGGGAGCCGACCAAGATCAAGGTCGACGGGATCAACCTGACGTACCAGGGGCTGATCCCGCAGATCCAGAAGTCATACCTCTCCAAGGACGTCGAGGCGATGCAGCCGCACATCCGCGCGTTCGTCGAGCGGGCGGTGACGTTCACCACCTGCCCCGACTGTGACGGCACGCGGCTCAACGAAACCGCCCGCTCGTCGCGGATCCGCGGGATCAACATCGCCGAGGCGTGCGCGATGCAGATCGACGACCTGGCCGAATGGATCCGCGGCCTCGACGAGCCGTCGGTCGCGCCGCTCCTCGAGAAGCTGCGGCATCTGCTCGACGCGTTCGTCGAGATCGGGCTCGGCTACCTCTCGCTCGACCGGCCGACGGGGACGCTGTCCGGGGGCGAGACGCAGCGGGTCAAGATGATCCGCCATCTCGGCTCGCCCCTCACCGACGTCACCTACGTCTTCGACGAGCCCACCGCGGGGCTGCACCCGCACGACGTCCAGCGAATGAACGACCTGCTCCTTAGGCTGCGGGACAAGGGGAACACGGTCCTCGTCGTGGAGCACGAGCCGGAGACGATCAGGGTCGCCGACCACGTCGTCGACCTCGGTCCCGGCGCCGGCGCGGCGGGTGGAATGGTCTGCTACCAGGGGAGCGTCGAAGGGCTGCGGGCGAGCGGCACCCTGACCGGCCGGCACCTCGACTACCGGGCGAAGCTCAAGGAGGCCGTCCGGAAGCCCTCCGGCAAGCTGGAGATCCGCAACGCGACGACGCACAACCTGAAGAACGTCGACGTCGACATCCCCCTCGGGGTCCTCGTCGTCGTTACCGGCGTGGCGGGCTCGGGGAAGAGCTCGCTGATCCACGGCTCGATCCCCGCGTCGGCGGGCGTCGTGTCGATCGACCAGGCGCCGATCCGCGGCTCCCGGCGGAGCAACCCGGCCACGTACACGGGGCTCCTCGAGCCGATCCGCAAGGCGTTCGCGAAGGCCAACGGCGTGAAGCCGGCGCTCTTCAGCGCCAACTCCGAGGGCGCGTGCCCGACCTGCAACGGCGCCGGGGTGATCTACACCGACCTGGGGATCATGGCCACCGTGGAATCCCCATGCGAGGATTGCGACGGGAAGGGGTTCCAGCCATCGGTGCTGGAATACAAGCTCGGCGGCCGGGACATCAGCGAGGTGCTCGCGATGTCGGTCGACGAGGCACGGGGGTTCTTCGGCACGGGCGAGGCGCGGACGCCGGCTGCGCTCGCCATCCTCGACCGCCTCGCCGACGTCGGGCTCGGCTACCTCGCCCTCGGCCAGCCCCTCACCACCCTCTCCGGCGGCGAGAGGCAGCGCCTCAAGCTCGCCACCCACATGGGCGAGAAAGGCGGGATCTACGTCCTCGACGAGCCGACCACCGGCCTCCACCTCGCCGATGTCGAGCAGCTCCTCCGCCTCCTCGACCGGCTCGTCGATTCCGGCAAGTCGGTCATCGTCATCGAGCACCACCAGGCGGTCATGGCGCACGCCGACTGGATCATCGACCTCGGCCCCGGCGCAGGCCACGACGGCGGCCGGATCGTCTTCGAAGGCACCCCGGCGGACCTCGTCGCCGCCCGTTCGACCCTGACGGGCCAGCACCTCGCGGCGTACGTCGGCGACTGACCGCGCCAGGGCGGCGCCGCGCGGGTCCGCCAGGGCATGCCGGGCCGCCCGGGGCCGCGCGGGTACGTAAGTGTGGACCCGCCGGGGAAGTGCGGGCCCCCGCACGGAGCCCCCACCCGGCGACCGATGAAGGGAACGACCCGGAGCGCTCGGCGCCGGGTCGCTCCCCCTCCTACCACCCTGTCCCTTGCCATACCTCGAAGTGCTATGTATACTGCTTCTAGGTATCAGGGCGCCGGTATCGACCGGGTTTCGACCCAGGCGACCTCGCACCCCCCGACGCGGTGCGGGGCGGGGAGGAGGATGTCGGATCGATGAGCATCAACAAGGACCTCGTCGCGGCGTCGTCGACGCCACTCGTCCTCGCCATTCTGGCCGAAGGCGACAGCTACGGTTACGCCATCCTGAAGCGGGTTCGCGAGCTGTCCGGCGGCGAGCTGGAGTGGACGGACGGGATGCTGTATCCGGTTCTCCATCGACTGGAGCGCTCCGGCCTCATCGAATCCCGATGGGAGGAGGCGGAGTCGGGGAGGCGACGGAAGTACTATCGCGTGACGGAGGCCGGTCTGGCGCAACTGGCCGACGAGCGCCGCCAGTGGCGGACGGTGGACCAGACGCTTCGACAGATCTGGTCGGTCCTGGCCGAGTCCGCGAGTGGCGATGGGAGCCTCGAACCCTTTCCTCAGCGGAGTTGAATCCATGGACCGGACTTCCCCGGGCGGCGGTGCGGCGGACGACGTCGAAACCCAGATCGAATCGTGGCGCGCCCACCTCCGCAGGAGCCGCGCGATCACGCATGCGGATGTCGAGGAGCTGGAGGATCACCTCCGCGAGCAGATCGCGTCCCTCGGTGCCGGGGGGCTTTCCGGCGACGAAGCGTTCCTCGTGGCGGTCAAGCGGATGGGAGCGATCGACGCCCTGACGCGGGAGTTCGCCCGGGAGCATTCGGAGCGTCTCTGGAAGCAGCTCGTCCTTTCGGGCGACGGCGCTCACGGCGGCACCGAATCGCGGGAATCCGAAGGGTTCCGGAAGATGGCGGTCGCCCTGGCGCTGGCCGTGGCGGCGGCCATAGCGATCAAAGTGCCGGCGCTCTTCGGGATCGACTTCGAGGGCGAGACGCACAGCTTCTTCTATCCGCTCAACGTCGGCTTCCTCACCCTTCCGTTCGTCGTCGCGTACTTCGCGTGGGAGCGGCCGCTCTCGACGGTGGTCCGGCTCTGGCTGGCCGCGGCCTTCGCCGTGGCGGCCGTCGTCGTGAACGCCTTCCCGTTCCCCGCGTGGACTCCGGGCCGGCGCGTGCCCGACACGGTGAGCCTGACCGCCCTGCACCTGCCGATCGTTCTCTGGCTTCTCGTGGGCGTGGCCTACGTCGGCGGCCGCTGGCGCGGGAATGAGAAGCGGATGGACTTCATCCGCTTCACCGGCGAGCTCTTCATCTACTTCGTCCTGATCGCCCTGGGCGGGGGCGTGCTGATCGCGCTGACCTTCGCGTTGTTCGAGGCCATCGGCCTAAACATCGAGCCCCTGGTCGGGAACTGGATCGTGCCTTGCGGCGCCGCGGGCGCCCTCGTCGTCGCGACCTGGCTGGTGGAGGCGAAGCAGAGCGTGATCGAGAACATGGCGCCGGTGCTGGCGCGGATCTTCATCCCCCTCTTCACGCTGGTGCTCCTCGCCTTCGTCGCGACGATGGCGGCGACGGGGCGGGGGATCGACGTCGAGCGGGAGATCCTCATCGCCGTCGACCTCCTGTTGGTGGTCGTCTTCGGGCTGATCCTTTACTCGATCTCGGCGCGGGACCCCCTGGCGCCCCCGACCTTCCTCGACTGGATCCAGTTGACGCTGGTCGGCGCCGCCCTGCTGGTCGATCTCCTGGCGCTGTGGGCGATCGGGGCGCGGATCTCGGATTTCGGGTTCACCCCCAACCGTCTGGCGGCGCTGGGGATGAACGTGGTCTTGCTGGCGAACCTGGCCGGCTCGGCGTACCTCCACGCCCGGATCCTGCGGGGCGACGTCGCCATCTCGCGCCTCTGGGATTGGCAGATGACCTACCTCTACGTCATCGCCGGGTGGGCCGCGGTGGTCGCCTTCCTCTTCCCGCCGCTCTTCGGGTTCCGATGAGCGCCGGACCCGGGACAGGCGTCGGCACCGGCGTTGCGGCGTAGGGGCCTCATGTCGGATTCCACGACGGGCCGGTCGTCGGGGTTGCGCCGGGAGCTCGGTCTCCTCGACGCGGTCGGGATCGGCTTCGGCGCGATCGTCGGCGCGGGGATCTTCGTGGTCACCGGGATCGCCGCGGGGATCGCCGGGCCGGCCCTCCTCGTCGGGCTCTTCCTGGCGGGGATCGCCGCCACGGCGAACGCGCTCTCCTCGGCGCAGCTCGCGGCGACGTACCCGCGGTCGGGCGGGACGTACGAGTACGGGTACCGGGTCCTGAGCCCGTGGGCGGGGTTCACGGCCGGGTGGATGTTCCTGGCGAGCAAGATCTCGGCGGCCGGCACCGTCGCCCTCGGGCTTGCCGGTTACCTCGGCGGGCTCGTGCCGGGGCTCTCGCCGCGCGTGGTCGCCGTGGGCGCCGTCGTCGCCTTCACGGCGCTCAACTACTTCGGCGTTCGACGGTCGAGCCGCGCGAATCTCGCGATCGTCGCCGTCTCCCTCGGCTCGCTCCTCACCTTCGTGGTCGCGGGCGCGGGTGCGTTCCGCGTGGAGAACCTGGAGCCGTTCGCGCCCGCCGGGTGGCGGGGCGTGCTCGAGGCCGCGGCGCTTCTCTTCTTCGCCTACACCGGTTACGCCCGCATCGCGACGCTGGGCGAGGAGGTGCGGGACCCTCGCCGGACGATCCCGCGCGCCGTGCTGATCACGATCGGCGGCGCGGTGCTCCTCTACTTCGCGGTGGCGGTCGTGGCGGTCGGCGTCGCGGGCGCGGGGGCGATCTCCGCGACATCCGCGCCGCTGCGGGTCGCCGCGGATGCGACGGGGCGCGGCTGGCTCGCCGTCGTCGTCTCGGTCGGTGGGATCACCGCGATGCTCGGCGTGATCCTCTCGCAGCTCCTCGGGCTCTCGCGCATGGCGTTCGCGATGGCGCGGCGGGGCGATCTGCCGGAACCTCTCGGCCGCGTCCACGCCCGCTACGGTGTGCCCCACCTCGCGGTCCTCGTGATCGGCGTCATCACGGCCCTCGTCGCCGGGACGGGGACGCTGCGGGGGGTGGCCTCGGCGGCGTCGTTCACGATCCTGGTCTACTACGGCCTCGCCAACCTCGCCGCACTCCGCATGCCCCGGGAGGCGAAGCTCTATCCCGACCTCGTGCCCGTGGTCGGACTCATCGCCTGCGGCGTGCTTGCGTTCTCGCTCTCGACCGCGGCCGTGCTCACCGGCCTCGCCGTCCTCGCCGTCGGCATCGCGACGCGCCTCATCTCCGTGCGGGTCCGACCTCCTGGTCCCCCCGTTCGCGGAAGTAGCGGAAGACTCGGAGGCCGAAGGCGGTGATGGTTGCCCAGGCGAATCCGACCGCGAAGCCCGCGACCACATCCGTCGGGTAGTGCACGCCGAGGTAGACGCGAGCGAGCCCGACGCAGAGGATGATCGCGGCCGCGAGGGATCGGGTGAAGATGCGGACGGCCCGCGGCGGTTCGAGGCGGAGGACCAGGTAGGCGACGGTCGCGTAGACGACCATCGCCGTCATCGCGTGGCCCGAGGGGAAGGCGTAGCCGTCCACGTGGCCGATCCGCCACGGGACGACGTCGGGGCGAGGCCGTCCGAAGGCGGTCTTCAGGACCAGGATGAGGAGCGCGTTGCCGGCGACCGCCGCGCCGAGGAGGAAGACGGCGTCGCGGTGGTGGGTGAACCAGAGGAACGCCGCCGCGACGAGGACCACGACGGCGATGACGAGGGTGTTCCCCAGGGCGGAGACCTCGAGGGCGATGGCGGTGAGCCGGCGTGTGGCGTGCGCGTCGAACCAGAGGAGGATGGCGTGGTCGAACGACGTCGTCTCGCCCTCGGCGACGGCCTCGGCGAGCCCGGCGAACCCCCAGAGGGCGAGGGCGGCGAGGGCGAGGCCGAGGAGGAGGTAGAGCCCGACGGCGGAGTAGAGGCCGCGCACGTGGCGGCCCAGCCAGGGGCGGGCGCGGGCGAGGGCTTTCTCGGCCCAGCGCCGCCCCGTGCGCCAGAGGGAGACCGGATCGGTGTCGCGGTCGGGGTCCGTCATGGCCCGTGCGACCAGGGGCACGGGCCGTGCCGTGACGTCGCGGCCCCGCGTCGAGGGAGCGCGGTTAACGCTCCCCCGGGCGGTACTTGCGCTTCGCCGCCGCCTCGACGTCCTCGCGGTAGAAGTGGACGGGGCGGAGGTCGCCGGTGGCGTAGCGCTCGGCCTGGTCGTCGAAGTGCGGCGAGCCCGGCACGTTGCTCAGCCCCCCGGCGGTGACCGCCAGGGCGCGGACGCGCTCGCCGAACTCGACGACGGCGACGAAGCTGTTCCCGCTCGTCCCGTACCAGCGCTTCGTCCCGTTGCGAGGCGCGGCGCCGAAGGAGGCGAGGGAGCCCCAGCGGGCGGAGGTGAAGCCGACGGGGATCGAGGGGGCGTCGTCGTCGAAGGTCAGGTCGATGTCGCCGCTGAGGCGCTGGAAGCGGTTGATCTCGCCCCAGGGGGTGCGCCAGTCGCCGAAGTCCTGCGTCAACCGGTCGATGGCGGCGGCGAGGGCTTCGACCCGCTGCGTCGCGGTCGTCCGGGTCGCCGCGTACTCGTAGACGTCGACGCCCGCGGCACTGGCGGCCGCCTGGACGCGGCCCAGGAGCTCGGTCCCCCAGAAGACGGCGACGGAGGTGGGGACCGACTCGACGCTCCAGCGCAGGTCCCAGTCGCGGAGGAGCCGAATCGGCTCGGCCGTCTTCCGCCTCAGTGCGTCGGAGGGCGGGAGCGACTCCCAGGCGCGGACCAGCGCCGGGATCAACTTCTCGAAGGCCGGGAGATAGCTGTCGTACGCCGCCGCCCGGAGCCCCTCCAGCGTCCAGTCCTTCCGCCCCTCGAGGAGCATCAGCGCGTGTACGCCCCGGGGGTTCTCCGTCCCGCGGTCCATGTACCGGGGATAGGCGGACTGCTTCGGGCTGGCGTCGCCCCTCCCCGCGGCCGTGTACGGCCAGTTGTTCGTGCAGAAGGCGAAGCCGGTGGAGGGGTTGATCGCGTTCGGCGACTCCTCGATCGAATGGACCCCCTGCCAGTCCGTGGCGGGGTCGCTCCCATCGACGGGGTGGTCGTAGTCGAAGCGGGGATCCCGCTTCGGGACGAAGTTCGCGTGCAGGTACGCGATGTTCCCCTCGGCGTCGGCGAAGAGGGTGTTGTTGGACGAGTTGGTGTGCGACTCCATGATCGCCAGGAACTCGTCCAGGTTCTTCGCCTTGGTCCGGGAGTACGACTGGATCAGCGCCCGCATCGGCTCCTCCATCAGCGCGACGCTCACCCAGCGGCCGTCGACGGCACGGACGATCGGGCCGTGGTGGGTGCGGTAGGCGGTGAAGCGCCGCTCGGCCATCCCGCCCTCGGGGGTGCGGTATCGGATCGTGACCTCGCGGGTCTGCACGGGGCGCTCCTCGTCGCCGTAGATGTAGTAGAGCTTGCCGTCCCTCTCGACGACGGTCTCGAGGAACTCGTCGATGTTGTCGACCGAGCTGGAGGTGTGCATCCACCCGGCGGTCTCGTTGAACCCCTGGTAGACGAAGAACTGACCCCAGGTCAGCGCGCCGTAGACGTTCAGCCCCTCCTCGCTCACGATGTGCGCCTCGTGGCGGAAGTAGAACGAGGTGTGCGGGTTGATCAGGAGGAGCGCGTTCCCGTTCACGGTGTTCTGCGGCGCGATCGCGATCCCGTTCGACCCGGTGGGCTCGAGCTCCGGGTCGGGGATGACGAGGGAACTGGTCGGGGCCGGGCGGTCGTTCGCCGCGAAGGCGACGGAGGGCGACGCCGGGGTCGTCGGGGCGCCGCGCGCGGCGGAGACGCCCGCCGTCGCGCCGTTCGACGTCGCCACGGCCGGGGTCCGGACCGGCGCCGCGCCGGCCGCCGCGGCCGCGACCGGCTCCGCCTTCGCGGGCTGCGGCATCTTCTCGTAGAAGGCCCGCAGCTCCCGGAGGTTGACCTGCTCGATATCGCCGCCGATGCTCCCCTCGCTGAAGGTCAGCGCCATCCACGGCTCGAAGCGATCGAGGACGCGGGGCTTCACCTCGGGATGGGTGTGGAGGTAGTAATTGAGCCCGTCGGCCCAGGCGTCCATGAGTTGCCGGAGCCATTCCGGACTCTCGGCGTAGAGGGCCTTCATCTCCTCGGGGTCGATGAAGAGCTGCATCCGCAGATCCTGCCAGATCGCGTCCTCCCCCTCCGCCTCCGCCAACCGCCCCTGGGAGACGAGGAAGTTCCGCTCGATCCTCGGGAAGTCATCCTCCGCCTGGGCGTACATCAGGCCGAAGATGGCGTCCGCATCGGTCGGCGCGTAGATGTGGGGGATCCCCCACTCGTCCCGGATGATCGTGACCTTCGCGGCGCGGGCCTCCCAGCGGCGCAAATCGCCGGCGGGACCGCTCTCCCCGGCTCCGCAGCCGGCAATGGCGACGGCCAGGAGCAGAATCAGCGACAGGATGCGTAGCTTCATGATGGGAACACCATTGGAGAGGGGGATGGCGCGCCGCCGTCGGGGCCGGAGGCGCCGCTATGCTGAAAATGGCAAGGTAGGATCCGGGAGCTCGTGCGGGCAAGTGGGCCGCCCGGCGGAGGATGCGCGCGCCGCGCAGGGGGATGGGAGCGATCCGCGAGCGCGGCTCGATCGTCTATGGCGCTGCGCGCGCCGCACGGGCGGAGGGTACGGCCGCCCGGCGAGGAAAAATAATTGACTCCGTCAATTAGTTTGTCTATGATGGCAAGCAATTCCCACCCGGTCGGACCCACCTTGCGATGGGAGGCGCCATGTCCAACACCGAGCTGCTGCAGCGGATCGATGCGGTTCGGCGCTTCAACCGGTTCTACACGCGGCAGATCGGCCTCTTGCGGGAGGGGCTGCTGCGCAGCCCGTTCACGCTGGCCGAGGCGCGGGTGATCTACGAGCTGGCGCAGCGCGCCCAGACGACGGCGACGGAGCTGGGTCAGGAGCTGGGGATGGACGCGGGGTACCTGAGCCGGATCGTGCGGGAGTTGGAGGGGAGGGGGCTGATCGAGAGGCGCCCGTCGGATCTGGACCGCCGGCGACAGCTCCTGAGCCTGACGGATAGGGGGCGGGAGGCGTTCGCCGAGCTCGATACCGCATCGCGCGGCGAGATCGAGGCGCTGCTGGTAGCGCTTCCCGTGGAGGACCAGCGTCGTCTGGAGGCGTCGATGCGGGTGATCGAGCGGGTGCTCGGCGCCGGTCCGGAGCCGCGGGTCCCGTACCTCCTGCGCCCGCCCCGGAGCGGGGACTTCGGGTGGGTGGTCCATCGTCACGGGGTGCTGTACGCCGAGGAGTACGGGTGGGACGAGACCTTTGAGGCGCTGGTCGCGGAGATCGTCGCCGATTTCATCGGGAACTTCGACCCCAAGCGGGAGCGTGCCTGGATCGCGGAGAGGGATGGGGAGAATGTCGGCTCGGTGTTCCTGGTCCGGCACCCGGAGCGGGAGGGGGTGGCGAAGCTGCGGCTGCTGCTGGTCGAGCCGAAGGCGCGGGGGCTGGGGATCGGCCGGCGGCTGGTGCAGGAGTGCACGCGCTTCGCGCGGCAGGCGGGGTACCGGGCGATCACGCTCTGGACGAACAGCGTACTGGAGGCGGCGCGGCGGATCTACGAGCGGGAGGGGTACCGGCTGGTGCAATCCGAGCCGCACCACAGCTTCGGGCACGATCTGGTCGGCGAGACGTGGGAGCTGACGCTCTGAGGCGGGATCCCCGGGCCGGATCCCGCCCCCGATCTCCTTGCTGAACGGCGGCGCCGGGCGGCCTTGTGGGCCGCCCGGCGCTCACCCCGCCTTCGCCCCGATGTCCACCACGATCTCGCGCCAGTGCCCCTGGTTGAAGCGCACGACGCTCAGCGTGCAACGGGTCATGTGACCGGCGAGGATCGCGAGCCAGATGTCGATCGGGTCGAGGGTGCCGGTTCGCTGGATCACGAAGCAGATGCTCAGGGGGACGACCACCTGCGAGATGATGGAGATGAAGAGCGGGCTCTTCGTGTCGCCCGTCCCCTGCAGCCCACCGGTGTAGGTGAGGGCGACGGCCAGGAAGATCCCGGAGATGCTGAGCACCCGGAGGAGTTGCGCGCCGATCTCGACGACCCCCGGGTCGTCCATCCCGAAGACCGCAAGGAGGTGCTTCGGCAGGAAGAGGTACAAGAGTCCGATGGTGGCGGCGCCGGTGATCGCGATCCGCGCGGCGCTGCTGACGGCCTGGACCGCGCGGTCCGGTTTGCCCGCCCCGAGGTTCTGTCCCGCCACCGCCGCCGCGGCGCCCATCAACCCGAGCGCCGTCCAGGAGACGAGCGAGAAGAGCTGGGAGTAGGAGACGGCGAAGGCGGCCTGCGCCGCCGCGCTCTGGGCGAGGGAGCCGATGAAGGCGAGCATGAGCACGCCGCCGACGTTCATCGCGATCCCCTGGATCCCCGTCGGCAGGCCGAATCGGAAGATCGCGCGGATGACCTCCCAGTCGGGGCGGTACCCCTGGCCGCGCGGGAACGAGACGACCCAACCGCCACGGGCGAGCTTCGCCAATCCGTAGAGCGAGACGAGGCCCGACGCGATCACCGTCCCCATCGCCGCGCCCATGGTCCCGAAGGCGGGGATCGGGTCGAGCCCCCGGATGAACACCACGTTCAGCGCCATGTTCAGCACCGTCATCGCGATGCCGAGGACCATCGGAGTCCGGGCATCGCCCGCGGACCGGAGCGCCCCGCCGAGCATGAAGAAGACCAGCATCCCGCTGCCGAAGAGGAACATCACCCGGAGGTACGGCAGCGCCTCCGCCTTCACCTCCGGCGCGGCGTTGACCAGATCCAGGAGCCAGGGCGTCAGGAGGTACCCAACCGGCGCCATCACCAGGAGCGAGAGCCCGATCGTCGTGACGAAGGCCTGGTAGACGACGCGGTCGACCCGGTCCTCCTCGCCCGCTCCCGCGAACCGGGCGACGAGCACGCTCATCCCGGTGAAGAGCGAGCTGATGAAGACGATGATGACGAGGAAGATCTGCGAGGCGACGCCGATCGCAGCGTTCGCGGTGTATCCCACGAGATGGCCGACCATGGCGTGGTCGATCATCCCCTGGATGCCGCCGACGACGTTGGTCAGCATCGTCGGCCAGGCGAGCTTCCAGACCGCCGGGCGCAGGGGGCCCTCGACGATCGAGCGGTCGTAGCGACCCCGGGGCGGCGGGGCGGGCCCGCGCGATTCCGGACCGGTCGCGCCCGAGCCGTCGTCGGTGGCCGGAAGCTCGTGGTCGCTCCGCATGGTGGTGTCGGTCCGGGTTTCTCGCATCTCGGGATCGCCTCTGCGTTCGCGTGCGTACGTGGCGCGGACGCGGAGCCGGCCGCCTCCCCGGCCGAGCGGCGCGCCACGAAGATGCAAGGATCTGCCATCCCGCGCCCTTCGGCGCAAGGGGGGCGTCGCCCTCCGGGGCACCGCACGCGGCCGGCCCCGGAGTTGCCGTACCGACAGATGCGGTCGGGAAGGGCGCCGCCGATGCCCTAACGCCGACCGCGCCCCCTTGCGCTTCGACACGGATGCGCTACCGTCGGATGCGACCGCCCGGCCACGGCCCCCGGGCACCTTCCACCACCGCAGAGGGCAGGGGCGCGCCGGGAGGGGCGCGTGGTGCCCGGCCGCGCGACCCGAGCCGGGCGGCCGCCCGAGAGCAGGAGGACGGACGATGGAGAAGTTGCGGCTGAGCGAAGACGAGTGGAAGCGGCGGCTCACCCCCGAGGAGTACCGCGTCCTCAGGATGCACGGCACGGAGCCGCCGTGGACTGGGTGCTTCGTCGGTACCAAGGAACCCGGCACGTACGTCTGCGCCGCCTGCGGCAACCCGCTCTTCCGATCCGGCGAGAAGTTCGAGTCCGGGACGGGGTGGCCGTCCTTCACACGGCCGGTCTCGGAGGACGCCGTTACGGAGCATGAGGACCGATCCTTCGGGATGATCCGCACCGAGGTGCGGTGCGCACGCTGCGACAGCCACCTCGGCCACGTCTTCCCCGACGGCCCGCCGCCGACGGGACTCCGCTACTGCATCAACTCGATCAGCATGAAGCACGTCCCCGAGGGGGAGCCGATCCGCCTCGTGACCGAGTAGGTCCGGCGAGCCCCCCCGGGGGGCGCTGTGGTGCGTGTGCGACAATCGAGGGGTTGGGGATCCGACGCGGTTGTGCCCGTGCAACACGTGTGCGGCGCCCGGATCCGGCAAGGGCGATCTAACGGGTTGCGGTGAAAACATTTATGCTCGGCCCTGGCGATGGTCCTGAACTTGCCTGCGCCGCGCCACGAATCGTGATCGACTCCCCGTGGCCCGATAGAGGAATCCAGGAATGCTCCCCCGACCACACCCGGCCGTACTCTTCCAGCGCGTTCCGGAAGGCGCGATCCTGCTTCACAGCGAGCAGGAGGTCTACTTCGGCCTGAACCCGGTCGGCGTCGAGGTGTGGCAACTCTTGCCCCCCACCTGCCGGGATCTCGACGAAGTCTGCGAGGAACTCGGCAGGCGCTATCCCGAGGTCTCCGCCGAGGAGATTCGCCGCGACGTCTCCGAGCTCCTGGACGAATTGGCGGCTCACGGTCTGGTCATCCGGCCCGACGAGACGTGAGTTCGAGGACGGGGCGGTGGCTCTGGCGCCTCCGCCGGTTGACCGGGCGCGACCTGCGCCTGCTGGTCGAGGCGCAGGTCGAGCTGATCGCCTGTCAGTGGGCGAAATGGTTCCGCCCCACCGGTGAGCTCCTCGCCTGGTCCGCGGAGGTCCCCCCGAGGGGAGAATCCGGCGGCATCGACGTCCGTGCCGTGGAGTCGGTCGCGTGGGCGGTGACCCGGGCGGCCGCCTACGGCATCTTCCGTCCGCGCTGCCTGGTCCGCTCGCTCGCCATCCAGCGCATGCTCCGCCGCCGCGGGATCGACTCGAGCACCCTCAACATCGGCGTGCGCATTCGCGATGGCGCCTTCGAAGCGCACGCATGGGTCGAGCTCGACGGCGTCGTCATCGGGGACTCCCGGGCGCATGTGCAGACCTTCACGCGGATGACCGATCACCGGCTGGTGGAATTGTGATGATGCACGAGCGCTCCGGAACGTATCACTACCGACTCTTCGGTGGGGTGCTGAGCAGCGACATCGTCATCCCGGAGCTCGACCCGATCGAACCCGAGACGCCTACGTGGACGCTGCGCTCCCGGGAGGGGGAGCCGCCGGGGGGCGACGGGACGGAGCTCGGGACCGATCGCGTCACGGGGGAGGTGCAGGCGCGGATGTACCGTCGCGACACCGGCCTCCGGCTGCTCTTCGACGACACGGGCTGCTTCGACATCGGCGAGGGCGGTCGCTCGATCGAGTGGGTCCACGCTCCCGAGGTCTCGATCGACGACGCCCGAACCGACCTGACGAGCCGGGTCCTCGCGGCGGCGCTGCACGAGGCGGGGACGACGTGCCTGCACGGGAGCGCCGTGGTGATCGGCGACGAGGCGATCGGCTTCGTGGCGCCGAAGTTCCACGGCAAGTCGACGCTCGCGCTCGCGCTGGTCCGTGCCGGCGCGAGGCTGTTGACGGACGACACCCTCCCCGTCATGCCCGGGCCGCAGCCCCGGGCCTGCCCCGGGGTGCACGCCACGCGGCTGTGGGCGGATTCCGCGGAGCGGGTCGGGATCGGCGGCGAGGGTTGGGAGAGCACGGGATCGAAGCTTCTGTTCCGCTCTCTCCCCGACGAGTACGTCTCGCACTCGACCCACCCCCTCGCGGCGCTCTATCTGCTCTCGCCCGCCCGGGAGCCGAGCGAGGGCCGCATGGCATGGCGAACCCGGCTCCCGACGATGGAGGCGACGCTCGTGATGATCGGTCACGCCAAGCTCGCCCCGCTCCTCTCCGGCCCGGAGGCGCCTCGCCTCTTCCGGCAGGCCGCCGCCTTGGCCGCGGTCGTTCCGGTCTATCGCCTCGGCATCGCGCGCGACCTCGATCGGATCGAAGAAGTGGCCGCGACCATCCTCTCGTGGCACGGGTCCGTGCCGGCAGGAGCGCTGCCGTGAGCGCGACGACCGCCACGATCCCGGTACCCGGGGCAGCCGCGAAGCCGGGGGGCCGCGTCGACGAGGCGATCGTGTCCGTGCGATCGCTGAGCAAGGCGTTCCCCGTCCGCCGAAGCTGGGGCGAGTTCCTCGCCCGCCCCTGGCGCAGGCCCGAGCGCGTCACCGTCGTGGACCGGGTGAGCTTCGAGGTGAAGTCCACCGAGTTCTTCGGGCTCCTCGGCGCGAACGGCGCGGGCAAGACGACGCTCTTCCGGATGCTGAGCACGCAGCTGCTCCCCGACAGCGGCACGGCCCTGGTCGCGGGGTGCGACATCCTCCGCAACCCCCGGGAGGTGCGCGAACGGCTCACCCCCGTCGTCGCCGACGAGCGCAGCCTCAACTGGCGCCTGACCGCACGCGAGAACCTCGAGCTCTTCGCCGCGCTCTACGGCGTGCCGCGAAACCAGGTGCGCGGGCGGGTCACGGAGCTGTTGGAGGCGGTCGAGCTGCACGAGGCCGGCAGCAAGATGGTCGGCACCTTCTCGTCGGGGATGAAGCAGCGGCTCCTGATCGCCCGGGCGCTGCTCCCGCGCCCGCGCGTGCTCCTCCTCGACGAGCCGACGCGCAGTCTCGACCCGATCTCCGCCCGCCGCTTCCGCCAATTCCTTCGCGAGGAGATCGCCGGGCGGCAGGGGTGCACCGTCCTCCTCGCCACACACAGCGCGGAGGAGGCCTTCGACCTCTGCGACCGCGTCGCGGTCCTCGACCGCGGCCGCCTCCTCGCCGTCGGGCCCGTCGAGGCGCTGATGGGCGAGGTGCGGGACGATCGGTACCGGCTGACCATCCGTACCGCCCAGGTCGATACCGCGGTACGCACCCTCGACGGCTCCGGCCTCACCGAAGCCCAGCTTCTCGAGGGGCGAGGTCCCGAGGGATGGACCGTGGTCGAGCTCTCGATCCCCGGCGGCCCCGACGGCGCGGCCGACGCTGTCGCCCGACTGAGCCGCGCCGGCGTCGATGTCGCCGGCGTGGAGCACCGCGCACTCACGCTCGCCGATCTCCTCGAACGAATCGTCCGCATGAAGGCGGGGGCCCGATGAGAAGCGCCATCGCCATGATTCGCGCACGCTGGATCGCCGCCCGGAGCTACCGGCTCAGGATGATCTTCTCCGTCGCGTCGCTCCTGGTCAGCATCGTGCCGCTCTACTTCGTGGCGAACGCGCTCCAGCCGATCATGGCGGAGAAGATCGCGGCGGAGGGCGGGCAGTACTTCGGCTTCCTCGTCGTCGGGATGACGACGTACCTGCTCCTCCCCGTCGCCGTCAACGCCCTCGCCAACGAGGTCGGCGCCGGTATCAGCACCGGCGTCCTCGAAGCAATCCTCGGCACGCGCTCCCGGCTCCCCGGCATCTTCGCCGGGATGATCGGCTTCGATCTCCTCTGGACCGGGTTGCGCGCGTGCATCATGCTCGTGACCGCATGGATCCTCGGCGCCGCGATCCTCTGGTCGCAGATCGGGACCGCCCTGCTCATCCTCGCCCTCATCGTCCTCGCCTACCTCCCCTTCGGGTTGATCGGATCGGCCATGGTCATCGCCTTCCGCACCACCGGTCCGCTCCCCCAGGGGGTGCTCACGATCTCCGCGCTCCTCGGCGGGGTCTACTACCCGACCCAGGTGATCCCCTCGTGGATCGAGTCCGTCTCCGCATTCGTGCCCCTCACCTACGGGCTGCGCGCCCTGCGCCACACGATCCTCGAAGGGCTGCCGCTCACCGCCGTGCTCCCCGATCTCGGCGTCCTCTGCGTCTTCGTGGTCGTGCTCATGGGAGTCGGCGCGATCTCCATACGAGGTGCCCTCGCGTACGCGCGACGGGCCGGGACTCTCTCGCACTACTGATGTCGACCCGCGCGGACCGTTCGGGCCCAGGCGCCGCGACGCGCACGACCATGCGGATCAGACCCGCGACCCTCCTCCCCTCGCGCCCCGGTGCCGGACCCGCGGAGACCGTCGGTGCGGTGCCCGGACTCCGTCGATGCGCGCCGTGGGGCTCGCTGGATGGGGGACGCATCACATGGTGCGCCGGTGCAACGCGGCTCGGGAGCGGAACGGGTCGGCTGGTGGTGTAAGTCGTTGTCGTTTGGTGACGTCCGCTCCGGCACCCTATTTGCTTGTCAGGAGGCCAGTAGCATCGGTTCGCAGCGTCGTGATCCACCCGAAAAAAGCGACCGCCTACGCAAGGGCGTGTGGGATCGAGAGGCAGCGGTGTTCCGATGACCTCCTCCAAGGTGTGTTGACGACGTGAGTGCCATCGTCGGTGTTTTCGGCAGTCGCCTTCCGTTGTCCGACGAGTCCGTGCGAGCCATGCTCGGCCGCATGGCCGACCGGGGCATCGACCGGGTCGGGGTGTGGCGAGGAGAGGGTGCACTGCTCGCCGTCGGACGTTACGACTGGGAGCTCGACGATGGGTTCGCCGGACGGGTGTTGATCGCCGAGGACGGGGATCTGGTGGTTGCGGCGGATGCCTCGCTCTACTACCGCGACGCGCTGCGCCGCGCCCTCGCCGCCCGTGGAGTGACACCGGCGCAGGACACGCCGGCGCACCTCATCCTGGCCGCCTACCGGGCGTGGGGCGACGCCTGCCTCGATCACCTCGACGGCGATTACAGCTTCATCCTCTGGGATGGCGCGCGGCGGCGGGCGTTCTGCGCCCGGGACTTCGGGGGCAAGCGCCCCCTCCATTACGCGGACCTCGGGGGGGAGCTGGTCGTGGCGTCGACGATCGGAGGCGTCGTCGCGCACCCGCGCTGCCCGGACGAGCTGAACCTGGCCATCATCGCCGGCACGATCGCGGGGATGCACTTCTCCGCGGGGCCGGAGACGTGCTACACCGCCGTGCGCGTGCTCCCCAACGCGCACCGGCTCTCCTGGGCCGACGGGCGTCTCGACGGCCCTATCCGCTACTGGGAGGCGCCGGTGAATGCGGAGCCGAGCCGGCTCTCCCACGCGGAGGCCGCCGAGGAGCTGCGGGAGGTGCTCGCGACGGCCGTGGCCGAGCGGTTGCGGCCCGGCGAGACGAACACGGTGTGGATGAGCGGCGGCTGGGACTCGACCTCCGTCTTCGGCGCGGCGTGCCACGCGATCGAGCGGGACGGGCTGGACGTCCAGGTCCGGCCGGTCTCGATCAGCTACCCGGAGGGCGACCCGGGGCGCGAGGACCACTGGATCCAGGCGATCGCCGATCGCTGGAACGTGCCGATCCACTGGATCGACATCGCGGACATCCCGTTCCTGGAGCGGGAGGAGGAGCGGGCCGAGCGGCGCGACGAGCCGTACGCGCACCTCTACGAGCGCTGGAACGCGTCGCTCGCCGCGGGGAGCCATGCGTGCGGTTCGAGGATCGCCCTCGACGGGAACGGCGGCGACCAGCTCTTCCAGAACTCGGACATCTTTCTCGCCGACCTCTTCCGCCAGGGGCGCTGGGTGACCCTCGTGCGGGAGTGGCGGGCGCGGCCACGCGGCGGGTTCAGGCCGTTCTTCGCGATGGCCATCCAGCCGAACCTGTCGCCGTGGATGCATGCCCTGGCCACCCGGATCCGTGGGGGGAGGCGGCTCAGGCACTACCTCGAGCGCGGGGTCCCGCCGTGGATGGACGCGGACTTTGCCGCGCGTCACGACCTCGAAGGTCGTGACCTGGAGTACATCGGGCGGCCGTTGAAGACCACCCACGCGCTCCGCGAGATCGACTGGCAGTTCACGAGCCTCTTCGTCTCCCGTGCCTTCAGCCTGATCACCGGCTGGGCGCTGAGGCACGGCGTCGAGGTCCGCTCCCCGCTGTCGGACCGTCGGGTTATCGATCTGGCGTTGTCGAGGCCGTGGTGGGAGCGCTCCTCCGGCAAGGAGACGAAACGGTTGCTCCGGAGCGCCATGCGGGGGCTATTGCCGGACGAGGTCCTGGCGCCGCGTCCGCACCGCACCGGGATCACCGGGGGATACTCGCACCGCTGGATGGCCGAGGTCTTCCCCGCGCTCCTTGAGCGGACGCTGCGCAAGCCGATGATCCTCGAGGAGCTGGGCATCGTGCACACGGACGCGCTGCGGCGCGCGTGCGCCGAGTATCCGCGGCGCGGGGATGCCGCGACGCGGGTCAATCTCTACTACACGCTACAGGCCGAGCTCTGGTTGAGGGCACGGCTGTGGGAACGGGCGAATCGCGGGGAGCCCGGGAAGGCCGTCGCCGGGGTCGCCAGGGAGGACAGGAACCAAGGAAGCGCAGTCGCCGTTGCGCGTTGACGACATCGGGGTGTGATCCTGTCGAATGTCGACAGGCTGTGCGGGCCAGTTGCCCGTGACTCTTGCGCCAGAGGAGGGCGTATGTACGTCAAGCCGCAGCTGGAACGGTTTGGGTCGGTCCGTGAGCTGACCCAGCTCGGTCTCGACCGGGACTGCGATGGCGGGATCCACGGGATCGGCGACGGCACCCTCGTTGGTTGCTACGACAGCGGCCGCTCCTGACCCGCTGGTCTCGCCCGGGGGGCCATGGCCCCCCGGGTTCGCCGCCGACGGACGGTGGGCGAGGGCGGTAGCATCCGATCCCGGGTCAGATGGCCACGCCTCCTGGTTTCGACAAGAATAAGATCTCCCCATGTCGCCGAGTGATGATGCGGTCGGGAGCGGAGTTGCGGATCTCGGTCCTCGATGTCGCCGGGGCGATCATCGGTGACGGCATGGGGGAGGATAGCACCCGTTGAATGGGTGCGTGGTCGCGGGGTAGACGGCGTGGAGTTGGGTTCGAGCCCTCCCCGAGCGCAGACGCGAGTACCGGATTTCCCTGCCAACGAAGGGCAGGCTGTGCGGGCCAGTTGCCCGTGATCCTTGCGCCACAGGAGGGCGTATGTACGTCAAGCCGCAGCTGGTACGGTTCGGGTCGGTGCGTGAGCTGACCCAGCTCGGCGCCAGGGAAGACTGCGACGGCGGGGTCTTCGGGAACGCCAACGGCAGCAGCGCGTTCTGCTACGACAGCGGCCGCTCCTGACCCGCTGGTCTCGCCCGGGGGGCCATGGCCCCCCGGGTTCGCCGCCGACGGACGGTGAGCTAGGGCGGTAGCATCCGATCATCCGATCCTGATTCGGTGGGCGACGCCGCCGGGTGCCGACGAAGGTTGGACCCCCGCGTCGCCGGGCGACGATGCGGTCGGGAGCGGAGTCGCGGTTCTCGTCCTCGATGTCGTCGGGGCGATCCTCCGTGACGACGTGGGGGAGGACAGCGACTGTGGATTGCGTGCGTGGTCGAGGGATAGACGGCATGGAAGTCGGTTCGAGCCCTCCCCGAGCGCAGACGCGGGTATCGGAACTTCCTGCCACCGAAGGGCAGGCTGTGCGGGCCAGTTGCCCGTGACCATTGCGCCAGAGGAGGGCGTATGTACAGTAAGCCGCTGCTGCAGCGGTTTGGTACGGTCCGTGAGCTGACACAGCTCGGCTTCAGCCAGGACTGCGACGGCGGGATCTTCGGCATTGGGGCCACCGACGGCGATTGGCTCTTCTGCCACGAGGATCGGAGCCGCTCGTAACGTTCGGCGACGAGTTCCGGGGGGCTCGGCCCCCCGGAACTCGTTATCGTCTACACGGGGGTGCGCAGACGGAACCCCATGCATGATCCGGACGCCAACGCCGTGAGGCGCACGTGACGAATCGCCTACCGCGCAGTGGGCTGTTGCTCTCTCCGGAAGCTCGCTTGCTGCTCCACGCGATCGACCCGTCCCGGGACCCGGCGGCAGTCGCGGCCGTGGTGCGGGAACCGGAGTTCGACTGGGAGCGGCTCGTCGCGCTGGCCGAGCGCGAGAAGGCGACGGTCGCGCTTTGGGAGCTGTTGCGGGGGCTTGCGGTGGGTGCCGGACCGGAGAGCGGTAGCGAGGCAGGCGTCGTGCCCGAGCAGGCGTCGTCGTGGATCGCGGGGGTTGCGCGCTACACGCAGTTCCGCATGCTGCGGATGGAGCAGCTCCTGACGAAGGTCCTCGACACGCTGGCGGGGGAGGGGATCGACGTCGTGCTGCTGAAGGGCGCGGGGTTGGTCATGACGGTGTACGGCTCGTTCTCCGCGCGCCCGATGTACGACCTGGACCTGCTCGTGAAGCCGGACGAGGGCGAGCGGGCCTGGAACGCGCTCCGCGGTGCCGGTTGGGTTCACGATGCGGAGGCCTGCCCGCCGGCGTTCTACGCGTCGCACTATCATCTCCCCCCCCTCGACGATCCGCTGCGGACCGGTCTCTCGGTCGAGCTGCACACGGCACCGACCGATGGGGCTGTCCTGCTGCCGGGCGAGCTGATCTGGAAGGACGCGCGGGAGCTGCAGGTGCACGGTCGTCGCGCGTTCGTCCCCACCCCCGAGCATCAGGTGCTGCACCTCGCGGCGCACTTCGCCTGGACGCACGGCCTTGCCTCGGCGGCCTGGCGGACCTTCCGGGACCTGAACCAGCTGATCGCGCGCACCTCCCTCGATTGGGATGCGATCGTGCGCGCGGCCGGGCCGGCCCGGGCGAAGTCGGCGTGCTACTGGACGCTACGGCTCGCCCGGACCCTTGCCGGGATCCCGGTGCCGGAGGAGGTGCTGCGGGCGCTACGCCCGCCGCGACCCGAGACGGTCCTCAAGGTGCTCGAGCGGCACTACGCCGGTGGCCTCTTCCAGTTCAGCCCGGCGCCGTGCCCATCCGTTCGGGTCTCGCAGGCGCTGTGGTCCGCCGGGATGGCGCCCCGCTGGTCCGGCCACGGTGCCGAGAGACCGTGGCACCGGGGCGAGGTGTGGGCGGAAGCGCACGGAATGGGCGGAACGGCGCCGTTCCTCCAACGACTTCGCGGTCACGCCGATCGAGGGGCGCAATGGATGCGCTATCTGGTCGGGATCTTCCGCGATGGGCACCCGTTCGGCACGGGTTTCGGCACCCGCGGTTCGGTATCGTACGGTCGCGGGGCGAAATAGGTCGGCGGGCGTCACATCATCGGTCCATCCTCGACTCCATCGCCCGCAGACCCTCGCGGAAGCGACGACGCTCTTCGGGCGTCATGCGCTCCCAGCGGTCGGCCCAGCTCTAGTCGACGCGGCCGCTGAATCCGAGTCCGCGCAACCCGCCGAAGGCGCAGGGGATCCGCCGGAATGCGCACCGCGGGGTTCCCCGACCCCGCCATCGCCGAGATCAGCGAGAGCGTGCGCTCCGGGCGCCGCGCGGCGATGATCTGCGCGACCATCCCTCCCATCGAGACGCCGAAGAGGTGGGCGCGGTCCACGGAGAGGGCATCGAGGAGCCCGACCGCGTCGTCCGCGATGTCGTCCAGGGTGTACGGTAGCGACGGCGTCCGCCCGCGGCCAGGGCGCCGAGGATGGATCCCCAGTCCGGGAGCCCTGCTTCGACGAAGTGGGTGGAAAGACCGACGTCCCGAGGATCGAAGGTAATGACTCGGTACCCGCGCTCCGCCAGCCCCTCGATGAGCGCAGGCGGCCATTCCGTTAGCTGCATCGCCGTCCCGGGGATCAGCAGGATGGGCTCACCTCCAGCCGCCCCTGCGGTCGCGTAGCGCAGCACGATCCCGTTGACCGCGGCCTCGCCCTCCACCCACGCCGTCGACTGCGCGGAGGCGGGGAGGGGAAGGGCAAGGGTGGCGACCAGGATGGCGAATACCCCCGCGAGGGCGAGCCCGGCGCGGCAGGCGCCGAGGGGGGGCGAGCCCGCCCTCGCGATCCGCTTTCCGGACGCCCGCCCGCACCACACTCGAGCACGCCTCGTCGTATTCACTGCTTTCCTCCGTAGCTCGGGTCATCGTGGTCAGGGTCCACGATCGGGTAGACGCGCGAGCACCCCGGATATTGTATTCCGGTCCGAGCCCGGCCCCACCCCCGCCCCGATCCGCGCCGGGATCACGAGCTCCGCAGGGATGGCGCGCAGCAGTTCGGCGACCAGGGCTTCGATGAGCCGCCGCTTCAGGTAGGTATTCCCCCGGATCAGCCGGATCCGTCGGGTGGGCTGGGGCGGGGCGAAGGGACGTACCCGCGTCCGCTCCGCCTCCGTGAGGTGCACGACGGCAAGGTAGGGAAGGAGCGTCAAGCCGCCGCTCGAGTCGACCAGCCGCTTGAGCGTCTCCAGGTTGCCGCTCTCGAACCGGAGCGGGCGCGATCGGTTCGACGGACGGTCGCGTTCCCGGCAGAGCTGGAGCACCTGGTCCCGGAAACAGTGCCCTTCGTTCAAGAGCCAGAGATCCTCGAGACGTAGGTCCTCCGCCTCGAACCACGGCTCCCCCCAGAGCCGGTGCCGCTCCGAGACATACCCGACGAACGGCTCGTCGAAGAGCGGCTGCTCGACGATCCCCGGCTTGCCGATCTCGGTGGCGACGAGCCCGGCATCCAGGCGATCCGTGCGAATTCCCTCGACGATCTGGTCCGTGCGCAGCTCCTCGACCTCGAGAACGAGGCCGGGGTGGCAGCGGGCGAGATTCGAGACGACGAGGGGGAGGAGATATGGAGCCAGCGTCGGGAGGATCCCGATCCGCAGCTCCCCCACGATCTTGCCATCCGCCTCTGCGACCAGCTCTCGCACCCGCTCGGTCTCTCGAAGGACCACTCGCGCCTGCTCGATGACCCGTCGGCCGAGGTCCGTCGGCTCGACCGGCTGCTTGCTCCGGTCGAAGATCTCGATCCCCAGCTCCCGCTCCAGCTTCCGGATCTGCATGCTCAACGTCGGCTGGGTGACCTGGCAGTGCTCGGCCGCCCGGACGAAGTGACGGAAGGTATCGACCGCCACGATGTAGGTCAGTTGAAGGAGCGTCACGCATCGCCTCCCGGCATGGCAGGGCCTCGTGCCGCAATCATCGCGGCGTGTTTCATAGATGGAATCGATCGATAGATTGTCAAGATCGATTTGCTCTATGGATCAGGATCGCCTAGCTTCGGCGGAGCCGGAGGGAAGGTATCAACCCAGACCAGAACACCGGAGGGGAGATATGGCCGATGTGAAGACGCTGACGACGGCGAACGGCACGCCCGTTGACGACGACCAGAACACCTTGACGGCGGGTGCGCGCGGGCCGGCGCTCCTGCAGGACATCCATCTGATCGAAAAGCTGGCGCACTTCGACCGGGAGCGGATTCCCGAGCGCGTGGTCCACGCGAAGGGCGCGGGGGCGTGGGGGTACTTCGAAGTGACGCACGACGTGACGAAGTACACCCGGGCGAAGTTCCTCTCGGAGATCGGCAAGCGCACGGAGGTGTTCGTGCGCTTCTCGACGGTGGGTGGGGAGAAGGGGTCGGCGGACACGGAGCGCGACCCGCGCGGCTTTGCGGTGAAGTTCTACACCGAGGAGGGCAACTATGACATGGTGGGGAACAACACCCCGGTCTTCTTCATCCGCGATCCGCTGAAGTTCCCCGACTTCATCCACACGCAGAAGCGCCATCCGGGGACGAACCTGAAGGACCCGGACATGTTCTGGGATTTCCTGTCGCTGACGCCGGAGTCGGTGCATCAGGTCACGATCCTCTTCTCGGACCGGGGCACGCCGTACAGCTACCGGCACATGAACGGCTACACGGGCCACACCTTCAAGTGGTACAACGAGAAGGGCGAGTATTACTGGGTGAAGCTGCACTTCAAGACGGAGCAGGGGATCCGGAATCTGACGCGGGAGGAGGCGGTGCGGCTGGCGGGGGAGGACCCCGATTTCGCGACGCGTGACCTCTACCGTGCGATCGAGCGTGGCGAGTACCCGGCCTGGACGGTGTATGCGCAGATCATGACGCCGGAGCAGGCGCGGAATTACCGGTTCGACATCTTCGACATCACGAAGGTGTGGCCGCACGGGGATGTTCCGCTCCAGCCGGTGGGGCGGATGGTGCTGAACCGCAACCCGCGGAACTACTTCGCGGAGGTGGAGCAGGCGGCGTTCTCGCCGGGGAACCTGGTGCCGGGGATCGCGCCGTCGCCCGACAAGATGCTCCAGGGCCGGCTCTTCAGCTACCATGACACGCACCGTCACCGGCTGGGCGGGAACTACCAGCTCCTGCCGGTCAACCGTCCGCGGGGCACGGAGATGAACAGCTACCAGCGCGACGGCTTCATGCGTTTTGACGACAACGGCGGGGATGGGCCGAACTACTGGCCGAACAGCTTCGGCGGCCCGGAGCCGAGGCCGGAGGTCGCGGAGCCGCCGTTCGTGGTGGAGGGTGAGGCGGCGAGGCAGGCGTACGCGCACCCGAACGACGATTTCGTCCAGGCGGGTGAGCTGTACCGTCGCGTGATGACGGACGAGGATCGGGACCACCTGATCGGCAACATCGTGGCTCACCTGGGGAACGCGCAACAGCGGATCCAGTATCGGCAGGCGGCCCTCTTCTACAAGTGCGACCCGGAGTACGGCACCCGTGTCGCCGAGGGGCTCGGTCTGGACGTGGCGAAGGTCGCGGAGTTCGCGGCGATGACGCAGGCCGAGCGGGTGCGGGCCACGGCGGCCGACGCGGCTGAGGTTCTGCGTTGAGGTGAGGGCCCGGTCGCCGGCCCGCGCCCGTTCCGTTGCGGGCCGGCGGCGCTCCCGGGCCGGGCCGACCGCTCTTCCACGGTGGGCGGGCGGCTCAGAGCCACCCCTTCTCCCGGGCCATTCGCGCGGCCTCGACGCGGTTGGCCGCGCCGAGCTTGGAGATGGCGCTGGAGAGGTAGTTCCGCACCGTCCCCTCGGAGAGGAAGAGCCGGGAAGCGATCGCGGCGCTGGTGAGCCCCTCGGCGGCGAGGCGGAGCACCTGGCGTTCGCGGTCGCTGAGGGGGTCGCGCTCGGTCCAGGCCTCCCGGGCGAGCTCGGGGTCGATGGCCCGGCCGCCCGCGTGGACCTGCCTCACGGCGTTGGCCAGCGTCTCGGCGGGGCTGTCCTTGAGGAGGTACCCGGCCGCGCCGGCGTCGAGGGCGCGGCGGAGGTACCCGGCCCGTGCGAAGGTGGTCAGGATCACCACGCGGGTCGGGAGGCCCCGTCGCGAGACTTCGGCGGCGAGCTCCAGCCCCGTCATCTCGGGCATTTCGATGTCGGTGAGGAGGACGTCGGGGCGGTGGCGCTCCACGAGGCCGAGTGCCTCGCGGCCGTTCTCCGCCTTGCCGACGACCTCGATGTCGTTCTCGATCTCGAGGAGTGCGGCGAGGGCGCCGAGCACCATCGACTGGTCTTCCGCGATCAGCACACGAATCATCGGTCGGCCTCAGCCCTTGGCTGCCAAGAGGAGCGATCGTTCGGCGTCGGGGGGCGGCGGGGCGAGGGGGACCCGGACCTCGAGTCGCAATCCTCGCCCCGAGCTCCCCGGGCCGCGGGACACGTGCCCGCCCAGCGCCTCGACCCTTTCGCGCATCCCGCGCAACCCGTTCCCTTCCGGCGCGTTTCCGGCTCTCCCGTCGTCTTCGACCTCGAGGATGCACGCCGACGATTCCGGTTGGAGCCGGATCCGGCACGCCGTCGCGCCGGAGTGCCGGACGACGTTGGTGACGGCTTCTCGGAGCGCGAGGGCGAGGGTCTCCTCGACGGCGCGTCCGAGCGACCTCGCCTCGACGGCGATCTCCGCCCGGATCCCGGCCGCGCCCAGGAGGGCGCGAGATTGCTCGATCTCCTCGGCAAGGGATGCGCGGTAGCCGCGGATCGTCTCGCGCACCTCCTTCAACGCCTTGCGCGCGACCTGCTCGACGTCGCGGATCTCCCGGGCCGCCCGTTCCGGGTCGCGGGTGGCGAGCTTCGCGGCGAGCTCGGACTTCAGGACGATCAACGAGAGCGTGTGCCCGAGGACGTCGTGCATGTCCCGGGCGATGCGTTCGCGCTCGGCGATGGCGGCGAGGTGCTCGATCTGCTCCTGCGCGAGGCGGAGTTTCATATCGGCCCGCCGGGCCTGCATCTGGTGGAGGCTCACGAACCCGATGAGCAACGGGAAGCTTACGGCGGTGATCCAGTAGAAGAGCGGCGCCGCAACGGCCCAGGAGGTGAGGAGGCCGGCGAGGGCGACGAGACCGATCGCGACCGCGCCGGTCCTGTAGCGCTCCACGTACGCGCCGAAGCACGCCGCGTAGATGAAGAAGACGGACGACCCCGCGTTGATGGGTGCGAAGGCGGCGCCCAGGAGCGTCTGGATCGCGATGATGAGCAGGAGCTCCCGTCCCCGCGCCCAGTACCCTCGGAAGTAGGAGACCAGGAAGACGCAGATGCCGAGCAGGGTCGCCGCGGTGTAGCCGCCCGTCAACGTCCCCCCGCGCCATCGCACGGCGGGATCGACGAGGAAGATCGTCAGGTAGATCAGCCACGCGTAGGGCGCCCATCCGAGGTACCGGTCGGCGGGGATCAGCCCCCGCCGACGGGGTCGGCCGGCCGCGTGGGCCGGATCCGTCATTGTCGGCTCCTCCATCCTCGAACTCCGGGCGCGCGGGGGGATTCTCATCGGATTCCCGTTCGGCGCAGGCGGAAATCGTCGATTTGGATCTCGAACTCGCCCGGCTGCGGGCCGCCGGCGATCAGTACGCCCATGACGTCGATTCCGTCGATGCCGAAGTCCGACCAGGCGAAGGCGATCTCGCGCCACTCGGCATCGGCGGTGAAGGTGCGTGTGAGGGGTGTGAACCCCTTCGACTGCGAGAAGATCATGACGCGGAACGTGCGGCCGTCGCTCCGGGCCCGGAAGGAGAATCCCCCGTACATCGAGAGGTCCACAGGCGACATCGGCTGCGTCCCCGGCGACCACATCGCGCCGTACCACGCATAGGGCACGGCGTCGGTGATCGTTCCGCGGATCGAGAGCGCGTGCCGGCTACCGTTCGCGCCCCCCTCCGCGACCTCGACGGTGCCGGTCGACGTCCCGCCGGCGTAATTGTCGGCCGACGGCATCCAGGATCCGATCCCGGTAGCCGGCGCGCCGGACTCGAAGTCGCTGATGAGGCCGTCTCGCAGGTCGGCGGGCGAACGGTTCGTCGCCGCGAGCGCGGCGGCGACCTGGCGGGCGAAGGCGTCGCGGTCGACCCGGACGCCGGCCTTCCAGACCCCCGCGATCGCGCGCGTCGCGGTGATCTCCCGGGTCGGGTCGCCCTCGACGAGGACGAGGTCGGCGCGCAGCCCGGGCGCGATCCGCCCGCGGTCCTCGAGGCCGAAGGCGCGGGCCGGCGCGCTCGTGGCGGCGGCGAGCGCCTCGACCGGGGTGAGCCCGGCCTCGACGAGGAGCTCGAGCTCGCGGTGCATTGCCGCGCCGTACGAGGTCCCAGGGTTCGGCGCGTCGGTCCCGGCGAGGATCGGGACCCCCGCGGCATGGAGCCGGCGCACCGTCTCCAGGGCGGGGGCGAGGCTAGCCTCCGGCGCGCGGGGGTTGCGCGGGAAGGCCGACGTCAACCCGCTGCGGCTGGTGGGGTGGAGGTAGGGCGAAAGGCGGTCGTCCTCGACGAGCGATGCCCCGCCCGGGGTCCCGGTGACGCTGACCAGCACCGTGAGCGTCGGGACCACGAACGCGCCGCGCGAGGCCGCGAGCTCGGCGAAGCCCTCGTCGGGGAGCCGGTCGGTGAAGAGGTGGACCAGCCCGTCCGCCCCCTCCTCGAGTGCGGTCCGCGCACTCGCCGCGTCGCCGATGTGGACGACCGCGGCTTTGCCTCGCCGGTGCGCCGCCTCGATCACCGCACGAAGCGTCGCGCGGTCGAGGGTGGGGTAGCTCAGGCCGTAGACGTGCCCGTCGTCGTAGACCGCCTTGATCCACTGCGACCCTTCGGCGATCCGGGCGTCGACGAAGGCCTGCGCCGAATCGGGCGAGGTCAGCGTCGGGATCGGTATGCCGAACTGCGTGCCGTGGCCCCGGGGCGCGGTCACCAGCGTTCCCGCCGAGTAGAGGTCGGCCCGGTCGTTCGCCCGGCCCGCCTCCTGCTCCTCTCGCAGGGTGCGGGCGAGCCGGGGGTCGCCGAACATGTCGAGGTGCGTCGTGACGCCGAAGACCAGCGCCTCGCGGAGCCCATCGCCGAAGGTGTGGGTGTGGGCGTCGATCAACCCGGGGAGGAGGGTCTTCCCCCTCGCGTCGATGACGACGGCGCCTCGCGGCGCCTCGATGGCGCGCCCGACCCTCGCGATGCGGCCGCCTTCGACGAGGACGTCGTGGTCCTCAAGAATGCGCTCACCGTCGAAGACGCGGGCGCCGCGGAAGAGCGTCGCCGTCTCCTGGGCGGCCAGAGGCGTCGCCACGGCGAGGAGGAGCGCCGCGGCGAGCGTCGACCGCGTGGGGAGTGCCCCGAGCCCCCGGGGTGCCCGGCGAGACCGGTGCGGCCCGCGGATCGGGTGTCCCCGACGCCGGGGGCGCACTCCTTGTCCCCGGAAGGTCACCTCCAACGCTCCGAGTTCTCTGCCGCAGGACCTCGCGTGCGAGGCTCGCATGGATCTCTCCGGTTCCTGGGTACGTTGCCGCAAGGCACCGCGCCTGCGCCGTCCTCCATAAGTTCGCCGAAGTCGGGGCGGGATGCCAATCTTCAACGTCACGACTTCTACGTGACGATCGTCATCTCCCAGCCGTGCGCGTCGAGGCGGCGCGAGGCACAGGCCCCGGGTACAGGCGACTGCGGGTCCAGGGGATCCACGGCGTGAACGCGGGCTCGAGGGGTCGGAGGGAGGGGGGCGGCGGGTGGGGTGCGTGATCCTCTCGATGGATGGAGTGAGCGGGCCCGAAGCGGAGTTCGTGCGGTTGGAGCACGGCCTCGAGCGGGAGAGGCGCGGGGCAGGGTGCCCCGCGCCCCCGGCCGCCCGCGCCTCTCCTGAACCGCTACGCTGCGGTCCCCGGCTCCTTCGCTCGCCGCCGCCCGAAGATGCTGCGGACCAGCGCGACCACGGCGATGGCGCCCGCGATGATGAGCTTCTTGGCGGCGAGAATCCCGGCGAGGAGGAGCTTGAAGAAGCCCGCCTTCGCCGCGGCCTTCCCGGCGATGAGCCCCGCGATGCCGTAGGCCGCGATACGGTCCACCCCTGGGACGAAATCGGCGTAGCGGTGGCCCGGGTTGAACTCCACGAAGTCGAGGACGCTCTTCATCTCCTCCTCGATCGTGGCGAACTGGTCCATCGTACCCACGGCGTTGAGTACCAGCACCCCGCGGCGGCCGAGGACGCGGATGTTGTAGTTGAGCGTATGGACCGGCTCGTCGCCGAAGCGGAGCTCCTTGGCCCAGTAGAGCTTGTGCGTGGCGGCGTCGTAGTGCGGCGGCGCCGCCCAGCCGATCAGCTCGACCGGCGCGTAACCGAGCTTTTCGCGTTCGGCGTTCGACGCCCGAGCGTCCTCCTGCATCTCCCGCAGCAGCGCGTCGTAGTCGATGGAAGCGGCGTCGTCGTCTGCAACGTAGCCATCTTCCTCGTACGTGATCACGACCGCCCACCCGTCGTCGGCCAGGGGGCTCACGGTTGCGGGGGTGAGCATCCCGAGGGGTTTCTCCCCGGGCGGGTTGCCCCACGCATCGACCAGCACCCGCTGGGCATCGTCCGGGCCGAGGAACCGGAACGATTCCGGCACGTTGAGGATGGCGAGGCCGTTGCCGAGCGTGATGATGCCCTGCTGGTAGCTCAGTGTAGCCTCGAACTCGGCGATGGCCTCGTGGGCGCCGGTCGGCTCCTGCGCGGCGACCGGCGCGAAGAACGCGGACCCGGCGAGCAGCGCGAGTGCGGTGGCTGTCCTCATCGATTCGTTTCTCCCTGAAGGGGGGCGTACGCCATGCGTACGGCACGGCGAACGGCTGCGCACCGGCGTGCCGGGTGCGGCCGATGGTCACGTTCGACCCGGTCGCTGCTCATGGGAACCGCGCCACGGGGTCGGGGCGCGGGTCGGGGAGAGGTGTAAGTCGCCGCGGTGGAATGGCCGCAGACGATCCATTATACGTCGACGAATCGAGATCCGCCATGCCGGCGCGCCCCCCGTCGCCCGCACACCCAGCCCCGACCGCGCCGGCCCACCCCGCAACCGTGACGGCCGCAGGATGCCCGGGGGCGTGGGGGGCGCCCCCAGCCTCGCGGCGAGCGGCCCGCCGACCCGGCCGGCGAGGCCATCCGCACCGAGATGATGGAGCTCCAGGAGCGGACGAAGACGGAGCTCGAGGCGGTCCTGAACGCGGATCCGCTCGAGAAGTACCGCGAGCTCCGAAAGGAGTGACAGAGCCGTGGCCCTCGCGACGGCGAGGCGCCCGGACCTCGGGCGTCGCGGTAGGCGGTGTCGAGCCGCTTCCCGCGCTCCAGCCCCAAATGACACGGGCCGGCCCATGGGCCGGCCCTTTCGCATCGCTCTACCTCGCCATCACCCCGCGTGAACCAGCTCCCGATCGCGCGGCCCGGCCCCCCGCTCCAACTTCCGGGCGTTCCGTCCGCGCCACGCCCGGAAGCGCCGCCACGCGAGCGCCACACCGGTCCAGACCAGGAGCACCGCCCCCGCCGACACCAGCCCCGCGATCGTCTGTCCCAGGAGCCCGGCCACCTCGCCCGTATGCGCGAAGCGGAGGATGCTCCGCGCCCTGCGGCCGGGGGAGTTATCGGCGAAGGTCTCCCACTTCACCTCCTCGCCCGTGACCCGGTCGAGGACGAGCTGCGCGCGCTTCTGCGGCTGACCGCCATCCCCGCGGTCGATCGCGAAGGTGACCGGGTCGCTCGCCGAGCCCGGGATCTGGAGCGTGATGCTGCGCCAGCCGGGGAGCCGGGACTCCGCCCGCGCAACCAGCGCATCGACGCCGTCCATCGGCTTCGGAGCCGTCCCCACGTCGGCTCCATCGAGCCCGGTCGCGACGGCCTCCCGCGATGTGCCTCGGCCCCGGGGCTCACCCCCACGCTCCGGCGCACCTCCGGCTCGGGGCCCGCCGCGCTCCGTCCCAGCACCGGCCCTATCCCCCGCACCCGCGCCGCCACCCGCACCGGCTCTCGCACCCGCACCCGGACCGCCACCCCCGCCCCGCGCTGCCGCCGCCGGCGGAGTCTCGCCCGCCAGCCGATAGACCAGGTCGCTCGCCCACGGGTACGAGATCACCACCCCCGAGGCCACCACGATCGCCAGCGGAACCACGGACCAGAGCCCGACGACGTTGTGCCAGTTGAAGTCCCGCGCCTTCCCGCTGAGGCCCCGGCGGAAGAAGAGCACGTTCAGGAACGCCTGGCGGGTCCAGTTGCGAGGCCACCAGAGGTAGAACCCGCTCAGCACCAGGAAGAGGAAGCCGAGGTTGCACGCCCCGGTGATCGCGCGCCCCAGGGCGCGGTGATCGCCCTCCGCCCCGAGCCACCGATGCCAGGCGACGACGACGCGAAAGAAGCTCCGCACCGCTTCGTTCCCGTGCCCCAACACCTCTCCCGTGTACCCGTTCACGAAGGCCGTGCGACCACGGCCGAATGCGACTTCCACCGGCCGCTTCGGGTCGGCGTGCCACTTGATCGACGTCGGCTCCCCACCCTCGACCTCGCGGACCCGCGCCAGCAACGCCTCCGGACCCAGCCGCTCCGCCCCCGGCGTCGGTGGACCCGCGGCCAGCCCCCGCGTGTCCGCCCACGCCGTGATCTGCCGCTGGTACGTCAGCAGCACGCCGGTCGCCGACATGATCAGGACCACCACCCCGACGAAGAGCCCCGTCACCAGGTGGGCCCAGAAGATCACCTTTCGGAAGAGTCGCATCGCGATGCTCACCCGCGCGAGTCGATTCGTTGGCCCGCCGCCGGAGCCCCAGCCGCGCGGCGACGTTGCGATTGAGATTCGTTCTCAATTGGCCGCGCAAAATACTCGCGCAGGGGAGTGGCGTCAAGGAGCCATAGGAGGAGGAGAGCGAGCACTTCGGCCTGTCCGGGTGCCGGGCGCGGCCCGGCGGCCTGTCGGGGTACCCGTCGCGTCGGGCAGGGCCCGGTGCGGTGCCCTGCCCGGAGTCGCGTGGTGTTCGGCTGCGGTCCGCATGGCGTTCGTCCAGGCGCCGCGCGCCGTCCGGTAGTGGCCCGCGTGGCGTCGGGTCGTGGCGTGCGCGGCGTATCGGAAGGCCCGGTGCTGCGCCGGATCGGGTCCGCCACGGCCCGTAGCGCCCCCTCCCTTGACGTCCGCGGCCGGCCGCTCTATCTTGCCCGCCAATTGAGAACGATTCTCAAGTTCAATCAAGACCGGGTACGGTGGCGCACGGTGAACGCGCGCGAGACCGCCGGCTCGGAGGTGGGATACGATGAAGGCATTACGGATGAGGGTTCGAGGAAGCGGCCCGTGGATCGGGGCCGCGGCGGCGATCCTGGCGACGGCGGGGCTCCCCGGTGGGGCGGCCCGGGCCCAGACGGGGGCGGCCGCGCAGGATACCGTGACGTCGCCGATCCCTCTCGAAGAGCTTGTGGTGACGGCATCGGGGTTCGAGCAGAAGCGCATCAACGCGCCGGCGAGCGTGACCGTCCTGGTGCGCTCTGTCATGGGGCAGCAGCGCAACAACAACCTGGCGGAGCTGCTGGCGAACATCGAGGGGATCGACGTCGGCGACGCGGTCGGGAAGACCGGGGGTCCGAGCATCAGCCTCCGCGGGATGCCGAGCGACTACACGCTGATCCTGATCGACGGCCGTCGTCAGAATCCGGCGGGGAACGTCACGCCGAACGGATTCGGGGACACTTCGACGGGGTTCCTGCCGCCGTTGTCGATGATCGAGCGGATCGAGGTGATCCGCGGGCCGATGTCGACGCTCTACGGATCGGATGCGATGGGCGGGGTGATCAACATCATCACCCGCCGGACGGGGTCGCGTTGGAGCGGCTCGGTGGGCACGGACGCCACGCTCCAGGAGGACTCGGGGTTCGGGAACACGTACTCCGGAAACGTGACGGTCATGGGGCCGGTGGTGCCGGATCTCCTCACGCTTGCGCTGCGCGGGAGCCTGCGTCACCGGGAGGCATCGGACCTGAAGCCGACGGGTGAGGTGGGGGAGGGGGTGACGATCAGCAAGCGGGGCCCCAGCCCGGTCGAGGCGGATGTGTACACGGTGGGCGCGCGGCTCACCTTCACCCCGACGCCGTCGCAGGAGATCGGAGTCGACGTCGACCGTGCGCGGCAGGTGTACGACAACTCCGAAGGCCAGCTCGGCACGCTCGATCGCCCCGACGCGACTCCTCCGGTCTACCGCGGTTACGGCCCGGAGCAGCGGTTCTACCGCGACCAGGCGACGCTCTCGCACACCTGGCGCTTCGGTTCCGGGATGTGGCAGGCGAGCCTGATGCGGAACACCACGGAGACGCTCGGCCGCACGATCCCCGAGGGGACTCCCGGGGGGCCCCCGGGGAGCGGCGCGCCCGACAAGCCGGCCGGTGCGCCGAGGACGCTCGAGTCGACGAACACCGTCTTCGACGCCAAGGCGGTCCACGGCGCCGGCCGGCACATGCTCACGGTGGGAGGGCAGTTCTGGGATGCCCGCATGGTCGACGGCGTGGCGCTGGAGCCCTTCGAGTTCACCCAGTGGTCCCTCTTCGTCGAGGACGAGTGGCGCATCGTCGAGCCCCTGGCGCTCACCGTCGGCCTCCGGCGCGACGACCACAGCACCTTCGGGGGACACATCAGCCCGCGCGCTTACCTGGTCTGGAACGCATCACCCGATTGGACCTTCAAGGGCGGAGTCAGCCAAGGCTACAAGACGCCGCGCGTCGAGCAGCTCGTGGATGGGATCATCGGCTTCAGCGGCCAGGGCACCATCGCCCTGATCGGGACGCCGAGCCTCAAGCCGGAGAAGAGCACCACGACCGAGATCGGCGCGTACTACAGCGTGCCTTCGGGGTTGAGCGTCGGCATCACCCTCTTCGACAACCAATTCACCGACAAGATCGCCGAGGGGACCCCGGTGCCGAACTGCACCTTCGCCTTGGCGCCGAACCGGCCGGGGTGCGTCAACTACGGCGACTTCCCGCTGCAGGAGACCTTCCGTCAGAGCGTGAACGTGGACGAGGCGGTGACGCGCGGCGTCGAGGCGAGCGCCACCGTCCCGCTGGGCGAGGCGTGGTCGGCCTCGGGGAACTACACGTACACCTGGAGCGAGCAGCGCAGCGGCGAGAACAAGGGGTTCCCGCTGACCAACACCCCCCGGCACATGGCCAACGCCAGCGTGCGGTTCCAGCCGAGCGACCGCGTGAGCGGGTGGCTTCGCGGCGAGTATCGCAGCAAGCGGGCCCGGAGGACGACCGCCGCCCCCGACCCGGCGTACGAGGCCCTCGGCGACTACAAGGCCTACGGCCTCGTCCACCTCGGCGGATCGTACGCCCTGGGCCGGGGCGTGACCCTCAGCGCGACGATCTATAACCTCCTGGACACCGACTTCCTGCGTTTCGCGGCCTACCAGGGGACTCCGACCGCCGCGAACCCTTCGGGGATCTACTACACCAGCGTGTACAACAACCACCAGGAGGGTCGTCGCCTCTGGCTCTCGCTCGCGTACGACTTCTGAGGCTCGCCTCACGCGATCGGGGTCCGTGGTGGAGGGCGGGGGTGGGGGACACCCCCGCCCCCGCCTTTTCGTACACGCATCCTGCGCGCACGACCGCCTCGCCGAGACGGCGCCGCGGCTACGCGTTCTCGGAGGCGATCCCCACCCGCGACCGCACGAGCTTTGCCGTCGTGACGATCTGGCCGACGTGCCGGGCCGTGTGCTCCGCGATGTGGAAGAGGAGCCCGAGCTTCGTGCTGGGGAGACGGGCGCGGCCCACCTCGCGGGGGTCGAGGAGCGTCGCGGGGTCGGTGCGGCGGAGCACCTCCAACACCCTCCGCGTCGCGGCCACGGCATCCCGCACGAGCGCCGCCGCCTCCGCCGGCGGCTCCCCAGGGTCCCCCTCTCGGCGTAGTGCTTCCCGTTGCGCCTCGTCGAGCTGGCCCCCTTCCGCGTACGTCAAGAGCCGGTCGATGCTCCCGGCCACGTGACGGAGGTGGAAGCCGATCGAGGCGACGCCGCCCGGCCGCGCCCAGAGCTCCTCCACCCCCAGGCCGGCGGCCGCGAGCTCCAGCTCCTCCCCTGCCTGCACGAGGGCGTGGGCCACGGGCTGGAGCCAGGGGTCGATCCCCTCGATCGGGCCCCGCAGCCACGCCTCGGGCCGCCCGGCGCTCACGACCCCTCCTGCCGACTCGCGGCCGCCACGGGCTCGACCTCGATCAGGCGATCCAGCCGCACGACCTCCCCACCGCTCAGCCGCACGAACTCCTCGCCGCCCGCCGCGTAGACGTCCTCGATCCGCGCCACGACCTCACGCTCCTCGCCGGCGGGATCACGGTAACGGACCGCACAGCTCCGGCGCAGCGTCGCCAGCGACTCCAGCCGGTCGTGAAATCCGCATGCGACCGGCGCGTACCTCGTGTCACCATTCATTTCTCTCCTCCGGTTTCGGGCCGCGCGGCTCCGACCTCCTCTGGCCCGAGGAGGGGCGGTGAGCCGCCGGTGCACCACGGCGTGCGTCGCCCTCACCCCCACCTCCACCGCCTCATTATCGAGGCTGCATCCCCATGAGCGCCCGCATCTCGGCGGCCGTGAGGTGGGTCACCATGGCGATCCCCTCGAGCCCGATCGGGAGCTCGCCATCCAGCCCCGCAAGGTTCAACGTCTGGGCGTACAGGCCCCGGACCGTCCCGAGCATCGACCGCTCCTCCTCCGGCGGGAGGTCGGGGAGCCTCACGCGCCCCGCATCCACCGCCGGCGCCAGCGGGTGCCAGTACACCTGCTGCCACGCCGGGAGGCGGTCGTAGACCTCGCGCCCGATCGCCCACTCCACCTCGATGAGCGGCTCGCCCGCCCCGCTCTCCCGGAAGACCAGCCCCTGGAGCACGCCCTCCCGGATCGACTTGAAGTAGTGATGCATGCGGTACTCGCGGTCGCGGAGGTAGTGCGTCGCCACCAGGTGCGTGTCGTACCCGGCCAGTGGGCCGGCCGCCGCGCCACCCCCCGCACCCCCCTGCGCCGTCGCGCCCCGAACTCCGGCCCCCGCCGCCCCCACCACCCCGCCGATCGCGAGTGCAGCCACGATCCACGACGTCCGAACCCGATCCCCGTTCCTTCCGCTCATGATCACCTCCGTCGCATGGTCCCGGCGCGGCCCCCGGATGACGATCGGCGGCCGTCACGATGATGGTTCGGAGTCCTGATCAATGTCCAGGGACAGTGGAAAGGATCTCCGACACCTGGCTCGGCGGCGTCGCGATTCCGGTCCGGCAGGGCAACGGCCGCGCTCAGTCCCGCGTGCCCGAGCCCGCCGCGTAGAGCTCCCGGATCCGCTCCAGCGCCTCGGTCCCTGCGGCTTCGTGTTCGGCGCAATCCACGCGCAGCCCGGCATCGCCGAACGGCGCGTCCACCAGGGCGCAATGGTGCGGGCGGTCGGGGTCGGCGTGCCGATTCGGCCGGAAGAACCGGCAGGTGACGCACATGCGCGAAGGGGCGATGCGGCCCTGCTCCTGGAGGGAGAGGATTACCTTGACCACGGACCGGAGCAGGATCTTCCGCTCCTCCTCCGAGAGGGCGTCGACCGCGGCGGCCAGGGCGTCGGGCCAGGCGGCGGTCTCCTCCGCGACCTCGCGCCCGGCCTCGGTCAGGCGGACGGCGAGGGCGCGGCCGTCGTCGGGCGACCGGTCCCTCCGGACGAGCCCCTTGCGCTCGAGGGCGGTCAAGGCGTCGGTCACGGTCTGGGGCGTGATCGCGAGCCGGTCGGCCAGCTGGCCGGCCCGGAGGGGCGAGGCGTGGGCCCGGAGTGCGCCGAGGATCTCGACCTGCGTGGGTGTCAGTCCACGCGGCATCGCCTCGCGCCAGGCGTGGCTCCGCAGCGCGGTGCTGATCCGCGAGAGCCCGATCAGGATGTGGATTTGAGTGTCCACGTCTACGGGGCCGGTCCAGTGGGGTGGTATGGTACGGACTCCTGAATATTTGGGGGTGGGGGGGCAAGGTCAATGGGGCCGGGGGCGGCGGGGGCGGCGCGGCGCGCGGGGGGAGGCGCTGCGCGCGGGGGGGGCGCGGAGCGCGGGGGCGGCGCCCCGGGGGCGCGGGGGCGCAGAGCGCGGGGGAGGCGCTGCGCGCCGGGATGGCGCTGGGCGCGGGGGCGGTCCGGGGGGCTTCAAGCGGCGGCCTGTTTCGGCCCGGGTGCCTGTGTTCCGTGGGAGGTTCGCAAGGGCAGCCACAGGGTGAAGATGGAACCCTTTCCGATCTCGCTCTCGACGGTGATCTCGCCGCCGAGGGCGTGGGCGATGTGACGGCTGATGGGGAGGCCGATCCCCGCGCCTTTCTGGTCATCCGCCGACCGGAACCGCCGGAACTCCTGGAAGAGGAACCGCTGCTGGTCCTCGGGAATTCCGGGTCCGGTGTCGGCGACGGCCACGGCGAGCCAGCGGCCGGGGCCGGGGGCGGGTGGGCCATCGCGGAGGTCGACGCGTACCGTGACCTGCCCGGCGTCGGTGTATTTCAGGGCGTTCGAGAGGAGATTTCCGAGGACCTGGCGGATCCGTATCGGATCGGACCGGATCGGGGGGAGGGATGCGGGCAGGTCGATCTTCAGGTCGAGCCCCTTGGCCTCGGCCGTGGCGCGGTGCGCATCCGCGGCGGCCCGCGCGACCTCGCGGATATCCGTGGCCTCGTCGGAGATCGTGACCTCTCCGGCCTCGGCCCTCGCGAGCTCGAGGAGGTCCTCGATGAGGCGGAGCGCCGAGCCGATGGAGCGGCGCGCCTTCGCCACGCTGTCGCGTTGCTTCCCGGTGAGTTGATCGACGATCCCCTCCTCGAGGAGCTGGAGGTAGCCGTCGGCCGCGCCGAGGGGGTTCTTCACGTCGTGGGTGAAGCCGCGTATGAGCCGGGCCCGGCTCTCGGTGACGCGCTCGAGCTCCTCCTCCCGCCGCTCGGCCTCGGCCCGAGCGCTCTGCTCCCGCCGCAGGAGTCGCTCGCGCTCGAATTCGGCCTCCCTTCGTTCGGTGATGTCCTCGGCGACGCCGGCGACGCGAAACACTTTCCCATTGGCCTGCCGGACGGGGAAGCCCCGTGCCCGGACCCATCGGACCTTACCGTCGGGGCGAACGACCCGGAATTCCACGTCGAACGCGCCACCTCCGAGCCCGGGCATCTCGGCTTCGACCCGGGCGCGGTCGTCGGGGTGGATGGCATCGTAGAAGGTGCGTGGGTCGTCGTAGAGGCTCTGCCGGGAGCGGCCCCAGATCCCCTCGAAGGCGGGGCTGACGTAGAGCGCCCGTCCCGTTGCGAGGTCGCTCAGCCAGATGAACTCGCGGATGTTCTCGGCGATCTGCCGGAATCGTGCGTCGCTTTCGGCGAGAACTTCGAGGAGGGCGATCCGGCCGATCGCGGAGGACCCCAGGTCGCCGAGGATGCGGGCGTGGTCGACCTCCTCCGGGGAGAAGGGGGGCTCGCGGGGGCCGCGGAGCAGCACGAGTGACCCCAGAACCTTCCCGTACGACGTGAGGGGGACGACGAGCGCGGGGCAGTCGCTGCAAGCCTCCTGGAGATACGGCGCCATCGAATCGCCGATCGTCTCGATCTCCGTCACGCGATTGAGTTCGCCGGATTCGCTGACCGCCTCGGTCAGCGAACCGCGGTAGGGGACCCGCGTGCCGAGGGATGGGCCGGTTCCGGCGACGGCCGCGACCTCGAGGTCCCCTCCGGTCCCGGAGCTTCGGCCCGTTCGACGAACGCACCGGATGCGTGGGTGGTGGCGATGGCGCCCTCGGCGATGGTTCGAGCCGCCTCCTGAAGACTCGTGGAGGCGCTGAGTTCTCGGGCGATCTCCCGGAGCGCGATCTGCCGCCGCACTCGGAGGTCGAGATCCCGGGCGAGATCGCGGTAGCCCGCCCCCAGGCGCGCCACGAGGAGAGCGGCGGCGAGGGCGAGGAGGACGAGAAGGATCGTGAGCGCAAAGCCGAGGCGCTGGGTTTCCCGGATCTCCTCCCTTCGCGTCGCGGCGGCCTGGCCGATCGCGTCGTCCAGGCGGGCTGCCAGGGCGATCGCCGCCTGGAAGTCGGCTTGCTGGCGCGGCAGGAGCGAAAGGTACGCCCCGGGGGAGATCGTCCCCCCGTAGAGTGCGGCGAGGCGATCGTCGGACGAACGCAGGCGCTCCCTCAGTTCGACGGCCCCCGCGTGGACGCGGTCGCCGAGGTCGCGGGCGAGGGGGAGGAGCCGGTCGAAGGCGAGGTCGCGCCGGGCCCGCGCCTCCTTGTAGTCATCCGCGTAGCGCTCGTCGCCCGTGAGGAGGAGGGCGCGGGTGCTCGCGATCTCGAGTGCGAGCGCGAGCTGGACCTCGGTGACGAGGGCGCGTGCGGGGTCGGCGATGTCGGAGACCTCGGTCCAGAGCTCTGCGGTCCTCCGCTGGACCAGGATAGGGACGAGGACCAGGCAGAGGAGCGAGATGAGGACGAGGATGAGGGGGAGTCGGGCCCTCCACCGGTAGTCGAACCCCAACGATCCCGGCCTCCGCGTGCGGGGAGCGTTGATGCGCGATGGCAATGCCGGTCGCAGGAGGCATGCCGATACCGGCGATTTGCGGGGCGGGTTGGGTGCGCCGGGAGCGGCGCCTCGTCAGCGGAGCGGGAAGGATCGGGCCGGGGGGAGCCGGATCGGGCTCGTCGGCACGTCGGTTGCCGGTTCGTGCGGCGGGAGCACCGAGCCCGCGACCCCGGAGATGGAGGCGCCATGGCCCAGCAGGTACCCGTCGATCCCGCCGCCCGCGCGGGCGAGGTTCGGACGGACGGCGTGCACGTCGTCTCGCCGGAGCTGGGCTACCAGCGTCTCGCGATCGTCAACGTCGTCTACCACGGCGTGCCGGGCGCGGGCGATCGGGAGTGGGTGCTGATCGACGCGGGGGTCGCCGGCACGACCGGGATGATCGTGCACGCGGTCGAGCATCGTTTCGGCGCGGAGGCGCGTCCGGCGGCGATCCTCCTGACGCACGGGCATTTCGACCACGTCGGCGCGCTCGAGGAGCTCGCCTCTCGCTGGGAGGCGCCCGTCTACGCCCACGAGCTCGAGCTGCCGTACCTGAACGGCGAGGCGTCGTACCCGCCCCCGGACCCTGGGGTGGGGGGCGGGCTCATGTCGATGCTCTCCCGGTTCTACCCGCGGGGGCCGGTCGACGTGAGCCGGTGGCTCCGGGAGCTCCCGGCCGACGGCTCGGTTCCGGGGATGCCGGGTTGGCGCTGGGTCCACACCCCGGGCCACACGCCGGGCCACGTCTCGTTCTGGCGGGAATCCGATCGGACCCTGATCGCCGGCGACGCCTTCATCACGACGGCCCAGGAATCCGCCTACGCCGTGGCGACGCAGCGCCCCGAACTGCACGGTCCGCCGATGTACTACACGCAAGACTGGGCGGCGGCGCGCGAATCGGTCGAGCGGCTGGCGGCGCTCGAGCCGGAGCTGGCGGTCACCGGCCACGGGCGCGCCATGCACGGCCCCGGCCTGCGGGAGGCGCTGCACGCCCTGGCGCGCGACTTCGACCGCGTCGCCGTCCCCGAGCACGGCCGCTACGTCGACGCGCCGACTCGCCCGGGTGACGGATCCGCGTACCCGCCGGCGGCGTGACGGCGGGGGTCGGGCGACGTCGGGGTTCCCCGCCGATCTAGCTCGCGGCCGGCGCGCCCGCCACGGCCGCCAGGGGGGCGGCGGTCGTGACGATCTCGATCCCCGCCTCGAGCGCGCGGTGCACGGGGCAGCGGTCGGCGATCTCGAGGAGGCGGGCGCGCTCCGCGTCGCTCAGGGCACCGACCAGCTCGATCTCGCGGTACAGCCGGTTGACGCGACCCTTGCCGGGTTCGTTCGTCTTCTCGTGCCGGACCCGGACGATCACCTCCTCGAGGGCCATCTCCTTCCTGTCGGCGTACATCCGGAGCGTGATCGAGGTGCAGGCCCCGAGCGCCGCGGCGACGTACTCGAAGGGGGTGGGTCCCTGGTCGGTCCCGCCCAGGGCCAAGGGTTCGTCGGCCACGAGGCGGTGCCCCCGCGCCTCGACCTCGGTGCGGTACCTCTCGCGCCCGGTCCGGACCACCACGCCGTCGCTCGGGCTCTCCGTTCCTTGCGCTGCCATATCTACACCCCTCTGCGGGTGTCCACCCGCTGCATCACGGTTCGTCGTCGTGCCCCGGAACCCGGCCGGGTCGGCGGCGCCGGGGCCCCGATGGTGTTACACCATTACTTCGCCGATCTCCCGGCGCCGCTCCCCCCCGTCTCCCGCCTCACGACCGGCGCGACCTCGGTGCCGAGCAGCTCGATGGCGCGCATGACCTTGGCGTGCGGCATCGGTCCCACCGTGAGCTGGATCAGGAAACGACGGTGGCGGAAGAGCTCGTACTGGAAGAGGATCTTGTCGATCACCTCCTGCGGGCTGCCGACGAAGAGCGCGCCGCGCAGCGTCGTCTCGGCATCGAATTGCCTGCGGGTGTACGGCCCCCACCCCCGCTCCCTCCCGATCCGCGACATCGTCGCGGCCATCGGAGGGAAAGCGTCCTCGGCGGCCTGCCTCGCGTCGTCGGCGATGAAGCCGTGCGAGTTGATGCTCACGGGCAGCGATTCCGGGTCGTGGCCGGCCCTCGCCGCCGCCTCCCTGTAGAGGTCGACGAACGGCTTGAACCGCTCGGGCGCCCCGCCGATGATCGCGAGCGCCATCGGCAAACCGAGCGTGGCGGCGCGGATCACCGATTGCGGCGTCCCGCCGACGGCGATCCAGACGGGGAGCGGATTCTGGACCGGGCGGGGGTAGACGCCGCGATCGTCGATCGGCGGGCGGTGCTTCCCCCTCCACGTCACGCGCTCGTTCGCCCGGACCTTCAGCAACAGGTCGAGCTTCTCGGCGAAGAGCTCGTCGTAGTCGGCAAGGTCCTGACCGAAGAGGGGGAACGACTCGACAAACGAGCCTCGCCCCGCCATGATCTCCGCCCGGCCGCCGGAGATCAGGTCGAGGGTCGCGAAGTCCTGGAAGACCCGGACGGGATCGTCCGAGCTCAGCACCGAGACGGCGCTGGTCAACCGGATCCGCTTCGTCCGTGCGGCCGCCGCGGCGAGGACGACCGCCGGCGCCGAGACCGCGTAGTCCGGCCGGTGGTGCTCGCCGACGCCGAAGACGTCGAGCCCGACCTGATCGGCGAGCTCGATCTCCTCGAGGAGGTCCTTCAGTCGTTGCTCCGCGCCGAGCTGCCGGCCCGTCGCCGGGTCCATCGGCGTTTCCGCGAAGGTGTAGATCCCGATCTCCATGGTCGGTCAATCTATCCGAATCCCGTGCCGGCCGCACCCGGATCAGACCCCCGGGCGCGGCCGGAAGGCGAGGAGCGCCACGCTCACCGTGATCGAGAGTCGATCGGCTGCGGCCGCCAGCGCCAACGCCGCCTCGTCGAGGTGCCACCGGTTCGGGGTCATCCGGAGGAGGTCGGCGACGTCGTCTCCCGTGGGCTCGATCGTGTACCTCAACCCCTCACGCCCGGCGAGCTCGAACCGCTCCCCGAGCCGCTCGGCCGTACGCTCCTCCTTCGCCTCGCCGATGCGGAGGAGGGGGACGACGCCGCGCAGCTCCTCGAGGTGGTCGTCGCCCGGGACGACGACGAGGACGAGCCCGTCCTCGCGCACGATCCGTGCGAACTCCCGCGGATTCCTCGGCGCGAAGACGTCGAGCACGACGTCCGCCGACCGGTCGGCCACGCAGATGCGGTGGTGGACGTCGTTGACGATGAAACGGACCCCCCGGTGCGCCCTCGCCGCCAGGCGAACCGCGTCCCGCGAGACGTCGACGCCGACGAAGCACCCGTCACCGCCCGCCGCCGCGACGGCCCGCTCCAGCCGCCCGACGTAGTAGCCCTCGCCGCACCCCACATCGATGATGGTGGGCGGCGCGGCGCCGTCGGCTCGAACAGCGCCCCGCCCCGCGAGGTGCCCGAGCACCCGCGCCTCGATCGCGCGCGCCAGCGGCTCGTAGTACCCGCGCTCCAGGAACCGGCGCCGGGCGCGGACCATCTCCGCGGTGTCGCCCTGGATCCCCGAGCGCCCGTGCCCCGCGGGGAGGAGATGGATGTACCCCTCGCGCGCCCGGTCGAACGCGTGTCCCTTCGGGCAGCGGAACGTCCCGTCGGCCTCGTCCAGCGGCCCGGAGCAGATGGGGCAAATCAGAATGCCTGCGCAGCGCATGTCGAACGGCCCGGTCGGCTCATGTCGGTCCCGTCGGACCCTTGCGATCACGAATCTTCGATCGGGCGACGTCGCGACTCCGCCCTCGACGGCGGCCGCGACCTCCCGGCCCGGGCAACTTGCCCTCGAAGCACCGATCGAGGCAAGCGATGGACCCGGCCCCGCCGGGGAACCACAGTCCCGTCGGGCGTGACCGGGGGAGCGTGCGCTGGGGCGGCGACCGCGGGGTGCGCCGAGGGAGCTTGAATCCCGGCGCCGATCCCGCTATCTTTGACGTCAGCGACAGGGGAGTAGCCACGCGGGACCCGACAACCCGCGCGGCCGGATCGTCAGGACTGCGCCGCGCGCGCACGGTTCGGCCGGGTACCCTGAGGTATCAGGCGAGACCTTCGCACGGGATGACCCGAACGGGTCGTCTCGCGCGAAGGTCTCGCCTTATTTGCATACCCATCGGGAGGAGGAAGATGAACAACGCCAAGGTTTTCGTGCTCATGGCCGGGCTCACCGCGCTCTTCGTGGCGCTGGGCGGAGCGATCGGTGGGCAGGGCGGGATGGCCTTCGCGCTGCTCATGGCCGGGGCGATGAACTTCATCGCCTACTACGCGTCGTCGGGGATGGTCCTGCGGATGTACCGCGCACGGGTCGTGAGCGAGGCGGAGGCGCCGGAGCTCTACGCGATGGTGGACCGACTCCGCCGCCGCGCGGGGCTGCCGATGCCGACGGTCGCGATCGCGCCTCATGCGCAGCCGAACGCCTTCGCGACGGGGCGGAACCCCGCGAACGCGGTGGTCTGCGTGACGGCCGGCCTGATGCAGCTCGTGAACCGGGAGGAGCTCGAGGGCGTGATCGCGCACGAGCTGGCCCACATCAAGAACCGGGACATGCTGCTGCAGACCTTCACGGCGACCCTCGCGGGGGCGATCTCCTTCCTGGGCGACATGGCGATGTGGGGCATCATGCTCGGCGGGCGCGACGACGAGGACGGCAACCCGTTGGGCGCTCTGGCCATGGCGATCGTGGCGCCGATCGCGGCGATGCTGATCCAGTTCGGGATCAGCCGCCAGCGGGAGTTCAAGGCGGATGCGGTGGGTGCGGAGATCTGCGGCCGGCCGCTCGCGCTGGCGGGTGCGCTCCGCAAGCTGGAAGCCGCGGCGCACCGGATCCCGATGCAGGTCGCGCCGGCGGTCGCGCCCCTCGCGCAGGTGAACCCGCTCGCCGCCCATGGCGGCGGGATCGCTCGGCTCTTCTCGACTCATCCGTCGACGGAGGAGCGGGTCGCGCGACTCGAGCGGCTGGCCGAATCCATGCGCTACACGGCGGCGTGATCGCCGCGACTGCGAAGCGAGGCGAGATGCGCACGATCCGTTCGATCCTGGTTGCCACCGACCTGACCGAGGTGTCCGATCCCCTCGTCCGCGCCGGGGCCGCGCTCGCCGCGGTGCTCGGCGCGGAGCTCCATCTGCTCCACGCCTTCGACCTGCAGCCGTTGCCGCCCTACGGCGGGGGGCCGGGCGAGCTCCCGACCTTCCCGGAGAGAATGCAGCAGGCGGAGCGCGCGCTCAGGGAGCAGGTCCGTCGCTCGGTCCCCTCGGGGGCGGAGGTCGCCTCGCTCGACGTCATCATGTACGCGGCGCACAAGGCGATCCTCGATCGAGCGACGCAGGTCGCCGCCGATCTGATCGTCATCGGCCCGCACCGCCGCCGCGGCGCCGTCGACCGCTTCCTCGGTTCGACCGCGGACCGGATCGTCCGCGCGGCGACCGTACCCATCCTGGTGATGCGAGGCGAGTTCCGGCTCCCCCTGGGCAGGGTCGTGGCGCCGATCGATTTCTCGGAGCCGGCCCGCGCCGCCCTCGACCAGGCGCTCTGGTGGGCGGGATCGCTGGGCCGGACGCCGAACGGCGGGGCCACGACCGAGGTCGACGTCGTCCACGTCGTCCCCAGGGAAGCCGGCCCCGGGGGTGCCGCCGTCGACGCGGCGAGGGTCGACGCCGAGCTCGACCGGGAGGTCGCGGCCGCGAAGGAACGCGTCAAGGCCACGCGACCCGTGCGGATCCGCCCCCGCATCCTCTGGGGGGAGTCGCCGGCCCGGGAAATCCTCCACTTCGCCGCGGAGGAGGGGGCCGACCTCGTGGTGATCGGAACCCATGGCCACGGCGCCGTGGCGCGAGCGCTGATCGGAAGCGTCGCATCCGCGGTCGCGCGCGAGTCGCCCTGCCCCGTCCTCCTCGTTCCGCCCGCACGGTAGCATGGGACAGCTCGGGCTCTGGGTCGGATTCAACGCCTTCGTCCTCCTCATGCTGGCCCTCGACCTCTTCGTCTTCCACCGGGAGGCGCACGAGGTCCGCCTGAAGGAGGCTGCGGCGTGGAGCGCCCTCTGGATCGCCCTCGCCCTCACCTTCGGCGCCGGCATCCACATCTTCATGGGACCCGACGCCGGTCTCGAGTACCTGACCGGCTACCTGATCGAGAAGGCGCTCTCCGTCGACAACATCTTCGTCTTCGTCCTGATCTTCGGCTACTTCGGCGTGCCGCCGCGCTACCAGCACCGGGTCCTCTTCTGGGGGATCCTCGGCGCGCTCGTGATGCGCGGGGCGATGATCGGCGCCGGCGCCTACCTCATCCACCGGTTCCACTGGATCATCTACATCTTCGGCGCGTTCCTCGTCTTCACCGGGATCCGGATGGCCCGGCAGACCGAGCACGAGATCGAGCCCGAGGCCAACCCCGTCCTCCGCCTCGTGCGGCGCTTCCTCCCGATCACGCACGTCTACCACGGCCCGTCGTTCTTCGTGGAGGAGCGGGTCGGGGACGCGGTCCGGCAGGTCGCGACCCCGCTCTTCGTGGTGCTCGTCCTCGTCGAGACGACCGACCTGATTTTCGCGGTCGACTCGATCCCGGCGATCTTCGCCGTCACCCGGGACCCCTTCCTGGTCTACAGCTCGAACATCTTCGCGATCCTCGGCCTACGCGCCCTCTACTTCCTCCTGGCCGGCGTCATCCACCGCTTCCACTACCTCAAGATCGGGCTCAGCCTGGTCCTGGTCTTCGTGGGCGCGAAGATGCTGCTGAGCGAGGTCTACAAGGTGCCGATCTGGGCGTCGCTCGGCTTCATCGCGTTGGCGCTCGGGGCATCCGTGGCCGCATCGCTCCTCTGGCCGAAGGAGGCGAGGGCCCACACCCCGGTGGTTCACGATCCCCTCGAGCCGGGGGCCGGGAACTCCATCGATTCGTCGGCGCCCCGGCGGGAGGCGCAATGAGAACGGGCCGCGGCTCGTGCCGCGGCCCGTCGCCTCGCCCATCGTCCCGCCATGCCACGGCGGCGGGGCGGCCGCCGGCTACTCCGGCCGGAGCGCCGCCGCCCACGCCTCGGGCGTGATGCGGATCCCGGTGTAGAAGCTGCCGAACTCGCCGTAACGCGAGCTCGCCTCGTCGTAGCGCATGTCCGTGACGATGCGCTTGATGTCGAGGGCGTCGCGGGCGAAGAGCGTCACGCCCCACTCCCAATCGTCGAGTCCCACGGACCCGGTGATGACCTGGTAGATCCGGTTCGCGAAGTTCCGGCCCGTGTAGCCGTGCTCCCGCATCAGCCGGTTCCGCTCCTCGACCGGGAGGGTGTACCAGTTGTCGGGGTGGACACGCCGCTTGGTCATCGGATAGAAGCTGACGTAACGCATCTCCTCCGGGACCTGGGGGTAGAGCCGGAGCTTCACGTGCGGGCTCGCCCTCTCGGCGGCGGCGTGCTCCTCGATGATCTTGCGGTACTCGTCGGTCCCGGGATCGGCCTGCCGGGAGGCCTCGGCGGTCGCGTGGTAGAGCCCGGCTTCCGTGACCGACACGAAATCGTACTCCAGCTTCAGGTACGGACCGATCGCGGAGCGCCGCAGCCGGAGCTGGACCTCCGCCAGCTCGTCCGGGGTCTCGCGGAAGTGGATGAGCATCCAATCGGCGCCGCCGCCGACCATCTGGAAGGCGGCGCTCCACCCGCCGCGCGAGGGAGCGGCGAGCTCGGTGAGGATCTCACCCGCGGCCTCGGCGATCCTCGTGCGCTCGCCCGCGTCGAGGCGGTGGAAGGCCAGCCAGTCCAGAGAGAAGATCTGATGGAGCGCGTACCACCCCTCGAGGGTGGCCGGCGGTAGTGCAGACATGGGGCTACCTCGTCGTTTCCTGTCCCTGACTCCACGCCGGCCGCGCGGCCACGGGGGCGCGAAGCGACCGGTCGTGGCGAATCTACGCCGAGCGCGACCCGTTAGATAGTGGGGCCGCTCGGGGTCGGCGCCCCAGTGGATCGCTGCGTCACGCCCTTGGACGAAAGCCGGCTCATGTCCGTTACCCGCGCCGTCACCGCGGGATCCTCCGCCCGCTCCGCGGGGGGGGGGACGACGACGACGTTCGCCGTCGTCGCGGCACGTGCGGCGGTCCCCCTTGCGCACCCCGGGGGGCGTCGCCTAGAGTTGGTGCGTTTTTCGGTATTCCTTCGGTGTGTCGCCGACGCGCCGGGGTCGAAATCCAGAACGGCATGAAAGGAACTTGTGCATGGGGAGAGCGGGAGAGGCGGATCCGATCGGGTCGGAGGCGGCTGAGATCGACGTCGTGGGGGCGGTGCAGGGCACGGGCTCGCCGAGTGTTGGTGGGGCAGGGCGCGGGGCGGCCCGTGGGGCCGCGGCCGCGGTGATGGTCGGCGCGGCATGCTGGTCGCTGGGGTGCTCGGGTGCGCCCGAGGCGGCGCCGGCGCCGGCGGAGCCGGAGGTCGCGTACGCGGAGATCGGCGACATCCGCATGTACTACGAGGTGCACGGTGCGGGCGAGCCGGTGATCCTGCTGCATGGCGGGTCGACGTCGGCTGCGGTGTGGAGCCGGCAGATCCCGGTCCTGGCGGAGAAGTATCGTGTGATCGTGCCCGACCTGCGGGCGCACGGCAGGACGAACGACGGCGCCGGGCCGCTCACGTACGCGGGGATGACGGAGGACGTCGTCGCGCTCCTCGACCGGCTCGGCGTGGAGCGGGCGCACGTGATCGGGTGGAGCATGGGCGGGACGATCGGGCTGCACCTCGCCCTCAGCCACCCGGACCGGGTCGGGAAGCTCGTCCTCCTGGGGGCGCCTTACCACCGCGACGGGCTCGACGACGGCTTCCGCGAGTGGTTCCGGGGCGCGGCGCCGGGCGACTGGGCGCAGGAGGCGATCGACTTCTACCGGGCGAACGCCCCCGACCCCGATCACTGGGACGTCTTCTTCGGAAAGCTGCGCGACCTGGTGATGACGGAGCCGACCTTGACCGAGGCGGACCTGGCGCGGGTGCGGGCGCCGACGCTGGTGGTGTACGGGCGGGAGGAGACGGTGATCCAGCCGGCGCACATCGAGGCCATGGCGCGGGCGATCCCCGGTGCGGAGCTCGTGGCGATCGATGGAACGGGCCACCATGCGTACATGGAGCGGCCCGACGAGTTCAACGCGGCGATCGTGGAGTTCCTGAGGAGGTAGGGCGGAGTGCCGGGCGGCGGGGGATCCCCCGCGGGATGACGGTGGCGCCGCAAGCGGATGCAAGACGGGCCCCCCGGTAGAACCGGGGGGCCCGCTTCGCCTCGCCGCTCGGCGGCGGCGAGCGCCGGCGTCAGCCGAGGCGGACGACGTTCTGGGCCTTCGGGCCCTTCGCCTCCTGGACCCGGTCGAACTCGACCCGCTCACCCTCGGCGAGCGACTTGAAGCCCGTGCCCTGGATGGCCGAGTGATGGACGAAGCAGTCCTTCGATCCGTCCTCCGGCGTGATGAAGCCGAAGCCCTTGCTGTCGTTGAACCACTTCACGGTTCCGATGGTACGCATACCGTACTCCTTGGGGTGTGGATGACGTCGAGTCCGGTCGTGCCGTACCGATCGATCATCGCAGTCGAGGCGGGCGAAGTCGCCCCCCGCCGCGGGCGTGCGCGGGCAAAGAAAAAGGACCGGGACGAGAGCGTCCGGTCCTGAAGGTCGGTCCGCCGGGTCCGGCGGAATCACTCCGCGCATCCTTCCAAACTAACCGAATCTCTTACCTGTGTCAAGGATTTCGGGCCGTTCTCACCGGGGGCGGGCGGGGGCCTCGGCGAGGACGCGGTCGAGCGTCGTGACGAGGCGGTCGGCGTCGGTCGCGTCGAAGACGAGGGGTGGCTTGATCTTGATCACGTTGTGGAGCGGGCCGTCGGTGCTGAGGAGGATCCCGTGGTCGCGCATGCGCTCGACGATGTAGGCGGCGTGGCGGGGGGCGGGCTGGAGGGTCTCGCGGTCGAGGACGAGCTCGATCCCGAGGAAGAGGCCGAGGCCGCGGACGTCGCCGATGAGGGGGTGGCGGTCCATGAGCTCGTGGAGCCCCTGGCGGAGGTGGTCGCCGACCCGGCGTGCGTGGTCCTGGAGGCCCTCCTCCTCGATGATGTCGAGGACGGCGAGGCCGACGGCGCAGCTCACGGGGTTGCCGCCGAAGGTGTTGAAGTACTCCATCCCGTTGGCGAAGGAGCGCGCGATCTCGGGGGTGGTGACGACGGCGCCGAGGGGGTGTCCGTTGCCGATGGGTTTGCCGATGGTGACGATGTCGGGGACGGCGTCCTGGGTCTGGAACCCCCAGAAGTGGGAGCCGACGCGGCCGAGGCCGACCTGGACCTCGTCGGCGACGCAGACGCCGCCGGCCTCGCGGACGAGTCGGAACGCCTCCTGGAGGAAGGCGTCGGGGAGGACGATCTGGCCGCCGCACCCGGGGAGCGACTCGACGAAGAAGGCCGCGGGTCCTCGCCCCGCCTCGCGGAGCTTGTCGAGAGTTCGGTGGACGTACTCGGCGTAGGCGCGGCCGGTCTCGGGGCCGTGGCCTTTGTGGGGCCCGCGGTAGGGGTCGGGGAGGGGGACGACGTGGGTCTCGGGGGGTGCGCCCCGGCCTCCGGGCCCGTCGAACTTGTAGGGGCTGATGTCGACGAGGGCGTTGGTGTTGCCGTGGTACGCGGCGTCGAGGACGATGACATCGCGCTGTCCGGTGTGGGTGCGGGCGAGTCGGAGGGCGAGCTCGTTGGCCTCGCTCCCGGAGCAGACGAAGAAGCAGACGGTGAGGGGCTCGGGGAGGGTGGCGGCGAGGCGTTCGGCGAAGCGGACGAGGTGCTCGTGGAGGTAGCGGGTGTTGGTGTTGAGGACCGCGGCCTGGCGGCGGAGCGCCTCGACGACGCGGGGGTGTCCGTGGCCGACGTGGGCGACGTTGTTGACGCCGTCGAGGAAGCGTTGCCCCTCGGCGTCATAGAGGTACTGCTTCCACCCGCGCACGATGTGGAGCGGGCGCCGGTAGGCGATGCTGAGCGAGGGGCCGATGTGGCGGCGGCGGGCCTCGAGGATCGTCTGGGAGCTCGTCGAGGCTGCGGGTCGTGCCTCGGGGAGCCGGACGAGGAGGTTCGGGTCTGGGGATAGGCTCTTCCAGACGGAGCGTCGGCTCGGCCTGGCTGTGGCCGGGAAGGCGGCGTCGCGGTCGAGGGTGTCGACGACGAGCTGGAGGTGGAGGTGCGGGGCCGGGGCATCGCCGCCCTGGGGTGCGATGGCGCCGATCCGTTCGCCCTTCTTCACCGGCCGGCCGGGCTCGAGGCCGGCGGAGGCATCGGGGTCGAGGTGCCGGAAGAGGGTGTGGAAGACGACGTCGTCGACCTCGTGGCGGAGGACGACGGCCGGCGCGTGGCCGGTGCCGGGCGCCGGGACGGCGAGGACGACGCCGTCGAGGGGCGCGAGGACGGGGGTGCCCGGCGGGGCGAAGAGATCCAGGCCAAGGTGGAAGGTTCGCCACTCGGCGCCGTCGTCGGTGGCGACGCGGTACCGATCGGAGGCGAGCCAGCGGCGGGGCTCGTCGTATCGGCCGATGCCGATGTCGGCGCCTTCGCGGCGGAGCCGGGCGTGGATGGCGTCGCACCAGGCGTCGTCGTCCTCGCGGCCGTGGATCTCGTCCCATTCGGCGCTGCCGATGCTCAGGTCGAGGGTGGCGCGCCGCAGCTCTCGCGGGTCGGGGTCGAGGACGGGGCCGATCCGGTCGGCGTTGGCCTCAAGCCATTGGACGACGGCGGGGGTCGCGGGGCAGGGATCGAGGCCGCACGCCTCGCGGAAGAGGTAGTGTGCCCAGCGGGGGTGGACCCCGGCGAGCCGTTCGAGGGCTGCCCAGGCGCTGCGCTCGGTGATCGAGAGGTACCCGTTCTCGGGCCGGAGCCGGCGCTGGTGCGCGGAGAGGACGACGCTCACGCAGAGGCGCAGGCAGATCATGGGGAAGAGCGCCTCGATCTCCTCTTCGGTGAGCGGGTGGACGGCGTGGTAGCCGCGGACCACGTGCACCGCCGCGGTGAGGGGGTCGGTCTTGTCGAGCATGGCGTAGGCCGCGGCGACGGCGGGTTCGGCGACGAGCCAGGAGTAGACGAGGTCGCCGAAGTCGATGATCCCGCGGACCTGCGTGGGCGCGAGGGGCCCGGCGTCGTCGGCGACGAGGATGTTCCAGTCGTTGCCGTCGCCGTGGATGATCCCGGAGCGCAGGGCGGCGACGAGGGGCTGGGCGTGCCGGTCGAAGATCCCGGCGAAGTGGGCGATGAGGACCTGGCGCGCCTGCCCCTGGACCTCTCCCCGGTACTGCTCGATGATCGAGCGGCCTCGACGGAGGTCCCAGCGGAGGTCCCGGTCGGCGGCGGGGTGGGCGAAGTTGCCGAGGACCCGGTCGACGGTGCCGAGGAGGCGGCCGACGTCCTCGAGGAGCGACGGTGCGTGGGGTCGCACGGCGGCGAGGGGTGTGCCGGGCACGAAGTCGAGGAGTCGGACGAAGTGCTCGGCGCCATCGGCGGCGGGGACGGATTCGATCTCCCGGCCCGCGACGGAGGGGATCACGCCGGGGAACCGGTACGGCCCGGCGCCGGCCGCGAGGCGTGCGATCGCCTCGTTCTGGCACTCGAGGACCTCCCGTTCCTCGCCTTCCTGGGAGATCTTGAGGACGAAGGCATCGCCTTCGCGGCGGCGGAGGAGGAAGTTCTGGTCGCGCTCGCTCGGGAGTCGCTCGGCGGTCGCGTCCAGGGCGTAGAGGTCCCGTGCGATCCGAAGGGCCTCCTCTTCGCTGAAGGTCGGCGGCCGCCTCGGCGACCCGGGGGCGCCGGGGTCGGGGGGCGGGAACGGGGGTTCGGCGGAGAGGTTGGGCATCATCGGGTGTTGCGGGAAAGGGTCCCCTCGGGCGCGATTCTCGGGGAAGTTAGGGGACGGCGATGGCGGGGGGCAACGTTGGCCGTGAGGGTGCCGCGGTCGCGGTCGGCGCCGCATCGCATGGCGATGAAGGAGAGGGCCAGGCGAGGTGCGCGGTGCGGGGGGAGGCGGGAGCGGGGCACCCATGCGGGTCCGGGTGCCCCGCCGTCGGTGGTGGGATCAGGAGGCCGGACGGCCGTTGCCGGCGTCGGCCATGGACTTCCACGAACCCAGGAATTACGTGCGGAGTGCGTTTCCGGCCAGTCTTGGGTGATGAGGACCACGAGGCGCGGGGCGAGGTGCGAAACGGCGGGGATGAGCTGCGGAGGGAGGGCGTCGCGCGGAACGGTCGAGGCGGGGCTCGGGGGGGTGGCGGGTCGGCCCCGGGGCCCGGGCAGGCGACGCCGCCACGCACCGCCCCGGGCCCCGGACTCCACGCATGGGCCATCGCTCATCGGCCCTCGCTCGGCCATCGCGCTCGAATCTCGTTGGCGACCGCGGTCCTGAATTCCTTCGGCAGTTGGGGGCTCAAAGGCACGGTGAGGTGGTCGCCCTGTCCCGAAAACGGCGTGATGATCCGTGTCACCGTGACCAGATGCGAATCCAGCGTGAGCCCGATGAGACTCCCTACTCGAGGCGTGGTCGCATCCCTCAACCTCGCCACGCCTTCAGGAGTGAACTTCAGAATGAGGGCCATTTCACCCTCGGGGCCACGCCCGACCTGCACGTGTTGGATCTGAGGATCGGCCAAGATGGCGGGCTCCTCGAGGTAGAACGGGCCTTCGTCCTCCGGAGGCAGATAGGATGACTCCGCCGCTATCCGGCCCTGTCCCGGTTCCTTGTGTACGAACTGAATCTGGATGAGCGGGCTCCCTTCATGGCCGGGCCGGACGTCCCGAGCGGACGCGGCAACTGCCATGCCCAAGGCCATCAGCGCCAGTGAGAATGGGATCGGATGGGCAACTCTCATGGAAAGCCTCCCGTAGGTGATGGGTGACTCGGACGGCTTCTTGGCACGAGGAGGTAGAGTCGATGCTCATGCGACTGCCGGAACAGTGGACGGCCAGGGGAAAGCGGTACTTCATTTGGCATTACGCCATTCTGAGGGCTGGCGTCCCCTTCTCGATCGTAATGACAGTCATCAATCACGTCGTTGTGCTGAACCGGTCGTGGATCGGGACCGAGCTCCAAGTCTTTGTTGTTTCCCTGGTTGTCAATGTCCTGATATCGGGTCCGCTTTCAGGGTTGATAATCGGCTTATTGGTTTGGAATCTCTTCGAAAACGAACCTTAGGACTCCGTGACGAGGGTCGGGACGCAGGGGATGGAAGCGGCCGGGAGGACCTGGGCCGGATGGGGGTGGAGAAGCGATGCCCTAGGCGAACGTTCTCCGTGCCCCCGAAGAGGCCGTCGGATCCCGATGGCTAGGCGATCTTCTCGATCCGCCGTGCCCAGCGAAGCCAGCGGTGTGCGCGGATCTCGGCGAGGGCGCGGTCGGAGATCGGCTCGTCGGCCTCGATCGTCATGAGCGCGTCCTTGTGCCGGCCGGTCCGGTCGACGCGCATGGTCGCGAGGTTGACGCCGTCCTTCGCGAAGATCCCGGCGATCGTGGCGATGGTGCCGGGCTCGTCGTGGGCGAGGACGACGAGGGTGTGGTAGTCGCCGCCGAGGGCGACGGGGAAGCCGTCGATCTCGGTGACCTCGATCCGCCCGCCGCCGATGGAGGCGCCGCGGACGTGGACCCGCTCTCCTTCGCGCTCGAGATCGAAGACCGCGGTGTTGGGGTGCGCGTCGTCGCCCAGGTCGACGGTCGCGAAGCTCCAGGAGAGTCCTGCGGCCTCGGCCTCGGCGTACGCCTCGCGGAGGCGCAGGTCGTCCGGCTCGATCCCGACCAGTCCGCCGACCAGCGCGCGGTGGGTGCCGTGGCCCTCGCCCGTCGCGGCGAAGGAGCCGTGCAGGCGGATCATCGCGCGCTCGGGGGTGCCGCCGAGGATCGCGCGCGCCATGAGCCCGAGGCGGCAGGCGCCCGCGGTGTGCGAGGAGGAGGGGCCCACCATGACGGGGCCGAGGATGTCGAAGAGCGAGACCATGGCGATGCCGATCGTTGGTGTTGCAGGCGAGCTCCGATTCAGCCGCTGATCCCCGTCGGCTGGCGCGACGGCTGGATCTGCACGAGCCGCCGCGCGGACGGGGTCGCCGCAAGCCCGCCGAGCGCCGTCTCGCGGTAGGCGACGGGCATCTTCCGCCCGACCTCGCCCATGACATCGATGACCTCGTCCGCGGAGACCGGGAAGTCGAGCCCCGCGAGGGCCATCTCCGCCGCGGCGATCGCCTGCATCGCCGCCGAGGCGTTCCGGTAGATGCAGGGGATCTCGACGAGCCCGCCGATCGGGTCGCAGATGAGGCCGATCATCCCCTGGAGCGCGAGGGCGACCGCTGTCGCGACCTGGCGGTTGCTCCCGCCGGCGAGCCAGCAGACGGCGGCGGCGCCCATCGCGGCGGCGGTCCCGGTCTCGGCCTGGCACCCCCCCTCGGCGCCGGCGATGGAGGCGCGGTGGGCGACGACGCCGCCCACGCCCCCCGCCACCAGCATCCCGTCGACGAGGGTCTCGTCATCGAGCTCGAGGTACTCGCCGACGCCGACGAGGATCGCGGGGAGTACGCCCGCGGCGCCGGCGGTCGGCGCGGCGACGATCAACCCCATCGCCGCGTTGACCTCGAGGGTCGAGATCGCTCGGGCGAGGGTCTCGGTGACCCGCGGGCCGAGGAGGCGGGGGCCGTCGGCGAGGAGCTTCGCCGCCCGGCCGCCGGTCATCCCCGACGGCGATCGCACATCGCCCTTCAGCCCCTCCGCGATCGCGGAGCGCATGACGGCGAGCGTGCGGCGGATCCGCTCGCGGATCTCCTCCGCCGACCGGCCGCTCTCCTCGACCTCCGCCGCCAGGACGACCTCGGGGAGGGTGCGGCCGGTCTCTTCGGCATCGGTCAACAACGATTCGATCGACTTGTGCATGCTCGCCCGGTTGGATGCTGGTTCGGCATAAGAATATCCGCGCGGCGGTCGATCGGGCAACAGGCGTGAGGACCGGCGGGCCTACCGGGCGCGGGGCGCCCGAGGGCGGGCCGCCCCCGGGGCGAGGGGAGGGGCCGCGGCGGCGGTTGCCGGGCCGAGCGCCAGCCGTCCGCTACGCCAGCAGCCGCGCCACCTGGGCGACGAGGAAGCAGACGGTGAAGCCCATGGCCAGGGGGAGGAAGGTCGCCACGGCCGTCCACTTCGCGCTCCCCGTCTCCTTGTAGATCGTGTAGATCGTCGTCGAGCAGGGGTTGTGCAGCAGGCTGAAGAGCATGAGGCAGACCCCCGTGAGCGTCGTCCACCCGGCGGACTGGAGGAGCGCGCCGATCTCCGCCGCCGACTCGAGCTCGAACATCACCCCCGCGCCCTCGCCGACCCCCGAGACCCCCGTCGTCAGGACGGTCAGCATCAGGATCGTCGGGATGACGATCTCGTTGGCCGGGATCGCCACGAGATAGGCCAGGAGGATCACGCCGTTCAGCCCGATCAGCCACCCGAGCGGGTTCGCCCATTCGACGAAGTGGCCCGCGAGGCTCGCGCCGCCGACCTCGATGTTCGAGACCAGCCAGATGACCGCGCCCGCGGGCATCGCGAAGACGACGGCGCGCCCGAGGACGATCAGCGTCCGGTCGATCACCGAGGTGTAGAGCGTCTGGAGGATGCGGGGCGGCCGGTACGGCGGCAGCTCGAGGCTGAAGGTGCTCGCCTCGCCCTTCAGCACCGTCCTCGAGAGGAGCCACGAGGCGAGAAACATGAAGCCGACGCCGAGGAGCGCGATCGCCACGACCGCGCCGGCGGAGACGAGGCCGGCGAGGTGCGCCGGGGCGAGGGCGCCGAGGAAGACCGTCGCGATCAGGATCTGCGTCGGCCATCGACCGTTGCAGAGCGAGAAGTTGTTCGTGATGATCGCGATCAGACGCTCCCGCGGGCTGTCGATCACGCGGGCGGAGACGACCCCCGCCGCGTTGCACCCGAAGCCCATGCACATCGTCAGCGCCTGCTTCCCGTGCGCGCCGGCTCGCCGGAAGAGCGAGTCCATGTTGAACGCCACGCGCGGGAGGTAGCCGAAATCCTCGAGGAGGGTGAAGAGCGGGAAGAAGATCGCCATCGGCGGGAGCATCACGCTGACCACCCACGCCGTGGCGAGGTAGACGCCGTCGAAGAGGAAGCCGCTCAACCACCACGGCAGCCCGACCGTCTCGCCGAACCCTTTCAGGAGCGGGTGGATCGTCCCGACGAGGAGCGACGAGAGCAGCCCGGACGGCACGTTCGCCCCCGCGATCGTGATCCAGAAGACCGCCGTCAGGATCAGGAGCATGATCGGGAACCCCGTCCACCGGCTGGTCAGGAGCCGGTCGAGGGTCCGGTCGAGGTCGAAACGCGCCCGACGCAGCCCCGTCGCCGCGGCCTGCTCCGCGATCTCCTGCGCCGCGCCGTAGATCCCCTCCATCAGCGCGTCGTGGAAGTCCGGCCGGAGCGACCAGCGGAGCGCGGCCGCCCGGTCGAGGATCGCCTGGTGCGCCGGCGCGACCACGGCCACGCCGCCGTCGGTGGCGACGTCGCCCTCCACCTCCGCCGCGACCCGCAGCCGCCCCGACCCCGTGAGCGTCCCGAGCTCACCGGTGCGGATGGCATCCGCCACCCGCTCATCCCCGTTCAGGAGCCGGAGCGCGACCCACCGGGCGTTGGGAATCCCCGGAAACGCCTCCTCGATCCGTGGGACCAGCTCGCCGAGCGCGGCCTCCACGTCCGGTGCGTGCTTCGCGATCCGGAAGGGCGAGGTCTCGATCTCCCCCTCCGCGACCGCGACCGCCGCACGCAGCAGCTCCTCGATCCCCTCGCCCCGCCTCGCCGCCGCCGGCACCACAGGCACGCCCAGCCTCGACGAGAGACGGTCCACGTCGATCGCGACCCCGCGCCGCTTCGCCTCGTCCATCAGGTTCAGGCAGACGACGACGCGGTCCGTGATCTCCAGGATCTGCAGCACCAGGTTCAGGTTCCGCTCGAGCCGCGTCGCGTCGACGACGACGACCGTCACGTCCGGGCGGCCGAAGAGGACGAAGTCCCGCGCGACCTCCTCGTCCGCGCTCCCCGCCTGGAGCGAGTACGTGCCCGGGAGGTCCACGAGCTTGATCCGCCTCCCCTCGTGCGCGAAGACCCCCTCCGCACGCGTGACCGTCTTCCCCGGCCAGTTCCCCGTGTGCTGCCGCAGCCCCGTCAGCGCGTTGAAGACCGTGCTCTTCCCCGTGTTCGGGTTCCCCGCCAGCGCGATCAGGATGTCCCACCCGTGCTTCGGGTCCAGGCCCAGCTTCACCAGGTTCCGCCCCGGCGCGGGACCCCCGCGATCGTGGCAACCCGACCTCGTCGCCAGCGCCATCTCAGGCCTGCCTCTCCGGCGCCTCGCGCCGCACCTGGATCCATTCCGCTTGCTCCCGCCGGAGCGCAATCAACGCGCCCCGGATCTCGTAGGCGACGGGGTCGCCCGACGCACTCCGCAGCTCCGCCGTGATCCGCGTCCCCGGCACCACCCCGAGATCGAGGAGCCGCCGCCGCTGTGGGCCCTGGCAAGCCCCCGAGATCCGCACCACCCTCGCCGATTCCCCCGGCTCCAGCGCCGCCAGCGTCTCGACCCCCGGCTCCGGCCCGTGCTCCGCCGCCAACCGCTCGACCGAGACGCTCGCGGCGTCCGCGCGCGTGAGCACCCGCTCCCGCCCCCCCGACCGCAGCCGAACCTCCCCCGCCGCCGAGGGAAGAACCTCGACCCGCATCCGCGGACCCAGACCCTCCCGAACCAGCCGGTCGTAGACCTCCCGCGGCTCGTCCTCCAGGTGCACGATCCGCCCCACCTCCCCGGGGGCCAGCTCCGCCAGCGAGAGCCCCGTCGCCGGAGGCATCCCGCCATCCGCCGACGGGATCGGATCCCCGTGCGGGTCGTAGAGGGGGTGACCCAGGCGCGCCGCCAGCGCGTCCGCCTCCGACGGCGTCATCTCATGCTCCCGGAGATCCGCCTCCTCGTGCCACTCCCCCGGCGCCAGACCCGTCCGGTCCGCCAGGTACCGCTCCCAGAGACGATGGCTCCGCAACACCTGGAGCGCGTACGCCCGCCCCGCCTCCGTCAGCATGACCGCCGAGCCCTCCCACCGCCCCAGCCCCCGCTCCTCCAGCCGACCGAGGAGCCGCACCGCCCGCTCCCGCGTCACCGCCAGCGCACCCGCCAGACTCTCGACCGTGCACGCCCGCCCCGCGTACTCGCAGTTGTAGAGATGCTTGAGCGCATCCTCGATCCGGACCCGCTCCGTCACCCCTCGGAACGCCCGGATGCGCGCCAGCACCCCCCGTCGGGGCCAGAGGAGCGCCGCCGCCGCCACCGCCGCGACGCCGAAGCCGAACAGCGCGATCTCGGGTCTGATCATGACCGTGGTCTCCATCGTTCGCCGCCCGAACACTCCGTCGCCGCCCCCTGCCGGTGAATTAATTTCGGCACGGGGGGTCAATTAGGTTTAGGTTAAGCTTAATTTAGGATCAGGAGAGGCGGGGGACAAGGTGGGGGGTGGGTGTGGGAGTGGAGGTGGGGGGGAGGGCGGGGGAGTGGAAGCGGGGCTTGGGGGGACGGGGACGGGGACGGGGACGGGAACGGGAACGGGAACGGGTACGGGTACGGGGAGAGGGGCGGGGATGCGGTCGGGCGCGGGCTCGGGCGCGGGCTCGGGCTCGGGCTCGGGCTCGGGCTCGGGCTCGGGCTCGGGGGCGCATGGTTTTTGCCCGATCGACGCACGCGAACACCCCCACCCGCGCCGCCGGACCCTCGATCGGGGCGGCCGGTGGGTCGGAGGGAGCGAGTCGGCCGCATTCGCGAAGGAGGAGTCCGGATGGCAGAGCAGAGGAGGCTCGAGGGGAAGAAGGTCGCGATCCTCGTGGCCCGGGGGTTCGAGCAGGTGGAGATGGAGGAGCCGCGGAAGGCGCTCGAGGAGGCGGGGGCGACGACGCACCTGATCGCGCCGGAGTCGGGGACGGTCCGGGGGTGGCAGCACACGAAGTGGGGGGACGAGTTCGACGTCGACGTGCCACTCGACGATGCCCGACCGGAGGACTACGACGCCCTGCTGATCCCGGGCGGGGTGATGAGCCCGGACCGCCTGCGGATGAACGAGAAGGCGGTCCACTTCGTCCGCGCGATCTACGACGCGGACAAGCCGATCGCCTCGATCTGCCACGGCCCCTGGATGCTGGTGGAGGCCGACATCGTGCGGGGGATCCCGGTCACGTCGTGGCCGTCGCTCCGGACGGACCTCCGGAACGCCGGCGCGGAGTGGGTCGACCGTGAGGTCGTGACGCACCAGGGGATCGTGACGAGCCGGAAGCCCGACGACATCCCGGCGTTCAACCGGAAGATGATCGAGGAGTTCGCCGAGGGGGTGCACGAGGAGCGGCGGCGGGCGGCGTGAGGGGGTGAGGGGCAACGGGGCCGGGGGTGGGGGCGGGGGCGGGGAGTGGCGGCGCAGTTCCCGGCGGCTCGGCGGGGCAGCCGCCGGCGGCCCGCCGGGGAGATTCCTGGTGGGCGCCGGGCCCGCCCCGCGCTCACCCCCGTTCGATGCGCAATGCCTTGGCGACGGTGCGCCCGACGACGCGGGTTTCGTCGCCGTCGGTCTCGAGGCGGAGGGTGATCGGGCCGTCGAAGGGCGCGCGGTCCACGACGGTGATCGTCGTGCCGAGGGTGAGGCCGAGCTCGTCGAGGTAGCGGAGGAGCTTGGGGTCGTCGTCGCTGACGCGGGCGATGCGACCGGACTCGCCGGGATCGAGCTCGGCGACGGTGGTGGTGGCGCCTTCGTGGATCTCGCCCTCGCGGGTGGGGATCGGGGCGCCGTGCGGGTCGACGGTCGGCTCGCCGAGGGCGGCGGCCATGCGGTCGATGAGCTCGTCGGAGGCGGCGTGCTCGAGGCGTTCGGCCTCGTCGTGGACGCGGTCCCAGGGGTAGCCGAGGCGCTCGGCGAGGTAGGTTTCGATGATGCGGTGGCGGCGGATCGTGCCGAGGGCGACGCGGCGGCCCTCTTCGGTGAGGCGGACGCCGCGGTAGCGCTCGTGCTCGAGGAGCCCCTGATCGGCGAGGCGGCGGACCATCCCGCTGACGGAGGCGGGTGCGACGGAGAGTCGCCCGGCGATGTCGTTGGTGGTGGCGGCGCCCGTGGCGAGTTCGAGCTCGTAGATCGTCTTGAGGTAATCCTCGACCGGGGCGGTGTAGTCGTCGGGCGCGCGCTTGCTCATCGTCCTGCGAATCTCTACGGCGTTGTGGCGGCCGGCCCCGCGGGGGCGCCGACGGGCCGGCCCGGTAATCTCGCACAAAACGCGGAATCTTGCCAGCCCGTCGGATGGCGGGCTTCAGATGCGCACGCGGTAGAGCAGGGCGAAGTTGCGCCCGGGGTTGGGGGCGAAGTCTTTGATCCGGCTGGTCGCGTCGCGATAGACGGTGTCGGCCGCGTTCTCCACGCGGAGGGTCAGCGAGTGGAGGCTGCCCCCGCGGAGGAGGCGGATGCCGGCCTCGAGGTCGAAGAGGGTGTAGCCGTCGGTCGGGGTCTCGTCGCCCTCGCTGATCCGCCGCCGCGCCGTCGCGTGGCGGACGCCCCCGCCCACGAACCGGGCTCCGTCGTCCCAGCGAAGGGAGGCGAGGAGGCGGGCGGGGGGGAGGAAGGGGAGGGTGCCGCCATCCGCGCGCTCGGCGTGGACGACGTCGCCCCCGAAACCGATCACGAGGTTTCCCGTCGCGGCGACCTCGAGGGCGCCCTCGACCCCCGTGAGCGTGGCGTCCGACGCCGCGTAGGTCACGACGGGGAGCGCGTGGCCGTCGACGATCGTATCGCCGAGGACCGCCGGGTGGACGTACCCCGTGATCGCGTTCCGGTACGCCGCGACCTGCCCGCTGACCCGTGGTCCGTGGAGCCGGAGCACCGCGTCGATGCCGAGACTCCGCTCCGCGTCGAGATCGGGGTTTCCGAACTCGACGGCGCCGGTCCCCGCATGGAGGGACGACGAGAAGAGCTCCTCGACCGTCGGCGCACGGAACGCCCGCGCCAGCGTGAAGGCGGCCGTGAGCCGTTCGCCGACGGGGACGACCACGCCGGCCGAGCCGGAGAGCGCGCCGAAGACTCGCTCGCGGCCGGGTCCGAACTTCGCGTCATCGCGCGACAGGATCGCGTAGCGGTCGAGCCGGGCCCCCACCTGGAGAGCCACGCCGCTCTCCCCGAGACGCAGCTCCTGGAAACCGAAGATGCCGATCGCGTGCGAGACCGCAGGAGGCGTGAGCGACGACGTGCCCTCGCCCCGATACTCCTTCCACAGTCCGCTCACCCCCCAGGCGCCCCGGCCGAAGACGCCCGCCTCGGCCTGGTCGACGAGGAGCCCCGCCGTCGCCGTCCGCAGCTCGAACCGGTTCCCCGCGCCGCCGCCGGCCTCGCGCTCGTCGTGCGCGTAGTCCTGGACGGTCGCGTCGAGACGCGCCCGCGGGAACCGGCTGACCGGGAGATCCGCCTCCCCCCGCGCCGAGACCTCGACCCGCCGGCCGTCCCACCGCATCGGCGCCGCACCCGGCCGCACGGGGAGCCCGTAGCGGAAGGAGTACGCCCGGACCGCGCCCCCCGCCCGCACCCCCGCACCCGCGTACCCGAGCCCCACCGCGGCGTGGCGACTACTCAGCCCCGAGTTCGCCAACCTGCCGCCCACCCCCGCACCCTCCGGGACCCGCACATCGCCTGCCTCACGGGCGCCGAGCCTCACCGACACCCCCCACCGCTCCCCGAGCGGCGCCTCGCCGTGCGCCGAGGCGGCGACGCCCGACGTCACCGACTCCACCTGGAGCGTCGCCTCGCCGTTCGCCTCCGACGGCGCCTCCAGCGGGATCTCCCCCGAGACCACGTTCACCACCCCGCCCAGGGCGTTGCTCCCGTAGAGCAGCGACGCCGGACCCCGCACCACCTCGATCCGACGCGCCGACAACGGATCGACCGTGACCCCATGGTCCGCCGCGGAGCCCGAAAGGTCCCCCGCCCGCTGCCCATCCTCCAGGATCACGATCCGATCCCCCGAGAGCCCGCGAAGCATCGGCGCCGCCGCCGCCGGGCCCGCGTACCGCACCGCGACCCCGGGCTCCCGCTCCAGCGTTGCCGCCAGCGTCCCCGCCAGTCGACGCTCCAGCGCCGAGCCGCTCAACTGCGTCGTCGCCTGCGCCACCCCCCGCACATCCCCGCCCCCGGGGCGCGCGGTCACCTCCAGACCCGGAAGGCTCAGCGGCGTCGGCCGCAGCGCGATCGTCACCCCGGAAGCCCCGTCCCCCGGAACCTCCACCACCACGACCGCCGGCGCGTGGCCCGCAGCGGTCGCGTGCAGATGATGCGGGCCCGCGCGCACGCCGCGCAGCACGAAGGCGCCTCGATCGTCGGTCACCGCGCTTCGCGTCCCTCCGTCGAGCGAGATCACGGCGCGCGACACCGGCCCTCCGCCACCCTCCGACACCACCACCCCGGCGATGTCGTGCCTCGGCTGCTGTGCGCCGAGCCCCTGCGCCACCGAGACGAGCCATCCGGCGATGAAGACTCCAACGTATCTCATGACCCATCCTCCACTTCGAACCGGTGCACCTGCTTCACCCCGTGCGCCTGTCCGCGCGGGAGGCAAAATTAGTAGAACCTAAAAAATAAGATGTCAAGTATTAACTAATATCCACCCGCGGCGCCGGGCCGTTGCACGGCCGGAGGCCGGCGCGGCGATCGCTCGCCCGCAGAGCGGCTCTTTCGCGGGGCGCCGGAGGGTGGCAACTTGGGGGGCATCGGATCGGGACTTCGGGCCCTTGCGTGTGCGTGGCACCGGGCGAAGGAGTCGACCCGCGGGTGGGGGGCAAGAGGATGGCGACCGACGAACCGATCAGCCTCGGCGAAGTGGAGTTCCGCTCGTTCGCGGGGATGACCGAGGAGGAGATCGCGGAGGTGCCGGGCGTCTCCGCGCGTACGGTCCAGAGGGACTGGATCGAGGCGCGGGCCTGGCTCTACCGTGCGCTGTACCCCGAGGGGACGTAGCGTTCGGTGATGAGGAGGACCCGTGGCGCCGTCGCGGTGGCCCTGGCGGTGGCCCTCGCGCATGCGGCCAACGATGCCTACTCGGCGTTCCTTCACCCCCTTCTCCCGAGGATCATGGAGAAGCTGGGGCTCTCGATCGCGTTGGCCGCGACGCTGGCGATGACGCTCTCCCTCGCCTCCTCGCTCGTGCAGCCGGTCATGGGGTACCTGGCCGATCGGTACGGCCGGCGCGCCTTCGTCATCCTGGGGCCGGTCTTCTCGGGGGTGTTCCTCTCCCTGATCGGGGTGGCGCCGAGCTTCGGCGTGCTGGTCGCATGCCTGGCCCTGGGCGGGCTCGGGGGCGCGATGTTCCACCCGCCGGGCGCCTCGCTGGCCGCGAGGGTCGCCGATGGGCGGGGGAGCGGGCTGCGCTACTCGGTCTTCTCCTTCGGCGGTTCGGCCGGCTACGCGATCGGCCCGGTCGTCGCGGTCGGGATCGTGGCGAGGCTCGGGTTGGCGGGCCTCGCCTGGGCGATGGTCCCGGTGCTGGTCCTGGCGCTCGTCCTGCTCCGCGTGCTCCCGCCGGTTTCGGCCTCCGAAAGGGTCGGGGCGCCGCCGACGCCGGCGTGGCTCGTCCGCCAGCTCCGCGGGCCGCTCGGTCTCGTCTTCGGGATCAGCGCCGCGGCGGCGTTCGTGCAGCGCGTCTTCCTGACGATGGAGCCGATCGTCATGGCCGCGGCCGGGCACCCCGAGGCCGCCGGCGCCGTCGCGCTCAGCACCTACCTCACCGGGCAGGCCTTCGGCAGCCTGGCGGGCGGGATTCTCTCGGACCATGTCGACCGGCCTCGGCTCCTGCTGTTCTTGACGCTCCTCGCCTTTCCGGCGCACGTGCTTGCGGTCGCGCTCCCGGGGGGGAGCCCCGGGGCACTGGGCGCGGCCTTCGTCGCCGGCCTCCTGAACATGGCGATCCTGCCCCCCGTCGTCCTGACCGCCCAGGAGATCGTCCCTGCGGCCGCGGCGGGGAGCTCCGGGATCGCCATGGGACTCGCCTGGGCGGCGGGTTCGGTGGGCGTCCTCGGGACGGGCGTGCTCGGGGACCTCCTCGGCGCGCGGACCGCGGCGCTCCTCTCGATGCCCGTCATCCTCCTCGGCAGCGGCCTCGCGCTCCACCCCGCGTTGCGGCGGCACGGCCGGCCGGCGCGGTGACCGTCGCCGAACTCGGCCCCCCTCCGCGCGCGCACCATACTTGCCGGTCCACGCATCCGGTTGGGAAATGCGGGCCGCCCTGCGAGTTCGGCAGGTCGGGCGGCCGCGCCGGCGAGCGTACGCCCCGACCCGGGGGAATCGGATGAGCGATACCAGCCACGCCCGACCGGGCCGTCGCCCCGATCCGCCTCCTGACGGAGGTCGGCACGGGCGAGGTCCGGCCGTCGACACCTGTGCGCGGCTGCTCGCGAGTATCGAGGACGCGGCGATCGTCGCGGTCGACCCCTCGGGTCGGGTCGTCGGGTGGAGCGCGGGCGCGGCGAGACTGACCGGGTATGCGGCCGAGGAGATCGAGGGGCGGCCGATCGGGGAGCTCTACGAGGAGCCGTGGCGCGACGCGTGGCCGGTCGCGGCCCTGGCTGAGGCCGAGGCGTCGGGGCGTCTCGAGGAGCGGGCGTGGCGACGTCGCAAGGACGGCACGCGATTCCTCGCAACGAGCGTGACCCGCCCCGCCCGCGATGCCGAAGGCCGGCTCCTCGGCTATTGCTCGGTCTGGCGGGACGTCACCACGGGCGCGACCGGGGAAGAGCGGCTCCGACTCCTGGATTCGGCGCTCGCCGCCGCGAACGACGCGGTGATGATCACCGAGGCGGACCCCATCGTGCGCCCCGGGCCGCGGATCGTCTACGCCAACGATGCGTTCACGCGGATGACCGGGTACTCGGCGGCGGAGGCGATCGGCCGATCCCCGCACTTCCTTCAGGGGCCGGAGACCGATCCGGGCACGAGAGCGAAGATCCGGGCCGCACTCGAGCGCAAGGAGCCGGTCCGGGCCGAGTTGCGCAACTACCGGAAGGATGGCACTCCGTTCTGGGTCGAGCTCAACATCGTGCCGGTGAGGGACGAGACGGGGCGGGTCACCCATTTCGCGAGCGTGCAGCGGGAGACGACCGGTCGCCGCGAGTGGGAGGAGCGGCGCCGTCGCCTGACCGAGGAGCTGCGGGCGATCTTCGAGGCCTCGCCCCTTGCGATCATCGTCCTCGACCCCGACGGCCGTGTCGAGCGGTGGAACCCGGCGGCGGAGCGGATCTTCGGGTGGACGGAGGCGGAGGTGCTTGGCCGTCCGTACCCGCTTTCGCGGGAGGCCGAGCGACCCGAGGCCGAGGACCTCCTCCGGGCGGCGCTCCGGGGCGAGAGCGTGGTGGGGCTCGAGACGGTTCGGATCCGTAAGGACGGCGCCCCGGTCCACGTCGGTATCTCGACCGCGCCGCTTCGCGACGTCCAGGGGCGGATCGCCGGAACCGTCGCCGTCCTCGAAGACATTGGCGTGCGCCAGCGGGCGGAGGCGGAGGCCGAGGAGCTGCGCCGGTACACGGCGATGATCATGGATACCGTGGCCGACGGGATCTTCGGCGTGGATCGGGAGGGCCGGGCGACGTTCGTCAACCAGGCGGCGGGCGCAATGGTCGGGTGGGAGCCGGGGGAGCTCCTCGGGAAGAACCATCACGCGCTGATCCATCACACCCGAGCGGACGGCGAGCCGTACCCCGTCGAGGAGTGTCCGATCTCCGAGACGCTCCGCGATGGCCGGCTCCACCACGTCGACGGCGACGTCTTCTGGCGCAGGGACGGTACCGGGTTCCCGGTCGAGTACACGAGCAAGCCGCTCGTCGAGGATGGCCGGATCACGGGAGCAGTGGTCACCTTCCGGGACATCACGGAGCGGAAGCGGGCGGAGGAGGCGCTCCGGGAGAGCGAGGAGCGGTTCCGGACGATCTTCGAACAGGCGGGGATCGGGATCGCCATCGTGGAGGTGGAAGGCGGCAGGATTCGGGAGGCGAATCCGGCCTTCCAGAGGATGCTGGGGTACACGGCCGAGGAGATGCGCGGGCTCCCCTTCCCGGAGGTCACGCATCCGGACGACATCCAGACCGATTGGCATCTCTACACGGAGCTGACCGAGGGGCGGCGCACCGACTACCAGATCGAGAAGCGCTACATTCGGAAGGACGGCCGCGTGGCCTGGGGGCGGCTGACCGCGACGCTCGTCCGGGATACGGACGGCCGGCCCCTCTCGGTCATCGCGTTGATCGAGGACATCACGGAGCGCCGGGAGGCGGAGGAGGAGCGGCGGCGTCTCACGGCGATCCTCGAAGCGACGCCGGACTTCGTGGGGATCGCCGATGCGATGGGCCGCACGCTCTACGTGAACCGCGCGGGCCGCCGCATGATCGGGATCGGCCAGGACGACGATATCTCGGCGCTGACGATCGCGGACTACCATCCCTCCTGGGCGGCCGAGTTGATCCTCAGCGTCGGGATCCCGACCGCGGTCCGGGAGGGGAACTGGAGCGGCGAGACCGCGCTCCTCGGGCGGGACGGCCGGGAGATCCCGGTGCTCCAGGTCATCGTCTCGCACCGGGAGTCCGAGGATGGCGACGTCGCCTACCTCTCGACGGTCATGCGCGACATCAGCGACCGCAAAGAAGCGGAGGAGGCGCAGCATCTCCTCGCGGAGGTCGGCCGGGTTCTGGGCGGACCGCTGGAAGCGGATCGGATCGCGAGGGATCTCGCCGAGCTTCTCGTCGGCTCGTTCGCCGATTATTGCGTGATCGACCTGGTCGACGACAACGGCATCGTAAGCCACGCCGCGGGCGCGCACCGCGATCCCGACGCCCGGCCGCTCGTCGAGCGGCTGTTGAAGGAGTCGCCGAAGGGGGCTCCATCTCGGGGTGTGAAACGCGTTCTCGAGAGTGGCCGGGCCGAGCGGCTCGAACGGGTTCCCGCCGGGTGGGCGGCCGAGGAGGCCCGGGGCGAGGAGGAGCGACGGCTCCTCGAGGCGCTCGCGCCCAAGTCCCTCCTGATCGTCCCGATGCTGGTACGGGGTCGGCCGATCGGCGCGATCATGCTGGCGCGGAGCGGAGACGGTTCCCCGTTCGGGGAGGACGACCAGACCCTCGCCGAGTCGATCGCAAGCCGCGCGGCCCTGGCGATCGAGAACGCCCGGCTCTACCGCGAATCGCGCCAGGCCACGCGGTTCCGGGACGAGGTCCTGCGCATCGTCGCCCACGACCTCCGCAACCCGCTCAACACCATTGGCCTGAGCGCGGGCGTCCTCGAAGCGGCCATTCCGAAGGAGGACGGGGCCGAGGTCGAGGCAGCACGGCGCCCACTCGAGATCATCCGCCGCTCGGTCGCGCGGGCGAACCGGCTGATCGAGGACCTGCTGGACGTGGCCCGCGTCGAGGCCGGCCAGTTGACCATCGAGCGGCGGCCCGTGTCGGCCACGGCGCTCCTCGAGGAGGTGCTTGATCTGCACCGCTCCCTCGCGGACGAGAAGGATCTCACCCTCGCCGGCGAGTGGCCGGCATCCCTCCCGCAGGTCGCCGGGGACCACGACCGGCTGATCCAGGTCTTCGCGAACCTGCTGGGCAATGCCATCAAGTACACGCCTCCCGGCGGGCGCATCGAGGTGCGTGCCCACCCCGTGGGGCGCGAGGCGGTCCGTTTCGAGGTCTCCGACAACGGACCCGGCATCCCTCCCGAGGATCTGCCGCACCTCTTCGACCCCTTCTGGCAGGCCCGGCGCGGCCCCGCAGGGGGCGCGGGGCTCGGGCTCGGCATAGCGCGGGGGATCGTCGAAGCGCTCGGTGGCAGGATCGGCGTCGAGAGCCGGGTCGGCGGCGGGACGACGTTCTGGTTCGAGATCCCTCGGGCGTGACCGCATCCCTTGCCGCTCCGCCGCCCCGGCGAGGAGGTGGCGCGGTCGCACCATCACTCCTGCGGGGTGGGCATCACCGCACGACGACGCGGACCGAGTCGCTGTCACCGGAGGGCCAGACGGCCCGGATCCAGTGTTCGCCCGCGACCGGCACCCACCGCGAGCCGGCGTGGGGGTGGCCGTCGACGAACCAGCGCACCGGCTCCCCGGCCGGGCCGGCGGCGGCAAGGGGGATCGTCGCGTAGCGCGGCGCGACGCCAACGGGGAGCTCGTAGATGTCGCCGTCCCGGGGGGACGCGATGCGGTAGGTCGGCTCGGCGGCCCTGCCCGGCTCGGCGGTCGTCGCCTCCGGAGCGAGGAGGAGCTCGCTGTCGGACCCCGAGGCCGCGGCCCACTCCGCGTACTCCGGCGGGAGGACGGTCCGGCCGCCACGCTGCCAGTCATCGCTCCGGGTCGGCTCGGTGCCGGGGAGGAACCACTCGACGGTCGAGGGGCATTCCGGGGTGGCGAGGAGCCCGGAGAGGAGGCAGACCGGGACGGCAACGGCGCCGGCCCGCTCGGGGGTGGGGAGGTGGCCGGGGGGGTAGCGCCGCGCCGTCGCGAGCACGGCCCGGTGGAGGAGCGGGCCGGCGCCGCTGATCCCGCTGACCCCTTGCATCGGCCGGCCGCTGAAGTTCCCGACCCAGACCGCGACGGTGAAGTTGCCGGTCACGGCGACCGCCCAGTTGTCGGTGAAGTGGCGGCTCGTCCCGGTCTTGGCGGCGGCGGGGAAGGGGAAGTCCAGCGGCGTCGCGTCGCCGAAGCCGGGGATCCGGGCGATCGGGTCGCTCAGGATGTCGAGGACGAGGGCGGCGGCGCCGGCGGAGACGAAGCGCCGGCCTTCGGTCGACGGTCCTGCCATCGGCGCGCCTTGCGCCGGGCCCGCCCCTTGGGCCGCCTCGATCCAGCGGACCGGGCGCCAGACCCCGCCGTTCGCCAGCCCGCGGTACGCGTTGGCGAGCTCCAGCAGCGTGACCTCGCCGTTGCCGAGGGCGAGGCCGAGGCCGTAGTGCTCGGCATCCCGGTCGAGGGAGGCGAAGCCCGCGTCGTGCAGGGTGGTGAGGAACGCACCGGCGCCGAGTCGCTCAGCGAGTTCGACCGCCGGGACGTTCAGCGAGCTGGCGAGGGCGACGCGGGCGCGGACGGGGCCGCGGAACCGGCGGTCGTAGTTCTGCGGGCGGTAGGGCCCGGTCGCCGTCGTGTAGGTCCGAGGCACGTCGGGGAGCACCGTCGCGGCGGTGTACCCGCGGTCGAAGGCGAGCCCGTAGAGGAAGGGCTTGAGCGTCGAGCCGGGCTGACGCCGCGAGACGACCATGTCGACCTGCCCGGCGGTGTCGGCCCAGAAGTCCGGAGAGCCCACCCACGCCAGGATCCCGCCCGTCGCGTTGTCGAGGACGACCGCCGCCGCGTGGCGGGCGTTGACGTCGCTCAGCACCCGGACCGTGTGCCGCACCTCCGCCTCGATCGCGCGTTGGAGGTCGAGGTCGAGGGTCGTCCGCCACGTCCCGGTCGGGCTCGCCCGGGCGCCCGCCGCCTCGAGGAGGAGGCGGGTGGTGAAGTGCGGCGCCAGGAACCGAGGCTCGCCGGCCCGGTCGAGGACCGGCTCCTCACAGGCGCGCGCGACGTCCTCCGGGCGCGCGTACCCGAGCTGCGCGATCCGGTCGAGGACCCGGTCCCGCCGAGCCCGTGCCCGTGCCGGGTCGACCAGCGGGTTGTCCCGTGAGGGCGCGCGGGCGAGCGAAGCCAGGAGCGCGGCCTGGCCGAGGCTCAGGTCGGCTGCGGAGCGACCGAAGTACAGCGCGGCCCCCGCCGCCACCCCGACCGCGCCCTGCCCCAGGGGGACGCGGTTCAGGTACTGCTCGAGGATCGTCGCCTTGTCGAGGTGCGCCTCGAGGCGGAGCGCCCAGAGGAGCTGGAGCGCCTTCCCCCGCCAGCTCCGCGGCATCGGCCGGAGCAGGCGGGCCGTCTGCATCGTGATCGTGGACGCCCCGGAGACGATCCGCCCCGTCGCGAGATTGTCCCGTGCCGCCCGCGCGACCGCCCGCAGGTCGACGCCCGCGTGGTCGAAGTACCGGTGGTCCTCCGCGGCGAGGAACGCCTGGAGCAGCTTCGGGTCGACCTCCGCCAGCGGGATCCAGCCGCCGCGGCTGCCGTCCGCCGAGCGGGTGGTCCGAAGGACGAGCCCGTGCCGGTCCTCGAGGGTCAGGCTCGGCACGACCGCCGGTCCCGACAGCTCCGGCGGGAGGGGCCACGCGATCCAGAGCCCGGCGCCGAGAACGCCGGCCGCCATGCCCGCGAGGACGACGAGGGCGAGGCGGAGCATCCGGCGGCCAAGGGAGCTGCGCCCCCGGGCCCGCCGCGCGTCGACGGCGCCCGAGGCCGCTACGCCGGCGTCCGGGGGCCCTCCCCCGGCCGCCCCCTCGGTCGCGGGCCCGGCGGGCGCGCCATCGCCCCCGCCCGCATGCCCCCCGAGCACACCCTCGCCCCCGACCGCGCGCTCGCCCCCCGCCACGACCGGATCCGCTCCGCTCACCGCCCGCCCTTCGTCACCGTGAAGGTCCCGCCGCCCGAGCGGCCGTTGACGCCGGGGTTGTACATCTCCTCCGCGTGCGCCGGCGGGTAGAGGAAGGTCCCGGCCGTCGTCGCACGGGCCAGGTAGGTCGCGGTGTGCGAGCCCTTCCAGAGCACCGTCGCGGAGTAGACGACCCGGTCGTCGCGCATCTCCTTGTGGTCGAACGGCGACCAGAGGCCGGAGTCCCAGGAGCCGTAGGCCCACCCGCCTCCCTGCTCCGCGTACATCTCGCCGGTCAGCGCCTCCTCGCCGCCGAAGGGGCTCACCGTACGGAGGCTCAGGTCGACGGGCTCCAGCCCCGCGGGGAGGGGGTCGTCGACGACGACGAAGTTCCGCTCGGCCGGAACGGTGACCCGCAGCCGCACGCGGACCAGCTCCCCCTCGGCGACGCTCGTGATGGGTTGGCCGGTGCGCACGTCTTCGTACCAGCGCTCGACCTGGATCCCCCGGTCGACGGGCTGGAGCTGGGGCGCCTTCGGCGCCTCGCGGACGGTGAGGAAGTAGAAGACCGGACCGCCCCCGTCGCCTTGCAGCCGCACCCGCGCGACCGGCCGGCCGTCGTCGCCGCGCTCGATGAGCCCCGCGAGCGAGAGCGTCGTGTCTCGAGGCGACGTCGCCGCCGAAGCGACGTCGAGGACCCTGCGTCCGCCGGCCTCGACGCGCACGCGCGTCGATCCCGCGGCGCGGCCGAGGCGCTCGAAGTTCATGAGGGCGAGGGTCGCGAACCCGTAGTCCTGCGTGTTCCAGAACCGCGTCGCCTCGACTCGCCCGCGCGAGACGAGGGTCTCGACGAGCGGCCCGACGACCGGATTCGCGGGATCGATCGCGAGGAGCGCGTCGAGGAGCCGAGCGGCGGGGCGGGCCCGCGACCCGAAGTAGTGCCCGCCGACCGCCGAGTCGGGGAGCACGGCGGTCCGCCCCTCGATGCGCACGCCCTCGAGGGCGTGGGCGAGGAGGAGCCGCGCCTCGGCGCTCCGGCCGCGCCGGGCCAGCACCTCGGCGAGGAGGACGCGGTCCTCCCAGTGCATGCGCGGGGCCTGGGCGAGGAGCGAGTTCTCGGCGGCGATGTCGGGCCGGCCGAGCCGGCTCAGGAAGTCCGCTGCGGCGAGCCGTTCGGCGAGGGTGTTGCCGAGCTGTTCATGCCACCGCGCGACCGCGAAGCGCGCCTCGAGCGGCTCGCGCAGGCTCCGGGCGAGGTAGTCGGCGAGGCGGGAGAGCACGGTGTCGCTCACCGCGATCCCGGCCTCCCGCGCCTCGAGCAGGACCCGCCCGGCGTACGCGGAGAGCCAGGGCGAGGTCCAATCGGAGCTGCTCCAGTAACCGATCCCGCCGTCGGGGCGCTGGCGGCGGGAGAGGGTGCGCACCGCCGTCTCGATCTGCGTCGCCATTCGCGGTTCGCCGGTCGCCCGGAAGAGCGCGATCAGCGGGAGGGCGCCGCTCATGATCTGCTCGGTGCAGAAGTACGGGTAGATTTCCATCTCCCGTCGCGCCCCGCTCAGGATGGCGAGAGGCGAGGTCCCGACGTGGATCTCGAGCGTCGAGCGCGTGGGGTCGACGTCGGCGCCCAGCGCGAAGGTCGCGCTCGCCGTGTCGTGCAGCACCCCGGCGATCGTCTGGGCCAGAGGGTGGTAGAAGGGGCGGACCGGCACGGCGACCGCCACGGCGTCCGCTTCCTTGTCGGCGGAGACGGCGAACCGGAATCGCGCGCTGTCGCCGGCGATCGCGGTGAAGCCGAACCTCGCCTCGATGCCGCGGCCCGGCCGCACCCGCTCATCGCGCTTCGACTTCCCCTCGAGCCGGATTCCCCGGGCCTCGGCCTTGACCGTGACCTTGCGCTCGCCGGAAAGTCGGGAGTTGACGACGACGCCGGCCTCGAACCGATCGCCCTCCCGAACGAACCGCGGAAGCGCCGGCCTCGCGAGGAGCGGGCGGCTGACGAGGAGCTCGGACTCCCCCGAGCCGTAGCGGTCGCCGGCGGTGACCGCGACCGCCATGACCCGGAAGGTCGTCAGGTTGTCCGGGAGCTGCGCCGTCGCCGTCGCGGTTCCGTCCTCGGCGGTCACGACGGAGCCGAGGAAGAACGCCGTCGTCTGGAAGCGGGAGCGGAGGATCCCCGCCAGGTCGGCGCCCCCGCCGCCCCCCGGCTCCCGCCGCCCCTTCTGCCCGTCCGGCACCTGCGCCGCCACGGCGACGAGGTTGCTCGCCAGCCGCATCCCCAGCCCCCGCGGCGGGTAGAGCAGGTCGATCGGGTCGGGGGTGCGGTACCCCGTCAGCGCGAGGACCCCCTCGTCGACCGCCCAGAGGGTGACCTCCGCCTTCCGGCCCCGACCCGCGGCGTCGCGGACCGCGAGGCGGATGCGCGCCGTGTCCCCGGGGCGGTACTCCGGCCGCTCCGGCCGGACCTCGACGGCGAGCCGCTTGACCTCCGGCGTGACGCGCAGCTCGGCGTACCCGACCCGGAGCGTCGGGCGGCCCGGGTCGTCGAGGGGGCCCGGCGCCGCGCTCCGACCCCGCACCACGACGACCGAGACGAAGGCGTTCGGCGCGTGTGCCTCGGTGATCGGGAGCTTCAGCGTCGTCGCCCCCGAGGACAGGCGGATGCGCCGCGACTCGAGGACCCGCTCACGCTCGACGGTGACCCACGCCTCGGCATCGGTGAAGGGCGAGGCGAGGAGGATCGTCGCGGTGTCGCCGACGGCGTAGCGCTCGCGGTCGGGGATCACGTCCATCCGGAGCTGGCTGTCGTCGTTCCACGGGACCCAGTCCTCCCCCGCGGCCCAGCGGGTGAAGCGCGTCGTCGCCGTGCGGCCCTTCGCGTCCGTCGCCGTCAGCGTCACGACGTACGCGCCGCCGGCGGGCGGGGTGAAGCCGCAAGCGACCGGCTCGCGGCCGGTGACGACGTCGCAGGTCGCGACGGTGTCGGCCACCCAGGCGCCGATGTACTCGACCTCGCCGCCGCGGATCCGGCGCACGCGGTGCCACTCGCGCCGGACGACGGCGCCGCGGACCGCGACCCCCTCGACCCGCTCCCCCTCCGGCCGGACCGCGAGGAGGTCCAGCGTGACCGGCGAGCCGGCGGTCCAGAAGTAGCGGTCGCCGCGCGGTTTCGCCGCGATGTAGAACGACGCCGGGTGGACCGTCAGCGATGTCGCCGCCGAGACGGTCTGACGGTTCGCGTCGGTCACGGTCGCGACGACATCGACCCGGGCCGGCCGGCCCGCCGCGGGCTCCGGGACGACGAGCCGGAGGTCGAGCCTCCCCGTCGCGTCCAGCGTATCGACGCCCTCGCCCGTGACGCGCGTCCCCTCGCCCGGCGAGTCGTCCCACCAGTCGTACCCGGAGCCGATGCTGTACCCCTCGGTCCCGGGGATCTCGAGCTCCCACGGCGAGACCGGACGCTGCCGCACGACCCACCGCACCGGCGCGTCGGCCATCGGCGCGCCGAAGAGGTAGCGCGCGCCCACGTGGACCTCGAGGCTGTCGCCGGCGAGGCGCGGAGAGGCGTCGCTCTCCACGTCGACGAGGAACTCGGGCGGGCGGTATTCGGCGACCTGGTAGTCCGCCGAGGCGACGGTGCGCCACTCGCCGTTCCGTCGGAGCTGCGCCTCGACGCGGTAGTAGCCGAGCGGGAGGTCCGGGCCGAGCTTCACGGCGCGGTCGGCCGTGCCGAAATCGCCGAGCGGGACCGTCGCCTCCTCGAGGATCCCGCCCTCGCGGTCGCGGAAGACCCAGCGCAGCGAATCGCCCGCGGGCGGCACTCGCAGCGCGCCGAGCGTCCCCTCCCGCACGATCGCCTTCGCATGCACCGCCTCGCCCGGGCGATAGATCCCCCGCTCGGTGAAGACGCCGGCCGCCACCGGCTCGCGCTCCGGGCCCCAGGCGCTACGCGCGCCGAAGCGCCACGGCGCGAGGTCCGGGTCGTAGGCGGTCACCCCGACGATCGCGCGATCCTTGCCGAGCGAGGCGACGACGTACCCCTCGAGCCCGCCGCACCCCCACCCGCCGCACTCGTCGGCGAGCGGCGGGAGCCGGTCGAGGAGGGCGAGCCCGCGGGCGTCGGTCCGGCCCGTCGCGCGGACCTTACCCTGCGCGTCGTGGAGCACCACCTCGGCGCCCTCCCGGGGGAGCCCATCCGAGACCCCCGTGACCCACACCGCCGCCTGGTCGGCCCCGAGGCGCACGTGCACCGCGAGGTCGGTGACCTGCACGAGCGCGATCGGGCGGTGCCCCGGGGCCGTGCTGTCGCGTGAGACGCCCGCGACCTGCACGGCGAGGAGCGGCCCGAACCCGCCCCCGACCTCCTCGGCCGTCGGGAGTCGCACCCCGGTCACCCGCCGCTCGTCGACGCCGCCGACCACCGGCACGGTCCAGCGCCGAGCTCCCTTGACCACGGCCTGCCACGGCTCCTGCCACCCCCAGCTCTGCCCGAGGAACGCCGCGAGCAACGAGTCCGGGACCGGGGCCGCGGTCACCTCTAGGGAGTCGACGTTGACGTGCTGGACCGCCAGGGTCCGCAGCCCCTCGCGCTCGACGAGGAGCTTGCCGAACTCGTACGCCACGCTCGGCGCGTACCCCGTCGTGGCGAAGGCCCGCACCCCGACCCCCTCGAACCGCTGCCCGAAGACGTCCCGGATCGCGCTGTCGACGACGATCGCGTAATGCTGCCGCGGCGCGAGCCTCGCCTCCAGGACCCAGGTCGCGGCCTCCTCCGCGGTGTCGCGCACCGTGAACGCCACGTTCGGCTCGATCCGCACGTGCCGGAGCACCTCCGATCCGCGGACCGGCGTGCTGAATTCGACACGGGCCGGGCCCGTCGCGCACCACTTCCCGCCGGTGCAGGCCGCCGCCGTCATCCGGAACGGGCCGTAGGTCGAGAAGCGCCAGGCATGGCGCCCCGGCGATGCCGCGTCGACCGCCTGCGGGACCCGCAGCTCCGCGGAGCAGGCGAGGGGGAGCGGCGTCGCCGGCTCCAGCTCGATGACCCGCCGGAGGTCCCGCGCCGTGTCTTGCGGGTACGGGCCGACGTAGCCGATGTACCGGAAATTGCCGGGATCGGTGTCCCCCACCTTCCGGATCCCGACGGCGCGGAGCGGGACGCTTCCGCCGCCGCATCGTGCGTCCAGACGGACCTGTGAGAGCCTCGCGAGCGCCCCTGGCTCCACCGGCGAACTGACCAGGAGCTTGAAGACCGGACGCTCCGGGAGGTGTTTCGCGGCCGAGCGCTCCCCCACCGGCCACCCCGCCAGCACCCGTGGCGGGCTCACCCGGAAGGTGTGCTCGAACGGCGCCGCCAGCCGGCTCCCGTCCATCGCCTCGAAGGTCGCGGCGATCGTGATCGTGTAGCTCGCGCCCGGCTCGAAGGGCGAGGCCGGCGTGAAACGCAGCGTCACCGGGTCGCGCCACTCGACCTTTCCCGGCACTGCGGGGGCGATGCGGAAGATCGACGCCGCGTCGACCGTCGCATCGAGCCCGCCCGCCACGGGCCGGTCGAAGGTCACGGTCACCGGGTCGTCGGGGTTCGCGGGACCGGTCGGTGTGACGCGGAGCACGCGTAACGGCCCCGACGCCGGGGCGAAGACCTGGAGCGCCACGAAGAGCAGCGCGAGGCGAATCGGGTTCACGGGAAGCGTCGTAGAGAGTCCTGGAGAACGAAGTCGGAAGATAAGGAACACCTTGGACCGACATAAGGATCCCCGACCCCGCCCAAGCCTTGCGGGAACCGGGGCCAGGTCGATCGGCGCGTCGGGGCTGGCCACCGCCCCGGCGCGCGCCGGCGGGTCTCCAGGTCGTCCTCACCGGCACCACGCTCCGCCGGCGGTGGGCCGCGCCGACGGCGGCCGCGAGCCCCAAGCCGCCCTGGCGGAACGGATCCTTGGCGGGCCCGTCGCCGTTCGTCCCCGCCTCATCGCCGCTCGACCCGGCGTTTCGCAGATCGTCACGTCCTCGTTGACTTTGCCCCACCGCGCGGCCCTATTTGGAGTCGCACGAACGAACCTCAGGTACGCCGGCGCGGCCGGCACGGATGGAGGGGGTCACGTGGATCTGCGTGTGCGGGAACTCGTCATGGCGGCGCTCGCGACCGTCGCCGCGGCCGGAGTCGCCGGAGCGCAGAAGAGCTCCGCCGGGGTCGTGGAAGGGGTGGTCGTCAGCGTCCTGAGCGGTGCCCCCGTCGAGGGCGCACTCGTCGTCCTCGACGACGGCCGCCGCATCACCACGCGCGCCGACGGACGGTTCGTCTTCGAGAACACCCCGGCGGGCGAGTACCGGATCGCCGCCGTCGCCCCCGGATGCGACGCCGCGGTCGGCGAGGTCCGGGTCGGGCCGGGCGCCGAAGTCGCTCTCCAGATGGCGGTCCTCCCCCGGGTGCCGCCGGAGGTGGCCCTGAGCACCGTCGGATACGCGACCAGGGGCGATGGCGTGGCCGTCCGTGTCCTCACCGGGAGCGACCTCCGCAGGCTCCGCGCAACCTCGGCTCAGGACGCGATCCGCGTCATCGCGCCCGACATGATCGGTTCGGGGCCGGGCACCCCCGGCTACAGCCGACTCCAGGGCGGGCGCGGGCGCAACTCGATCAACGGTCCGATCACGCCGCTCCTGGTCATCGACGGCGCCCGCGTCAGCGGCGACCCCGGCGAGGTGCTCGCTGCGATCCACCCCGAGGACATCGCGCGGATCGAGATCGTGCGTGGCCCCTCCGGCGGCTGGGCGCACGGCTTCGACAGCGCCAACGGCGTCATCCGCGTCTACACCCGCCGCTCCGAGCAGGGCGACGAGCCGGTCCTGTCCGCCGAAGAGTGCGGTTTCCGGTTCCCGGCCCGCTCGACCCGCGTCGGATTCCTCCTCCCCGGCTCCGCCAACGACGTGCTTGACACCATCCTCGCCGCGGCCTACGATTAGCGGAAATAAACCCACGAAATGATCTCATGACGCGGATCGTCCGGCGGGAGCGCCCTGCTCCCCCGGGCGGTTTCGTGTTCCACGCTGCCGGCCCGGACCGACCGGCCGGGCCAAGACCGATTCACTCGCTTCCCCACGCGCCGGCCCACCCGGCGCGGCGAGGTTCCTGGTACACGCGACGGCAACGGCGACCGCACGGGCTCCGCCCGCGCGGTTCTTTGGCATCACCGGCTCACTACGACGCGTGAACGCCGTCCCGCCCGGGACGGCGACGACGCCGGGTGCCGAGCTCATCGGTCGGCTCGAGCTCGCCGCGCACCCGGCGGGACCCTCAGAGAGGAGCGCCGTATGTCCCGATCCAAGTCCGCCGTCTCCCCTCCGCCCCGGTCGCGTCGGACCCGGGCGATCACGCCGGCCCTCGCCATGGCCGCCCTCGCGGCCGCCGTCCTGACCTCGCCACCCCCCGCCGCCGCCCAGGAGACCGGCCGCATCACCGGCATCGCCGTCGATGCCCGCACCAACGCCCCGCTCCCCCAGGTCCAGGTCTACCTGCCGGGGACGCAGCTCGGCGCGCTCTCCAGCGCCGATGGGCGGTTCATCATCCTGAACGTCCCCGCGGGGACGCACTCGCTCCGCGCCGAGCGGCTCGGTTACGGCGCCATCACCCTCCAGGTCGTCGTCAGGGCCGGCGAGGCCGCGACGGTCGACCTCCGCATGGAACAGGAGATCCTCGGCCTCGACGAGATCGTCGTCACCGGGACCGCCGGCGCCGCCCGGCGCCGCGAGGTCGGAAACTCCGTCGCCCGCATCGACCTCGCCCAGGTCGACGAGCCGGTCGCCAACGTCGAGCAGCTCCTCCAGTCCCGCACGCCCGGCCTCGTCATCAACGAATCGGCCGGGATGACCGGCGCGGGCGCACAGATCCGGCTCCGCGGCTCGGTCAGCGTCTCCCAGAGCAACCAGCCGCTCATCTACATCGACGGGATCCGCGTCAAGAGCGACGCCTACAAGAAGAACGTGCCGCCGGCCGACTTCTCCGGCCGGAGCGGGAACGTGACCGCGAGCCCGCTCGCCGACATCAACCCCGAGGACATCGAGCGGATCGAGGTGATCAAGGGCGCCGCCGCGACGACGCTTTACGGCACCGAGGCCGCGGCGGGCGTGATCCAGATCTTCACCCGGCGGGGCGCCTCCGGGGCCCCGCGCTGGACGATCCAGGTCGACCAGGGATTCAACCGGCTGCGCCCCTTCTCCCCCGAGGGCACCGTCGACTTCGGCACCGGCCCCGACGGCCAACCGGACATCTACCGCGCCACCCCGCTCCTGAACATGGAGCCGTACGTCCGCAACGGATGGCGCCAGAGCTACTCGATCAGCGTGGCGGGCGGAGGCGAGACTCTCCAGTACTTCGTCTCCGGGAACTACGACGACGTCGAGGGCGTCCTCCCCCTCGACACCGAGCAGAAGACCGGCGTACGCGGCAACTTCACCTTCTCGCCGCTCCCCGACCTCCAGATCGCCTGGAACACGTCGTACACGAAGAACTCGATCAGCAACACCCCGGCCGGGAACAACGCGCACGGGCTCACCCTCAACGCGTTCCGACAGGAGCAGAACTACTTCGGGACCGGCAACGTCGACACGGTCCGCCAGGTCCTCGACTACGACATCGACACCTGGATCGACCGATTCATCACCGGCGCGACCCTGACCTACTCCCCGACGGCGAACTTCAACCATCGACTGACCGTCGGCTACGACGTCGCCTCGCAGGAGAACCGGAACCTGCGACCCTACGGCTTCCGCGCCGCGCCGAACGGGATCATCTCCGACCAGCGCTACACGAACAAGACGCTGACCCTCGACTACGTCGGGAGCTATCGGTGGCAGCTCTCCGAGAACGCCGCCACGACCTTCTCCTTCGGCGGCCAGAGCGTCAGCAACGAGGAGGTCAACACGATCGCCAAGGGCGACGACCTCCCGGGCCCCGGCGTCCCGACGGTGAGCAGCGCCGCGATCCGCTCGGGGTTTGAGGAACGCCTGCGCGTCGTCAACGCCGGCTTCTTCGGCCAGGCGCTCTTCGACTTCAAGAACCGCTACTTCCTGACCGCGGGGCTGCGCGTCGACGGGAACAGCGCCTTCGGCGAGGCGCTCGGCCTCCAGGCGTACCCGAAGGTCAGCGCCTCGTACGTCATCTCCGAGGAGGCGTTCTGGCCCGCCGCGCTCGGGACCGTCAAGCTCCGCGCCGCCTACGGCGAGTCCGGGCGCGCGCCCGGCGCCTTCGACGCCGTCAAGACCTGGGACCCGGTGGGGTACGGCACCAGCCCCGCCTTCCTCCCCGAGAACCTCGGCAACCCCGACCTCGGGCCGGAACGCACCGCCGAGATCGAGGTTGGCTTCGACGGCGCCTTCCTCGACAACCGCCTCTCCGTCGAGTTCACCTACTACCACCAGAAGACATCGGACGCCCTCTTCCCCGTCCGGCAGCCCCCCTCGGCGGGGTTCTCCCTCAGCCAGCTCGAAAACGTCGGCACCCTCAAGAACAGCGGGATCGAGCTCGCGCTCAACGGGACGATCCTCGACCGCGAGGTCTGGGGGTGGGATCTCGGCGCCAGCATCTACACCAACCACAGCGAGATCCTCGACCTCGGCGGCGCCAGCGAGTTCGCCGCCGGCGGCGGGTGGAACAAGGTCGGCTCCCCCGTCATGGCGGCCCGCGGCCACATGATCGTCAACAAGCACGAGAAGGCCGACCCGATCCTCGTTTACGACACGATCTACGGGCCCCAGGCGCCGACCTTGGTCCTCGGCGTCAACACCTCGCTCCGCCTCCCCTTCGGGATGGACCTCTCCGCCCGCGGCGAGTACCAGACCGGCGGGTGGATCGAGGACGGCGCCTCCTCCAACGCGCTCCAGCGCGCCGTCCGCTGGCCGACCTGCATGAACGCCTACCGGCACCTCAACGCGGGCCGGCCGGAGGAGCTCACCGCCTGGGAGCGGAAGATGTGCATCCAGGAGAACTACGAGAACAACTTCCTCTGGTACCCGAAGACCTTCTTCAAGCTGCGCGACGTGACGCTGCGCGTGCCGGTCGACTTCGCGATCCCCCGCGCCAGCAGCGCCGCGCTCACCCTCTCGGTGCGCAATTGGTTCACCTGGAAGGACGCGGACTTCCTGATCTTCGACCCCGAGATGGTCGGGAACGACGGGTTCGGCGAACAGAACACCAGCATCACCGAGCACATCCCGCCGACGGCGTCGTTCGTCGCCTCGCTCCGCGTGGTCTTCTGAGGAGGCGGACATGATCGGCGCACACGACACCGAGACGATGGAGGGGGTCGAGATGAACGCTCCGACGATGGGCCGTCGGCAACCGGCGGGCCGAATCGCCCGCCTCGCGGCGACGCTCTGTGTGCTGCTGGCCGCCGGCGCCTGCGACTACTTCGAGGTCACGAACCCCGGGCCGGTGCAGGACAAGTTCCTCGACGACCCCGCCTCCCACGCGGCGGTCGTCAACGGCGCGGCCCGGGCGCTCTCCGATGCGCTCAACTACGTGGCGTACACGACGGCGGCGATCACGCGGGAGCTCTTCCCGGCGGGGTCGACGTCGAGCTTCGGGATCACCCCCCGGCAGCAGCAGGGGATCCTCGCCTACGACGACGAGCACGTCGGGTGGACGTCGCACCACCAGGCGCGGTCGATCGCGGAGAACGGCTTCGAACGTTTCCGCCGCGTCCTCGAGGAGAGGGGAGGGAGCATCGACGACTACGCGCCCGCCGCCGAGATCGCCCTCTGGGCCGGCTACGCGAACCGACTCCTCGGCGAGAACTTCTGCCAGATCACGATCGACGGCGGCCCGCCGATATCCTCGGCCGAGGTTCTCGGGCGCGCGGAGCAGTGGTTCACGACGGCGCTCGGGATCGCCCAGCGGGTCGGGAACGCCAGACTCGCCAACGCGGCGCACGCCGGCCGCGCCTCGGTGCGGGTCGGGCTCGGGGACTGGGCCGGCGCCGACGCCGACGCCCTCCAGGTCCCGCGCGACTTCGTCTTCGTCATGGAGTACCACGACGTCGAGCTCGACCAGTACAACCGCATCTTCTGGGCGGGCGCGGGAACGCCGTACCGCGCGCACACGGTCTGGAACACCGTGTACCAGCAGTATTACCTCGACACCGGGGACCCTCGCGTGCCCTGGGAGGACACCGGGCTCCAGGGCGACGCCGCCGTCATGGACCTCGGGCGCGTCCCCTTCTACCGGCAGCTCAAGTACACCGAGCGAGGCGCCGACATCCGCCTCTCGAGCGGGAGGGAGATGGCCCTGATCCACGCCGAGCACCTGCTGCGGAGCGGCGACTGGCAGGGTGCGATCGGTGTCATCAACGGGCTGCGCGCCGATGTGGGCGTCGCCCCCGTCTCGGCCGCCGACGCGACCGAGGCCTGGGCGCTCCTCAAGAGGGAGCGCGGCATCGAGCTCTGGCTCGAGGGCCGGCGGATGCACGACCTCCGGCGGTGGCAGGCCGAGAACGCCCCCGGCGCTCTGGACACCCTGGAGGTCCCCGGCGAGGCCTCGCGCCTCTCGCGGAACCGGACGCTCTGCTACGACATCCCGAAGACCGAGCGGGAGACGAACCCGAACGTGCCGCTCACGCCGTGAGGATGGCCGGGGGCGGGGCGGGAATGACCCCGCCCCCGGCGATCAGCGGGGGGAGGGAAGCGACAGGAGCGGGATCCGGATCGGCGCCGCGTGCTCCGCGGGGCCGCTGCCCCCCGGCGGGATCCCGGGCTCCCCGCCCGTCCCCTCGAACTGCCGGGCGACGACCACGCCCGCAACCACCGCGCCGGCCGCGACGAGCGCGGCCGTCCGCACGCGGTCGAGCCGCCGCACCTCCACCTCCACGACCTCGCCCCGCGGGATGCGAATCGGCTGATGGATCGCCCCGCCCGGCCCACCCGCCCCACCCGCCCCGCCGTACGACGCGACCGTGACGGGTACCCGCAGGACCAGGTCGCCCGCCTCCTCGCCGAGCCACTCGCCTTCGACGCTGCCGGCTTCTCGGTTGAGGATCTCCCGGATCCGCGCCATCTCGACCGGCGTGAGCCGGGTCCGCACCCGGGTGCCGGCGGGGATCGTGTCGAGCGGCGCCGGCGAGTACGTGTAACAGCCGAGGAGCAGGAGGATCGGACTCCAGAAGAGGCATCGGACCGCGCGCATGCTCGCCTCCCGGGGGATGGAGATCGATGGGTCGCAGTCGAGGATGGAAGGAAGATAGGCGCACCGCCCGGCAGGGGGAATGGTTTCGTGGCCCCGTCTCGCCGGACGTGGCCCCCCCGGATCGCACCCGCACCCCGACTCCGGAGAGGCGGCGATCGCCGCAAGGCTCGCCGCCGGCCTCTTCGACCCCGGGCCCCCGCCCTCGTCGACCTCCATTCGGATCGGGCGACGATGGGCGGCCTGTAGGGGAATCCCCTACTCGGTTCGGGCTTTCCCCGATACGCGTAACCCCGCGCAGGGGTTATCTTTCCCGCGCAGGCGGCCATCGCCTCCGGCCGCCGCGAGGGAGGGTGCCCGTGAACCGGAAGCTGATCTACGCGCCGCTGCTGCTGCTCGGCCTCGTCGCCGCGGGGGCGATCGCCTTCGCGGTCTTCCGGCCGATCCAGGTCCTGCCCCGGATGTCGCTGGCGCCGGGGTTCGCCCTCGTCGACCAGGACGGCCATCGGTTGACGAGCGAGGACCTGCGCGGCAACATCGTCTTCTACTCCTTCGGCTATCCGGGGTGCGGCGAGCCCTGCGGCGCGATCGCCGAGGTGATGCGGGAGGTCCGGGAGGGGCTCGCCGGGATCGCCGAGCTCGAGGGCTTGCCGGTCCGCCTCGTCACCATCGCTTTCGACGGCGGGCCCGACGGATCGGATGCGCTCCGCATCGCCGCGGCCGAGGCCGGCGCCGACGGCTCCGTCTGGAGCTTCGCGACCGCCGAGCCCGAGGCGCTCAAGACCTTGATCGGTGGGGGGTTCGAGGTGTACTACTCCCCGCGCCCCGACGGGGGGTACGACTTCGACCCGGCCTTCTTCCTGGTCGACGGCTGGGGGATCCTCCGCGCGGAGTACCGCTACGGAGTCCCGAAGGCGACGTTGCTCCTCGAGGATCTCCGCCTCCTCGCCCGCGAGGCGAGGGCCGCCGAGGGCGCGGCGCGCCTCGCCTACGAGGCGGCGCACCTCTTCGCTTGCTACCCGAGGTGACGGAATGAGATACCGCTGGATCGCCCTGGCGCTGGTCCTCCTCGCGCTCGTCGGGGCGGGAACCTTCGCGCTGCGCGTGCGGCCCGTCGAGATGCACGGCACGCTCCTCGACCCGCCGCTCCCGGCCCGCGACTTCGAGCTCACCTCGGCCGCCGGGCCGGTCCGGCTGAGCGACCTCCGCGGCAAGATCGTCGTCGTCTTCTTCGGCTACACCTTCTGCCCCGACGTCTGCCCCACGACGATGGTTCGCCTCGGCAACGCGATCCGCCAGCTCGGGGGGAAGGCCGACGACGTCCGGGTGGTCATGGTCTCCGTCGACCCCGAGCGCGACACCCCCGAGCGCCTCGCCGAGTACGTCGGCGCCTTCCACCCCTCCTTCCTCGGGCTCACCGGGACGCCCGAGCAAATCGCCGAGGTAGCGTTGGCGTACGGGATCTACCACGCGAAGGCCGAGGGCTCCGCGGCCTCCGGGTACCTCGTCGACCACACCGCGACGGTCACCGTCCTCGACCGCGACGGCCGGGTCCGCCTCCTCTGGCCCTTCGAGGTCGATGCCGACGCGATGGCCGCCGACCTCCGTGCCCTGCTCTGAGGAGCCGAGGATGAAGACGACGTCGCCGCACCCGACCCGATCCGCCGCGCGCCGCCCCGGCCCCCGCCGCCGGGCCCGCCCGGGCGCGCCCCGGCCGCGGGCCCTCCTCGCGGCCGGTCTCCTCGCCCTCGGCGCGGCGGCTACCGCGTGCCGGCCCGGCGGACCACCCGCCCCCGAGATCGTCGTCGAAGACGCCTGGGCCCGCCCGACCCGCGCCGCCCCCGGCCCCCACGGCGGCGCCACCTCCGCCGCCTACATGACGATCCGCAACCGCGGCGACGCCCCCGACCGCCTCCTCGCCGCCAGCGCCGGCGACCTTGCCGGTGCCACCGAGCTGCACCGCAGCCTCATCGAGGAGGGCGTCATGCGGATGCGTCCCGCCGATGTCGTCGAGATCGCCCCCGGCGAGGCGGTCCGCCTCGAACCCGGCGGGCTCCACGTCATGCTGATCGATGTCGCCCGCGAGCTCCGCCCCGGCGACCGCTTCACCCTTTCGCTCACCTTCGAGCGCACCGGCACCGTGGAGGTCGAGGTCCCCGTCCGGGAGATGTGATCACCGCCGGCGCCCAGCGCCACGCTTGCACTCATTCCACTTCGGGTGCGTCGAGAGATCGAATCGCACGACGACGGGCACGTCCGTGCGGCTATGCGTCGCGTAATGGTAGACGCGATCGCCGACCACCTGGATCGGTTGGAAGAACACGACTCCCACCCGCCCCTGCATATCCAATCGCACTGTGCAGGCGTACGCATTGTCCACAAACACGTCGTAGACCGGATCGGCGTCGAAATGCGTCCGCTGGACCCAGAGCTGGGTGCCGTCCCGGGAGTAGGCGAGGCCGAGGATCTGGGCCTGCTCGCGCGGGAGTCGGGCCTTCTCCATGTCCTTCTTCGACGCACGAGCGTACGCCAGCTGCTGCTCGAGATCCCTTCGTGCTCGTGTCCAGCCATCCGGCGTCGGCCGCCGGGCCGGTACATCGCGGCCGAGGATCTGGAGCGTGTCGCCTGCGGCGTCGGTCACGACGATCCGGTAATCTCCACCCCACGAGTATGTCGCTCCCCCGTGCGGATTCGGCGTCCAGACGAACCAGGGCTCGAACGGCATGACGACCACCCCGGCGACGCCCGCCTGTCCATCGCGCGTGAAGGGATAGGTTCGATGGAGTCGATAAGGTAGCACTCTTCGGATGGCGGTTTCCTGATCCAGGTCGACCGAAAGTAGCGCCTCGATCCTGCGAAGCCCGGTGGGAGACTCCCCCGCGGTGTCCGGCACCAGTCTCGATGCGCCAAAGTGGATGCGTGTCGGCGATTCCACGCGCAGCGGCCCCCCGTTGGTGAACTGTCCGGCGTTCGGGCCCTCGTACCGATGGGTCGAGATCACCGCGCCATCCGCGGCGTCGAGCACCGTGATCCGCCAGTTTCCGACATCCACGGCGTAGACGCGGCCGAACCCGACGCCGATGTAGGCGATGTGAGAGAACTCTCCCGGCCCCTTCCCGCGCTTCCCGACCCCCCACACAAGCTCGCCCCCCGGATCGAACCGGCGGATCTCCCCCGCATGGTCGTCCACGATGTAGATGAACCCCTGGGAATCCGCGGCGAACGTGTCGATCCTGCCGAAGAGCTGCCCCGGGTCGTTCGGGTTTTCCCCGATCACGAGGTCGGGGACGATGTCGATCGGGTCCGTCCGATCATGATCGGGAACGGAGGCGCCACACCCTCCGAGGAGGATGGCGCCAAAGTAGAGTGCGGCGTAGCAGCGGCGGCGGTTGGACATGTGACGAGTCCTGTCAGCGATTCGGGTCATAGTCCACCGATCTAGATCAGCAGCATTGTTGCAGGCTTGCCCGACGCCGTACGAGCCGCGGCTTCCTGGGCGATAGCGCAACCAGCCCCGTGCAAGGGCATTCGAGGCTTGGGATGGCACTTCCTTCCGGCGGCTCCATCTTGTGGCCAGGAACGGATACGGGCTGCCCGTGGCTGAGGACAGCCCATCACACGGCTGTGGCGCGCCCCGTCCTGCGTGCCCGCCATTGGCGATGCTGGCGTGAAGGAGACTTCCGATGCTGGTCTGCTTGTCTACGACGAATCATCAGGAAGGCAGCATTAGTCCATGATTATACATATCAGAACGGGTCATGCGCATCCTCGTGGCTGTGGTTACTCGTTCGGCCGTTGGCCTGTTGGTGTTCGTATTGGTTGCAGCCGCGATCCTCGCGGTGTCTGGAGCGCTCACGGCGGGGGATTTCGTGCCGGTGGTGGCTCACGGAATTTTTTTTCTTCTTCTGGTTTGGCTGGCCACTTGCACTCGTGATCACCGCAGCCGTCGCGGTTCCTGCATTTCATTTCTTGCGCCGCCGCGGTTGGCTAACCGCCGGACGAGTCTTGATGATCGGAACAGTCGCAGGTGGGATCATTATCCCCCTGGTGTGGGCAGCGCTTTGGGGGATATCGGACGTGACCGACCCCATTGAGCTGCTAATGGGAGCGCTCGTGGGACTTGGTACGAGCGCCGCATTCTGGTTGATTGTGCGAAACGGCATCAAATGACAGCGGCGGCAGCTGCGCGCAGATCTCGGGTGCGGTGATAGACATCCAGCATCCCGAGGCACGCGCGGTAGAGTGAGCACCGGCGAGCAAGGCGATGGAGACGCGCCTCGCGGCCAGGCTCGATGCCGTCGTACACGCCTCCGCTCAGGGTTGCAGGAGCCGCAATCGCCAGATGGTCAGGTGAGGCACGGCGGCCTCGTCCAGCACGACCGTCGAGATCAGGTCGTCGTCGACGAAGGCGTTGAACGCCAGCGGCAGCCGCGTGGTTTGGAGGAGCCGGCCGGTATCGGGGTCGATCACCTCGATCACCGTGTCGTAGTAGGCGTTCCAGTCGACGACGCGGCCGTCGTGGCCGCTCGCGCCGGCGATCACCCCCTTCCGCCATTCCTTTCCGGCGACCTGGACCATGACCCAGAGCCGTCCTTCGCGGTCCTGCCGCACCGCCTGGAGCCGCGGCTCGGGCGGGTCGTGGAGAAGTGATCGTGAGCGGCGGGTCGGGCTCGGAGCCGTGAGTCGGGAGGGGAACCCGTCGACCTTCCGCCGGATCTCCTTCACTTTCCGCCCCCGGCTATCCCAGAGCTCGACGACGTACCGGTTGCGGTAGGCCGACCATGCCCGTCGCCCCCGGCGGGCGCGATCGATCGCGAGTCGATGAAGTCGATGTCGGCACAGAAGGATCCGCGATCGACGCCGTACGAACGCACCACGGAGCCGTCGGCTCCGATCAGGTGGAGCGGCAACCCCACGCGGACCGCCCGGGCCCGGCTCATGGCCTCTTTCGTCGTACGACGCGCCAATGCATCCTCCTACGGTCTGTGTATTGGATGCACGAGGCCCGCGAAACTTCGCATCGCCCCGGGGAGGGGAAGCGGCAGGAATGCCGCCCCCCGTGGCGGGGAACGCCGCCCCCGCCTCCGGCGTAGAACCGGGGTCTCGGCCCGCGACGGACTCCGCGTCCGCCGCCCGTCGCCACCCGATCCGGTCCGGTAGCCATCATGAAGTACGCGCGCAGAGTGACTCTTGCCCTCGCCCTCGTCGGCACCTTCGTCCTGGGCGGCTTCGTCCTCCCCAATCCGGCGGCGCAGGCCGGGCCCCGGCTCTTCCAGGAGGTCTTCACCCTGGTCTCGCGCGCCTACGTCGACAGCCTCGACGTCTCGGGGCTGTACGAGAAGGCGGCCCGCGGGCTCCTCGAGCAGATCGAGGACCCCTACGCCGCGCTCTTCAGCCCCGAGGAGATGGAGCAGTTCACCGTCGCCTACGAGGGGCACTACGGCGGCGTCGGGATGATGGTCGAGAACCAGAACGGCGCGGCGGTCGTGAGCCGCGTCTTCCCGAACACGCCGGCGGAGCGGGCGGGGATCCTCGTCGGCGACCGGATCGTCGCCGTGGGGGATGAGGCGACCGACGGGTGGCCCCTCGAGAAGGTGACCGGGAAGCTCAAGGGCGAGCCGGGGACGACCGTCGCCGTCCAGTTCCGCCGGCCGGGCGCCGAGTCGCCGTTCACCGCCGAGCTGGAGCGCGCGATCATCCGGATCCCCGCGGTCCCCTACGCCACGACCCTCGACGGCGACATCGGCTACATCCCGCTCCTCCAGTTCAACGAGACGGCGGCCGAGGAGGTCACGGCGGCGGTGCGGCGCCTCGTCGACGACGGCGTCCGCGGCCTCATCCTCGACCTCCGCGGCAACGGCGGGGGTATCGTCTCGGAGGCGGTCGAGATCTCCGGGCTCTTCCTCCCCGCGGGGACCACGGTCGCGGAGCAGCGGGAGCGCGGGGGGCGGGTCCAATCGTACGTGACGACGTCGCGGCCGATCGCACCGGACCTCCCGCTCGTCGTCCTGATCGACGGCGGCACCGCCTCCGCCTCGGAGATCGTCGCCGGGGCGCTCCAGGACCACGACCGCGCCGTCGTCATCGGGACGACGTCGTTCGGGAAGGGGCTCGTCCAGAGCGCCTTCCGCCTCGACGAGGGGTACGTCCTCAAGATGACGACGGGGAAGTGGTTCACGCCGAGCGGGCGGACGATCCACAAGGAGCGGGTGCTGGTCAACGGCCGCCTCGTCGAGGCGCCGGACTCGGCCGCCGCGGACACGAGCCGCGCCGGGCGCCCGGTCTTCCGCTCCGACGCCGGCCGCGTCGTCTACGGCGGCGGCGGGATCATGCCCGACCTGATCGTCCGGCCGGACACCCTCACGGAGCCGGAGCAGGCCTTCGTCAAGGCGATCCTCCCGAAGTCGCAGGACGTGCACCTCACCCTCTTCGACTACGCCTACGAGCTCAAGTCGAAGGTCGACCGCGACTTCAAGGTCCGCCCGGAGTGGCGCGAGGAGCTCTACCGGCGGCTGACCGAACGGGGCGTCGAGGTCGACCGCGCGCTCTACGATGGCGCGTCGTCCTACGTCGACCGGCTCCTCGAGAACCGGGTCGCCCGCATGGCCTTCGGCGACGAGGGCGCCCTGCACCACGGCCTGGGCGACGACGCCCAGCTCCGCCGCGCACTCGATTTGCTCCGTCAGGGTCGCACGCAGAAGGACCTCTTCGCTCGCGTCGCCCAAGCGGGTGACGAGGGCTGAGCCAGGAGGAACGTCGCCATGGGCAACCGCCGCAGAGCTCCGCTCCCCGCCGCCCTGACCTTGGCCCTCGCCCCCGCCCTGACCCTCGCCGGGTGCCGGGGCGAGGCGCCGGAGCCGCCGGCCGAGGAACCCGCCACCCCGGCCGCCGCCACCCCGGCGCCCGACGCGACCGTGGTCGACGAACGGGACATCGCCATCTTCGAGGAGAAGATGAAGTGGGCCCGCGAACAGCGGCTCGACACCCTGCCGATCGGTGAGATCGTCGCTCGCCTCGGCGAGACCTTCGTCGGGACGACCTACACCCCCAACGCCCTCGACATCGACGGGCCCGAGCGGCTGGTCATCAATCTCCGCGAACTCGATTGCGTCACCTTCGTCGAGAACACCCTCGCCATGGCCCGGACGATCAAGGCGGGGGCGTACGACTTCGATACCTACCGCCGCGAGCTCGCCCGCATCCGCTACCGCGACGGCATCATCGACGGCTACCCGAGCCGGCTCCACTACTTCAGCGACTGGATCGCCAACAATCAGGAGAAGGGGATCGTCCGCGACATCACCCGCGAGCTCGGGGGGGTGGAGGACACCGAGCCGATCGACTTCATGTCGACGCACACGGACTCGTACCGGCACCTCTCCGATCCGGCGAACCTCGAGGAGATCCGCCGCATCGAGGCGGAGCTCAGCACGAGGCCCCGCTACTACATCCCCGAGAACCGCATCGCCGATGTCGCGCCGCGGATCCAAAACGGGGACATCATCGCGGCGACGAGCACGGTCAAGGGGCTCGACGTCGCCCACACCGGGATCGCTCTCTGGGTCGACGGCCGCCTCCACCTCCTCCACGCCCCGCTGGTCGGGAAGTCGGTCGAGATCAGCGAACTCCCCCTCGCCGAGAGGATCCTCGACATCCGCGGCCAGGATGGGATCATGGTCGCGCGGCCGGTGTGGTGAGCGCCGGCGCGGCCGCCGCGTCCGTCGTCGCCCGGCCCGTCGGACCGGGCGATCAAGACGGACTCGACGCCTCCGACCCTCCCGCGTCCTCCCCGGCGCGGGGCCGCACGTCGACCACCACGCTGTGGCGGCACGCCGGGCAGATCAGCCAGATCCGGCGGCGCACGTAGGGGAGCGCCCGCGACGGCGCGATCGGGTTGATCGCCATGCGCGCGCCGCAACGCGGGCACCTCGCCGGCTCCCCCCGGGCCACGGCCTCGGCCAGGCGCCGGCGTTCTTCGCTTGCAGAGTCGCGGTCCATCGCGCCACGATAGCGGCCGCCCGAGGGCGATGGCAACCCGACTCAACGAAATCGGCGGTCCGCGCGTCTAAGATGCGGGACGGTGCGTGACCCGGTCGGAATCCGTTGGACCGAGATCGTAATCGATGAATTCATGGCAGCGCTGCGCGGGACTCCTCCTGGGGTCGTTCCTCGCGCTATGGGACCCCGCGCGTGCGTGGGCGCAAGGGGCGGGAGTCCCCACGTACACGCTCGATGAGGCGATCCGCCTGGCCCTCGAGAACGATCCCGCCGCGGTCGCCGCGGAGAGCGGCGTCTCCACGGCGCGGGCGGGGGTCCTCGAGGCCCGCGGGGCCTGGCTCCCCACGATCAGCCTCGAGTCGTCGTACGCGAACTCGAGCAACCAGCGCTTCGACCAGGCGACGGGGCAGCTCGTCTCCGAGAGCTACACGGCGAGGACGCAGGCGGGCTTCGACATCTTCTCGGGCGGTCGGCGGTACTTCCAGACTCGTAGTGCGAACGCCCGGCTCCGGGCCGCGGACGCTGCCTACAGAGCCCAGCGTTTCCAGACCATCCTCAGGACGACGGAGGCGTTCTACGCGACCGCCGCCGCCGCCGAGCTCGTCCGCGTGGCGGAGCGCCGTCTCGAGCGCGCGCGTCAACAGCTCGCCTTCGCCGAGACCCGACTCGAGGTGGGGACCGCGACCCGCTCGGATCTCCTGCGCGCGCAGCTCGAGGTCGGCAACGCGGAGCTGGCGCTGGTCGACAGCGAATCGGCGCTCCGAGGCGCTCGTCTGAACTTCGGTCGCCGCCTCGGCCTCGAGGGCGGCGCCGAGCCGGCGGACGCCAGACTCCCCGAGCGCGCGCCCGACCTGCCGCCGATCGAGGAGCTGGCTAGGCGGGCCGAGTACAGCTCGCCCGACGCCGTCGCCGCACGGGCGGACCTCGACACGCGCCGCGCCGAGCGCTGGTCCGCGCGCTCGAACTATCTCCCGTCGCTCCGCCTCACCGGCGGGTACGACTGGTTCGCCTACGAGTTCCCGCCGGACCAGAGGAGCTGGAGCCTGCGTCTCGTGGCATCGTTCCCGCTCTTCAACGGCTTCCAGCGGGAGGCCGCGAACGCTCGGGCTGCCGCCGCGCTCCGCACCTCGGAGGCCAGCGCACGCGACGCCTCGATCGCCGCGCGCATCGCCGCCGAGGACGCCGCCGCCGAGATCGCCTCCGCCGAGCGGCGGGTCGACATCGCGCGCCGCGCCGTCGAGCTCGCTCAGGAGGACCTGCGCGTGCAGGAGGAGCGTTACAGGATCGGCAACGCGACCATCGTCGAGCTCCAGACCTCGCAGGTCGCCCTCGCCGATGCCGAGGCCGCCTTCGTCCAGGCCCGGCAGGCCCTCGCGGTCGCCGTCGCCCGACTCGAAGCGGTACTCGGCGAGCGGATCGGACAGATGCCATGACCACGGCCCGCGATGACGCGGGGAACAACCGGTAGTTCCATCTTATCCCGAGAGTTGGGCGTGAGATCGATCATACACAGGCTGGGTTCGGGGGTGCGGCCCGCACTCCTCTGCTTCGGCATCGCTACCCTCGCGGCGGGGTGCGGAGAGAAGAGCGCCGCCAACGAGGGAATGGCGCGCGGCCGCCCGGGCGGCCCCGGCGGCGCCCGCGTCGCCCCCGTCGAGATCGCCCCCGTCGAGGTCGGGACCATCGCTCGCCACGTCTTGGTCTCCGGCGTCGTCGAACCGATTCGGAGCATCGGGATCAATAGCCAGCTCTCGGGCGCGATCATGGCCGTCGAGGTCCAGGAAGGCGACGTCGTGCGCCCCGGCACCGTCCTCGCCCGCCTCGACGATCGCGAGCTCAGGGCCCAGGTCGCCAGCGCCGAGGCGGCGTACGAGGTCGCGGCCGCCACCTTCCAGCGCTCCGAGCAGCTCCGCGCTCGCCAGGTCATCACCGCCGCGGAGTACGACCGCGACCGCGCCGCCCTCGCGGCCGCCGAGGCGCAGCTCGCCCAGCTCCGGACCCGCCTCGACTACACGACGGTCCGCGCCCCGATCCACGGGATCATCACCGAGAAGCGCGTCGAGGCCGGCGACATCGTCGGCGCACAGACCCGGCTCTTCACCATCGCCGTGACCGATACGATGGTCGTCCGGGTCCAGGTCTCGGAGCTCGACGTCGTCGAGCTCCGCCCCGGCGCGACGGTCTCCGTCGTCCTCGACGCCTACCCCGACCGGCGGATCGACGGGCGGATCCGCCGCATCTTCCCTTCGGCCGACCCCGCGACCCGGCTCGTGCCGGTCGAGGTCGCGCTCCAGGGCGAGGCCGCCCGCATCGCCCGCGCCGGCTTCCTCGCCCGCGTCGACCTCACCCTCGGCGCCCGATCCAACGTCCTCCTCGTCCCGGCCGCCGCCATCGTCGGCGATGCCGATGCCCCGGCCGTCTTCGTCCACGAGGACGGGATCGCCCGTCGCCGCTCCGTGCGCACCGGCGCGACCTCCGAGGGTCGGGTCGAGATCCTCTCCGGCCTCACCGCCGGTGAGTCCGTCATCACGCTCGGCAACAACACGCTACGCGACGGGATGCAGGTCCGCGTCGTCGAGAGACCGGGACCCGATCCCGCGGAGAGGATGGCGCCCGCTGCGCGCAACCAGACGGGAGGCGATCGATGAACGACTCCACCCGCCGTTACTCCGGGATCCCGAGCTGGGCCATCCGCCGCCCGATCGGGACGCTGATGCTGACCTCCGTCGTGGTGGTGCTCGGCGTCTTCTTCCTCTCCGGGCTCCCGCTCGACATGCTCCCCAGCATCGTCTACCCGCAGGTCCGCGCCAACGTCACGAACAGCGGGGTCGAGCCCGAGGTCCTCGAGGAGACCGTCGCCAAACCCCTCGAGCGCGCCCTGGCCACCACCGAGGATCTGGTCCGCATCGAGACCGAGGTCCAGGAAGGCCGCGTCGGCGTCAACCTCCACTTCGCCTACGGGACCAACGTCGACTTCGCGCTCCAGGACGCCGCCAAGAACCTCGAGCGCGCCCGCGGGGCGCTCCCGGAGGAGGCCGACCCGCCGACGATCAACAAGTTCGATCCGCAGCAGATGCCGATCTACGAGGTCGCCTTCTCCTCCGAGACGCGCGACCTCATCTCGTTGCGCGACTGGGTCGAGTACCGCCTCCAGCCGCAGCTCCTCACCATCGACGGCGTCGCCTCGGTCGACGTCTCCGGCGGGCTCCAGCGCGAGGTCCAGGTCGTTCTCGACCAGGAGCGCCTCCGCTCCTACGGACTGACCGTCTCCCAGATCATCGAGGCGATCCGGAACGCCAACCAGGACGTGGCCGCCGGACGCGTCTCCTCCCCCACCCGCGAGGTGGTCGGGAAGACCGCCGGGAAGTTCCGCGACGTCGAGGAGCTCCGCTCGCTCCTCATCGCCCTCCCCGGCGGCGGCCGCGTCCCGCTCTCCGAGATCGCGACCGTGCGGGACACCCATCGCGAGCAGCGCCTCTGGGTCCGCCTCGACGGCGTGCCCGCCGTCAAGCTCTCGGTCCGCAAGCAGCCCGACGCCAACACCGTCGCCGTCGCCGAGGCCGTCGATGCACGGATCCGCGCCCTGCATCGCGACGGCTTCATCCCGATCGACATCAACTTCGAGACGATCCAGGACCAGTCGGGGTTCATCCGCAACTCGGTCGCGGCGGTCCGCGACGCCGCCATCTTGGGCGCCGTCCTCGCGATGATCGTCGTCCTCATCTTCCTCGGGTCGCTTCGGAAGACCTTCATCATCGGTCTCACGATCCCGATCGCGATCCTGGCGACCTTCGTCCCCATGGGGCTCGGCGGGTTGACGCTCAACATCATCTCCCTCGGCGGCCTCGCCCTCGGCGTCGGATTGCTGATCGACAACTCGATCGTCATGCTGGAAAACATCTTCCGGCACAGCGACGGGAAGGGGATGGACTCCGAGGAGGCCGCCCACAAGGGCGCCGCCGAGGTGCAGTCGGCCGTCATCGCGTCGACCACGACCAACCTCGCCGCCGTCGTCCCGTTCCTCCTCATCAGCGGACTCGCGGCGCTGGTCTTCCGTGAGTTGATCCTCACGATCTCGTTCGCGATCGCCGTCTCCCTGGGCGTCGCCCTCACGATCGTCCCGATGCTCTCGGCCCAGCTCGGCAAGATCCGGTTCAGCAGCGGGCTCAATAGGTCGCGGCCGATCGTCCTCTTCGACCGCGGGCTCGACCGCATCCGCCAGGCCTACCTCCGCGCCGCCCGCTTCACGGTCCGGTGGCGCTGGGCCGTCCTCTGCGTGTGCCTCCTCGCCCTCGGCGGGTCGTACATGCTGACGCGGGACCTCGGCAACGAGTTCCTCCCGCAGGTTGACGACGGCAACGTGAGCGTCATGATCAACCTCCCGCCGGGCGTCTCGGCCGAGGAGACCAACCGGGTCGCCTACGAGATCGAAGGGATGATCGCCCAGATGCCCTACGTCCGGCACGTCTTCACCACCGCCGGCGGCTCCCTCTTCGGAAGCTCCACCGCCGAGCGCGCGGGGCGCGGGAACATCTCGGTCCTGCTCGCGCCGGTCACCGAGCGCGACATGAGCGCCGACGAATGGGTGCGCACCCTCCAGGCCCGGATCGACGAGCGCGGCTTCCCCGGCGCGCGCATCTTCGTGCGCCCGCCCCGCATCCGCGGCCTGCGCACCTCCGTCTCCGGGTCGCCCGTCGCCCTCAATATCCAGGGCGACGATCTCGCAGAACTCCAGCGCATCGGCGCCGAGGTGATTCGGCGGGTGCAGGGGGTGCCGGGACTCCAGAACCTGGATCGCTCCGCCGAAGAGGCGAGCCCCCAGCTCGCCATCGAGCTCGACCGCGAGCGCGCCGCCTACCTCGGGCTCAACGTCGCGGCCGTCGGCCAGACGCTCCGCACCGCCCTCGACGGCACCGTCGCCAGCCGCTTCACCGAGGGGAACCGGGAGTACGACATCCGCGTCATGCTCCCCCGCGAGCGTTTCACAAGCCCCGAGGACCTCGGCTCGGTCGCCCTCTTCCCCGGCGCCCGCGGAGGGGCGCCCATTTACCTGCGCGACGTCGCCAACGTCTACCAATCGCTCGGGCCGACCACGATCCTGCGCGAGAACCAGAACCGGATCCTGCGCCTCACCGGCGACGTGATCACCGAGGTCGCCTCCGTCGGCGAGGTCAACGATTCGATCCGGGCGCGGATCGCCGACCTCGAGCTCCCCGAGGGCTACAGCATCATTTTCGCCGGTGAGGAGGAGTCGATCCGCGAAAACCAGCGCCAGCTCACCATCGTCGTGCTCCTCGCCATCTTCTTGGTCTTCGTCGTGCTGGCGGTCCAGTACGAGAGCCTGGTCAATCCGCTGGTGATCATCATCACCATCCCGCTCTCGCTCATCGGCATCGGGGTTGGGCTCTGGGCTACCGGCACGCCGCTCAGCGCCCCGGTCCTCCTCGGGGTCATCCTCCTCGCCGGGATCGTCGTCAACAACGGGATCCTTCTCGTCGAGTATGCGGAGCAGATCCGCAAGGAGGAGGGCGTGCCGATAGAACAGGCCGCCATCGAGGCCGGCGCGATTCGACTGCGGCCGGTCCTCATGACCTCGATCACCACGATGATCGGGATGTTGCCCCTGGCCCTGGGCATCGGGGAGGGCTCCGAGATGATGCAGCCGCTGGCGGTCGCGGTCGTGGCCGGCCTCGCCGTCTCGACGGTGCTCACGCTCCTCGTCGTCCCCGGGACCTACGTCATGCTCAACCGGGGCAGCGAGGCGCTGCGCGTCTGGCTGACCGGCCGCGAGCGCCGCGAGGCGACGCTCACCGCCGCCGAGGTCACCGGGGACTGAGGTCCGGCGGCTCCGCCGCGCGGCGCCGCCACACCGCGAGGCGGCGCCGCCAGAGCCGGGCGGAACGAGGGCCGCGCCCCTCCGTCGCGAGATGGGTCACGCCCTCGGCCGCCCGCGCCGCCTCCGCGGCCCACCCCCGCGACACCGCCAGCCGGTACGCCGCGAGGAGGAGGTCGAACGCGCCGCCATCGTGGCCCCTCGTCGCCGCGGCCACGCCGGCATCGACCAGCGCCGCCGCGAGCGCCGGCTGGGGCGCTCTCGCCGCAAGGCACGCCACCTGCCCCAGCGCCCGCCGCTCCGCCGCCCACAACCCCTCCGCCGCGACGTACTCCAGCACCGCCGCCCGTTCCCGTGCGAGATCGACCCCATCCACGTACCCATCCAGCACGCGGTGCAGGAGTCGTAGCACGAGATGCCGCGCCACCACCGCTCCGGCATCCGCCGCCGACCCCTCCGCCCGCGCGAGGTCCTCGAGCGCCTTCGCCCCCGGCTCATCGATCTCCTCTCGCGCCTCGAGGCGGTACCCACACCGGTCCAACCGCAGCGGCGGCCGCTCCTCGCGAACCCACACCGCGCCCACCCGCCGTCTCCGCCCCCGATCGAAGGGGAACGATCCCCAGGTCGTCATGCGATTCCCGCCTTTCGCTTCCGGTTCGCGTCCACGTTCCGTGCCCCGCTCCCCGGTGAAGATGGCGACCCGCTCGGGAGGGTGCCATGGCCTGATGGGACAGGCAATTGCGCGGCCGCCGACGATGTTGTATCGTGGCGGCGCCCGGATAACCCGGTCGTCAGTCCTTCAGGAGGAGATGTGGCCAAAGAGGCGATCGAGATCGAGGGGACCGTTACCGAAGTGCTCCCCAACGCGACCTTCCGGGTCGAGTTGGAGAACGGGCACGAAGTCCTGGCGTACCTCTCGGGGAAGATGCGGCAACACTACATCCGCGTCCTGGAAGGGGATCGCGTGAAGGTGGAGCTGTCGCCGTACGACCTCACCCGTGGCCGGGTCACCTATCGCTACAAGTAGGCGTCGATCTCGTCCGAGCCGGGCCTGACGGCGTCGGGGCGAGGACGGACCGGACGACGATTCGCGTTGTCCGGCACCGGGGCGTGGCGCCGGGGGCATGGGCCCGGGCGCCCGGGCGGGCGGTGCCGGGATGCCGTCGTGTGTCCGTGCCCGGGGTCGGTGCGCCGCGGGGCCGGGGTATGCGGACCCCGGTCCGACGAGGCGAGTATCAAGTGCGGTTTCGGCCGTTCCTCCTGGACACGGGGCGGTCCGGCGGCCGGGCGTCCGCCGGGGGGGCGATCGCTGACGTCCATGCACTCGAGTCGCCGAGGCGATGTGGGGTGGGAGCACCCCGGCGACGAGGGGTTGAAGAGGTACATGAAGAAGTCGCCGCAGGCGGTGCTCTTCGCCGCGGTCCTGGTGGATATGGTGGGGTTCGGCATTGTCCTGCCGCTCCTCCCCTTCTACGCCGAGTCGCTCGGCGCCTCGCCCGTGGAGGTGACGCTCCTCGTCGCCTCGTTCTCGGCGATGCAGCTGGTGGCGGCCCCGTTCTGGGGGCGGGTCTCGGACCGCCGTGGCCGGCGCCCGTTGCTCGTGGCCGGGCTCTTCGCCTCTGCGGTCTCGTACCTGATCTTCGGGCTCGCCGAGTCCCTGCCGCTCCTCTTCCTCTCGCGGATCGCCGCCGGCGCCGCGGGGGGCACGATCTCCGTGGCGCAGGCGTACATGGCCGACGTCACGGCGGCGGAGGAGCGTGCACGGGCGATGGGGCTCCTCGGCGCCGCGTCGGGGCTGGGGGTGATGATCGGCCCGGCGATCGGCGGGATCTTCAGCCGCTGGGGGTTGGGGGCGCCGGGGTTCGTGGCGGCGGCGCTCTGCGCGGCGAACGGGGTGGCGGCGGTGTTGCTGCTCCCGGAGTCGCGGCCGCGGTCGGAGGCGGGGCGCGGGGAGGCCGCGACGCTGAGGGGGTGGGTGCGGGCGATGACGAGCTTCCCGCTCTCGCTCCTCCTCGGCGTCTACTTCCTCGCGATCTCGTCGTTCACGGCGATGACGTCGGTGTTGGCGCTCTACGCGGAGCGGGCCTTCGGGCTGGACCCCGCGGGGATGGGCGTCGTCTTCACCCTCTCCGGTGGGGTGACGGTGGTGGTGCGGGGGGTGCTCCTCGGCTGGCTGGTCCGCCGGCTGGGCGAGCCGCGGACGGTGCGACTCGGCGCCGCGGCGCTCTCGCTGGCGATTCTGCTCGTCTCCCTGATCCCGAACCCTTGGCTCCTCGGGCTCGCGGTCCCGCTCTACGCGGCGGGGGCGGGGACCCTCTTCCCGGTGCTCGCCAGCCTGGTCTCGCGCGCGACGGATGCGCACTCGCAGGGTTCGATCCTCGGGGGGAGCCAGCTCGTCGGCGGGCTCGGCCGGGTCCTCGGCCCGCTCTGGGCCGGGCTCCTCTTCCAGCACCTCTGGATCGAGGCGCCCTTCCAGGTGGGTGCGCTCCTCGTGGCGATCGCCTTCGCCCTGGCGTTCCGCATCCCCGCGCCGACCCCGAAGGTCGCGCCGGTGGAGGTGCCCAGCCGGAAGGTGGGGTAGGGGCTGGGGGGCGGTTGGCCGGGGATGGGTGCGAATTTGGGGAGGGGGACGGGCGCAGGCGTGGGCTCGGGCTCGGGTTGTCGGGGACGGGAACGGGGACGGGGACGGGGACGGGAATGGACCCGGGAACGGGGCGGGGCTTGCGGCGGGGGCGCGCGGCTGCTATATCGTGCGCCCGGAAGTGCGATCCCGTACTGGAGGACCCGACGCCATGACGTTCATCATTGGATTCCTGATCTGGCTCGCCCTCGGCCTGCTCGGTGGCGGCATCATCCGGGCGGTCTACAAGGCGCCCCGGACCTCGCCGGCGCTGACCCTGATCTTCGGCATCTTCGGCGCCTTCATCGGCGGGATGCTGGGAGTGGCCGGGTACGTCTACCACGACCCGACCCCGGTGCGTGTCGGCGGGCTGATCGGCGCGGCGGCCGGCGCGCTCCTCTTCAGCTTCATCTACCACCTGATCGACCGCACGGCCGTCTGAGGTGTTGTTGCCGGGAGCCTCGGCTCCCGGCGAGCCGTATCCGCCCGCGGGCGCGATCCGCGGGCGGTCCTTGCAGGAGCGTTTCGTTTGGCCGACTCGGAAGAGGGGTTGTCGTACGCCGACAACCAGCTCGATGCCCGGGGGTGTCTGTGGACATTCCTGCGCCTCCTGGGCTGCATGTCGATCCTCTACATCATCATGTTCGGCGCGATCATCGCCGCCGGCATCATCCTCACTCTCTTCTTCTGATCCGCGCGTGCGAGCCATCGCCATCGCCTCGCCCGGGGGGCCGGAGGTGCTCGAGGAGCGCGACGTCGCCCTTCCGGAGCCCGGCGCGGGCCAGCTCCGCGTGCGGGTCCACGCCGTAGGCGTCAATCGAGCCGATCTCCTGCAGCGGCAGGGCCGTTACCCGGCGCCTCCGGGCGTGCCCGCCGATGTGCCGGGGCTCGAGTACGCCGGCACCGTCGATGCCCTCGGCCCGGGGGTCGAGGGGTGGCGGGTCGGCGACCGGGTGATGGGGCTCGTCGGGGGCGGCGCCTACGCCGAGGCGGTCGTGGTCGATGCGCGGGAGGTCGTCGCGATCCCCGCGGGGCTCTCGTTCGAGGAGGCGGCGGCCGTGCCGGAGGCGTTCATCACCGCGCACGACGCGCTCTTCACCCTTCTCGGACTTCGTGCGGGCGAGAGCGTCCTGATCCACGCCGTGGGGAGCGGCGTCGGCACGGCGGCGGTCCAGCTCGCCCGGGCCGCGGGGGCGCGGGTGCTCGGCACCTCGCGGAGCGCGTGGAAGCTCGAGCGCGCGACGTCGCTCGGCCTGGAGATCGGGATCGATGCCGGCGCCGAGGCGTTCGCCGAGGCCGTGCGGCGGCACACCGGCGGTCGCGGCGTCGACGCGATCCTCGACCTCGTCGGCGGAGGGTACCTCCGGGGGAACCTCGAGTCCCTCGCGGTGAAGGGGCGCATGGCGGTCGTCGGCCTCGTCGCCGGGCGCCGCGCGGAGCTCGACCTCGGGCTCCTCCTCGCCCGGCGGCTGACCGTGATCGGCACGGTGATGCGCGGGCGGTCCCCCGACGAGAAGGCCGCCGCCGTCGCCGCCTTCCGCGACGACGTCCTCCCGCTCCTGGAAGAGGGGCGGGTCCGTCCCGTCGTCGACGCCGTCCTCCCCTTCCACGAGGTCCGGGAGGCGCACCGCCGGGTCGAGGCCGACCGCAACTTCGGCAAGGTGGTCCTGACCTGGGCCGCCTGAGCGTGGCATCGTGACCGACTTCGAAGAGAGCGTCTACGCGCTGGTTCGTCGGATCCCGCGCGGGCGCGTCGTGAGCTACGGCGCCATCGCCGCGATGCTCGGGAAGCCGCGGGCGGCCCGGGGGGTCGGGCGCGCGCTCCGCGACCTCCCCGACCCCGAAGGCATCCCGTGGTGGCGGGTCCTCAACCGCAACGGCGAGATCTCGATCCCGCCGATCGACCACGCGCGGCGGCTCCAGCGCGTGCTCCTCGAAGGCGAAGGGGTCGAGTTCGATGCCCGCGGTCGCGTCGACTGGCGGCGCTTCGGGTGGGGCGGGGAAGGGGCGGTGGGCGGCGAGGATCGGGGGGCGGCCGACGGCCAGGGGCGAGGGGAGGCGACGGGGGCAGAGGTGGCGGGCATCGCATCCGGTGCAGCAGCGACCGCGGACACGGTGCGCGCGGGATCCGGCACCGGCGCCCGCGACGTCGCTTCCGGTGTCACTCCTCCACGACGGCGGCGGTGACCGAGAGGATCTTGGGGAGGAACCCGGCGACCATCTCCCACGACTCTCCGCGGTCGCGGCTCACGAAGAGGTGGCCGGTCGAGGTGCCGAAGTAGACGCCGCACGGGTCGAGGGTGTCCGTCGCCATCGCCTCGCGGAGGATCGAGACGTAGGCGTGGGCCTGGGGGAGCCCCCGGGTGAGCGGCTCCCAGCTCTCGCCGGCATCTCGGGTCCGGTAGACCCTGAGCCGCCCCTCGACGGTCGCCCGCATGTGGCTCGATTCCTCGGGGATCACGAAGGCCGTGTCCGGATCCGCGGGATCGACGGCCAGGGCGTAGCCGAAGTCGCTGGGGAGGCCGGCGGTGATCTCGGTCCAGCTCTCGCCCCCGTCGTCGCTGCGATAGGTCCCGCAGTGGTTCTGCTGGTAGAGCCTGCCGGGGCGGCCGGGGTGCAGCACGAGCTTGTGGACGCACTGCCCGGTCTCGGCGTACGGCTGGGGGAGGAAATCCGCGCGAACGCCGCGGTTCACGGGGATCCAGCTCTCGCCCCCGTCGTCGGACCGGTAGACCCCGCCGGCCGAGAGGGCGCACCAGAGCCGCCTCGGGTCCTGCGGGTCGGTGAGGATCGAATGGAGCGCGAGCCCGCCCCCGGCCGGCTGCCAGGTGGTGTTCGTCGGGTGGTCGTTCAGTGCGGCGACGCCTTCCCAGCCCTCGCCCCGGTCGCGGCTGACGAAGAGCCCGGCGGGTTCGATCCCGGCATAGAGGGTGTCGGGCTCCGTGGCGGGGCCGGGCGCCAAGGCCCAGATCGCTTTGAGACCGCGGTGGTCGGTGTAGTGCGGCGCCGCCGCGAGGACCTGCCAGCTCTCGCCGCGGTCGTCGCTCCTGTGGATGTGCGCGCCCCAGACGGCGTGGTCCGTGGCGGCCCAGACGGTGCGGCCGTCCCGGGGATCGAGGAAGGCGTGGTAGACCTCCCTGCCGACGAGGCGGGGGGGCGAGATCGTCCAGCGCGCCCGTTCGGAGTCCGAGCCGAGGACGAAGAGGCCGCGTTTCGTGCCGACGAAGAGGAGGACCCGGGTCGCCATGCCCCGAAGTTAAGCGATCCGGCACCGCCCGCGCCACCCTGTTCCCGGGGAAGCGGCGGCGTTCCGCCACGGGGCACGCACGTTGCCGGTAGACGGGGACTCCACGCCGCGCCGGGACCGTCCCGGTGTACGTGCATCGCGAGGAGGTGCGAGTGGCGTACGACGAACCCTTCTGGGCGACCCCCCGCTTCGGCGTCTGGTCCTCGGACCCGGCGTGGACCGAGCTCCACGACTACGACTTCGAGATGCGCGGCCCGTACGAGCCCGGGAAGCTGCTCGACGCCTACATGGAATGGCGCGAGTTCCAGCGCGAGAATCGGCGCTACCCCGAGCGCCGGTCGCGTGGCCGGGGCGAGACCAATTACGAGCTGCTTCGGCGCTGGGAGGAGTGGCGCAGGAGGAAGCACCACCCCGAGCTGGCGCGCCGGCTCAGGCCGCGCCGACGCGGTCCAGTCCGAGGTCCAAGGTGGCCGCGAGAAGGCCTGTAGGCGCGCGGTCGGGCCGGAGTCCCCCGCGCCCGCGGTCGACGCGGTCCAGCACCTCGTCGAGGGTGTCGCCGATCGTGCGGTCGACCGCGGCGAAGATCGACGGCGCGTCGGGCCGGGCGTCGTCCTCCATGAGGTAGCTGAAGGTCCGGGCCATCCCGCAGTTCGCGACGATGTCGGCGAGGATGGCGAAATGCCGGTCGGCGCGCTGGGCGACGCGGGTCGAGCCCAACCTCACCTCGCGGAAGGGGTGGTTGGCGCCGCTCGCGATCACCTTCACGCCGACGTGGGCGAGCCGGTCGAGCCGCTCCTCGGTGAGGGAGCCCGAGACCGCCGCGCAGACGAGGACGTCGGCATGCACATCCTCGAGGCGCACGCCCGTCCCCGCCGACCGGACGCGCGGGTCCGAGGCGGGGAGAAGCTTGTTCTCCCTCGCCCGGACCAGCTCACCCACCTCGTCCGCGCTCAACCCCTCCGGCGCGAGGAGCACGCCGCGGGCGTCGGAGATCCCGACGATGCTCGCGCCCGCGCGGGCCAGGTAGAGGCCGCAGCTCGCGCCCACGTTCCCGAACCCCTCGAGGAGCACCCGCACCCCGCTCAGGTCCCGACCCAGCCGCTCGTAGAGGTGCTGGACCGACCGCGCCACCCCGTACCCCGTGATCATGTCCGAGACCGTGAGCTTCATCCCCGGCAACCCCAGCGACCCGTTGACCGGCGCCTCGACCCCCTCCTGGAGGTTGCGGATGATCCGGGCGAAGCGTCCCGTGTCCGCACCGTAGTGGCCGCGGACGACCCCCTCCTGCGGGTGGTGCAACCCCAGCCGGGAGAAGGTCGGAATGACCTCGGCGACCTCGTCGACGTTGAGGTCGCCGCCGGTGCCGTAGCAGTCCCGTAGGTACGGCGAGATCGCGCGGTACCAACGCTCGAGCACATCGGCCTTGCGTGGGTCCGTAGGGTCGAAGTCGATCCCGGCCTTCGCCCCGCCGATCGCCGGGCCGGAGATCGAGAACTTCAGCTCCATCGCCTTCGCGAGGTAGACGACCTCGCGAGGGTCGACGCCGACCCGCATCCTCGTGCCCCCGCCCGCGGCGCCGCCCCGCCTCGAATTGATGACCAGCCACCCTCGGGCGCCCGTCTCGGCGTCGCGCCACTCGACGGCGAGCTCCGGGGCCTTGCGCAGAAAGGCGTTATACCGTTTCCACATGGTCGTCCGGCTCGACCGGTTCGAGGTACACGTCCATCGTCCCGCCGCAGACGGCGGGGCTCCAGGAATCGACGGCGTCTATCAGCTCGATGCGGATCCGGCGCGGCCTCCCCGTGCGGACCACCTCCTCCGCCGCCGCGATCACCTCCGCCTCGCCGCACCCCCCGCCGATGGTGCCGACCAGCCCGACGGCGGGGTCGATCAGCATCCGGCTCCCGGCGTGGCGCGGGACCGACCCCCGCGTCGCCACCACGGTGGCCAGGGCGACGGTCCGCCCCTCGCGCGCCGCGGCCAGGACCGCTCGGAAGACCGCCGCATCATCCATCGTCGCCCTCCATGTCCGGCAGCAACCGTTCGAGCACCCTCTCCCGTTCGGCGAGCGGGTGCGCCCGCCGGCCGCCTCCCTCGGCGGTCGGGGTCTCCCGCGATGCCGTGCCCCCGCCCCGCCGCACGAGGATCAGCTCCGCCGCTATGCTGACCGCGATCTCCTCGGGGGTCTCGGCCCCGATCTCGAGCCCGATCGGCGCCCGGACCCGCGCCAGCCGCTCGCGGGGCACGCCGGCCTCGAGGAGCGCGCCGAACGTTGCCCGAACGCGCCGTCGGCTGCCGATCATCCCGATGTACCGCGGCGATGCGTCGGACTCGAGGAGCCGGCGGAGGCAGTCGTAATCGTACCGGTGGGCGCGGGTCACCAGGACGACGTGCGTGCGCGGCCCGATCTCGACGGAGCGGAACGGGTCGGCGAAATCCACGCGCAGCACCGACGCCCAGTCGGGGAACCGGTCGGGGGTCGCGAAGGATTCGCGGTCGTCGAGTACCGTGACGCGATAGCCGAGACGGAGCCCGAGCTCGGCGAGGGGGACGGCGATGTGGCCGGCGCCGACGATCAGGAGTTCGTCGGGCGGGCGGAACGCCTCGGCGTAGAGCGAGGTCGGCGGCTCGGTCCCCGGCACGGCCTCGAGGATCGGGGGGCCGCCGGCGAGGACCCGTCGCCCGAGTTCGGCCGCCGCCGCATCGAGCGCGGGGTCGCCGAGGGTGCCGCGGGCCGTGCCGTCCTCGCGCAGGAGGACGCGGCGCCCCACGGCGGGGCCCTCCACCGCCAAGACGACCGCCGTGGCCGGTCCACCGGCCGCGGCGTCGAGCGCCGCACGTGCGGCATCCAGGGCGGTCGGTGCGCGCATCAACAGGACCCGCCGACCAGGCGGCGGTAGTCGTCCGGTGTGTCGATGTCCGCGGTCACCCCGCCGTCCTCGACCGGGAGATCGACGACTGCATCCGTGTGGGCGGCGAGGACGGAGCGGGCGCCCTCCGGGAGGTCGGGCGCCGCGAGCTCGGCGAAGATCCTTCGCCCGAAGAGCGTCGGGTGACCGGTTACCCCGCAGTAGACGGGCCGGATCGCCGCGGGGGCGCCGCCCCGGGCGCGGAACTCGCGGATCAACGCGAGCACCGTGGTGGCCTGGACCAGGGGATGGTCGACGGGGAGCACCACGGCGGCGGCCGCGTCCTCGCCGATCGCGGCGAGGCCGAGGCGCAGCGAGTCCGCCTGTGGGGCGTCGGGGTCCCCGCTCGCCACGACCTTCGCCCCCGCCGCCTCGGCGCGCCGCGCGGCCTCCGGGTCGTCGCGGCCCACCACCGCGACGACCCCGCGGCACCCGCCGTCGCGCAGGACGACGATCGCACGCTCGACGAAGGTCTCATCGTCGATCGGCAGAAGCGCCTTCGGGCGGCCCATGCGCTGCGACCGCCCTGCGGCGAGGACGATGCCGTCGACGTACGTGGAGCTCTCTCGGCTCGGTGGGGCGGTCTTGTTCACGGGAACCGTGGGCGGCTGGGTTGTGGCGGTATGCGGCGCTGATGGAAGTATGGGGGGCGGAGCGGATGGAGTCAAAGCCGATCCTCCCGCGGCCCGGTTCGGGGGGGGCCCCGACTCGGCGGAGGGACCGGTCCTCCGGCGCCGCCGCGGGCGTTCGGCCGCCCGCGCCGGGGGGCCGATCCGGCCCCGGCGCGCCTCGTTCCGCCTTGACCCTCCCCGTACCCCGGGGTACTGTACTTGCAACGACCTCGGTCGTTCCCGATCCCGCGCACCCGCGAAAGCCGCCATGCACGCCATCGTCACGCTGACGGTCAACGGCGACCGCCGCCAGGCCGGCGTACCCACGCATTACACGCTGCTGGAGACGCTCCGCTACGCCCTGGGTCTGACCGGCACGAAGCAGGGGTGCGACAAGGGCGACTGCGGCGCATGCACCGTCCTCCTCGACGGCGAGCCGGTCCTCGCCTGCCTGACCCCGGTCTGGGAGGCCGAAGGCCGCGAGGTCCTGACCGTCGAAGGCCTCGCCGCCGCCGGTGAGCCGCACCCGCTCCAGGCCGCCTTCGGCGACCACGGCGCCGCACAGTGCGGCTTCTGTACCCCGGGCGTCCTCATGTCCGCCCACGCCCTCCTCCTCCGCAACCCCGCGCCCACCCGGGACGAGATCCGGGAGGCGCTCGGCGGCAACCTCTGCCGGTGCACGGGCTACACGAAGATCTACGAGGCGATCGAGCACGCGGCCGCGATCCTGGCCGCACGCGACGACGGCCCCGCGGACGCCGGCCTCGCCGCAACCTTTGAGCCCGCGGGCGCCACGCAGGAGGACCGGTCATGAAGATCGACGAGTTCCGGGAGAAGCAGGCGGCGGCCGCCGCCCCCGAGGCCGAGCTCCGCGCCCTCGTCGAGGGCGACGACGCCGCGACCGACCGCCGCTTCTCCGTCATCGGGACCCGCACCCGCCGCGTCGACGGGATCGCCAAGGCCACCGGCCGCGCTGTCTACACCGACGACATCGCGCTCCCGGGGATGCTCCACGGGAAGATCCTCCGCTCCCCGCACCCGCACGCCCGCATCCTCTCGATCGACGTCTCCGAGGCCGAGTCGCTCCCCGGCGTCCACGCGGTGATCACCGGCCGCGACATGCCCACACCCTACGGGATCATCCCCTGGACCCGCGACGAGTACCCCCTCGCCCTCGACCGCGTGCGTTACATCGGCGACGCCGTCGCCGCCGTCGCCGCCGTCGACGAGGACACCGCGATCCGCGCGCTCGACCTCATCCGCGTCGAGTACGAGGTCCTCCCGGCCTTCCTCGAGCCCGAGGACGCGCTCGCCCCGGCCGAAGGTGCAGTCCCGATCCACGAGCCCTCGAAGCCCGGCAGGAACGGCAACATCACCAAGCACGTCCGCCTCGAGTTCGGGGAGGTCGACCGCCTCCTCGAAGAGGCCGACGTCGTCATCGAGGGCGACTACTTCTTCGAGGGGACGACCCATGCGCCGATCGAGCCGCACTGCGCGATCGGCTACTACGACCCGAGCGGGAAGCTGACCGTCTGGTCCGCCACGCAGGTCCCGCACTACCTGCACCGCGAGCTTGCCCGCGTCCTCGATCTCGACGTCGCTCGCGTCCGCGTCGTCCAGCCGACGGTCGGCGGGGCGTTCGGCGGGAAGTCCGAGCCCTTCGACCTCGAGTTCTGCGTCGCGAAGCTCTCGATGAAGTGCGGCCGGCCGGTCAAGATCCTCTACACCCGAGAGGAGGTCTTCTACGCCCACCGCGGCCGCCACCCGATGAAGATGCGCCACCGGCTGGGCGCGAGCGCGGATGGACGGATCCTCGCCGTCGACGCCCAATCCCTGATCGACGGCGGCGCGTACGCCTCCTTCGGGTTGGTCACCACGTACTACTCGGGCCAGCTCCTGACCGCGCCCTACGCCTTCGGGAGCTACCGCTTCGAGTCGACGCGGGTCTACACGAACAAGCCGGCGTGCGGCCCGAAGCGGGGCCACGGCTCGGTCCAGCCGAGGTTCGCCTTCGAGGTCCAGCTCGACAAGCTCGCCGAGGCGCTGGCGATCGATCCCATCGAGCTCCGGCGGCGCAACTTCCTGGGCGGCCATACCCGGACGATCAACGAACTGCGCGTCCAGTCGAACGGCTTCCTCGAGTGCCTCGACGCGGTCGAGCGGGCGAGCGGGTGGAAGGAGAAGTTCCGGCGGCTCCCCTACGGCCGCGGCGTCGGCGTCGCCGGCTCGTGCTACATCTCCGGGACGAACTACCCGATCTACCCCAACGACCTGCCGCAGTCGGCGGTCCAGATCCAGGTCGAACGGAGCGGGCGGGTCACGGTCTTCAGCGGCGCGTCGGAGATCGGCCAGGGCTCGGACCACGTCGTGGCGGTGATCGTCGCCGAGGAGCTGGGCGTCCCTCTTGAGTACGTGCGCACCGTCTCGGCCGACACCGACCTCGTTCCGGTCGACCTCGGGGCGTACTCGTCGCGCGAGACCTTCATGGTCGGCAACGCCTGCCTCGACGCGGCGAGGCAGCTCAGGGAGAAGGTCGTCCAGGCGGTCGGCGCGGCCTGGGAGCTTCCCCCCTCGCGCATCGCCCTGGCCCGCGGCTGGGCCTTCGACGTCTCCGACCCGACGCGCCGGATTCCGATCTCCGAGGCGTTCAACCTCGCCGAGGCGAAATTCGGCACCCTCGGCGCCGTCGGGTGGTACAACACCCCGAAGGACGTCCACGGCGCGTACCGTGGCGGGACGATCGGAGCGAGCCCCGCCTACTCGTTCACCGCCCACGTCGCCGAGGTCGAGGTCGACCCCGAGACCGGGATCGTCCGTGTCGAGAAGATCTGGATCGCGCACGACTGCGGCCGGGCGCTGAACCCGGTCCTCGTCGAGGGGCAGATGGAGGGCTCGGCGTACATGGGCTTCGCCGAGGCGCTCATGGAGGCGCAGGTCTTCAAGGATGCCGACCACGGGCGCGCGGGGCTCCACAACGCGCCGTCGCTCCTGGACTACCGTATCCCGACATCCCTCGACACGCCGGCGCTCGAGGCGATCATCGTCGAGAGCGTCGACCCCGAGGGGCCGTACGGCGCGAAGGAGGCGGGGGAGGGGCCGCTCCATCCCTCGATCCCGGCGATCGCGAACGCGATCTTCGACGCGGTCGGCGTTCGGGTCGATGCGCTCCCCTTCTCGCCGCCCCGCGTCTGGCGGGCGCTCCAGGACCCGGGCGCGCGCGAGCGCTGGGAACGGGCGCGGCGGTCGGTCGCCGCGCCGGCGATGAGCGAGGCCGCGGCGGACTGAGGAACGATGCGCCGGGCGATGTCGCCCCCGGCCTCGTCGGATGAACGGAGGAAGGCACGGCGGGATGCGGATCCCCGAGGCATCGCGGTCGAAGCTGGCCACGAGGAACGTCGACCTCGTCCAGGCCGAGATCGCACAGGAGAAAGCGGCGGCGCTCGGGCGCGTCTACGCCCGCCTGCGGCAGGCTCTCGACCGGCTCCAGGCGTTCGATGCCGCGCAGGAGCCCGGGGATGAAACCTCGCGCGAAGAGCTCCTCGCCGCCGCGGGCGAGGCGCTCTGGTTCTACGTCGTGCAGCGCGAGGCCTGCGGGTTGAGGGACACGGACCGGGTGCTCCACGAGCTCTGTATCCCCCGGGAGGTCCAGCTCCGGATGGGGCTGGCCTCCTCGCGTCGGCGCGTCGCCACGGGGTGACGCCGGCTCGCCGCAACGTTCCGCCGGCGCCCCGACTCCCCTCCGGAGGCGATGCCCCGTATCTTCAGGCCGGTTCCATGCCGGTCCAACCCGAACGGAGTGCATCGTGAATCTGAGTGAGCGTCGTCTCCGGTCCCTCGTTCCCACCCTCGACGCGACCCCCGAGGAGATCGCCGAGCGTCTGCGCGCGCACGGGATCGGCGTCTCCCGGATCGTCCCGTTGAGGGAACTGCTCGAACCCATCGTGGTGACGCGCGTCGAGTCGGTCGAACAGCACCCGAACGCGGACCGACTGAAGATCTGCCGCGTCGACGACGGCAGCGGCGAGCTGCTCCAGGTCATCACCGGCGCGTCCAACGTGGAGGCGGGCGCGTACTATCCGCTGTTCCGCAGCGGGACCTCGCTGCCGAACGGGACGCGAATCAAGCGAGGGAAGCTCCGGGGCGAGGTCTCCGAGGGTATGCTCGGCTCGCCCGACGAGCTCGAGCTCGGCGAGGGGCACGAGGGACTCATGACGCTCACCGGCGACCTCGTCCCGGGCACGCCCCTCCCGGAGGTCGTCGACGTGGAGGGCGTGGTCTTCGTCCTCGACGGCGAGCCCACGGACGAGGAGATCGTCCGCGCGCTCGGTTAGGCCGCCCACCCGGGGCGAGCCGGGGGGCGCCGTCCGACTTGACTCGCCGGATGAAATCATGCACGATGCTCCAAGTCCGGCGCCGGCCGTGCGGGGACCCCGCACGGCCGGCGCGCGCAATCTCTCGAATTCCTACGTGATGGACGTCTTCGAAGCGATCCGGGCCCGCCGTTCGGTGAAGCGGTTCCTGCCGCGGCCGCTCCGACGGGACGAGATCGAGGCGCTGCTCGATGTCGCCGTGCACGCGCCGAACCACCGCATGACCGAGCCCTGGGGGTTCCTCATCTTCGGGGATGAGGCGAAGCGGGCGTACGCGACGGTGCTCGGGGGGCGGAAGGCCCGGCGGGTCGAGGACCCCGATGCGGCCGCCGCGGTCCGTGAGAAGGTGCTCCGCGAGATCCTGGCCGTCCCGGCGATCGTCGCGGTGACCACCCGCCTCGACGAGAACCCCGAGATCCGCGAGGAGGACTACGCGGCCACCTACATGGGCGTGCAGAACCTGCTCCTCGCCGCCACGGCGCGGGGGCTCGGCACGCACCTGAAGACCGGCGCGGTCATGGACGACCCGGAGCTCCGCCGGGCCCTCGGGATCGAGGACGACCGGCGCATCGTCGCCATCGTTTACATCGGCGAGGCGGAAGAGGTGCCACCGCCCCGGCCGAGGACCCCGGCCGCCGAAAAGACCCGCTGGTTGCCGTGAGCCGCCGCAAAGGAGGCGCCATGACGCATCGCATCGCCACGATTCTCGGCCTAGCCCTCCTCGCCGCCGGGTGCGGCCGCGGCGAGTCCCCGGCATCGGATGCGCCCGCCGACGCGGCGGGCCGCGCCCCGGCGACCGCCCAGCCGGCCGGCGGCGAGGCCGGTGGGCCGGCGCCGACCGCGGGAGCCGACACGACGGGCCGGGAGGAACCCGGCGCCGCGGACGTCGCCGCTGGGCAGCCGCCGGCGGGGGGCGCGGCCCCTGCGTCGCCGTCCGGGGCCGCCGGCAGCGGCGCCGCACGCACGGGACGCGGCGGCGACGCCGGGAGCCCCGCCTCGCTCTACACCGTCCAGGTCGCCGCCTTCCTGAGCGCCGACTCGGCACGGATCTGGAGCGACCGGCTCGGCCGCGCGGGGCTCCCCGTCTGGACGACGACGGCCGAGGTCGCCGGCCGCACCTTCTACCGGCTCCGCGTCGGCGCGCATCCCGACATCGCCGGCGCCCGGCGCCTCGGCGATCGGATCCGCCGCGAACTCCGCTGGCCCGTCTGGATCGCGCCGGTCGAGCGGCAGGCCACGATCCCGGAGGACGTCGTCGCCCGGACCCGCGCGCTCGTCGACGCACGCTGATCGGCGAGGGCGTCCGGCCGTACGGGGCGTATTCGGCCTCGCGGCCCGGGCGCCCCGCCTCGGCGCACGGCGTCGGCCGCGGGCGTCCGACCCGGTCCTGCGCCCGGCCGACGTCCCGAAACCCGCACCCGTTCACCGAGATCTCGATGCTTCGACTCCCGGAGTTCGTCTACCATCGTCCCCGATCCCTGGCCGAGGCGCTCGAGCTCCTCGCCGAGCACGCGGGCGATGTGGTCCCGATCGCCGGCGGGACCGACCTCATGCCGAACATGAAGCACCGGCTGGTCTCGCCGGGGCACCTCGTCGCCCTCAAGGCGCTCCCCGAACTGCGCGGGATCGAGATCCGGGACGGCGCCCTCTCGATCGGCGCCGGCGAAACCTTGAGCTCCGTCGCGCGGCACCCCCTCGTCCTGCGCCACGCCCCCTCCCTCGCGCGGGCCGCGGGGCTCGTCGCCGGGCCGCAGCTCCGCAACATGGGGACGATCGGCGGGAACCTCTGCCTCGACACGCGCTGCACCTACTACAACCAGACGCTCTTCTGGCGGCGGGCGCTCGGGTTCTGCCTCAAGAAGGACGGCGAGGTATGCCATGTGACGAAGGTCGGGAAGAAGTGCGTCGCCGCGCACTCGGCCGACACCCCGCCCGTCCTTATGACCCTGGGCGCCGTCGCCGAGCTCGCCTCGGCCGGCGGCGTGCGCGAGGTCGAGGTCGACCGCTTCTTCGTCGCCGACGGCGTGGCCAACACCGTCCGCGAGCCCGGGGAGATCGTCACCCGGATCCGCGTCCCGCTCCCGGCCCCCGGGGTGCGCACGTCGTTCCTCAAGCTCCGGCAGCGGGAGTCGATCGACTTCCCGCTCCTCAACGTGGCCGTCGCCGCGGAGCTGGAGGAGGGCGACGTCGTCCGCGATCTCCGGATCGTGGTCTCCGCCCTCGGTTCCCGCCCGCGCGCCCTCGCCGGGCTCGAGAAGATCGCCGTCGGCCGGCGGCTCGATCCCGAGGTCGTCGAGGCCGTGGCCGAGCGGGCGTTCCAGCAGTGCCACCCCCTCGAGAACATCATCGTCGATCCCGAATGGCGGCGGGCGATGGTCCCGGTCTACGTCCGCCGCGCGCTCCTCGAGCTGGTCCCCGCGGCGTCCGCCGCGGCGTGAAGGATAGGGAAGCCACGAGGGAGGTCCGGATGAACGAGCTGCTGCGTGTCACGATCGCTGCCGCAACGGCATTCGCCGTGGCGTTCGCGCCCGCCTCGCTCCGCGCCCAGGTCGCCCCTGCCGACACGGCGGCGCCGATCGCGATCGACACCCTCATGGTCACGATCCTGCGCACCCCCCTCGAGCTGAGGAAGGTGCCGCACGCGGTCACCACCATCGATCTCGGGACCCGGGCCGCCGCGCCGGGGCTCGCCCTCGACGAGGCGCTCCGCGCCGTGCCCGGCGTCCAGATCGACAACCGCTACAACCACGCCCTCGGCGAGAGGATCGCGATCCGCGGCTTCGGCGCCCGCCCCCAGTTCGGCGTCCGCGGCGTCAAGGTCGTCGTCGACGGGATCCCGGCGACGATGCCCGACGGCCAGACGACCCTCAACCACGTCGACGTCCGCACCCTCGGCCGCGTCGAGGTCGTGCGCAGCGGCGCGTCGTCGCTCTACGGCAACGCCGCGGGCGGGGTCATCCAGCTCGAGACCCGCACGCCCCCCGCGGGGCCGGTCCGCCAGGAGCTCGAGGTCCTCGGCGGCGACCACGGGCTCCTCCGGCTCAACAGCCGGACCGGCGGGCGGAGTGGCCGGGCCTCCTACCAGCTCACCCTCGGACGCCTCGCCTACGACGGCCACCGCGACCACAACGCCGCCGAGAACCTCTACGCCGGCGGCGCCTTCGGCCTCGAGACCGGGAAGGGCGACCTCCGCGTCGTCTTTCACGCCGTCGACTACGACGCAGAGAACCCCGGCGCCCTCTCCGAAGCGCTCCTCCGCGCCGACCGCACCCAGGCGTTCGCCAACAACGTCCGCCAGAGGACGGGGGAGGAGGGGCGCCACGCCCAACTCGGCGCCCGCTGGCGCCAGCCTCTCGGGAACGGCGAGCTCGAAGTCTCCGCCTACGCCCTGACCCGCAGGATCGACAACCCGATCCCGCCGCAGATCATCGACCTCGAGCGCAGGGCCGGCGGCGTGCGCGCCGTCTACCGCGGAACCGCCGGGCTCGGCGGCCGGGAGCTCCTCTGGACCCTCGGCGCCGAGGCCGACCTCCAGAGCGACGACCGACGCAACTTCGTCAACGAGGCGGGTGAGCGCGGCGCCCTCTCCCTCGACCAGGACGAGCGGGTCTCGGGGGTCGGCGCCTTCCTCCAGCTCTCCGCGCCCCTCGGCGACCGCGTCGCCCTCCTCGGCGGGATCCGTTACGACCGCTTCGGCTTCCGCGCGACCGATCACTTCATCGCCGACGGCGCCGACGACTCAGGCGATCGCGCGATGGACGCCCTCAGCCCTTCGCTCGGCGTCGCCCTCAACCTGGCCGACGCCTTCGGCCTCTACGCCAGCGTCGGCACCGCCTTCCAGACCCCGACGACCACCGAGCTCGCCAACCGCCCCGACGGCTCGGGGGGCTTCAACCCCGAGCTCGAGCCACAGCGCGCCACGACCCTCGAGGCCGGGGCCCGCGGCCGGCTCGGCAGCGTCGCCGCCTACCAGCTCGCCTTCTACCGCGCCGCCGTCGAGAACGAGCTGATCGGCTTCGAGGTCCCGGCGATGCCCGGCCGCACCTTCTTCCGCAACGCCGGCTCCGCGATCCACCGGGGCATCGAGGCCGAGGCCTCCGTCACCCCCGTCGCCGGCCTCCTCCTCCGCGCCGCCTACGCGTACACCGACGCCCGGTTCGACGAGTACAGGGTCGACGACGACGTCTTCGACGACAACCGGATCCCCGGCGTGGCGCCTCACCGCTTCGAGGCCACGCTCTCCTTCCGCCCCGGTCGCTGGATCCTCGACCTCTCGACCCGCTATCTCGCCGGACTCCCCGTCGACGACGCCAACACCGCCGAGTCGCCGGCCTACGCCGTGACCGACATCCGCGCAGGCCTCGCCCGCCTCCGCGTCGGCGGCATCGACGTCGCTCCGTTCGTCGGGGTCGACAACGTCTTCGACAGGGAATACAACGCGTCGGTCGTCGTCAACGCCTTCGGCGGGCGCTACTTCGAGCCCGGCCCCGGCCGCTCGCTCTTCGCCGGCGCGACCATCGGCTTCGGCGGGAGGTAGCGCGAATCGCCGCGAGGCATGCCTCGCGGCGGGCGGTGGAATGCACGACGGGCGGGTGCGCGGTTCTGCGCACCCGCCCGTCCCACGATCGGCCGCGATGCCTTACGCCGCCCGCTCCGCCGAACGCTTCGCCCGCCCGCGCCGGCGCGGCCCCGCGTCCCGCTCCACCACCGTTCGCGCCGCACCCGGACTTCGTGAGAGCGTGATCAGCGCGACCGCACCCAGGATCACCGCCGTCGCCACGAGAACGCGGGGTGTCAGTGGCTCGCCCGCCAGGGCCCACCCCAGGAAGACCGCCACCACCGGGTTCACGTACGCGTACGTCGAGACCCGCGCCGGCGTCGTCGCGCCGAGCAGGTACGTGTACGCCGAATACCCGATCAGCGAGCCGAAGACGACGAGGTACGCGAGCGCGGCCAAAGACCGCCCCGAGACCGCCGCAAGGTTCAGCGCGCTCGCCTCCCCCGTCACCAGACCCGCCAGCACCAGCAGCACGCCCCCCGCCAACATCTCCATCCCGTTCACCAGCAACGGCGATGACGGAAGCTTCGCGCCCCGCGCGTAGATCGAGCCGCTCGCCCACGACAACGACCCGATCACCAACACCAGCGCGCCGATCACGTCGATGCTCCCCCCGCCGAGATCGCTCGGCCCCACCAGCAGACCGAGACCCGCGAACCCCACCGCCAGCCCCAGCACCACCCGCCCCGTCGGTCGAACGCCCCCGGGGCGCAGCCAGTCCAGAACCACCATCCACAGCGGTACCGTGGCCACGAGCAGCGCCGCCGCACCCGACGGCACCCGCTGCTCCGCCCACACCACCGCACCGTTCCCCCCGAGCAGCAACAGGCCGCCCACCACCGACGCCGCGACCCACTCCCTCCGCACCGGCCGCGCCGCACCCCGCGCCCGCCCCCAGACGTACAGGATCGAACCCGCCACCAGGAACCGGATCCCCGCCATCAGGAACGGCGGGATCGTCTCGATCGCGAAGAGGATCGCCAGATACGTCGACCCCCAGATGATGTACAACGCCACGAACGCCGCCAGCACCTTCCCCGCCGGCGCCGACCCCTGTCCCCGCTCACCCATGCACCGCCTCCTCCGGCATCGCCTCGGCGCCTGCCGGCACCGGGAACGCACTCGTTTCCTTCACCGTACCCAACACGATCGTCGTCCGCGTCGACTTCACCGACTCCACCGAGCCGAAACGCGTACGCAACAACTCCTGCAACGCCTCCGTATCCGCCACCCGAACCTTCACCAGGTAGCAGTCCTCCCCCGCCACGTGATGCACCTCCTGGACTTCCGGGATCGCCGCCAGCCGCTCCCCCGTCTCCAGGCTGCACAACGGCTCCTCCGCACGCACGAAGACGAACGCGACCAGCCCGCGCTCCAGCGCCTTCGCATTCAGCTTCGCCGTGTACCCCTCGATGATCCCCCGCTCTTCCAGCTTCCGGATCCGCTCGTGGATCGCCGAAGCCGCCATCCCGATCCGCCTCGCCACCTCCGCGCTCGGCGTTCGGGCGTTCTCCTGGAGAATCGTCAGAATTTGCCGGTCGATGTCGTCGATCATCCGTGTCACCTCCGCGTGTGGCGAAGATGATTCGGAAATAGGACGCTGTCAAGGACGATCGAAACCCGCCGCCCCAGCCACGCCCAACCCCGCGCCCGCACCTGATCCCCGCCCCCCCCCCACGCGCCGCCCCGCCCTCGCGCCAGCCCCCCACCCCCCGCGCCCACCGGGCGCTACCCCCGCGCGCAGCGCCGTCCCCGCGCGCAGCGCCCCCGCGCCCCAAGGGCGCCACCGCCCGCGCCCCCCAGGGCGCCACTCCCCGCGCTCCACAGGCGCCACCCCCGCGCCCACCGGGCGCCACCCCCCCGCGCGCAGCGCCCCACCCCCCACCTTGCGCCCGCGACGCCAATGACGAAACATGACCCTACCGGACGCCCGTCGCCGCGACCCCGGGCCGTCTGGCGGCCCCGATGCAGCGGCGCGTCCCCCGACTCGCCCGGCGGCCCCTCACCCTAGCGCCGCCGTGCCGAGCGCAGCCACCCGAATCGTGCTTTCGAATGGGGGGAGACCGTGAAGCTGGAGTTCGAGATCCTGGATCTGCCGACCCGTCATGTCTTCCGTGTTGCACGGGCCGGGTCGCCCTTGGCCCGCCGCTCGGTCTGGGTGCGGCTGCGCGACGGGGAAGGGAACGAGGGGTGGGGGGAGGCGGCGCCACTGCCGTACTACGGCGAGACGGTGGAGTCGGTCGTCGCGCTCCTCCCGCGCCTGGGTGACGCGCTCGACGACGCGGTCGCGGGGGACCCCCTGGCGCTGGAGCGGGCGGAGCGCTCCCTCTCCCTGTCGATCGGCCGCAACCCCGCGGCGAGGGCCGCGGTTTCGGCGGCGCTGCACGACCTCGCCGGGAAGCTCCTCGGCGTTCCGGTCTGGCGACTCTGGGGGCTGGACCCCGCGGACGCGCCTCTCTCGTCGTTCACCCTGGGGTTGGATGAGCCGGAGGTCATGAGGGAGAAGGTGAGGGAGGCGGCGGGGTACCCGATCCTGAAGGTGAAGGTCGGGACCCCGCGGGATGAGGAGGTGCTGGCGCTGATCCGCGACGAGGCGCCCACGGCTCGCCTCCGGGTGGATGCGAACACCGCCTGGACCGCGCGTGAGGCGCTCGCCCGGCTCCCGATGCTCGAGGACTACGGCGTCGAGCTCGTCGAGCAGCCGGTCGCCGCGGGCGACCTGGAGGGGCTCGCGCTCCTGCATCGCCGCTCGCGGATCCCGATCATCGCCGACGAGTCGTGCGAGGTCGCCGAGGACATCCCCCGCCTCCTCGGGCGGGTCGACGGGATCAACATCAAGCTCGCCAAGTGCGGCTCGCTCCGCGAGGCGGTGCGGATGGTCGCCGTCGCCCGGGCCCATCATCTCCGGGTCATGCTCGGGTGCATGATCGAGAGCACCCTCGGGATCGCCGCGGCGCTCCAGCTCGCGCCCCTGGTCGATTACGCCGACCTCGACGGCGCCGCGCTCCTCTCTCGCGACCCCTTCCGCGGCCCCGGGCTCGAGCCCGACGGCCGGCTCCGCTTCAACGAGGAGCCCGGTCTGGGCGTCTCACGCGCCTGAAGGACGCTGCCCCGACATGACGGGGTGGCCGAGGTGGGCGAAGCCACCCCGTCAACGAAGCCCCCACCCCATCGCGCCCGCGATCGCCTCCACGTCGGCAGGGAGCTCTCGTGCCTGGACCCCGGAGGCCAGCGCCTGATCCGGGTCCTTGAGCCCGTGACCGGTCAGGACGCACACGCAGCGAGCGTCTCGATCGATGGACCCCTCGCGAATCGCGGCACGGAGCGCCGCGACGCCCGCGGCGGAGGCGGGCTCGGAGAAGACCCCCTCCCGGCGCGCGATCTCGCGGTAGGCCTCGAGGATCTCGGCGTCGGTCACCGCGCGGAAGGCACCGCCGGAATCGCGGACCGCGGCGATCGCCGGCTCCCAGGTCGCGGGGCGGCCGATCCGGATCGCCGTCGCCGCCGTCTCCGGCGAGTCGATCGGGTGCCCGACGACGAAGGGCGACGCCCCCGCCGCCTGCGCCCCGAGGATCCGCGGAACCCGCGTCGTCCGCCCTCGCTCCCGGTACCGCCGGAACCCGAGCCCGTAGGCGGTGACGTTCCCCCCGTTCCCGACGGGGAGCGCGAGGACGTCCGGCGCGTCGCCGAGGACATCGCAGATCTCGTACGCCGCCGTCGTCTGGCCGTCGATCCTGTGCGGGTTCACCGAGTTGACCAGCGCCACCGGATAGCGCTCCGCGAGGGCGCGCGCCGCGTCGAGCGCGCCATCGAAGTTGGCATCGAGCGTGAGGACGCGCGCCCCGTAGGCGACGGCCTGAGCCAGCTTCCCCGCGGCCACCTTCCCCCGCGGGAGGAGCACGATCGCCTCGATCCCCGCCCGCGCCGCGAACGCCGCCGCACTCGCCGCCGTGTTCCCCGTCGAGGCGCAGAGCACCGCCCTCGCCCCCGCCTCGAGCGCCTTCGCCACCGCGACGACCATCCCGCGGTCCTTGAAGGACCCCGTCGGGTTCATCCCCTCGTACTTCAGGTACAGCTCCGCCGCACCCACCCACTCGGCGAGTCGGGGCGCGGCGATCAGCGGGGTGTCCCCCTCGTGCAACGTGAGCCGCGGCGTCGCCTCGTTCACGGGGAGGTACGCCGCGTAGCGGCGAATCACGCCCGGGCCGGTTCCGTCCTTCACGTCGTTCTCCCTGGAGTGCGCGACGTCGCGCGAGTCTCCGCCTGTCATCCTCTCACGCCTCGATGAGTCGGGCGCCCTCCGGGTCCGGCCTCGCCGCGAAGTGGACGACGCCATCCGGGCCCGCCTCCCGCCGGAACGCCTCCCCCATCGCCGCCGCGACCTCCTCGGCCCGTTCCGGCGGACAGACCGCGATCAACCCCGAACCCGCCCCCGAGATCGTGGCCGCCCACGCCCCCGCCCCCTCCGCCGCCGCCAGCGCCGCGGCGCCCCCCGGGATCAGCCGCAGCCGGTGCGGCACGTGCAGCTCGTCGGCGAACCCCGCCCTGAGCGGCGCCGGGTCCGCCGTCGCCAAACCGTGGACCAGCGCCGCCACCCGACCGAGCCCCCTCGCGGCTTGGGCAAGCGGGACCGACGGCGGGAGCGCCGCGCGCGCGGCTGCCGTAGCGACCACCACCCCGGGCGCCGCATAGGCGAACCCCAGCGTCGGCGAGAGCGGGAGACGGAACGGCCGGACCGCGCCGTCCCCATCCCTCGCGATCGCGATCAGGCCGCCCAACGACGCCGGCGCCGCATTGTCCGGATGCCCCTCCCGCGCCGCCGCCTCCTCGAACGCCCCCTGCCGGTCGAACTCCAGCCCCGCGGCGGCCCCCGCCAGCACCCACCCCGCCACCACGGCCGCCGCCGAGGAGCCCAGCCCCCGCGCGAACGGGATCTCCGAGTCCACCACGATCCGCCCCGTCGGCTCGCCCAGCCCCGCCCGCGCGAGCCTCCCGGTGAACGCCTGCACCAAGAGGTCATCCCGAGGCGAGGCCCGGAGATCCGCCAGCGTCCCCCGCCGCTCCACCTCCAACGGTCCGGCGCCCGGCTCGTAACTCGCGATCAGGTACCGGTCGAGCGCCAGGCCGACGCAGTCGAACCCCGCACCCAGGTTCGACGTGCTCCCCGGCACCCGCACCGCCGCCCGCCTCAGCGCGCCCCTCATCCCCGTTTCACCGTGTCGCCCCGTCACCCCACCGGAGCCGACGCGCCGCCCAGCGCCGCCAGCACCTTCGCCGCATGCTCCGCCGGCCTCACCTTCGGGAAGATCTTCGCGATCCGCCCGGTCTCGTCGATGATGAACGTCGTCCGCTCGTTCCCCCAGTACTTCCGGCCGTACATCGACTTCTCCTTCCAGACGCCGTACGCCTCGGCCACGGCGTGGTCGACGTCGGCCAGCAGCCGGAAGGGAAGGCCGTACTTGTCGCGGAACTTCACGTGCGACGCGACCGGGTCCGGGCTCACCCCCAGGACCACCGCGCCCCGCGCCTCGAAGTCGGCCCACCGGTCGCGCACCCCGCACGCCTGCTTCGTGCACCCCGACGTGTCGTCCTTCGGGTAGAAGTAGAGCACGACCTTGCGGCCACGCAGCGCCGAAAGCGTGACCTCCGTACCGTCATCGGCAGGGAGCGTGAAGTCCGGCGCGATGTCGTTCTCCTTCAGCATCTCCTCATCCCCTTCGGCTCGACGGCGACTCAGCTCTGCGGTGCCGGCGCCGCCTTGCGCTCCCCGAACCCCAGCGAGATCGCGAGCAGCACGGCGCCGCAGGTGATCGCCATGTCCGCCACGTTGAAAACCGGCCAGAGCATGAAACCGAGATCGATCGGGCCGATGAAGTCCACCACCCCCCGGTCCCAGCGGACGCGGTCGATCAGGTTCCCGACCGCCCCCGCCATCACCAGCGCGGCCGCGTAGAGGCGGAGGCGCTCGGTCGCCGCGGCCTTCCTGAACATGTCGCCCAGGACGATGAGGACGACCACGGAGAGCGCCGTGAAGACCCACCGGGACGCGGCACCCAGGCTCAAGCTGAACGCCGCCCCGGTGTTGAAGGCCAGGCTCAGCGGCACCGCCCCCCCGAAGAGGGGGATGACCTCACCGTCGCCGAGCGCCCTCAGCGCCCAGCGCTTCGTGAGGATGTCGAGCGCGACGATCAGGATCGCCAGTGTCGCGGCGAACGGCTTCGTTCTCATCATTCGGATGTCGATCCCCTGGGTGTGTGCGGAGACTCCCCGGCCCCGCCCCCGACCACCGGATTCGCCAATCTATGATCCGGCGAACCGTCTTGTCACCTTCCGGCACCTCGGCCGGCTCGCTATCTTCCCCCCGCGAGACCCCGTGCCCCCTTTCACTCCAGAGGGCGATCCCGACATGGACGCTACGCGACCGACCGAGCTGCCGATCCCCGACTTCTACGATCCCGCCAACGCGGAGAAGTGGGGGTACACCCCGGACCAGCAGAAGATCTTCGACCGGGCCATCGAGTGGCGCGAACGCTACGCGATTCCCCCCGCCGCGTCCGACGACGTCAGGATCCACCTCCTCCTGATCGACCTCCAGAAGGACTTCTGCTTCCCCGAAGGCTCCCTCTACGTCGGCGGGAGGAGCGGCCGCGGCGCCATCGACGACAACGACCGCATCGCACGCTTCATCTACCGCAACCTGCGGGTGATCACCGACATCACCTGCACCATGGACACCCACTTCCCGTTCCAGATCTTCTCCCCCGCCTTCTGGATCGACGAGGAGGGGAAACCGCCCCAGCCGCACCGTGAGGTCAGTCTCGCCGACGTCCGCGAGGGCCGCCTCCGCCCCAACCCCGCCATCGCCGCGTGGGTCGCCGGCGGCGACTACGAATGGCTCCGCCGTCAGGTCGAGTACTACTGCGAGGAGCTCGAGAAAGGGGGACGATACCGGCTCTACCTCTGGCCCCCGCACTGCATCCTCGGCAGCGACGGCCACGCCCTCGCCGGGGTCATCCACGAGGCCCGCCTCTTCCACGCCTACGCCCGGCTCTCCCGCGCCTGGGTCGAGGTCAAGGGCACGACCCCCCTCACCGAGTACTACTCCGTCATCGGACCCGAGGTCACCCTGCGCTTCGACGAGAAACCCCTCGCCCAGCCCAACGCCGACTTCCTCGCCATCCTCGCCGAGTCCGATGCCGTCCTCATCGCCGGTCAGGCGGCCAGCCACTGCGTGAAGAGCACCATCGAGGACCTCCTGGGGTACTTCGACAAGGAGCTCGTCCGCAAGGTCTACATCCTCAGGGATTGCATGTCCTCCGTCGCGATCCCCGATCCCGACCGGCCCGGCTGCTTCCTCTTCGACTTCACCCCCCAGGCCGAGGAGGCGTTGGCCCGGTTCGAGGCCGCCGGGATGCACGTCGTCGAATCGACGACCCCGGTCCACGAATGGCCGGGGTTCCCGATCTAGGCGGCGTCGCACCCCCGCCGTCCAGCGCTTGCCGCGGGCCCGATTCTCGGCTCGTCGGGCCCCCGGCCGCGCCGGTCGTCCGGGCGGCGACCCACGCCTCGCGACCTCACGCCGCCGCGCGCCCCGCCTCCCCGCCCGCGCCCGGCGGCGCCAGCAACGCGGACTCCCTGCCGATCGACCGGAGGTCGCTCCGCAGCTTCAGCACCGCCAGGTCCTTCGCCTTCGCCTCGATCATCACGTCGAACGCGCGGTCCCGCAGCGGCTCCACGAACTCCGCAAAGGTCCACGGATCCACGTAGTCCGCGTGCTGCCGCAGCAGCGGCGGCTCGATCCTCGCCGCCTTCCCCCGCCCGATCTCGCGACCGTCCAGCCGCGGCGACGAGAAATGGACCTTCGGCGTCACCCCCGCGGGCCACGTCTGCAGCGCCCTCGCCGCCGCCTCCGCGACCTCCAACCCCCCGGGGTTCAGGCGATGGTGCTGGTGGTCGAAGACCACCGGGATCCCGACCTCCCGGTGGATCCACAGGCAGTCCTCGACCGTGTAGCTCGCCTCGTCGTTCTCCACGACGAGGCGCCGGCGAGCGGGCTCCGAGAGACGGGCGTAGCTCTCGACGAAGCGCCGCAACGCCGCCGCCTTGTCGCCGTAGACCCCGCCGACGTGCAGCACGACGACCGCCTCCGGCCCCTGCTCCAGCGCATCCAGCAGCCTCGCCTGCACGTCCAGGTCCCACCTCGCCTTCCGCGCGATCGACTCGTCCTCCGCGTTGAGCACCACGTACTGTGACGGGTGGAGCGAGAGCCGGATGTCCAGTCGCTTCGCGTACCGACCGATCCGGCCAAGCTCTGTGGCATGCCGCTCGAGCTGGTGGTGGAACCGCGGAAGCTCCGGGTGCGTTGCGTACGGGACGAAATCCGACGAGAGCCGGTACATCCGAATCCCGACGTCGTCCAGATAGTCGAGCACCCGATGCAGCGCCTCGATCGAGACCCCGACGCTCGGCTCCGACTGCCACCGCCTCGTGTCGTGGCTCGGCAACCCCCCGCGGCCGAGCACCTTCACGGCGAAGCCGATTCTCCGTTCCGCCTCCGACATGCGCCCCCCGCGCCCGGGTCCCCCATCGGAGGCCGGTTGCGCACCGCTCGTGCCACCCCCCGCCACGATGGCCCCGATTCTGCCTCCCCCCGTGCTCCCGCCAGCGACACCCTCGCACCGGAGGGCAGCCATGAGCGACGAGAACGGTTCCCGGGACCCTACCCACGACTTGAGCGGCGCGGAACGCCCCGCCACCGAGCGCGAATCCCCGCCCGGCGACCATCTCAACCCCTTCGAGGCCGTCAACTACCAGTTCGACCGCGCCGCCCGCCGCATCGACCTCCCGGACTACCTCCAGGTCGCCCTCAAGACGCCGTACCGCGAGGTCATGGTCGAGATCCCGATCCGCGCCCGCGAGGGGTTCCGGACCTACCACGGCTACCGCGTCCAGCACGAGAACGCCCGCGGCCCCATGAAGGGCGGGCTCCGGTATCACCCCTCCGTCGACCTCGACGAGGTCCGCGCCCTCGCCTCCCTCATGACCTGGAAGACCGCCGTCGTCGACATCCCCTTCGGCGGCGCCAAGGGCGGCATCGCCTGCGACCCCACCCAGCTCTCCCGCGGCGAGCTCGAGCGCCTGACCCGCGCCTTCGTCCAGAGGATCCACAGCTTCATCGGCCCGACGACCGACATCCCCGCCCCCGACGTCAACACCAACGAGCAGACCATGGCGTGGATCCTCGACGAGTACTCCAAGTTCCACGGGTTCACCCCCGCCGTCGTCACCGGCAAACCCCTGGAGCTGGGCGGCTCCGCCGGGAGGGCCTCCGCCACCGGCCGCGGCGTCGCGCTCCTCGCCGAGCGCGCAGCCGCCGACATCGGCATCGACATCCGCGGCGCCACCGTCGCCATCCAGGGATTCGGCAACGTCGGGAGCTGGTGCGCCCACTTCCTCGCCGCCATGGGCGCCAGGGTCGTCGCCGTCAGCGACGTCCGCGGCGCCGTCTTCCGCGGCGACGGCCTCGACATCGAGTACCTCCGCCGCGAGGCCGGGCCCGACCGCTCCGTCGTCGAGGTCGGCGCCGGCGAGACGATCCGCAACGCAGACCTCCTCGCCCTCGACGTCGACATCCTCATCCCCGCCGCCCTCGGCAACGTCCTCACCGGCCGCAACGTCGGCGACGTCCGCGCCCGCATGATCGTCGAGGGCGCCAACGCGCCCATCACCCCCGCGGCCGACCTCGAGCTCGAGGAACGCGGCATCCCCGTCATCCCCGACATCCTCGCCAACGCCGGCGGCGTCACCGTCTCGTACTTCGAGTGGGTCCAGAACCTCCAGCAGTTCCGCTGGCCCGCCGACCGCGTCGACGACGAGCTGCGCCGAACCCTCCTCGGCGCCTACGAGACGCTGCGCGCCTCCGTCGTCGAGCACCGCATCTCCTACCGCTTGGCCGCCTACATCCTGGCGATACGACGCGTCGCGGACGCCATCGCGCTCCGTGGCCAGGATTGACACGCACCGTGCTGCCGCCACGCCCCCCGTGGGACGCACCCATGGTGCGGAAAGGGGTAAGATGATAGGTTGTGCCCCGCTTCAATTCGGGAACGCCCGGGTCGGGTTCGATCGAGGTCCCACGGATGGAAAGACAGCGTAGAAAGTCCGTCACCGTCTTCGTCGGCGGCGTGCCGGTCGGCGGCGCACACCCCGTCGTCGTTCAGTCGATGACCAACACCGACACCGCCGATGCCGCCGCCACCGCCGCACAGGTCGCGGCCCTCGCCGCCGCGGGGAGCGAGCTCGTCCGCGTCACCGTCAACAACGACGAGGCCGCGCAGGCCATCCCCGAGATCGTCGAGCGCCTCGACCGCATGGGCGTCAACGTTCCGATCATCGGCGACTTCCACTACAACGGCCACCTCCTACTGACCCGCTACCCGGACTGCGCACGCGCCCTCGCCAAGTTCCGCATCAATCCGGGGAACGTCGGCACCAAACACCGCGACGACAACTTCCGAACCATCGTCGAGGCGGCGATCGAGCACGGCAAGCCCGTCCGCATCGGCGTCAACTGGGGCTCCCTCGACCAGCACCTCCTCACCGAGCTGATGGACGAGAACGCCCGCCGCCCCAACCCCCTCGACGCCAAGGCCGTCATGCTGGAGGCGATGGTCCAGAGCGCGCTCCGCTCCGCCGCCCTCGCCGAGGAGACCGGACTCCCCCACGACCGGATCGTCCTCTCGGTCAAGGTCTCCGGCGTCCAGGACCTCGTCGCGGTGTACCGCATGCTCGCCGCCCGCTGCGACTACCCCCTCCACCTCGGCCTCACCGAGGCGGGGATGGGCACGAAGGGGATCATCGCCACGACCGCCGGCCTCTCGATCCTCCTCCAGGAAGGGATCGGCGACACGATCCGCGTCTCGCTCACCCCCCGCCCCGGCGGCGACCGCACCGAGGAGGTCCTCGTCGCCCAGCAGATCCTCCAGTCCCTGGAGCTCCGCAGCTTCATGCCCCAGGTCACCTCCTGCCCGGGGTGCGGACGCACGACCTCCACCTTCTTCCAGAAGATGGCCGAGGACATCCAGGGCTATCTCCGGGAGAAGATGCCCTCGTGGCGCGAACGCTACCCCGGCGTCGAGGAGCTCAAGGTCGCCGTCATGGGGTGCGTCGTGAACGGACCCGGCGAGTCCAAGCACGCCGACATCGGGATCTCCCTCCCCGGGACCTTCGAGGAGCCCAAGGCCCCCGTCTACGTCGACGGCCGCCTCTTCACCACCCTCCGGGGCGACACCCTCGTCGCCGACTTCCTCCGGATCCTCGACGAGTACGTCGAGTCCCGCTTCGGCGGCGCGGCGGCGGCGACGCACTGAGGCGCGCTCCGGCGGCCCGGGCCGGCCCGGCACCCCACCGCCGGGCCGCGCCGCGGTTCGCCCCCACCCCCCGGCCGAGGTCGGGCGGCCGGAATGCCCTCAAACGGCGCCGCCACGCGAAGACGCTTGACACTCGCCACGGCGATGTCGCATACTCGTCCTCACCGGCGCACCGCCTCGCGCCGGCCGGTCGCGACGCCGCGCTTCACTTCTCCTCCGTAGTTCGTTTTCCAGTCGTATCCGCGGGGCACGACCCCGACTTCCACAGCATCGAACCGGCAGTCGACAGGAGCAGGTAAGGGGTTCCGGACCTTGTCCGCCGGACTCGTGAGGACGCGATTCCTCCGGCGGCGAACAGGCGTGTGGGTGACTCGTGCCGATCCCGTACACCGGTGAGATGATCCAGCCCGATCCGGCCGCTCCGCCGGCACCCGGCCCCGTCCAAGGGCGAGGTCCCGGATGCGCCCGCGGTCCGGGGCGTACCCCCGCCCCGCCCACCCCCGCCGCCGATCGCCCCTTCCGTCCGACGCCGGTTCCCGTCGATCTCCCTACACTCAACCCTGGAGGACACGCCATGTCGAGTCCCGGAGTCCGGCCGTTCCGATCGCTCGGCACCGCCACCCTCGCTCTGGCGATCGCGTTCCTCGCCCTCGCCTTGGCTCGCCCCGCCGCCGCCCGCCAGGCCGGCGCGCAGGGCGCCATCGCCGGCCGCATCATCGGCGACGCCGGCGCACCCGTCGCCGGCGCCGAGATCGTCATCCTCGAGCTCGGCCGCAGCACCCTCTCCCGCGCCAGCGGCGACTACCTCCTCGAGAACGTCGCGCCGGGGACCCACACCGTCGAGGTCCGGATGATCGGGTATCGCACCGCCTCCGCGGCGGTCAACGTCGCCGCCGGGCAGCGCGCGGCCCTCGACTTCACCCTCCAGTCCGACCCCCTCAAGCTCGACGCCGTCGTCGTCACCGGGACCCAGGCGCCCCGCGTCAAGCTCGACGCCAGCGTCGCCATCACCGTCCTCTCCCCCGAGGACGTCGAGCAGGCCGCCCCCCGCAGCACCACCGAGATGCTCCGCTACGTCCCCGGCTTCACCCGCGTCGAGAGCTCCGGGGGCGAGGTCAACCAGAACATCAGCATGCGCGGGATCCTCGGCGTCGAGTACGTCATGTTCATGGAGGACGGGCTCCCCGTCTTCCCGACCATGCACACCTTCTTCATGAACGCCGACAACCTCTTCCGCCCCGACGAGAACATCCAGCGCATGGAGGTCGTCCGCGGCGGCTCTTCCGCCCTCTTCGGGTCGAACACCCCGGGCGCGATCATCAACTTCATCAACCGCACCGGCGGCGCCGAGCTCGGCGGCTCCCTCAAGGCGACCGCCGGCACCGGCGGCCTCGCCCGCTACGACTTCAACGTCAACGGCCCGATGGGCGACGATTGGCGCTTCAACATCGGCGGCTTCTACCGCTACGACCGCGGCGTCCGCGACCCCGGCTACCCCGGGATCCGCGGCGGGCAGCTCAAGGCCAGCGTCACCCGCCTCCTCGACCAGGGCCACATCCGCGCCTCGCTCAAGATGATCGACGACCGCAACCAGTTCATCCTCCCCCTCCCGTTCCGGAACCAGAACGACCCGGAGTACGTCCCGGGCTTCTCCGACTACGGGGCGATGAACACCCGCGAGGCGAACCACCTCCGCGTCCCCACCCCCAACGGTGAGCTCGAGCTCCCCCTCGACGACGGGCTCCGCACCAAGGCCTACTGGCTGACCGCCGAGTTCGGCTTCGACTTCGACGGCGGCTGGAGCCTCCGCAACAACGCCCAGGTCATGGCCAACGACCAGGGTTGGAACGCCGTCCTCCCCAGCGACATCATGCCGGCCGCCGAGTTCATCACCCGCGGGCCGGCCGAGAACGGCCTCGGCCTCCCGGCCGGGACCGCTTACCAGTTCCTCTACACCAACCACTTCGACGCCACCGGAAAGCCGCTGCCGTTCAACACCGAGAACGGGCTCGTCGCGCCCGGCGGCCTCTGGCACGTCGAAAAGCCGATGTCCGCCTTCCAGAACCAGCTCCAGCTCCGCAAGGCCATCGGCGAGCACAACCTCTCCGCCGGCCTCTACTTCGCCCACTACAGCCAGACGAACCGCTGGTTCTTCACCGACATCCTCATGGACGTGCGGGACAACCCGCGCTTCCTCGACGTCGTCGTCGACCAGGGGAACGGGCCCGTCCAGATCACCCGTAACGGGTTCCGGCGCTTCCTCTCCAACTACGTCAACGGCTCCGGCCAGGCGACCGTCTTCTCCGGCGTCCTCGGCGGCGAGATCCAGCTCACCCCCCGCCTCCGGGCCGACCTCGGGGTCCGCTACGAGTTCAACGACTTCGTCCAGAGCTCCGAGAACACCTCCCCCGTCGACCTCGACGGCGACCCCGCCACGCCCTACGACGTCGAGCCGTGGGGCAACGGCTCCTTCCGTCACTTCGCCCGCAGCCTCTCCGATTGGGCCGCCTCGATCGGCCTGAACTACGCGCTCACCGACCGCGTCTCCCTCTACGCCAGCGGCGGACGCGCCTACAAGATGCCCGCCCTCGACGAGTTCCTGAACGCCGCCGCCGCCGAGCAGGTCGAGCTCTTCGACGCCCGCCGGACCTACACCGCCGAGGGCGGCGTCAAGCTCGACGCCGAGAGGGTCTCCGTCACCGTCAACGGCTTCTACACCCTCCTCAAGAACATCGTCGGTCAGGGCGCCGTCGTGGACACCCTGACCGGCGCGACGACCTGGGTCATCAACACGAGCCCCGAGAACCGCTCCTACGGCGCCGAGGTCGAGGTCTCCGCCCGGGTCGCCGAGGGGCTCCGCCTCCTCGGCAACGGCACCGTCCTCAAGGCCGAGCTGGGTTCCGGCGCCGGCTCCGACATCGGGAGCTGGATCAACGGCGTCCCGCCCTTCATCGGCAACCTCGCCGCGTTCTACGAGCGCGCGGGCCTCTCCCTCAACGCCGACCTCCACTACGTCGGCCGGCGCTACACCAACGTCCAGGAGAACCTCCGGCTCCCGGCCTACGCCTACGCCAACTTCGGGGTCGGGTACGCCATCCCGGGGACCGGGATCACCGTCGGCGCCGACCTGCTCAACGCCTTCCAGTCCCGAGGGCTCGAGGAGGGCAATCCCCGCCTCGTCACCGGCCCGACGAGCGACCTCTTCCTCGCCCGACCGATCCTGCCCCGCCGCCTCACCGCTTCGGTGAGGTACGACTTCTGATGCGCGACACCTTCCGCCCCCGGGGGACCCGTCCCCCGGGGGCCCGGCGAACCCGGCCGGCCCCAGGGCCGCTCAGGGCCGTCCCGCTCCCGTCGGCCCGATGCCTGGCGCTCGCGCTCTCCATCATCTTCGCTCTCGCCACGCCGTTGCCCCTCGCGGCCCAGCACGCGGCGCCGCCGGTCCTCGAGTTCCCCGAGCCCGGACTCGACGACGCCGCCGCCTACGCCGACTACCGGACCCGCTTCCACCGCGACGCCGCGGGCAACGCCGTCCAGGTCTACCTCGACGCCCGCTCCGGCCGCGTCGTTCACGTCTGGGCGAACGCCCTCAACGAGAGCGCCGGCTTCACCGCACGCGACCCCTCGGGTCGCCCGGCAACGGTGGCGTGGGGAGGGCCGGGCGCGACCGTCTCGGACGCCGGCGGCAGGCGCTCCTTCGAGTACATGCTGGAATCCTCCGCGCCGGTCGAGCTCGGCCACTTCCTCCTCGGCTCCATGCGCGTCGAGCGCGACTTCCAGTACGCAGGGCTCCACCTGCGCCCCTTCGACGCCCCGCCGTTCCACCCCCCGGAGCTGGGCCGCCTGATCGACGCCGTCGAGCGCCTCGACGAGGCCGAGCAGCGGGCGCACCTCGCCCTCCTCGGCGCCGCCGGGCCCGGCGAGCTGCGCGCCCGGCTCATGCCGGCGCTCTCCATCGCCGACGTCGGCGGCGAGGCGGTGCTGCGCGTCGAGCAACCCTACCTCGACGGGCGCCATCGCATGGTCCTCGAGATCGCCGTCGACCGCGCCCGCGCCACTCTCGAACCCACCGGCGGCGGCGCGGTCGTCCGGGCGCGTGAGGCCGGCCCCGTCCGCTTCCGCGTCCGCGTCTCGACCGATGCCCCCTCGCTCGCCCCCCTCACTCGCCGGGAGATCTTCAACGCCGATTTCCTCCGGTTCCTCGACGACGAGCGCGCCGCCGCCGAGCGCGCGCTCGCCGTCCCCGAGGCGATGCGGGGCGAGGAGGAACGGGCCACGATCCTCCGCTTCCGCCGTCTCGAGCGCGAGGTCCGCGCGGCCGAGCTCCTCGCCTACCGCGAGAAGCTCATGGCCGGAATGCCCAATTACGCCACCTACTTCGGGCGCGACGTCCTCATGACCGCGCTCATGATGGAGCCGGTCTGGACGCCCGAGATGCTGGAGCACGTCGTCGCGAGCGTGCTGCGGAAACTCTCGCCGAACGGCGAGGTCAGCCACGAGGAGGCGCTCGGCGGGCAGGCGATCCGCGAGAACGCCGTCGTTTACGCCGAGCTCGTCGAGCGCTACCTGCGCGGCGCCGGCGGCGACACGCTCCTCGACCGCGCCCGCGAGGTGCTCGCCCGGCTCGGCGCCGTGCGCGAGAACTACCGCATGATCGACGACGACTACCAGTTCCCGGTCGTCGCCGCCCGGTACCTGGCCGACCCGTCGATCCCGGCCGAGCGCAAGCGCGGCTTCCTCGCGGCCCCCGCCCGTGAAGACGGGGAGCCCCGCCTCGCGCTCCTCCTTCGGAACCTCGAGCACGTCGCACGGACGACCGCCGCATACACGGCCGACCCGGAGCCGGCGAACCTCATCGGCTTCCCCAAGCGCGACGCCCGGCACTGGTTCTCAGGGAGCTGGCGCGACAGCGGGCCGGGGTACGCGAACGGGCGCTTCGCCTTCGACGTCAACGCGGTCTGGGCCCCCCACGCACTCGCGGCGGCGGAGTCCATCCTCGCTTCGCTCCGTGCGATGGGCTACGACCTCGACGATCTCGAACGCCTGGCGCCCGGGCTCGGCGGCGGCCGGCTCGCCGCCTACGCCACCCGCCCGGAATCGCTCCGCGAGGCGGTCCGCGTCTGGCGCGGCGCCGCTCGGCACTTCGAGGTCACCCTCGACGTCGCGGAGGTCGAGCGCCGCGTCTCGGCTCGCCTCTCGGCGATGGGCGAGGCCGAGCGCGCCCACGGGGATCGAGTCCTCCGCGCCGACCCGCTGGACGGCAAGGAGCTCACCTTCCTTGCCCTCGCCCTCGACTCCGCCGGCCGGCCGATCCCCGTGGCGAGCACCGACCCGGCCATGGCTCTCTTCCTCGACGACGTCGCCGGGGAGATCCTCGCCGGGCGCGCCGATGTCGAGCGCGCGCTGCGTCCTCTGCGCATCTTCGAGCTCCCGTACCCCGTCGGCCTCCTCATCGACGGCGTCGGCCCCGTCGCCACGAACGACGCCTTCGCCGGGCGCGAGGTCTGGGAGGCGTTCGACCGGGACCGCTACCACTCGCCCGCCACGATCTGGGGGAGGGAGGTGAACCTCCTCCTCCTCGGCCTGGCGCGCCAGATCGAGCGCGCCGTACGCCCCGACGGCTCGGTCGCCGACCCCGCGCTCGCCCCCTTCGTCCGCACGCTCGCCACGACCCTGCGCCGCGTGCTCGATGCCGTCGAGGCCTCCGGCCTCCAGCACGCCGAGCTCTGGAGCTACCGCATCGACGAGGAGGGGGTCCATCCCGCGCGGTACCCGACCAGCACCGACATCCAGCTCTGGAACGCGACGGACCTGGCGGTCCGGTACCGGCTCGCACGCCTCCCCCCGCTCGACATCGTCAGCGTCAGACCATGACGAGGTGATCGGAATGGATGCTCTGCACGGCATCGACATCGCCGTCATTGCCCTCTACTTCGCCGCGGTCTTCGCGATCGGGTTCCGGGCCGCGCGCACGAAGAAGAAGGCGAGCGCCGACTACTTCCTCGCGGGCAGGGACGTGGGGTGGATCGCCGTCGGAGGGAGTCTCTTCGCCTCGAACATCGGGAGCGAGCACCTCGTCGGACTCGCCGGGACCGGTGCCGCCTCCGGGCTGGCCGTCGGGCACTTCGAATGGCTCGCCGCGCTCATCCTCCTCCTGCTCGGCTGGTTCTTCGTGCCGTTCTACCTCCGCAGCGGCGTCTACACGATGCCCGAGTTCCTCGAGCTGCGCTACAACGCCGCGGCTAGGTGGTATCTCACGACCGTCTCCATCATCGGCTACATCCTGACGAAGATCAGCGTGACGCTCTTCGCCGGCGGGGTCATCATCCAGCAGCTCACGGGGCTGGATCTATGGACGAGCGCGGTCGTGATCGTCATTGCGACGGGGCTCTACACCATCGCCGGCGGGCTGCGCGCCGTGATCTACACCGACCTCATGCAGATGTACGTGCTGATCGCCGGCTCCATCGCGCTCACGGTCTTCGGCTTGATCGAGGTCGGCGGTTGGTCGGGGCTCCGGCAGAGCGTACCCGCGGAGTTCTTCTCGATCTGGAAGCCCGCCGACCACCCCGACTTCCCCTGGACCGGAATCGTGCTCGGCGCGCCGATCCTCGGGATCTGGTACTGGTGCACCGACCAGTTCATCGTCCAGCGCGTCCTCGCCGCGCGCGACCTCGACCAGGCCCGGAAGGGGACGATCTTCGCGGGGTTCCTCAAGATCCTGCCGGTCTTCATCTTCGTCCTCCCCGGCGTGATCGCCGCCGCGCTCTACGCCGACATCCGCGAGGGCGCGGCCGACCAGGCGTTCCCCGCACTGGTCACCCGTCTCCTCCCCGTCGGCATGACCGGCCTCGTCCTGGCGGGGCTCCTCGCCGCGCTGATGAGCTCGCTCAGCTCCGTCTTCAATTCCGCCTCCACATTGATCACCTGGGACGTCTACCGGAAGCTGAGGCCGGCGGCGAGTGAGCGCCGGCTCGTCTTGGTCGGCCGCATCGCCACCGCCGTGCTCGTCGTCCTGGGGCTCCTCTGGATCCCCTTCATGAAGTTCATCTCGTCCCAGCTCTACATCTACCTCCAGAGCGTGCAGGCCTACATCGCGCCGCCGATCGTCGCCGTCTTCCTCCTCGGCCTCCTCCTTCCGCGGCTGAACGGCGCCGGCGCCATCGCCGCCCTCGCGACGGGGCTCGTCGCCGGCGGGTTGCGCCTCGGCCTCGAGCTCGCCAACGGCCCCGCCCGGACCGGGCTCCCCGCAGGGTCCCCCTGGGAATGGCTCGCCGAGGTCAACTTCCTCCACTTCGCCGCCGCGCTCTTTGCCATCTGCTGCGTCGTGCTCGTTGGCGTGAGCTATCTGACGCCGGCGCCCTCCGCCCGGCACATGGAGGCGCTGACCTACGCGACGACCGACGGCGGTCAGGCCACGGACCCGCTCGACCGCCGCCGCGCGGCCGTGGCCTCCATCGCACTCGTCGCAACCCTCGCCGCCCTCTGGGTCGCCTTCGCCTGAGCCCCGCAAGCGCCACGCAACCTTCGCCCGGACCGCGTCTTCATGATCGATCTCCTCATTGTCCTCGCCTTCATCATCTACGCCGTCGGCTCCGGGTTCCGCGCCCGGCGCGATGCCTCGCGGAGCCTCGACGACTACTTCCTCGCCGGCCGCACGGTCCCCGGGTGGAAGGCCGGCACCAGCATGGCCGCCACGCAGTTCGCCGCCGACACGCCCCTCCTCGTCACCGGCCTCATCGCGACCGGTGGGATCTTCCTCGTCTGGCGCCTCTGGATCTACGGCCTGGCCTTCCTCGTCATGGCCTTCATCTTCTCCTCGCTCTGGCGACGCGCCGGCGTCCTCACCGATGCCGAGCTCACCGAGATCCGCTACAGCGGCCCCGGCGTCCTCCCGCTCCGCGTCCTCAAGGCCATCTACTACGGCACCGTCATCAACTGCGTCGTCATGGCGATGGTCCTCGTCGCCGCCGTGCGCATCGCCGAGGTCTTCCTCCCCTGGCACGACTGGCTCCCCGACGGAGTCTACGCGGTCCCCCTCGGCCTCGTCCGGCGGACCGGGATCACCCTCGCCTCCGGGGCGACCGGCCTCGACCCCGCGATCGCGACGACCGACAACCTGCTCAGCATCCTCGCGATCCTCGCCTTCACCACCCTCTACGCCACGACCGGGGGGCTGCGCAGCGTCGTCGCCACCGATGTCGCGCAGTTCGGCCTCGCCATGGGCGGGACCGTCGTCTACGCCGTCGTCGTGCTCCGCGAGGTCGGCGGGTTCCACGCCCTCGCCGAACGCGTCGCCGCGCTCTACGGCGACGCCGCGGCCGATCTCCTCTCCTTCATCCCCACCCGGGGCGGGGCGCTCCTGCCGTTCCTCGCCCTCATCGGCCTCCAGTGGGTCTTCCAGATGAACAGCGACGGGACCGGCTATCTCGCGCAGCGAATGATGGCGTGCCCGAACGACCGCGAGGCGCGCGCGGCCGGCGTCGTCTTCGCGTGGCTCCAGATCCTCGCCCGCAGCCTCCTCTGGCTCGTCATCGGCGTCGGGCTCCTCGTGCTCTATCCCTTCGCCCCGGAGGCCGCCGTGGGCGATGACTTCGTCGCCTCCCGCGAGATGACCTTCGTGACCGGGATCAACGACCTCCTCCCCGCGGGGCTGCGCGGGCTCATGCTGACCGGCCTCCTCGCCGCCCTCGCCTCCACCCTCGACACGCACCTCAACTGGGGGGCGAGCTACTGGAGCAACGACATCTATCGACGGCTCGTCTGCCGCGAGTGGCTGCACCGCGAGCCGGGCGACCGGGAGCTGGTCGTCGTCGCTCGCTCGTCCAACGGGTTGATCCTCCTGATCGCCCTCGTCGTCATGGCGAACCTCGGCTCGATCCAGACGGCGTGGTACCTCTCCCTCCTCTTCGGCGCGGGGATGGGCTCCGTCCTGGTGCTTCGCTGGCTCTGGGAGCGGATCAACCTCTTCTCGGAGCTGGCGGCGATGGCCGCATCTCTCGTCGTCGCGCCGATTCTCCTCGCCACGACCGCGGAGGAATGGGTCCGCCTCGCGCTCATGGCCGCCGCAACGACGATCGCCGCGGTGGGTGCGGCGCTGGTCACGCCGCGGACGGACCCCGAGGTGCTGCGGCGGTTCTACGCGCGCGTCCGGCCCGTGGGGTTCTGGCGGGAGACGGCGGCGGCCTCGGGCGAGGACCCGACGCAGCCGCTCGTGCGGCTCTGGGAGGGGGTCCGGACCGCCGCGCTGACCGCCGTCTCGCTCTTCTGCCTCCTCGTCGGGATCGGCCGGCTCATGGTCCCGGCCCCGGGCGCATCGCCCATCGTGACGGGGCTCCTCATCCTCCTGGCCTGCGGCGCGATCCCCTTCTGGTGGCGAGAGCTCGTCCGGCCGGTGCCGGCGCCCGAGCCGCTTCCCGCCGCCGTCCCCGCGGCCGACGAAGCCGCGCCACGCTGAGCGACCGCGCCGCGGGCGGTCACGACCTGTAGCCGCGCGGCGCGGCGCCCTCCGACATCCCAACCGCCGGCGCGGCCCGGTCGCGGCCCCCTGCCTGGCCCACCGCGGGCCGGGGTCCGGGAACGCCGCTTGCACCCCGGGACTCGGGGGATGCGGGGGCGGGCGCGGGCGGAGATGAAGGGCACGCGGCGCCGACCGGGAGGGGCTCATGGTCGACGACTCAAGACGATCGGATTCGGATGCGGCCGAACGGGCTTCGGCGCTCCTCGCCGCACTCGCCCGGTACCGCGACCGCCGTGCCCTCGACGGCGGCGACGAGCGTAGCGCCGTGGAGTGCCTGATCGAGGGGGTTGCGGATGCCGAGGAGATGGCGGCGCACCACCGTCGCCGCATCGAGCTGGTGGAGCGCGCCGTCGAGGAAGAGGGGCTCGATCGCGAGATGGCCGAGGAGGTCTACGACATCGCCCGCGAAGAGGGGCTCGAGCCGGCGTTCGCCTTCGAGCTCGTCCGCTGCGGCGTCGCGGTTTGCGAGCCCGAGGAGCAGGAGGAGCCGATCGCGACGACGTCGATCAAGGGCCAGCCCGAGTGGTTGGAGGCCCCCGTCCCCACCGAGGAAGCGACTCGGGAACGGCGACTCCGCATGAGCTTCCGTCGGCTGCGCCACCTCCTCGAGGAGCGACCGACCGCCGAGGACGCGCTCATCGCCTTCGCACAGGAGCCCGACGTCCGACGCTGCGGCTACTGAGGAGTCGGCGATTCGTCGGCCGAAGGGGCGGCTTCCCGCGCCGCTTCGGGGGCCGCCGCTTCTCGAATCCGCAGCCCGACACGCGTGATCTGCCCGTTCTCGACCTCGCGGACCCGGAGCAGGACGGGGCCGATGGCGACGGCGCTCCCCACCCCGAACGCCCCGTCGAGCCGCGCTCGCATGAACTCGTCGAGTGTCGTCGCGGAGTCCCCCGCGGGCGTGATCCCGTAGAACTCTTCCAGGTCCGCCAGCGTTGTCCAGCCACCGAGCAGGAACTCCGTCTCCGCGGGGATCGCCGGCTCCATCGTCGGGTCGCGGCTGAAGATCCTGTCGACGACCGGCCGGACCGCCGGATTCATGACGATGTAGACGTGGTCGCCCAACTCGATCCGCGTGCTGCCACGCGGCGGAATGATGTGGGACTCCCGCGCGATCATCGCGATCACCGCGCCCTCGGGGAGCGCGAGCTCGCGAACCAGACGCCCCTGGGCCCGGGAACGCGGCGTGACCGCGTACTCGACGATGTCGCCATCGACGTCGCGGAGCGACGTGATCTCCAGCATCACCGGCGGCTCCGGCTCCGACGGAACCTGCAGCCCGAGCGCCCGCGCGAGGGGCGGGATGCTCCACCCCTGCGTCACCGCCGAGACCAGGACCACGAAGAAGGTGATGTCGAAGAGGACCAACCCGTTGGGGTAGGCGAACTGCAGCGGGTAGGTCGCGAGCACGATCGGCACGGCGCCCTTCAACCCGACCCAGGCGATGAAGGCGACCTGCTTCACGTCGTAACGGAACGGCGCGAGGAGGATCGCGATCGCGATCGGTCGCGCGACGAGGATCAGCACCGCCGACACGAGAAGCCCGACCTCGGCCACGTCCGCCAATCGGCTCGGCGAGCTGAGCAGCCCGAGCAGCACGAACATCACGATCTGGGAGAGCCAGGCGGCGCCGTCGTGGAAGAGGAAGATCCCCTGCTGGAAGACGATGCGGGAATTGCCGATCACGATCCCGGCCAGGTAGACCGCGAGGAACCCGCTGCCGCCGAGCGTGGCGGCGAGGCCGTAGGCGAGGAGCCCCGCCGCGGCGGTGAGGACGGGATAGAGCCCCGCCGCATCGAGCTGGATCCGGTTGATGACCGTGACGGCGCCGCGTCCGACGACGACCCCGGTCACCGCGCCCACGGTCATCTGGAGGAAGAAGAGGCGGACCAGCTCCCAGGCGCTCTCCGCGCCGCCGGTCAGGATCTGGAGGAGGCCGACCGTCAGGAAGATCGCCATCGGGTCGTTGGACCCGCTCTCGACCTCCAGGGTCGCGGCGAGGCGCGGGGAGAGGTGGAGTCCCTTCGACCGAAGCACCGCGAATACCGCCGCGGCGTCGGTGGATCCGATGATGCTGCCGAGGAGGAGGCCCTCGAGGAGCGGGGCGCCCATGATCGCGCTCGCGACCCACCCGGTGATGACGGCGGTCGCGAGGACGCCGACGGTCGCGAGGGTCAGCGCCGGCGCGGCCACGGCGCGGAACGACGAGAACGGTGTACGGAGCCCGCCGTCGAAGAGGATCACGGCGAGCGCGATCGTCCCGATCCCGTGGGCGAGCTCGTAGTTCTCGAAAGCGATCCCCCCGATCCCCTCCGAGCCGGCGAACATCCCGATGGCCAAGAAGAGGACGAGGACGGGAAGGCCGAGCCGTGCCGAGAACTTGCTGGAGGCGATGCCGATCAAGAGCAGGATCGCCGCGACCAGGAGGAGTCGATCGACCGGGAACATCGATGCAATGGGTGCGGGGCTCGGTCCGACGTGCCTTGGGGTTTCGACTCCCGAATCTATCGATGCGCCGAAGCGGATGCGAGGCGCGCGAGGAACGCTCCCCCCTCCCGGGCCCGATCGGCGCTTGCATCGGTATCGCGTCGGGGGCTCAACGCGGGGCAGCTGTGGGCGATCCGGTGGGCTGCGATCACGGTGGACGTGTGATGAGGCGAGTCCCGCGTATCGGTTGAAACCGGGAGCGGTCGACGTTCGTAAGAGTGGGTGTGTGGGGAAGGGGTTCGGATCAGGGGTTGAAGATAGATCTACCTGGAAAGGAACGAACGATGCTGACCGCGATCCTGGCGACGATCATCGGGTTGACCCTCCTGGTCACCCTCAAGCCGACCGCTCGTCAGGCCGAGGTCGCCCGTCTCACCGCGATGGCTCGCGGCCGGGGAACGCGGTCCGCCTGAACCGCGTTCCACTCCCGAATCCTCGCCTTCTAGCCGCCCGGTCGCCGGGAGAATATCGCGCTCTCCCGGCGATCGGGCGGCCTTCTTGTGCGTGCTCGGCTCGTTGATCTCCTCCGGTTCGGTCCCGAAGGTCGCCGCCGGGGCTGGGTGACGCGCCTGCGGGGTGGGACCGCCTTCGTCGCTCAGCCGTTGCCGAGGATCTCCAGGAGCACCTGGGCCGCACGCGGGTCGTCCGACTCCGAGAGCCAGAAGATCGCCTTGCGGCGGAGCGCCACGTCGCTCTCCCTACGCGCGATCTCAATCAACTTGTCGATCGCCGCCTTCTCGTCCCTCTGGGAGTAGACGAAGATGAGTTGCTCTTTCATCTCGCGATCGCGCGCCCGCTCGTAGAGGCCGACCAGCTCCTGGATCGGTGCTCCGGCGTTGCTCGCCCAGAAGAGGGCTTTCTTCCTCAGCGCGACCGTCTCCGTGGTGTCGAGTGCGAGGTCGAGGAGCCATCTCGCGTCCCCCGCGACGTTGGCCTGGGCCAGCGCGAAGAGCACCCGTTCCTTGAGCTCCAGGTCGTCGATCTTGCGGTAGAGCCCGCGCAGGTACGTCGACCGGTCGGCGGCGTCCGATTGACCGATCCAATAGATCGCCTTGGCGCGGAGCTCCCGAGGCGCGTCGGCGCGTTCGGCGTAGGTCCTCAGGATCTGGCCCGCTCTCGGACTCGAATGCTGCGAGAGCGCGTAGAGCGCGCGCTCCCGGATCGCGGCGTCGGTGCCGGTCCGGAGCAGCTCCTCCAGCGCGCTCACGGCTCTGTCGGTCGAGACCTGCGAGAGGTGGAAGACCGCGGCGCGCCGGACCTCGAGATCCGGGTCCTCGCGCACGGTCTTCAGGAGGATCTCCTCGGTCTGCGGCGTCACGTGCTGGGCGACGAGGAAGACCGCGCGCTTCCGGAGCGGCGCCGAGCAGGGGTCGCGGCGGGCGAGCACCTGTTCGAGCACGGGAACCGCGCGCTCGGAATCCATGCGGAGCAATGCGTTGAGTGCCGCGGCCCGAACCTCGGCATCTTCGGCCGAGCAAGTCGTCGTCGCGCGGCTCGCCTCCTTCGTGACGACTTCGGCGGCCTCCGCATCGCCTACGCGCGCCAGCTCCCCGCGGATTCGCGTCGCGAGCTGGGCCGCATCCGCGGCGGTCGTGGCGTTGGGGTAGCCGGTCCGTTGCTGATCGAGAGCCGCGAGGGCGAGGCGCAGCTGCTCGGCGCCGCCGATGCGGTACCGGGCGAAGGCCTGCCAGTAGAGGGCATCCCCGGCGTAGGCCGACTTCGGGAACCGGATCGTGATCTGGCGGAAGAGATCCGCGGCGCGGGCGTGGTCGCCCTGGTTCAGCGCCGCGCGGGCCGCCTTGTAGAGCGAGTCGGCCGGGTCCTGATGCGCCCACGGTTCGGGCGGGACCTTCGCTTGGATCGCGGTCGGCGCGGCTCGCCAGGCTCCCGCGACGATCGGGCCTCGTTCGGCGCGACCGTAGGCGTCGATCGCATCGATCACGAAGACCCCGTCGAACGCGGCCGACGAGGCGAGCTCGGCGAGTTGGCCGAGGTCACCCAGTTCACCGAGCGCCGACAATTCGGCGAGCTCCGGTAATGCGACGATCGCGTGCAGGTCGCTGAGCGCGGACAGGTCGTCGAGCGCGGAGAGCGCTTCGAGGGCCGACAGCCAGGCCGGGTCCGACAGCGGGCCGACGTCCGCGAGTAGGGCCGTCGCCGCGGGCCTGTGAGGCATATGCGGCAGGGCCGGAGGCGCCGCAACGAGCGGCGTCGCAGCGGGCGGCGCAGGGCTCGGCGCGCGCAGCCTCGGTGGCTTGCCGGGCTCGACGGCGCCCTGGGGCGGCGAGCCCTGAGCCGCCGCCACGCCGGGGACCGAAGCGAGGATCCAGAAGAGTATCGGCAGGGTCTTCATGGACATGGTCATGGTCGCTTCCTCAGGAACGGACCTCGAGCGGCCCGGCGGGGACCGCCGAGCGCAGTCGGGTCAGGACGTCGTGCTCCGCGAGCGCGCGGTCGATCAGGTCGACCTCCTCGTCGGCGCGCTCGAGGGAGATCTGCGCGATCTGCGCGAGGATGAGCTCCAGGTCTTGGAGCAGGGAACGGATGCGCGGGTCGTCGGCCGCGGGGGAATCCAGGAGCAGGCGGGTGCCGGTCAGGAGCTCCCGCGCCCATGCCGTGAGCTCGACATCCGTCTTCTCCTCGATGCTGCTTGCCCGGAACGCAGTCAGGAGGGCCTCCGACCGGCTGAGGTGCTGGACCGCCACGAGCCGGAACGGGGCCGAGCCCGGGGTCGCGCTCGAGGTCGGGGTCCTTCTGGGCGGCCGTTCGGCGGTCCCGACGGTCGGATCTGCGTCGCCGGCCGTGACCGGCGCGGCACCGGGCCGGTCGAGCAGGTGGCCGATCCCGATCCCGACGGCCAGGACCGCGGCGATCCCGAGACCGTGACGCCACCAGCCGAGCGGTCCGCCGTGCCGGCGGGGGCGGCGGAAGCGCCGGGCCTCGTCGATGCGGGCCCACATCGCCTCACGGGGTGGGGGCGGGGGCGGGTTGTAGAGATCGCGTGCCGCCTCGCGCAGGTATTCGTCGAAGCGATCGTCGTTCATCGCACGAACTCCTTGGCGAACTCCTTCAACGCATCGCGCAGCTTCGCGCGAGCGCGGGAAAGCCTGGCCTTCGAGGTCCCGACGGGGACCTCGAGCGCCGCGCCGATCTCCTCGTGGGTGTAGCCCTCGACGTCGTGCATTAGGAAGACGACGCGGTAGAGCTCCGGCAGCGCGTCGATCGCTCGCCTGAGCCGGGCCTTCAGATCGGGCTCCGCCTCTTCGACGGTCTCGGCCACGTGGACCGCCTCCTCGAGGTCGGTCTCCCGCATGCGCGCCCGGTTCAAGCGGCGCAGGCCGTTCAGTGTGACCGAAACGGCGATCGCGTGAAGCCAGGTCGACAACGCCGCGTCGCCGCGGAACCCGGGGAGTCGGTCGAAGGCCCGGATGAACGTCTCCTGGGTGAACTCCTGCGCGAGCTGCTCATCCCCCGCCATTCGGTACGTCAGGCGGAAGATGCGGTCGACGTGGGCGTCGTAGAGCTCCCGCTCGGCTCGGGCGTCCCCCGCGAGGACGCGCTGGATCAACCGGTGATCGTCCAAGCGTACGGCGGATTCGAGGGATCGGTACCGCGTTCCTGCCTGTACGACACCGCCCGGGGGAAAAGGGTTGCGTGGGGGTGGAACGGAGGCATTCGGGAGCGCCTCAAGCGGGCGCGATGCACTCGGGGGTGTCGTTGCGGGGCGAATTGACGAGCGTCGTGACCGCGTGGGTCGCCAGATCGGCGCCGGCGTACGGCCGGAGGAGGGCGATCCGCTCTTCTTGCCCGGCTTCGGGGTCGAGCCATCGCTCGCGGGCGCCGGGGGGCAGGATCACCGGCATGCGCTCGTGGATCGGTCGTAACGCTTCCGTCGCCTGGGTCGTGACGATGGTGCATGAGACGACCGGGTCGCCCTCGGGGGGGCGCCAGCGGTCCCAGAGCCCCGCGAAGGCGAAGGGGCGCCGATCCTCGAGGTGGATCCAGTACGGCACCTTCGCCGCCCCTTGCGCCTGCCACTCGTAGAAACCATCGGCGAGGATGAGGCAGCGACGACGCTCGAAGGCCTGCCGGAACGCCGGCTTGGTCGCGAGCGTCTCCGCCCGCGCATTGATCATCCGGTTCCCGATCGATGGGTCCCCGGCCCAGAACGGGATCAGCCCCCAGCGGAGCCAACCGGCCCGGAGCCGGTCCCCGTCGCGGATCACGGCCAGCACCTCCTGGCCGGGCGCGATGTTGTACCGCGGCCGGTAGTCGGCGGGGATCTCGTCGAGGCCGAACTCCGCCTGGAGCGCCGCCTCGGAGGTGGCGAGGGTGTAGCGTCCGCACATGCTGTCCAATTACCGGGGTGGGCGGCCTATCCGCAAGGGGCGGCTTCTCGATGGGACGCGTCGGGTCGCGGCGGGAGACCGCGCGACGCGACACGGGTCACTGCGCTCCGCCGGCGGGGGCGTCCAGCACCTCGCGGGCCTTCTGTGCCAGGCGCTGGGGCGTGAACGGCTTCTGGAGGAAATGGGCCGGGAGGCGGAGCCCCTGCTGGACGATCTCCTCGGGGCCGTACCCCGAGACGAAGAGGACGCGGGCGTTCGGGCGGAGCGCCGTGAGCCGGTCGGCGAGCTCCTGGCCACTCGCCTGGGGGAGTACGACATCGGTGACCAGGAGATCGATGGGATCACGACACCCCTCGATCACCCGGACCGCCTCCTCGCCGCTCGCGGCCTCGAGCACGCGATACCCGTTCAACTCCAGGACTTCCCGGATCAGGAGCCGGACGTCGTCCCGGTCTTCGACGATGAGCACCGTCTCCGAGCCGGGGCGGGCGTCTGCGGGGGCGGGGGCGACGACCTCGACCTCCGGCTCGGCATCGACGCACGGGAGGACGATCTGGAAGACCGTGCCCTGGCCGACGGCGCTGCGGACGAGGATGTCGCCGCCGCTCTGCTTGACGATGCCGAAGACCGTGGCGAGGCCGAGGCCCGACCCCTTGCCCTCGGGTTTGGTCGTGAAGAACGGCTCGAAGATGCGCGAGAGCGTCTCATCGTCCATCCCGCACCCCGTGTCGGCGACGGTGAGGAGGACGTACGGCCCCGGGGGGAGCTCGTCGCTCCAGTGCGGCTCCCGTTCGGCCAGTTCGATGTTGCGGGTCTCGAGGACGAGCCGGCCGCCCGACGGCATCGCGTCTCGGGCGTTGACCGCCAGGTTCATGATGACCTGCTCGATCTGGCTCGGGTCGGCCTCGATCCTGCCGAGCTCGGGATCGAGCCGGGTAACCAGCTCGATGTTCTCGCCGATCAGCCTTCGGAGGAGGCTCTCGGTTTCTCCGACGATCGCGTTCAGGTCGAGGACCCTGGGCTTGACGACCTGCCTCCTGCTGAACGTCAGGAGCTGGTCCGTCAGCCGCGCGGCCTGGTCGGCTGCGCCGAGGATCCCACCGATGTAGCGCCGCGACAACTCGTCCTCGCCAATGCGTTGGAGCAGGAGCTGGCCGTACCCCGAGACGACCGTGAGGAGGTTGTTGAAGTCGTGCGCGACGCCGCCGGCGAGCCTGCCGACCGCCTCCATCTTCTGCGCCAGGCGAAGGCGTTCCTCGCTCCGGCGCAGCGCCTCCTCGGCGCGACGGCGCTCCGTGATGTCCCGGCTGTTGAGGACGATCCCCGCCACGGCTGGATCGTGCAGCAGGTTCCGGCCCGTCACCTCCAGGATCCTCCACGATCCGTCGCAGTGGCGGACCCGGGCCTCGATCGTTCGGCTCGCGCCGGGGATGCCCGAGCCCTCCTGGAAGATCTCGAACAAGACGGGGAAGTCGTCGGGGTGGACCAGATCGAAGGGGCTCTTGCCGATTCGCTCGGCGGGCGTCCAGCCGAGGATGCGTTCCACGGACGGGCTCACGTAACGGACCACCCCCTCCGCGTTCAGGACGAGGATGATGTCCGATCCGTTCTCGATCAGGGACCGGTGGTGGGCCTCGCTTCCCCGCAGCGCCGTCTCGGCCTCGACCTGCTGGGTGATGTCGATGAGGACCCCGGTCGCCAGGGTGATCCGGTCGATGGGGTCGACGTCGATCCGCGAGATGCTGCGAAACCAGCGGTACTTCCCGCTGCGGTCGCGGATCCGCCTGATCCTCTCGTGCTTGGCGGTGTGCTCGGCGATCTCTCGCTCGAGCATGGCCATGTCGGCGTGGCGATCGTCGGGGTGGGTGATCGCCTCCCATCGACCCTCGGCCCCGATCAGCTCCTCGGCCGCGTAACCGAGGACCTGGCGCACGTTCGGGCTGATGTAGAGCGCCCTGCGGTGGGTGAGGTCGACACGGTACGCCACGAGGGGGGCGAAGTCGAGGAGCGACTCGATGATCTCGCCGGCCGATGGTGGCAGGGGCTCGGTCATCGTACGCCTCGCGAACGGGTTCGGGGATCTGCGGGGAGTCCGCTCGAGGGGTGCTCCGCCAACGGTACACCCGCCGATGGCTCCACGCAAGAAAATCGTGGGCGCCGGCCGGGCCGGCGAGGGCGGCCGCGGGCCACGGCGATGGGGCCGCGAGCGCTGGAATCGTCCCCCCATCGGTCGTTCCGCTTGGCAAGGCGGGGGCAGTCCCCCCATAATAGACAACTCCCCGAAAGGTGCATCCGGCCGAGCCAATCACGCGATATGGAGGGACCCGTGCCGAAGAAGGCTTTGACGATCGTATCGCTGTTGACGCTGACGGCGGCCGCCCCGAGCCTGGCTCGCCAGACGGGGGCGTCGACGCCTCCCCCCCCGACCGATCCCCGGCTCCACGAGATCGTGGCCGCGGTCTCGCCGGAGAGGATCGAGCGGGACATCCGCAAACTGGTCAGCTTCGGCACGCGGCACACGTTGTCGGACACGCTGTCGGATACGCGCGGGATCGGCGCGGCGAGGCGCTGGATCAAGGCGCAGTTCGATTCGATCTCCGCGGCGTGCGGCGGCTGCCTCGAGGTCGTCTACCAGCGCTCGCTGGTGAAGGGGCGTGAGGGGAGCCGGATCCCGCGCGACACGTGGGTCGTGAACGTGGTCGCGATCCAGCGGGGGACGACGCACCCGGACCGGTACGTCATCATGACGGGCGACATCGACTCCCGCGTCTCGGACGTGATGGATGCGACGAGCGACGCGCCCGGCGCGAACGACAACGCGAGCGGGGTCGCGGGGACGCTCGAGGCTGCGCGCGTGCTGAGCCGCTACAAGTTCGGGAAGACGATCGTCTACGCCGCGCTCTCCGGCGAGGAGCAGGGGCTGAACGGCGGGGAGCACATGGCGAAGGTCGCCGTGGACGAGGGGTGGAAGGTCGAAGGGGTGCTCAACAACGACATGATCGGCAACATCGAGGGGATCGACGGCGTGATCGACAACGTCACGTTCCGTGTCTTCTCGGAGCCGACGCCGGTGACGGAGCCGGACGCGCAGCGAATGGCTCGGCGGTTCACGGGGGGCGAGGTCGACGGGCCGTCGCGTCAGCTGGCGCGCTACATCGATCGGCTCACCGACCTGTACATCCCGAACCTGGACGCCAAGATGATCTACCGGCTCGACCGGTTCGGGCGGGGCGGCCACCATCGTCCTTTCAACGACGTGGGGTTCCCGGGCGTCCGGATCATGGAGTCGCACGAGAACTACCGTCGCCAGCACCAGGACCTGAGGGTCGAGCGGGTGATGGTCAAGGCCGCGGACGGCGCGGAGCGTGAGGTCGAGGTCGCCTACGGCGACGTGATCGAGGGTGTCGACTTCAACTATGCCGCGAAGCTGACGGCGGTCAACGCGATCACGCTGGCGTCGCTGGCGTGGGCGCCGCCGCCGCCGGACTCGGTCCGGATCCGGGGGGCGGTCAGCCCGTCGACGACGCTGCGGTGGACGCGGGCCGCGTCGCCCAACCTGGCCGGCTACAAGATCTACTGGCGCGAGACGACGGAGCCGCAGTGGACGCGGTGGCGCTACGTCGGCGACGTGGAGGAGTACACGCTGGAGAACATCGTGATCGACAACTACTTCTTCGGCGTCGCGGCGGTGGGGAAGGACGGGAACGAGAGCGTGGTGGTCTTCCCCGGCGGCAGCGGTCGCTGAGGACGAGGTCGAGGGGAAAGAAACGAAGACGGGGCCGCCCGAAGGCGGCCCCGTCGCACATCCGTGGAGTCAGCGGGTGCTCTCCGCCGAGCTGCGGGCGGGCTTCGCGCACGCCGGCCACGCCGCCTTCACCCCCGTCCTCGGGTTGGTCGGCATGACGCGCTGGTCGCGGGCGATCCGCTCGTCGTCCTCCGAGGCCAGGTAGGCCAGCATCGCGGTGAGGACGGCGTTGTTCTTGAGGTCGTCGAAGACCACCTTGTCGAAGGTGTCCCGGTTCGTGTGCCAGGTGTACGTCCCGTACTCCCAGTTGAGGGCGCTCAGGTTGAACGCCGGGGCGCCGTAGCAGACGAAGGAGGCGTAATCGCTCCCGCCGCCGCCCGGCGTGCCGGGGATCTGGAGCTCGATGTGGCGCGCGATCTCCGTCGGGATCCGGGAGATCCACCGGCCGAAGTGGGCGCCCGCCTCGGTGAAGCCCTGCATCGAGATGGTGACGATCCGCCCCGTCCCGTTGTCCTGGTTGAAGAGGGCCTGCAACCCCTGGACGATCTCGGGGTGGTCGGCGGCGAAGGCGCGCGACCCGTTGAGCCCCTGCTCCTCGCCGCTCCAGTGCCCGACCAGGATGGTGCGCTTCGGGTTCGGGTAGACCTTCTTCAGGATCCGCATCGCCTCCATCATCGTGATGGTGCCGGTCCCGTTGTCGGTCGCGCCGGACGCGCCGTCCCAGGAGTCGAAGTGGGCGGAGAGGAGCACGTACTCGTCGGGCTTCTCGGTGCCGCGGATCTCCGCGATCGTGTTGAAGACGGGGACCTCGCCGAGGAATTCGGCGTCGGCCTCGACGCGGAGGACCGGACCCTGGCCGTTCTCCGCGAGGCGGAAGACGAGGCCGTAGTCCTCACAGCTCAGGTCCAGCGTCGGGACCTGCTTGGTCCGGGCGTCGAAGATCTTGTTCACGCCCCACCCCGCCGACCAGCGGGAGGTGATGATCCCGAGGGCGCCGGCCTGCTCGAGGCGCACGGGGAGGTCGCGGAGGCTCAGCCCCGTCCGTTCGATGCGCGCGTTCCACGCGTCGTTCGCCTCCTGACGGGCCTTCGTCATCGCCTCGAACGACTCCGGCGTGGCGAACTCGCGCCAGTTGGCGTCGGGCCGGCAGGTCGGCTGGGCGAAGGAGATGAGGACGAACTTCCCCTTCACCTTCGGGAGCCAGGCCTCGAACTCGGCGGGGCTCCGGACGTCGGGGAGGACGACGACGGGGCCCTGGACCTTCTTCCCCTTGGTCCCGGGGCTCCAGGCGAGGAGCGTGCCCTCGAGGGTGCGGACCCGGGGCGCGAGCAGGTCGATGTGCGTGATGCCCCGCCGCCAACCGCGCCAGGTGCCGTACTGCTCGTTCCTCGCGGGGATCCCCCAGCTCTGGTACATCGCGACCGCCCAGTCGTTGGCGGCCTTCTGGCCGGGCGAGCCGGTCAGCCGCGGACCGATCGAGTCCAGAAGCACCTGCATCAGGCGGTAGGCCTGCGAGTTCTCCATCCCCTCGGTCCAGATCTGCTGGATGATGGGGTCGTCGGTGGGGAAGGTCTGCGCCGTGGCCGGCGCGCCACCGGCCAGGATCCCTGCGCCGAGGGCGAGGGCCATCGCGGTACGCTTCATCACGCTCCTCCAGTATGTACTCTCGGATGAGTCGCCGCGGGCAGGATCGGGCCGCGGCGCCAGGGGAAAACTGGCGGCCCGGCGGGTTGCCCACAAGGGCAACCCGCCGGGCCGCTGCCCATCCCGAGGGAGCCGTCGCCTCGGGTGGACGTGGAGTCCAGCCTATCGGAGCCGGGGCCGGGAAGGGATCGCCGCTCGACTCAGGGGCGGATCACGCCGTACCCACGGACCTGGATGGTCGCGGGGCCGCGGATCCATACCTTCTGACCCTCCCGGAACTCGCCCGGAGCGCCCTCGAGGGCGAGCACCCCGCCTCCTTCGGTCCTGAGGCGGAGCCCGCCATCCGGGGCGCGCTCGACGACCCCGACGACGACGGGCTGGCCATCGATCGACAGGACGCGGTAGCCGGCGACGTGCACGGCGCCATCGGCCTGGCGGCCCCAGACCTCGACGCGGGCGCCGGCGAGGCGGCCGAGCTCGGCGGCGATCTCGCCGGCGAGCCGGGTGGTGCGGCCGTCGTCGCCGCTCAGAACGACCTCGGAGCCGACCGGCGAGGTGCCGACGACGCGCGGCGTGCCGTCGAGCCGGACCTCCTGGGCGGGGCTCTCGGCCGTGCGCGGGGGCACGAGGGTGTCCCCGCGCTGGGGCGTGCAGCCGAGGGGGAACGGCATGAGGAGCAGGTAGATCAGGATCCTCATGTCAGCGGGTCCTCACGACGGAGACGTGGAGCGACTCGAACTCGGGGTACGCCTGCGCCGCCACCGCTGCGGCGAGCGCGCGACGGCCACGGCCGAACCGCATCGAGAGCGCTTCGAGCTCGCTGCGCCGGATCTTCTGTTCGAGGGCCAGATCGCGGACGGGCGCGCTCGCGAAGGAGAGGGCCCCCTCCCGGCCGAGTCGGAGCTCGGCGGGCCGGAGCTCGCGGGTGGCGAGCACGTTCGTGACCGGCGCCTGGATCCCGTAACCGGCGATCCGCACGAGGAGCCTGCTCGTCGCGACCGCCGAGAGGTTGGCCGGGACGACCGCGAACTCGGCGCCGGACGCCCCGCCGGCGAGGCAGACCAGTTCGCCCTGGCCGGGGGCGAAGGTACGCACCTCGCCGACGGCGAGGGTGAGGGGAGTCGCGGATTCACAGGCGCCGGGCGCGACGACCGTGCCGGACGGCAAGAGGTGGATCTCGCCGGTGCCGCCGGACGGCACGGCAAAACGGACGAAGGCCGCGCCGCCGCCGGCGAGGGAAACCTGCAGCGTCTGACCGTTCCCCAGGGTCCGGGTCATCAGCGGAGCTTCGAAGTACTCCATGAACGAGTCGTAGTGCCAACTCGGCTGCCGGAATCGCGAGTCGGTCGCGATCTCGTCGGCGACCACCGAGACGAGCCAATCCCGGTACAGGGGCATCGGATCCTGACCGAGGACGGCCTGGAGGTTGGCGAATCCGGAGATCCTAGAGTTGGCGAGCTGCAGCCAGAACTGGGTCTCGGAGAGGTTCGACCGGTCCGAGAGGTAGCGCAGGAACTGCCAGGAGGCCGCACGGGCGGCGAGATCCGGCTCGGAGAGGTACGCGGAGCTCGTCTCGGGGGCCTCGTAGAATACCGTCAACCGGCCGAAGTTCGAGAGTTGATAGAGGTTGAACGCATCGACGAACGACTGGTTCTGGCGGATCCGGTCGATGTGGAGGTTCTGGCCCGGCTGGAGCCGCGACGCTTCGTAGAAGATCAACTCCTCGGCGATGTGGCTGAGCCCCTCGTTGAGCCAGGTCTCCTCGTAGTCGTTGGCGTTGTTCACGTAGATCCGCCGGGACGCGTTGATCAGGTGCTGATACTCGTGGGCGATCGTCCCGAGCGTCACCCGATGGACGAAGTCCTTGTCCCGCCTGTTGCCGTTGATCCTCCCGTTGGGGTCGGGGACGAGCATGTAGAAGATCTCGGCTTCGTTGCTCCCCGGACACCCCTGGTAGCTCCCGGAGGCCGCCCTCGGGAGGAGATCCCGGGCGTAGAAGAAGCCGCCGATGTAGCTGTCGGAGCCCGCCGGCGTCAGCTCGTTGACCTTCGAGGTGTAGAAGATGATGACCCGCCGGTTGCCGTCGATGTCCTCGGGCTCGCCGAAGTACCTCACCATCGTGGGATGGATCAGATTGTCGAAGGATTGGGCGATGGAGCGGTACTCGGCCGAGGTGAAGCCGCCGGCGGGGTTGGCGGTGTCGGCGACGACGATCGACCGCTGGCCCACGGCCACGACGCGCCCGGTTCGGTACTGGGGGGCGTTGCAGGCGTTGTCGGCGTTCACGTTGAAGCGAAGCGAGAGGACCGTGACCTCGACGGTGTCCGCGACCCCGCTGCCGCTGGCGACGATCCGGGTCATGCCGCGGGCGACTCCGGTGACGAGTCCGGTGGCATCGACCTTCGCGATGGAGGTATCGAGGCTCTTCCAGGCCAGGTCCTCGGGGCGGGCGGTGCGACCGTCCTTGGTCCGGGCGTCGACGGACAGGCGCGTGGTGTCGCCGATGCCGACGTAGAGGTCGGTCGGGGAGAGCTGGATCGACGCGATGTTGGAGGAAGGCCCGACCGGATCGTCATCGCACGCCATGACCGTGACGATGAGCAGGGGAGCAAGGAAGCGACGCATGAAACCTTCTCCTTGTGGATTCACCCGGTCACGGCGTGCCGGGGCCTCGGGTTCAGAGGCGCGGATGCGCGGTCAAGAGGGGTGCCACCGGGACCGCCGGGGGAGCGCTCGGCTCCAAAAGGTACGTTCAACCGATCCCGGAGTTCCCCAATTCGGGTGCGCCCGGGCGGTGCATCACGCCGTGGGCGGTTCGGGCGAGCCGGTCCGGGGTGAGTCGGGCCAGGCCGGACCGCGTGCGCGAGCTGGACCGCTCTTTGGCGTGGCGCGCGGGCGTGTCCGTGCATCGGCCGCGGCCGCGGCGGCCGATTTCCCGGCCGACAATCTCGCGCTGCACCCCGCGGGGCGCCAGCCCCGTACCCGCTGCGGTCGCCGGGCGCGCCTTCGGGCACTTTCGCTCAGACGCCCGCGCCCCGGCGGCCGACCATACGGCCGATCATGTTGCGTAGCGCCGCGAGGAGGATGGGGATCAGCCGGACCGGCCGCGCGGACTCCATTGGGGGGGCGCCGGCGCCGCCGCCGCTCGCCGCCCGGGGGGGCGCTCCCGGTCGCGGCGTCGTGGAGGCGGCGGGCGAGCCCGGCGACGCGGCGTCCGTCGCCGCGGGGGCGGCGGGCGTCGGATCCGCGGCCGGAGCGGCGGCGGATGCGACAGGCGCGCCGGTTGCGGCGGGCTCGGTGGGCGCGGCGGCCTCGGCCGCCAGCGTCGCCCGGACGCAGTCGGCGAACTGGCGGAAGAGCTGGCGGGAGACCTCCTCGATCATCCCGCGCCCGAACTGGACGAGGCGGCCGACGAGGTCGAGCTCGGCCTCGACGCGGACCTCGGCGCCGCCGTCGTCGAGGGGGACGACGTGGCTGGTCATGGTCATCTTCGCCGACCCCGCGCCGCCGGTCTCCCGCCCCTCGCCGGTCATCCGCACGCGCATGGCCGCCTCGTCGACCTCGACGAAGCGCGCCCGGCCCTGGTACCCGGCGGTGACGGGGCCGACCTTGACGCGGACCCTCCCGAGGAAGGTCCTCTCGTCCTCGGCCTCCAGGAGCTCGGCGCCCGGGAGGCAGCGCACGACCCGGCGGGGGTCGATGAGGTAGGCCCAGACCGCAGCGGCCGGGGCATCGACCCGGAACGTCTCTTCGATCCTGAGACTCACCGGCACCTCCTCTGGTCGTAGGGGTGGCGTCCTCGAGCCGCGGGCCCCTTCACGTGGGCGGGGCCTCGCGTTCGGCACTCGGCAAGGGGATCGGATCGCCCGGGGCACGGGCGGGGCCGTCGATTCGCGGGGCAGGCTTGACAATCTGGATGAGGCGCGAGTAATATGGCGAATCGGAATCACCCGAACAAGCCTTCCCCTGCCGTCGCCGCCCCGGCGACGGTCCGCGGTCGTCCCGTCGCGCGACGGGCGTCATCGAGCGAGTGAACGAGGCCCCCGCCGCCGGGATGGCCTTTCGCGTTCGGCCGGCGAATCCGCAGCCGGCGAGAGAGCGCTGAATCGAATCCCCCGACAACGTGTCGTCGCGATCGGGCCGAAGGCGAGCCTTTCGCCGCGGCCGGGTCATCGTGTGCGCCGGCGAGACCGACCGGCGTCGCGAGGCGAGTGGCCGAGGGGAACACGCCGTGGCGGTCCCACACCTGCCGGGAGGTCGCGCCATGATTCCAGGTCGATTCGACTACGTCGCACCCTCCACGCTCGACGAGGCCCTCGAGGTGCTCGCGGGCGAGGGCGAGGAGGCGAAGGTGCTGACGGGCGGGATGAGCCTGATCCCGCTGCTCAAGCTGCGCCTCGCCTCGCCGCGCGTGGTGGTGGACCTCAACCGGATCCCGGGGCTGGCGCACCTCGGGGAGAACGGCGAGCTGCGGATCGGCGCGCTGGTGCGGGAGAGCGAGCTGGAGGCCTCGCCTCTGGTGCGGGCGCGCTACCCGCTGCTCCACGACGCGGCGAGGGTGGTCGCGGACCCGGTGGTGCGCAACCGCGCGACGGTCTGCGGGAACGTGGCGCACGCGGACCCGGCGAACGACCACCCCGCGGCGATGCTGGCGCTGCGCGCGACGGTGGTGGCGCGGGGGGTGGCCGGGGAGCGCGCGATCCCGGTCGACGACTTCTTCACGGGGCTCTTCGCGACGGCGCTGGATCCCGCGGAGGTGGTGACGGAGCTGCGGATCCCGCTCCCGGCGCCGCGGAGCGGCGGGGCGTACGTGAAGATGGAACGGAAGGTGGGCGACTTCGCGACGGCGGCGGTCGCGGCGCAGCTCGCGCTGGCGGAGGACGGCACCTGCGTCGAGGCGGGGATCGGCCTGACGAACGTGGGCCCGACGCCGATCCGGGCGGAGCGGGCGGAGGCGTACCTGAGGGGCAAGCGGCCGGAGGAGTCGGTGTTGCGGGAGGCGGCGAGGCTGGCGGCGGCGGAGGCCCGGCCGACGGAGGACCGGCGGGGCTCGGCGGAGTACAAGCGCGACCTGGTCCGGGTGCTCGCCACGCGGGCGCTGCGTCGAGCCGTGCAGCGGGCGCCGGGGCGGGGCGCGGCGGTGGTGGGGCAGAGGTAGGAACCGCGGATCCCAAGGAGGCGAGCGATGTCTGTCCATCAGATCCGCGTGACCGTCAACGGCGTGGAGCGCACGGCCGAGGTCGAGGCGCGGTTGCTCCTGGTGCACCTCATCCGCGAGGTCTTCCGGTTGACCGGCACGCACATCGGCTGCGACACGACGCATTGCGGGGCGTGTACGGTCCTCCTCGACGGCCGACCGGTGAAGTCCTGCACGGTCCTGGCGGTGCAGGCGGACGGGGCGGAGCTCCTGACGGTCGAGGGGCTGGCGCGGGATGGGGCGCTGCACCCCGTGCAGGAGGGGTTCCGGGAGGAGCACGGCCTCCAGTGCGGTTTCTGCACCCCCGGGATGATGATGACGGCGGTGGCGCTCCTCGAGCGGAACCCGAACCCGACGGAGCCGGAGATCCGGGAGGCGATCTCCGGGAATCTCTGCCGCTGCACCGGCTACGTGAACATCGTCAAGGCGATCCAACACGCGGCGCTGCGGCTGAGCGAGCGGGCGGCCGAGGCGCCGGAGCCCGAGACGGCCGTCCCCGCGGGCGGCACCCGATAGGAGGAGCGCATGGCGACCACGCTGAAGACGCCCCCCGAGATCGGCGGGCTGGGGCACTCGGTGAAGCGGAAGGAGGACGCGCGCTTCCTCCAGGGGCGGGGGCGGTACGTCGACGACATCGTCCTTCCGGAGATGCTGCACCTGGACATCGTGCGCAGCCCCTTCGCGCACGCGAGGATCCTGGAGATCGACGCGTCGGCGGCGCTGCAGGTCCCGGGCGTCCTCGCGGTGATCACCGGCCGCGACCTGGAGAAGTACAATCTCCACTGGATGCCGACGCTCATGTCGGACACGCAGATGGTGCTGCCGACCGACCGGGTGATGTACCAGGCGCAGGAGGTCGCGGCGGTGGTCGCGACGGACCGGTACGCGGCGGCGGATGGCGTCGAGGCGGTCCGGGTCGAGTACGACCCGCTCCCGCCTGTCGTCGACCCGTTCCGCGCGCTCGAGCCCGACGCCCCGGTGCTGCGGACGGACAAGGGGAAGACCGACAACCACATCTGGCACTGGGAGGTGGGGGACCGGGAGGCGACCGACCGGGCGATCGCGGAGGCGGACGTCGTCGTCCGGCAGGAGATCTACATCCCGAGGATCCACGTGGCCTCGATCGAGACGTGCGGGTGCGTGGCCTCCTACGACCCCGTCACGCAGCACCTCACGGTCTGGCTGACGACGCAGGCGCCTCACGCGATCCGAACGGTGATCGCGCTGGTCGCCGGCCACCTCGGGTTGAAGGAGAACCGGATCCGCGTCATCTCCCCGGACATCGGCGGCGGGTTCGGCGGGAAGGTCCCGGTCTACCCCGGCTACGTGATCGCGATCGCGGCTTCGGTGCTGACGGGGAAGCCGGTCAAGTGGATCGAGGACCGGATGGAGAACCTGCAGGCCGACAGCTTCGCGCGGGACTACCACATCACGGCGGAGCTCGCGGCGAGGAAGGACGGGAAGCTGACGGCGCTGCGGATCAAGACGCTGGCCGACCACGGCTACACGGACGCGGCGGCGAACCCGTCGAAGTTCCCGGCGGGGCTCTTCCACATCTGCACGGGGTCGTACGACCTGGAGGCGGCGCACGTCGAGGTCGACGCGGCGTACACGAACAAGCCGCCGGGCGGGATCGCCTACCGCTGCTCGTTCCGGGTGACGGAGGCGGTGCACACGATCGAGCGGATGGCCGACATCATGGCCCACGAGTTGGGGATGGACCCGGCGGAGTTCCGGCTGAAGAACTTCATCCGGCCGGATCGCTTCCCCTACCGCTCGGCGCTGGGGTGGGAGTACGACAGCGGGAACTACGAGGCGGCGCTGCGGCTGGCGATGGAGAAGATCGGCTACGCGGAGCTGCGGCGGGAGCAGGCGGAGAAGCGGGCGCGGGGCGAGCTGATGGGGATCGGGATCTCGAGCTTCACGGAGATCGTCGGCGCGGGTCCGTCGAAGCACTTCGACATCCTGGGGATCAAGATGTTCGACTCGTGCGAGCTGCGGGTGCATCCGACGGGGAAGGTGATCGCGCGGTTCGGCACGAAGTCGCAGGGGCAGGGCCACGAGACGACGTACGCGCAGATCATCGCGGAGGAGCTGGGGATCCCGGTCGACGACATCACGGTCGAGGAGGGGGACACGGACACGGCGCCGTACGGTCTGGGGACGTACGCGAGCCGTTCGACGCCGACGGCGGGTGCGGCGGCCTCGGTGGCGGCGGGGAAGGTGCGGGCGAAGGCGAGGAAGATCGCGGCGCACCTGCTGGAGGCGGCCGAGGAGGACCTGGAGTGGGAGCCGGGGCGGTTCCACGTGCGCGGCTCGCCGGACCGTGCGGTGACGATCCAGGAGATCGCTTTCGCGGCGTACACGAACCACCCGCCGGGGATGGAGGCGGGGCTCGAGGCGGTGCACTACTACGACCCGCCGAACCTGACCTTCCCGTTCGGGAGCTACATCTGCGCGGTCGACATCGACCGGGGGACGGGGGAGGTGAAGATCCGCCGCTTCGTCGCGGTCGACGACTGCGGGACGGTGATCAACCCGATGATCGTGGAGGGGCAGATCCACGGCGGGTTGACGATGGGGCTGGCGCCGGCGCTGCTGGAGGAGATCCAGTACGACGAGAACGGGAACATCCACGGCGGGAGCTTCATGGAGTACCTCCTCCCGACGGCGGTGGAGACGCCGAAGTGGGAGACGTACCGGACCGTGACGCCGTCGCCGCACCACCCGCTGGGGGCGAAGGGGGTGGCGGAGTCGCCGACGGTGGGTGCGCCCCCGGCGATCGCGAACGCCGTCGTCGACGCGCTCTGGCACCTCGGGGTGCGGCACATCGACATCCCGATCACGCCGTTCAAGGTCTGGAAGATCCTGAAGGAGAAGGGGGTGTCGGAGTAGGGTGCGCGCCATGGACCCGGAGTGGCTGGAGGCCGCGACCGCGCTCCGGCGGGAGGGGCGGCCCTTCGTGCTGGCGACCGTCGTTGCGCGGGAGGCGCCGCAGGCCGCGAGGATGGGGGCTAAGGCGATCGTCCTCCCCGGCGGCGAGCTGCTCGGCTGGATCGGCGGCGGCTGCGTCCGCCCGACGGTGGTGCGCGAGGCGCTCGCGGCGATGCGCGACGGGCGGCCGCGGCTGGTGCGGATCAACCCCGACGCGGCGGCGGATTGCCGGGAGTGGGTGCGGGTCTTCGCGATGACCTGCGAAGGGGAGGGGGCGGTCGACGTCTACCTCGAGCCGGTGCTCCCGCGCCCGGAGCTCCTGGTCCTCGGCCGGACGCCGGTTGCGGAATCGCTGGCGCGGCTCGGCGCTGCGGTGGGGCTCCTCGTCCGGGTCGCCGATCCGCTGGCGAGCGCGGAGCGATTCCCCGAAGCGGCGGAGGTGGGCACGGACCCGGCGGCTCTGGCGCTCGGCGCATCCCCGGACGCCGCGGTCGTCGTGGCGACGCAGGGGGAGGGGGACGAGGAGGCGCTGGAGGCGGCGGTGCGAGGGGAGGCGGGGTACGTGGGGCTCGTCGCGAGCCGGAAGAAGGCGGCGGCGCTCTTCGCGCACCTGCGCGACCGCGGTGTGCCGGAGGAGCGGATCGCGAGGGTGCGGAGCCCGGCGGGGCTCGACATCGGCGCGGCGACGCCGGCGGAGATCGCGCTGAGCATCGTGGCGGAGGTGGTGGGGGTGAGGAGGGGGGTGGGGGCGGCGGATGTGGGTGGTGAGGGCGGGATGGGTGTGGGCGCGGCGGGTGGGGTGCGCGGTGGGGGTGGGGGTGTGGTGGAGGCGGGTGTGGCGGGCGGGGGTGGGGGGACGGGAACGGGGACGGGAACGGGGACGGGCTCGGGCTCGGGCTCGGTGGAGGGGGTGATTGCGGTCGATCCCGTGTGCGGGATGGCGGTCGAGGTGCGGGGGGCGAGGCACGTGGTGGAGCACGAAGGGAGGAGGTACCACTTCTGTTGCCCGCGGTGTCGGGCGGCGTTCGAGCGGGAGCCGGGGCGTTATCTCGCGCCCGTCGGCGGTTCGGCCTGAGGCGGGGAGGGATCGTTGAGGGACGAGGTCCGGCGTATCCAGGCGATGCTGGAGCGGGAGGCGTACGTGGCGGACCCGGCGATCGCGACGTCGGTCCACCTGGCGCTGGCGCTCGAGAAGCCGCTCCTCATCGAGGGGCCGGCGGGGGTGGGGAAGACGGAGATCGCGAAGGTCCTTTCGCGTGCTCTGGGCGCGGAGCTGATCCGGCTCCAGTGCTACGAGGGGCTGGACGCGTCGATGGCGCTCTACGAGTGGAACTACCCGAAGCAGATGCTCCGGCTCAAGCTGGAGGAGGGCTCGCCCCTGTCGGTCGCGGAGCGGGAGGCGTCGATCTTCGGGGAGGAGTTCCTGTTGCGGCGGCCGCTGCTGCGGGCGATCACCCACGAGGCGGGGCCGCCGGTCCTGCTGATCGACGAGATCGACCGCGCGGATGAGGAGTTCGAGGCGTTCCTCCTCGAGGTCCTCTCGGATTTCCAGGTCACGATCCCGGAGCTGGGTACGATTCGCGCGAAGCATCGCCCTCGAGTGGTGCTCACCTCCAACCGTAGCCGCGAGCTCTCGGATGCGCTGCGTCGCCGATGCCTCTTCCTCTGGATCGACTACCCTTCGTTCGAGAAGGAGCTGCGGATCGTGCGCACGAAGGTGGAGGGGATCGGCGACCGACTTGCGGCGGAGGTCGCGGGGTTCCTGCGGTCGCTGCGTGGGCTGCGCCTGAACAAGGTGCCGGGGATCTCGGAGACGCTGGATTGGGCGCAGGCGCTGGTGGCGCTGCACGCGGATCGGCTGGACCCGGAGCTGGTGCGCGATACGCTCGGTTGTATCCTGAAGGATGAGGCCGACTTGCGGCGCGTGGGCGAGGAGCTGGATTCGGGGCGCCTCGAAGCGATGGCGCAGGTCGTGGGATGACGGGCCGCGGGTCTCGGCGACCACCGCCGGAGGGGCTTGGGAGCGTGATGGAGCGAGGCGAGGCGTGGGGGGCCCCGTTGCCGGGGGGTGCGGGGGATGGAGGGGTCGGGGTCCTCGGCGGGCCCGGCGATCGCGAGGGGCGAGGCGTGCGGCCGGACCTGGTGAGCGCGACGGTGCGGCTCGGACGGGCGCTCCGCGCACGAGGCGTTCGGGTGACGCCGGCCGAAGCGATCGACGCCGCCCGTGCCCTGGCGGAGGTCGACCTGGGGGACCGCCGGGAGGTCTACCTGGCGCTGAGGGCGGTGATGGTCGGGCGGGTCGAGGACTACGCGAAGTTCGACGAAGCGTTCGGGGAGGTCTTCCTGGCTGGGGCCGGCGGGGCCGCGGGGCGCGGCCGGGGCGGTGCGGGCGAGCGGCCGGCGGGGCGGGGTGAGCGAGGCGCGACGGGGCGAATGCGGGCGCCGCCGGTCACCCTCGACCGCTGGCTGCGCCGCGGCGCCGACGATGCGGAGCCGGTCGGGATCCCGACGGTGAGTGATCGAGAGGTCCTGGCGGAGCGGGACTTCAGCACCTTCGATGCGGAAGCGCTCGAGGAGCTGACCCGTCTGGCGCGTCGCCTGGCCCGCCGGCTGGCGGCGCGGCCGGGGCGGCGGTGGGTGGCGGTGCGGCGGAGGGGCCGGGTCGATCCCCGCCGCACGCTGCGTCGCTCACTCCGGTCGGGGGGCGAGCCGGTCGAGCTGGCGTGGCGGGCGCGGCGGCCGCGGAAGACGAAGCTCGTCGTGCTGTGCGACGTCTCGGGGTCGATGGACCTCTACTCGCGGTTCCTGCTCCAGTTCATCTACGCGCTCCAGAACTGCTTCGCGCGGGTGGAGAGCTTCGTCTTCAGCACCCGGCTGAGCCGCGTGACGGATCAGCTCCGGGGGGAGTCCTACCCCGGGGCGCTCGATCGGCTGGCGCGTTCGGTCCACGACTGGTCGGGCGGGACGCGGATCGGGGCGAGCCTCGCCGCGTTCAACGAGAGCTGGCCGAGGCTCGTGGATCGACGTACCATCGTGGTGATCCTGAGCGATGGATGGGACACCGGCGAGCCGGAGGAGCTGGGCGATGCGCTGCGGTCGCTGCGACGGCGGGCGGGGCGAGTGATCTGGCTGAACCCCTTGCTGGGCAGCCCGGACTACAGGCCGTTGACGCGGGGGATGCAGGCGGCGCTCCCGCATGTGGACGTCTTCGCCTCGGCGCACAACCTTGCCAGTTTGCACGCTCTGGTCCCTCACCTGAGGTTGTGAGGAGGATCATGCTGGAGGTATTCGAGCCGATCGACCGGTTGCGGGCGGGGGAGCGGCGAGTCGCCATGGCCACGTTGGTCGCGACACGCGGCACCTCGCCGAAGCGGGAGGGGGCCAAAATGTGGGTGGGGGAGGAGGGTCGGATCCTGGGCTCGGTGACGATCGGCGGCTGCGTCGACGCCCGGGTGGTCGAGGAGGCCGAGGATGTGCTGCGGCTCACGCGCCCGCGGCTGCTGACGATGGATCTGGGCGACGAGGATGCCTGGGCGCTCGGGCTCACCTGCGCGGGGTCGGTGGATGTCCTGATCGAGCCGGTCGAGCTGGACCGGCCGGACGATCCGACGCTCGCGGCGTACGAGAGGGTGCGGCGGCACGTGGAAGTGGGGGGGCGCGCCGTCGTCGTGACGCCGCTCCCCGAGGCGGGGGCGAAGCTGGTCGTCCTCGACGACGGGACGCGTGCGGGGACGCTCGGCGGAGCCGCGATCGACGTAGCCGCGGCGGCCGCGGCGGAAGAGGTGCTGCGGCGCGGCGGGTCGCGGACGCTCGCGATCCATGTGGGCGAGGGGCCGGCGCGGACGGCGTTCTTCGAGGTGCACGGACCGCCGGCGTCGCTGATCGTCTTCGGGGCGGGCCACATCGCGGAGGCGCTGGTCCGGTTCGCGTCGCTCCTCGGGATGCGCACCGTCGTGGTGGACGCGCGACCCCGCTACGCGAACCGCGAGGCGTTCCCGGACGCGGACGAGGTGATCGTCGGGATCCCGTCGGAGGTGGCGAGGAAGCTGCGCTTCGGGCCGTCGTCGTTCGTGGTGCTGGTCGCTCACGACTACAAGTTCGAGGTCCCGGTCCTCAAGGCGGTCCTCGAGAGCGACGCGGCGTACATCGGGATGCTGGGGAGCCGACGTCGCGGGGAGATGGTCCTCGGCCTCCTGGCCGAGGACGGGGTCCACCCCGAGGCGCTGGCCCGGGTCCATGTGCCGGTCGGGCTCGACATCGGCGCCGAGACGGCGCCGGAGTTCGCACTGAGCATCCTGGCGGAGGCGCTGGCGACCCGGGCGGGGCGGCGGGGCGGACGGATGCGGGACCGCAAGGGCGCGTGAGGGTCGGGCCGAATCGGGGCGTCGTCGGTTAGGGCCATGGGATCGAACTACAGCGCCACGATCATCGAGCACTTCCGTCGTCCGCGGAACTACGGGGACGTGGAGGGCGCGGAGATCGTCGAGGAGGCGCACAACGCGCTCTGCGGCGACCGGGTGCGGATCGCGCTGAAGGTGGAGGGCGACGTCGTCGTCACGGCACGGTTCCGGGGCGACTGCTGCGCGATCTGCAAGGCCTCGGCGTCGATCCTCACGGAGCTGCTCGCCGGCCGTACGCTGGACGACGCGGAGCGCCTGGGCGAGGCCGAGCTGATCGCGGCGCTGGACGCCGAGGTCGGGGCGGCGAGGCTCCCCTGCGTGCGACTTCCGTTGGATGCCGTGCGCGCCGGGATCGAACGGTGGCGCGGGCAACCGACCTGATGCGGCGCTTCCCCGGCGGAGATCCAGGGATGCGGTAGAGCGGTAGGACAACGCGCCCCGCGAGTGGGCGAACACCATCCGAGCGCGTCGAGGCGCGATCCGTCGAAGGCCTGCGGGCCAGGCACGGGCCGCGCCTCGTTTCCTTCCTCCTCCAGTTCACAAGGGGGTTCGTGTGGCAAGGGTCCGCATCACCATCAACGGCTCGCCCGTGGAGTACGAGGTGGAGCCTCGCCTCCTCCTCGTGCACTTCCTCCGGGACGTCGTCGGGTTGACCGGCACGCACGTGGGCTGCGACACGAGCCAGTGCGGCGCGTGCACGGTGATCATGGACGGCCGGGCGGTGAAGTCGTGCACCGTCTTCGCGGTGCAGGCCGACGGCTCCGAGGTGCTGACGGTCGAGGGGTTGGCGCGGGAGGGGCGGCTCCACCCGATCCAGGAGGGGTTCTGGGAGGAGCACGGGCTGCAGTGCGGCTTCTGCACGCCGGGGATGATGATGGCCGCCTACGAGCTGCTCGAGCGGGAACCGAACCCGAGCGAGTCGGCGATCCGAGAGGCGCTGGAAGGGGTGATCTGCCGTTGCACGGGCTACCACAACATCGTGAAGGCGGTGCAGCACGCGGCGCACAAGCTGTCGCTCCGCGAGGCCGGCGTCGAACTGGGCGTGGCGGCGGAGACCGCCGCGCGCGTCCCCACCGAGTGAGGGAGGGAGCCATGGCGACGATCGCGCCCGAGAGGGCCCGCATCTTCGGGAGGAGCATCAAGCGGCGGGAGGATCCGCGGTTGATCACCGGGCGGGGCCGTTTCACCGACGACATCCGACTCCCCGGGACGTTGCACGCGGTGTTCGTGCGGAGCCCGCACGCCCACGCGCGGATCCGGGGGATCGACGTGTCGGCGGCGCGCGGGCACCCCGGAGTGGTCGCGGTCTACACGGGGCGGGACCTGGCGGACGGCGGCGTGAACCCGATCCCGACGGGGTGGCTGCTCGAGGGGCTGAAGCCCGGGGAGCGCCGCGCCCTGGCCGTGGACCGCGTGCGCTACGTCGGCGAGGCGGTCGCGGTGGTGATCGCGGACTCGCCGTACACCGCGCGGGATGCCGCGGAGTTGGTCGAGGTCGACTACGAACCGCTCCCCGCCGTCGCCGAGGTCGAGGCGGCAGCGGCGCCGGGAGCGCCGACGCTCTACGACGATGCGCCGGAGAACGTCGCCTTCCGGTGGACGATCGGGGACCGGGCCGCGACCGACGCGGCGTTCGACGGCGCGGCCCACGTGGTCCGGCAACGCCTCGTGAACCAGCGCCTGGTCGCCCACGCGATGGAGCCGCGGGCGTGCCTCGCGAGCTTCGACCCGTCGACCGAGGACCTGACGCTCTGGGTCACGTCGCAGAATCCGCACGTGCACCGGCTGATCATGGGCGCTTTCGTCCTCGGGATCCCGGAGCACAAGTTCCGCGTCATCGCCCCGGACGTGGGGGGCGGGTTCGGCTCGAAGATCTTCATCTACCCCGAGGAGGTGGCGGTCTCCTGGGCGGCGAAGGCGCTGGGCCGGCCGGTCCGGTGGACCGCCGAGCGGCGGGAGAGCTTCCTGACCGACTGCCACGGCCGCGACCACGTGACCGACGCCGAGATGGCCTTCGACGGGGACGGCCGGATCGTCGGCCTGCGCGTCCGGACGCTGGCGAACCTGGGCGCGAACCTCTCGCTCTTCGCCCCGGCAGTCCCGACCTACCTCTACGGGACGCTCCTGTCGGGGCAGTACGCGATCCCGGCGATCTGGTGCGAGGTCACGGGGGTCTTCACGAACACGACGCCGGTCGACGCCTACCGCGGCGCCGGCCGGCCTGAGGCGTGCTACGTCGTCGAGCGCCTCGTCGACCTCGGGGCCCGCGAGCTGGGGCTCGATCCGGCGGAGATCCGGCGCCGGAACTTCATCCCGCCGGACCGGTTCCCCTACGAGACGCCGGTCGCCCTCGTCTACGACAGCGGGAACTACGCCCCGGCGCTCGAGCGCGCCCTCGATCGGGTCGACTACGACGCGCTGCGCCGCGAACAGGAGCGGCTCAGGGGCGAGGGGCGGTACCTCGGGATCGGGATCTCGACGTACATCGAGGCGTGCGGGCTGGCGCCGTCGAAGGTCGTCGGCTCGCTCGGCGCACAGGCGGGGCTCTTCGAGAGCGGGCAGGTCCGCGTCCATCCCACGGGGAAGGTCACGGTCTACACCGGGGCGCACTCTCACGGCCAGGGGCACGAGACGACTTTCGCGCAGATCGTCGCCGAGGTGCTCGGCGTCGCGGTCGAGGACGTCGAGGTCGTCCACGGCGACACCGTCCAGGTCGCGTTCGGGATGGGGACCTACGGGAGCCGCAGCGGCGCGGTCGGCGGGACGGCGGTGTACATGAGCGCCAGGAAGGTGCGGAAGAAGGCCCGGCGGATCGCCGCGCACCTCCTCGAGGCGGCGGAGGAGGACATCGAGGTCGACGGCGCGCGCTACTTCGTGCGCGGCTCGCCCGACCGCGCGAAGCTCTTCCCCGAACTCGCCCTCGCCGCCTACCTCGCGCACGACCTCCCCGAGGGGCTCGAGCCGGGGCTCGAGGCGACGAGCTTCTACGATCCCTCGAACTTCACCTTCCCCTTCGGCGCGCACATCGCCATCGTGGAGGTCGATCCCGCCACGGGGGGGGTCCAGCTGAAGCGCTACGTCGCGGTCGACGACGTGGGGAACGTGATCAACCCGATGATCGTGGACGGGATGCTCCACGGCGGGATCGCCCAGGGGATCGCCCAGGCGCTCTGGGAGGGGGCCGTCTACGACGAGGCCGGGCAGCTCCTGACCGGCTCGCTCATGGACTACGCGCTCCCGAAGGCGGACCAGCTTCCGTCGTTCGAGACCGACCGCACCGTCACCCCTTCGCCGGTCAACCCGCTGGGGGTGAAAGGGGCGGGGGAGGCGGGCGCGATCGCCGCGCCGGCCGCCGTGGTGAACGCGGTCATGGACGCACTCGAGCCGTTCGGGATCCGGCACCTCGACATGCCGCTGACCCCGGCCAGGATCTGGCAGGCGATCCACGGCCGGACCGGGAGGTGAGACCATGTACACGACGACCTTCGAGTACCATCGGGCCGGGAGCGTCGAGGAGGCGCTGGACCTGCTCGCGCTCTACGGCGACGACGCCAAGCTCCTCGCCGGCGGTCACAGCCTGATCCCGGTCATGAAGCTCCGGTTCGCGCGGCCGGCGCACCTGATCGACATCCGCCGGATCGCCGGGCTCGCGGGGATCCGGGAAGAGAACGGCGCGATCGTGATCGGCGCCACGACGACGCACCGCACGGTCGAGAGCTCGGAGTTGATCCGGACGCGGGTGCCGATGCTCGCGGAAGCGGCGGGGGAGATCGGCGACCCGCAGGTGAGGAACATGGGGACGATCGGCGGGAGCGTGGCCCACGCCGACCCGGCGGCGGACCTCCCGGCGGTCCTCCTCGCCCTCGACGCCGAGTTCCGGGCCCGCGGCCCGGAGGGCACCCGGGCGATCCCCGCCGACGGGTTCTTCCTCGGCCTCATGACGACCGCACTCGATCCTGCGGAGATCCTGACCGAGGTCCGCATCCCGATCCCGCCCGGGAGGAGCAGCGGGGCGTACGTGAAGCACCCCCACCCGGCCTCGCGGTTCGCGATCGTCGGCGTCGCGGCGCTCGTCACCCTCGGTGACGACGACAGGATCGAGCGCGTGAGGGTCGGGATCACCGGGCTCGACACCCGGGCGCGCCGGGCCACGACGGTCGAGACGGCGCTGGCCGGCACGGCCGGGGAACCTACGGACATCGAGGCGGCCGCCGCCCACGCCGCCGACGGGCTCACGCTTCGCGACGATGCTCAGGGGCCCGTCGAGTACAAGGCCGAGCTGGCCAAGATCCATACCGCCCGCGCACTCTCCCGCGCGATCCACCGCGCTCGCGGCGGGTGATCGGGGCCGGGCCGCGGCAGCCGGAGACGCAGGATGAATCGACGGCTACCCGAAGGGGGGACCCTTGCCGCGATCGTGCTCGCCGCCGGGGCGGCGAGCCGGTTCGGCGGCCCGAAGCTGCTCGCGCCGATCGATGGCATGCCGATCATCCGCAAGACCGTGGTGAACGCCTTTGCCGCCGGGCTCGCGGAGGTGGCCGTCGTCGTCGCCCCCGGGGCCGACGAGGTCCGCGCCGCCCTCCACGGACTCCCCGTGCGGTTCGTCGTCAACGAGTGCCACGACGAGGGGATCGGCGCCTCGATCCGCGCCGGGATCGGGGCGCTGAACCCCGGCACCGCGGCGGCGTTCATCCTCCTCGGCGATCAACCCACCGTCGCGCCCGGGATCCTCGACCGCCTCGTCGACGCCTACGAACGCTCCGGCAAGCCGATCGTCGTGCCGGTCTACGACGGCGTGCGCGGGAATCCCGTCCTCTTCGACGCCTCTCTCTTCCCCGAACTCGCCCGCTCGTCGGGGGACCGCGGCGCCCGCGACCTCATCGAACGGTCGCCTGCCCTCGTCGCGTGGGTCGACTTCCCCTTTCCCCCGCCCCTCGACGTCGACACCCCCGAGGACTTCGCGCGGCTCATCGGGGCGGGCCGACCCGCCGCACCCACGCCGCAAAGTCGACCAGGTAGGCGGCGATGAATCGCCGGGTCGCCTCGTCGACGAGCTCGCCGCTCGCATCGAACTTCGCCCGGACGTTCCCGACGACCACGCCCGGGTGGGGGAAAACCTGCGCGAGCGTTCCGAGGAGCACGAGCTTCAGATGCTCCTGCGCCCGTACCGCGCCCAGCGCGCCGGGCGAGGCGCCCATGATCCCCACCGGCTTCCCGGCAAGGGGCGATTCGCCGGCAGGGCGGGAGGCCCAGTCGATCGCGTTCTTCAACACACCCGGCACACCGTAGTTGTACTCGGGGGTCGCGATCAGGAGGGCATCCGCGTTCCGGATCGACTCCTTCAACCCCTCCACGCTCGACGCCCGGCGCTCCGGCGTGTCGAGATCCGCGTTGTAGAGCGGGATCTCCCCCAGGTCCACCGGCTCGATCGACAGATCCGCCGGCGCGAGCCGCCTCGCCGCCTCGAGGAGCTTGCGGTTCCACGACCCCGTTCGGAGGCTGCCGGCGATCCCGAGGACCCGCAAGGGTGGCTGCTGCAATATCGCCTCCCGTCCGCGTGCGATGCCCCGCGGGTCAGACCCCGGCGGGGCGCCACGGACCGGTCACCGAAGAAATCGGGCCACCGGTCCGTGGCCGGCTCGCACCCGGCCCTACCGCACCCGCAGGGGCGGCTTACGCCCCGGCGGTCGCCTCCTGCTGCTTGACGGCCTGGGCCTCGATCTCGATGCGGACGGTGTTGCCGACGAGGATGCCGCCGGTCTCGAGGGCCTGGTTCCACTGCAGCCCCCACTCGCGGCGGTCGATCTCGGTGGTGGCGCGAAAGCCGGCGCGCTGGCCGCCCCAGGGATCCTGACCGGTGCCCTCGAAGGTGGCCTCGAGCGTGACCTCGCGGGTGATGCCGCGGATCGTGAGATCCCCGACGACGCGGAAGCGATCGCCCTCGCGGGCGTGCGCCCCCTCGATGCGCTTGCTCTTGAAGGAGAGGGTGGGATGGGTCTCGGCGTCGAGGAAGTCGGCCGAGCGGAGATGGGCGTCGCGGTCGGCGACACCGGTGTCGATGCTCGCCGCGGCGATCTCGACCTCGACGGAGGAGTTCTCGGGGTGGGCCTCGTCGACGACGATCGTGCCGGCCACGTCCTTGAAGCGGCCGCGCACGGTCGTGAACATCATGTGCTTGACGGCGAACTCCACCGCCGTGTGCGCAGGGTCGATCCTCCAGACCGTCTTGCTGTCGCTCATCGCTTCCTCCCTTGGCTCGTCAGATCGGGCCCGACGACTCCGGGGCGGGCCCCTCCCCGGTCGATTCATCTCTCTGCGGAGAATCTCAGGAATGAGACATACAGGCGAAAAAACGATCACGCGTCCGTGTCCGGGTCCAACTCCGCGGCCCGGAGACCGAGCTTCTTGAGCAGCTTCGCCGCCTCGCGCTGCTCCGATGCCGAGAGCCCCGAGAGCGCGCGCTCGAGGCGCGCCTGGTGATCCGGGAAGATGCGGGAGATGAGAGCCCGCCCCTCGGGGGTGAGCTCGGCGTAGGTCGCACGGCGGTCCTCCGCGCACGGGCGGCGAGCGACCAGCCCCCGATCCTCCAGCCGGTCGACGAGGTAGGTGATCCCGCCGCTCGAAACCAGGATCTTCTTCTGCACCTCGCTCAGGAGCATGGGGCCCTTGTGGAGGAGGACCTCGAGCACGGCGAACTCGGCCGGGGTGAGCCCGTGGCGGGCCACGGAGGCGCGGTCGTGCTCGGCCACGGCGTTGAAGGCGCGGGCGAGGACGACCCAGAGTTTGAGGGCGGGGTTCTGCGTCGCATCCCCGCGAATCGATTCAGTGGTCATGGCACCCCGGCGAATAGCTCAGTGCTAAGGTAATTGCGGGGGCCAGGCGCGTCAAGCGGGTGGCTTGTGAAGGCGTCGCGTCGTAGATTCGGACGCGATCACCCCGACATCGGCGGCTGACCGCGGGTCGCGGCCCGATCCCGGAGCGCCGGTGACATCCGTCTATCACCGACGAGCGAGGAACGATCGATGCGACGGACGAGGTACTTGCTGACTTTCTCGGCTGTGCTCGCGGCGACCGGCGCCTGTGCGCAGGCGGGGCCCGAGACGGCGTCCCTGGTGACGCGCCTCGGATCGGACACGGTGGCGGTCGAGCGGATCACGCGGACGACGGAGGGTCTCCGGGCGGAGGTCGTGCTGCGGGTGCCCCGGACGAGCCTGCGGGTCTACGAGGTGCGCTTCGGGGAGGGTGGGCGCCCTGCATCGATGACCGTCTCGACGTACGACCCGGCCTCGGGGCTGAGCGGCGAGCCGACGGAGGTCAACGAGGTGGATCTCGGCTCGGGCTCGGGGATTCCGTTCATCGATTACGTGCACTGGCCGTTCGACCTGATGCTGGAGCAGGCGCGGGCCGCCTCGACGGATTCGGTGACGGTCGAGCTGGTGACGGGGCGGCGGACGCTGCCGTTCGTGATGGCGCGGGCGGGGGAGGGGCGGTACACCGCTACGCACCCGACGCGGGGGACGATGGACATCGGGGTGGACGAGGCTGGCCGGCTCGAATGGCTGGATGCGGGGAAGACGACGCGGGCGCTGCGGGTCGAGCGGCAGGCGTCCGTCGACATCGCCGGGCTGGCGCGCGAGTTCGCGGCGCGGGATGCGGCCGGGAAGGCGATGGGGGAGCTGTCGGGCCGCGGCGAATCGACGACGATGGTGGCGGGCGCGGAGATCGCGCTCGACTGGGGGCGTCCGCTGAAGCGCGGGCGGGAGATCTTCGGCGCGCTGGTGCCGTGGGGCCAGGTCTGGCGGACGGGCGCGAACCAGGCGACCCACTTCACGACGAGCCGCGATCTCAGGGTCGGTAACGCGACGATCCCGGCGGGGACCTACACCCTCTTCTCGATCCCTCGCCCGGACGGTTGGACGCTGATCGTGAACAAGAAGACGGGGATCAACGGCCAGGCGTACGACGCCGAGCACGACCTCGTCCGCCTCGAGATGCAGACCCGGACGCTCGACGAGCCGGTCGAGGCGTTCACGATCCTGGTGGAGGAGACGACGGGGGGCGGGGTGCTCCGCTTCCAGTGGGATCGGACGGAGGCGTTCCTGCCGTTCCGCGTGGTGCGCTGAGTCGGCGGGGGCGGGGGCGGCGCGGGACGCGCCGCCCCGCCCCATCCGACCCGCGTCGCGCGGGTTCTTGCTCGGCGCGGGTTTCCGCTCGGCGTGGGTGCCTCCCGCCGACCCTCGCCGACGACTCGCCGAAGGGTGACCGGGCGGCGCTCGCTCGACCCGCGACGAGGTCCGCCCGGGCCATGACGTCCCCCGCCATTCCCACCCGCATCCCCACAGATGCCCCGCCGCACGCCTGCTCACCGGCGGTGGCGTCCAGGCCGAGGGGATGCCCCCCTCTCCCGGCCCATCCCCGCGTGTCCATGCACCCTCTTCTCCGCCCAAATCCTTGACACAACTGTACTTAGCGAGTAATGTTCATATATGAACAAAATTCGCCGGCAGGTCGAAGATCGGCAGCAGGTCCTGATGCGGCTCGTGCACGTCGCGGGGGAGATCGAGAGTCTCCTCGAGCGGGCCGTCGAGGCGAGTGGCCTCTCCCTCGCCAAGCTCGGCGTCCTCCGCGCCCTCGTGGCGAAGGGCGGGGCGCTCCCCCTCGGACGGCTGGCGGAGTCCCTCTGCTGTGCCAAGTCCAACGTGACCCAGCTCGTCGACCGCCTGGAGGCCGAGGGGTTGGTGCGCCGGGAGGCCGATCCCGAGGATCGGCGCAGCACGCTGGCGGTCATCACGGATGAGGGGCGGCGGCGGTACGAGGCCGCCGGCCGGGCGCACGACGAGGCCGAGCGCGGCATTCTCGAGCGTCTACCTGCCGAGCGGTGCGAGCAACTCGCGGCGCTGCTGCGGGAGATTCGTGCGGCGATCGAGTGACCGCCTGTTTTTTTTGCCTGGTGGTTCATAAATGAACAGTGCAGCGTGGTAGAGTGCAGAACCGAATATGAGTGCAAGGGCGAGGGTCGGGGCCGTCGAGCCGGGGGCCGCTCCGCACGGAATCGCGCGGAGGGTGCTGGAGCACGTCGGGCGGGCGGGGGTGTTGGCGGGCGCCGTCGTCCGATCCGTCGCCCGTCCCCGGAGGTGGTGGAGGGCGGCGGTGGAGGAGATGCACCGGCAGGCCTTCTACTCGCTCCCGCTGGTGCTCTTCCTCACGGCGCTGGGTGGGGCGGTGACGTCCCAGCAGACCGGTTACCAGTTCGACGGGGTCTTGCCGTACTGGGTGATCGGGAGCGTGGTGGGGGCGAGCGTGATCACGGAACTGGCGCCGCTGCTGACGGGGATCGCGATGGTGGGAATCGTGGGGGCGAGGATCGCGGCGGAGCTGGGGACGATGCAGGTGACGGAGCAGATCGATGCCCTGGAGGTGATCGGTCGGGACCCGGTCACGTACCTGGTGACGCCCCGGGTGGTGGCGGGGTTGGTGGTCGGTCCGGTCCTGGTGGCTCTGGCGCTGGCGGCGTCGCTGGTGGCGGGTTGGGGGATCGCGGTTCTGGTGACGCCGGTGACCACCCCGGATTTCTGGATGGGGGTGCGGTACTACGTGCGGGATTTCCCGTTCTTCTTCGCGCTGATCAAGGGAGCGGCGTTCGGGGTGGCGGTGGCGTTCATCGCGAGCTACGTCGGGCTCGAGGCGCGGGGCGGCTCGACGGGCGTCGGCCGGACGACGACGTGGGCGGTGGTGGCGATGCTCTCGGCGCTCCTGGTGGTGGACGCGCTCCTGGCGCCGCTGCTGAAGGTGGTCGGATGATCCGTATCGAGGGGGTGCACAAGAGGCTGGGGGGCCGGCCGGTTCTGCGGGGGGTCGATCTCGAGGTGGAGCGAGGGGAGATCCTCGCGCTGGTGGGCCCGTCGGGGACGGGGAAGAGCGTGCTGCTGAAGCACATCGTCGGGTTGATCCAGCCGGATGCGGGGGACGTGTACGTGGACGGCCGGTCGGTCGGGAGGGCGAGCTACGGGGAGCTGGCGGAGATCCGCCGGCGGATGGGGTACGTCTTCCAGGACGGCGCGCTCCTGGACTCGCTGACGATCCGGGAGAATCTGCGGCTGGCGCTGGACGACGACGCCTATGAGCGGCACCCGGAGCGTTACGAGCGAGCGATCGAGGAGATGCTCGCGCTGGTGAACCTGGACGGGAGCGTGCAGGAGAAGCGGCCGGGCGAGCTTTCGGGTGGGATGCGGAAGCGCGTCGGGGTGGCGCGGGCGATCCTGAACCGCCCGGAGGTTCTCCTGTACGATGAGCCGACGGCGGGGCTGGATCCGCGGAACGTCGTCCACATGGATGGGCTGATCGCGAGGATGCGGGACCGCCTGGGCGCGACGAGCGTGGTGATCACGCACGACCTCGGGTCGGTGCGGCGGATCGCTGACCGCGTCGCGCTCCTCGCGGAAGGGCGCGTACGCTTCGTCGGGACCGTCGCGGAGTTCTTCGACTCTCGGGACCCGGAGGTCCGGGCGTTCACGGGGGCCGCGACGGAAGAAGGGATGGAGGTAGGATAGATGGCAAGTTACGCAAGGGACCGGAACCTCACGCGGGTCGGCGCACTGGTGGTCGTCGCCGTCGTCGTCTTCGGGGCGCTCTTCCTGTGGCTGACGGACCGCGGGCTCTCCCGCCACCGGGCCGATCTGTACGTGGAGCTCGCGGCGGCGGACGGCTTGAAGAAGGGCGACCCGGTGCTCTTCCGGGGCGTCCCGGTGGGGGAGGTCCGGGAGCTCGACCTCACGCCGGAGGGCGGGGTCGTGGTCGAGGCACGCCTCAAGCGATGGGTGCCCCTTACGAAGGACGCGACGGCGGTGCTCCAGACCGTCGACGTCTTCGGCGGGCAGTCCGTCGTCCTGCAGGCCGGATCGCCGGCGGCGCCGCCCCTGGCGGACGGCGATACGCTGACCGGGAGCGTGCCCCGCTCCCTCGCGGCGACCGCCGAGGTGATCGGCGAGAGGGCGGAGCGCCTCCTCGACGACAAGACCATCGAGCTCGTCCACGGGACGCTGGCCGGCGGCGCGCGGGCGGCGACCGAGCTCCAGCGCCTCATCGCCGATGCCAACGCGCTCCTCGCCGCGCAGAGCGAGAACCTGGCGGCGGCCACGGCGAACATCGCGGCCGTGACCGAGAACCTCGAGGGGGTGACGGACGGACCCGAATTGGAACGGGCGGTCCGGAATCTCGAAGAGACGACCGCCAACCTCGCCGCGATGACGGCGAGCATGGGCGAGGCCTCCGCGTCGCTCGCCAGCGTCATGGCGAAGCTCGACCGGGGGGAGGGGACGGCGGGGCGGCTCCTCAACGACCGGGCGCTCTACGACCAAGTCCTCGCCGCGACCGGGAAGCTCGACGCCCTTGCGGAGGACATCCGCAAGAACCCGAAGCGCTACATCAACGTCTCCGTCTTCTGATGTGACTTTCCGCACAGCGCCCCGCCGATCGCGTGCTTAGGTTCGACGAGGTCGGATGAGAACGGATCTCATCCCGACCTCGTCGAACCTGGGCAACTCGGGAGAAGGGGATGGCCGTCACCGGAGAGAGGGACGCGCCGATTCGAATCGGGCCGGGCCGGGGCGCCTCGCGGGGGGTCGGATGAACGCGGCGGCGAGCGCGGCGCCGTCCTTCGCGGCGGGTCCGCTGCCGGGAGGCGTCGCCGGGGCGAACTCGCCGCCGTTCCGGCTCCCGGGGGAGCACTTCGCCGCGGCGTTGGCGTTCTGGGCACTGGGCGCGCTGGGTCTGGTGTGGATCGCGCCGGACCTCGCCCAGGGGCTCTTCCCGCTGCCGCGTGTGATCGCGGTGACTCACCTCTTCACGCTGGGGTGGATCACGACGTCGATCCTCGGCGCGCTCTACCAGTTCTTCCCCGTGGCGTTGCGGGCGCCGGTGCGGTCCGAGCGGCTCGCGCACGTGGCGTTCGCGCTCCACGCACCGGGCCTGGTCCTCTTCGTCGGTGGGCTGCTCGTCGGGAGCCCTGCGACGATGCTGGCCGGAGCCGCGACGTTCGGCACGGGGCTCCTCGTCTTCCTCGTCAACCTGGCGGCGACGCTCGCGCGGGTGCGCCTGCGGGACCTGACGTGGTGGTCGCTCGCGGCGTCGGGCGCGTTCCTCCTGGCGACGATCGCGCTGGGCGTGACGCTCGCGGGGAACCTGCGGTGGGGCTACCTGGGCGGCCACCGCTTCCTCGCGCTCGGCCTGCATCTGCACATCGCCCTCGCGGGGTGGGTGCTCCTCGTCGTGGTCGGCGTGGCGCGCCACCTCCTTCCAATGTTCCTGCTCAGCCACGGCGCGACCGAACGGCCCGGGAAGGTCGCGGCGACGCTGATCGCGGCCGGGGTCCTCGGGCTCGTCCTGTTGCACCACGTCCTGCCGACGCGGTTCCTCGGGGTTGCCGGCTCGGCGATCGCGGTCGGGGCGGCCGCCTTCCTGGTCCAGGGTTTCCTCTATTTCCGGCACCGCGTGCGGCGGCGACTCGACCCGGGGATGCGGCTCGCCGGCGCGGCGCTCGGGGTCCTCGGCCTCGCGCTGCTGCTGGCGCCCCCCGCGCTCGGCGCGGAGCTGGGCTCGCCCAGGCTCCTGACCGCCTACGTCGCCGCGATGGTGCTCGGGCTGAGTCTCTTCGTGGCGGCGCACTACTACAAGATCCTGCCGTTCCTGGTCTGGTACCACCGTTTCGGCCCTCTCGCGGGAAAGCGGCCGGTGCCGCGCGTCGCCGAGCTCTACGACGAGAGGACCGCCCTCGCGGCGGCCGCGCTACTGGTCTGCGGCGCGGTCGGCCTCGTCGCCGCGACGATCGCGGGGGCGGGGGCCCTCGCCCGAGTGGCCGCGATGGCGTACGCGGCGGGGGCGGCGATCGAGGTCATCCAGATGGCCGCAATCTCGAGGAGGCGACCTGAATGAAGGAGAACGACGTGGCCACCGTCGACCTGGCCGAGGCGCGTGAGGCGCTCCGCGCCGTGATCGACCCCGAGATCGGGCTCGACATCGTGACCCTCGGCCTCGTCTACGATCTCCGGTGCGACGGCGGCGTGGTCGAGGTGACCTACACGCTGACGACGCCGGGGTGTCCGATGGAGGCGCACATCACGAACGGGATCGTCGCCGTCCTCGGCGCGGTGCCCGGCGTGACCGATGTCCGGCCCAGGCTGGTCTGGGAGCCCCGCTGGCACCCGGGGATGATTCCGGAGGGCGTATGGTGATCCGGGCCGGGGACCGCGTCTCGGCGGTGATCGCGCGCGACGAGCGGCTGATCGAGGTCTTCGCCTCGCTCTCGCCCGCCTTCGAGCGCCTTCGCAACCCCGCGATGCGGAAGGTGATGGCGCGGCTGGTGACGGTCGAGCAGGCCGCGCGGATGGCGGGGGTGGACCCCGAGGAGCTCGTGGCGCGGTTGAATGCATCGGTGGGGGGCGACCGGGGGGAGCCCGGGGGGCGGCCGGAGGCGGGGGAGGGGCCTGCGGCGGGACGGCTGGGGGCGGGATGGTCGGGGGCGGGATCGTCGGAGGCAGGGAGTCCAGAAGCGCGGAGGCCAGAGGCGGAGCGGCCTACGGCGGGGGAACGGCCCGAGGCGGCGGGGGGCGCAAAGGTGGTTGCGGCGGAGGGGCGGGCGGGGGAGGACGGGGGGCCGGCGAACTTGCGGGGTTTTCCTCCGGAGCTCGTCGTCGACCTCGACGTCCGCGACGACCTGCGGCAGGGGAGGGAGCCCTTCAGCCGGATCATGGCGGCGAAGCGCTCGCTCCCGGAGGGGGGCGTGCTGCGCCTGCGCGCGATCTTCGAGCCGGTGCCGCTCTACGCGGTCATGGCGCGCCAGGGGTTCGAGCACTGGACCGAGAAGCTGGGCGAGGACGACTGGCGGGTGTGGTTCTACCCGGCGGGGGCGGGGGAGGCGGCTGGGGCGGGGGCCGGAACAGCCGGGGTGGGGGCCAGCGCCGGAGGGGCGGGAGCCGACGTCGCCGAGACAGCCGCCCCGGGCGCGGGGTCCCGTGGCGGCGCGCCGGAACCTGGCCCCACGGCCGGGTCGGCCCGGGGGCCGGACCCGGAGGACGACGTCGTCATCCTCGACGTCCGTGGCCTCGAGCCGCCGGAGCCGATGATGCGGACGCTCGAGGCGGCCGAGCGGCTCCCGGCGGGCGGGACGCTCGTCCAGATCAACGTACGCGTGCCTCAATTCCTGCTGCCGCAGCTCGAAGCCCGCGGCTTCACATACGAGGTGCGCGAACAGGGGCCCGACCTCGTTCGGGTCTTCATCCGCCGGCGGGCGGATGGGTAGAGGCCGGGGGCAGGCCCCGGCCATCGATCGAAGCGAAACCGATAGGGGGAAACATGTCTCAGAACACGACGCGCGAACTCGACGTCCGGGTGATCCCGCCGCGGGAGAAGCACCCGACGATCTTCCAGACCTTCCTCTCGTTGCGGCCGGGGGAGTCGTTCGTCCTGGTCAACGACCACGACCCGAAGCCGCTGCGCTTCCAGTTCGAGTTCCAGTACCCCGGCCAGTTCGGGTGGGAGTACCTGGAGCAGGGTCCGGTCGTGTGGAAGGTCGCGATCTCCAGGACGGCCGGGTGATGCTCCTTGCGCTGAGCTCGGCGGCGGCGCCGGAAGCGACCATCGACGAGCTCCTCGCCGCCTGCGCGCGCCGCGGATTCGCGGCGGTCGAGCTGGAGATCGGGCACGCGCACGGCGTGTCGCCGTCGGCCGGGCCTGCCGCGGCATTGGCGGTCGCGGTGCAGGCGGCGAACGCGGGGATAGGGATCGCCGCGCTGCGACTCGACGACGTCGCCGCCGTCGCGGATCCGCGCACCCCGCGCCTCGCCGTCGCACTCGGCGCGCCCGTGGTCGTGCGGATCGACGGCGAGCCGGCGGGCTCCGACGGCGACGTCTCCTCGATCGTCGGAGCCGCGGCACCGCGCTTCGCCGAGGCCGGCGCCACGCTGCTCCTGGCCTGCCGGGGGAACGCGGCGGAGGTCGAGCGCCTGCGGCTCCTGACCGAGGCGGCGCCGCCGGGGACGCTGGGGCTCGCGTGGGACGTGGCGCCGGACGATCCCGGACTCGGGGTGCCCGGGGCCGTGCTCGCGGCGGCCGACGGCCGGATCCGGCACATTCGGCTGTACGGCGGGGGACCGGAGGCGATAGGGCAGGAGGGGATCGGCGTGGGCCGCCTCATGAGCGCCCTCGCCCTTTCGGGCTACAACGGCGCCCTCGCGCTCGCGCCGAGCGATCGGCGCTACCGGTACGCCTGGGGAGCGTGGCTCGGCCGCAGGGGCGGCTGGGGGTGCGGGAGCAAGGCGGGATCGGACATGGTGGTCCTCGAGAACGAAGTGGAGAAGGGATGAGCGACGAAAAGCGCGTGGTCCTGGACGTGCGACCGGTGCCGCCGAAGGACCGGTTCGACACGATCATGGGCGCCTACGAGGCGCTACAGCCGGGGCAGGTCCTCGACCTGACGGTCGACCATGACCCGGAATGCATGTATTACACCCTCAAGGCGACGCACGGCGATGATGCGTTCCGCTTCGAGTACCTCCTGCGCGGCCCGGTGGATTGGAGGGTCGAGGTGCGGAAGCTCGCGCCGTCGCCGACGGAGTCGGCCGGGGCGGGTTGAGCGGGAGCACGAGGGAGGCGCCGTGTACACGCTGGTCCGCAGGTTCATCAGGACGGGATCGTCTTCCTGTTCGGCGGCCTTTCGGTGGGCGGCTACCTGCGGGTCCGCAGGGAGCTGTTCGGCGACTGGCCGCACCCACGCCTCGCCTCTGCCCACGTGCACGAGGAGGTAGCGTGGACACGTTCGTTCGCGGGTTCATCCGGGCAAGCCTCGCGTGGTTCGGCGCGGGCGTGCTGATGGGGCTGGGGATGGCCGTCCAGCCGTCACTCATCGTGATCCTCCCCGCGCACGTGCACGCGAACCTCCTCGGCTTCGTCAGCATGATGATCTCCGGGGTCGCGTACCACGTGATCCCGCGCTTCACGGGCGCGCCGCTGCACAGCCGCACGCTGGCGCTGGCGCACGTCTGGGTCGCCAACGCCGGCCTGGCGCTCCTCGTTGCCGGATGGGTCGTGCGGGGGATCGGCAGCGGTATTGGAATGCCGCTCATCCACACGGGAGCGGCCGCGAGCGCGGCATCGGCCGCGCTCTTCATCTACAATCTCTGGCGGACGCTGGACGCGGCGCCGCGCCTCCCCGGCCCGGCCGGGCCCGGACGCGCGCCGATCCGCACCGCCGTGACCGGGGGCAGACCATGACACCCGAGGTGCGTATCCCGGCGACGATGACGGTGAACGAGGCGATTCGCCTCTACCCGCAGACCGTCGCCGTCTTCAACGCATTCAACATCGACGCCTGCTGCGGCGGCGCCGCGATGATCGAGGAGGCGGCGCTCCGGGATGGCGCCGACCCCGAAGCGCTGCTGGCGGCGCTGCGTGCCGTGCTCGAGGAGGTGCCGTCGTGAAACTCCTGCCGGAAGGCCCGAGCGCGCCCGCGGGGGCGCGCCCCGCGACCGCGATCCTCCACGACGAGCCCAATGTGCGCGTTGTCGCGTTCCACCTCGCGCCGGGGCAGGAGATCCCGCCGCACAAGAGCCGCTCGACGGTCCTCGTCCACGTGGTCCGGGGCCGGGGGCGGTTCCGCGGCGAGGATGGGGAGGCGGTGCTCGAGGCGGGTCGCTCGGCGGTCTACGCGCCGGGTGAGTTCCACGCGATCGCGGCGGACGACGAGCCGCTGTCGTTCCTGGCCATCATAGCGCCGCGACCGTCATGAGTGCCTGTGGGGTGGCCATTCGCTCGGGCGTCGACACCCGCACGGAGCACCGCGCGCTGCTCCGGACGTTCCGTGAGTTCGGCATCGTGGCGACGGACGGCGAGCTGCGGGAAGACCCGGACGCGCTCCTCGGCGCCGTCGCTTTCCTCCGTCACGAGCTGCTCCCGTTTGCGCGAAGGGCAGAGGAGGCGCTCGAGACGGGGGCCGTGACGTCGCCCTCGAACCCGAGGAGGCTGCGTCGTGAGCGCGCTTCTCGTTCGCAGTCTGGCCGTCGTCGTCATCGGGGCAGCGGTCCTGGCGCTCGGCGCCCTCTCGCGCGCCCCGTACGCGTCGGTGGACGCCGCACACGGCGTGCTCCGGCTCTCGTGGCGGGTGCGGGGGGAGCGCGTGACGGAATGCCGTCGCCTCACGGCGGAGGAGCTCGAGGCGCTGCCGCTGCACATGCGTCGCCCGGAAGCGTGCGAGGGGCGGATCGCGCCGTACCGCCTCCGCGTCGCGATCGACGGCGCCGTGGTCGAGGACACCCTCATCCACGCCGCCGGCGCGCGGCAGGACCGGCCGATCTACGTCTTCCGCGATTTCCCGCTCGCGCCGGGAGCGCACGTGGTCGACGTCGCCTTCACCCGCGAGGGCGCGCCGGAGGAGGATGGCGGGGTGAGCCTGGAGGGCGCCGGTAGGGACGGGGAAGGCGAGCCCGAGAGCGAAGGCCAGCCGGAGAGTGAAGGCGAGCCCGAGAAGGAGCGCAACCGATCCGCGCCCGCCGACCTGGCGCTGGAAACCGTCGTCGGCATCCGGCCGGGCCGGATCGCTCTCGTGACCTACGACCCCGCCCGGAACGCGCTCGTCCTGCGGATGGCCCAAGATCGAGAAAGGAGTGGATCGTGAGCGATACAACGGCGGCGCCGCGTCCGACGGTCGCGGAGGTGAACTTCGACGAGGCGCCCTTCCTGGTCATCTGGGAGACGACGCGGGCGTGCGACCTGGCGTGCAAGCACTGTCGGGCGGAGGCGGTCTCGGAGCGTCACCCCCTCGAGCTCTCGACCGAGGAGGCGAAGCGGATGATGGACGCGGTGCGGCGTTTCGGCCGCCCGCTCTTCGTGCTCACGGGCGGCGATCCGTTGAAGCGTCCGGACATCGTGGAGCTCGTGGAATACGGAACGAGCATCGGCCTGCGCATGGCGATGACCCCCTCCGGAACGCCGCTCATGACGGAGGCGGTGTTACGGGAGCTGCGCGATGCGGGGCTCGCCCGGCTCGCCGTGAGCCTGGACGGGTCGACGGCGGCGATCCACGACGCGTTCCGGGGCGTGCCCGGGTCGTACGCGTGGACGATTCGCATGCTGCTGGCCGCTCGCTCCGTCGGACTCTCGACGCAGGTCAACACGACGGTGAGCCGCTACAACCTGGACGACTTCGACGCCCTCTGCGAGCTCATGACGGAGCTGGGGATCGTGCTGTGGTCGGTGTTCTTCCTGGTCCCGACGGGGCGCGCCCAGGCCCAGGACGTGGCGAGCGCGGAGGAGTTCGAGGCCGTGTTCCACAAGATGTACGACCTCTCCCGGAGCGCGCCCTTCGACATCAAGAGCACGGCGGCGCCGCAATACCGCAGGGTCATCCTGCAACGCCAGGTCGCCGAGCGTAGGGCGGGGGAGCGAGCGGAGGCACCGGTGCCCCTCACCGCGGGGCTCGGCTTTTCCCTCGCCGACGGGGTCGGCCGCGCCAGAGGGGTGAACGACGGCGACGGCTTTCTGTTCATCAGTCACACCGGAGCGATCTGCCCCTCGGGCTTTCTGCCGCTCGCGGCCGGGAATGTACGCCGGGACGACTTGGTCGAGGTGTACCGCAACTCGCCCCTCTTCCGCCAGCTACGCGATCGCAGTTTGCTGAAAGGGAAGTGCGGCGTGTGCGAGTACCGGGACATCTGCGGCGGCTCGCGGGCGCGCGCCTACGCGGTCACGGGAGACTACCTCGAGGCCGAGCCGTACTGCGCCCACGTGCCGGCCCGCTGGCGCCGGATGGTCGAGGCGGGTGAGGCAAAGCCGGTCGAGGCGTATTTCGGGCGGTAGGCGCCCGACGCGCCGCGCCAGGGACGGCGCGGCGACGCCGGCGGCCGGCCCATCCATCGATCCGATTCCGCCGGCCCGCCTAAACCAGCGATCCCTCCTCGCGCAGGAGGTCGCCCACCGTCGTCTTGCGGAAGAAGGCCAGGACCTTCTCCGAGATGTCCTTCCAGCGACGGTGCGCGGGGCATGGATTGCCGTCGTTGCACTCCGCCCGGCCGAGGATGCACGTCCGCTGGGGGCCGACCGGGTCGAAGGGTTCGAGGATCCGGTAGAGCGGCATATCGTCCGCGGCGTGCGCCAGCCGGAACCCCCCGAGCGGGCCCCGCGTCGACGAAAGCACCCCGTGCCGCGCCAGGACGTGCAGGATCTTCGAGAGGTAGTTCCGAGGCACGCCTAGCGCCTCGGCCGCCTCCTCCGTCCGGACGAGCCGATCCCCATCGGCATGCTGGGCAATGTAGAGAGTCGCGCGCAGCGCGTACTCCGCGGTGTCGGACAACATCCCATCCTGCCTTTCATCACAGATGCATGATGAATGATGGCGACGCCGCCTCGATCCGACAACCCCGGGGTCGGGTGGTGTTTCGGACGCCCGGATCTCCGTCGGGGATCTCCCCACACGAAAAACATCCTTTGCCCGACTGTCTGCGGAGCCAAATTATCATATCATCATGAAGAAGTAATTGATGAAGCGGTTTCGACTCACGAGGGAGGTGCTCATGAGCGCGAGGACACGGATCCGGTGGGTGGGCTGGGTTGCGGCGGGGGTCCTCGGTGCCGTCGTCGCGGGCGGCGCGGCCTACAGCTACAGGGCGGGCGCGGGCGGGGATCGGGCCATTCCGGTGCGGGAGCCGTCGCGGATCGATGGCGTCGAGGTCGCACGGCTCACCTCGCCGCCTCACGTTCCGCCACCGATCACCCGTAAGCACGCCACCCGGGTCGTCGTCGACCTGGAGGTGGTGGAGAAGACGATGCGGCTGGCCGACGGCGTCGAATACGAGGTCTGGACGTTCGGCGGCACGGTGCCGGGGTCGTTCATCCGCGTGCGGGAGGGCGACCTCGTGGAGTTCCACCTGAAGAACCACGCCACGAGCCGCATGCCGCACAACATCGATCTGCACGCGGTCACGGGCCCAGGGGGCGGCGCGAAGGCGAGCATGACGCTCCCGGGAGGGGAGTCCGTCTTCACCTTCACCGCGTTGAATCCGGGGCTCTACATCTATCACTGCGCGACGATGCCGATCGGGGTGCACATCGCGAACGGGATGTACGGCCTGATCCTGGTGGAGCCGGCGGAGGGGCTTCCGCCGGTGGACCGCGAGTACTACGTGCTCCAGAGCGAGTTCTACACGAAGGGGAAGTTCGGCGAGGCCGGTCTGCAGGCGTTCGACATGGAGAAGGCGCTGGCCGAGGAGCCGGAGTACGTGGTCTTCAACGGCGCCGTCGGCGCGGTGGCCGGGGAGGGCGCGCTCCGGGCGAAAGCGGGCGAGACGGTGCGCCTCTACGTCGGGAACGCCGGGCCCAACCTGGCCTCGAGCTTCCACGTGATCGGGGAGATCTTCGACAACGTGTACGTCGAAGGCGGGGCGATGGTCAACCACAACGTACAGACGACGTTGATCCCCGCCGGCGGCGCCGCGATCGTCGAGTTCCGGGTGGATGTGCCCGGCTCGTACGCCCTGGTCGACCACTCGATCTTCCGGGCGGTGAACAAGGGCGCCATGGCGATGCTCGAGGTATCGGGGGAGGAGAACGTGGCGATCTTCTCTGGCGGGACGGAGAGCGGCCACTGAGGCGTTCCGCGCCGGGCCCCGATCCCGTTGCGGCCCGCGGCCCGGGAACGGGACCAACGGGGGGATCTCCGGGAACCGCGGTCTCCGTCGGTCCGACGGCGCCCGGGCTCCGATGGGAACAGGACGGCCCCGCCGGGTGATCTCCCGGCGGGGCCGTCGTGCGATCGGGCGCGAATGGGGGCGTCTAGATGCGGTGCAGCTTGAGGTAGATCTGGACCGGCTCGCGGCTCTTCGTCCCGTCGTTGTTCTCGAGCTTGACGGTGTCCTCGATCAGGAGGATCACGGTCTCGGGATCGGGCGTCGCGTAGCGGTAGCTCCGGCCGCCGACGTGGATCGAGTCCCCGCTCGCCGACCAGGTCCCCGTGAAGTCGTGCGTGTCGTTGAGCGCGTAGCCCGTGATCCCCGAGGCCAGCGGCGCGCGGACCGCCACGTCGTATTCGACCTGACCCGCGGCCGTGCCGTCGCTCCGGAGCGTGACCCCGGCCGCGATGTACTTGACCGCGAGGAGGGTGGCGGGGAAGCGCTCGAGGAGTTCCGCACCTGCGCGGATGTCCAGACCGCCATGGTCGCACACGGCGATCTCCTCGTCCACCTCGACGCCGGTGCAGACGAGCTCGAACGTCGCGCTCGTATGGCCGTCCGGGATCAGCGGGTAGTCGACCCCGCCGATGGATGTGCCCGGGGCCGGCAGCGGCCCGACGGCCAGGGTCGCCACCGTGGTCGGGTAGACGACGTACTGCGCCGGTTTCGCAGGAGCGTTGCCATTCGGGTTCTGGTTCTGGATTTTGTCCAAATATAACGCGAGCCACTCCTGCGCATCCTGCTCTTGCCATGAATTCTCGGACCCCGTCGACGTGGCGAGCAGGCCGAACGACTCGGGCGCGGTCACGTAACGGATGATCAAGGGGGGCGGGCCTTGGAAGGGGGGGCCACCGTGCTGGTTCAACAGCTCTTGTTGCTGCTGTAAGACTTGCTGCACGAGATCGTCGACAGTCCCCTGGCCGTCCGGCGGGTCCTGGAACTGCCCCGCCAGGTCTATGCCGGCGAGGCCACTCTGGATGCGCTTGAGCCTCCTCCGAACATCACTCTGATCGAACCTCGCCTGACCGGCGGGTGCGCGCCCCTTCGAGAACGTGGCGCCGCCTCCGCTCCCGGCGCGCACCACGACGGGGACCATCCCGATCAACTCGCCGGCCGTATACTCCTTCTCGAGCGTGGCCGTGAAGGTGACGACCGGGTCCTTCTGCGGGACCTCGTCGAAGCCGATCACGTAGATCGAGTTCCCGACGAGCTCGGGCCCGCCGGTCAGGTCCGGCACGTCGATGCGGGCGATGGTGACCTCGCTCCCCGGCGAGACGGCGCCCTCGGGGAGGGTCATCGAAAGACCCGCCGGGGTGCTGATCGTCAGATCGCCGGAGGTCGGGACGGTCCGCGTGACCGGCGCTTCATCCTCCAAGCTGAACGGCAGTTTCTGGTCGTCCTGCACACAGGCAGCCAGGGCGGCGGCGGAGAGGGCCGCCGCGATCAGAGCCATGCGACGTCGCATGAGGATCGCTCCTCTTGACTGGATAGGGTCTCCGGGGGGCGAACAAGATAATGACGCCCCCGTGGCCAAGTAAATAATCTCGTCAGCGCACCGGTCCGGCTTGAGCCCTTGCCCCGGACTCCGCGCGACGCAGGTTGCCGTGTCTGGTCCCTCGGCAAGGCATCTGCAACGATCCGGACGGGGAGGGTACCGCGGGCGGCCTGGCCGCACCGCGGCCGCCGACGGCGGTCGCGGACCGCTCCCTGGGCGAAGCGCCCCCGGCGATTCGTGTGCGGCGAGACGACGTCGCACGCAGGCCGGCGGCCGAGGCGAGAGGAGGAGATGGCGCCAGCGAAATGCCCCGCCGAGCCCCCGTCTCCCGATCGAGGACGGACCGGGCCTCGACCTCTCGAGGAGTGGAGCCTCGCCCGGCTGCGCAGGCGCGCCTACCGCCTCGGGATCCGGGGCTACGCGCGAATGCGGAAGGACGACCTGATCGACGCGATACGTCGGCGTACCCGGGGTGGGGGAACGTAACGGTCTCGACAGTGGGATCACGGCGTTGACGGCTGCGGGCCGGCGATGGCCGGATGCTTCAAACGGCCAGAAGCCGGGCGCCGCGTGCGTTCGGACGGCTGCGTGTGCCATGGCTGCGGCGCGCGATTTCACACCTCGCGGCATCGCGTGGTCCTCGAGGCGTTGGCGGTGAACGCCGTGGAGCTCGCGCGCACGATGACTGAAATGCCGTGCGGCCCCGCCGCGCAACGTGCGACAGGGCCGCGGTTCGGTGGGAGAGTCGGGACGGCCGGATTTGAACCGGCGACCCCCTGAACCCCATTCAGGTGCGCTACCGGGCTGCGCCACGTCCCGAAGAACACACAATATAACACCCTTCCGGGTTCGGATCAAGCAACCGGGGACGGGGTGGTGTCGACGGGGGTGGGGCGATCGATCCACCGCGCGATCGTTCGAGCCTCGGACCGCACCAGCGCGATCAGCGCGATCGTTCCAGCGCACGAGCGTTCCGGCGCGTGAAAGGATACCGGGCGCCGTTCCGGTTGGGCCCCGACCACAGCGGCCCTTCGCGCAGCCTCCAATGGAACGTCCGTGGGATCCACGTGAGACCCCGCCCCCGCCACACCGAATCGCTCCGGGGCATTGGCGGGGCGCGACGGAGTCGTCGGGAACGCCCTTTGCACGCCATTCGTTTCCGAACCCACGTCGCTCGATTCACCGGGGCAGGGGGTGCCTAGGGATGAGCAACGATCAACCGACGCCGCCGGGTTCGGCGGAGTTCGTTCGCGCCCTCGAGGAACTGGTTCGGGCGAGCCGGCGGTCGATCGCGTCCTACCAGGCCGCGGAGAGGGTGGTGCGAGATCATCGGGTGCAGGCGGCGCTCGCGCAGCTTCGCCGGGACCACGAGCGGCACGAGCGTGAGTTGACGACGTCGCTCGCGGAGGTGGGCGGGGATGTCGCGGCGTGGGATGGAGGCGAGGTCGCGGGGCCGGTGATCGAGGCGCTGGGGCGCGACGATCCGTCCGGTCGCGCGCTCCTCGCGGCGGTGGAGCGGGTCGAAGCGGAGTTGCGGGCGGCGTACGAGCGGTGCGTGGAACGGGGGTACGCGGAGCCGATCCGCGCTATGCTGTCGCGGCATCGTCGGGAAGAGGAGGCGCACGAGGAGTGGCTCCGGGAGAGTGGATGGTGGCGGGAGCTCCGGGGCGAGGGGGAGCCGGACGAGGAAACGCGGGGGAGCTGAGATGGCTCGATACGACCGAGGCTTCCGCCCGAGGGGGCGACGGCGCGGGGAGGTCCCGGACCGAGGCCGGTCACGGGGTCGCGAGTGGGGGTACGGCGCGGGGGGCGCGTACGGCATGGGCGGCGCGTACGGCCTCGACCCCTGGCAGAAGAGCCAGATCAACCCTTCGGTCCGCCGTGGGAGGCGGCGGCGGCCGATCGCGGGACGGTGGCGGTGGTCGGGCGACGTCCCGGGCACCGTGGGTAGGTACGGCTGGGAGTACCGCGGGGGCCCGCCGACGCGGCCCGAATACCCGGAGCCAGGCGCCCGTTGGGTGGAGCCGGGGGCGAGGGTGCGGCGGGCGCGGGGGCCGCGGCGCTGGAGCCGCCGGGCGCGCTGGCGGGCGCCGGAGGAGTGGTGGCACGCCGTCGGTCCGGAGCCGCGCGCGGATTACGACTGGCACTACAGCGCCGGCCGACCGGAGCGTTACGGCTGGAGCGGCGAGACGGGGCGCGACTGAAGGCCCGGCCCGAGTTACCGCCGGAAGAGCGAGATCGTGTGGTCGAGGAGCTCCGCCCCGCCCACCTCGCCGTGCCCCGGAACGACGAGGCGGACGCCGGCGTAGCGGTCGCGCGCGCGGGCGATCGAGGCCGGCCATTCCAACGTGTCGCCATCCGCCACGTTTCCGCGCGAGCGGGTGCCGAGCTCCCGGACCGCGCACCCCCCGAAGAGCACCCCAGCGCTCGGGATGTGCACCACCACGTTGTCCCGCGTGTGGGCCGGGCCCGGGTAGAAGACCTCGACGGCGCCGATGCGGGCGACGGCGCCGATGGAGTCGATTCCGGCGATCGGATCGGGCACCGGGTTCCCGACCTCGGCCGCGAGCCGGGCGGTGAACGCCGTGGCGAGGTGCGGGATCCCCCGCCGCCGCACCGCCTCGCCGCCCCCGACGCGGTCGTCGTGGAAGTGGGTCGAGATGACCCGGGCCACCGGGAGCGCGAGCGTCGTGTCGATCCATGCGAGGAGCGCCTCGGTGGGCTCCTCGCCCCAGGCGGTGTCGATCAGGATCAGCTCATCTCCATCGCGGACGATCAGGCCGTTCGAGGGGAAGCGCGCCCCGCCGGTGAGGGTGCGCCAGGAGGTGTGCATCCAGACCCCGTCGGCGAGGACGGTCACGCTGAGGTCGGGGGTGATCGCGTGTACGAGGGATTCTGGAGCCGCCTCAGCGGCGCCCTCGGCGTCGGCGGCGGCCGTCTCGGGCGGATCGGCGGGCCGGGAGCAGGCTCCGATGGCCAGGGCGGCGGCGAGGAGGCCGATGCGGCAGCGGAAGGTCGTCATGGGTTCGCGAGGGGTGGGGTGTACGGATCGTGGGCGAACGGTCATCGATCACCGGTTGCCGGATGCGCGCCATCATAGGGTCGGAGCAACACCCCAGCAAGCTCGAGTGCGCGACCGCCGGGTGGGCCCGTCGCAGGGGGCGGCGCAGCCGCAGGGAACGGGGACGGGTGGAGGGCGGGTACAACGTCGCCGGAGCCATGGGCGTGGCCGAGCGGCGGCTCCGAACGCGCTTCCGGTGTCGGGAGAAGGATCGTGATGGATTCCGTTGAACGGCGAGGTCGCGGGCGTTGGGGGCGGGCATGAGGATGGACAGGGCGTGGCGGGGCGGCGGGTCGGGCCCACGGGGTAGGACGATCGGGGGACATGGCATCCCGGAACGACGGTCCGGCGCGCACCGCGTCGCCGTGTTCGGAGCCGCGGCCCCGGCCCGACCCCTGATCCTGGCTCTCGCCATCGCCTTCGCCCTTGGCTCCGCCCCCACCCCCCTCCACGCCCAGGCCGCGCCGCGGGGGGAGGACCTCCCGGTCGTGGAGCGGACGCTCGACAACGGGCTGCGGCTCCTGGTGCTTCGTCGCGAGGGGGCGCCGACGGTCTCGTTCGTGGCGCAGTTCGGCGTCGGGTCGGTGAACGAGGCGCTCGGGAACACGGGGATCGCCCACCTGCTCGAGCACATGCTCTTCAAGGGGACGACGACGATCGGCACGCGCGACGTCGCCGCGGAGCTCGCGCTCTTCCCCGCCATCGACGCGGTGAACGACTCGTTGCTCGCGGAGCGCGCCCAGCGGCCGGCGCCCGACCCCGCGCGGGTCGCGGCGCTCGAGGCGCGGTTGACGGCGCTCGAGGACAGCGCTCGGGCGCACGTCGTCGCCAACGAGTTCGACCGGGTGCTGACGCGCAACGGCGCCCGGGGCCTCAACGCCTCGACGACGTACGAGGCGACGACGTACTACGTCGAGCTCCCGGCGAACCGGGCGAAGCTCTGGTTCCTCATGGAGGCGGACCGCATGCGCAACCCGGTCTTCCGGGAGTTCTACACGGAGCGCTCGGTCGTCGCGGAGGAGCGGCGGATGCGGGTCGAGAGCGACCCCGGCGGCGCGCTCTACGAGGCCTTTCTCGCGACGGCGTACCGGGTCCACCCCTACGGGGTCCCGGTGATCGGCCACATGTCGGACATCGAGGGGCTGACGCGGCGGCGGGTCGAGGAGTACTACCGGCGGTACTACGGCCCGAACAACGCCGTCGTCGCGGTGGTGGGCGACGTCGTCCCCGACAGCATCATCGCGTGGGCGGAGGCGTACCTGGGTCCGATCCCCCGGGGCGACGAGCCGCCGCCGGTCCACGCGCGGGAGCCGGAGCAGCGGGGCGAGCGCCGGGTCGAGGTCGTCTTCGACGCGGAGCCCCAGCTCCTCATGGGGTGGCACGTCGTCGACGCGGCGCACCCGGACTTCGCGCCCCTCTCGGTGATGGCCTCGATCCTGGCGGGCGGCACGACGAGCCGTCTGCACCGGCGGCTGGTCCTCGAGGAGAAGATGGCGCAGGGGGTCTCGGCGTCGCTCGGCCCGGGGGTGCGCGACCCGCTGCTCTTCACGATCAGCGCGGCGCCGCGGGCGCCGCACACCGTGGCGGAGCTCGAGCGCGCGATCGAGGAGGAGCTCGCTCGCCTGCGGGAGTCGCCGCCGGAGATGGCCGAGCTCCAGCGGATCCGCAACCAGCTGGAGGCGGGGAGCGTGCGGCGTCTGCGCTCGAACCTCGGGCTCGCCTTCCAGCTCGCCGAGTCCGCGGCGTTCCACGGCGACTGGCGCGAGACCTTCCGACAGGCCCGCAGGATCGCCGAGGTGTCGCCCGAGGACGTGCAGCGCGTGGCCAGGAAATATTTCGGGAGGGAGAATCGGACCGTGGCGACGCTGGTGCGGCCGGGTGCGGGGGAGGTGGTCCCGTGACGGCGCTCGTCCGCCGCGCCGCGGCCCTCATCGTCGCGGCGCTCGCCGCCGGGTGTATGGCGGGGCGGGGGGGCGGGGGCGCGAGCCCTACGGAGACGCCGCCCCGGACCGGGCCCGGCGGCGCCGGTTCGCCCGGGGCCGCAACCCCGGTCGTGGCCCCGGCCGACGATCGGCCCGGCGCCCACGCGGCGCCCGGCATCTCTCGCGGCGAGCTCCCGCGCGCGGCCGGCGACACCGCCCCCTGGACCGGCCCGCCGATCGGCCGGGCGGCGGTCGACGCGCTGCGCTACCCCGAGCTCCGGTTCGACCCGCCGGAGGCGGAGCGCTTCACCCTCTCGAACGGGGTGCCCGTCTTCTTCATGGAGGATCATTCGCTCCCGCTGGTCGACGTGATCGCCTTCTTCCGCGGCGGCTCGTCCCACTTCGCCCGGAGCGATTTCGCGGCGGCGACGGCGGTCGCTTCCTCGCTCCTCCTCTCGGCGGGGACGGCGTCGCTCCCGCCGGACTCGGTCGACAAGCTGGTCGACACCTACGCGCTGACCCCCGCGATCGGGACCGGGGGGACGGGCTCGTTCGCGGCGATCGGCTCGCTGACCCGCAACTTCGACCTCGCCCTCGGCCTCCTCGCCGAAATGCTCCGCGCCCCGCGCTTCGACCGCGACCGCGTCGAGACCTGGCGCCTGCGGGAGCTCGAAACGGTGAAGCGGCTCCGGGACTCGCCGGGCAACGTCGCCATCTCGGAGTTCAACCGCCTGATGTTCGGCGACCACCCGATCGGGTGGATCATGGAGCCCGCCGACCTCGAACCCGACCGACTCTCCGACGAGCGGCTCCGGCGCGTGCACCGCGAGATCTTCTGCCGCGAGCACCTCGTCCTCGGCGTGGTCGGGGACCTGACGCGCGAGGAGGCGGAGGCGAAGCTGGAGGCGGCGTTCGGCACATGGCCCGCCTGCCCCCGCGAGCTCGATCGGCCGCCGGACCCGGTGATCCGCAGCGCCGGCGGCGTCCTCGTCATCCACAAGGAGGTGAACCAGAGCACGATCGTCATGGGCCAGCCGGGCGGGGTCCTGATGCGCGACGACCCGGAGTATTATGCCTCGCAGGTGGCGAACTGGATCCTGGGCGGCGCGGGATTCTCGAGCCGGCTCCTCTCCCGGCTCCGCACCGAGGAGGGGCTGGCGTACAGCGCGTCGACGGTCTGGGGCGCCGGGACCCGCCACCAGCGGATCTTCGGCGCGATCACGCACACGAAGGGCGAGTCGACGATCGCGGCGGCGCGCCAGGTCCGCGAGGTCCTCGAGGAGGCGATGCGCGACCCGCCGACCGAGGCCGAGGTCCGGCTCGCCATCGACAATACCGTCAACGGCTTCGTCTTCGCCTTCGAGCGCCCGGCCGATGTGGTCAGCCGCCAGATGTCCTACCGGGCTGCCGGCCTCCCGGAGGATTGGCTGGAGCGCTACCTTTCCGGGGTCCAGCGGGTCACGCCGGGCGCGGTCCGCGACGTTCTGCGCCGGCACCTCCGCCCCGATTCGATGACGATCGTCATCGTCGGCGACACGACCCGCTTCGACGCCTCGCCCGCGGAACTCGGTCCGATCCTCCCGAGGTGACCTTTTCGGGCGTACGGCGTCATACGCAGGGGCCCGTGGTCCCGGGCCCCCGCATCACCGTTTCACCACCGTTCAGTAAGGAGACTTCACATGCGGATGCGCGCAATCGGGTGGACGTTGGGGTTGCTCGTCCTCGCGACGGGGGAGGCGTGGGCCCAGGTCGCGTGGGATGCGCCGCTCCTCCTCCCCCCGCGGGCCGAGCAGGGGCTCGGCCTCTACCTCATCAATGCGGCTCCCGGCGATGTCGGCATCGTCGGCACCTGGCGTTCCGGGCGCGGCCCGCAGAGCATCGGGCTGCGCGTCGGCCTCGCCGAGGACTTCCGTGACGACGCCACCCTCTTCGGCGGGGTCGATGTGGCCGGGACGCTGACCCGTGCATCGGCCGACTTCCCCCTCGACATCGACTGGGTCCTCGGCGGCGGGATCGGCATCGGCGACGACGTTCTCCTCACCATCCCGCTTGGCCTCACCATCGGCCACACCTTCGTGGGCGACGGGGTCCGCTTCATCCCCTACGTCTCGCCGCGCGTCGTCGTCGACGCCGTCTTCGGTGACGACAACCGGTTCAACCGTGGCGACGACAAACTCGAGCTCAACTTCGTCGCCGACATCGGCGTCGACCTCCGGTTCCAGCCCGGGTGGGGGATCCGTTTCGGCACCACCTTCGGCGACGTCGGCAACTTCCGCAAGCGCGAGGCGCTGGCCATCGGGATCATCTTCTGACCCCAGCCGCACGGACGATTCCCTAGGACGAACGGACCCGACTCGTTACATTTCCCGTAGGGCCCATGCCGGGGGCCGTGGACCGACTCCGGCCCGCGATGCGACCGGGGTCGCAACGCCAGGGGGATGCCATGAGAGTCGTGGTTCCAAGGGAAACCGCTCCCGGAGAGCGGCGAGTCGCGCTGGTGCCCGACACCGTCGGGCGCCTGCGCGATGCGGGGTTCGAGGTTCGGGTCGAGGCCGGCGCGGGAACCGCCGCCGGCTACCCGGACTCCGCGTACGAAGAGGCCGGCGCCGCGATCGTTCCCGAGACGCCCGCGCTCTACGCCAATGCCGACGTCGTCCTGAAGGTCCAGCGCCCACGCGAGACCGCCGACGGGCACGAAGCCGACCGGCTCCCCGAGGGCGCCACCCTCATCTCCTTCTTCCACCCCCTCACCGACCCCGCGCTCGCACGGCGCCTCGCCGAGCGCCGGGTCACCGCCCTCAGCATGGACCTGGTCCCGCGCATCACGCGGGCCCAGAAGATGGACGCCCTCTCCTCCCAGAGCACCGCCGCCGGATACAAGGCCGCCCTCGTCGCGGCCGACCGGATCGACAAGTTCTTCCCGATGCTCATGACCGCCGCCGGGACGATCCCGCCGGCCAAGGTCCTCGTCCTCGGCGCCGGCGTCGCCGGGCTCCAGGCGATCGCCACCGCCCGCCGCCTCGGCGCCATCGTCCAGGCCTTCGACATCCGCCCCGCCGTCAAGGAGCAGGTCGAAAGCCTCGGCGCCACCTTCGTCGGCCTCGCCCTCGAGGAGGCCGAGGGCGCAGGCGGGTACGCCAAGGAGGTCTCCGAAGACGTCCACCGCAAGGAGCAGGAGCTCCTCGATCGCCTGGTCCGCGACGCCGACGCCGTCATCACCACCGCGCTCGTCCCGGGCAAGAAGGCGCCCGTCCTCATCACCGCCGCGATGGTCGCCGGGATGCGCCCCGGCTCCGTCATCGTCGACCTCGCGGCCGAGGCCGGCGGAAACTGCGAGCTGACCGAGCCGGGCCGAGAGGTCGTCCACGGCGGCGTCACCATCATCGGCCTCACCGACGCGGCGAGCGCCGTCGCTCACCACGCCAGCCAGATGTACTCCCGCAACATCTCCACGCTCCTCCTCCACCTGGTTCGCGACGGCGCGCTTCGCCTTGACCTGGAGGACGAGATCACGCGCGCTTGCTGCGTGACCCACGGCGGAGAGATCGTCCACGATGGCGCACGGGCCCTCGCCCGCGCCGGCGCCTGACTCGAGGAGGTTCGACCATGGAAGGCTTGCTCATCGCTCTCTACGTCTTCGTGCTCGCGATCTTCATCGGCTTCGAGGTCATCAACAAGGTGCCGCAGATCCTGCACACCCCCCTCATGTCCGGCTCCAACGCGATCTCCGGGATCTCGCTGATCGGCGCGATCCTCGTCGCCGGGCGGCTGGAGGGGCCGACGAGCGCGGCGATCGGCGTCCTCGCCGTGGTCCTCGCCACGGTCAACGTCGTGGGCGGGTTCCTCGTCACCGACCGGATGCTCCAGATGTTCCGCAGGCGGCGGGAGGGGTCCAAATGAACGCCGCCGAAATCGTCCCCCTGATCACCGACCTGGCGTACCTCCTCGCCGCGGTCCTCTTCATCCTCGGGCTCAAGCGACTCTCCTCACCCGATACCGCACGCAGCGGTAACATCCTCGGCGCCCTCGGGATGTTCATCGCCGTCCTCGCCACCCTGATCGACCGTGAGATCGTCACCTTCGCCGGGATCGCCGCGGGGATCACGCTCGGCGCGCTCATCGGCGTCGTCGCCGCGAGGGCGGTGAAGATGACGGCGATGCCGCAGATGGTCGCCATCTTCAACGGGCTCGGCGGCGGCGCCTCGGCGCTCGTTGCGGCCGACGAGTACCTGCGGCTCGCCCGCGGCTCGATGGCGGCCGCCGCCGACGTGAGGATCACCATCGTGCTGAGCGTGCTGATCGGCGCGGTCACCTTCTCCGGGAGCATGATCGCCTTCGGGAAGCTCCAGGAGGTGATCACGGGGCGGGCGGTGACCTACCCGCTCCAGAAGACGATCAACGCGCTCCTCTTCCTCGGGATCGCCGCGGCGGGCGCGCTCCTCGTCGTCTCGGAGCCGAGCGTGCCGGTCTTCACGGGGCTCGCCGCCGCCTCGCTCGTCCTCGGCGTGCTCCTCGTCATTCCGATCGGCGGCGCGGACATGCCGGTCGTCATCTCGCTCCTCAACTCGTACTCGGGCCTCGCCGCGGCCGCGACCGGGTTCGTCCTGCACAACTACGTCCTCATCATCTCCGGCGCCCTCGTCGGAGCGTCGGGGATCATCCTGACCCAGATCATGTGCCGGGCGATGAACCGCTCGCTCGGCAACGTCCTCTTCGGCGCCTTCGGTGCGGCGGCGGCCGCGGGGCCGGGCGCCGCCGCGGCCGCGGACCGCGGCGTGCGCGACATCTCGGCCGAGGACGCCTCGATCCTCATGGCCTACGCCCGCTCGGTCGTCATCGTCCCCGGCTACGGCCTCGCCGTCGCCCAGGCGCAGCACCTGGTCCGCGACCTCGCCAACGCCCTCGAGGCCCGGGGCGTCGACGTGAAGTACGCGATCCACCCCGTCGCCGGGCGGATGCCGGGCCACATGAACGTCCTCCTCGCCGAGGCGAACGTCCCCTACGACCGCCTCTACGAGATGGAGCGGATCAACCCGGAGTTCGAGAGGACCGATGTGGCGCTGGTGATCGGGGCGAATGACGTCGTCAACCCTGCGGCGAGGAGCCAGCCGGACAGCCCGCTCTACGGGATGCCGATCCTCGACGTCGACCGCGCCCGGCACGTCATCGTCATGAAGCGGAGCATGAACCCCGGGTTCGCCGGGGTCGACAACGAGCTCTTCTACAGGGAGAATACGCGGATGCTCTTCGGCGATGCGAAGAAGTCGCTGGAGTCGCTGGTCCGGGAGCTCAAGGCGGTACCGGCGTAGGTGCCGGAGCGTGCGAGGGCGGAGGAGGATGGCGTGCGCGGGGGGCAGGGGCCTTGCCGACTGCCCCCGCGCCCCCGTCCCTCGACGCCGCCCGGTCACTCCGGCTTGAGCAGCCCCGTCTTGAGGGCGAAGCGGACGAGCTCGGAGCGGTGGTGCAGCCCGAGCTTCTCCATGATCCGCGACCGGTAGGTGTCGACGGTCTTCGGGCTGATGAAGAGCTTCTCGCCGATCTCGCTCGAGCTGTACCCCTCGGCGGTCAGGGCGAGGACGTCGCGCTCGCGCTCGCTGAGCCGGTCGAGCGGGCTCTTCTCCTCCCCCGCCTCCACCGCCTTGTAGCCCTGGAGCAGGATCTTGGTCGCGCTGGGATAGAGGAAGACCTCGTCGCGGGCGACGGTCCGGATCGCCTGGGTCAGGTCCTCGTCGGCACGGGTCTTCCGAACGTAGCCGCTTCCGCCCGCCTCGAGGACGGGGAGGAGGAACTCCTCCTCGGCGTGCATCGTCAGGACCAGGACGCGGGTCTTCTGACCGAGCGCGTTGATGCGGCGAGTCGCCTCCAGCCCGCCGACACCGGGCATCGAGAGGTCCATCACGACGACGTCGGGTTGGAGCGCCTGGGCCTTCTCTACCGCCTCCTCGCCCGTGGCGGCTTCGCCGACGACCCGGAGGTCGGGTTCGGCATCGAGGAGCGCGCGCAACCCCGCACGGAGCACGGCGTGGTCGTCGGCGAGGAGAATCCGAACGGGTTCAGCCATATCGATCCCTCATCAGCAAGGACGTCCGCCTGTACGGTGGATTCGAGCGGAACCGTACGCCTTGCGGCGGTCATCGCAAAGTACCACGATCCGGCGGCCGGCACCATTCCCGCGGGAGCGAGGCGCGGGGCGTCGCCGCATCCGACCCCCGGCCCGCCAGCCGCCGGAGCGCGTCCCGCCGCACTCGCGGCTCCGGTCGGGGTACCTCTATCCGCAGGCGCGTGCCGGAGCGGGTCGCGGGCCCCCACGGCCGACGTCGGGCTGTAGGGGAAAGTCCCACAATCCTTTCTGCCGCTCCCCGACAGACGGGGCGGGCCCCTGTGATTACCTTGGAACGAACCTGGGGATCCCGGGCCGGTCGTGGGGGCGCCGCAAGAGGGTGCATCGTGAGTACGCGACGACGGAATGGGACGAGACGTTTGCCGGTGCTGAAAGGGTCGCACCGGGAGTGGGGTCCGGCGGCGGCCGGTGACGGCCGGCCGGCGTCGGCGCCGCTCCCCGCGTGGATCCGGGCGCTCCTGCGTGTGCCCCTCTTCTACAAGATCCTGATCGCGAACGCCCTGATCGTGATCGCCGGCGCGATCGCCGGGACGGCGACGACGGCGCAATTCGTGCGCGCGGCTCCGACCCGGTCGACGCTCGAGCTGGTCGGCCTGCTCACTGCTGCGGGAGTGGTCGTGAGCGTGCTGGTCAATGCGGTCATTCTCCGTCTCGCGCTCAGCCCCCTGAACCTCCTTGCCGAGACGGCGACCCGGGTGCAGGATGGCGAGCTGGACGCCAGGGCTCCCTATTCGATGTTGGCCGACCGGGACCTGACGCACCTGACCTGGACCTTCAACGGGATGCTCGAGAGCCTGGCGCTCTACCGCAAGCAGCTCCGGGAAATCGCGGCCAGGGCGTTGCGAGCCGAGGAGGAGGAGCGGAAGCGGATCGCCCGGGAGCTGCACGACGAGACGGCGCAGACGCTGGCCGCGCTCCTGATCCGGCTGCGTCTCGCCCGGGGCGCGGAGAACGCCGAGGCCCGGGACGCCATGCTCGACGACGTCCGTCGCGAGATCGCCGAGGCGCTCGAAGGCGTGCGACGCTTCGCGCGAGGGCTCCGTCCCCCCGCCCTCGACGAACTGGGCCTCGTCCCGGCGATCGAATCGTACGCCCGCATGCTCGAGGAGGCATCGGCGATCCCGGTCTCGATCGAGGCCGAGCCGGTCGCCAAGCTCCTCTCTCCGGAGGCGGAGCTCGTCCTCTACCGGGTCGTGCAGGAGGCGCTCTCGAACGCGGTCCGTCACGCCGGCGCCAAGCACATCGCCGTGCGGATCCGGCGGTCGCGGGGCAACGTCGTCGCGATCGTCGAGGACGACGGCCGGGGCTTCCCCGTCGACGAGGTCCTCGCCGGTCCCTCCGCAGGGCTCGGCCTCTTCGGGATGAAGGAGCGTACGGCGTACATCGGCGGACGGCTCGAGATCCACAGCGAGGTGGGGAAGGGGACCCGGGTCACCGCCGAGGTCCCGTACTCGCCTGCCCCGGCTCCCCGCTAGCGGCGTCGGGGAACCCACCACGCGAGCATCGTCGTCCTCGCACGCGATTTTCCACCATCGCCTGACAGACGCGCCCCACTCCGGGGCGTTACCTTGGAACCGTCACGAAGGGTTCCCTCTCGCAGGAAGGCGATGAAGATGATCCGCTCGATCCTGGTCCCCCTGGACGGCTCGTCGTTCGCCGAACACGCGCTCCCCCTCGCCCTGGGACTGGCGCGGCGCCACGACGCCGCCGTCCACCTCGCGATGGTGCACGTCCCGATCACGACGGCGTACATCGACGGCGTGGCGCACTTCGATCCGAGTCTGGACAACGAGATTCGCGAACGCGAGCGGCGCTACCTCGATGCCGTGGCCGAGAGGCTCGAGGGGAGCGGCATCGCCGCGACCACGGCGCTCCTCGACGGTCCGGTCGTGGGGATGCTCGAGGCCGAGGCCCGCGAGCGCCATGCGGATGTGATCGTCATGAGCACCCACGGTCGCGGCGGCCTGAGCAGGGCGTGGCTCGGGAGCGTCGCCGACGCACTCGTCCGGCGGGCTCCCGCCCCCGTCCTCCTCGTCCGGCCGAAGGAAGGCGAGGAGGCGGCGCTCGAGGCCGTCACGGCGTTCCGGCGGATCCTCGTCCCGCTGGACGGGTCGGCGCTCGCCGAGGAAGCCATCGGCTACGCCCTCGCCGTCGGCGACCGCGCCAGCACGCGGTACACGCTCCTGCGGGTCGTCGTCCCGACCCTGGTCGTCGGTTCGCCCTTCATCGAGCCAGGGGTCCACATCGCCGACGAGGACCTGGAGGAGCAGATGGAAGCGGCGCGCCGGTACCTCGACCGCGTGGCCGAGCGGCTTCGGCGGGATGGCGCCGACGTCGACACCGTCGTCGTCGCGCACCCGAGCCCGGCCGCGGCGATCCTCGAACTCGCGGACTCGAAGGGCGCCGACCTCGTCTGTCTCGCCACGCACGGGCGCACGGGGCTCTCGCGAATCCTCCTCGGCAGCGTGGCCGACAAGGTGCTCCGTGCCGCGACCACGCCGGTCCTCCTCTGCCGCAGCGCTCATTGACACGCTGCGGCCGGAGCCGGTCGGCACACACCCCGAACGGGAGGAGCCCCGATGGCCGCCCCACGTCCACCCCGGTTCCGCGAACTCGATCGCGCGGAGATCGACGAAATCCTCTCGCGCAACCACGTCGGCCGGATCGCCTTCTCGTTCCGCGACCGGGTCGACATCGAGCCGATCCACTACGTCTACGACGACGGCTGGATCTACGGTCGGACCCAGCCGGGGACCAAGCTCAGGGTGATCCGGCACAACTACTGGGTCGCGTTCGAGGTCGACGAGATCGACGACTTCTTCCAGTGGCGCAGCGTCGTTGTCCGCGGGGGCTTCTACATCATCCCCGAGCCGTCCCGCGGCACACCCAAGGATGACGAGGTCCGAGAGCGGGCGATCGAGCTGCTGCGCCGGCTCATCCCCGATGCCCTCACCCCCGAGGACCCGACGCCGGGCCGGACGACGCTCTTCCGCATCGCGGTCCAGGAGGTCGAGGGCCGGGCCGCGGAATAGAGGCGCTCGCGGGCCGGCGGCTCGGGAGCAAGGCGGTGCGGTCGCAGGAGCGCCGGACCGCGAAGCGACTTCCTTCCGAAAAAACTGCCGAAAACGCGCAATCCGTATCCGCCTGCGGGGGCGCCGCCCCTCGAATCTCCACCAATCTCGCGGCTCGAAGAAAACGGCACAAACCATGTAGACGACCGACCCCGTCGTTGGGTCACGCGACCGGCCTCGCCGCGGGTCGCGATCGGTCGGATGCATTGCATTTCAACAGGTTACTCGATCGAATGTGGAACGAGCCACGGAGGGGTCGAGGGGTCTCCCGGTTGGCCCGGCATGGCCGCCGGGCCGCACCCGCGCCGGGCGGCTTCACGATCGTCGAGCTGTTGGTCGTGCTCACGGTCATCGGGATCCTGCTCGGGATGGCCCGACCTCACATTGATCTCGCCGGATTCCGGATCCGAGCCGGCGTTCAGCAGGTCGGCACGACCCTGCTGGCCGCCCAGCGGCTGGCGATCAAGCGCCAGCACAACGTGGTGGTCGCCTTCGACGAAAGTCGCGGGCTGATCCGGATCCACGAGGATGCCGACAACGACGGCGCCATGGATGCGGGGGAGGCGGTGCGCTGGGTCGAGCTCGGTGACGAGCTGGCGTTCGGCCGCGCCGGCGCGGCCGCGCGTCCGATGGGTGAGGACGCCGTGAACTACACGAAGACGCAGGCCGGGCTCCCGGCGGTGACCTTCCACAGGAACGGGAGCGTGAGCGAGGAGGGTGGTTTCTACATCACCTCTCGCCGTGCGCTGGCGACGCAGTTGCACCCCGGTGACACGCACGCGGTCGAGATCGAGCGGTCGACCGGCCGGGTCACGTGGTTCCGGTACGAAGGCTCCAGCTGGCGGAGGGGGTTCTGATGACGGCGCGCCCAGGGTTCACGATCATCGAGGTCCTCGTGGCCCTCATGCTCCTCGCCGTCGTCCTGGTCGGGATGCAGACCGCGACGGGTCGGTTCGTCGGGACCGTCGCGGCGAGCGACCGCCAGGCGACCGCGATCCAGGCGGCGGAGGACCGGATCGAGCTCATTCGCACAGACCCGCAGTACGACCAGCTCGAGAACCGTTACGAGAAGGTCGAGACGAACATCCCGGAGTTCCCCGGATTCACCCGCCGGACGGACATCTCCACGGTCCGAGACTCGTCGTCGAACGGGGTTACCCACTACACTCGCGTGACGGTGACGGTGACGGGGCAGGGACTCGCCGCGCCCGTCGAACGGACCGTCACCATCGGGAGGCCGTGATGGCGATGCCATGGACGAACCGCCGCGGGATGTCCCTGGTCGAGCTCCTCGTCGCCGTGACGATCTTCGCGTTGCTGGTGACCGGGGCGCTGACGATGCTCGAGGGCCAGGTCCGGGCGTTCTCCATCGGAACGGAGCGGATGGCGATCCTCCAGAACCTGCGCTTCGCGGCCAACACCCTCGAGAAGGACCTGCGGACCGTAGGTTCGGGGGTCCCCGGCAATCAGCCGTTCCTCGTCTACGCCGGCGCCGACGTCATCGTCTTCAACGCCGACTACACCTCGAACGTCGCGGGGGACATCTCCGCCGTCTACGTCGACACGACGGCGGATGCGGCGATCGTCTCTTCGCTCACGTCGGCGCGGCGTTTCGTGCTCCCGGGGACCAACTTCGCGTACCCCGACACGACCTACCGGCAGGCGGGGGCGCCCAGCCCCGCCGAGACGATCATCTTCTTCTTCACGCCCGACACCTCGACCGCGCGGAGTGACGACTTCGTGCTCATGCGCCAGGTCAACGACGCGCCGCCCGAGGTGGTCGCGCGGAATCTGCTGCGGACGAATGGCGGCCCGTTCTTCACCTATCTCCGTCTGTCGACGCCCGCGAACTCGGCGCCCACGATCACCGAGGTTCCGGCGGGAAGCCTACCGCTCAGGCACACGGTCCCGATCCACCTCTCCGCGGCGGACACCGGCGCCGCCGCGGCGATCGACAGCATACGCGCCGTCCGGGTCCGCTTCACCGCGACGAACGGGGCCACGGGCCCGGCGGAGCGCCAGTTCTCGATGTCGCGCGTGATCCGCATGCCGAACGCGGGGATGGCCGTGCTCCGGTCGTGCGGTGACCAGCCGATCCTCGGGACCGCGCTCGACGCCCGCGTCATCGTCGACCCGTCGACTGGGAAAGACGCGGTCGAGCTCACCTGGAACGCGGCCACGGACGAGATCGCCGGCGAGCGCGATGCCGTCCGCTACGTCCTCTGGAGACGCCTCTCCTCGGAGCCGGAATGGGGCGACCCCTACATCAGCATCCCGATCGGGGCATCACCCTACGTGTACGTGGACACGCGCGTCTCGCCGGGGGAGAGCTACGACTACGCCCTGGCCGTTCAGGACTGCACGCCCGCGCATTCGCAGCCCGTCATCAAGAGCGGGGTCGTCATTCCGAATTCGTGAGAGGGATCTGTCATGATGCGTCCGAAGTGGGAACACGACAGGCCCGGCGTGGCCCTCGTCCTCGTTCTCTTCGTGCTCCTCGTGGTGGGTGCGGTCTCGGCCGCCGCGGCGCTGGTCGGGTCGAACGCGTGGCTGATCAACTTCTATGACGATCGACAGAGCATTCTCGAGGCCGTGGCCGATGCCGGCCTCGGGGAGGTGAGGGCGAGGATCAACGGCGCCGAGAGCTCGCTTTTCCCCGAGTCGGGATTCACCACGGTCGAGAACGGCGTCTCGGTCAAGAACGCCGCCGGCGCCACGATCCCCGGGGTGAGGCGCTTCACGTACGTGGGGCCGACCGGATCGACGACCGGCCAGTACGGCGTGTTCGGAAGCATCATCTCCATCGCCGAGGACCGCAACGGTGACCGGATCATCCGCCGTGCCGAGGTGACGCAGGAGAGCTTCGCGCGATTTGCCTACTTCACCGACGTGGAGCCCGTCACCATCGCTTTCGGCAGCGGTGACATCATTGACGGGCCCGTCCACTCGAACGACGACATCCGCATCTACGACTCGGGTGCGACCTTCCGCGGCCCCGTCTCGACCGCTGGGGTCGTGGCATCGGGGAAGAACTACGCGACCTTCCTCCAGGGATTGGAGGAACGGGCGCCGAGGATCCCCCTCCCGAAGACCGCCGAGCTGGACAAGCTCAAGGGGTACGCCCAGTTCGGGCACATGGCTTTCACGGGCTCCATGAGCGGCGCGGAGGACCAGGCCACGCTCCGTATCGAGTTCATCGCCATCGACCTGAACGGCGACGGCGACACGACCGATCGCAACGAGGGGTTCATCCGCGTCTACTACTCGAACGACCCGAGGTGGGTCGTCGCGAGCGTGCCGTCGGATTACTCGACCAACGGCTTGAGGAACTCCCGGAACTGCGGGCACTACCACGAGGACAAGAAGGCCAACACCCGAACGTTCGTTTCGGCGAGGGACCACCCGCATCCGCCGAAGCAGCAGAGTGACTCTTGGGAAGCCTCGCTGAACAGCCACGGCCGCTGCTACCTCGGCGGCTCGGACTCGATCTTCGGCGAGTTCGTCCCCGATGACGGCTTGGGGCGCTGGATCCCGTGGCCGGACACGATCAGTCCGCTCGTCCGGGCGACCGGCCGGGCCGACTCGGCCTACCTCTTCCCGATCAGCCGCGATCTGAACCCGAACTTCCGGGGCGTGATCTTCGTCGACGGGAAGGTGGCCGTGAGCGGGGTGGTCCGCGGCCACGTCACGCTGGCAGCGACCGGGAACATCATCATCGCCGACGACCTCACGTACGCCACCGACCCCGGCTCGCAGTACCGCGACTGCACCGACGCGAACCCGGCGAACGACGACATCCTCGGCCTCTTCAGCGGACAGAACGTCATCGTGGCCGACAACACGATCAACACGCCGACCCGGCCCAAGGCGAGTGGGAGCGGCAACAATTACATCTCCTTCGACGATACGCCGGAGGAGACGATCCACGCGACGATCCTCGCCCTCAACCAGTTCACGGTCCAGAACTACGATTCGGGCCCGACCAACGTGGAGAAGTGCGGCACAACGCAGAGGGGTAGGGGGTGCCTCTTCCTGACGGGTGGGGTCATTCAGCGGACGCGTGGCGCCGTGGGCACGACCAACGGGACCGGCTACCTGAAGCGGTACTCCTACGACGGGTGCGTCATGTACAGCCCGCCGCCCTACTTCCCGACCACCGGGCGGTTCACGCGCGGGCGGAACTTCGACATCGACCCGGTCGGCTTCGACGTCGCGGCGTTCTTCGACCTGCTCTCCTCGCAGTAGTCCGCCGGTCTCTCGTGGGCGCTCCGGCCCCTCGGAGCGCCCACGGGCCCACGGCAGCCCTCCCGGGGAGTTCGCCCCGGCACCACCGGGTTCCCTTGAGCATCGCGGTCCCCCGCGCCGCCGTCGCCCGATCGACGGCGGTGCGCCGCGGCCGGACCCCGGCCGCGTATCGGTTCACCTCCTCAACGCCGCGTCAATCTTCGGCGTTCGATGCTACGGCCACGCGCCCGGGTGATCGGTCGGGGCCCTCCAGGGCACCTTGCTCCGGCGGGACGGCTCCGGGACCGACCGGTTCGACCGAATCAACGACGCCGCGGGCGAAGATCCGGTCGACGAGCGGCCGGACCTCCCGCCGGATCACGATGAAGGCGTGGTCGCCCGGCTCGACCCGCGTGCTTCCTCGCGGCGGGATGACCTCGTGGTCGCGCACGATCATCGCCACCACCGCCCCCTCCGGTAGCGCGAGGTCGCGAATCGCCGCGCCGGCCGCGCGGGAGTCGGGCGTGACCGTATACTCGACGATGTCGCCCTCCACATCCTTGAGCGATGTGATCTCGAGCGTCACCGGCGGTTCGGGGGGCGGCGGGACCTGGAGGCCGAGGAGCCGCGCAAGTGGCGGGAGCGTCCACCCCTGGAGGGATGCCGAGACCAGCACCACGAAGAAGATGATGTCGAAGATCGCCTCTCCGCCCTCCAATCCCATGAGGAGCGGGAAGGTGGCGAGGACGACCGGGACCGCGCCCTTGAGACCGACCCAGGAGACGAAGGCGATCTCCCGGAGATTGAAGCCGAACCAGGGGAGCACCACGCCGACGGCCACGGGGCGGGCCACGAAGACCAGCGCCGCGGCGACGAGGAGCCCCTGCGTCGCCACGTCGGCCAGGCGGCTGGGGAAGGCGAGGAGTCCGAGGAGGACGAACATGGCGATCTGGCTGAGCCACGCCGCCCCGTCGTGGAACCGCAGGATTCCCTGCTGGAAGACGATCCGGCTGTTGCCGATGATCATCCCCGCGATGAAGACCGCGAGGAAGCCGCTCCCCCCGAGGTTGGCCGCGATGCCGAAGGTGAGGAGCCCCGCGGCGGTCGCGAGGATGGGGTAGAGCCCCGCGGCATCGAGGTTCACCCGATTGATCGTCCAGACCGCCGCCGCTCCGACGACGAGACCGACGACGGCACCCACGCCCATCTGGAGCAGGAAGAGCTGGATGAGCCCGACGCCCGGTTCCACCTGCCCGAGGAGGATCTGGAGCACGCCGACGGTGAGGAAGATCGCCATCGGATCGTTGGATGCGCTCTCGACCTCGAGGAGCGAGGCGATCCGCTTCTTGAGGTTGACGCCCTTCCCGCGGAGGACGGCGAAGACCGCCGCCGCATCGGTCGATGCGACGATGCTCCCCAAGAGCAACCCGTGGAGCAGGGGCACATCCGCGATCCAGCTCGCTGCCGCGCCGGTGATCAGCGCGGTGACGAGCACCCCCAGGGTCGCGAGGATCACGGCCGGGGCGAGCACCAACCGGAACGCCTCGAGAGTCGTCCGGAGCCCTCCGTCGAAGAGGATGATCGCGAGGGCGACGGTACCGATCCCGTGCGCGAGCCCGTAGTTCTCGAATTCGATCCCTCCGATCCCGTCCGATCCTGCGAGCATGCCGACGACCATGAAGAGGACCAGCACCGGCAGGCCGAGACGGGACGAGAACTTGCTGGAGGCGATCCCGACGAGGATCAAGATCGCCACGATCAGCAAAATACGGTCGACGATGAACATGCGGCGGCGGTCGGTGGTTTCGGTGGATTGTCAGGTTGATCGGCGGAATATCCGGAGCGACCGGACGCATTGCAACCCCGACACGTTCATGGTGTCGGGGCTCCCGCCCTTGCCCCATCGCACCCCCGGATGGCGAGAATCGGCCGCCTCGACCGTGGCGGGTGCGGTCGCCGAGGCTCCCCACGGGGTTGACGCGCATTGAGGCGGTCGGTATGGTCCACTCATACATCCAATTCTTTGGCCGCGTTCCGAGGCGCCGCGGCGCCCCGGAACCTCCTCCGGTGGGTACATTGCGGCATCCTCGATCCTCGGTTGTGCCCCTGCTCGTCTTATTGCTGGCCATCGCCTGTGCGGCGCTGGAAGCACACGGGCACGTCTGTGCAACCGCCGCAGCGGGGGTCGAGGACTCCGCCCCGGCCGCATCGTCGGTGGCCCTCACCCAACCGGATTTCCCGACTTCCGAAGCGTTCGCGCAGGAGAACGGTCCCGCCCTGGGACCGATCGAAATCTCGACGGCCACGGCGCAGCGCCATTCCTCCCGCAGCCACGGCACCGAGCTGACGGGTCCCGCGGACCGGCGGTCCCCGGGCGCGATCGCAAGCCGCGCCCGCATGGCCGCGATCGCCTACCTCGACTTCGCCCTCGAACTCGCACTGGCTCGGTTCGGGCACGTCGCCTACCGAAGCGTCATCCCACCGCCGGCATCCGCCTGAAAGAAAGCCCTCGGCGTCGGCGCCGAACGCGCTTCGGCGATGGACGCGGCGCGGGGGGCGGGAGTGAAGGTCCTGGGGTCGGTCCTGCCGTGAACCGGCCCCGAGCAACATGGAGGTAGGTTGGGAGGCGTCGCCTCGAGCGATTGGCATCGAGGCGGCGCCCCCGCCATTTTATCCCGTTCGCGGGCCCGCTCGCGACGGGCCGAGCGTCCGCCCGGTACCGGCCGAAGAAACGGGCCGGTGCCCGTCACGCAAACCGGATCCCAGGGGGGTCGAACGGTGGAGATTCGCCAACTCTTTCGAAGGAAGCCGATCGCCGTGGCCGGGGAGGAAACCGGGCCAGGGCTGCACCGCGCCCTCGGTGCCTGGCAGCTCACGGCACTCGGAATCGGCGCGATCATCGGGGCCGGGATCTTCTCGGGTGCGGGGACCGCGGTCGCCGGGGGGCCGAACCACCTCGGCGCGGGGCCGGCCCTCACCCTCTCGTACGTGCTGGTCGCGATCGCCTGTGGATTCGCCGCGCTCTGCTACGCCGAGTTCGCGGCCATGATCCCGAAAGCGGGGAGCGCCTACACCTACGCCTACGCGACGTTGGGCGAGCTCGTGGCGTGGATCATCGGGTGGGACCTGATCATCGAGTACGCGGTCGGGAACGTCGCCGTCGCGGTCTCGTGGTCGGCGTACTTCCAGACGCTCCTCGAGGGGTTCGGGCTCGGACTCCCGGCGTGGCTCGTGACCGACCCCCGCACCGCGCACCAGGCCTTCCTGGCGGCACAGGCCGATCCGGGGCTCACGGGCTCGATGGCGGATGCCGCCCAGGCATGGATCCAGGCGCCGCACCTCTTCGGCATTCCGATCATCTTCAATCTCCCGGCCGTGCTGATCGTCGCCGTGATCACCTGGGTCCTCGTCATCGGAATCCGGGAGAGCGCCTGGGCCAACACGGTCATGGTGGTGCTGAAGCTCTCGATCCTCGGACTCTTCATCGTGGTCGGGGCCTTCTGGGTCGAGCCGGCGAACTGGTCTCCCTTCATGCCGAACGGCTGGCAGGGCGTCTTTACCGGCGCCGCATTGATCTTCTTCGCGTACATCGGATTCGACGCGGTCTCGACGGCCGCCGAGGAGGCGAGGAATCCGCAGCGCGACCTTCCCAGGGCGATGATCGGGTCGCTCGTCGTCACCTCGCTGATCTACATCGCGGTGACCCTGGTCATGACCGGGCTCGTCCCCTGGGACCAGCACGGGACCGCCGATCCCCTGGCCAGCGCCTTCGCCGCACGCGGTCAGAGCTGGGCCGCCGGGATCATCGCGGTCGGCGCCGTGATCTCCATGGCGTCCGTCCTCCTCGTCTTCCAGCTCGGCCAGCCCCGAATCTTCTTCGCGATGGCTCGCGACGGGCTCCTCCCCCCGTGGGCCGCAGGGCTTCACGAGCGCTACCGGACGCCCCACAGGACGACGATCGCCACCGGGATCGCCGTCGCCACCTTCGCCGCCTTCGCGAACATCAACGAGGTGATCGAGTTGACGAACATCGGGACCCTCTTCGCCTTCGTCCTCGTCGCGATCGGCGTCATGGTCCTGAGGATCCGCGAGCCGGAGCGGGATCGGCCGTTCCGGACGCCCCTCGTCTGGCTCGTCGCGCCGGGGGCGATCGTCGCGTGCGGGTTCCTCATGCTCCAGCTCCCCGCGCTCACCTGGCTCCGCTTCGGGGCCTGGCTCGCGATCGGACTGATCATCTACTTCGCGTACGGATACCGCCGCAGTCGCCTACGGGTACCGGAGGAGGTCCACGCCGGGGTCGGGGACTGAGAGGGGCCCGGGGCCGCGGAGCCGCAGCGCCGTGCCCCAGGGGTCGCGGACGATGCCGCCATCGTCGTCCCGCTCGACGACGTACCCCGCCGCCGCCACGCTCGCGAGCGCGCGGTCCGCGTCATCCGCCGTGGGGACCCGCAGCTCCCATTCGAGGAGCCGCGCGTCCCCCTCGCCGGCCGGCGGCGCGCCCGCGGCCCAGGTGTTCACCCCGAGGTGATGGTGGTATCCCCCGGCAGAGAGGAAGAGCGCGCCGGGGTAGCTCCAGACGACGAGATCGAGGCCGATCGCGACGTGATAGAACGCCGCGGCGCGCTCGAGGTCGCCCACGTGGAGGTGGAGGTGGCCGATCGTCGTCCCCGGCGGCAATCCGACCCACGGTTCGTCCCCCGCGGCGCGGACGAGGTCGGCGAGGTCGAGCGGCTCCGTCGCCATGACGAGCTGCCGGTCCCGGTGCCGCCACTCCGAGCGCGGGCGGTCGGCGTAGACCTCGATCCCCAAGCCGTCGGGGTCCTGGAGGTAGAGCGCCTCGCTGACGAGGTGGTCCGCGGTGCCCGCGCGCGCGCCGAGCTCCATCAGGTGCCGGACGAAACGGCCCAGCGTCGCGCGGTCGGGGAGGAGGACCGCGAAGTGGTAGAGGCCCAGCCGTCCCGGCGGCGGGACGGGTGAAGCGCCCGGGCGCTCGACGAGCTCGACGAGCGAGTCGGCTCCGCCGATGGACCCGAGCGATGCCCGCCGGTGTGCGCGGTCGAGCACCCGGAACCCCAGGACCTGCTCGTAGAAGGCGAGGGAACGGTCGAGGTCCGCCACCTGGAGGCGGACCCGGCCCGGCCGTGTGCCCGCCGGAAGGCGGTACCCCGGCGGCGCGATCCCGTACCCCGGGTCGAAGGGCGTGCCGTCTCGATCGCTCATCCTCGCCTCCTCGCCTTGCCGCGGTCGGTTTGCGGGTTCACCGCCCCGGTCGTGATCTCTCTCCTTGCCTCGCCCCGTCGCGCCGCCCGAAGTGGGCGCATTCGGTCCCGATTCTGCACTCGACCGGTCGAGCCCCGTCGCACGGCCTGCACCCGCATTTGCGGGAACCCGCGACCGGTGCCCGATGGGACCGGGACCGTGCCTACGGCGGCGTGAATCCTTCGCCCATGGGGACGCTCGGCCTTTGGACATGAAAAGTAACGCGGAGGGGCCGGCGCCGCAGTCCGAACCACCGGAGTCGTCCGAGGCTCGAGGGACGTCGCGTGGCGCGGGTGGGGGGATGAAGCGAGACTCCGACGGCCCCGCGAAGCCGGGGGGCGAGCCGCCGGCCCCACCCTCCGAAGGCGCTCGGGGACTGACGCGGCAGGAAGCCGAGGAGCGACTCCGAAGAGACGGGCCGAACATCCTCCCGGCCCCTGCCGGCCCGCCCGCCTGGCGGCAGCTCCTGGGGCAGATGGTGCATTTCTTCGCGCTTCTGCTCTGGGTCGCGGGCGGGCTCGCCTTCCTGGCGGGGATGCCGGCCCTGGGCGTGGCGATCTTCGTCGTCATCGTGATCAACGGCGTGGTGGCCTTCATCCAGGAGTACCGGGCGGAGCGGGCGGCCCAGCGGCTCCGCGAGCTGCTCCCTCGTCGCGCGAAGGTCATCCGCGACGGTTAGGAGGTCGAGATCGAGGCCCGGGACCTGGTGAGGGGCGATGTCGTCCTCCTGGGCCCCGGCGACCGGGTCAGCGCCGACATCCGGCTGGTCGACGCCCAGGCCCTCCAGGTCAACACCGCGGCGTTGACCGGAGAGAGTGCTCCGACAGCCGCCGAGGCCGGCGCCGAGGTCTACGCCGGCAGCTTCATCACCGAGGGCGAAGGGAGGGCGACGGTCATCGCCACGGGGGACCGGACCCGCCTGGCCGGGATCGCCCGCCTCACCCGGGCGGGGGAACGACCGAGGAGTCCACTCGCACGCGAGCTCCACCGGGTGGTCCGGATCATCGCCGCGATCGCCCTCGGCATCGGGATCGCCTTCTTCGGCGTCGCGCTCCTGGTCGGGATCCCGCCGAGCGACGGCTTCATCTTCGCCATCGGCATCACGGTCGCGCTGGTGCCGGAGGCGTTGCTGCCCACCGTCACGCTCTCGTTGGCGATGGGCGCGCAGCGAATGGCGAAGAAGGACGCGCTCGTCCGCCGCCTCGAATCGGTCGAGACGCTCGGGTCGACCACCTTCATCTGCACCGACAAGACCGGAACGCTGACGACGGGGGAGATGGCGGTGGTCGAGGTGTGGACTCCGGCGGGGCGGGCCCGGATTCACGGTGCCGGCTACGAGCCGAAAGGCAAGATCGAGTACGACGGGTCGGGCGCGGAGCCGGCGGTGCGCAACGTCGCGCGGGTCGCCGCGCGCGCCTCGACGGGCCGCGCGATCCAGCAGGAGGGGCGCTGGGTCGCCCAGGGCGATCCGATGGACGCCGCCCTCGACACCCTCGCCCGTCGTATCGGCCTGGACATGGATCACGATCGCGGGGCCGAGCCGGACCGTCGTCGTTTCCCCTTCGACCCTCGCCGCCGCCGCATGTCGGTGGTGGCCGGGGATCGCGTCCTGGTGAAGGGCGCCCCCGATGCGATCCTCCCCCTCTGCCGCTCCAAGGCGGGCGCGGATGCGGCGCTCGAGGACCTGACGGGGCGCGGCCTGCGCGTCATCGCCGTGGCGTCGCGAACGCTCGCCTCGGGCGAGGAGCCGCGGAGCGCCGGGGATGCGGAGCGCGACCTGGAGCTCCTCGGGCTCGTCGGGCTCGAGGACCCGCCCCGCCCCGGCGCAGCCGATTCCATCGCCGCGTGCCGCCGCGCCGGGATCAAGGTGGCGATGATCACCGGCGATCACCCTGCCACGGCCCGCTCCATCGCCCGTGAGGTGGGGCTCCTCGGCCCGGCGGCGCTCGTCGTTCTCGGGAACGAGCTGCCCGAGGACGACGAGGCGCTCGGTGCCCTGCTGGACCACGACGGCATCGTGGTGAGCCGCGTCGATCCCGAGACCAAGCTCCGGATCGCGAAGGCGCTCCGGCACCGGGGGCACGTCGTCGCCATGACGGGCGATGGGGTCAACGACGGCCCCGCGCTCCAGGCCGCCGACATCGGGGTCGCCATGGGGCGGACCGGGACCGATGTGGCCCGGGAGGCGGCCGACCTGGTCCTCCTGAACGACGACTTCTCGACCATCGTCGCCGCGATCGAGCAGGGCAGGGCCACGTACGCCAACGTGCGGCGCTTCCTCACGTACCACCTGACCGACAACGTGGCGGAAGTCACGCCGTTCATCGTGTGGGCCCTCTCGGGAGGACGCATCCCCCTGGCGTTGGGCGTCCTCCAGGTCCTCGCGCTGGATGTCGGCACCGATACCTTCTCGGCCGTGGCGCTCGGCGCGGAGGCGCCGGTGAAGGGGACGCTCGATGCTCCCCCGCCGAGGGGGCACATCCTCGACCGGGGGGTGGCCCGCCGCGTCTTCGCCGTCCTGGGGCCCGTCGAGGCGGTCATGGCGATGCTCGCCTTCTTCGCCACCTTCCTGGCGGCCGGGTGGCGGCCCGGTGAGGCGTTTCCCAAGGGCGCGGTCCTGCTCGCGGCCTCCGGCGCCGCCTTCGCGGCCGTGGTGCTGGGCCAGGCCGCGAACGCCTTCGCCTGCCGCAGCGAAATCGAGTGGTCGGGGGCGCTGGGCTGGCTCGGCAATCGCCTCCTCGTGATCGCCGTGTCGGTCGATCTGCTCATCGCGGCTTCGTTGGTGTTCGTGCCCCCGCTCGCCCGGGTCCTCGGGCAGGCGCCGCCCACGGCCGCGGGGTGGATCGTTGCGCTCCTCGCGGCGCCCGCCGTCCTCGCGGTCGACGCCCTGGACAAGGCGGTCCGGCGTCGGCGCACTCACCCCGCCGCCCCCCGCAGCGGCGGTCCTCCTCCGTGGGACGCTCGACGAGGTGGCGGAGCCCAACGGACCTCGTGACCTCGCTCGCGGCCGGCCCCGCCGCCAGACCGGAGCGGTTCGGCCCCTGCGGAGGGCGATGCTTCGGGTCGGGGATGCGTGCGCGTCGATCGCTGTTCACGTGGACACGAGGTCTGTCGTCGGCCGCCGCCGGGGGGCGTGCCGCGTGGTTTGATCGCACATGTCCGCGGCCAAGAGCCGATCGGGAGCGTCGGTTCCGTTTCGAGCGCGGCCAGCCGCAAAGGGGAGAACCGGACCATGAACGCCATCGTGATCACTCCAGGCACCTCGACGGTTCGAGTGGTCCAACGCCCCGATCCGGTCATCGCCCGACCGGACGAGGTCAAGGTGCGAACCCTCCAGGTCGGGATCTGCGGGACCGATCGGGAGGAGGCCAGCGGTGGGAGGGCGGAGGCGCCGGAGGGTCGGACCGAATTGGTCCTCGGCCACGAGATCCTGGGCGAGGTCGTGGAGACCGGCTCTGCGGTGACCCGCGTTCGACCGGGCGACCTGGCCGTCTTCACTGTGCGCCGCGGTTGCGGCCGCTGTCTCCCCTGCGCCATGAACCGCTCCGACATGTGCCTGACCGGGGAGTTCCGGGAGCGCGGGATCCGCGGGCTCGACGGCTTCCAGGCCGAGTACGTCGTCGATCGCGAGGAGTACGTGGTGCGCATCCCCGGAGAGATCGCCGCCATCGGCGTCCTGACCGAACCGCTCTCGATCGTGGAAAAGGCCATCGACGAGGCGGTTCGCATCCAGTTCGCGCGCCTCCCCGCCGCCTCCGCTACCCCCGACTGGCTCCACGGCCGCCGCTGCCTGGTGGCAGGACTCGGGCCCATCGGACTCCTCGCCGCCATGGTCCTCGTGCTCCGGGGCGCCGAGGTCCACGGCCTGGACATCGTCGACCCGGATACCCCCCGGCCCCGGTGGCTCGAGCACATCGGCGGGAGCTACGTGGATGGCCGGACCCTCCCGGCCGAGGAGATCGCCACGAAGCTCGGGCCCATGGAGCTCCTCTTCGAATCGACCGGCGCGCCGCGGCTGGCCTTCAACCTCCTCGAGGCGCTCGCCCTCAACGGGGTCTACGTCCTGACCGGGATCCCCGCGGGCCACTGCGTGGCGCAGCTCCCCGCCTGCGACCTGGCGCGCGACCTGGTCCTGGACAACCAGGTCATGATCGGGAGCGTGAACGCGGCACGAGGCCATTTCCAGATGGCCGTCGACGACTTGGTCCAGGCTCAACTGCGCTGGCCCGGGCACCTCGAGCGCCTGATCACCGATCGCTTCTCTCCCGAAGACGCGGCCGACGCACTGCACCGTCACTCCGCGGACGAGATCAAGGCGGTGATCGAGTGGTATGCCCGCTGACCTGATCGCTCCGCCCCGGTAGGCGACACGGAGACCGATCCTCCGCTCCCTCCGGGACGCTCCGAAGCCTCCGTTAGGGCAGGGGGCCGAGGCGCTCGGGCGCGTGCGGGCCAGCACCCTGGGTAGTCCACCGGACGTCCGCCGCGTCCCGTTGAACCGCCCGCGGCCCTCGCGTCCCTGGCACGCCCTCTGCGGCCACGGCCGACGATTCGGCCGACCCGTCCACACGGCCGTCCATCGCCCATCGACACCAGCCGGGGGTCCATGACCGCACCGATCGGACGAAGGCGCTGGGCGATCGCCGACGGATACATTCCCGCCTGGAGCCACGGCCCCGCACCGGAGATGGAGAGCCACGAGGCCGTGTGCTTCCTCAACACCGGGGACCAGGACGCACACGTCGAGATCACCGTCTACTTCACCGATCGGGAGCCCGTCGGTCCGTATCGGCTGACCGTACCGGCCCGCCGGACCCTTCACGTGCGCTTCAACGAGCTCGACGACCCCGAGCCGATCCCGAGAGGCACCGACTACGCGAGCCTGATCGAGTCGGACGTGCCCGTCGTCGTCCAGCACACGAGGCTCGACTCCCGACAGGCCGAGAACGCGCTCCTCAGCACGATCGCCTTCGCGGGCGGGGACTGAGACCGGAGGAACTCCATGGGCCAGACCGTCAGCGACTTCGTGATCAACCGCCTGGCCGACTGGGGCATCGACCGCATCTTCGGGTACCCGGGAGACGGTATCAACGGCTTCATAGGGGCGCTGGACCGCCACAAGGACCGGGTGCGCTTCATCCAGGTGCGGCACGAGGAGATGGCCGCCTTCATGGCCTGTGCGCACTCCAAGTTCACGGGCGAGGTGGGGATCTGCATGGCGACGTCGGGGCCCGGGGCGATCCACCTCCTCAACGGCCTCTACGACGCAGCGATGGACCACAGGGGCGTCGTCGCCATCGTGGGGCAGCAGGCGACGATCGGGCTCGGCGCCAGCTACCAGCAGGAGGTGGATCTCACCACCCTCTTCAAGGACGTGGCCCACGAGTACGTCGAGCTCTGCTCCACACCCGAGCAGGCCCGGCATCTCGTCGACCGGGCCGTCCGGATCGCCGCGGCCGAACAGACCGTCACCTGCATCATCTTCCCCATCGACGTGCAGGAGATGGACGCGGTCGAGAGCCCGCCCCGAGTCCACGGCGCCACCTTCAGCGGGATCGGTTGGACGGCGCCGCGCGTCATCCCGAGGGACGAGGACATCCGCCGCGCGGCCGACGTCCTCAACGCGGGGGAGCGGGTGGCGATGCTGGTCGGCGCCGGCGCGCTCCACGCCTCCGACGAGGTCATGGAAACGGCCGAGCGCCTGGGCGCGGGCGTCGCCAAGGCCCTCCTCGGAAAGGCCGTCCTCCCCGACGACCTCCCTTACGTCACCGGCGCGATCGGTCTGCTGGGCACCAAGCCGAGCTGGGATTTGATGATGGAGTGCGACACCCTCTTCATGATCGGGACGAGCTTTCCTTATGCGGAGTTCCTCCCGAAGGAGGGGCAGGCCCGGGGCGTCCAGATCGACATCCGCCCCCGCAACCTGAGCTTGCGTTACCCCATGGAGGTCGCACTCTGCGGCGACAGTCGGGAGACTCTCCGGGCGCTCCTCCCGCTCCTCGAGCCGAAGGTGGATCGCCGTTGGAGGGAGCGGATCGAAGCATGGAACCGCGAGTGGTGGACCGTGCTCGAGCGCCGGGCCATGAACGAGGCGGAGCCGATCAATCCGCAGTTCGTCTTCTGGGAGCTCTCGTCACGGCTCCCCGACCGCTGCATCCTGACCGCGGATTCCGGTTCCTCGGCGAACTGGTGGGCTCGGGACCTCAAGATCCGCAGGGGGATGATGGCCTCGCTCTCGGGGAACCTGGCGACGATGGGACCCGGTGTGCCGTACGCCATTGCGGCCAAGTTCGCCTACCCGGACCGCCCGGTCATCGCCTGCGTGGGCGACGGCGCCATGCAGATGAACGGGATGAACGGGCTGCTCACCGTCGCCAAGTACTGGCGGGAGTGGGAGGATCCTCGCCTCCTCGTCCTCGTCCTCAACAACCGCGACCTGAACCAGGTGACGTGGGAACAGCGGGTGCTCGCGGGCGACCCGAAGTTCGAGGCGTCGCAGGACGTGCCCGCCTTCGACTACGCGCACTACGCCGAGAGCATCGGGCTGCGCGGGATCGCGCTGCAACACCGCGAAGATGTCGTGTCCGGCCTCGAGGAAGCCCTCGCCGCCGACCGGCCGGTGGTGGTGGACGCGCTGACCGACCCCGAGGTCCCGCCGCTCCCGCCCCACATCACCCTGCAGCAGGCCAAGAACTACACCATCTCCATCGTGAAGGGCGACCCCCGATCCTGGCGGATGCTCAAGCAGACCACCAAGGACATGGTGGAGAGCTACCTCCCGGGGAAGGGTGGGGAGGTGGAGGGACGATAGCCGTGCCGGCGCTCGAGGGCGGCATCGCGATCGAGCGCGTCGAGGCATCGGCTTACACGATCCCGACCGATGCGCCCGAGTCGGACGGCACCCTCCGCTGGGACTCCACGACCCTGGTGCTCGTCGAGGCGACGGCGGGGGGCGAGACCGGGATCGGCTACAGCTACACCCACGCCTCCGCCGCCGCCCTGATCGACGACCTGCTCGCCCCGGTCGTCCGGGGCGGAGACGCGCTCTCCATCCCGGCCGCGTGGGGGGCCATGGTCCGGCAGGTCCGGAACATCGGCCGCCCCGGGCTCGCCGCCACGGCCATCGCCGCGGTCGACGTCGCGCTCTGGGACCTCAAGGCGAAACTCCTCGGACTCCCCCTCTGCGACCTTCTCGGCCGCGTCCGCGATGGGGTGGCCGTCTACGGGAGCGGCGGCTTCACCAGCTACGACGCGGCACGACTCCGCTCACAGCTCGGCGGGTGGGTCGAACAGGGGATCGGACGCGTCAAGATGAAGGTGGGGCGCGACCCCGAGGCCGACCTGGAACGGGTCCGCATCGCCCGCGAGGCGATCGGCGAGGGGGCCGAGCTCTTCGTCGACGCCAACGGCGCCTACGACCGCAAGCAGGCCCTCGCCTTCGCCCACGCGTTCGCGGACTATGGCGTCACCTGGTTCGAGGAGCCGGTCGGCGCCGATGACCTGGAGGGGCTCCGCCTCATCCGCGACCGGGCGCCGGCGGGGATGGAGATCGCCGTAGGCGAGTACGGTTACGACCCCCGCGACCTTCGGCGGATCCTCGAGGCCGGGGCCGTGGACGTGCTCCAGGCCGATGCCACGCGGTGCCTCGGGATCACGGGGTTCCTGAACGCCGCGGCGGTTTGCGCGGCGCACGACCTCCCGCTCTCCGCCCACACCGCGCCGGCGATCCACCTTCACCCCTGTCTTGCCGCGCTCCCCATCCGCCACCTCGAGTACTTCCACGACCACGTTCGCATCGAGCGCATGCTCTTCGACGGCGCGACCGCCCCCGAGAGCGGCGTGCTCCACCCGGATCTCTCGCGCCCCGGACTCGGCCTCGAGTTCAAGTTTGCGGATGCCGCCCCCTTCCGCGTGAGGTGAGACACCATGGCGACCCGCATCCACACCCTGCCCCGCCTCCGAACCGAGCTCCTGGCTCCGTTCGCCGTGGACGTGAAGGCGCTCGAGGCCGATCTCCGGGCCGCCATCGAGGGCGAGGTCCGCTTCGAGGCCGGCGACCGGGCGCTCTGGGCGACGGACGCCTCCAACTACCGCCAGATCCCGATCGGCGTCGTCCTCCCGAAGAATGTCGAGGACGGCATCCGCGCGATCGAGATCGCCCGGCGACACCGCGCGCCGGTCCTCCCCCGCGGCGGGGGGACCAGCCTGGCCGGGCAGTGCGCGAACGTGGCCGTCGTCGTCGACTTCAGCAAGTACGTCCAGGGTGTCCTCGACATCGATCCCGTGCGTCGCACGGCGCGGGTGCTCCCCGGGACGATCCTCGACGACCTGCGGCACGCCGCCGAGCCGCACGGGCTGACCTTCGGCCCCGACCCCTCCACCCACAACCGCTGCACCCTCGGCGGGATGATCGGCAACGACGCCTGCGGCTCCCATTCCATGCTCTCCGAGTTCTACGGGCCGGGGGCGAGGACGTCGGACAACCTCGTGGAGCTGGAAGTCCTCACGTACGACGGCTTGCGCCTGCGCGTCGGCGCGACCTCCGAGGCAGAGCTGGAGGCGATCATCGCCCGGGGAGGACGGGAGGGCGAGATCTACGCCCGGCTGAGGGCACTCCGTGACCGCTACGCGGAGCGGATCCGCGAGCGCTTCCCGAAGATGATCCGCCGCGTCTCGGGCTACAATCTGGACAGCCTCCTCCCCGAGAACGGCTTCCACGTCGCCCGCGCCCTCTGCGGCACCGAGGGGACGTGCGTGACGATCCTCGAGGCGACGGTCTCCCTGGTCCCCAAACCGCGGGAGCGCGTCCTCCTCGTCCTCGGCTACCCCAGCGTCTACGAGGCGGGCGACCACGTCCCGGAGATCCGGGAGTTCCGGCCGATCGCGCTCGAGGGGATGGACGACATCCTCGTCCACTACATGAGGAAGAAGGGGCTCCATCAGGAGGACGTCGCACTCCTCCCCGAGGGAGGCGGCTGGCTCCTCGTCGAGTTCGGCGGGGAGACGCTCGACGAGGCCCGCGGGCGCGCGAACGCCATTATGGACGCACTCCGGAAGCGCCGCGACCCGCCGACGATGCGGCTCTACGACGATCCGGTCGCGCAGCACAAACTCTGGGTGATCCGTGAATCGGGGCTCGGCGCCACCGCCTTCGTCCCCGGCGAGCCGGTGACGTGGGAGGGGTGGGAGGACTCGGCGGTCCCGGTCGAGCACCTCGGCGACTACCTCCGCGACCTCCGACGCCTCCTCGACAAGTACGGGTACCATTGCACCCTCTACGGGCACTTCGGCCAGGGGTGCGTCCACACGCGCATCGATTTCGACCTCGAGAGCACCGCCGGGATCGAGAGGTACCGCGCCTTCACCCGCGAGGCGGCGGAGATCGTGACACGGAAGTACGGCGGCTCGCTTTCGGGCGAGCACGGCGATGGCCAGTCCCGCGGCGAGCTCCTGCCGATCATGTTCGGGGAAGAGCTGATGCGCGCCTTCCGGGAGTTCAAAGCGATCTGGGATCCCCAGGCGGCCATGAACCCCGGCAAGAAGATCGACGCCTACCCCCGCGACGAGAACCTGCGCCTCGGGGCGGATTTCCGCCCCGCGAACCCGACCACGCACTTCCGTTTCCCCGAGGACCAGGGGAGCTTCGCCCTCGCCACGCTCCGCTGCGTCGGCGTCGGCGAGTGCCGCAAGCACGGGGGCGGCACCATGTGCCCGAGCTACATGGTGCTCCGCGAGGAGAAGCACACCACGCGCGGGCGAGCGCACCTCCTCTTCGAAATGCTCCAGGGCGAGACGATCAAGGACGGCTGGAAGAGCGAGGAGGTCAAGGAGTCGCTCGACTTCTGCCTGGCGTGCAAGGGGTGCAAGGGCGAGTGTCCGGTGAACGTCGACGTCGCCACCTACAAGGCCGAATTCCTGTCCCACTACTACGAGGGGCGGCCGAGACCGCGCTCGGCCTACGCCTTCGGCCTCATCCCCCGTTGGGCGAGGCTCGCATCGAAGATCCCCGGCCTGGCGAACCTGGCCACGCAGACCCCCGGCCTGCGGGCGCTCGCCAGGGCGGCGGCAGGGATGACGCCCGAGCGGCGCATCCCTCGCTTCGCACGGCAGACCTTCAAGGCATGGTGGAAGGCGAGGGGCAAGGCGACCGGCGGCGGGCACGGGCATCCGTACGGGCGCGGGAACGGGTACGGGTACGGGTACGGCGGGAGGGCTTCGAGGGTCGACGCCCCCCGCGTCATCCTCTGGCCCGACACCTTCAACAACCACTTCTTCCCGGAGACCCTCGCCGCCGCGGCCGAGGTGCTGGAGGACGCCGGGTTCCGGGTCATCGTCCCGGAGCCGTTCCTCTGCTGCGGCCGCCCCCTCTACGACTTCGGCTTCCTGGACGCGGCGAAGCGATGGCTCAGCGACATCCTCGCCGCGCTCCGGCCGGAGATCGAGGCGGGAACCCCGGTCGTCGGGCTCGAACCGAGCTGCGTCTCCGTCTTCCGCGACGAACTGCACAACCTCCTCCCCGACGACCGCGACGCCGCGAGACTCGCGCGACAGACCCGCACCCTCGCCGAGTTCCTCGTGGACCATGCCGCCGGGTATGAGCCCGGGAGGTTGGAGCGCAAGGCCGTCGTCCACGGGCACTGTCACCACAAATCGGTCCTCGGCTTCCACGCGGACGAAGAGGTGCTCCGCAGAATCGGCGTCGACTTCCGGACCCTGGACTCCGGGTGCTGCGGGCTCGCCGGCTCCTTCGGCTTCGAGAAGGGCGAGAAGTACGACATCTCCATGGCCGCCGGCGAACGGGTCCTCCTCCCCGCTGTCCGCGCCGCCGACGACCAAACGCTCGTCATCGCCGACGGCTTCAGCTGCCGCGAGCAGATCGCGCACGGCACCGACCGCCGGGCGCTGCACCTCGCGGAGGTCCTCCAACTCGCACGCCACCAGGGCGAGGTCGACCGGAGCCTCCGCCCCGAGATCCAGCACGCCCGGCTGGCGCCGAGGGAGCTCACGGCCCCGACATCGCCGGTACCCGCCCTCATGGCCCTGGCCGGCGGCCTCATCGCCGGCGGTGCCGCGGCGTGGTACATTGCACGACGGTGACGCGACCAGGGCTCGAATTGCGGTGTTGCGACGAACCGTCGAAGCCGAGTGGCGGTGTGGGCGCGGGGGGCACGGATCGGCTTCGGAGACGGCAGGGTAGGCGAGGTGAATGTATGGGAGGCCTCAAGCTGGCTGGCGAGATGGAGTTGCCGGACGCGGCTGCCCCGCGGCGAGGATTGACCATTTTTGTGCAGGTGCGGTATTGGCGACCCGTGCGCCCCCAAGGACGCCCCCCGGATGCAAAACGGCCCCTCCGTCCGCGGGGGACAGAGGGGCCGCAAGTGATTGCACGTCAAAGGCGGAGGCGGAGGGACTCGAACCCCCAAGGGCTTGCGCCCGCCGCATTTCGAGTGCGGTGCCTTACCAATTAGGACTACGCCTCCGGATGCAAGGCTGGCGAGGTCGGAATCCGGTGGGCCGGGCGTGGTGCCCGTGAATGCCAGTCGGGGAGACTGGATTTGAACCAGCGACCCCTGCGTCCCGAACGCAGTGCTCTACCAGGCTGAGCTACTCCCCGGCACTTCATCGCGACAGACGGACGGGGTGGGATTCGAACCCACGAGGGCTATTCACCCCACACGATTTCCAATCGTGCGCCTTAAGCCACTCGGCCACCCGTCCATGCGGCGGACGGCGAGGCGAATCCCGCCGGCTCGTCCAGCGGAGAGGGTGGGATTCGAACCCACGTGGGCCTTTTGGGCCCAACGGATTAGCAATCCGCCGCCTTAAGCCTCTCGGCCACCTCTCCGGAGCGCGCCACGGCGGCGCGCGGAGTTGCCCCTCCTGGGTTCGAACCAGGACTCTCCTGATCCAGAGTCAGGCGTGTTGCCAATTACACCAAGGGGCATTGTGGGTGGCGACCTCGCCACCAGAGCGGGAGACGGGACTCGAACCCGCGGCCCTCAGCTTGGGAAGCTGATGCTCTACCAACTGAGCTACTCCCGCGTCAACCTTACCGCCGTGAACGGTACCCGCCGGTGGGGGGCGGCGTTCCGCGCAGAGCCACCGGTCGGATTTGAACCGACGACCGCTCGATTACGAATCGAGTGCTCTACCCCTGAGCTACGGTGGCGTCGGCCCCGGGGACCGGGGCGCATGGAGCTGAGGGGAGTCGAACCCCTGACCTCCGCAATGCCATTGCGGCGCTCTCCCAACTGAGCTACAGCCCCGAACTCTTTCGCCGCGAGCCCCGTGCCGGGAACACCGGCGATTTCTGGCGGGGACCTGCGACTCCATGGGCGCGAGAGGACTCGAACCTCTGACCTCTACGATGTCAACGTAGCGCTCTAACCAACTGAGCTACGCGCCCGGCGATCCGCCCGTCCACCCGAGACGGAATGGTGGGGGTAGGATTCGAACCTACGTAGGGCAAGGCCCAGCAGATTTACAGTCTGCCCCGTTTAGCCGCTTCGGTACCCCACCGCACTGAGGTGCGCCCGGGAGGAGTCGAACCCCCAACCTTTGGATCCGTAGTCCAACGCTCTATCCAGTTGAGCTACGGGCGCCCGTTCCACCCGGAGTGCCCACGACAGGACTCGAACCTGTACGCCGTTGCCGGCACTGGTCCCTCAAACCAGCCTGTCTACCAATTCCAGCACGTGGGCGATCCAATCCGCGAGCCGGCCGTGGCCGGCGTCGACATGGAGTGCTCGAGGTGGGACTCGAACCCACACGAGGTTAGCCCTCACAGGATCCTGAATCCTGCGCGTCTACCAGTTCCGCCACCCGAGCGCGAGTGGAGCTGAGGGGATTCGAACCCCTGACCTCTGCAGTGCGATTGCAGCGCTCTCCCAACTGAGCTACAGCCCCACGCTCCGACCTCGATTGTCAAGCAACTCTTCTGCCACGGGGCTGACGGGACTCGAACCCGCGACCTCCGGTGTGACAGACCGGCACTCTAACCAGCTGAGCTACAGCCCCTTGTCCGTATCCGGAGCCGGGCCGGGTGTCGACGACCCTCGCGGGTGACCACCTCGAATCCCTTCCTCCGAGAGCGGGCGACCGGACTCGAACCGGCGACCTTCTGCATGGCAAGCAGACGCTCTACCAACTGAGCTACGCCCGCATTGTCGTCTCGCGCCTCTCGCGCGACCTCCGCAACCCCTCCGCCCTCACGCCCCCACGGGGAATCGAACCCCGATCGCCAGCTTGAAAGACTGGTGTCCTGACCGTTAGACGATGGGGGCCTCACCATCAGGAGCTCGCGACGGGGATTGAACCCGTGACCTCTCCCTTACCAAGGGAGTGCTCTACCACTGAGCTACGCGAGCCGAATCCGTGTCGGCCTCCGCGAGCGGGCGGGCGGCACGGCCGCACCGTCCACCGGGGACACCCCCCAAGCCGCTCTATACCCCCACGGGGAATCGAACCCCGGTTTCCGCGCTGAGAACGCGGCGTCCTAGGCCACTAGACGATGGGGGCCTACGCATTTTCACAGGCCCGGAGGGACTCGAACCCCCAACCGCCGGTTTTGGAGACCGGTGCTCTACCAATTGAGCTACGGACCTATCGCCGCCGGTCGGTGGCGCCCCTCACCCTCGACGGGTTCGGGCTTGCCCCTTTCGCGCGGCTCCGTCAGTGGCCAGGGACGGAATCGAACCGCCGACACCACGATTTTCAGTCGTGTGCTCTACCAACTGAGCTACCTGGCCGCACCAGCTCTGGTCCGCAACCGGCCGGGACCGAACCGCCATAAAAAACCCGCCCGACTTCGGCGGCGCGGGCGGGGCGGAGTCGGCATCCGAGAACGGGTCTACCGTTCCGTCCCTCCCACATCGACGCGGGTGTCCGACCGAGATTCCGGGTCCGCCCCGGCGTTCGTGGCGCCGGCCTGCGAGCGAAGTCGCGCGTGCGGACGTCGGACCAGCATGTCGGCTCCCTGGTCGAGACCACTCGGACCGTGTCCGAGAGCAGTAGCGGGGGCGGGATTTGAACCCGCGACCTCCGGGTTATGAGCCCGGCGAGCTACCAGACTGCTCCACCCCGCGTCGTGTTCAGGACAAGAATAATAACCGAATCGGGTCGGGCTGTCAACCCCGCGGCGCTGTCCTGTCGCGCCTCGCGCATCGCTGCAACGAGCGTCGCGCGAGCCCCGAAATATAGCTCAATGAGGGTCAGGGTCAAGGGGCCGGGGCCGACGCTTTCCGGGATGCAGGTGTCCGGCCGATGAGCGGGGCTGATGCCTGGTGGGCAGGCGGCCTGGTGGGGGCCGTGTTTCGGCGGGCCGGTGGTTCGGGGGGTCTGTGAGTCTGTGAGTCGGTGAGTCGGTGAGTCGGTGAGTCGGTGAGTCGGTGAGTCGGTGAGTCGGTGAGTCGGTGAGTCGGTGAGTCGGCGGACCGGCGGACCGGCGGACGGGTGAGCGGTGAGCGGTGAGCGGACCGCCCCCGGTCACCCGGAACCGATCCCCTCGTCCGCGATCGCCTCGAGGGTCACGGCCTCTTCGAGGGCCAGCTCCTCGGTGAGCGCGCGGGTCGCCCAGGTCCCGCGACGGAACCAGAGCCAGGCGATCGAGGCGGCGGCGACGTTGGTGATGGGGAAGCTCCACCAGATCCCCGCCTCGGCGAGAGGGGTGCGCTCGGCGAGGACGAAGGCCAGGGGGAACTGGAGGACCCAGAGGGAGATGATGGCCAGCGCCATCGCGACCACGGTGCGGCCGGCGCCACGGAAGGCGCCGGTCAGGACCTGCTGGATGGAGATGAAGCCGAAGGTCGGCGCCATGATGCGGAGGAACGTCGCGCCGAGCTCCACGACGTCGGGGCTCTCGGGGATGAGGAAGCGGGTGACCGGAGTGGCCAGCACGAAGAGGGCGGCGCCAACCGCGGTCAGGGCGATGAATCCGATGCGCATGGCCAGCCGGGTCGTCTCGTCCGCGCGCGCGGGGCTCCCGGCCCCGATGCTCTGGCCGACGAGGGTCGACGTCGCCAGGGAGAGGCCGAGCGCCGGGATGATGATGACCCCGAGGATGCGCATGCCGATGCCGTAGGCGGCGACGACCGTCGTCCCGAATCCGGTGACGAGGAGCATCATGATGGAGAGGCCGATGGCGCGGGTGGACTGCTCGACGGAGGCGGGGATCCCGAGCCGGAGGATGCGGCCGATGAGGGGGAGATCGGGGCGGAGGTCGGACTTGCGGATGTGGATGCCGAACCGCCCGCCGAAGAGGATGGCGATGCCGATCACGCCGGCGAGGCCCTGGGAGGCGACGGTGGCGAGTGCGGCGCCGGCAACGCCCAGGGCCGGGACGGGCCCCCAGCCGAGGATGAAGAGGGGGTCGACCACGAAGTTGACGACCACGGCCCCGAAGACCAGGAGGAGCGGGAGTCGGACCTGTCCGATCCCGCGCAGGAGGGACTGGAAGACGAAGTAGGCGAAGACGAAGACGAGCCCCAGGAACGAGATCCGGAGGTAGTCGGCCGCGGGGGCGGCGACCTCCGGCTCCGGCGCGAAGAGGGCGACGAGCGGTTCGGTGAGGAGATAGCCGATCGCGGCGAGGGCGACGGAGACGCCGACCAGGGAGAGGACGGTCTGAGCGGCGACGTGGTCGACCCGATCGGGCTCGCCCTTTCCGTAGTACTGCGCCACGAGGATCGTGCCGGCGACGGTGAGGCCGCCGCCGAGGGAGATGAGGAGGAAGAGGATCGGGAAGCTGAGGGAGACCGCGGCCACGGCCACGGCGCCGAGCCTCCCGAGCCAGAAGGTGTCGGTGAGCTGGAAGAAGGTCTGGAGGACGTTGGCCAAGATGATCGGCACGGCCAGGGCGACGAGGGCGCGTAGCGACGAGATCGTCGGCATCGGCCCGCGGCCGGGATGCTGGGTGCTGTCGGAGGAATGATCGCTCACGTGCAAGTCTCGTTCGATTGCGGCGCCGGTTGTTGCAAGCTCCGCACCCGGTGCGGACGCCTTTCGGCCGCGTCTGCACCCGCGCGGGCGAGGGCGGTCCTCGCCTCGGGGACCAGCGACGCGGCGATGCGGAGCGATTTCCTATGCGCGATGGCGCTAGGGAGCATATAATACGGGGATCGAACCATGCACGGTGGCGGGACGGCGGAACGTCGGCCACCGGAACTCGGGCACTCTTCGAGGAGAACCGAATGAGGCTCATACCAGCGATTTCCGGGCCCGGTGCCGGGGTGCGCCGCGCGGCGCTGTCGGCGGCGATGCTGATCGCGGCGGCGGGGTGCGGCGCCGGCGGCACGGCGGAGGCGGAGCGGGAGGTCGCGGCGAAGGCGTCGGAGTCCGACGCCGCGCCGGTCGCGCGCGTGCGGATCGTCGAGCCCGCCGATGGCGCCGAATTGACCGGCGACGTCCGCGTGGTGCTCGCGGCGGAGAACATCGAGATCGCGCCCGCGGGCGACACTCGCCCGAACACCGGCCACCACCACCTCTTCCTGAACCGCGAGACCACGCCGGAGGGGGAGGCGATCCCGGCGGGCGAGCCCGACATCGTGCACCTCGGCCAGGCCCAGACGGAGCATACTTTCTCCAACCTTCCGCCGGGGGAGTACACGCTGGTCGCCGTGATCGGCGACCTCGCGCACCGGGTGATCCCGCAGGCGACGGACACGGTCCGCTTCCGCGTCGTCGCGCAGTAAACCGCGGCGGCCCGGCCAAGGGGCCGGGCCGCCGCAGCATCTCTCCACCTCCGCCTCGCGGAGCCGGTCGATCGCGACCCGGGCCGGGTCTACGCCACCACCAGGTTGATCAGCCGGTCGGGGACGAAGATGACCTTCCGCACCTGCGCGCCGTCGAGGAACCGGCGGACGTTCTCGTCGGCGAGGGCGGCGGCGCGCGCCTCATCCTCGCCGATCCCGCGGGCGACGGGGATGCGCGCGCGGACCTTGCCGTTCACCTGCACGACGAACTCCACGACGTCGACCGTGGCTTTCGCGGGGTCGTAGGTCGGCCAGTTGCCGCCATCGACGCGGTCGTACCCGACGCTCGCGGCGCGCTCGAAGATGCTCTCGGCGTGGCCGAGCCGCTCCCAGAGCTCCTCCGCGAGGTGCGGAGCGAAGGGCGCGACGAGGACGACGAGGGGCTCGACCTCGGCGCGGTTCGCGCGACGCCCCCCTTCACGGACGGCGTTGAGGTACTCCATCATCGCCGCGATCGCGGTGTTGTAGCTGAGCGCCGCGATGTCCTCGGTCACCTTCCGGATCGTGGCGTGGAGCTTCTGTTCGAGAGCGCCCTCGACGGGCCCCGCGCCGAGCTCCTCGACGGGGACGACGGTGTCCCAGAGGCGTTTGAGGAAGCCGAACGGCCCCTGGAGCCCCTGGTCACGGAAGTCGCCGCCCTCTTGGTACGGGCCCAGGAACATGAGGTAGGTGCGGAAGGCGTCGGCGCCGTAGCGGGCGATGTAGTCGTCGGGGACGACCACGTTGCCGCGGCTCTTCGACATCTTCGCGCCTTCCTTGATGATCAGCCCGTGCTTGCGGAAGGTCCGGAACGGTTCCTCGAAGTCGATGTGACCGAGGTCGTGGAGGACCATCGTGATGAAGCGGGCGTAGAGGAGGTGCAGCACCGCGTGCTCCTCGCCGCCGATGTACATGTCGACGGGGAGCCACTTCTTCGTGATCTCGGGGTCGAACGGCACGTCGTCGCGACCGGCCGAGGGGTAGCGCAGGAAGTACCAGGCGCTGTCGAGGAAGGTGTCGGAGACGTCGGTCTCGCGCCGGCCCTCGCCGCCGCACTTCGGGCAGGGGACGCGGTACCACTCCTCGACGCGGGCGAGGGGGCTGACCCCGCTCTCGTCGGGCTTGTAGTTCTCGACGTACGGGAGGACGACGGGGAGGTCCTCCTCGGGGACCGGGACGGCGCCGCAGGCGTCGCAATAGATGATCGGGATCGGCGGGCCCCAGTAGCGCTGGCGCGAGATGCACCAGTCGTGGAGCCGGTAGTTGACCCGGACCTTCGCGAGGTTGCGATCGGCGAGCCACTCGGTGATGGCGCGCTTGGCCTCGTCCCACCGCATCCCGTTGAACTGCGCGGAGTTGACCAACACGCCCTCGCCCGTGAAGGCCTCGTGGAGCGGGGTCCCCTCGTGGTCGCCCTCCCCCGCGACGACGCGCTTGATCGGGAGCGCGAACTTGGTCGCGAACTCGAAGTCGCGCTCGTCGTGACCCGGGACGGCCATGATCGCGCCGGTGCCGTACTCCATCAGGACGTAGTCGGCGATCCAGACGGGGATCTCCTCGCCCGTCGCGGGATTGATGCAGTAACCGCCGGTGAAGACGCCGGTCTTCTCCTTGTCGGTCTTCTTGCGGGTGACGAGGTCGGTGGTCGCGACCTTCGCCCGATACGTCTCGACGGCCTCCCGCTGCTCGTCGGTGACGAGCTCGTCGACGAGCGGGTGCTCGGGGGCGAGGACCATGAAGGTCGCGCCGAAGATCGTGTCGGGACGGGTCGTGAAGACGCGGATGACCGGCGGCTCGGCGTGGAGCTTCGCGGGCTCGTGGCGGTCCTCGGCGACGCGGCGCCGCGCGATCGGGAAGGCAATCTCGGCGCCCTCGCTCCTGCCGATCCAGTTCTCCTGGGCCTTCTTCGTCGTCTCCGACCAGTCGATCCACGAGAGGTTGTCGAGGAGTCGCTGGGCGTACTTCGTGATCTTGAAGAACCACTGCGAGAGGAAGCGCTGCTCGACGGCGGTGCCGCAGCGCTCGCACTCGCCGGCGACGACCTGCTCGTTGGCGAGAACGGTGTGGCACCCGGGGCACCAGTTGACCGGCGCCTCCTTCTTCTCGGCGAGCCCCGCCTTGAAGAGCTGGAGGAAGAGCCACTGCGTCCACTTGTAGTACGACGGGTCGGTCGTGTCGACCGTGTGGTTCCAGTCGTACATCGCGCCGGTGCGCCGGAGCTGCCGCGTGAAGTTCGCGACGTTCCTCGGGATCAGCTCCATCGGGTGGGAGCCGATCTTGAGGGCGAAGTTCTCGGAGTGGATGCCGAAGGCATCGAAGCCGATCGGCTCGAAGACGGTGTCGCCCTGGAGACGGCGGAAGCGGCCGTAGATGTCGGCGCCGGTGAAGGCGTAGATGTTGCCGACGTGGAGCCCCTCTGCGGAGGGGTAGGGGAACATCATCAGGTTGTAGAAGGGCCGCTCGGCCGAACGGAGCTCGTCGTCGGTGAAGGTGTTGGTCCCCCGCTCGGCCCAGATCCGCTGCCACTTCTCCTCGATCGCGCCGGGCTCGTACGCCGTCCGGTTGCCGTCGCTCATCCTCGGGTTCCGCCGCTCGTTGTGCAGGTCCGTATGACAAGGTAGAACCTTATAGTATAGCGGAATACGGGTGGGGGTACAACGGGATGGGGGGGTGGTGTCGGAGTAGGGGGGTAACTACCGGGGACGGGAACGGGGACGGGAACGAGGGCGGGGCCGAGGGCGAGGACTGGGATAGGGGAGTGACGGGCGTGGGCGGGGTGCGGGGGCGACGGCCGGGCGCGGGCGCGGGCGCGGGCTTGAGGGGGAGGGCGAGGGGGGGGGTCAGGTGCCGGCGAGTTGGGAGAGGGCGGTGAAGGGGTCGTCGGCGTTGCGGGTGGCGGCGCGGATGGCGCGGATGGAGGCGGGGAGGTCGCGGTCGTGGCGCTGGTAGACGGCCTCGAAGAGGTGGAGGCGGTCGTAGTAGAGGCGGATGGCGATGAGCCGGGCGTTGTTGAGGGGGAGGCGGGTGAAGCCGCGGTACCCCGGGGTCGAGAGCTGGGGCTGGACTTCCCGGGCGAAGCGCTCTTGCGCCCGGGCGTAGGCCTCCTCGCGGAGCTCGATGCGCTGCTCGGCGGTGAGGTCCTTGCGGGCGTAGACGGCCTCGAGGTCGGCGATGAGCTCTTGGAGGAAGCGGCCGAAGACGAGGTTGTCGTTCCACTGGGCGCGCGCCTCGCGGCAGCGTTCGCCGTCGTCGCCCTCGAGGCCGCAGAAGTAGTCGATCGCGCCGCGGTCGCCGACGAAGCTCGCGAAGCTCTCGTTGAAGGAGATGTGGCTCGGCACGAAGAGGGTGTTGTGGCTGAGCTCGTGGATCACGGTGGAGACGAGGGAGACGTCGTCGTACCGGAGGACGGTGGGGAGGACCGGGTCGTTGAACCACCCGAGGGTGCTGAAGGCGCCGGTCGGGCGGATGTAGGTGTCGTACCCCTGGCGCTGCAGCTTCTCCGCGGCGCGCTCGGCGTCCCGCAGGTGGAAGTACCCCTTGTAGGGGACCCGTCCGACGATGGGGAACCACCAGGTGACGGGCTGGAAGCGGTCGCGATGGGCGGCCGAGAGGACGAGGGCCAGGGTGTCGCGGTCGATCCAGGAGTAGGTGGTGTAGCTGTCGCCGACGTCGAGGTCGAGGTGGGAGCGCGCGAAGGTGCGGGCCCGGGTGACGAGCTCGAGCTTGCGGCGCGTCTCGTCGCTCGTGCGGGGGTCGCGGATGACCTCGTCGATCGGGGTGCGCCGGCTGAGGATCTTCGCCTCCTCGATCCCGGCCTGGACGACGTAACCGGGGGAGCAGGTCAGAGTGGCGGCGGCGGCGAGCGCCATGGCGGCGACGACGAGGAGCTTTCTTCGCATCGGGCAAGGGGTCCAAGGGTCCGGGGGAGTAAGACCCCCAGGGCCGCGACGGGGTTCCTCGGAGGGGCGCCGCGAGGCGCCGGATCGCTTGACGCGCCCGCTCGGTGCCGGGTAGTCTGTGCGGGTCGGCGGCGGCCCGTGGCGGAATACGCGGCGAACGGGGAGTGGATGCGTGCGCCGATCCGGGCGTCGAGCCGGACGGCGGTTGGGGTGGCGGACCGGATGGCGGATCCGGCCACGGGGGCGCCGGCGCTGGCGTCGCGGCGGGCGAGGTCGGCCGGGCCGCCGGCGCTCATGGTTCCTTTCGATCCCGAAACGGAGGCCTGGTCGTGGACCGCGTCTTCTTCATCCTCGGCTCCATCTTCGGATTCCTCGGAGTGGCCCTCGGGGCCCTCGGGGCGCACGCCCTCGAGCATCGCCTCACCCCGGAACGGCTCGAGACATACGAACTGGCGGCGCGCTACCAGCTCTACCACGCGCTGGCGCTCCTGGCGACGGCGTGGGCCGCGAGCCGCTGGCCAGGCTCGACCGCGGCGCTCGGGGGGTGGTTCCTGGTGGTCGGGATCCTGCTCTTCTCTGGGAGCCTCTACGTCCTGAGCCTGGGCGGGCCGCGGTGGACGGCGTTCATCACTCCCTTCGGCGGTGTCTCCTTCCTGATCGGCTGGACGCTCCTCGCCTGGGCGGCGTGGAGGGGGTAGCGCCGTCGTCGGTGTCCGGGGGCGGCAGAGCTCTCTAGAGCCCGAGGGCGCTTCAGCGCCCCCGGATGCCTTCGCGCCCCCGGATACCCGATCGTCTTCCAGAAGCCCCGGCGGCACCGGAGGCCCGCGAGGGGGCGAGCCGCGCAGCCCCTTTCGGAATCGGTGATGGGTCCTCGCGGGGGAGCCGCGGTTCGCCCGACTTCGCAGGCGTTTCATCGCTTCATCCGCTCCGTCTACTAACAAAATAGTTGACAGCCGGACGAGGGTCGTGTAGCTTGCTACTAGGAAGGTAGTAGGTGGGCGGCGCAGCGGACGGAGGCGTCGACCGGAGGAGGAGGATCGATGTCGAGGGAGATCTCGTTCACGGATCGGGAGCTGGACGTCATGGCGGTGCTCTGGGAGCTGGGCTCGGCGACGGTGGCGGAGGTGCAGAGCCGGCTCCCCGACGAGCTGGCGTACACGACGGTGCTGACGGTGCTGCGGACGTTGGAGGAGAAGGGGTACGTGGGGCATCGGGAGGAGGGTCGGGCGTACCGGTACCATCCGCTGGTGGAGCGGGAGAAGGCGGGGGCGAGCGCGCTGCGGAGGATGGTGCGGAAGCTCTTCGCGGGGCGACCGGAGCTCCTCCTGACGCAACTCGTCTCGGACCGCGACCTGGGGGAGGAGGAGTTGAGGCGACTGCGTCGGCTGCTGGACGAGCGGCTGGGGGAGGAGGGGCGATGACGGCGTCGTGGCTGGTTTACGGCATCGCGGTCGCGGGGCTGCTCGGGGGTGCGGGGTGGCTGGCGGAGGCGGGGCTGCGGGTGCTGGGGTGGCAGGCCCGGTGGGTCTGGGTGGCGGCGTTGGCGGGGTCGGTGGTCGTTCCGGCCGCAGCGTGGTTCGGGTGGCCGGGGATCGGGGGAGGTTCGGGAGGGGTGATCGTGGAGGCGATGGCCGCAGTCGTTCCCGAGGCCTACCTGATCGAGCCGCAGGCGGCGTCTTCGGTGGCCGAGGCGGTGAACCGTGTGCTCCCGGTTCTGTGGGTGGCGTCGTCGCTAGCGGTCGTGGCGGTGATCGTGTCGGCGCTGGTTCGGTTGCGCCGGGCGCGTGCGGGTTGGCGCCGTGAGGTGGTGGACGGGATCCCGGTGTTGCTGTCCCGGGACGAGGGCCCGGCGGCGCTGGGGTTCTGGCGTGGGGCGATCGTGGTCCCGGAGTGGGCGTTGTCGCTGAATGCGCGGCTGCGTCGCCTGATGCTTCTCCACGAGGAGGAGCACGTGCGTGCGGGGGACCCGAGGCTGCTCCTGATCGCGCTGCTGGGGCCGGTCCTGATGCCGTGGAACCCGGTGGTCTGGTGGCAGCTTCGGCGGCTCCGGCAGGCGATGGAGCTGGATTGCGACGGTCGGGTGCTGCGCCGTACGCCGGATGTTCGGGGATACGGTGCGCTGCTCCTGGAGGTGGTGCGGCGGAAAGGGGCGGGTCACCTCGTCGTTGCGGCGTTCATGGGGCCGCGACCGTTCATGGAAAGGAGGATTCTCATGCTGGCGAGGTCACAGGCAGGGGCGAGTCGGGTTCGCGCGTGGCTCGGGTTCGTGGCGGCGGCGGGTCTGGTGGTCGCCGCGTGTGAGGCGCCGGAGCCGACGAGGGCGGCGCGGGGGGATGGGGCGCAGCGGTTGGTGGGGCAAACCACGGAGGCGGCATCCTCGATCGACGGTGCCGGACTGGCCGGATTCCGGCCGTTATCGCCGGACCTCACGCGGCCGGAGTTGATGAATCGCTTGGAGATCGCCCGTGCGCTCGAGCAGAACTACCCGCTGCACCTGCGCGATGCCGGGATCGGTGGCACGGCCGTCGTGCGCTTCTGGATCGACGACCGGGGTGATGTCGCGCAGGTGCAGCTCGCCGCCTCGAGCGGCCACGAGGTGCTGGACGCCGCGGCGGTGATGGTCGCCGAGCAGATGCGCTTCACCCCTGCCCGGGACGGCGGTGCGCCGGTCGCCGTCGTCGTGGAGATCCCCATTGCGTTCCGCGTAAAGACGGCGGCATGAACGCCGTCCTCGCCCTTACCGGCATCCGATGACCGGGTGCGGGCGGGTGGCCGTGCGTTGCGCCGTCCGCCCGCCCCGGCGCACCCCCGATCAACGCGGCCCTGTCGCGGGGCCGGACCCCTCCCATGCAACGGCACGAAGGATCTCGCGGAACGGGTCGCCCCCGGGCCGCGCCCTGGCGAGCGCCCGCCGCCACTCCGCGAGGCGATCCTCGACGGATCGGACCTCCCCGGCGTCCGGCGGCGGAAAGCCGAGGAGCGCGTCGAGGAAGGGGCCGGTGGCGCGAGCGATTTCGAGTGCGCGCGCGACGCGATCGGCCTCGATGCGGCACTGCTCGCGCTCGGCGCGGAGGCGGCTGACCTCGAGGGCGACGGCGCGGCGGTCCGCGTCGAGGGCGCCGGGGCCCGGGGCGGCGGGGGTGGGCGGCGGGGTAGAGGCGGGAGCGGAAGCGACGGACGGGGGAGGGGCGATCTCGCCGAGGCGTTTCTCGATGGCCGCCTGTTCGCGGGTCCATGCGTCGCGCTCCTCCTCGAGGGCGGCGATGTGGGCCTCCAGCCCCCGCTTCGCCGCGGCGTACCGTTCGGCGAGGCGGACGTCGGCGAGGTCGTGGAGGAGCTCGACCTGCGCCTTGAGGTCGTAGATCCTGCGGTATCGGGCGGCGAGCGCCTTCTCGTAGACCTCCCGCTGGCGCCGGAGCGCCCGTTCACGGAACGCCCAGGCGCCGATGGCGAAGGCGGTGGCCAGGATCGCGGTCGCCGCGGCGATCAGGAACGCAAAGGCCTCGCCCATCTTCGGATCCTCCGGGATGCCGGGCCATGCGGATCATCGGGCGGAGCGCGGGTCGGGCCGGCGCCCCGTCGTTCAGCGCGCTACGCAGTAGAGGTATTCCTCGACGACGTCGCCGCGGTAGCGCCGCCCTTCCCCATCGGCGTCGGAGCGGTAGCGCCGGTACCGCCGAGTGTACTTCCTGTACGTCCCGGCGCGGCCGTGGGCCTTGAAGACCCGCTCGATGGTCCGTTCCGGGATGATCCCCTCGGAGTTGTAGCTCATGACGATGTGGCGGCAGGGCGCCGCGGCGACGAGGGCCTCGAGGGCCGCCTCGCAGCGCCGCCGTCGCGACCAGTCGCTGCGCTTGTCGGCGTCGGGGAGGAGTCCGGCCTTGCCGCGGAGCCGCACCTCGCCGTCGAACCACCCCATCGCGATGAGCTCGGGGATGTGGTAGTACGCCGGGTACTGCCTGCCGTTGTAGGGCGGGTCGATGTAGAGGAGGTCGAAGGGCTCGGCCTCGCGGACGAGCTCGAGGGCGTCGCGGCGCAGCGCCCGGGACCCGTGGCCGGGGACGATGCGGGGAGGCCGGAGGTGCAGTTGCCTTCGCGCGTTGGGTTGCCAGCTCTTGATGCATGCCGCGTAGACGCCGGCGGTGTTGGCGACGCGGTCGGCGGCCTCGATGAGGGCGGCGAGGAGGAGATGGAAGGCGTCGTCGTCGATCTTCCCGTCGCGGCGCCAGCGCTCGATCGTGGCGCGGATCGCGTCGATCCGCGCGGCGTTGGCGGGGGTGAAGTACATCCGTTCGTGGCGACGCCCCTCCTCGCCTTCGGGGGTGAAGTGCTCATGGAGGAATCCGGGGTCGGGGGGGAGCCTGCCGAGATGGGCGAGGGCGCCGGCGAGGGTCGGAGGGTGAGGCGCGATCTCGTCGGCGAGCCCCGAGAAGTCGGGGATGGCGGCGACCTCGACGTAGGCGCGGCCGAAGACGTAGGCGAACTCGAGAACGTCGGAGGCGACGACGTCGAACCCCCAACGCTTGAGCGCGCGCGCCACGCTCGCGGTCCCGGTGAAAGGGTCGAAAGCGGTGCCCGGCGCGATCCCCCGGGATCGGAGGACCCGGTGGATGAAGTCGAGGAGGCGAGTTTTGTTGCCGATGTATCGCACGATCGCCGAATATAGGGTTCGACCGCCGGGGCGTCCATCGTTTCGGCGGGCGGGGTGGATCGGGAGAATACCAATGTTGAGCGAGAGGTTGCGATGGTCCAGTATCGCGTGACGATCCGGTATGGCCAGGAGCGGCCGAGGTACGAAGTCTTCGACATCGAGGCGGGGGACCTGGGCGAGGCGTTGCGGCTCGCGGCGGAATCGGTCCCGCCGGAGGCCGCGGCGACGGCGGAGCTGGCCGAAGTGCGTCGGCAGGTCGACCCGGAGCGTCGGGAGTACACGCCGGGGTGATGGCGGAGCGCGGCCGCGAGGGCGGTCGCGTGGGTGCCGGGTTCGGCCGGCCATCGACCCGAAGCCGCCGGGCCGTCCAGGTCCGTAGCTGCGGCGAGTCGTTGCGTGTCGCGGCGTGGGGCGGCCTGGGGTGGCGGACCAGGGCGGGGTGGCGGGGATCTTGCTGGCCCAGCCCGCCGGGGCCGAGCGCGCGAAGGCGCCGGCCCCGAAGTCGATGGGCAGGAGGCAGGACCCCAATGGAGCCGTATGCGGGAGTGGAGCGAGGCGGCGCCGAGGCGGGAGGGTGGTTGTCGCGTCGGCGGCCGTGTGGCGTGGGGGGAGGGGCGGTTGGATGCGGTGGGTATGGAGCGGGTGGCTGGGAAGGAGGACCGGGCGGGTATGGCGGGGAGGTTCGGGAGGTCGGGGAGGTTGAGGATGAGAGAGGGGGTGCGGAAGCTGGGGAGGCCGGTGCTGCCGGGGAGGGTTGGGGGCGCGGTCGGGGCAGGATCCGGCGGGGCGCGGCGCGGGTCGGGCGGCGGGTGGTGGTCGGGCTTGCGGTCGTGGCGCTGGTCGTGCCCGTCTCCGCGGGGCGGGCGGCGCAGACGACGTTGCCGGACGATGTCAAGGTCCTGAGCGCGAACGTGCTGCTGGGCGGGCTGACGTGCGGGATCGCGGCGCTCTTCCGGGGCGAGCCGTTCCTGGAAGCGTTCGAGGAGGGTGCGCTCGGCGGGTCGCTCCAGTACGTGGGGAAGCGATTGATGACGCTGCGCATCCCCGGGGCGGGGCTGGCGGGGAGGATGGTCGGGGCGACGGGGGCGTCGGTGGTGAGGAACGGGGCGGAGGGGGGCGAGCCATTCGACCTCGTGGTCCTGCCGTTCGGACCGTTGATGCTGCACTGGTCGACGTCGCCGGACAGCGGCGGGGTCGAGCCGAAGCTGCACGTGGGTCGGACGATCTTCCTGGCGCGGCTGCTCCTGAACGAGGATCTGCGGCTGGACTGGGGGGAGACGTTGTCGGCGGGTGCGCCGGTCTTCGTGGCGCGTGACCGGGTGCTCCAGAGTCAGGCGCAGAGGCCCCTGGCGGGGGTGGAGCTCTGGGGTGCATTGGCGATCAGCGACACGGATCTCCTGCCGCCGATCGACGAGAGGGAGATCCTGGCACACGAGCGGGTGCACGTGGTGCAGGACGACTTCCTGTCGATCGCGTGGTCGGATCCGCTGGAGGACCGGCTCCTCGAGGGGTTGTCCTTCGGCGACGTGGTCGTTCGCCACGCGGATCTGGGGGTGGTGTACATGGGGATCGCGGGGGTCCTCATGGCCCTTTTCCCGTACGAGCTCCGGCCGTGGGAGATCGAGGCCTATTACATGGAGGCGGGGCTGTGAGGCGGGGGTGGGGCTTCGTCGTGGCACTCTCGGCGGCGTTGGCGGGGTGCCCGGCGCCGGAGCTCATGGATCCGACGGCGGAGTACGTGCCGTTGTCGGGGATCGAGATGGAGGCCGTGACGAGCGTGGCGGGTGCATCGCGGCGGCTGGCGTTCCGGGGCCACGCGTACGGGTACCAGGTCGTGAACGGCCGGTACCAGGCGCGGTACCTGGACGCGGGGGAGGTGAGGGTCGGGGGGTGGCGGGCGGAGCGGCAGAACGTGCGGGTCGGGGAACCGGAGTACGTGCTGGAGCGGCCGCTCCGCGAGGCCTCGTCGGAGTTGGAGGTGGCGCTGGAGGGGCGGGGGCAGGTCCCGGCCTGCACGGTCCAGTTGCGGGTCCCGGTGGTGGCGTTGCCTCCGGAGGGCGCCGAGGTCGCGCTGGACGGCGGGTTGGTGCTCCCGCTCGCCTTCGACACGGACTCGTTGCCGCGGGATGAGCAGGTGACGGTGGAGGTGCAGTGGTTTCGCGGCGATGCCCGGTTGGGGGCGGGGACGATGCGGTGGTCGATACGGGGATCGGAGTTGGTCGTGCCGCCGGAGAGGCTGGCGGGGATCGCGCCGGGGGAGGCGGATCTGGTGTTGCGGCTGGAGTGGCGGCATGCGTCGTACGGGTCGGCGACGACGGAGGGCGGGTGCGTGGACCGGGCGCTGCTGCGAGGGGCGTTCGAGGCGAGGCGGCGGGTGGTGTTGCGGGCCGGGGCGGTGTCGGGGTAAGATCTTGTCATGTATACGCGTGAGTTGATCTACCAGGCCGCGGTCCTCGGGGCGCGGCCGGTGTTGCGCCTGGCGGCGCCGTTCCATGCGAAGCTGAGTCGGGGGGTGGCGGGGCGGCGGGGTGCGGTGGCGGCGTTGGAGGCGTGGGCGGCGTCGTCGCGTGACCGGACGCGGCCGTTGGTGTGGGTGCATGCGCCGTCGGTGGGGGAGGGGTTGATGGCGCAGGCGATCATCGGGGCGGTGCGTGCGGCGAGGCCCGAGGCGCAGGTGGCGTTCACGTACTTCTCGCCGTCGGCGGAGCGGATCGCGGGGCGGGTGGGTGCGGATGTGGCGGGGTATCTTCCCTGGGACGTCGCCGGGGAGACCCGGCGGGCGCTGGCCGCGCTGGCGCCGGACGTCATCGCCTTCGTGAGGACCGAGATCTGGCCGGTGCTGGCGCGTGAGGCGGCAGCGCGCGGGGTGCGACTGGCCCTGGTGAACGCGGTGTTGTCGGAGGGATCGAGCCGGCTGCGGGCGGGGTCGCGCTACCTCCTTGGGCCGGCGTACGCGCGGCTGGACGCCGTGGGCGCGGTCGCGGATGCGGATGCGCGGTGTTTTCCGTTGCTCGGCGTTGCGGCCGGCAAGGTGCGGGTCACCGGGGATGCCCGATTCGACCAGGTCTGGGCTCGGGTCGCGGCGCTCGGTGGGGAGCGCGCGCGGGTCGATCGTCCGCTGCTTCGCCGTCTGTCGGACCCGTCGGTGACGACGGTGGTCGCGGGTTCGACGTGGCCGGCGGATGAGGCGAGGCTGGTGCCGGCGTTCGCGCGGGCGAAGGCGACGTCGCCGTTCCGGCTGATCGCGGCGCCGCACGAGCCGGACGAGGCGCATCTCCGGGGGCTGGAGGCGGCGCTCGACGGAGCGGGGCTCGCCCATGCGCGGCTGGCGGACGTCGAGGCGAGGGAGGGGCCATTGCCGGAGGTCGTGGTCGTCGACAGGGTCGGGGTCCTGGCGGAGCTGTACGCGGTCGCCGACATCGCCTACGTCGGCGGGGGCTTCCACTCGGCGGGTCTGCACTCGGTGGTCGAGCCCGCGGCGCTCGGGGTTCCGGTGCTCTTCGGGCCGCGATTCGGCAATGCCCGGGAGGCGGACGACCTGGCGTGGGTCGGTGGGGGGAGCGTGGTCCGCGACACGGCCGAGATCGCGGACGCGTTGATACGGCTTGCGGGCGACCGGGCGGCGCGAGAGGCCGGGGGCGCCGCGGCCGTCGAGTTCGTCCGGTCCCGGCTCGGCGGGGCGGAGCGCAACGCGGCGCTCGTGGTCGGGCTGCTCGACGGACGGGCGGTCGCGGCGACGTAGAGCCGGCGCCGGGGTGTGGCGGCGCTCGCGGTGGAGCTCGCCTCGTCGCAGATGGCGCGGAGCTCGCGGCGGTGCACCCGGTCGCCTCGGGGCTGCCCTGTAGGGGGAGCACCCCGCAGCCGGACGGACCGGGGTGAGCCGGTCCCGAGATTCATCTGTCGATAGGCGGGTCCCCTGCATTGTGGACGGACCGCAGCCCCCGGGGGCCGTCTCGGCGCCGGCGGTCAGCCGCGGCCGCGCCCGCCCCCGCCGCCACGGTCTCCGGATGCCTCCCCCTCGCGGGCCGCGCGTCGCTCTTGGATCCGGAGATCCTCCTCGATCGTATCCCGGTCTCCTTCGGCCTGGGAGGGCTTGTCGGTGCAGGCGGCCCCGCTCTCCAGGGGCGTGGTCGGTCGTTCGGGCGCGGGCTGCCGCCGCTCCGCGGCGGTCTTCGGCACGCAATCGGACCGGTTCGGGCCCGCCTCACCGTGACCGCCCTCCGACCGCCTTTCGTTCGCATCCGCCATTCGACACCTCCGAGGTGGTTCCGGAGCACGGGGCGCAGGAAGTGGACCAGGGGAGGGGTAAGGTGGTGCGACGGTGCGTAGGAGCAGAGGTGCGACGGGGTGGGGCGTGGAGGCGTGGAGGCGTGGAGGCGTGGAGGCGTGGAGGCAAAGAGGTGAAGAGGTGAAGAGGTGAAGAGGTGAAGAGGTGAAGAGGTGAAGAGGTGAAGAGCGCGGTGGGCGTCGGCGGGGGCGTGGAGGATGGCCGGGCGGCCGTGGGGGGGCGGGTGGGGGGGAGCATGGGGGGAGGGTTCACGGCCGCAGGGGCGTCGCATGCCGTCGGGGTGGGGGTGGCGGTCGCGGCGCTCGAGGCGATCCGAGCGCATGCGGAGGCGGCGTACCCGGAGGAGTGCTGCGGCGCGCTGGTGGGGTGGTCGGGAGGGGTGGGGGGGCGCGGGAGGGGCCGCGTCGTCGTGCGGGCGATCCCGACGGGGAACGGGGCGGTGAGGGGGCGTGGGAGGCGGTACCTGATCCCGGGCGAAGTGGTTCGGGCGGTGGAGGCGGAGGCGCGTGCGGGAGGGTTGGCAGTGGTCGGGTTCTACCATTCCCACCCTGACGGGGGCGCCGAGCCATCGAGGTCGGATCTCGAGCTCGCGTGGCCGTGGTACAGCTACCTGATCGCCGGGGTGTCCGGGGGGCGTGCGGGTGCCATACGGGGCTGGCGCCTGCGGGACGACCGGGCGACCTTTGAGCCGGAGACCCTGTGGCTAGCCGGAGAGGAGGCATGATGGTCCGGGTACGCTTGCCGACGCCGCTACGCGCCTTCGCCGACGACCGTGCCGAGGTCGTGGTGGAGGCGGGGACGGTGGGGGGCGCGTTGGCGGGGGTGATCGGCCTGTATCCCCACCTGCGTCGCCACCTCTACGGGGAGGATGGCGCGCTGCGGAGCTTCGTCAACGTCTACCTGAACGACGAGGACGTGCGCTACCTCGCGGGGGAAGGGACGGAGGTGCGGGATGGCGACGTGGTGACGATCGTCCCGAGCATCGCCGGGGGGAGCGGGGGGGGACGGGAGCACGGGATCGACTCCGGGGTATCGGGCCGGACCGGAACCCGGGACGAACCCTACCGCCGAGAGGAGGGGGCGCGATGGAGCTGACGCGGGAAGAGGTGCTACGATACAGCCGCCACATCGTCCTACCGGAGGTCGGCTGGGAGGGACAGCGGAAGCTGAAGGCGGCCAAGGTCCTGCTGATCGGGGCCGGCGGGCTCGGCTCGCCGCTCGGCTTGTACCTGGCCGCGGCGGGGGTGGGGAGGATCGGGCTGGTCGACTTCGACGTCGTCGACGAGAGCAACCTGCACCGGCAGGTGCTGTACGGGATCAGCGACGTCGGCCGGCCGAAGCTGCAGGCGGCGGTCGAACGGCTTCGCGATGTCAACCCCCACGTCGAGCTGGTGCCGCACTCGGTGCGTCTGACGAGCGAGAACGCGCTCGATCTCTTCGCGCCGTACGACATCATCGTGGACGGCAGCGACAACTTCCCGACGCGGTACCTGGTCAACGACGCGTGCGTGCTGCTCGGGAAGCCGTACGTCTACGGCTCGATCTTCCGATTCGAGGGTCAGGTCTCGGTCTTCGGCGCGCCGGACGGTCCATGCTACCGGTGCCTCTTCCGGGAGCCGCCGCCCCCCGGCCTCGTCCCGAGCTGCGCCGAGGGGGGCGTGCTCGGCGTTCTCCCCGGGATCATCGGCACGCTCCAGGCGCTGGAGACGATCAAGCTGATCCTCGGGCGCGGCGATACTCTGGTGGGCCGGCTCCTCCTCTTCGACGCGATGGCGCTTCGCTGGCGCGAGCTGAAGCTGCGGCGCAACCCGGAGTGTCCGGCGTGCGGCGAGCGTCCGACGCTGACCGGGCTCATCGACTACGAGGAGTTCTGCGGGTTGAAGACGAGCGCCGCCGTTGTCGACGCGGGCGACACGGTGCCGGAGCTCACGGCCGCCGAGCTGAAGTCGAGGCTCGACCGGGGCGACCGGCTCGTGATCGTGGACGTTCGGGAGCCGCACGAGTGGGAGATCGCCAACCTCGGCGCGTACGGCGCTCGGCTCGTCCCCCTCGGCCAGCTCGAGGCGCACGCCGAGGAGCTGGATCGCGAGTCCGAGATCGTGCTCATGTGCCGGTCCGGCGCGAGGGGCGTCCGTGCGTTGCGGCAGCTCCGCGCCGCCGGTTTCCCACGGCTCTGGAACCTGAAGGGGGGGATCCTGGCCTGGGCGGAGGAGGTCGATCCGGCGCTCCCGAAGTACTGACCGGCCCGCATCCTGCCATCGGTCCCGCGGGGGCGCGACCGACGACCATGGCGAGGCGCCCGGGTGGCATTGCATCCTGTTGTCGTTGAACTACGTACGTTGAGATAGAGTCGAGTCTTCGCCCGTGCATTGGAATCATCAAGTCGATGAAGAGAATTCCACCCGAGGACGTTGGCGACGGGCCGGCCCCTTGGCGCTGGCCGCGCTGGTGCTCGGGATCGTGGTCGTGGCCCTCGCCCAGCAGGGCCTCGTGCCGCTCCAAGCCGGCGGCGATGGGGTCGACGAGACCCCGGCCGTGGATGGGGGCGGCGCGGAGAGCGAGGGCGGCGCCGGCGGTCCGGAGGTGGCGCGAGCGGACGAAGCCGAGGAAGGTGCAGCGCCGGGGGCCGGGGTAGGGGATATCGACGGGGCGGCGAGGATGGCCGCGGCCGGTGTCGTCGGTGGCGGCGTGATGGGCGCCGAGTCGGGCGTCGAGCCGGGCACGGGGGACGGATCGATCGACGACGGGCACGGGACCGGTCTCGGATCGCCGCCCCCGGTTCGGCGGCCGGTCGGTGAGGATGTCTTCCCGTCGGAGCGGGCGCCCCTGGTCCCGAAGCCGGCCGCGGTTCGGGGGATCTACCTGAACGCCTGGGCCGCGGCGTCGCCCCGGAAGCGTGCGCAACTCATCCGGCTGGCCGACGAGACGGAGATCAACACCTTCGTGATCGACGTCAAGGAGGGAGGGGAGGTGAGCTACCGCTCGGGGGTCGCGCTGGCCCGGTCGATCGGTGCGGACCGGGGCTACATCCGGGACGTGCGGGAGATGCTGGCGGAGCTGCGGGAGCACGGGATCTATCCGATCGCCCGGATCGTGGTCTTCAAGGACCCGATCCTCGCGGAGGCGAGACCGGAGTGGGCGATCCAGAATGCGGATGGCTCGATCTGGCGGGACAACAAGGGGAAGCTCTGGGTCGACCCGTACAACCGGGCGATCTGGGATTACAACATCGCCCTCGCCCGGGAGGCCGTGCTGCTGGGCTTCTCGGAGGTGCAGTGGGACTACGTGCGCTTCCCGGACGTGCCGCGGCGGTACATGGAGACGGCGGTCTATCCGGCGCAGGAGGGGCGGTCGCGGGAGGACGCGATCCGGGAGTTCCTGCGCTACTCGCGGGAGCAGCTCGCGGACCTGGGCGTCCCCGTCACGGCCGATGTCTTCGGTTTGACGGTCTCGGTCCAGGACGACATGGGGATCGGCCAGCGCTGGGAGCGGATGGTCGACGCGACCGACGCGCTGTTGCCGATGGTCTACCCGTCGCATTTCGCGAAGGGCTCGTACGGGATCCCGGTCCCGAACGCGGACCCGTACCAGACGGTGAGGAAGGCGATGGAGTTCGCGATCCGGCGGACGCAGGGGGTGGAGAACGCGGCGGCGATCCGGCCGTGGCTCCAGGACTTCTCCCTGGGTTGGCCTTCGTACGGCGCCGCCGAGGTCCGGGCGCAGATCCAGGCCGTCTACGACGCCGGCCTCGAGGAGTGGATCCTCTGGAACCCGGGGAGCCGCTACACCGCGGCGGCGCTGGCGCCGGAGGGGGGCGATCCGCCGAACCTGCCGATCCCGCGGCACATCCCGCGGGCCGTCGCGGCCGACTCGGCCGCCAAGCCGGCGGGCGATCGCGCCGATCCGAAGGTGGTGGGCGAGCCGGTTCGCGTCGACTCGATCAGGCCGGACTCGATGCCGGCTCCTCGAGATCCAGGCCGACGATCTCCATGAGCCGGAGCGCGTTCGTCGAGGTGGCGACGCCGTCGCGCAGCCGGTAATCGAACGACATCGTGGTACGGCCGTTCTCCCGCCGGATCGTTTCCGAGAAATGGACCGGGTGGGAGGCGGCCGTCAGCTCTTCGGCGTCGGCGAGGGCGAGGTCATGGGTGCTGACCGCGCCGATCGCGCCGGAGTCGACGAGGTGGGCGATCACGCGCCGGGCGGCGACCTGCCGCTCGGCGCTGTTCGTTCCGTGCAGGATCTCGTCCAGGAGGTAGAGGAGCGTGCGCTCGCCGGCGCGCGCGGTCTCGTGCGCCGCGTCGACGACCTGCTTGAGGCGCTGTAGCTCCGCCATGAAGTAGGAGACGCCGCGCTCGAGCGAGTCCTGGACGCGCATGCTGGTGTAGACCGCGACCGGCGGGATCCGCATGGCCCGGGCGCAGACGGGCCCGCCGGCCTGTCCGAGGACGACGTTCGTGCCGATCGCCCGAAGAAGCGTACTCTTCCCCGACATGTTCGACCCGGTGACGAGGAGGAAGGTGCCGGGGGGACCGACGCGGACGTCGTTGGCGACTCGGACCTCGTCGGGGAGGAGGGGGTGGCCGAGTCCTTCGGCGGTGATGACCGGCGCGTCGTTCTCGACGATCTCGGGGAAGGCCCACCCGGGGTTATCGAAGGCGAGGGCCGCGAGTGCGGCGAGGGCCTCGGCCTCGCCGAGCGCCTCGATCCACCGACGCGCGTTCCTGCCCGCCTCGAGCTGCCAGCGCTCGAGGGCGCGGAGCACGTGGAAGTCCCAGAGCGTCAGCGCCTGTATCGGGAGGTGGAGCATGGAGAACCGCACATCGGAGAGCTCCATCAGCCGTTCGAGGCGCCGCATCCGATGGTGCGCGGGGAGGCCGCCGGCGGCGAGGGCGTGTTGCAGCGCCCGGAGCCGGGGCGCCTCGAAGGGGGCTTCCGCGAGGAGCCGGAAGATCGCGGCGTACTGACGGAACGCGCCGGCCCGGGAGAAGGCGCGGCCGAAGATCGCGTGGACGTTGCGCCCCGCGGTGAACGAAACGAGGAGCGCGACGACGACGGAGGCCAACCAGAGCGACCCCGGCACGAGGCCGATAGCGCCGGCGATGGCGAGGGCGAGCGTGGCTGCGGGGATCAACCGGCTCGCCCAGACGAGCGCGGGCCGGTGGATCAGCCACGGCTCGCCCTCGGCCCATTCGAGGAATCGCTCGAGTTCCTTGGGGGTGGATCGGCCCTCGAGGCGGCCGCGGACGGCGAGCTCGTCTCGGAGGTCGAGCATCGGTGCGAGCTCGGCGACGGCGGCCTGGCGCTCACGGACCTCGGCCGGGGGCGCCGGCGCGAGGAGCCAGTCGCGAAGCGTGCTCCGGCCCGGCGCCGTGGTCGCGGTGCCGAGGAGCTGGAAGAGGGAGGCGCGGCCGAAGAGATCGAGGTCTACGGCGTAGGCGTGATCGGGGTCCGCCACGCCGAAGTCTTCCCCGGGGAGGGCGGCCCAGTCGCGGGCGTGACGCCGCTCGGCCTCTCGGTTCACTCGCGCGAGCTCCTCCATCCGCCGCCGGGCGCGTTCGACGCGGCGATGCGTCGCGACGAGCCCGACGAAGACCGCCAGCAGCGCGGCCCCGCCCACGGCCGGGAGGGCGGCGTCCGACCCACCCGCCGTCTCGGCCCGGACGAGGAGGGCCAGAGCGCCCAGGAAGGCGGCGATCCTCGCGAACGAGATCCTGCGCGATCGCGCGGCAAGGCGGTCTCGTTCGCCGTCGAATCGCGCGGCCCGGGCGCGGTACGTGGTGACGGGGTCCTGCGTCGTCGACATCGTGCTCCGTGATCGGTGGCGAAATCACGTGATACCCGCCCCGGCGCGCACCGTGCCTCCCCGGCATCCGGTCGCGTTGTCGCCGACGCGGAAGGGCTCCGGCGCGGTCAGCCGGCCGCCGCGGCGTAGCGCGGCTTGTGGAAGAGGAAGCCCTGGGTGAGGTGGACGCCCAGGTCGCGGACGGCCTCGAACTCCTCGCGGCGCTCGACGCCCTCAGCAATGACCTTGGCGCCTTGCCCCTCGGCGAAGTTGACCATCGTCTCGACGAGGTTCTGCTTCAGGAAGTTCGTGTCGATGTTGGAGATCAGCGAGATGTCGAGCTTGATGTAGTCGGGCGCGAGGTTGGCGATCGAACCCAGGCCGGCGTAGCCGCTCCCTGCGTCGTCGACGGCGAAGCGGAAGCCGCGCTCGCGGAAGGAGGCGAGGTACTCCTGGAAGCGAGGGTAGTCCTTGATCGCGGTCCGCTCCGTGATCTCCAGGACGATCCGCCCCGGATCCTCGATCCCGAGGTCCGCCGGCTCCATGTTGCGGAAGACCGGGTCGTCGAAGTCGTGCGGGTCGACGTTGAGGAAGAGGAACTGGCCGTCGCGCAGCTCGCGGGCGATCCCCTGGACGGCGCGGCGGCGGAGGAGGCGGCTGAGCTCCCAGAGGAGGTTGGCCTCCTCGGCGACCTCGAAGAGGACCTCGGGGGAGCGGAGCTCGCGGCGGGTGCCGCGGGCGAGGGCCTCGTAGCCGTAGATCTGCTCGTTCTCCGTGATGATGATCGGGTGGTATTCCATGAAGACGGCGCCTTCGCGGAGCGTCGCCTTGAGGTCGGCGATCTTGCGGGTGCGCTCCCACTCCTCGGCGCCGCGCGCGGCCTCGGCGGCCTCGCGGATCCCCCGGTAGATGAGCCGCTCGGTCCGGATCTTCGGGTTCCGGAAGACCGTCGCGGTGCCGACGTAGATCCCGCAGAGCGCCGCGATGTCCTCGCCGTGCTCCGCCTCGACGCGGGAGCGCAGGAACCCCTCGAGCTGGGCGGTCAACGTCTTGAGCCGCCGCTCGGCGAGCTCCGGGACGACCGGGATGTGCGTGAAGAGGATGAAGTCGTCGTCGGCGATGTGCGAGACCATCATCAGATTCTCGGAGCTGGGGTGCTCGCGCGAATAGAACTCGCGCACCGCCATGGCCGTCGTTTCGAGGACGTCGTCGAGCTTCTGCCAGCCGTAGATCTCCTCGATCTTCGAGTACCAGACGTAGTGGATGTAGAGGATCGTCAGCTCGCCGCGGGTGCCGAGCAGCTCGCGGGCGCGCTGGATCATGACCGGGAGGGTGGGGAACCCGGTCAGCTTGTCGTAGAGGAGCTCCTGGTACCGCATCAGGTCGACGGTCTCCTCCTCGGTGCGGGGGAGCTGCACTCCCTGGGCTCGGGCCTGCGCGGCCGCGATGCGCAACCGGAGCTCGTCGGGCCGGACGGGGAGGAGGATCCAGTCGTCGGCTTGGGCCATGACCGGGCCCTGGCAATCCTCGGGGCCGTGGCAGGCGATGATCAGCGCCGTCGGGGTCCCCGTGGTCTTTCCACGAATCGTCGCGAGGTCGACATCCGGGCTCGCCTCGATGATGGCGACGTCGATGCCGGCGCGGATCATGTCGGCGAGGGCGTCGGGCGCCGTGTCGCGGGCGTCGATGAACTCCCCGCCGAGCCGGGAGGCGGCCGTGACGACCGACTCGCGGAGCGTCCCGTCGCTGACGCGGGCGAGGATTCTCACGTCGGGCGCCTCCTGGCCTCGAGATTCCTGGCGACCTTGCGGCCGAGCTCCTCGAGGCGGACCGGCTTGACGATGTAGTCGTCGGCGCCGGCGCGCAGTCCTTCCTGCTTGTCGGTGAAGTCGCTCTTGGCGGTGAGCATGACGACGCGCGTGTCGGCGAATTCCGGGTGGTTCTTGATGACGCGGGCGACCTCCCAGCCGTCCATCTCCGGCATCATCACGTCGAGGAGGACGAGCGCGGGGCGGATCTCCTCGAGCTTGGAGAGCGCTTCCCGCCCGCTGGTGGCGGTCGTGACCTGGTATCCTTCGGCTTCGAGGTAGGTGCCGACGATTTCGAGGGCGTCGGGGTCGTCGTCCACCACCAGGATCGGCGCTCGTTCCATCTCGGTTTCCCTGGCCAGAGTCTACTTCCTGGGGCCGAAGAGGAGCCAGGCGAGGAAGCCGATCACGGGGAAGATGATGATCCCGAGGATCCAGATCAGCTTGGCCGGCCCCGACGCCCGGCTGCCGAGGACCGAGAGGATCGCCCAGAGGTCGAGGAGGAAGACGACCGGGGCGAGGATCAGTCGCATCATCGTGTCGGATCCATAAGGAATCTCGGCCTCACCCGCGTTGGCGGGGGCAAGATCTACGCCACGGATCGTCCCCGGGGGCCCGGTCCACGGGGTGGAGGCGGCGGTCGGGCCGGGGCATCGGTGGCGAGGGGTGGGCCGTGGCGGCCGCGGTGCGGCCGCTCCGCGATGTTGGTGCGGCGATCAATCCGCGGCGACGGCGGCCCGTCCCTCGCCCGGCGCGCCCGACCGTGCGAACTGGAGCTCGTGGAGCCGGGCGTAGAGGCCGCCGCGGGCGAGGAGCTCTTCGTGGGTGCCTTCTTCGCGGAGCTCGCCGTGGTGGAGGACGAGGATACGATCGGCGTTGCGGACGGTCGAGAGGCGGTGGGCGATGACGAGCGAGGTCCGCCCCTGCATGAGGGTCTCGAGCGCGTGCTCGATCTGCGCTTCGATCTCGGAGTCGACGGAGCTGGTCGCCTCGTCGAGGACGAGGACCTGCGGGTCGAAGGCGAGGGCGCGGGCGAAGGAGAGGAGCTGGCGCTCGCCGACGGAGAGGGAGGCGCCTCGCTCGCCGAGCGGCTCGGCGTACCCTCGGGGGAGCCGCTCGATGAAGCGGTCGGCACCGACCCTCGCGGCCGCGGTGCGGAGCCGGGCGTCGTCGATGTCGTCGCGGCCGAGACGGATGTTGTAGGCGATGTCGCGGCTGAAGAGGAAGACGTCCTGGAGGACGAGGCCGATCCGGCGGCGGAGCTCGTCGAGGGCGACGCGGTCGATGGGGACGCCGTCGAAGAGGATCTGGCCGCGCTGCGGCTCGTAGAACCGCATGAGCAGGTGGATCAGGCTGGTCTTGCCCGCGCCGGTGTGGCCGACGATGGCGACCCTCTCCCCCGGTCGGATCTTGAAGGTGATCCCGCGGAGGACCCAGTCGTGGTCGGCGTCGTCGCCGGGTCGCGTTGTGCCCGGGCGGTTCCCGGCGCCGTGCGGGCCTCGTGGGTCGTAGGCGAACCAGACGTCGCGGAACTCGATCTCGCCGCGGCCGGGCACCGGGAGCGAGACCGGCTCGGCGGGGTCGGTGATCGAGGGCGGGGTGTCGAGGAGGCCGAAGATCCGCTCCGAGGATGCCATCGCGCCCTGGAGCATGTTGTACTTCTCCGAGAGGTCCTGGATCGGACGGAAGAACCGTCGGGCGTACTGGAGGAATGCGGCGATGACGCCCACGGTCATCCCGCCGCCGAGGAGCTTCATCCCGCCGTAGGCGATGATGAGGGCGAGGGCGACCGCGGTCAGGACCTCCATCACGGGGAAGAAGAGGGCGTAGTAGGTGATGGAGCGGAGGTGCGCGTCGAGGTGGTCGCGGTTGATCGCGCGGAACCGCTCGGCGGTGTCGCGCTCCCTTCCGAAGAGCTGGAGGACCGTGATCCCGGTGATCCGCTCCTGGAGGAAGGCGTTGATGCGGGCGAGGCGCACGCGGATGTCGCGGAACGCTTCGCGGATGCGGCCGCGGAAGAAGAAGGCGGCGGCGAGGACGAGCGGCATGACCGAGAGGGTCACGAGGGCGAGCCGCCAGTCGAGCGCGAACATCGCGCCGACGATGAAGACCAGGGTGAAGAGGTCGCCGAAGACGGTGACGACCCCGGAGCTGAAGAGCTCGTTGAGGACCTCGACGTCGTTGGTGACGCGAGTCATCAGGCGACCCACGGGGTTGCGGTCGAAGAAGGGGAGGCTGAGGCGCTGGAGGTGACCGAAGACCTCGCGGCGCAGGTCGTACATGACGCGCTGGCCGAGCCAGGTCGTGAGCAGCGTCTGGACGTATTCGAGGAGGAAGGTGAGGATGAGCGCGCCGACGTAGGCGATGGCGAGGCCGGTGAGGAGGCCGGCGTCGCGTTCGGGGATGGCTCGGTCGATGGCGACTTTCGTGAGCCACGGCCCAACGAGCTCGAGGCCGGCGGCGCCGAGGAGCACGGCGATGGCAAGGGCGACGCGGCCGCGGTAGGGGCGGAGGTAGCGGAGGAGCCGGCGCATCAGCCGGGCGTCGTATGCCTTGCCGAGGGCCTCTTCCTCGTGGGCGTGGGTCGGATTTCCGCTCATCGAATCTGCTGGCCGCCGGCTTGCCGTGGTGGGCAAGATGGGGGCCGGAACCAAGGACCCGCCGCGGCGGTTCGGGCGCCTCGGCGGGTCCATGTCGTCGTCTCGAACCTCGTGATCAGTATAAAGTTAGTCCTGATCCGCGGGGGGGTCAACGGGGCAGGGCGTGGCCGGCGCGTTGCTCGAGTCGGCGCCGGTGCCGGTCATCGGCGAGGGTCTCTCCCGGGTATCTCACCTTGATGCTGACGCCGCCCATGATGGCGACCCCGTTGATGCGGAGCGTCGGCGCGTCGGGGTTCGCGGGTACGCCGGTCTCGTCGTTGTGTTCGAAGCCGCCCATGATGGCGGTACCGCCGGACTCGACGGTGATGCCCGGCGGCACGATGATCTCGATGCCTCCCCAGAAGGTGAAGACGGAGACCTCGGTGACGCCAGGTCCGATGCGGGCATCGCGGAAATCGAGGACGGACCCGCCCATGACGGCGAAGACGCTGATCCTCCGCGCCGGGACCCATGCGCCCTTTCTCTCCGCGCCGCCGAGGATCGCGGCGACGATCTGGTGGTCTCGGCGCCCATCGTCGCGGGGCGCGGCGGCCGGGGCGGGGGATGCCGATGTGGCCGCGGGCGCGGCGGGTCCGGGGATCGCCGGGAGGTCCTGGAGGAGCATGTCCAACTCGCCGGCGGTGGCAGCGCGGTGGGCGATGTCGACCCGGCGTTCGAACTCCTCGATGGTCAGCGCATCTGCGGCCACGTGGCGGCAGAGTGCCTGGATCGTCCGTTCGCGGCGTTGCTCCAACGTACCGGGGACGGGATCGGGGACGGGGGTCATCCTCGGCGCGGCTCCTTCCGATGTTCACGTGCCGGCCCACGGCGGGAGGGGCCCGCCCGCTGCCGGGTACGTCAATCTGGCATCGATGCGGCCGCATCGCCAGCCGCCCATACGGATCTCCGGCGTTGACAGCGTTGCGGGGCCGGGCCTATTCTTGCTCCGCTCCCCGAACGGACCCGATGGCCTCCATGCGTTCCATTCAGGCGTACTTCAATCGAATCCATACCCGGCTCTACGCGGCGTTCGCGATGCTGGTGCTGGGTATGTCGTTCACTTGGTGGCTGGGTTCCCGATCCCTCGGCCAGTTCGCGGATCAAGTCTCCGCGCGCATCGATGCGCTGCACGAGAGCGGGGACGCGGGCCAGCGCTTGCAGATCGCGGTCCTGGACCAGATCGCCGAAGGCGAGCACTACCTGGTGAGCGGGGGACCGGAGACGATGAATCGGTTCCGCGCGCTGGGGATGCAGGTCCACGAGCTGCGGGGCCGGTACGGCAAGATTCGCGGTCTCTCGCCCGCGGAGCAGATGCAGCTCGCCCGGATCGAGGACCTGCATGCACGTCTGGAAGTGCAGTACTCGCTCGCGCATGCGCTGCACGACCTCGCCCGCCGCGACGCGGCGTTGGAGCTGGTCGAGGCGACGGATCCGATTCTCGACGAGCTGAAGACCGAGATCCGGAGCCTTAGCGCGACCCAGCAGACGAAGGTCGGCGAGGCGGCGACGATGGTGCGCCGGGATGCGGCCGAGCGCCAGCCGGTCCTCCTCGGGCTCCTGATCGTGACGGTCGGGGTCGCGATCCTGATGGTGACGCGGACGCTCCATGCGATCAGCCACCCGTTGCGCCGGCTCGTCGTGGCGGCGGACCAGTTCGGGCAGGGCGACCTGAACGTCAATATCTCGGGCCGGATGCCGCAGGAGTTCGACGTGCTCGCGGGCGCGTTCACGTCGATGGCCGAGCGACTGCGGTCGATCGTGGCGGAGACGGTCACGACGGCGGAGCAGATCACGGCGTCGGCTTCGGACCTCTCGAGCATATCCGAGGAGGTCGCGGCCTCGAGCGGCGAGGTCTCGACGGCGATGGTCGACATCACGCACGGCGCCGAGCAGCAGGCACAAGGCCTCAGCACGGTGAGCCAGGCGCTGGACGAGATCCGCCGCCGCGCCCACGACGTGAACGAGACGTCGGAGCGGGTCCACGCGCTCGGCGAGCGGATCCGGACGTTGGCGGAAGCGAAGCGCCGCGACATCGCCCAGGCGCTGCGGATGCTCCTCGAGGTGCGTGAGGTCGTCGAGACGACGGGCCGCGAGGTCTACCGCCTCGACGAGGCGTCGGACCGGATCACGACCTTCGTCGAGACGATCCAGTCGATCGCGAGCCAGACGAACCTGCTGGCGCTGAACGCGGCGATCGAGGCGGCGAGGGCGGGGGAGCACGGTCGCGGCTTCGCCGTCGTCGCCGATGAGGTCCGCAAGCTCGCCGACGCCAGCGCCCGCGCCGCCGACCAGGTCTCGGCGACGGTCCGGCAGGTCCGCAAGGAGATCCGCGACGTGATCGCGACGACCGAGCGGGGCACGACCAAGGTCGTCGGCGTCGAGCAGGTCTCGATGGGCGCGGAGACCGCCTTCGAGGAGATCATCGCCGCCGTCGACCAGGTCCGCGAGGCGGCGAGCCGCGTCGCGGAGGCGGCCGCGCAGAACCTCCAGGGCGTGGCCAGCGTCGAGGAGACCGTCCGCGCCGTCGGCGCGACCGCGGAGCTGCACGCCGCTAGCGCACAGCAGGTCAGCGCGGCGTCGGAGGAGCAGTCGGCGGCGACGCAGGAGATGAGCGCCGCCGCCAGCGAGCTGCTCCACGCGGCCGAGCGGCTCAAGGACCTGGTCTCGGGGTTCAAGGTCTAGGCGATGGGGGTCCTCTCCTGGATCCTCTTCGGCCTGATCGCCGGCGGGATCGCGAAGTACCTCCTGCCGGGGAAGGATCCGGGAGGGTGCCTCGCCACCATGCTTCTCGGGATCGCCGGCGCGCTGATCGGCGGGTTCCTCGGCACGCACATCTTCGACTGGGGGACCGTCACCGGCTTCGACCTCCGCTCCTTCGGGATCGCCATCGTCGGCGCGGTCCTCCTCCTCCTCGTCTACCGGCTCCTGTCGCGGCGGCGGTAGGCCGGGGCGCTCACTCCCACGGGGCCGGCGACGGGAGGCGCCTCGCCAGCGAGGCGAGGACGTCCTCGGGGGCGACCCCCGCCGCACGGCAGGCGACGAGGGCGTGGTAGACCAGGTCCGCCGCCTCCTCCGCAACGCGCGAAGGGTCGCCGTCCGTGCAGGCCAGCGCCAGCTCCACCGCCTCCTCGCCCAGCTTCTTCAGCCGGAGGTTTCGATCCGTGAGGAGCCGCGTCGTGTAGCTCCCTTCCGGGAGCGACGACGCGCGGTCGCTCAGCACTCGCCCCAGCGCCGCCAGCGGCGGGGGCGCCTCGAAGCAGCTCCACGTGCCGGCGTGGCACGTCGGGCCCACGGGTTCGACCCGGGCGACGACGGCGTCCCCATCGCAATCGCCGTGGAGCGAGACCAGACGCAGCACGTTCCCGCTCGTCTCCCCCTTCTTCCAGAGCCGACCCCGCCCCCGGGACCAGAACCAGAGCTCTCCCGTCTCCAGCGTCCGGGCGAGCGCCTCCCGGTTCGCGTACCCCAGCATCAAGACTTCGCCCGTCAGCGCGTGTTGCGCGACCACCGGGACGAGGCCGTCCCCCTTGGCGAAGTCCAACGCGTCGAGCTGATCCAGCCGTTCGATTCGCATTTCCTGCCCCCTCACCCCGCCAGCACCCGGCGGATCTCGTCCGCGAGGGCGCGGTTCGTCGCGACGACGTGGGGCGAGGTGTGCGTCGCCCGGCCGTCCCAGTCGGTGAAGACCCCGCCCGCCTCCTCGATGATCGGCCGGAGCGCGGCGCTGTCCCAGGGCGAGACGATCGGGTCGAGCATCGCCTCGGCGCGGCCGGTGGCGACGAGGGCGTAGCCGTAGCAGTCGCCCCAGGTGCGGGTCAGCCCGGCGCGGGCGCGGAGGCGGTCCCACCCCTCGCGGCGGCCGTGCCGGTCGATGTGTTCGACGTCGGTGGTGAGGACGAGGGCGTCCTCGAGGCGAGCGGTGTCGGAGACGCGGGCCCGCCGGCCATCCCACCAGCACCCCTCGCCGCGGGCGGCCCAGACGGTCTCGCCGAGGGCGGGGAAGTGGATGACGCCGACGACGGGATCGCCCTCGACCTCCAGGGCGAGGAGCACGCCGAAGAAGGGGACGCCGTGGGTGAAGCTGCGGGTCCCGTCGATCGGGTCGAGGATCCACCGGCGGCGAGCCCCGGGCCGGGTCTCGCCGAACTCCTCGCCCAGGATCCCGTCGTCGGGGAAGCGGGACTCGATGAGCTCGCGGGCGAGGCGCTCGGCCTCGCGGTCGGCGACGGTGACCGGCGAGAGGTCGGGCTTGGCCTCGACGGCGACGCCGGTCTGGTAGTGCGCGAGGGCGACGCGGCCCGCGCGCCAGGCGACCTCGACGGCGAAGTCGAGGAGAGTGCGCATCGATTCGGTGCTCATGCGGCTACCGGGGTGAGGGTCGGCGCCGGCCGGACGGGGATGCCGGCCTCGGCGAGAAAACGTTTGACGACGGGGACGGTGGTCGTCCCGTCGTGGAAGATCCCCGCGGCAAGGGCGGCGTCGGCGCCGGCGAGGACGAAGGCATCGCGGAAGTGCTCGGGCGCGCCGGCGCCGCCGCTCGCGATGACCGGGACGGCGACCGCGGTGGCGACGCTGCGGGTCAGCGCGAGGTCGAAGCCGTTCCTCCGCCCGTCCCGGTCGATGCTGGTGAGGAGGATCTCCCCCGCGCCACGGGCCACCGCCTCCTGGGCCCAGGCGATAGCGTCGAGTCCGGTCGCGGTGCGGCCGCCGTGGGTGTAGACGCGGTAGGCGCCCGTGGACTCGGCGTCCCGCTCGGGGGCGTCGGGGTGCTCCGGGGCGGCCTCCGCGCCCGCCCGCCCCGAGCCCGCCCCCTCCTCCCACTTCGCGTCGATGCTCGCCACGATGCATTGCGCGCCGAAGAGCTCCGCGGCCTCCGTGAAGAGCTCGGGGCGGCGCACGCCGGCGGTGTTGATGCTGACCTTGTCGGCGCCGGCGCGGAGGGCGCGGGCGACGTCGTCGACGGTGTGGATCCCGCCCCCGACGGTGAGCGGGACGAAGAGCCGCTCGGCGGTGCGGCGGACGACGTCGAGGAGGGTGCGCCGCCCCTCGGCGGAGGCCGAGATGTCGAGGAAGACGACCTCGTCGGCGCCCTCGGCCTCGTAGCGCATCGCGAGCTCGACGGGGTCGCCCATGTCGCGGAGCCCCTCGAAGCTGACGCCCTTCACGACGCGGCCGTCCTTCACGTCAAGACAGACGATGACGCGCTTCCGCAGCATCATCCCTCCTCGCGTTCGATGCGGACGGCGCCCTTGGTGCTGAAGACCGCGTCCCCGGGGGCGAGGGCCTTGCGGAGCGCGAGTCCGGTCGCCTTGATCGCCGCCTCGACGATGTGGTGCCGGTCGCGGCCGCGGAGGACGCGGACGTGGAGGGTGATCCGGGCGTTCTCGGCGAGGGACCGGAGGAAGTGGTCGTAGAGGGCGCTGGGGAGCGGGCCCTCGTACCAGAACCTGCCGCCGACGTCGAGGGCGGCCTGGACCATCGCGTCGTCCATCACCACCGTCGCCTCGCCGTAGCGCTGGCAGGTGTCGGGGACCTCGTCGCGGAGGGCGAGGCCGAGGGTGATCGCGACATCCTCGACGAGGTGGTGCCGCAGATCGCCGGTCGCCTCGACCTCGAGGCCGAAGCCGGCGTAACGGGCGAGGGTCGCGAGCATGTGGTCGAGGAAGGGCTCGCCGGTCGCGATCCGGGTCTTGTACCCCTCGGCCCCGGCGAAGGGGTCGAGGGTGATGCGGACGCGGGTCTCGCCGGTCTCGCGAGTGACGATGCTCATTCGCGGAACTCCAGGGCGGTGGCGCGGGGGTCGACCGCGCCGGTGTAGAGGCTCATACCCAGGACGGCGCCGGCGGCGCCGCAGCGCGCGAGGGCGCGGAGGTCGTCGAGGCCGCGGATCCCGCCGGAGGCGAGGAGCGGGTGGCGGGTCGCGGCGACGAGGGTCGTGAAGCGTTCGACGTCGGCGCCGGCCATACGCCCCTCGCGGCCGACGTCGGTGACGAGGACCCCGGCGAGGGGGAGCGGGTCGAGGCGGCGGAGGAGCGACGTCGCCTCGAGCCCCGTCCCCTCGGTCCAGCCGCGGGTCAGGATGACGCCGTCGCGGGTGTCCGCAGCGACGACGACGCGACCAGGGTGGCGGGCGGCGAGCGCCTCGAGCCAAGCGGGATCCTCGACGGCGCGCGTGCCGACGACGATGCGGGCGGCGCCGGCGTCGAGGAGCTCGGCGGCGACGTCGTCGTCCCTCACCCCGCCGCCGACCTGGACCGGCAAGTCGACGGCGCGGAGAATTTGCGAGATCGCTTCGCGGTTGTTCCCGTGGCCGAGCGCGGCGTCGAGGTCGACGACGTGGAGCCATTGGAACCCGGCCTCGGCCCACCGCCTCGCCACGGCGACGGGGTCGGGGAGGCTGACCCGCTCCGCCTCGGGCCGCCCGCCGACGAGCTGGACGACGCGGCCGCCGCGCAGGTCGATCGCGGCGTAGGCGATCATCGCGCCACCTCCGCGAGGAAGTTGCGGATCAGGCGGAGCCCCGGCCCGCCGCTCTTCTCGGGGTGGAACTGGACCCCCCAGGCGTTGGCGCGCCGGACCGTGGCGGGGAAGCGTACGCCGTCGTACTCCGTCCAGGCAAGGATCGCCCCGGGGTCGGCGGGGTCGCAGACGTAGCTGTTCGCGTAGTAGGCGACGAGGGGCGCGGTCCCCGCGAAGATGCGATCGGGGTCCGCCTCCCCGGCCACGAGGACCTCGTTCCACCCCATGTGCGGGACGCGCGGGGCGGAGAGGCGCCGGACGCGGCCGGGGATCACCCCCAGCCCCGCCCCCGGCCCCTCCTCGCTCGACTCGAGGAGGAGCTGCATCCCGAGGCAGATCCCGAGGGCGGGGAAGCCGTCGAGGAGCGCCCTGCGCAGCTCGGCGGCCGCGGGGGCGAGGCGTTCGGCCGCGGCGCCGAAGGCGCCGACGCCGGGGATGACCAGGCCATCGGCATCGAGGAGCCGCGCCGGGTCCGGCTCGATCCGGACCTCGGCGCCCCCGGCCTCGAGCGCCTTCGCCAGGGAGTGGAGGTTCCCGACCCGGGTGTCGAAGAGGGCGATCCTCATCGGGCGGCCTCCTTCTCTGCGGAAGCGGGCGCACCGGCGGCGCGGGGGCGCTCCGCCCGTACGCGGGTGGCCGCGCCGCCGACGGCGCCCACCTCGAGCACCCCGCGCAGCGCCGCGAGGAACCGCTCCATCGACTCCCATGGCCCGACGGAGACGCGGATGCAGTCCCCCGCCTGCGGGAGCCCGGGGAACGCCCGGACCGCGACGCCCCTCTCGCGGAGCGCCGCGCCGAGCTCGGCGGCGATCATTGGCGTCGGGAGCGCGGCCCCCGCGGCGACGAGGACGAAGTTCGCCGCGGAGTCCCAGACGCGCAGCCCCAGGGCGCGCAGCTCGGCGGTCAGCCGTTCGCGGTTCTCTCGCGTGCGCGTCACGATATCCCGGACCCAATCCTTCCCCTCACGGAGCACCGCCAGCGCCGCCGCCTCCGCGGGGGCGGTGACCTTGTAGGGCCCGCGCGACTTCTCGATCTCGCGCACCAACCTCGCCGGGCCGATCGCGTAGCCGACGCGGAGCCCGGCCAGCCCCCACGCCTTCGAGAGGGTCCGCAGCACGACGATCCGCTCCGACGCGACGGCGCGGTCGATCAGCGACTCGCCCGCGAAGTCGGCGTACGCCTCATCGACGAGGACGATCCCCGCCGTCCCCGCTGCGACCCGCTCGATCGAGGCCGCATCGAGGCGGGTCCCCGTCGGGTTGTTCGGAGCGCAGAGGTAGGTCATCCTCGCCCGGGTCGCCAGGATCGCGTCGGGATCCAGCGAGAAGTTCGGCCCGAAGGGGACGCCGACGGGGCGGGCGGCGTTCATCCTCGCGAAGAGCGGGACCATCCCGAAGGTCGGTACCGGGTGCGCGACGACGTCGCCGGGCTCGCAGAAGGCGCGGAACGCGGAGTCGATCACGTCATCCGAGCCGCACCCGGTCACGACGTTCTCCGGCGCCACACCGTGCAGGGCCGCGAGCTCCGCCTTGAGCGCGTCGGCGAAGACCGAGGGGTAGCGCGTGACCTGCTCGGGGCGCATCGCCGCGAGGGCGCGGGCGGCCGCGGGGTGCGGGCCGAAGAGGTTCGTGTTGTCGCTCAGGTCGACGTCGACCGGGCGGCGGCCGGGGTCGTAGAGCTCGACGTCGCGGTAGGCGGCGCGGAGGGGGAGGGCCGTGAGTGGGGCGGCGGCAGCGCTCCGCGTCGACGGCGTGCCGCCCGCCGATGCGGGGCGTGACTCCGGCGCCATCCCCGCCAGGGCCGCCGCCGCCTGTGCACCCTCGACGGCTCGTGCCCCCGCCCTCGCCCTCGCCGCCGCCGCGTGGCCGGGGAGCCCTTCGGCGTCGGCGAGGGTCGCGGTCGGGCCGGCGAGCCGGGCCGCCGCCGCGGGCGAGACCTCCTGGTACGTCACGAAGCGCACGAAGTCGAGGACCGAGAGCCCGGAGTAGGCGCGGGCGAGCCCGGCGGTCGGGAGGACGTGATTCGCGCCGGTCATGTAGTCCCCGAAGGCGACGGAGCTGCCGGGGCCGAGGAAGACGGTCCCCGCGGCGCTGACCCGGTCGAGTGCGGCGCGCGGGTCGTCGACGAGGAGGAGGAGGTGCTCGGGGGCGTAGCGCGCGGCGAAGTCGAGGGCCTCGTCGAGGGTTCGGGCGACGATGATCGCGCCCGACGCGGCGAGGGCGGCCTCGACGATCTCCCGCCGCGGCTGTGCGGGGACGAGGCGGGCGAGGGCGGCCTCGACGGCCGTGGCGACGTCGTCGCCGATGGCGACAAGGACCGCGGCGGCGTCGGGGTCGTGCTCCGCCTGGGCGATCAGCTCGAGGGCGGCGAGCTCGGGGTCGGCCGTGCCGTCGGCGACGACGAGGACCTCCGAGGGGCCTGCAGGGCAGTCGATCGCGACCGCGCCCGTGAGCTGGCGCTTGGCCTCGGTGACGTAGGCGTTCCCCGGCCCGACGATCTTGTCGACGCGCGGGACGGAATCGGTGCCGAGCGCGAGGGCCGCGACGGCGCCGGCGCCGCCGAGGGCGAAGACGCGATCGGCGCCGGCGAGGGCGCAGGCGGCTAGGACGGCCTGAGGCGGGAGTCCGCCCGCCCCCGGCGGCGAGCAGACCACGACCTCGCCCACGCCGGCGACCTTCGCGGGGACCACGCCCATGAGGACGCTGCTCGGGTAGGCGGCCCGCCCGCCCGGCGCGTAGACGCCGACCCGGCGGAGCGGCTCGGCGCGCCGGCCGAGGCGGACGCCGGGGGTGACCTCGACCTCGAGGGGCGGCGGGAGCTGCGCGCGGTGGAACGCGGCGATCGACGCGGCGGCCTCTTCGAGCGCGGCGCGGACCGCGGGGTCGAGGGCCTCGAGGGCGGCGTCGCAGGCGGCGCGCGGGACCTCGAGGGCGTCGAGGGCGACGCCGTCGAAGCGGCGGGCGAGGTCGCGGAGTGCGTCGTCGCCACGGGCGCGGACATCGGCGACGATCGCCGCGACGGCTCGCTCGACCGCGGGATCGGCCGCGCGGCCGCGGTCCAGCAATCTCGCCTCGTCCGTCCGCGACAGCGCGCCGAGCGCCGCACGGACCGCCAGGCGCAGGGGCGGGGTGCGCGAGTCTTCCATCAGGGGGCCTTCTCCTCGATGCGGCAACAAAAAACGCGGCCCGTCCAGTCAGGGACGGGCCGCGGCGGCTCTCGATCGACTGCGCTACACCCGGCTCACCGGCGTGCGCACGCGCGCCACTGCGACCCGTCGGGGCCGTGGTGGTGGGCGTGATGCCGATGATGGAGCGCACGCATGTCGTTCATGGTGCGAAAGCTAACCGAATCGTAGGCGGGGCGTCAAGGCGGGGCCGGGCGTCCGGGAGGGTGGCACGGGAGCCGGAGCGACGGGGTCATCGGACGCCGCGACCCGGGCGTGTGGCGCCCCACTGCGCGGGCCGACTACCTTTCGGTGGGGGCGGTGGGGTACGATTCGTGAACACGGGGCGACGGGGCGGCGCCACGGTCGCCCTCGGGGCTCGCGGCCGTGGGGGCGCGACGTCGGCGCGCTCGGGCCGGGCCTCGCGGCCTACGGCATGCGGGCCCCGCGGGGCTTGGCAGCGTGGCGCCCGCGGCCCGGCGCCGCCCTCCGCCCCCATTCGCGCTTTTTCGGAGACCCGACCATGCCCGAAAGCCATCGAACCGAGATCGCGACCCTCGCCGGGGGGTGCTTCTGGTGCCTCGAGGCGGTCTACGAGCTCATGCGCGGCGTCGAATCGGTCGAGTCCGGCTACTCCGGCGGCCACGTCCCCGACCCGACGTACGAGGAGGTCTGCTCGGGGACGACCGGCCACGCCGAGGTCGTGCAGGTGACCTTCGACCCCGACGTCGTCTCGTTCCGCGAGCTCCTCGAGGTCTTCTTCACGATCCACGACCCCACGACGCTGAACCGCCAGGGCCCGGACGTCGGGACGCAGTACCGCTCGGCGATCTTCTACCACTCGCCGGAGCAGCGGGAGACCGCCGAGTCGGTCATCCGGGAGCTGGAGGCCGAGGGGATCTGGGACGCGCCGATCGTGACCCAGGTCGTCCCGTTCGAGGCGTTCTACCCCGCCGAGCCGTACCACCGCGAGTACTTCCGCCGCCACCCGACGCAGCCGTACTGCAGCGTCGTCATCGCGCCGAAGGTGGCGAAGTTCCGGAAGAAGTTCACCGAGAAGCTCCGTCGGGAGTGAGGCCCGGCGGGCCGCCCCGATCCGTTCAGCGGGCCATCGGGACGTCGCCTACGGCATCAACCGCTCGATCGGGGTGACGAGGATCCCCTCGGCGCCGATCGCCTTGAGGTCGGCGATGGTGCGGTAGATCTCACGGCGGTCGACGACGGCGTGGGCGGCGACGAACTCGCCGCCATCCATGACGTCGACGATGGTGGGGCCGTTCAGCCCCGGGAGGATCCGCTTGAGCTCGGGGAGCGCCCTCCTCGGGACGTTGGCCATGAGGTAGCGCTTGTTCTGGGCGCGGAGCACCGATTCGAGGGCGGTGGTCAGCTCCTCCGCGCGGCGGCGGCGGTCGGGGTCGTCGAGGAGCTCGCGGCGGGCGATGAGGAGCGCGGTCGACTCGAGTACGGTCGCGATTTCGCGGAGCCCGTTCACCTTGAGGGTCGAGCCGGTCGAGACGAGGTCGACGATGATGTCGGCGACGCCGAGGTGGGGCGCGATCTCCGCGGCGCCCGAGACCGGCACGAGGGTGATCTTCCGACCGCGCTCGGCGAAGAAGCGCTCGGTGAGGCGGGGGAACGACGTGGCGACGCGGGTCCCGTCGGGGAGCGCGTCGACGTCGCGGACGTCGCTCTCGTCCTTGACGGCGACGGCGAGGCGGCAGCGGCCGAAGCCGAGGTCGAGGAGGACCTCGACCGGGCGGTTCGCCTCGGCGACGAGGTCGCGCCCCGTCACGCCGAGGTCGGCCGCGCCATCGGCGACGAACTCGGGGATGTCCTCCGCGCGGACGAAGAGGGCGAGGAAGTCGTCGCCGAGGGCGGCTTGGAGGGCGCGGTCGCCGCGGAACTCGAACTCGAGCCCCGCGCGTTCGAAGAGCTCGCGTGCGCTCTCGGCGAGCCGGCCTTTGTTGGGGAACGCGATACGAATCATCTCAACCATCGCCCCGAGGGCGTCGAGTGGGCAAACGAACGCGGCCCGTCCGAGGATTCGGACGGGCCGCGGCGGCGATCGCTCGTGTGTCGCCCTCGCTAGGGGCGCACGCGCTCGAAGCCACCCGGCCCGTCCGGGCCGTGGTGGTGGGCGTGGCGCCGATGCGAGGTTCCGCGAGCGTCGTACATGGCGCGGAAGGTAGCCGGTGCGGGTGAGGCGTGTCAAGGGATTGACGCGACGCGGGTTACGGGGGCGGTGGCGCGGGTCGGCGCCGCGGGGACCGGTCGCGGCCGGAGCCCGCCGCCCGGTGTTGCCGCTGCCGGGATCGGAGCGGCCCCCGACGACTCCCTTCCGTTCGGCGGCCCACTCGCCTACATTGGACGAACCGACCCCGGCCCGCCTCGACGGGCCGGCCGACCGATCCTCGACACGTCCGGGGGACCATGCCCCGAGACCGTGCCCCCCTCGCGCGACCGCCGGAGCCGGTCCCTGGCGCCTGGCCGCGATCCTGGCACCGCTGGCAGCCATCCGCCCGTAACCGGCCCGATTCTTTCCTCCTCCAAGCCGCGGGAGGTGACGGCATGGAGAAGCGCGTGGCGTTCTGTTCGGCGTGCGACCGCAACGTGCCGGTCGTGGTGCTGCGCGGCGTCTGGGAGCAGCGTCCGCCATCGCGACGCGATGCCGAGGAGGCGATCGTCTGCCTCGACTACGGCGTGCGCTGCACCGGCTCGCTCTGCCCGATGTACCGGATCGACGCCGGCACGGAGGACGGCGTCGTTCTTCGGGGGGTCGACGCCCCGCCGGAGGTCGCGCCGTGACGACCTCCCGGCGGGCGGACCCGAGGCCGACCGACACGCGGGACCCCGCGTACTACCACCGCGTCGTCGACTGCCAGTGGGCCTGCCCCGCCCACACGAACGTTCCCGCCTACATCCGCCTGATCGCGCAGGGGCGCTACACCGAGGCTTACCTCCTGAACCGCGAGTCGAACGTCTTCCCCGGGATCCTCGGCCGGACCTGCGACCGGCCGTGCGAGCCGGCGTGCCGCCGAGGCCGTGTCGACGGCGCGCCCGTCGCGATCTGCCGGCTGAAGCGGGTCGCCGCCGACCTGCGGGGCGACGTCGCCGACCGGCTACCGAAGGCGTCGGCCGCGAAGAACGGGAAGCGGATCGCCTGCGTCGGCGCGGGGCCCGCGTCGCTCACCGTCGCCAACGACCTGGTCCCGCTGGGCTACGAGGTGACGATCTTCGAGAAGCTCTCGCGCCCCGGCGGGCTCATGCGGACGAACATCCCGGCGTTCCGCCTCCCTGCGGAGGTCCTCGACGAGGAGATCGGGATGATCCTCGACATGGGGGTCGAGATCCGCTACGACTCGCCGGTCACGAGCATGCGTTGGCTCCTCGGGCAGGGCTACGACGCGATCTTCGTCGGGAGCGGCGCGCCGAAGGGGAAGGACCTGGAGCTGCCGGGGCGCAGGGAGACGGACGCGATCCACATCGGGATCGAGTGGCTCGAGGCGGTGCACTTCGGGCACGTAACCTCGATCGGGCCGCGGGTCCTGGTCATCGGCGTCGGGAACACGGCGATGGACTGCTGCCGGACGGCCAAGCGCCTGGGCGGCACCGAGGTGAAGGTCATGGCGCGGCGGGACCGGGCGCACTTCAAGGCCTCCCCCTGGGAGCTCGAGGACGCGGAGGAGGAGGGGATCGAGATCGTCGAGAACCACGCGCCGCGGCGCTTCGTGGTCGAGGCGGGGCGCCTCGTCGCCATGGAGTTCGACCGGGTGCGGTGGCTCGCGGGCGACGACGGCCGCCCGCGCATGGAGTCGCTCGAGACGGTCCAGATTCCGTGTGACGACGTGATCCTGGCGATCGGGCAGGAGAACGCGTTCCCCTGGATCGAGCGGGACCTGGGGATCGCCTTCGACGACCGGGGGATGCCGGTCGTGGACCGGACGACCTTCGAGAGCACGCTCCCCGGGGTCTTCTTCGGCGGCGATGCGGCGTGGGGCCCGCAGAACATCATCTGGGCGGTCGAGCACGGGCACCAGGCGGCGATCTCGATCCACAACCACTGCCGGGGCGTGCCGGTGACGGAGCGCCCGCCCCACGGGATGAACCTGGTCAGCCAGAAGATGGGGCTGCACCAGTGGAGCTACGGGAACGCGTACAACCCGGCGGGGCGGGCGAGGATGCAGCACGTCGATCTGCGGGATCGATTCCATGGGCTCTCGACCGAGGTCGAGCTCGGGTTCGACGCGGAGCAGACCGCCGCCGAGGTCGAGCGCTGTCTCAACTGCGACGTGCAGACCCACTTCACGCACGAACTCTGCATCGAGTGCGACGCGTGCATGGACATCTGCCCGGTCGACTGCCTGACGATCGCGGCGGGGGGCGAGGAGGCGGAGCTGCGGGGCCGGCTGACGGCGCCGTCGCTGCACCCCGAGCAACCGCTCTACGTCTCGGCGTCGCTCCCGCAGACGGGGCGGGTGATGGTGAAGGACGAGGACCTCTGCCTGCACTGCGGGCTCTGCGCGGAGCGCTGCCCCACCTCGGCGTGGGACATGCGCCTCTTCGAGCTGTTGATCCCCTACGCCGGGCGGGCTGTCGACGGCATCCTCCCGGCGCTGGCCGCGACCGGAGCGTAACGGAGGGCGAGGGAGGCCATCGACGTGGGAACATCGAGGGGAGTGAACGACTTCGCGTTGAAGATCGCGACGGTGAACGGCACCGGCTCCGCGAGCGCGAACGGCCTGCTCTTGCAGGCCATCTTTCGGATGGGGCTCCCGGTTTCGGGGAAGAACGTCTTCCCATCGAACATCCAGGGGATGCCGACGTGGTACGAGATCCGGGTGAGCGCCGCCGGGCACACGGCGCGGGCGCCGCGCTTCGACCTGCTCGTGGCGCTGAACGACGCGACGTACGCCCGCGACATCGCCGAGCTGGAGCCGGGGGGGTGGGTCGTGTACGACTCGACGTGGCCGCCCCCCGCGGCGGTGCTACGGCCCGACGTCGAGTTCCTGGGGATCCCGCTGGCGCGGCTCTGCGCGGGGGCGTTCGAGGGGGGGCGCGAGCGGCTGCTGATGCGGAACATCGCCTACGTCGGGGCGCTGGCGGCGCTCCTCGGGATCCCGCTCGAGCTGCTCGATACGCTGCTGCGCGAGCAGTACGGGCGGAAGCAGGCGCTGATGGAGTCGAACTTCCGGGCGGTGCGGCTGGGGCACGACTACGCGCTGGAGCACTTCGCCTGTCCGCTCCCGCTGCGGCTCGAGGCGATGGAGGCGCCGGACGACAGGATCCTGATCGACGGGAACACGGCGGCGGCGCTCGGTTGCCTCTACGCGGGCGCGACGGTCGGGGCGTGGTACCCGATCACCCCGGCGACCTCGATGATGGACGCGTTCCGTCGCTTCTGTGAGCGGTACCGCCGGGACCCGGCGACGGGGAAGAACCGCTACCTCGTGGTCCAGGCGGAGGACGAGCTGGCGGCGGCGGGGGTGGTGGTGGGGGCGGGGTGGGCCGGCGCCCGGGCGTTCACGCCGACGAGCGGGCCGGGGATCTCGCTGATGAGCGAGTTCATCGGGCTCGCCTATTACGCCGAGATCCCCGGCGTCTTCTTCGACATCCAGCGGACCGGCCCGTCGACGGGGATGCCGACGCGGACGCAGCAGGGCGACCTGCTGGCGACGGCGTACGCCTCGCACGGCGATACGAAGCACGTCGTCCTCTACCCGGGGGACCCGGGGGAGTGCTTCGAGATGGCGGTCCGGGCCTTCGACCTGGCGGAGCGTTTCCAGACGCCGGTCTTCGTCCTCTCGGACCTGGACATCGGGATGAACGACTGGGTCTGCCGCCGGTTCCGCTGGGACGATGCCTACCGGCCGGACCGCGGCAAGGTGCTCGACGCCGAGGCGCTCGAGCGGATGGAGGCGTTCCACCGCTACCTCGACGTCGACGGCGACGGGATCTGCGCGCGGACCCTCCCGGGGGTCCACCCGAAAGGCGCCTACTTCACCCGCGGCTCCGGGCACGACCGGTTCGGCCGCTACACCGAGGATGCGGCCGAGTACGTCGAGGTCGTCGACAGGATCGCGCGAAAGATCGACGGCGCGGCCCGCGCGGTGCCGGGGCCGGTGGTGGAGGCGCGGGGCGGGGAGCTCGGGATCGTCGCGCTGGGCGGGTGCGACGTCGCCGTCCACGAGGCGCTCGACCGCCTGGCGGACCGGGGGATCCCCGCCGACTACATGAGGATCCGTGGGTTCCCCTTCGCCCCCGAGGTCGAGGAGTTCCTCCTGGGGCACGCGGTGAGCTTCGTGGTCGAGCAGAACCGCGACGCGCAGCTCCGCTCGCTCCTCACGCTCGAGACGCGGGCCCCGAAGGAGCGGCTCCGCTCGGTCCGGTCCTACGGCGGGCTCCCGCTCAGCGCGGAGACCGTGGTGAACGCCGTGCTCCGCTCCGTGGAGGTGCACGCATGACGACGTCGATCCCGAAGCCGAAGGTCCGGCACCCGGCCCTCCCGGTCAACGCTCTGGGGCTGACTCGCCGCGACTACGAAGGCGCGGTCTCGACCCTCTGCGCGGGGTGCGGCCACGACTCCATCACCGCCGCGCTGATCCTTGCCTTCTGGGAGCTCGATATCCCGCCGCATAGGGTCGCGAAGCTGAGCGGGATCGGCTGTTCGTCGAAGACGCCGACCTACTTCCTCCGCGAGGCGCACGGCTTCAACGCGGTGCACGGGAGGATGCCCTCGATCGCGACCGGGGTCCGCGCCGCCAACCGGGACCTGATCCTCATCGGCGTCTCGGGCGACGGCGACTCGCTCTCGATCGGGCTCGGCCAGTTCTGCCACGCGATCCGCCGCAACCTGCGGGTGCTCTACGTCCTCGAGAACAACGGGGTCTACGGGCTGACGAAGGGCCAGTTCTCCGCCTCGGCGGACGTCGGCTCGAGGGCGAAGCGGGGGGAGGCGAACCGGATGGCGCCGATCGACCCGGTGCTCCTCGCGCTCTCGCTCGGCGCGACCTTCGTCGCGCGTTCGTTCTCGGGCGACAAGGCGCAGCTCGTGCCGATCCTGAAGGCCGCCCTCTCGCACCGCGGCTTCGCCTTCGTGGACGTGATCTCGCCGTGCGTCACCTTCAACGACCACGAAGGCTCGACGAAGAGCTACCGCTACACCCGCGAGAGGGCGCGGGAGGTCGTCTACGCCGACTTCGTCCCGCCCCGCGTCGAGATCACGGTCGACTACGGCGCGGGGGATGCGGTCGACGTGAGGATGCACGACGGGAGCATCGTTCGCCTGAGGAAGACGGGGCTCGACTACGATCCGACGGACCGGGACGCCGCCTACGCCTACGTGCGGGAGCGGCAGCGGGCCGGCGAGGTGCCGACCGGGTTGCTCTACCTCTCCGAGGCCGAGCCCGAGCTCCACGAGCTGGAGGCGACCGTCGATGCGCCCCTCGCGACGCTCCCGTTCGAGACGCTCTGCCCCGGGAGCGCCGCGCTCGATGCGTTGATGGAGGAGTATCGCTGAGCCCGTGACCCGCGGGCGGCGACCTGGTTCGGCGCGAGCTTCGCCGCCGGCGGGGCGGCTTCCCTCCGGATGAAGCGATGGGGCGGTCGTGGTGTAGGAGCAGGGATCGAGGAGGTGAAGGCGTGAAGGGAACGAGAAGGATGGCCGTGGGATGGGCGGCGGTGATGGTGGCGGGAGCGGTGATCGCGGCGCCGGCGGTGGGGCGGGCGCAGGGCGGAGTCCAGGGCGACCCGGGCGAGCGGTGCCTGGCGACGTCGGAGCTGCCGCGTTTCCGGGGTCTGGACCACCCGTTGATGGCGGAGCTCCGGTCGCGGATCGGCGAGGAGCCGGGGATGCGGGTCCGGGTCGTGGGCGGGCCGGAGCTGGCGGCGAGGGACGTGGCGTCGGCGCTGGCGTCGTCGATCTCCGCGGTGATGTACACCGTCGATCTCACGCCATCGTCGATCCAATACCTGGAGGAGACGGAGTCGAACCTGAGCCGGATCCTGGAGCGGGCCGGGACGAGGGACGTGGTCCTGCTGGTCGAGGATCGCGACGCGGTCCTGGATCGGCGGACGGCAGGCCGCGGCGCGGGCGCAGGAGAGCGGTTGGCGCGGATCGTGGAGCGGGTTCGCGACTACGACGGCGTGGTCGTCGTCGCCGATGGCGCGGTGGGGCGCGAGATTGCGGGGCGGTCGGAGGTGGTGGTCCGCATCGCCGACCGCTGCGGCGCGCCGGGCCGGTGAGCCCGGCTGCGCCATCGGCGGGGCGCGCGCTCGCCTAGGCGGGGGTTCGCCCGGTCTCCTGGGCGGCGAGCGGCGAGGCGATCGGCGCCGTTTCCGGCGCGGCCGGGCGCGAGAGGGCGCGGTACACGGCGGCGGCGGCGAGTCCGCCCGCCAGGTACCAGGCCACGGTCAAGATCTGGGTCATCGGCGTGCGTTGCCCCGGCTGGCGCCCGAGGCCGAGGGGGCCGGGGAGGAACGCGGCGCCGAGCCCGGCGGCGAGGCCGAGGGCCGCACCGCGGAGCCATGCCCGCCTTTCGTCGCCGATCCCGACGAGGCCGTAGTAGAGGGCGTTCCCCGTCAGGTCCCCCGCGAGCGTCCAGCGATAGAGGCCGTCGCGCTTCGGCGGGGTGATCCCCACTTTTCGAAGCGATCGTTTCAGCGCGCGTTCTCCGATCACGTCCATCCGCGGCGCGTGGGGCGCGACGCGGCGAACCGTCTCGTGGAGGGCCGTCAGTGCGCCCGCGCCGACGGCGCCGCTGACCAGCGCTCGGGTGGCATCGTTCATGGGTCGACCTCCGGGGAAGGGGAGCGTTGCGGGGTGGGGCGGGGAGGGCGAGAAGCGTGCCAGGGCAGGGCTCCGGGTGCGTACGACGGGCGAGGTGGCGCATGGTCATCACGCTGACTCTGAACCCCGCGGTCGACCAGACCGTGAGTCTCGATCGGCTGCGGCTCGGGGCGGTCAACCGGTTCGCCCGGTCGCAGCTCGACCCCGCGGGAAAGGGGGTGAACGCGTCGCGCATGATCCACCGGCTGGGGTGGCCGACGATCGCGTTCGGCTTCCTCGCGGGCGAGGTCGGGGCCATGGTCGAGAGGGCGCTGGACGATGAGGGCGTGCCCCATCAATTCGTCCGCGTGGCCGGGCAGACGCGGATCAACGTGACGGTCGTCGAGGAGTCTGGCGCACGGTCGACGAGCCTGTACGGCCCCGGCCCGGTGGTCGACGCGGCGCACCTCGACACGCTGGAAGGGCTGATCCGCTTCTGGCTGCCTGCCGGTCGGGTCCTCGTCCTCGCGGGGAGCCTCCCCCCCGGCGTCCCGGAGGATGCGTACGCCGAGTACGTTCGTGCCGCGAAGGCCAAGGGGGTGCGGGTCGTTTTGGACGCGAGCGGCGAGCCGTTCCGGGCGGGGGTCGCGGCGGGGCCCGACCTCATCAAGCCGAACCGGGCGGAGGCCGAGGAGCTGCTCGGCCGCCCGCTCTCCGATCTCGCGGCCGTCGTGGCGGGCGCGAAGGAGCTCGTCGATCGGGGCGTGGGTGCCGTCGTCATCTCCCTGGGCCGGGAGGGGGCCGTTGGCGTCACGGCCGACGCTGCGTGGCGGGCGGTTCCGCCGAGCGTCGAGAACCGCAGCACCGTCGGCTCGGGGGACTCGCTCGTCGCCGGGCTCGCCGTCGCCCTGGCGCGCGGCGAGCCGATCGAGGAGGGGCTCCGGCTCGGTTCGGCGGCAGGCGCGGCGACCGCCGCGGCGCCGGGTACCGCCCTCGGCGCCGCCGACGACGTCGCCCGACTCCTCCCCGGGGTGACGATCGACGCCCTCGACCTCTGAGGGCGTGGGGGTGCGCCCGCCCCACCCGCCGCGGGCGCGTACCTCTTGTCACAGGCCCACCGCCGCCGGATCTTGAGGGGACTGGCACCAAGTTCCGCACTCCCATCCCGGCACCCCGATCCGGAGGCATCGTCGATGCGCCCGAAGACCCGACCGCAAGTCGGCCCCGGCCGTGCGATCGCCGTACTCGCGCTCCTCGCCGCGTTCCTCCCCGCCACCCTGCAGGCCCAGGACACCGGGTACCTCGCGCGCGCCCTCGAGGGCCTCCGGTTCCGCGAGATCGGGCCGGCGGTCATGGGGGGGCGCGTCGCCGACCTGGCCGTGAACGAGGCCAACCCCGCGGAGTTCTACGTCGGCTTCGCTTCCGGAGGGGTTTGGAAGACGACGAACCAGGGGATGAGCTGGACGCCGATCTTCGATCGCGAATCCACGGCCTCGATCGGCGACGTCACCCTCGCGCCGTCGAATCCGAACATTCTCTGGGTCGGGACCGGCGAGCCACAGAACCGCCAGAGTTCGCCCTGGGGCGATGGCGTCTACAAATCCGTGGACGGCGGCAGGACCTTGCGGCACGTCGGGCTCCGCGAGACGCGGCACATCGGACGGATCATCATCCATCCGACGAACCCGGAGATCGTCTGGGTCGCCGCCGTCGGCCACCTCTGGGGCCCCAACGAGGAGCGCGGCGTCTTCCGGACGAAGGATGGCGGCGCGACCTGGGAGAAGGTCCTCTACATCGACGAGAACACCGGCGCGATCGACCTCGCGATCGATCCCGGCGACCCGAACACGCTCTACGCGGCGATGTACCAGCGCCGGCGGACCCCCTGGGGGTTCAGCGCCAGCGGCCCGGGGAGCGGGCTCTACCGTACGCTCGACGGCGGGGACACCTGGACGGAGCTGACGAACGGCCTGCCGAAGGGCGACAAGGGGCGGATCGGGATCGATGTCTACCGCCGGGACGGCAACCTGGTCTACGCGATCGTCGAGTCGGACCGCGAGGGGCGGGGGCTCTACCGCTCCCGCGACCGCGGAGAGAGCTGGGAGAAGGTCAGCTCCATGAACCCGCGGCCCATGTACTTCAGCATGGTCCGCATCGACCCGAACGACCCGGAACGGATCTACCTGGGCGGCGTCGAGCTCCAGGTCTCCGATGATGGCGGGAAGACGTGGCGGGAAGGCGATGGCGCCAAGGGGATCCACGTCGACCACCACGCCCTCTGGATCGACCCGAACGATTCGCGGCACCTCATCCTCGGCAACGACGGCGGCGTCGCCTCGTCATTCGACCGGGGCGAGACCTGGCGGCACCACAACAACCTGGCGGTCGGGCAGTTCTACGAGATCGGCGTCGACATGCGCGACCCGTACTACGTCTGCGGCGGGCTCCAGGACAACAGCTCGTGGTGCGGGCCGATCCACAGTCTGAACACCTACGGGATCCGCAACTCCGACTGGTACGACGTCTCCGGGGGCGACGGCTTCTACAACCGGATCGACCCGACCGACCCGCGGATCGTCTACACGGAGTCGCAGAACGGCAACCTCTCGCGGGTCGACGTGGCCACGGGCGAGGCGGCGAGGATCCGGCCGGTCGCGCGGCCGACGCCCGACGACTCTACACGGAGCTACCGCTTCAACTGGAACACGCCGATCCACATCTCGTGGCACGATCCGGCGACGATCTACATCGGCGCGAACCACCTGCTGCGGAGCCGCGACCGGGGCGCGAAGTGGGAGGAGGCGAGCCCCGACCTGACCCGCCGGATCGATCGCGACACCCTGCCGATCATGGGGATGAAGGTCGACTCGACGACCCTCTCCCGGCACGACGGCGTCTCCGCCTACGGCACGATCACCGTCATCGGCGAGTCGCCGATCGAGCCGGGCGTCCTCTACGTGGGCACCGACGACGGGATGCTCCACGTCACGCGCGACGGCGGCGCGACCTGGACCGATATCACGGGGAACGTCCCCGGCCTCGTCCACGGGATGCTGGTCAGCGGGATCGAGCCGTCCCGCCACGTGCCGGGGCGGGTCTACCTGGCCTTCGACGGCCATCAGATCGACGACTACCGGCCCTACGTCTTCGTGAGCGAGGACTACGGGAGGAAGTGGAAGCGGATCACCGAGGGCCTTCCGGCCTGGTCGGTCAACGTGGTGCGCGAGCACCCGCGGACGGCCGACCTCCTCTTCGTCGGCAACGAGATCGGCGCCTACGCCTCCTTCGACCGCGGCGGCCGCTGGCATCGCCTGACCGGGAACCTGCCGACGGTCCCGGTCGACGACATCGTCATCCATCCCCGCGAGAACGACCTCCTCCTCGCCACGCACGGGCGCAGCATCTGGGTCCTGGACGACGCCTCGCCCCTCGAGGCGCTGACCCGTCGCGAGACGCTGACTGCCGCGGCGACGCTCTTCCCGGTCCGTCGCGCGACGGCGTGGGCGCTGGCCGGGGCGTGGCCCTTCTGGGGCGACGCCTACGCGGCGCCGAACCCGCCGTACGGCGCGATCCTGCGGTACTGGATCGGGGAGGCGCCGGCGGCCTCGGCGATCGTCGCCGCCGGCAACGGCGGAGAGCGCGCGACGGCGGCCAAGGCCAGCCCCGCGGAGGCCCGCCGCAAGGCCGCGAAGGACGACGAGCCGAAGGTACGGCTCTCGATCCTGGACGCGGCGGGGAAGGTGGTGCGGACGATCGAGGCGCCGGGGACCGTGGGGCTCCACGAGGTCGTCTGGGATCTGCGGCTCGACCCGCCCTACGCGCCGGAACCCGGCGCGGGCCAGGGCGGCGGCCCGCCCCGCGCGCCCCGGGTCCTCCCGGGCACCTACACGGTTCGCCTCGAGACGGGCGCCGTGATCCGCGAGACCTCCGTCGAGGTCCGCCACGATCCCCGCATCCCCGTCGACCGTGAGACTCTCGCGGCGAGGCAGCGGGCCCTCCTCGACCTCTACGTCCTCGCCCGCCCGCTCTACGAGGCCGGGCGCGCGGCGACGAAGGCCGACGAGCGGATCCAGGCCGCGCGCAAGCTCCTCGACGCCGGGGAGGGGAACGACGCGCTCCGCGCCCAGGCCGACACCCTCGCCCGGCGCCTCGGAGAGGTTCGCCGCAAGCTCGCCGAGGCGGGACGCGCCGGTCGCCTCGCCGCCGCGATCGAGGGCGTCAGCGCCCGCCCGACCGACGACCAGCTCTGGCAGATCGACGAGGCCTGGCGCACCGGGCCCGAGGCGATCCGCTCGCTGAACGAGATCCTGACCGCCTCGCTCCCCGCACTCGAGGCGGCAATTTACCGCGACGCGGCGCGCCCGAAGCCGATCGAGCCCGTCGCCGTTCCGGGGCGGTCCGTCACGTGAGCGGCGCGAAGGAGAGCCGCGCGGGCGGCCCGTCACGTGCGCGGGCGGCCACGGAGGCCCGACGGGGAGGTCGAGCGTGAAGAGAGAGACCCGACAGGCGGTGTCGTTCGCGATCCGGCGCCCGGATGCGCCGTCGCAGGTCCTCGTCGTCCAGCGCCCGCCGGACGACGAGGACCTCCCCCGCGCCTGGGGCCTCCCCGCCGGCCGCGTCCACCCCGGCGAGACCGACGAGGACGCGGTCCGGCGCGCCGGGCGGGAGAAGCTCGGCGTCGAGCTCGAGGTCGGCGCCGAGCTCAACCGCGGGCGCATCGAGCGCCCACGCTACACCCTCGAGATGCGCCTCTACGAGGCACGGATCGTCTCCGGCGAGCCGACCGTGCCGCAACCGGTCCCGGAGGTCACGCAGTACGTCGGCTGGCGTTGGGACGAGGCGCCGGTCCTGCGCCCCGCCGCCGACCGGGGTTCCCTCTGCTGCCGGCTATTCTTGGAGACGGAATCGCAATGACACCGAGGATCGAAGGGGCGACGTCGCCCTCCGCCGAGCCACGGGTCACGGCCATCGTGCGCCCGCCCTCCGCGCGCCTCGCCGAGTGCGCGCTGACCTTCCTCGAGCGCGAGCCGATCGACGTCGAACTCGCCCTGCGCCAGCACGCGGAGTACGCCCGGACCCTGGAACGCGCCGGCGCCCGCGTCGTCGCGCTCCCGCCCGAGCCCGACCTCCCCGATGCGACCTTCGTCGAAGACGTCGCCATCATCCTCGACGAGATCGCGGTCTTGACCCGTCCCGGAGCCGCGTCCCGCCGCCCCGAGGTCGCCAGCGTCGCGGCGGTCCTCGCCGATCTCCGGCCGCTCCGCGCCATCGAGCCGCCGGGCACTCTCGAAGGGGGCGACGTTCTCCGCGTCGGCCGCACCCTCTACGTCGGTCGATCCACCCGCACGAACGACGACGGGATCGCCCAGCTCCGCCGCATCACCGCACCCCTCGGCTACGACGTCGTCGCCGTCCCCGTGACCGGGTGCCTGCACCTCAAGACCGCCTGCTCGCTTGTCGCCGAGGCGATGGTCCTCGTCAACCGCGCCTGGATCGACCTCGCTCCCCTCGCCGACCTCGAGCGGATCGACGTCCCCGCGGACGAACCGTGGGGCGCCAACACCGTCCTCATCGGCCGCAATGTGGTCCTGCCCGCCTCCGTCCCGGCGACCCGACGCCTCCTCGAGCGTCACGGCATCCCGACCTACGCCGTCGACCTCTCCGAGCTCCAGAAGGCCGAGGCGGGACCCTCTTGTCTCAGCCTCCTCCTCGGGGAATCCGTGCCCCGCGAGCCCGTCGATCGGTAGGCCTTGAGATTCGTCGCGCTCGAAACCATAATTCTGCCCACCCCGGTCGAGGGAAGGGCGGCCGGGCACCCGCGAATCACGCCAGCCTGCACCGATCCCCACAGGAGAACGGGCCATGAGGTACCCCACGCAGCTCTTCCTCGTCGCGACGATCGCCCTCGCAGCGGCCTGCGCCTCCGGCGAAACTCGGTCGAAGAGCGCCGTCGCGTCCGGGTTTCGCTTCGACCTCATCTCCCGTGAGCAGGTCATCGAGAGCCACCAGACCAACGCTTACGACGTCGTCCGCGCCCTCCGCCCCGGGTGGCTCCGCAAGCGAGGCGCCCAGAGCATCAACTTCGACGGCGACATCGTCGTCTACGTCGACGTCAACCGCCTCGGCGGCCCCGAGTCGCTCCGCCAGATCTCGGCCGAGTCCGTCTCCTACATCCAGTTCATCGACGGCCCGACCGCCACGCAGCGCTGGGGGTTGGACCACGGCCACGGCGTGATCCTGGTCTCGACCCGACCCTGACCCCCGCCGGCCCGCGGTCGGCCGTGACGCAGAGCCTCGCGACATCCACCCGCGACCGGATGGCGCCATGCTGGAATTCCTCAGGCGGCCCTGGCCATGGTACGTGGCCGGCCCACTCATCGGATTGACCCCCGCGATCCTCCTCCTGCTGGGGAACAAGCTCTTCGGGATCTCGAGCAACTTGCGGACGATCTGCGCGGCGATCTACCCGCGGGATCTTGCGTTCTTCCGGTTCGACTGGCGGCGGAGCGGCGGGTGGAACCTGGCCTTCCTGGCGGGGATCCTCGTCGGCGGCTTCATCGGTGGATACCTGCTGGCGTCGCCCGAGCCGGTGGCCATCTCGGCGCAGGCACAGGCGGACCTGAGGGCCATGGGGGTCGAGGACTTCAGCGGGCTGGTGCCGTCGGACCTCTTCGGGGTGAAGGGGCTGCTGAGCTTCCGGGGGTTGGTGCTGCTGGTCGGCGGCGGCTTCCTCGTGGGGTTCGGGACGGCGTACGCCGGAGGGTGCACCTCGGGTCACGGGATCACCGGGCTGGCGACGTTCCAGCTCCCGTCGCTGATCGCGATCGTCTCGACCTTCGCGGCCGGGATCCTGACGGCGTATCTCCTCGTCCCCCTGATCGTGTGAGGGCGCGATGACGACGAAGGTCGAGTCGGGGACGCAGCCCGCGACGCCCCCGACATCGCGGACGCTGGGGCTCTGGGCGTACTTCCTCGTGGGGATCTACTTCGGGACGGTGCTGGCGAAGGGCCAGATCGTCTCGTGGTTCCGGATCCAGGAGATGTTCCGGCTGCAAGGGTTCTACATGTTCGGGATCTTCGCGACGGCGGTGCCGACGGCCGCGCTCGCGATCGCCCTCGTCCGGCGGTACGGAAGGGCGGTGACGGGGGAACCGATCGAGATCCCTCGCAAGGAGCTGGGGAAGGGGATCCGGTACGTGGCGGGTGGAGGGATCTTCGGGGTGGGGATGGCGCTGACCGGCGCGTGCCCCGGGCCGCAGTTCGCGCTGCTCGGTGCAGGCGTCTGGGCGATGCTGGTCGTGGTGGCGGCCGCGCTCGCCGGGACGTGGGTCTACGGGTATCTCCGGCCCAAGCTCCCTCATTGATCCCGCCCCCGCTCCTGCGCCCGCGCCGGAGCCCTAGCCCTAGCCCTAGCCCTAGGTTCTGTCTGACAAGCACCATTCCTGCAGGCGTGCGGCTGGGCACGTCTTCGAGGAGGGTGCGAGATGAGTACGGGCAAGCGCCACGAGTTGACCGACTCCGCGTGGGCGGTGATCGAGCCCTTGCTGCCCCAGCGCAGCCGGGGACGACCCTGGAAGGACCACCGCCGGGTGATCAACGGAATCCTCTGGGTGCTGGCCACAGGCGTTGCCTGGCGGGATGCACCGGAGAGATACGGCCCCTGGCAGACGCTCTACGACCGTTTCGTGCGCTGGGCGCGGGATGGCACCTGGGAGAAGGTCCTCGCTGCGCTGCTCCGTGAGCTGGAGCGGCGCGGCCAGATCGACTGGGAGCTCTTTTGCATTGACGGCACCAGCATCCGCGCTCTCAAGGCCGCAGCCGGGGCGAGGGGAAAAAACCAGGACCCCGGGCGAGCCCGGCGACCACGCCCTGGGACGGAGCCGGGGCGGGTTTGGCTCCAAGCTCCACGTGGTGTGTGACTCCCGGGGGACGATCACGGCGTTTCGCTTGACGGCGGGCAACGTGAACGAGTGCACCGAGTTCGTCCCTCTCATGGAGTCGGTCTGCGTCTCGAGCAGCCACGGCCGGCCCCGTAAGCGGCCCAAGCGCCTTGCGGGAGATAAGGGATACTCCACGCAGGCCATTCGGGCCTGGTGCAGAAAGCACCGTGTGCGGGCGGTGATCCCCGAGCGCCGTGACCAGATCGAGCAGCGCAGACGGCGGCCCGGCAGAAGGCCCGTCTTCGACCGCGAGCAGTACCGAAGGCGCAACATCGTCGAGCGGGCGGTCGGGTGGCTCAAGAACCTGCGCCGCATTGCCACACGCTCCGAGAAGCTGGCCGTGCACTTCGAGGCCATGGTCACGATCGCTCTCGTCGCACGCTACGCAACGAAGTTGTCAGACACGACCTAGCCCTAGCCCTCGCCCTCGCCCTCGCCCTCGCCCTCGCCCTCGCCCGAGCCCGAGCCCGAGCCCGAGCCCGAGCCCGAGCCGGCCCGCAACCCCGCCCCATCCCCGATCCCCCCACCCCACGCGGTCCACCCTTTGCGACGCATCGGAGCCGGGAAATCCTGAACGGGGGTGTGTCAGGAGCGGCGGGTGTCGGATCGAGGGGACGTCGAGAGGGGCGAGACGGGGTCGGGGGGCCGGCGGGTGATCGGGCGGGTGGTGGGGGGGCGGCCGGGGCCCATGCTGATCTGCATCGGTGGGGTGCACGGAAACGAGCCGGCCGGGGTCATCGCCCTGAAACGCGTCTTCCGTGCGCTGGCCGGCAGGGAAGGCGCGCTGCGCGGCGAGTTCCTGGGGCTGGCCGGCAACGTGACGGCGCTCGAGCGCCGATGCCGCTACGTCGACCGTGACCTGAACCGTCACTGGTTGGCCGATCACGTGGAGGCGCTGCGGCGGGGCGGCGGCGAGGGGTGGACCACGGAGGATCGGGAGCAGAGGGAGCTCCTCTCGGAGCTCGAGGCGGCGTTCGCCCGCGCCCGCGGCGCCGTCCACGTCGTCGACCTCCACACGACATCGGGGGTCGGGCCGCCGTTCGCCACGCTGAGCGACACGCTGAGAAACCGAGCGTTCGGCCGCAGCTTCCCGATCCCGATCGTGCTCGGCCTCGAGGAACAGCTCGAGGGCACGATGCTCGACTACCTGAACAACCTCGGTCACGTGACCCTGGGGATCGAGGGCGGGGCGCACGACGCGCCGGAGTCGGTCGATCGGCTGGAGGCCGCGGTCTGGGTGGCGCTCGGCGCGGCGAAGCTCGTCCGCCGCCGCGCCTTGCCGGAGTGCCGCCGCGCGCGGCGGGCCTTGCGCGAGGCCGCCCGGGGGATCCCGCCGGTCTTCGAGGTGCGCTATCGGCACGCCGTCGGCCCGGACGACTTCTTCCGCATGAACCCCGGTTATCTCAACTTCCAGCCGTTGGCGAGGGGCGAGGTCCTTGCGCAGTGCCGGACGGGCGAGGTCCGTGCGCCGGACGGTGGCCGGATCCTCATGCCGCTCTACCAGGAACTGGGCGACGACGGCTTCTTCCTCGTGCGCGAGATCGCGCCCGTCTGGCTGACCCTCTCGGCGATCCTGCGCCGCCTCCGCGTCGACCGCCTCGCGCCCCGGCTCCCCGGGGTTCGCCGCCACCCCGAGATCCCCGATGCCGTCGTCGTCGATCGGCGCCTCGCCCGATGGTTCACCGTCGAGATCTTCCATCTCCTCGGCTACCGCCGCGAGTTCGTGAGCGACGATGGCCTCGTCATGAGCCGTCGCCGCTTCGACCTCGCGCCGCCCCGCCGGCGACGCGGCTAAGGCAGGCGTCGTCCGAGATCCTCAGCGTGCGGGGTAGACCCACCGGTTCCGCCAGTCGATGATGACTGGCTGGACGCTCGGGTATTCCCGGGCCGCCTCCGTCAGCGCCTCCTTGACGGCGTCGAAATCCTCCTCGCCGGCGTAACGGTGGATTGTGTACGAGCCGATGGGCAGAAATTCCGAGAATGGGATGCCGTCCCCGGGAGGGAAGGTCACCGGAATGAGTCCGGCCTTCTCGGCGATCCGATTGCGTACTCCGGCGCAATCCAGCGATCGCCCGACATCCGCCCAGCAATAGATCGCGAGCGAAGGTCGGGGGAAGCGCCAGTACCGCGTGTACTCGGCGCGGGCGGCGTCGCGCGACCCTTCCACGACCTCGATCTTGTCGGCGCCCACGAGCACCCGGTGCGTGTCGGTATACCGGCCGCGCCGAATCCGGAGCGTGTACTCGCCCTCGTCGAGCGGCACCGGCTCCGCGAAGGTGACGGGACCAGCGGTGGCGTTTATCGCATCGCAATAGTCTACTCGGTAGAACCCGCCGATCGTCACCGTGATCGCGCGGTCCTCCCGCTCGACGGTTCCCTGGAGTCGTGCGCACGGGCTGTAGTCTCTCACGGTCCGGATCCAGATCAGGGTCACCGGCGTCCTGTCGCCCGTGACTTCGCCCCAGGGGAAGGCCTCCCTCACGGAGAAGAGGAAGCGGTCTTCATCGGATCCGGGGTCGGTGAACCAGTCGTCGCACGCGGCGGCTCCCAGGGCAAGGAGCCCGGCGAGCGCGATGGCCGAGGCACGGCGGAAGGACGAGAAGTCGAATCGCATGAGGACCTCCTCGTCAAGGTGGGAATGGCGCTAACCAACGTGTGAACGCGCAACACGGCGCGCAAGTGACACGGCGCCCCGTCGGCCGTGTCCGCGCAGGAACCCTTGCGCCCGGCATCGGGAACGGCCAAGCTGTAAAGACCCCCGAAGCTCGGCGCTCCGCACCCGCCGCGGCCGGTGCCTCGAGGGACGGCGCTCGGCACACCCACGGCGGCCGCTGCGGTGTCCGGCGACGCGGCCGGAGGCCGTGGAGCGACGGCGCCGCCATCGGGGCGACTCCCGGATTCCCGCCCTGCGGGCGTAGACCTCCAGACTCGAACCGGCATCGACCTCATGACCGCGATTCACGATCGAACCGATTCCTGGCGCGTCCGCCTGGCCGCCCCGCTCCTCGCGGCTTCGCTCGCCGCGACCGCATGCGCGCCCCGGGCGCCGGCCCCTCCGGAGGCGCCGGCCTCTCCCCGCGCGGCGGCGACCGAGCCCGTCCGCGCCGCCCGGGGGATGGTCGTCTCCGCCAGCGAGATCGCGAGTCGCGTCGGGATGGAGGTCCTCCGTGAGGGCGGCAACGCGATCGACGCCGCGATCGCGACCGGCTTCGCCCTCGCCGTGACCCACCCGACCGCCGGGAACATCGGGGGCGGCGGGTTCATGGTCGTCCGCTTCCCCGACGGCCGCGTCACCGCCTTCGACTTCCGCGAGAAGGCGCCGGTCGCCGCGCACCCCGAGATGTTCACCGACGAGAACGGCGAGTACTCGTACGAGATCCACCACGAGAGCCACAAGGCCGTCGGCGTCCCAGGCACGGTGGCCGGCTTCGCCCTCGCCCACGAGCGCTACGGCTCGATCGATTGGAAGCGCCTCGTCGACCCCGCGGTCCGACTCGCCGATGAGGGGTTCAGGGTCCCACCCGGCCTCGCCCGCTCCCTCGCCGGCGTGCTCCCCCAGATGCAGCGGTACCCGGCGAGCGTGCAGGCCTTCTCGAAGAACGGCGTCCCGTACGAGGCGGGCGAGATCTGGCGCCAGCCGGACCTCGCCCGGACCCTCGCCCGCATCCGCGACCAGGGACGCGACGGGTTCTACAAGGGCGAGACCGCGCGGCTCCTCGCCGAGGAAATGCGCCGGGGCGGCGGGCTCATCACCGAGGAGGACCTCGCCCTCTACGAGGCGAAGGAGCGGACCCCGATCCGGGGGAGCTACCGCGGATACGAGGTGATCAGCATGCCCCCGCCGAGCAGCGGCGGGATCGCGCTGATCGAGATGCTCAACATTCTCGAAGGGTACGACCTCCGGTCGATGGGCCACAACTCGCCGGCCTACATCCACCACGTGGCCGAGGCGATGCGCCGCGCCTTCCGCGACCGCGCCCGGTACGTGGCCGACACCGATTTCTACGAGGTGCCGATCGAGCGGCTGACGAGCAAGGCCTACGCGGCGGAGCTGCGCGCCACGATCGACCCGGACCGCGCGACGCCGTCCCAGCCGGCCGACATCGCCATGGCCTACGAGAGCATGGAGACGACGCACTACTCCGTCGTCGACGAGAACGGGATGGCGGTCGCGGTAACGTACACCCTCGAGGCGGGGTACGGCTCGAAGATCACCGTGCCCGGCGCGGGGTTCCTCCTCAACAACGAGATGGGGGACTTCAACGGGAAGCCGGGGCTCACCGACGAGAGTGGGCTGATCGGCACGGAGCCGAACCTGGCGCGCCCGCAGCAGCGGATGCTCTCGAGCATGACGCCGACGATCCTCGCCAAGGATGGACGCCTCGTCGCCGTGCTGGGGAGCCCAGGGGGCCGCACGATCATCAACACCGTGCTCGGGCTCGTGCTGAACGTCGTCGACCACGGGATGAACATCCAGGAGGCGGTCAACGCCGGGCGGATGCACCACCAGTGGCTGCCGGACCGGATCTCGGTGGAGAGGCGAGGCGTGACGCCGGAGACGGTCGCCGCACTCGAGGCGCTGGGCCACCAGGTCCGGCTGATCGGGCAGCAGGGCTCGGCGCACTGCATCATGATCGACCCGCGGACCGGCGAGCGGCTCGGCGCGGCCGACCCGCGCGACCCGGACAGCGGCGCGGTGGGGTACTGATGCTCCGCCGGCGCCTCTTCCTCCTCCTGGCGGCCGGCCTGGTCTGGCCGGCCGCGCCGGCGGGGGCGCAGACGCCCGCGCCGACGACCGTTATCGTGGTCCGGCACGCCGAGAAAGCCGAGAAACCCGCGGACGATCCCGGGCTGAGCCGGAAGGGGCTGATGCGCGCCGAGGCGCTCGCCGATGCGCTGGAGGGGGCCGGCATCACCGCGATCTACGCCACGCCCTTGCGCCGCACACGCGACACCGCGAGCCCCCTGGCCGACCGGCTCGGCCTCGAGATCGCCGTCGCGGAGATCGGGGCCGGCGGGGTCAAGGCCCACGTGGAGTCGCTCGCGCGGCTCATCCTCGAGCGGCACCGCGGCGGGACCGTTCTCGTCGTCGGTCACAGCAACACCGTGCCGCTCCTCCTCCGCGAGCTCGGCGCCGGCGTCCCCGCCATGAGCGAGGAGGACTTCGACGACCTCTACATCCTGACGATCCCGCCGAAGGGACCGAGGCGGCTGATCCGGGCGCGCTACGGGCCTCCCAATTGAGCCGCGGGCTCCTGCCGCGGGCCCCTGCGCCGCCGCACTGCGCGGGCCGCGGCCGCTACGACCGGGCGACCGGCGGGGGCGTTCCGCCGGCGGATCGGGCCGCCGCCGCGGCCGCCGCCGCGGCCGCCGCGAAGCGGCGCACGATCTCGCCCGCCGGCTCGATCGCGTCGATCCCCGCCACGCTGCGCCCCGCCTGCCAGTAGTCCCTCTCCCCCGTCTCGTCGAGGGAGGCGCGCTTGAGCTGCCAACCGGACTTCAACGCGTAGATCGTGCGCATCCAATGCTTGCGACATCGCCCGCGCAGCATCCACCGCGCGATCGGCCCCGCCTTCAACCCCATCCGCTCGATGTACGGCGTCCGGATCACCGCGACCGGGACCCCGGTGATCCGCTCGGAGAGGACGATGTCGTCCTCGGTCGCGCGGAGGATCGCCGCCTTGTACGCATCGCTTGCCCGGCACTCGGGGGTCGCGATGAAACGGGTGCCGAGCTGCGCGCCCGCGTACCCCATGGCGAGTGCGGCCGCGAACTCCTCGGCGGTCCCGATCCCGCCGGCACAGACCACCGGGAGTCCGAGGTCGCCGAGCTCGTCGAGGAGCTCCTCCGCGCTCTTCGGCCCGGCGTGCCCCCCGGCCCGGCGGTTCACCGCGATCAGGCCGTCGACCCCGACGTCCACCGCCTTCAGCGCCCACTTCCGCTCCGTCACGTCGTGGTAGACGACGGCGCCCGCCGCATGCGCCCGCGCCACGACCCAATCGGGCTTCCCGAGCGAGGTGATGAAGAAGCGCACGCCCTCCTCGAGGGCGACGTCGACCCACCGCTCCATCCGCTTGCGGTACGTCTTCGACGACGCCTCGATCAGCGCGTTCATCCCGATCGGCTTCGAGGTCAGCCGCCGGATCAGCCGAAGCCCCTCGCGGAAGTCGTGGCCGTGGACGTACGTCAGCGAGATCGGCTGCACGATCCCGATCCCGCCCGCCTCCGAGACCGCCGCCACCAGCTCGGGGTTGCTGCACGGGTACATCGCGCCGCAGATCAGCGGAACCTCGATCCCGGCGTGGAGGGTGAGCGGGGTCTCGAGCGGGGAGGCGTTACGAGGAGGGACTCGAGCGTCGGTCGGGGGTGTGGACATCTCGGATCCTCTCGATGCAAAGGACGCGCGATCGTCATAGCTTACCCCGGGAGGTGCACCCGCGAAAGGACCGGGGGCCGCATCTCCTTCTCCCATCGACGCTGTGACGCGGGCTCCCGCCTGCCGCCCCGGCGCCGCGAGGCGCTGCACCCACCCCGTGCGCGGACCGGGAACCCCCGCCTCCGGGGAACTTCTCGGCGCCGCGGCCGGTAGCTACGGACGCCATGGGGATCGGAGACTTACCTTTTCCGTCTTCGCCGGCGCCTCGCCGCTCCGCCGGCCTCGCCTCGCTCCTCGCCCTCGCCCTGGCGAACGCCGCTTGCGAGCGGGTCGAAGAGATCCGCGAGCAGCACCGCCCGGCTACGCCGCACGAGGCATACGAGGCGGCGCTCATCGCCGCGGGGCTCGCCGGCACCGCCCTGGCGAGGGACTGGAGCCTCGCGGCCGAGCGCGCGATCCGCGACGCGCTCCCGGTTGAGCCGCCGTACCACGAGGTCGGCTACCTCCCCCCCGAGGAGCCGACCGCCATCGGGTACCGGATCTCGGCCCGCCGGGGCCAGCGGCTCATCGTCGAGGCCCGGCTCGAGCCGGACAGCACGGCGCTCCTCTTCATCGACCTCTTCCAGCTCTTCGAAGACGCCACACGCACGCCCCGCAGGGTCGCCAGCGCCGACAGCGGTGCGCGGCGGCTGGAGTACGAGCCCCGCCGGGACGGCGAATACGTACTCCGCCTCCAGCCCGAGCTCCTGCGCGGCGGGCGGTTCACCGTCACGGTCCGGGGCGCCGCCATCCTGGCCTTCCCCGTCGCCGGCGGCGATGCCGACGACGTCTGGAGCGTCTTCGGCGACCCGCGCGACGGCGGGGCGCGCGACCACCACGGTGTGGACATCTTCGCGCCGCGCGGTACCCCCGTTCTCGCCGCGGTCGACGGGGTCGTGACTCGGGTCCGCGAGACGCCCCTGGGGGGCAAGGTCATTTGGCTCCGCGACGAGCTGCGGGGCCACTCCCTCTACTACGCGCACCTCGACACCCAACTCGTGGCCGAGGGGCGCCGCGTCCGCGTCGGCGACACGATCGGCCTCGTCGGTAACACGGGGAACGCACGGGAGACCTTGCCCCACCTCCACTTCGGCATCTACCGGCGGGGCGCTGGCCCGCTCGACCCCTACCCCTTCGTCGACCCCAGGGAGCCGGCGCCGCCGAGGATCGCGATCGACACGACCCTCCTCGGGAGGTGGACCCGGGCTCGTAGCGATGGGATCCGGCTCCGCGCCTCTCCCTCCGAGGACGCGCCCCGCCTCGATGCGCTCCCGCGCTTCACCGCGATGCGCGTCGTCGGTGGGAGCGGCGGATGGTACCGCGTCGTCCTCCCCGATGGCCGCAGCGGGTACGTCGCCGCGCGCCTCATGGAGGGCGCCGACCGTCCCGTGCGGAGCGAGGTTCTCGCGGACGCCCGCGTCGTCTTCGACCGCCCCGCCCCCGCCGCCGCCGTCATCGAGCGCGTGAATGCCGGCGAGACGGTCCCGGTCCTCGGCCGGTTCGGCGAGTTCCTCTACATCCTCGCCCCCGACGGCCGCACCGGTTGGCTCCCCGCGCTGTGAGCCCCGCCTCGCGCGACCCCGGGCTCCCGCCGCGGACGGAGGGCGGCACGTCGCCTTTCGACGCTCACCCCGCCGTACGCCCCTCCTCGATCCGCCGGACGATCGGCTCGAGGACGCGCCAGACGTTCTCCGCCAGGATCCGCTGGCCCTCGGCCGTCGGGTGGATCCCGTCCGCCTGGTTGAGCGACGGGACCGCGGCGACGCCCTCGAGGAGGAAGGGGATCAGCGCCGCGCCGTTCGCCTCGGCCAGCTCGACGAAGAGGCGGCGGAAGGCATCCGTGTACGCCGAGCCGAGGTTCGGCGGGGCCTGCATCCCGGCGATCACGAGGGCGGCATCGGGGTGGCGGGCGCGTGTCTTGTCGAGGATCGCCTGGAGGTTCTCCCGCGTTCGGTCGAGATCCTGGCCGCGGAGCGCGTCGTTGGCGCCGAGGGCGAGGACCAGGACCGCGACGGGTTGGTTCAGCACCCAGTCGACCCGCCGGAGCCCGCCCGCCGAGGTCTCGCCGCTGACCCCGGCGTTCACGACGCGGAAGCGGTATCCCGCCGAGTCGAGCTTCGCCTGGATCAGCGCGGGGTAAGCTTCCTCTGCGGTCAGGCCGTACCCGGCGGTGAGGCTGTTGCCGAGGAAGATGATGGCGGGGCGGTCGTCGGGGGCCCCGCCGGTGGAAGCGCCGGGGCGGCCGGCGGCGTCGGCGGGCGCACCGGGTGCGTCCTGCGCCGCGGATGTCGCATCTGGCGGGGTCGCATCGCCCCCCAGCGCCGGGGTACCTTCACCGCCGCACGCCGCCACGGCGGCCGCAACGAAGAGGAATCGAACCGATCGAAGCATGAGGATCATCGCCGAGGGTCTGGAGAAACGCTACATGAGCGGCGGCCGGCCGCTCACGGTGCTGCACGGGGTCGACCTCGCCGTCGAGGCCGAGGACTTCGTCGCGATCGTCGGTCCGTCGGGGAGCGGGAAGACGACGCTCCTCGGCCTCCTCGCCGGCCTCGACCGCCCGTCCGCCGGCCGCGTCCTCCTCGACGGCCAGGACCTGGCCGCGCTCGACGAGGACGGCCGCGCGCGACTCCGCGCGGAGAAGGTAGGGTTCGTCTTCCAGACCTTCCACCTCCTCCCGACCCTGACCGCGCTCGAGAACGTCCTCGTCCCCCTGGAGCTGACCGGCGGCGCCCGGGCGATGAGCGCACGGACGCTCCGGGACCGGGCCGCCTCCCTCCTCGAGCGCGTCGGGCTCGGCGACCGCCTCGACCACTACCCCACCCAGCTCTCGGGCGGGGAGCAGCAGCGCGTCGCATTGGCCCGCGCCTTCGCCAACGAGCCGCGCATCCTCTTCGCCGATGAGCCGACCGGGAACCTCGACGCCGAGACCGGCGCCAGGATCATCGACCTCCTCCTCGAGTTGAACCGGGAGGCGACGACGACCGTCGTGCTGGTGACGCACGATCCTGCGCTCGCCGCTCGCGCCCGCCGCGTCGTCCGGCTGGCGGGCGGGCGGATCGTCTCGGATACACGGCAGGACGACGCATGAGCCCCGGCTTCGCCCTCTCCCTGGCGTGGCGCGAGGCGAGGTCGAGCGCCCGCAGGATTGGCCTCTACATGGGCGCGATCGCCCTCGGCGTGGCCGCGCTCGTGGCCATCGACTCGTTCCGCGCCGGCGTGATCCGGTCGGTCCGTGCGGAGGCGCAGGCGCTCCTCGGCGCCGACCTCCGCCTCGAGAGCGGCTCGCCCTTCACCCCCGAGGTCCGCGCGATCCTCGACGCCGCGGCCGCCGCGGGCACGCCCGTCGCCTCGGTCACCCGCCTCGGCTCGATGGTCCTCGCCCCCGCCACCGGAAGGACTCGGCTCCTCCAGGTTCGGGCCGTCGAGGGCGGGTACCCCTTCTACGGCGACGTCGTCACCGAGCCCGCCGGGCTCTGGCCCCTCGACCCCACCGCCCGCCGCGCCCTCGTCGACCCCGCCGTCCTCGTGCAGCTCGGCGTCGCGGTCGGCGATACGATCGCCGTCGGGGATGCCCGATTCACCATCGCCGGGACGGTCGTCGATCTCTCCGGCGACGTCGGGATCCAGGCGGCGATCGGGCCGCGAGTCTACATCCCCGCGACGTTCCTCGGCGAGACCGGGCTCGTCCGCCTCGGGAGCCTCGTCCGCTACCAGGCGTACCTCCGCCTCGACGGGGCGGGCGGGACCGAGGCCTTCCTCGAGCGCCACGAGGCCACGCTCCGCGAGGGGCTCATCGACATCGACACCGCCGAGGAGCAGGTCGAGAACCTCACCGAGCGGCTCGGCTCGCTCACCCGATTCCTCGGCCTCGTCGGCCTCATGGCCGTCCTCCTCGGCGGGATCGGCGTCGCCAGCGCGGTCCACGTCTTCGTCCGCGAGAAGCTGACGGCGATCGCCGTCCTCCGCTGCCTCGGCGCGACCCGCAGGAGCGTCTTCCTGGCCTACCTCCTCCAGACCGGCGCCCTCGGGCTCGGCGGCGCCGCCGTCGGCGCCATCGCCGGGCTCGCGGTCCAGGCGCTCCTCCCCGGCCTCCTCGACGAGTTCCTCCCCGTCGACGTTGCCTTCACCGTCCACCTCCCGTCGATCCTTGCCGGGCTCGCCGTCGGCGCGGGCGTGGCCACCCTCTTCGCGCTCCTCCCCCTCCTCGCCGTCCGCGACGTCGCCCCGCTCCAGGCGCTCCGCCGCGACGTCGAGCCGGAGCCGCGGCGACGCGACCCCGCACGGATCCTCGCCCTCGCCGCGCTCGGCGCCGGCGTCCTCGCCCTCGGCATCGCCCAGGCGCCGAGACCCGCCGCGGGGATCGCCTTCGCCGCCGGGATCGCCGCCGCACTCCTCCTCCTCTGGGCCACCGCCTGGGCGCTCGTCCACGCGACCCGCCGGCTCGTCCCCCGACGCGCAGGGTACGTGCTCCGGCAGGGGATCGCGAACCTCTTCCGGCCGCGCAACCAGACGGTCGCGGTCACGCTCTCCCTCGGCTTCGGCGTCTTCCTCCTCGCCACTCTCTGGTTGACGCAGCGCAACCTGATCGACGCCTTCCGCGTCGACGCGGCCGAGGACCGACCGAACCTCCTACTCTTCGACATCCAGTCCGACCAGCGCGACGGGGTCCTCGACTTCGCCCGGGGGCGCGACGTCGCTCTCCGCGAGATCACGCCGATCGTCCCGGCGAGGATCGCGGCGCTGAACGGGAGACCGGTCGCCGAGATCGCCGCCGACACCACGCCGGGCGGGCCGAGCGGGTGGGCGCTCCGACGGGAATATCGCAACACGTACCGCGACACGGTCGCCGACTCGGAGAGGGTGATCGCGGGGGCATGGTGGGACGCGCCGACCGGCGGGTTGCCCCGCATCTCCGTCGAGGCCGACCTCGCCGAGGAACTCCACGTCGGCATCGGCGACCGCATCACCTGGGATGTCCAGGGGGTCCCGATCGAGACCGTCGTCGCCAGCCTCCGCCGCGTCGACTGGGCGCGCTTCGCGCCGAACTTCTTCGTGGTCTTCGAGCCCGGCGTCCTCGAGGCCGCCCCCCAGACGCTGATCGCGCTCGCCCACGTCCCCGACGCCACGGCCAGGGCCGAGCTCCAGCGCGACCTCGTCGAGCGCTTCCCGAACGTTTCGATCCTCGACCTCGCCCTCGTCCAGGAGGCGGTCGACGGCGTCCTCGGCAACGTCGTCGCCGCGATCCGGTTCCTGGCGCTCTTCAGCATCGCGAGCGGGCTCGTCGTCCTCGTCGGCGCACTCTCGGCCTCTCGGTTCCAGCGCCTCCGCGAGGTCGCGCTCCTGCGCACCCTCGGGGCGAGCAGCCGTCAGATCCGCCGGATCCTCCTGACCGAGTACCTCGCCCTCGGATCTCTCGCCGGCCTGACCGGCGTGCTCCTCGCCATCTTCGCCGCGTGGCCGATCGTCTCGATCCTCTTCGAACTCGAGTTCCGGGTCCCCGTCCTCCCCCTCGCCGTCGCATGCGTCTGCGTCGCGGTCCTCACCGCCGCCGTCGGCGTCCTCCACGGCCGCGACGCCGCGCGACGCTCCCCCCTCGCCGTCCTCCGCGACGCGGGGGAGTAGAAGGGCGGGACGGGCCGCGGGCGGGAACCGTGCGGGGAGGCATGCGGCGAGGCATGCGGCGAGGCATGCGGCGAGGCATGCGGGGAGGCATGCGGGGAGGCATGCGGGGAGGCATGCGGGCGGGGAGCGGTGCCTCTGGCCGGGCGCACGCGCCCCATGCCGCCGACGCACCCACGGGCTTCCCGCCTCCCCCGCCCGCCACGCCAGTCCGCACCCGTGCCAGCCCGCACCCGTAGCGGCTCGACGGGGCGCGATTAGATTGTATCCTCCACGACCATTTCGATCCTCGACCGTCAAGGATGGCTCCCATGACCCGGCTGCTCCCGCTCTTCGCGGCGCTCGCCCTCGCCGCGACCCCTGTCCGCCCCCTCCACGCCCAGACCGCGGACGAGAAGGCGGTCCTCGAGGTCGTCCAGCGCCTCTTCGACGGGATGCGCGCCAACGACAGCGCCATGGTCCGCAGCGCCTTCCACCCGGAGGCGCGCCTGATCACCCGTGCGACGCGCGAGGGCCGGGTCGTCGTTAACGTCGTCGGGATCGACGCCTTCGTCCGCTCGGTCGCCGGCGCGGGACGGCCCCTGGACGAGCGCATCTACGACCCCGAGGTCCGCGTCGACGGCGACTTCGCCCAGGTCTGGACGTACTACACCTTCCACCTCGGCGAGACCTTCAGCCACTGCGGCGTGGACGGCTTCCAGCTCGTGCGTACCGAAGAGGGCTGGAAGATCGTCTCTATCGGCGACACCCGCCGCAAGGAGGGGTGCGAGATCCCCGAGCGCCGCTGACGGCGCCCCGAAGACCCGCACAGTGGAGGAGACACCGAGATGACCCCCGATTCCCTCGACCCGTCCGCCTCGACGCGCGTCGCGTTCGACCGGCGCGCCTTCATCGGCTATCTCTCCGCCCTCGGCCTCGGCGGCACCCTCTTCCCGGGCGTCCTCTGGGCGCGCCTCCAGGGCGCCCAGGAGGTCACGAAGGAGATGATCGCTCAGGCCGAGAAGATCGCCGGGCTCGAGTTCACCGACGAGCAGCGCGAGGCGATGGTCCAGGGGCTCAACCGGAACGCCGAGGCGTACGCCCAGCTGCGCACCGTGGAGCTCTCCAACGCCGTGGCGCCCGCGATCCGGTTCGACGTCACGGTCCCGGGCCGCCCGGCACCCGCATCACGGCCGAAGGCCGCCCGGCGGGCCCGCCGCACGGGGCCCGCGGTCAAGCGCCCCGCCAACCTCGAGGAGGTCGCCTTCTGGCCCGTCACCCGCCTCGCCGAGCTCGTCCGGACCCGCCAGGTCACCTCCCTCGAACTGACGCGGCTCTACCTGGACCGCCTCAAGCGCCACGGCCCGACCCTCGAGTGCGTCGTCACCCTGACCGAGGAGCGGGCGCTCGAGCAGGCACGGCAGGCCGACGCCGAGATCGCCGCCGGACGCTACCGCGGTCCCCTCCACGGGATCCCCTGGGGAGCCAAGGACCTCCTCGCCGTCCGCGGCTACCCCACGACCTGGGGCGCCTCACCCTACCGCGACCAGGTCATCGACATGGACGCCACCGTCGTGCGCCGCCTCGACGAGGCCGGCGCCGTCCTCGTCGCCAAGCTCACCCTCGGCGCCCTCGCCCAGGGCGACGTCTGGTTCGGCGGCAAGACCCGCAACCCCTGGAACCTCGAACAGGGCTCCAGCGGCTCCTCGGCCGGCTCCGCCGCCGCGACCGTCGCCGGGCTCGTCGGCTTCTCCATCGGGACCGAGACCCTCGGCTCGATCGTCTCCCCGTCCACCCGCTGCGGTGCGACCGGGCTGCGCCCGACCTTCGGCCGCGTCAGCCGCCACGGCGCCATGGCCCTCTCTTGGACCATGGACAAGATCGGCCCGATCTGCCGCAGCGTCGAGGACTGCGCCCTCGTCCTCGAGGCGATCCACGGCCCCGACGGGTTCGACCTCACCGTCCACGACGCGCCCTTCGACTGGAACCCCGACACCCGCCTCCGCGACCTCAGGATCGGCTACCTCAAGAGCGGGTTCGACCAGGAGCGCGAGCAGAAGCCCTTCGACGATGCCGTCCTCGACGTCCTCCGCTCCCTCGGCGCCGAGCTCGTCCCCTTCGAGCTCCCCGACACCGTTCCCGTCGACGCGCTGCGCATCATCCTGACCGCCGAGGCCGGCGCCGCCTTCGACGAGCTGACCCGCAGCGGCCGCGCCGACCTGATGGAGAACAGCTCCTGGCCGAACACCTTCCGCCAGGCACGCTTCATCCCGGCCGTCGAGTACATCCAGGCGAACCGCGTCCGCGCCCTCCTCATGGCCGCACTCGACGAGGCGATGCGCGACCTCGACGTCGTCGTCGCCCCGAGCTACGCCCGCAACCTTCTCCTGACCACCAACCTCACCGGCCACCCGGTGGTGGTGCTCCCGAACGGGTTCACCGAGGCCGGCACCCCGGTCAGCATCTCCTTCGTCGGGAAGCTCTGGGGCGAGGCCGAGGCGCTGGCGGCCGCCAAGGCGTACCAGGACGCGACCGACTTCCACCTCAAGCGCCCGCCGCTCTTTTCGTAAGCGGCCCGCACGCGCCGACGGCCCCGGCCGAATCGCCGGGGCCTTCGCGACGCCGTCCACCCCCACGACACTCTTGACATGCAAGTCATGACTTGCCTATCGTGGGAGCGTGAGCGATGTGTTCGAGGCACTCGCGGCCCCGGCGAGACGCGCCATTCTCGACGAGCTGTACAGCAAGGACGGCCAGACGTTGTTCGAGCTGTGCGCTCGATTGGCGATGAAGCACGGCCTGGGGCTGTCGCGGCAGGCGATCTCCCAGCACCTCGCGGTCCTCGAAGCGGCGGGGCTCGTGACCACGAGGCGAGAGGGGAGGTGCAAGTTCCACTACCTCGACACGCGTCCCCTGGCGCAGATCTACGAACGGTGGCCCCTTCGGCCGTGAAAGGAATCGCGCGATGAGAATCTACATCACGAGCGTCCTCGTCGACGACCAGGCCAAGGCGCTCAAGTTCTACACCGAGGTCCTCGGCTTCGTGAAGAAGACGGACATCCCGATGGGGGAACACCGCTGGCTGACGGTCGTCTCGCCGGAGGATCCGGAGGGCACAGAGCTCCTCCTCGAGCCCGACGGTCACCCCGCCGCGGGGCCGTTCAAGAGGGCCTTGGTGGAGGATGGCATTCCTTTCACGTCGTTCGCCGTCGCCGACGTGCATCGTGAATACGAGCGGCTGCGCGCGGCGGGGGTGCGTTTCACGCAGGAGCCCGTCGAGATGGGAGACATCACGATGGCCGTGTTCGACGACACCTGCGGGAACCTGATCCAGATCGTGAACGTGAAGTAGGCCGGGCTGGCGTCGGCGATCCTCGGCCGGGGGATCTCACCCCTGCGAGGTCGGGCCGGCTCCTTCCCGGTCCAGGACAGCTCTTGAATGCCCGAACCGGCCCGGGGTGCGCGCCCCGGGCCGGTTCTCGTTGGGTGGAGGAAGCGGGCACGGGTGGAAGGCCGCGCCCCCGCGAACCTCACTGGGCCGACGTCGTCTTGGAGGGGTCCATGTACGGACGCAGGTGCCACTCCAGGAAGGTCCACGTCCGGTTCCAGGAGTCGCGCTGCTCCGGCGTGTCGAGCCGCTCCAGCGTATTCGGATCGACGCGTCGGCTGAAGGAGTGCCCGCTCGGCGGGTCGACGTAGATCTTCGTCTCCGCGAGTTCGGGCTTCTTCACCCGCAACGCGTGGATCAGCATCTCCGCCTCGACGAAGTCCACGTCGTCGTCGTTCGTCGCGACGTGGACGAGGATCGGGACCTGGAGCTTGTCGACGTGGTAGACCGGCGACCGTTCGACGTAGAGCTCGCGGCGCTCGAAGGGGAGCCCCTGGATCCGGCGCTGCGTGGCGAAGTTCCGCTGGTAGTACGGCCCCTTGTACGAGAGTCGGAAGATCAGGTTCGTGACCGGGACGATCGCGACCGCCGCCTTGAACGGATGCTTGTCGCGGAAGACGGCGTGGGCCGAGATGAACCCGCCGTGGCTCCATCCCATGATCGCGACGCGCTCGGGGTCGACGTGAGGCAGGTTCGCGACCATCCAGTCGTAGGCGGTGATGACGTCGTCGATCTCGTAGCCGCCGTAATCGATCGCGTCGTGGAACTCCTTGCCGTAGCCGGTGCTTCCCCGGTACTCCGGCGCGATCACGACGTACCCCCGCTCGACCGCCTCCTTCACGAACGGCCAATAGGTGTGCGACCAGTTCCCGTGCACGCCGCCGTGGACCCAGATCAGGGCCGCGTGTCCGCGCGGCCCGCGCTTCTCCAGGGGCTGGAAGACGTACGCGGGGATGTCCATGTCCCCGATGCGGCTCCGGTAGGTGATCTTCCGGTAGTCGACCACGCCGCGCGTCACCGCCGCGTAAATGCTGTCGGTGCGCGCCTTTTCGCGGATGTCGCGCTCGAAGTCGCGGCCGACGCTGTGATCGGCCGGGTCCTTGCTGACGTAGAGCTGGGCGGCGCGCTCCGGGTCGATCTTGACCCGCGATTCGCGGGATCTCGTCGCCTGGGCCAGCGCCGACTCCACGGGGAGCGCGAGCGCCGTCAACGCGATCACCGCCGGGATCCGCAGGCGGCTCAAGGCATCCGGGCATTCCATCGTGTTCGCCTCGCGGTGAGGGGGTACGAAGGACCGGGTCCGGGCCGGGGTCGCAGCGAGCCACGCGGTCGGGCGCCGCGGTCGACCGGCGGCCGGACGGGCCCGCGCCGGGGCGGCGCGGGGTGCGGTCGCATTTCGTTGGTTCCGGGAAGTTAGTCGGTCGGGCGGTCCGATGCCAGACCGGCCCCGTGGAAGTCGTTGCCCCTCGGTCGTATACTTCCCCTCGCACCGTCGGGTCGACGATCGGGGCGCCTGATGGCGAGGGCGCCGGATCCGACCGCCTTGGCCGCGGCCCGGCCGCGGATACCTCGACTTGGATGATGGGCCGATGGAGATCGTTCGCGTATCTGTCCGGCGCCGGGCCACGCGGGCGGCGCTGACGCTGATCCTGGGTCTGACCGCGTGTTCGCCCGGGGGCGGGTCGACCGGCGACGGCATCCCCCCGGCGGCCCCGGCCGCCAAGGCCGCCTTGCCGCTGATCCCCGCCGGCGCCGGGATCGAACGGGTGAACGACCTGGTCAAGGATCCGGCACGGGATCCGCTCCCCGCGGACCCCAGGATGGCGGAGGCGGTGAAGCTCGGACTCGAGATCTTCCGCAGGACGCCGGAACTCGCGCGCGCCTACGTCGGCAACCGGATGACCTGCGCGAACTGCCACATGAACGGCGGGCAGCGGGAGAAGGCGCTCCCCCTCGTCGGCGTGGCGGCGACCTTCCCGCAGTACCGCGGCCGCGACGGGCGACTCCTCACCCTCGAGGACCGGATCGCCGGGTGTTTCCAGCGCAGCCTGAACGGCTCCGCCCCGCCCCACGACAGCCGGGAGATGCTCGCCCTCTCCGCGTACATCGCCTGGATCTCCGAAGGCCAGCCGGTCGGAGCCACGCCGACCTGGCTCGGCCAGAACCGGATCGCCCCCGAGAACCTCCTCCCCATCGAGCGGCTCGATCCGCGGCGCGGGGAGCAGATCTTCCTCGCACGGTGCGTCGCATGCCACGGCGTCGACGGCCAGGGGATCGACCTCGGATTCGCCAGGCCCGGGCCCCTCTGGGGACCCGACTCCTGGAACGATGGCGCCGGCGCCGCACGGATCTACACCCTTGCCGGGTACCTCCGCTACGCCATGCCCCTCACCGTGCCCGGGTCGCTCACCGACGAGGAGGCGCAGCACGTCGCGGCGTACATCAACTCGAAGGATCGTCCCTCCTTCCCGGCGAAGGACGGGGACTACCCCGGAGGCGAGGCGCCGGTCGACGCCGTCTACTACCCGCGCTATCCGCGCAACCCCCTCCTGCGCTGAGCGTACGGCCCTCGCCGGTGCGGCCGCCGGGCGTCGTCGTTACCCCCCTCCGTCGGGCCGCCATCCCTGGCGCCCCTCCGGGGCGCCGCGCATTGGCGCGAGAATTGCATCCGCCGTGCGGCCGGCCCGTATTCACCCCGCCGCCGCGGCGAGGTCACACCCCGCGGACGGCGCAGGGACCTCGAGATCGGGCGATCCCATCATCATCGGCAGACCCCCGCGATGCGGCGTTCGGGTCCTGGAGCTGAGGTTCTCCGGGCCCGGGGCGCACTTTCCCGGGCCGGCACCCTCTTCGAAAGGAGCGGAGATGCCAACTACGCCGGGGCAGCAAGGGATGGTGCGGAGCCTCGCCGCGACGGAGGCGGGCGATGTCGTCGAGGTGAGGCATGTGCTCTTCGGGATCCTCCAGGATCTGTGCCAGTCCCTGGGGATCCGGGAGGGCGAGGTTTTGCGATGTCGGGCGGCGACACCGACCCAGCTGGTCCTGGAGAACGCGAAAGGCCGTCAGTTGACCCTGCAGCGAGACTGGGCGCGCTACGTCCAGGTGAGCGGGCTCGGCGGGAGGAGCGATCAACCGTAGGATCGCGCGGGGTGCGGGCGGATGGGGCGTGGAACCCTTGCACTCCCAGCCCGGTAGTCCAGCGGCGGCGCCGGCGGGTGCCGGTCGCTCGTCACCAGCGATCCCGATGCCATGATCTCGACGTCGTCGGCAGTGTGGCCGGCTGAGCCGGGGCGTCCCTCGAAACCGAACCGCGCCGGGCGGGGGTAGGCGGGGGTATGCCGGCGTGGTGGCTCCGCAGGGTGCGGCGGGCGCTCCGGCCGGGGCGGGGGCGGTTCGTCTATCATCCCGACTACCGGCGGAGCATCCCGGGCGTACCGCTCGATGCGCTCCGTGGCGAGCGGATCCTCTCGTTCCTCGTCGACCGGGCGCTGGTTCGGCGACGTGACCTGTCGCTCCCGCAGCCGGCGTCGGTGGAGAATCTGCTGAGAGTCCATCACGCCGATTATCTGCGGCGCCTGGACCGGCCGGAGACGGTGGCGTCGATCATCGGCGCGCCGATCGGTCCCGAAGAGGCGAGGCACGCCGTCGAGCTCCAGCGGCTGGAGGTCGGGGGGACGATCCAGGCGACTCGCCTGGCGCTGCGTTTCGGCGGGCCCGTCGTTCACCTCGGCGGAGGGTTCCACCACGCCGCGCCGGACCGCGGGATGGGGTTCTGCATCTTCAACGACGTCGCGGTCGCGATCGCGCGGCTCCGGGCGCGGCAGTTCCGGGAGCCGATCCTCGTCGTCGACCTCGACCTGCACGACGGGAACGGGACGCGGGCGGCGTTCGCGACCGATCCGACGGTCCACACCTTCTCAATCCACAACGCGGCGTGGGACGATGCGCCCGCGGTCGCCTCGACGAGCCTCGCGCTGGGCACGGGTGTCGGGGACCGCGAGTACCTCGACGCGCTCCGCGAGGCGCTTCCGCCCGTGATCCGGTCGCACCGGCCGGGGCTCGTCTTCTACGTGGCCGGGTGCGATCCCGCCGCCGACGATGCGCTCGGCGACTGGCGCATCTCGCCGGAGGGGATGCTGGAGCGCGACCGCTTCGTCCTCGAGCAGGTCCGGTCGCTCAGGGGGCACGTACCGGTCGTGGTCGTGCTGGGCGGGGGGTATGGCGGGGCGGCGTGGCGATACTCCGCGCGCTTCTTCGGCTGGATGCTCGACGGCCGCGTGGTCGAGCCCCCGGACGAGCTCGGCGCGGCGCTCCTGCGCCGGCGGTGGATCGGCGCGCTCCTGGGCGAGGCGGAGCCCCCGGGAGGGCGCGACTGGCTCGACTGGTCGCTCTCCGAAGAGGACATCGGGCTCGCGCCCGCCCCCTCGGAGACCCGACTCCTGGGGCGCTTCACCGCCCGCGACGTCGAGCGGCAGCTCGAGGAGTTCGGGATCTTCGGCCAGCTCCGCGCCCAGGGTTACGCGGCGCCGGTCCTCGAGCTGGAGCCCTCCTCGGGGCTCGGCGAGACGCTCCGCGTCTACGGCGACGAGCGTCGGCGCGAGCTCCTCGTCGAGATCCGGATGAATCGCAGTCGCGCGCTCGTCCCGGGGATGGAGCTCCTCGTCGTCGAGTGGCTGCTGCTACAGAACCCTCGCGCGCGCTTCCACCCCGGCCGCCCCCCGCTCCCGGGGCAGGAGCACCCGGGGCTCGGGATCTTTGCGGACATCGTCGCGTGGCTCACCACGGTGTGTCGGGAGGCCGGGCTGGAGGGGATCGGGTTCCGCTCCTCGCACTTTCACATCGCCGCCCTGGGCCGGCGCTACTTGCGCTTCCTCCGCCCCGCCGACGAAGCGTGCTTCGAGGCGCTCTGCCGCGCCACGGACGGGTTGGATCTCCGCGACGCCGCGACCGCGATCGCCGAAGGCCGGGTCGTCGATCGCCGCACCGGCGAGCCGGTCCGGTGGGCGGACGTGCCGATGGTCCTCCCGGTCGGCCGACGGCTGCGAGAGTCGATCGAGGCGACGCGCGCGGCGGCGCCCGGCCCGCCGGCCCCTCCCGAATACCGCCTCATCGATTCCGCAGACGACGACGCCGAGCCCGGCCCCCGGTGATCCGCCGCGTCGGTCGGGGATGCCGGAGAGGGGGCGGCGGGCGCGCCCTTGCGGGGCGTTACGTCTCCGTCGCCTCCTCGAGATGCGCGGCGAGGAATCGGGCGGCCTCCTCCTCGGCCCAGAACCGGACCGACCACGGCGTGGCGCCGGTGATGAAGCCGACGTGCCCGCCGGCGGCCGTGATCCCGGGAACGAGCCAGGGGTTGGCGCGGATCGCGTCGCGCGGGATCGCGTGCGGCGGGAGGAACGGGTCGTCCTCGGCGTGGAGGAGGAGCGTGGGGACACGGATCCGCTCGAGGAACGGCCCCGAGCTCGATTGGCGGTAGTAGTCCTCCGCGTCGCGGAAGCCGTGGAGCCGGGAGGTGACGGCGTCGTCGAACTCGCGCAGCGTCCGGGCGCGCCGGACGGCCTCGAGGTCGCAGAACTCGCCGAGAAGGTGGGCCTTCGCCAGCGCCTTCCGCCTCAGGTTGCGCATGAAGTACTCGGAGTAGACGCGGCTCATGAAGCCGTGGTCCAACTCGCGGCACCCGGCGGAGAGGTCGTAAGGGACCGAGATGGCGACGGCCGCGCGGAGCGCGCCCGTATCGGCGCCCGCCTCGCCGAGGTGCTTGAGGAGGACGTTCCCTCCGAGGGAAAAGCCGATCGCGCCGAGGGGCGTGCCGGGGAACGACTGGGCGAGGTGATCGAGGACGAGGCGCACGTCGGCGGTGTCGCCGGAGTGATAGAAGCGCGCGGTCCGGTTCGGCTCGCCGCTGCACGAGCGGAAGTTGAGCCCGACGGGGCGGAGCCCCCGGTCGAGGAGCTCGCGGTAGGTGAGGAGCATGTAGGGCCGGCGGGCGGAGCCCTCGAGCCCGTGCAGCACCAGGACGACGGGGGCGCCTTCCCGGGGCGCGGGCCCGACGTCGAGATCGAGGAAGTCGCCGTCGGGCGTCTCCAGGCGGGTGCGGCGGAGCTCGACCGCCGGCGATGGCCGGAGCAGCTTCCCGCCCACCGTTTGGGCGTGGCGCCCGGGGAGCCACCACGCCGGGCGAAACGGGCGGACCCGGTAGGCCGGGCGTGGTGGCACTTCCGTGGATTCCATCCGGCGCGCCACGCCTCAGCGGACGAAGCGCAGCTCCACCCCCGGCCCCTGGCTCGTCACCTGCCGGAGCAGCTCGCGGGTGTCCTTCGCGATCCAGTAGGTCGACGTGGGGCCGACGTTGCGGCCGGACTCGACGACCCAGGCATCGACCTTCCGGCCGTCGCTCACCTCGACCGTCTCGGCCCGGAGCACGCGCGCCTGGAAGACGACCTTGCCGCCCATCTCGTGGATGAAGGTCGGGATCCGGGCGCCGTAGCCCTCTTCCAGGGGGAGCGCTCGAATGATCAGGTCGATGGGGCTGGAATCGAAGAGGGCGATGTCGAACTCCTCATCGATCTTCGTGGCCTCGCCCTCCACCGGCGTGATGTCGCCGGTGATCCTCTTCCCGTCGAAGTCGAGCCGCATGACCCGCTGCGGGTTGTGCGACCGGTGCCGGATCGGGGCGAGCGTCGCGAGGCGCATCGCGACCGAGTCGGTCAACGTGCCGAACCTCGCCTGCACCGTCTGCGCCCTCTCGAGCACCGCTTCCCCGTTCGCGCCGGCGGTGACCCTAACGTCCTCGGTGATCGTACCGACCTCGACCTCCTGGTCGCCCCGGCTGGCGATCATCCGGAGGGTGTAGGTGCCGGGGGTGATGCGACGCCCGTCCACGGCGGGATCGCCGACGCGGATCTCCGGGAACGTTCCCGCAGGGGCCTGGGCGAGCGCCGTGGTCACCGGGAGCGCGGCGCCGGCGATGGCGAGGGCGCAGAGGGTACGACGGAGCAACGGGGTCATAGAATTCTCCGAGGATAGGGAAAGAAATGCCCGGGGGGATCCGGGCGTCAACGAGGCCGCGGCGGAAGTGCCTGCGGCATCCTCGGAGTATAACGGCGCCCCGGATCCCGATCAACGAGCGCCGGTCGAAAGAGGCGATCATGGCGCGCGGGCGCGGAGCGTGCTATCATTCCGCCGGTACGCGTCGCCGGCCACGCACCTCAGGAGCCGCATCAGGGAGTGCATGGCGTCGCGGCCCCGTGCCCCGTCCGTTCTGGCTGCACACGCGTTCTCGTCCATACAACGTAACGGATTCCCGGCTCGCTCGGCCTTTCGCGCTGCCTCCGCCGATGCCGGTTTCGGTTGGGTTGCCATGATCCGACGGCGCCTCGTTACGCCAGTCTTGCGCGCGCTCCCCGCCCTCGTCGCGACCGGCGCATCGGTCGCGGATGCGGCCGGCGCATGGGTCGCGGATGCGGCCGCCGCAACCGCTTCGGTACGCGACCATGCCGCCGGGGCGTTGCCGGCGTTCGGCCCCGGTGGCGTGATGATCCCCGCGATCGTGCTCGCCACGGCCCTCTTCGGGGTTCTGGCAATCGGCCGCGCGGTTCGCTGGCAGACCCGCCGCCTTGCCGATGCCGAACGGCACTCCCGCGACGAGCGGATCGACGTTCCGGCCGCGCTGGGGCAGTCGATCGCCTTCCTCCGCGCGACGCTCGAGGCGACGGCCGACGGGATCCTCGTCGTCGACCTCGACGGGCGACACGTCAGCCACAACTCTAGGCTCCTCGAAGTCTTCCGCATCACCGACCCCACCATCCTCGTCCAAGGCGACCGACGACTCCTGGTCCACGTCCTTCGGCAGCTCGTCGATCCCAACGCCTTCCTCGCGCGGCTGCGCGAGCTCGAGGCGAGCCCGGAGCTCGTCAGCGACGACGTCGTCTCGCTCATCGACGGACGCTCGATTCAGTTCTTCTCCAGGCCGCAGCGCCTCGGCCACACGATCGTCGGCAGGGTCTGGAGCTTTCGCGATATCACCGACCTGAAACGCGCGGAGGACGAGCTTCGCCGGAGCGAGGAGCGGTTCCGCGCGCTCATCGAGAACATCTCCGACTCGATCCTCATCGTGGACCCGGAGTCGACGGTCCTCTACGTCGCCTCGGCGAGCTCCTCCGGTTACATGCCGCACGAGATGATCGGCCGGAGCGCCTTCGAGCACGTCGTCGCCGAGGACCAGACCCTCGCGAGGGCGATCTTCGACTCGGTCGCCGAACGGCCCGCCAGCCGCGCGACCGTCGAGCTCCGGGTCCAGCACCGCGACGGCTCGATCCGCGTCGTCGAGGTCACCGCCCACAACCTCCTGGACCACCCGGCGGTCGCGGGGATCATCGTCGTCTCCCACGACATCACGGAGAGAAAGCAGGTCGAGGAGGCGTTGCAGATCCAGCGGACCTACTTCGCCGAGCTCTTCGAGAGCGCCCCTGAGGCGATCGTCCTCCTCGACGAGAACGATCGGATCCTCCAGGCCAACCACGAGTTCACGCGGGTCTTCGGCTACACCCGCGAGGAGGCGGTCGGGCGGACCACCCAGGAGCTCCTCGCCTCGGACGACGTCGCCGAGGAGGCTCGCGCCATCACCGAGCGGGTCCTCGCCGGCGAGAAGGTCAGTCTCGAGACCGTTCGCCGCCGGAAGGACGGGACGATGATCCAGGTCTCGATCCTCGGAACGCCGATCCAGGCGGTCGGCGAGCCCGTCCGCGTCTACGGCATCTATCGCGACATCACCGAGCGGAAGCGCCTCGAGGAGCAGCTCCGGCAGTCGCAGCGGATCGAGGCGGTGGGGCGGCTGGCGGGGGGCGTGGCCCACGACTTCAACAACCTGCTCACGGCGATCAAGGGCCACACGGAGATGCTCCTCGAGGAACTCGGCCCCGACTCGCCGCACCGGCCCGACCTCGAGGAGATCGACAAGGCCGCCGAGAGGGCGACGAGCCTGACTCGCCAGCTCCTGGCCTTCAGCCGCAAGCAGCTCCTCCAACCGAGGATCCTCGACCTGAACGACCTGATCCGCGACATGGAGCGGATGCTGCGTCGCCTCATCGGCGAGGACATCGAGTTGGTCACCGTCCTCGACCCCGCCCTCGGGCGCGTCAAGGCCGACCCCGGGCAGCTCGAGCAGGTCCTCCTCAATCTCGTCGTCAACTCCCGGGACGCGATGCCCAAGGGGGGGCGCATCGTTATCGAGACGCGCAACGCCGAGCTCCGCGATACCGAGACCCGCCGTCATGCCGGCGCGGAAACCGGCCGCTATGTCCAGCTCGCCGTCAGCGACACCGGCTGCGGGATGGACCCCGAAATCCAGGCCCGGATCTTCGAGCCGTTCTTCACGACGAAGGAGCCGGGGAAGGGAACCGGCCTCGGTCTCAGCACCGTTTACGGGATCGTCAAGCAGTCCGGCGGGCACATCTGGTTCTATAGCGAGGTCGACCAGGGGACGACCTTCAAGGTCTTCCTCCCCGTGGTCGACGACGTGCCCGAGACCCTCCCGGCGAAGCCGGCTCCCGCGCTCCCCGTGTCCGGTGGGGGGACGATCCTGCTCGTCGAGGACGAGGACTCCGTCCGCGCCCTCGCGCACCGGATCCTCGAGCTCCGGGGCTACACCGTCCTCGCGGCCAAGACCGGGACGGAGGCGCTCCAGCTCTCCGAGCGGCACGAGGGAAGGATCGACCTCCTCGTCACCGATGTCGTCATGCCCGGGATCGGCGGCCGCGAGCTCGCCGAACGCCTCGTCGCGAGCCGGCCGGGTGTGCGCGTCCTCTTCATGTCGGGGTACACCGAGGACGACGTCCTTCGCCGCGGCGTCCTCGACGCCGGCGCCCCGTTCCTCGAGAAGCCCTTCTCCCCCACCGCCTTCGCCCAGAAGGTCCGGGAGGTCCTCGACGGCGCCCCCGGCCGGTGATCGGCGCCCCGCCCGGCCCGATCCTTTCGGCATCCCCGGGGTACCATCCCGTCTGTTGGACACCCGATCCGTGGCCCCGTGAAAGATCGCATCATCGTCCGCAACGCGCGGCAGCATAACCTCAAGGGCATCGATCTCGAGATCCCCCGTCGTTCGCTGGTGGTGTTCACCGGGCCGAGCGGCTCGGGGAAGTCGTCGCTCGCCTTCGACACGATCTACGCCGAGGGGCAGCGCCGCTACGTGGAGTCGCTCTCGACCTACGCCAAGCAGTTCCTCGAGCGGATGGAGAAGCCTGCCGTCGACGCGGTCGAGGGGATCAGCCCCGCGGTGGCGATCGAGCAGAAGAATCCGACGAAGACGAGCCGTTCGACGGTTGGGACCGCGACCGAGGTCTACGACTACCTCCGCCTCCTCTGGGCGCGCGTCGGCGAGACGCACTGCCCCGCGTGCGACCGGATCGTGCGTCCCGACACCGTCCAATCGACGGCCGACGCGGTGCTCGGGCTCCCCGAGGGGGCGCGCATCATGGTCGCGTTCCCGCTCCCCCGCAGCACGCGGGCGTCGCACGCCCGCGTCGTCGAGAACCTCCGCGCCCTCGGTTTCGTCCGCGTCCTCGTCGGCGGGCGCGTCCTCGAGCTCGATGGTCCGGGCGCCGAGACGCCCGAGGGGCTCGGGTGCGACCTGACCGGCGCCGACGAGGTCCTCGTCGTGGTCGACCGGCTCATCGTGCGCCCGGGGATCGGCGAGCGCCTCGCCGATTCGCTTGGCACCGCCTTCCACGAGGGGGAAGGCGAGGTCGCGATCGTGGTGGCGGGGGAGCGCCGCGCGTCGGCGGCGTCCGGCGGGGCGGGGGAGGGGGCGGGGGCCGGCCCGGCTCCGGCCGGCGCACGGTCCGACGCGATGGGTTCGGCGGACGGCGACCGGGTGCTCCGCTTCTCCGAACGGTTCCGCTGCCCCGATCACCCGGAGATCCGCTTCCTCGACCCGACGCCGCGGCTCTTCTCGTTCAACAACCCCTACGGCTCCTGCCCGACCTGCACCGGCTTCGGGGCGACGCTGGAGTACGATCCGGCGCTGATCGTGCCGAACCCCGGCCGCTCGCTGCGCGAGGGGGCCGTCGACATCTGGGAGAAGCCGCGGTACAAGCGGGAGCGGGAGAGACTTCTCGCCTTCGCCCGCGAGCGCGGCGTCTCCGTCGACCTCCCCTGGCGCGAGCTGCCCGAGGCGTTCCGTGACGAGGTGATGCACGGCACGCGCGGCTTCCGTGGCGCGATCCCCTTTCTCCGCTCCCGGGAGGAGAAACGCTACAAGCAGTACATCCGCGTCTTCCTCCGCCAGTACCAGAGCGCCCGCCCCTGTCGCGACTGCGGCGGGAGCAAGCTCCGCCCCGAGGCGCTGTGGGTGCGTGTCGGCGACCTCGATATCGCCCGCGCCGCGGAGCTGCCGATCACGGAGCTCCGGAGGTGGGTCGAGTCGATCGGGGCGCCGTGCGGCGACGACGGCCGCGGGCTCGGCGCCTCGGCGGAGGAGGTGGGCCGGGCGACCGCCGACTCGCCGGAACCGCAGGGGGCGACCGCACGAGGCGGGGTCGAGTTGACCCCCCAGCAGCACGCCATCGCCGCGCCGATCCTTCGCGAGCTGCGCGCGCGGCTCCGCTTCCTCGACGACGTCGGCCTCGGCTACCTCTCGCTGCACCGCCAGATGCGGACGCTCTCCGGAGGCGAGGCGCAGAGGATCGCGCTGGCGAACTCCCTCGGCTCGAGCCTCGTCGATACCCTCTACGTCCTCGACGAGCCGACCGTCGGGCTCCACCCCCGCGACACCGACAGGCTGCTCGACCTCCTCGGGCAGCTCCGCGCCGCGGGGAACAGCGTCCTCGTCGTCGAGCACGACGAGGCGGCGATCCTCGCCGCCGACCACGTCGTCGAGCTCGGCCCGGCGAGCGGCGAGCGCGGGGGGACCGTCGTCTTCGAGGGGACGCCCGCCCAGCTCCTCGCCGCCGACACTGTAACCGGGCTTCACCTCTCCGGCCGTGAGCGCCTCGCGCTCCCGGCCCGGCGCCGCCCCGTCGACGGGCCTCGGCTCCGTCTCGAAGGCGCGCGGCACCACAACCTCCGCGGCGTCGACGTCGAGATCCCCCTCGGCGCGCTCACCGTCGTGACCGGGGTCAGCGGCTCGGGGAAGAGCACCCTCGTCCACGACGTCCTCTTCCGCGCCCTCGAGCGCGAGCTGAACGGGGGCGAGACGAGCGCCAAGCAGCACCTCGGCGAGTCGGTCGGCGCCTACGACCGCCTGACCGGGGCCGGCTACCTCGACGCCGTCGTCCTCGTCGACCAGTCGCCGATCGGACGGACGCCCCGCTCGAACCCGGTCACCTACATCAAGGCCTTCGACCAGATCCGCGAGATCTTCGCGCGCCAGCCCCTCTCCCGGCAGCGCGGCTACGGGGCGGGCCACTTCTCCTTCAACGTCAAGGGCGGGCGCTGCGAGGCGTGCCAGGGCGACGGCGTCGTCCAGGTCGAGATGGTCTTCATGGCCGACGTCTACGTCCCCTGCGAGGTCTGCCGCGGCGCGCGCTTCAAGCCGGAGACCCTCGAGGTCCGCTACAAGGGGCTCAACATCCGGGAGGTCCTCGACCTCACTGTCGACGAGGCGATCCGCTTCTTCATCAAGGAGGACCGCCTCGGCCACGCGCTCTGGCAGCTCCAGCAGGTCGGACTCGGGTACCTCCGCCTCGGCCAGCCCGCGCCCACCCTCTCGGGGGGCGAGGCCCAACGCCTCAAGATCGCGAGGGAGCTGGCGAACGCGGGAAAGCGCCAGGGGCGCCGCCTCTACATCATGGACGAGCCCACCACCGGCCTCTCCGGCGCAGAGGTGCGTCAGCTCATCCGCGTGCTCCAGCGCCTCCTCGACGCCGGCCACACCGTCCTCGTCATCGAGCACAACCTGGACGTCATGTGCGCCGCCGACTGGATCATCGACCTCGGCCCCGAGGCCGGCGACGGCGGCGGACGCATCGTCGGGATGGGGAGGCCCGAGGAGGTGGCGGCGGGGCCCGGGTGGACGGCGAGATTTCTGAGGGCGGCGCTGGAGCGGGGGCGGGAAGAGGTGCTGGCAGGGGGGTAGGCGAGGGAGGAGGGTTGGCGCGGTTGGGGCGCCGCGGGGGGGCGGCGGGCGGGGCCCGCGGGGACGGCCCCTGCGGGGCGGGACGGCCGGCTGCGCCGGCGGGTGACGGCCGCTGCGCGGCAGGGGCCGGCTGCGCCGGCGGGGGAGGCGGGGTACGGCGCCCTGACGGGCGCGGCCCCCGCCGGCCTTCGGCCGGCCCTCCCCCGCGCCGCTCCGCGGCGCCACCCCCCGCCGCCCGCCCGGGCGGCCGCCCCCGCGGGCAAACCCCGCCGCCCCCGCCGGCCTTCGGCCGGCCCTCCCCCGCGCCGCTCCGCGGCGCCCCACAGTTCCATTGACCCCTCCGCGGCGCTAACTTACCGTATTCACGAGCGAGCAGCCGACTCAACCAGGGAGTCTTCGATGAGAATCCGTTCCATCGGTGTCGCCACGTTGGCGCTGGGGATCGCCGCCCCCGGCGCGGCGGCGCAGCAGGCGCCGCCGATCACCTTCGAGGAGTTCACGCTCGACAACGGGTTGCGCGTGATCGTCCACGAGGACCACTCCACCCCGATCGTCGCGGTCAACGTCTGGTACGACGTGGGGAGCGCGCACGAAGCGCCGGGCCGGTCCGGCTTCGCCCACCTCTTCGAGCACATGCTCTTCCAGGAGACGGAGAATCTGGACAAGGGCGAGGTGATGCGGCTGATCCCCGCCGCCGGCGGCGATTTCAACGGGACGACGAACACGGATCGGACGAACTACTTCGAGATCCTCCCGTCGAACCGGCTGAACCTGGCGTTCTGGACGCATCGCGAGCGGATGGCGAAGCTCCAGGTGACGGAGGAGAACTTCCATCGCGAGCGCGAGGTGGTGAAGGAGGAGCGGCGGCTGCGGTACGAGAACTCGCCGTACGGCGAGGCGTTCCTCGTGCTCGACACCCTGTCGAACGACTGGGCGCCCTACGACCACCCGGTCATCGGGAGCATGGAGGACCTCGATGCCGCGACGGTCGACGACGTGCGCGCCTTCTACCGGCGCTACTACGTACCGAACAACGCCACGATCGTCGTGGCGGGCGATGTGACGGTCGAGCAGGTCCGCGCCCTCGCCGAGCAGTACTTCGGCGACATCCCGCGGGGGCCGGAGATGGAGCCGCTGCCGGCGCCGACGCCGACGCCGCGGACGGACGGCGAGCGGCGGCTCACGGTCGAGGACCGGCTGGCCACGCTCCCGCTGGTCGCCGTGAGCTACAACATCCCGCCGCACGACCACGCGGATACCTACGCGCTCCAGCTCCTGTCGAGCATTTTCAGCGACGGCGAGTCGAGCCGTCTGCACCGGCGGTTGGTGAAGGAGGAGAAGGCGGCGCTTCAGGCCGGCTCGTTCCTCAACTCACGGATGGGCCCCGGCTCGATCATGTTCTTCCTCCTCCCGAACCAGGGGGTCCCGACGGAGCGGTTGGAGGCGTTGGCGTACGAGGAGATCGAGAAGCTGCAGCGCGAGGGCGTGAGCGAGCGCGAGCTTCAAAAAGCCAAGAACCAGATCCGGTCGGCCCAGATCATGGGGCGGCAGCGTGTCTACTCGAAATCCGAATCGCTGCAGCATTTCCGCAGGTACCACGGTGACCCGGCGGAGATCAACCGGGACCTGGACCGCTACATGGCGGTGACGGTCGACGAGATTCGCGAGATGGCGCGGAAGTACCTGACCCCGCAGAACCGCACCGTGGTGACGGTCGTCCCGCGGCAGGCCACGTCCGCGGCGGAGTCGACCACCCCGGTGACCGGTCAGGAGTGAGGAGGCGAGAATGAATCGAACTTACGGCAAGGCGTTCGTCGTCGCGGCGCTCGCCTCGATCCTTGCCCCGGCTCCGGCCGCGGCCCAGAGGAAGGAGCGGAAGGAGGCGCCGCCGGCGCCGCTCCCCATGCAACCCGTCGCGTTCCCCGGGTTCACGGAGCGGACGCTCTCGAACGGCGCGCAGGTGATCGTGGTCGAGAACCACGAGCAGCCGGTCGTCACGATCAGCCTCAGGATCCGGAGCGGTTGGAAGAACGACCCGGCGGGCCGCAGCGGGGTGGCGTCGCTCACCGCGGCCCTCCTCGACAAGGGCACGACGACGCGCACGGCCGAGCAGATCGCGGAGAGCATCGACTTCGTGGGTGGTTCGCTGAGCGCTTCCGCGGGTTCCGACTGGATCAGCGTGGGGGCCTCGACGCTGACGGAGTTCCTCGACACGGCGCTCGTGCTGATGAGCGACGTCGTGCGGAACCCGACCTTCCCGGCGGAGGAGCTCGAGACCGAGCGCACGCGCACCCTCTCGGCGCTCCAGGCCAATCTCGGCCAACCGCAGTACCTGGCGCAGGTCCGCTTCATGCGCGAGATCTACGGCGACCACCCCTACGGCGCCTCGGAGACCCCGGAGTCGATCCGCGCGATCACGCGGGACGACCTCGTCGCCTTCCACCGCGCGCACTTCCGCCCGGGCAACGCCCTCTTCGTGGTGGCGGGCGACGTCCGCCCCGACGACATCGTGCGGCGCCTCGAGGCCCACTTCGCCGGCTGGTCGGGCGGCGCGTCGACCAAGGCCTCGCTCCCGGCGCCGCCGCAGCGGAGCGCGCGGGAGATCGTCTTCGTCCACAAGCCCGGCGCCGTTCAGGCGGTCATCCGCCTCGGCCACCTCCTCCCCCCGGCGACCCACCAGGACTGGGTCCTCCTCGATGTCGCGCAGCAGATCCTCGGCGGCGGGACCACGGGGTGGCTCTTCCAGACCCTGCGCCAGGAGAAGGGCTACACCTACGGCGCCTACTCCGGCGTGGCGAAGCGGCCCGAGCCGGGATACATCACCGCCGCGGCCGAGGTGCGCAACGAGGTGGCCGACAGCGCCCTCGCCGAGATCTTCCGCCTCTTCGACAAGCTGCGGGACGAGCCCCTCGCGTCGCACGATCTCCAGGTCGCGAAGGATTTCATGACGGGCTCCTTCCCCCTCGAGATCGAGACGCCGCAGGACGTGGCCGGCCAGGTCGCGGATGCGCGGCTCCTCGGCCTGCCCAACGACTACCTCGCCCGGTACCGCGACCGCGTCGCCGCCGTCTCCGCCGAAGCGGTCCAGCGCGCGGCGCGCGAGCACATCCGCCCCGACCGCGCCGTCGTCGTCGTGGTCGGCGACGCCACGCAGATCCTCGACAAGGTCTCGGGCTTCGGGCCGGTCCGGCTCTACGACGCGAACGGCCGGGCCCTCGACCGGGCCGACCTCGAGGTCCGTGGCGCCGACGTCTCCTTCGACGGCTCGTCGATCCAGCCCGGAACCCGGGTCTACGATCTCAAGTTCCAGGGCAACGCCATGGGCGAGATCACGATGACCACGGCGCGCGAGAACGTCGACGGCGCCGACGTCGTCCGCGCCACCAGCGCGATGTCGGGGATGGCCGGGACGATGAGCCAGGAGGTCGTCTTCGAGGCCGCGACCTTCCGCCCGATCTCCTCGACGATGCGGCAGCAGGCCGGACCGATGACGATCTCGGTCGACCTGCGCGTGGACGGCGGGAAGGTCGTCGGGACCTTGGACGCCGCCGGCCAGAGCCGCGAGATCGCGGTCGACCTCGTCCCCGGCCTCCTCCTCCCCGGGATGGACGAGTACGCGATCCAGGTCGCGGAGCTGAAGGAGAACGCAACCTTCACCGCGCCGATGATCAACGCTCAGTCCGGCACCGTCACGAGCGTGCAGTACCGCGTCGTCGGCGAATCGCGCGTCGCTGTCGCGGCGGGAGAGTTCGACGCCTACGAGGTCGAGGCGACCGGCGGCCCGATGGCGATGCGCCTCTTCGTCCGCAAGGCCGCGCCCCACATCCTCCTCAAGCAGGAGATGGCCGGCCAGCCGGTCGCGATCGAGCTGAAGGAGCTGAAGTAGCGCCGGTGCCCCGGGTCTCGGTCCTGATGCCATGCCGCGACGCCGCGGCGTGGCTGAACGAGGCGATCGCCTCCCTCGAGGCGCAGACCTTCGCCGACTACGAGGTCGTCGCCGTCGACGACGCCTCGACCGACGAGACCCCCTCTCTCCTGCATGCGTGGGCTCGCCGCGACCCCCGGGTCCGGGTCTTCTCCGGCCCGGGGCGCGGCGTCGCCGCGGCGCTCGCCGCCGGCCTCGCCCACGCCCGCGGCGAGATCGTCGCCCGCATGGACGCCGACGACATCGCCGAGCCGACCCGCCTCGACGCCCAGCTCGCCCTCCTCGACGCCGACCCCACCCTCGCCGCCTGCGGGACCCGCGTCCGCTACTTCCCCGACGAGGCCGTCCGCGACGGCGCCCGACGCTACGAGCGCTGGGTCAACGACCTCGTCGAACCGGACGCGATCGACCGCGACATCTTCGTCGAGTGCCCGATCCCGCACCCCACCCTTTTCATCCGCCGGAAGGCCCTTCTCGACGTGGGCGGCTACCGCGAGGTCGACGGGCCCGAGGATTACGACCTCGTGCTCCGCCTCTGGGCCGCCGGGCACCGCATGGCCAAGGTCCCCGAGGTCCTGCTGCATTGGCGCGAGGGCGCAGGCCGGACCTCCCGCACCGACCCCCGCTACTCTCCCGACGCGTTCCGTCGCCTCAAGGTCGATTACCTCCTGCGGACGCACCTCGCCCACCGCGAGGGCGCGATCGTCTGGGGCGCGGGGCCGGTCGGGAAGGCCCTCGCCCGGGAGCTGACCGCCCGCGGCCGACGCATCCTCGCCTTCGTCGACCTCGATCCCCGAAAGATCGGGCAAACCATCCACGGCGCGCCCGTCATCGACCCCGACGGCCTCGGCCGCTTCCCCGACGCTTTCATCCTCGCCGCCGTGGGGCAGCCCGGTGCTCGGGAGGAGATCCGCGCGGAATTGAGGGCGCGCGGGCGCCTCGAGGGTGTGGACTTCCGTGCGGTGGCGTAGCGCGCGGGGGGCTCCGGCGGAGGGCATGGCACTGCCCCTCTCCACGAAATCTGCTCTGCGGCGACTGCCTTACCTATCTTTGGGTGGATCAGAATCCCCGATGCCGACGAGGAGAGATGCCCATGAGAAAGAATCGGTTCGCCGAGGAGCAGATTGCGATGCCGCATCGGCAGGCCGAGGCCGGCACGGCACGGCAGTGGCGGAGATCTGCCGCAAGCTGGAGATCACCGAGACCACTACAGCGTTCGCTACCAGAGGTGGGATCCACAGCGGCGTCGGCTCAAGGAATTTGCAGCTGTTCGGGTGAGCTGGGGCTACAAGCGACTGCACGTGCGCTGGCGACGACCGGGATGGCCGGTGAACGACAATCTCCTTCACCGATTGTATTCCGAAGATAAGCTCGCCCTCAAGCGCAAGCGACCGAAGCGGAGGATAATCGCCATTTCTCGCGAAATTCGGTCACCTGCCGCTAATGCCAACGAGCGGTGGACAATGGATCTCGTGCATGATGTGCCGGCAGATGGCTGCACCATTCGTATTCTCACGGTGGTAGACGTCCTCACGAGAGAATGCGCGGTCCTCTGATGCCCCAGGGATCCATTCGTGCCGAGGACGTCCGCCTTATTCTGAGTGAGGCGGGAGAGAGGCGAGGCAAGCTGCCTGAGTTGATCACGGTAGACAATGGGATCAAGTTCACCTCTCGAGCCATGGATCCCTGGCCCCACGGGAACCCGGTTCGGTTGGAGGACACCCGTCCGGGCTAGCCGATTGACAACGGATACATCGAAGGATTGAGTCGCAGTGTACTGGATGAGTGCCTGTCGCAACATCGGTTCGTGGACTTGGAGGATGCTGGAGAGATGCTCTGAAGCTGGAGGGAGGACTACAACAACAATCGACCCCACAGCAGCTTGGGTCATCTTCCGCCCGTCCACTTCCGGGCTGGCGGAGCCTTCACCCCTGCCCCCGAGAGGCTCAAGAACTTACCCGCATAGTGGACTTGAATTGGGGTGAGGGGCAAATCAACCCGACTATCCCAGAATGTTTGGACCGTTGTTAGGGGGCAGCTCAAGCAGGGCGAGCGCAACGCGGCGTTGTTCAACATCGTTCGCCATGCACGCGCACTCCGCGCGGTTCCGTTGCTGATAATGCCTGACTTGCGTTGAAATGCCATATGCGAACGCCTGGGTTGATGTGAGCGTGTCGATGCCATATCGTTCGACCATGCGTAGCTCGCGGAGGGCCCCTGAATCAGGACTGACCAATAGGATGAGGGTATGACGACACGTATCTACAAATACATTGGCAGTTCCTATTTGGACCAGGTTCTTGGTCCAACCGGGCACATCACACTTAAGTGCTCCTATCCAAAGGCATTCAACGATCCGTACGAGCTATTTCTCACCGTTGATTTCAACGCTCATCCCGAAGTCCTCGCATACTATGCGGAGGTGATTGGCGACCTTCCGCAGATCCCAACAACATGCTTTTCACGCTCGCCCGTAGTGGTTCCGATGTGGGCGCATTACGCAGAGAACCACCGAGGGTTTGTCATCGAGTTCGATGAGTCAAAGGTGTCCGAATTTTTCCCAGGGAGCGGGTTTGGAGATGTCGATTACCAAGACGCGCCTAATGGGGCCATCAACGGCCTACTACTCCAGGCATGGATGACCAAGAAGCCCCGCTACGTCTATTTATTACACAGAGCTGTCTTCAGCGCAGCGTACTACACCAAGGCAACATGCTGGGCGTACGAGCAAGAAAGGCGTATGCTCGTTCGTGAACGCGAGACGCGGCAAGCTGGAGACCTGATTCTCATGGATGTACCCAGCGAGTGCGTAACGGCCTTAATCTGTGGATCGCGAGCTTCGATCGAGACGATCCAAGCCGTGAGCGAAAAGGCAACCGAGATTGGCTGTCCGTACTATCAGGTTAAGATCGGAAGAACTTCGGCGGTTCCATTCCTTGTATACGGAGATGGGGGCTCGTTCACGTTTAACGGCTCAGCTATCGAGGCCAGTCCACATTCGTGTGGTTCGTGTGGGGAGCCGCTAGCGAACGATGCGGAACTGTGTACTTGGTGCCAAATTACCGAGGCCCACGAACTTCGTGCCGCGATGAGCAATCCGTACCGCATGCTTGCCGATCTCGGAATGCTCGGCGAGTACGTCCAAGGAATGGAGGAGATCACTCGTCGGAAGGGCGAGGCATAAGCTGAACACAAGCGGCTTGTTGGCAATCGGATTCGGTTGATCGTCGGAAGGTGCTCGGCCATCCCTCGGCTAAGGCGAACCGATCATGCGCTTCAACATAGTCGTGATCGCCGTTTTGCTTTGACGTGGATCTCTAGCGAGTCCTGCGAGCCAAATAACATCGTGAGTTATTCTCGAAAGTTGTGGATGGCGTGACTTGAGGGGAAGAAAAGAGGCGGCGTATCCTTCCGCGTGAACCCACACGCAAACACCCCGCTGGCGGCGGGGGGGAAGGAGACGCCACCCATGCTC